>Ga0209510_1000005_pt1 | contig 566308 bp, 450 predicted proteins | sample BiotimSIPDNA_FD_185749 | JGI IMG/M metagenome (GOLD analysis project Ga0209510, IMG submission 185749) | Anaerobic biogas reactor microbial communites from Washington, USA - Biogas_R1 time_0 SIP DNA (SPAdes) (version 2) | ecosystem: Engineered > Bioreactor > Anaerobic > Unclassified | place...
ACAATTTTTATTCTCGTCGCTAATCTTTATAATGTCGAATTTCTCAATTCGACGGCGTCTCGATCAGTCAGACTATTGCTGTCTGATTCACGGCATCATCATGTCAAAGAACATTTCACCACACATCTAAGTCACCCTAACCAAGAGTGCCTAATCTCAGTGGCGAAAATACATCTACCAAAACATCCTCAGCATATTCGCTAAAAAAAACATTCTGACAGAAAAAAACGCAAAGAGAAAATCTCTCATCACTTCACGTCCGCTCACCTCGGCAACATCACGTCACCCAAACAAGCGGAAAACATATAACACGCCATACAAAAATTTATTCCTAAACTAAAAATTATTTTTTACAAAACCCACCACCCCCGCACCACAACTGACCCTAAACACAATCCGCCGACGTGAATAAACACACCGGCGGAAGCAAATACTGTGTTTTAGTACACTGTTATTCTATCCCTGTGATACCACGGATGAATACCCCGGCCTGTGTGCATTCAGACTTGATTGTCATCTTCTTAATCAATTTCTCGGGATTAGGATTTGCCCACGTATAGTAGTGCAGATAGCAATCGGCTTGTTCTGCTACTGTAGGCAGTTTGACGGCCGTCAAGTTTGGCCTAGTCATCTCGCTCAGCAAAGACACAATCTCGTGTTCTGCATGAAGTGCGATGGTTGATGTTGTGCCATCTTCGTACTCCATTGCTATGGTTGCAACCTTTGTTCCCGGCGGAACGGTATTGACGACAGCGCCAGTGATGACAATCTGTTTGGCTGTTGCATTGATGGGTAATTCTGCTTTTGTGATGCCGCGTCCTCCGTCCGAACCAACCCTATTGAACAGCCCAGCAAGAAGAAGTCCATTGCTCTGCCCCTGTACGGCTGCGGTTCCCACATTGACACGATCCGCAAAGGCACCGCAATCTTCAATTGTCATATAGGGTTTGCCTGTCTTATTTGGATCGCTCACAAGCGGGACGACAAATCCACTCTCGTCACTGTCGCTCAACAAACTCGAACCAATGGCGGAGGCAAATACTGCTCCCCAATCGTATTCTTTTCCATCACCGCCAAAGTGTCCACCGTTCCACATCATCTCGGCCGCATAGACATATTGGGCATATTGCTTGTAGGCATCGAGTATAGTTTGTTCGTTTAGGTTATACCCTGACCATGTTGTGTGAATCATGCCAAGAGTCTTGCCTTCTCCCTCGGGAGATGCAATGGCGTTGGCAACAGCTTGTGCGAAATTCATGATGTTTTTGACAGTATCCCATGTGGCGCCAATTGCCGAGATTCCTAACTTATTCAGGATTGCGAGTCCGGTAAATTTGTCCGGAGTGACTGGTGCGTAATGCCAATCAACGACGACGATATCCTTAGGCAAACGTTCGCGCAAAGTCTTGGCTTCCTCGGGTGTTGGCGCATTTCCGGCATCGGGGACTTCCGAGAAATGATAAAGCATGTCGCTCCACATCCACATCTTCACTCCCATACTTGTCAGGAAATCGTGCCAGTGCATAGTGTCACGGAAAAACAGTTCTTGCTTTCCAATTGCTTTGGCAGCTTCTTTCTTGGGATAAAAAATACTGTTCGATATCTCATCGTGCCCGATATGTACAGCTCTTGGTTTGAAGAGTTCGACGCATTCACGATAGACGGGTTCAAGCAACTGATAGACCTCGGGATTTGTTGCATCATAAGTATAATTTGTCTCGGAATCATCCGCCAAATGGGTACGCTTCTTGTTATCTAGGAACCACTCTGAATGGCCATAAGTGTTAATGAGAGGAACAATCTCAATGAACTCATCACGAGCTGTACGTATCAAATCCTTAACGATGTCTAAATCCATTGCGCGGTTGTGTTTCTCACTCTCATAAGGCAGTGACTTCCAGTTGACGTGTGAACATTCAAAAAGCAGTGTGTTGAGTTTGAACTCGCTGAGAACATTTTGCAGTAGATTGATTTGCGCCTTGCGGGCACTGTCACCGCTACCGGTATAGAAGTGAATTCCGCGCACAGGCATTGCAGCCCAGTCTTCAACTTTGGCACATCGCACCGTGCGATCGGCGGGACGCATCAACTGTCGGAAAGTTTTGATTGCGCAAACAAGCCCCGATGTCGTTGGAGACTCAAGTATGGTTCTATCCGGAGTAATGTTTACCTTGTAATGATCCGTCTTGTCGGCAATAGGCTCTCCTTGCAAAACAAGTTCAATTGTGTTAACGCCATCTTTTTTGTCTAGCGCCAAATCAATGTTCGTCCGACGTTTAACGGTCATAGCCAAATTGGCTGCGGCACTCGTGAGGAACTCGTTGTCTTTCTCCCCGCCTTTTGTCAATAGCCCCGTCTCTATAGTCAACGCCATGACGCCCTCTTGCCATTCGACATTCTTGGGAGTTGGAACAATGCGGTCTTCATAACTCTTATGCAATAGAACTTTCTCGGCCTTGACGACTGGCGACGACGATATCAAATCGCGCTGTTCGATGGGAGCAATTCTCCCAAACTGGATATCCAAACAGGCAGTAAAGGTTGTCGGGTTCTCCATTTCCTCACCTATTGGACCGACAATATACTGCATATTAGAACTGGAAAAAGGATTGCCGCGATAGTCGACAAATCGCGTTGGATATGTCCCGGAAGGACGGAATGTTACCGTTCCGAGCGGCCCGGCAATTGCAAGCAATTTGAATCCTCGTGTGAGTGTCAAAGTTTCATAATCCGAGTAGGTAATCTTGACAGGAAGAATGCCAGTAGTGGTCTTGTCATCCGCATCAATTAATGTGTAATGAGCTCCGGCAAACCACTCGGGATAAATGGAGGCATAGATAAGTTGCAGTTTTCCGGAAGTGTTGACATCGAGTTTCCCATCAATGTCGATTCTCAACACTCTCTCTGGCAAAATCGAGATACGCTCTTCACCAACAAATGTATTGTTTATGCCGCTGAGCTTAGTAATCATCGTTGTTTCGCTGGCTTCGGTCAGAGTCGGCATATCCATCATTTCGTAGCCGAAATAGTGTGTATGCCATTCGAAATCGACAACAGAAAACTCGCTATACATATTGAATGGCACACCGTCAACATCAACGATTGGGCCGAGTTTCCCCATCGTTACTCTCAGTCCATCACGAGAAATCGTTTTGTCGACTCCATAGGTGTAATTGACCATCAAAAGAGCCATCATCAGTAAAGCAAATATTCTTCTCATCTTCATCCTTATCTAAACATGAATACGCTTCTCACAATAGAAATCGCGAGCAGCGTATTCAAGGTGTTAATTCTTTATTACAGTACTTTCAAATCTTAATCCCATGGATCTTTGCCAAAGGCGTCAAGCACCGAGATTTCTTTGCCGGCCTCCGAGCTCATGTACATCGCATTGAGGATTTTCTGGACACGCAAGGTTTCCTCCGGTTTTACGAGAACATCGTGCTCGCCGCGAATTGCTTCGGAGAAATACTTCATCTCTTCGGCATAGGAATCGACTTCGGGGAATCCAGACATTGAGCCGTTGACCTCAGTCTTGCCCTTGTTTGTCAACATGAGAAGATTGGGTTCGTCTTTTCCAGGATGTGGACGCAGCAACGCACCACCATCTGTTCCCATCAATTGCTGATAGTATTCATCACGTGGGATATGCGCAACGAACGATGCTTCGACTTGCAATGTCATGTTTCCTGCCAGACGAATAAGTCCCGATGCATAATCTTCGACATCATAGTCAGAACGTTTATAATCGTTTCCCCATGGATTCCAGTAGTCTTCACGGTCTGCAATCTTGCAATAAGTTACACCGCAGACACTGACCGGTTCAGGACTTCCAAGGAGCCACATTGTCAAATCAAGTGCGTGGACACCGATATCAATCAATGGGCCGCCACCGCTTTTGGCCTTGATATGGAATGCTCCCCAACCGGGCATACCACGCCGACGCAAGCACTGACATTTTGCATGATACAATTCGCCAAGTTCGCCCGCTTCAACCATTTGTTTCAAGAGCAAACTCGCCGGTACATAGCGTGAGTTATGCCCAATGGTCAAAAGCTTTTTTGACTCACGGGCAGCCAATACCATCGAGCGGCATTCATCGACACTCATCGCCATTGGCTTTTCGCTAATGACATGCAAACCCTGCTTAAGGGCAGCAACTGCCGGCTCCGCATGGAAATAGTTTGGCGTGCAAACGCTCATCGCTTCAAAGCCGCCAGCATCCAGCATATCTTCCAAACAATTGTAATGATTTGGAATGTTATACTTCTCGGCATACTCCTTGGCTCGTTCCGGAATAATATCCGCGCATGCAACGATTTTAACATCCGGAGCGGCCTGCCAGCTCCGTGCATGGAACTGTGCAATACTTCCACAACCAAGAATACCTACATTAATAGTCATATTAGACTAATCCTTTCTCTGATGATTCCTCTATTTTGATAACAACTCTGCAAATTGAACAACCTCTGTCATCGATTCTTTGCTCAACCGCTTGTTCTCGACAACTACGATATTGACAACCTTTCCGTTGTTTTTTTCAATTGGAATCACGTAATTATAGTTTTCACCTTTGTAGAAAATGGAAGTACCATTATTGCTTCTTTTGCAAACAATATCCGCTTCTTTGCATTTCTTCTCGAACGATTCAAATATCTGCTCTTTGCTCGTATCAGAAACGATACTCAGCAGCAAACGGATTCCGGATGGTGTTTTGATAACATAGGCGTTATTTACTTTGGGTTTAATTTCCCATTCCGCTGATGGAAGTCTGACAGAGATACCATCCTCTGGTGCAAAAAGCTTTCCGGGCGTCGTCTCAGCAGTAGCGCCGGTCGTAGCAGTCTCGTTAACCTGAGGAGCTGGCGCCTGTGGCAGAGCCGTTTTCTCTACGATAGGCAATACCGGTGCGGGAGTCTTAACAACGACAGGTGCTAGAGTCGCTGTTGGGACAAGAGTCGCTTGTGCTTGAGGCGTAGGTTTAGTGACTCTATTTTTCGTAGCCGGTTTGTCGATGTCGTTTTCACGAGTGCTCATCAACGCTGAGACACCCCAGTATCCAAGACACAACACCACAAAACATACCGTCAACACTAAAGCTATTTTTTGCATTGGTTTAATGCGGCGACCGCGTTTTCGACGTACACCGGGCATAGATCTTTCGCTTCGATTTGGCGGCACACCCGGCGCTCCACTGCGAGCAAAAGGTGAAGCGGCCACGACAGGCTCTTCTTTCTTTGTAGGCTGTGCGGAAACAGTAACCGGTATAGGAATCGGCGAATCCATATCTGCCGCAGGTTTGGGCTGAATCCGATCCGATTCAGGAACGGCTTGTGGCACAGGACCGGCAGGCATCGGAGGAACTGTTGTTTCACGGGTCAGAGTCCTGCGCTCTTGTGCTACAGGCATCTGAATCTCCGGAGCCGCGGCAGTTGCTTCTGCTAACCCTTCACCAGTGATAAACCGTGCCTGAGGACCTTTCTTGCCTAGGCCAATAACATCGTTGTTATGTAGCGCGGCTGTTCCAATCAAACGACCATTGACTAAAGTACCATAACGGCTTGTGTCCGTAATCTGCCATCGTCCATCCATTGGCAAATCAATAATGGCGTGGCGCCCACTAACAAACATATCGCCCATTGGGCTCAGCGGCAATTCCATATTGATATTGCGTCCAATGCGAAATGGACCAGCAGACGTCAATTCAAAAACACGACCTTTGTCAGCGCCGGATAGCATCTCGATTTTTGCCAAAACCTTTGGTTTGGTGAGCACATAAGAATTGGTTCCGATTGTGGGAATTCCAATTCTGAAATACAGCGATGGTCCCTGTACGCCAAGTTGAATCACAGTATCTGTCGGCAAAATCTCTGAGGGGCGTTCCATCGGAATCCCATTCAATGAGATTGTTCCATAAGCCACAGAATCAGGTGTGACGATATATTGAATCACGCATGCACCGCGGCCATCAGTCACAATCTGAGCGAATTGTGGTGGCATGGTCGGGTACAAATCAGCTGGGAATCTGAAATCACAGCCGGGATCCCGGCCAATAATGACAGTCGGATTCTCAAACATGATAGTACGACCTTCTTGTGGCCCCGACATATGAATAAGATGGAACTTCATTTTGCTATGAACCTTTCTATGCTCCTGACTGACGCAAAACTAATCTGCGCTATCTTCAGCGGTAATACGAAGAATCTCCTGAACGGTTGTCTGCCCTAAGAGGATTTTTTCCCATCCATCCATACGCAGGGAACGCATACCTTTACGAATTGCAGCCTTTTTCAGACGAGAAGCGGGTTCCATCCGGATAATCATTTGTCTTAATTCCGGGTCATTGCGCATGATTTCGTGGATAGCAGTACGACCACGATAACCGCCACTGCAACGCTCACATCCCTTGCCCATGTAGAAGAATTTCCCCTCGACATCCTTTGCCGTATAGCCAAGCGCTTTGAGTTCTTCGGGCTTGTGGTCATAAGCTGTTTTGCACTGATTGCAGATGCGTCGCACAAGACGCTGAGCAATAACGGCCTGCAAAGAACTTGCTACAAGGAAGGGCTTCACGCCCATATCAATCAGACGTGTACAAGCACTTGGAGCATCGTTTGTGTGCAGTGTCGAAAATACCAAGTGACCTGTCAAGGCCGCACTGATACCGATTTCTGCTGTTTCCAAGTCACGCATTTCACCAACCATGATAACATCGGGTGACTGACGCAAAATAGAACGCAGAGCCAAAGCGAAATCTAAATCGACTTCTTTGTTCACCTGCACCTGATTGATACCATCAAGCATGTATTCCACGGGGTCTTCCACCGTCACAATCTTTGTCTCAGCGTTATTGATAGTCGAAAGAGCAGCATAAAGTGTTGTTGTTTTTCCGGAACCTGTAGGCCCTGTCATCAGAATAACGCCGTTGGGCGAGCGAATCAGTTCTTCGAAATTGGTAATTGAATCCGGCAGGAAGCCGACATCGCCCAAACCCATCAAAACGCTGGCTTGGTCAAGAATACGCATGACGATGGACTCACCATAAATCGTTGGCAGCGAGCTGACACGAACGTCAAGATTACGCCCGGGAATATCCAACTTAATACGTCCATCGAGTGGGATTCTCTTTTCCGCCAAATCCATTCCGGACAACACTTTCAGACGTGAGATAATCGCGTTCTGCCAGCGCTTGGGTGGAGCGGGAACATCATGAAGCACACCATCAATACGATAGCGAATGGTCACACCTGTTTTTGCAGGCTCGACATGAATATCACTTGCGCGCTCATGGACAGCTTGTTTGAAGAGCATATCGACATATGTCACAACCGGAGGAGCTTCTTTTTTGGACTTGGCGCTCAACTTGGCATCAGAATATTGATCTTCTTCGCTTGCTTCGCGCTTAGCCACTTCCTCGGCAACAGCTTGGTCTGCAATCTCCGAGTACATATTCTCGATATCTGAAGACTCATAGTACATCGAAATCAATCGCTTGACATCTTCTTCCGGAGCGACCACAGGCATAATCCGTTTTCCGGTAATACGTGACAAATCATCTGTGACCATGATGTTTAGCGGGTCAGCCAGAGCCACCCAAAGCGTGTCATCGTCATAACGCACAGGGAAAACTTTATAGCGCATTGCGTGCTGCGGTTGAATCTGCTCCACCAAGTCACGGGTAACACGGAAAGAAGCCAGATCTAAACGTTCATAGCCATGAGTTGAAGCCAGAACATCAAGGAAATCATCACTATCTGCAAGCCCTGTATTTAGCGCGACCGAACTTAGTGATTGGGCTGCTTCGTTTTCGGGGACAAAACCTCCACTACCAACTCGACCGGCTTCTTCGTTTTTTGTCAAATCTTTCGGTTTAAATGCCATAACACATCGCCTCAGTTATTGTTCTTTACAGTGTGACCCGAGAAGTAAAACGGCAACACATTTCACGCTCGTTAAGTTTATTTACACAAAAAATACTCTTATGTGCGATGTAAATGAAATAATTATATTGTGTCTAATTTTACAAATCGGGCAGATGTGTTGCGGACAAATGAATCAAAGACATCGTACATGTCCCCATGAACGACTCTGTCATTCAACGTATTGTGCCAGAGTATCGTAAAAACACCGCCATGCCTCGACAAAGAATTAGCGTGTAGCGTCTGCATCCTCTTGTATGCGGATTCAGGGTCAAGCCGCTCATACCGGCTCAATGTCATATCCATCGCATTCAGGGGAATCTCGGTCATTGGCAGCTCACGTCCGGTCAGCGGACTGTAAGGGCGGAATGCTCCTGTCCATCCATGCCGAAATCCACATCGGTCGGCAAAACCGCCACTCGCATCGACAGTGAAGCCAGCCTCTGATTGAGCCAGCCACGTGTTTGGGATATCCAAACGCAGATAATGTTGCCGAATGATGGGCTTGACTCGCTGCTTCAGTGCCTCCGCAAGCGAGACTGCCTCGTGATAAATCTTTTTGGCATCGAGATAGGAATCGTATGAACCGTGCAGACCAAAAGTATCGCAATCGAGCCGTGTGCCCAACGGTGCCAGACGATGGTCGGAAAGAGTATAGTCCGCATCTGACGGGTGTGTTCCACCACCCATCAGAAACCAAGTCCCAGGAATGCCTGTTTCGTCATGCAAATGAGTCAGAGCATCGAGGGCATCATAGGGGTCTTTTTGCCTACGAAACCAAACTTTGAGACACTCACCAAGTCTCCCCTCACGGTAAGACCGCACCAAACATCGTGGTGAAAACAAAGGAAATTTACGTAACAAATCGACATCATGTGTCACTGCAATGGGTGCCGTCCCAACCATGGGAGCACGTACAGGCAAACCGCTGATTTTACGAACCAAATCTTCAACGCGTTCAAACCAGCGAGTAACCAGTGGCTGATCATATAGCTCCGGCGGCAGTGTCGAATAAGAACACAGAAAACGTCCATGGCTGTCGCGCTTTTCTATGCGAGATTCTTCATGCCGAGAAAGAAACCACCATGCGCAAGCAGGCAAATCAAAATGAACTCGAACACGACCGGGAGAGACAATTTCAACAAACTTCCTAAACCCCTCGACTGTTGCTGTTTCCAACAAGGTTTCTGCGGGATAAGGTGCAGCTGGAGACATCAATTTATCCGCTTTGAAAAACTCAGAGTTTTCAAACTCGATTCGGATAGGAAGCACATCCGGAACGGTTTGAACTCCACTACAGGCATAGCTTACAGCGGGAACATCAACCCAATAGTCCAATCGCCCGAGGATTGACGCAATGCATATATGTGGATGAACTAATTCCATGACTTAAGTGCAAAACTCTCACAATACAACATAGTCTAAAATATAAAACTGTAACACGAAAAAGCTTCGACAAAATTAAAAACAGGCAGTCGCAATGACCGCCTGTTTTTCAAATTCTATAGTTATGTTTAACAGCCAACGAATGACCTATTTGCAATACTTCGCAGGAGGAGGACTTTTAACCGCGCAAGGGCTGTAATATCCAAAGCTCGGGACTGGTGCACAATAACTTGGTGCCATCGGCGGTGTTACGCTCGCGCAAGGACGCCATGCCCCACAACCGGCACTCACAGCCATTATCGCTGCTAAACTAAGTAACATTAATTTCTTCATTGTTGACGCACTCCTAACAAATTGTTCCTACAATGTTATGTTTATATCTATCTTTGAAAGATAGACAGAATTCATTCCATTTTCTTCAGTGAAAATGCATTCAATTGCTTTTATGCACGAACTTGTTTTGCCCGTACCGAGGCGAATTGCGCCGCACGCTTCAGGGCGCAAATCATACTTGCCGGATTGGCCTTGCCCGTCCCGGCAATATCAAACGCTGTTCCGTGGTCAGGAGAAGTCCGAATGATGGGAAGTCCCATCGTAATGTTGACGCCATCATCAAAACCAACCGTTTTAACGGCCACTAGGCCTTGGTCATGATACATCGCGAGAACGATATCGAAGTCGCCCTGAATCTGACGATGAAAGATAGTATCTGCCGACAATGGACCACAAGCACAGATGCCTTTCTGAACGGCTTGCCGCACGGCAGGCGCAATCACTACGATTTCTTCCTTTCCGAACTTTCCACCTTCGCCGGCATGAGGATTAAATCCGCAAACTGCAATTCGTGGATGTGCGATTCCCATGAACATTTGTCCCCAAGCATCGCACATTTGTAAAGTGTCGACAATCCCATCGATACGCAACATTGACGAAACTGAAGCAAGCCCAACGTGAATTGTTTCTAATACGACACGAACTCCACCGCCTTCGAGCATCATGCGAACAGGTAAGTCCCCACACAAATGCGCGAGCAATTCTGTATGTCCGGGGAAATCATAACCAGCTTCGAACATGGCTTCCTTGTTGAGCGGTGCCGTACACATAGCAACTGCCTCGCCATTGAGAACCATCTTAGCTGCTGTACAAACTGCGGTATAGGCAAATGCGCCATTCGCGGCATGAACCTGTCCTGTCAGGTAATTTCCACGAGGAGAATCAATTGGTTCACGCCATATAACAGAATCCGTCATCAATCCGGTTACACGGGCGGCTTGCTCAATTACTGCGGCATCACCGACAAGGACGGGCGTACACATCGATTGTATTTCCGCATTATGTACAGCCATCAACGCGACCTCTGGGCCAACACCGCCGGGGTCACCAAGCGAAACAGCAATACGAGGCAAATCGTTCTTAACGGCAGCTGATAACTCAATCACAACAAACTCACTTCCTCATTGCACTCCGTGCGCAGCAAATCATCAACTGTCTCGCGGCGAACAATCATCGTGACTCTGTCCGAATCTTTCCAAAGTATCGGAGCACGTCCGATACTATTGTAATTGCTGCTCATGCTGTAGCCATACGCGCCAACATCATGCAACAATAACAAGTCATTAATCTGTGGCAACGGCAATAGGCGAGGTGCCAGTAGCTCATACTGGTCTCGGGTAAAAACATCACCCGATTCGCAAAGTGGCCCGGCAACATTCAAAGGAATCTTTGGCATTCCCTCACGAGCAGGAATCGAAATCGCATGATACGAACCATACATCGCAGGACGCACCAAATCAACAAAACCAGCGTCAACCATGACAAACGTTTGTCCGGGTCCTTTGGCATTGGTTGTTGTTTTCTTCACATCAGTCACACGAGTAACCAAAGTCACGGCAGGAGCGACAAAGTAACGTCCCGGCTCTAGTTCCAACTGAATCTCCGAACCAACCGCAGACGAAAGAATCGTCTTGACCTTCTGCAATGTTGGAATCAATACGGAATAGTCAACATCGGGTTGGTCTTCGTGATAGTTGTATGGCAGGCCTCCCCCTAAACTGAATATCCTGACGTCAGGAAGCAACGAAATCAATGAGGCAAAGTACTCGCCAAGACGACGCATATTAGTGAAGAATTCCGTTGGCTCCGCTCCGGTTCCAACATGAGCATGCAACATGACAATTTTGAATCTTGCCTCGTGGCAAGCACGAATGACATCAGGCAAATCATCAGGCCAAATACCATGTTTACTGCTTGGGCCGCCTGTATCACAGGCACTGACATGTCCGTGCCCAAAGCCGGGATTGACGCGAACGGCGACAGGACCTTGCCATCCCGCAGCCTTCAGGGCAGATATCATTCCCGCAGAACCGATATTGACAATCACGTTGTTGTCTGTCACAGCACGCAATGCACTGTCACGAAAAACATCCGCCGTTAGTTGAATAACAGGCGGATTGGTTCCCGATGGAAATCCAGCCTTGAGTGCACGTAATACCTCATTCCCTGAGACGCAATCGACCCACAGACCTGCCTTGCGCATTTCCTCAAGCACACGAGTGCAAGATAACGCCTTCATCGCATAGCGCAAATGAACTCCGGATAATGCCGCGATTTTTTTGAGATCGCCGATCCTTTTACGCAACAATTCCGCGTCGATAATCCAGTAGGGTGTTCCGACTTTACTGGCAAGTGTTTCCAATTCTTCAGTTTGATAATTACTCATCGAATGTGTTCATAACCTTTACGCTTCAACATACACCTTCAGCAGATTCCCCAAGCGTTTCATTTTTGTCTTCTGATTCTCGTTCATACGAACATAGACTTGTTGTTTGAGGCGCCAGAAGACATTTTGGGCATGTGTGCAATCGGGTTTTGCGGGCAAGAAATCCGCAAGAGAGGCAAGTTTAGTGAACTCATCCAACAACTGTTCATCACGGGGAGACTCTGCCCATTTGTCCGCGACTTCAATCAACCGACTGCGCAAGAGAAACAACAACTCGTTTTCGTTGAGATAAATCTTCCCAGATTCTATCCATGTGGCAAGCATATCCAACTCTTTTTCATCAATCGTGCCGGGCGTTGTGATTTCCGCACGAAGCATATCATTGACAAAACAGTCTGCCAATAGCTTGAGATGTTTTTGCAAAGGAAGTTGATAATCGCGCAACTTGTAGAGTAAGGGTTTGTTTTTCTCAAACTCATCACGAAGAACTGTGCGCAAATGCTCTTGTGACTTGCTTGCGAGCATATCGAGTACCTTGCCTTGGGCTTCCGGGCGCAAAGATTGTAGTGTGTAAATACATGATTCGGGGAAATACTGGCGAATGGTCGCTGGGATTTGCTCTATCGGCAAATCCTTGAATGTATCCAGTAATTCCTGAACGCCGCCCTCTGACTTTTCACGAACAGCGCAAATAACATCGAAGTTTGCTTCACCGAGCAAAACATATTCGCATTCTCCATAACCACGTGTCACTTTGGAATGAAGTATCGCACGGCCAATCATCAGGGATTCTCTTCTTGTGACATCGACCAAATCAACATTGAAGGCTCGAACATCACGATCCGAGAAACCCGGGCTAAACAACTCCATGATGCAGCGCTGCGCCACAACGCCGGTAAACGAGAACTGAGCATCCTTGACATGTTTCATATAAACACTTGCGCCATCGCCTTCCGACTCGATATTGCTCTGTGCCTCGGCTAAGCGCTCAAGAAACTCCGGTTCCAAATCGATGGAAAATACTTTCTTAACCAAGTCAATCACACGCGAAGCATAACGCAAAATCTGAACAGTCTCGATACCGGAAATATCATCAAAGAACCAACCACAGCTCGTGAACATGAGTTGCGCATGACGTTGAATCTCCATAAGCCGCAAGACTCTAATCTGCTCGGATTCCATTGAAACTGACGGGGTGTAACGACGCAAGAAATTGTCTGCTGCAACTATGTCGTTCAAGACGTGAATATAGGAATCGCGTGCCTCCCACGGTGACGACATCAACTCGCGTGATGCGTACTCGTACAGGGGCGCGGTCGCGTCACGCAACCAGTTGAGTGCTTCACGCAGTGGCGTCCGCCATTCCTGTGTCCAACCGGGAGTATTGTTCAAGCGACAACCGCAATTTGAATGCCAACGTTCGACGCCATGCGCGCAACTCCATGAAGAAGGTTCAATCAGTTCGACTTCAAAGGACGGCGGGAAAATCTCCAAGAACTCCGCATAGTTTGTCAGTTTTGCCTGATTGCTATTCTCGACATAATCCAATGCATAGGCCAAAGCCATCTCGCCGAATTTGTGGTGATGCCCATAGCTTTCGCCATCAGTCGCAATATTGATGAGATAAGGCCGTCCGTTTGGGATGCTGTCATCGATTCGTCCCAACAATTTCTGTGCGAAACGGTCGCCGTCATTGAGCAAACCCTCAAACGCCACCGCTTGCGAAACGATATGGTCATAAAAAAACACTGCGATGCTTTTGCCCGATGGCAGCTTTACAAGATATGGCATACTCGAATCAATAGAGCCACCTAATGCGTCCTGCCATGGCATATTGTCTGCGCCAAGCGGGCGAACACGTTTGGCCTGAAATGGCGACAAAACGGTAAACTTAATTCCCTCTTCCGCCAGAATCTCAAGAGTCGCGGAATCCACAGCACATTCCGAAAGCCACATACCTTCGGGCATTCGTCCAAAACGCAACCTAAAATCTGCTATCCCCCAACGCACCTGTGTGCGTTTGTCGCGCATATTGGCCAGAGGCATAATGACGTGATTGTAAATCTGTGCCATTGCCGAACCATGCCCATCAAAACGCAACATACTTTGCGCATCGGCTTCCAAAATTCCTTCATAGGTTTCGGGAGCATTGACCTCCATCCAAGACAGCAAGGTCGGGCCAAAGTTGAAACTCATGGATGCGTAATTATTGACGATGGATTTGATATAGCCTCGTTTATCCAAAATACGCGCCGCCACATTCGGGCGATAACACTCGGCAGTAATGCGTTCATTCCAGTCATGATACGGAGCGGCAGACGGTTGTTCCTCAATTGTTTCCAACCAAGGATTCTCACGTGGAGGCTGATAAAAATGGCCGTGAATACAGATATAATTGTTTATCGACGACATAAGATTCGTTGCTCCTCTATAACCGGCAAATATAGCAACTAACAACGACAATACCCGTTTTATTAGTGCTTAGTATTCTTTATAGTATTACCATATCTTAATTCGCAATTGACCTCAATATCCCATCGACCAAAAAGATTTTTAGCGAATGAATTTACGTAACCGTAGCCATGCAGCAATTCTGGACGAGCGCAAGAAAATAAACGAGAGAAGTGTCATCCACGTGATGAAAATACCAAAACAGAGAGAGCGTGGGGAGTATTCGACATACACATTCTGCTCCGGCATATCGCTCGGCAAAGCAATCCCAAGCAGACCACCATCGACCGGCAACGTTTTCAATTGTGTCCCATCATTCAGCTTGACAATCCAACCGGGCGCATAGGGTTCCGCAATGGGCAAAATGCCGATGCCACTCTGTTTCATTCCTTTTACCTTTAGAACCGAGCTTCCTGACTTCCACGAAACCAAAGAAGACATAATGGGTTGCACACCGTTAGTGGCCCCCACCATCTTCGCATCGTCAGCCAAGACGACAAAGTCCTTTTCACCACCGTTTTTGAGGATATCGTTGACTCCGTCATCATTAGACGCAAGGACGAGATTCGCGCGATTGTGTACATAAGGACGCTGCGTTCCACCCCAACGCCAAAGATTCTCACGAGCTTTTTGATAGATTGGCTGCCAAGTACCGCCTTCAGGTTCTGCGCCACTGATAGTACGAGTATACGTCACCGCCATCAATTGCCCAAACCGAGCGCTATTGTAACCAACAGTATCAAGCAGTTTCTTGTACGAATTCAGTTGTACGGTATGTTTGCCCTCAGGAACGCCAACCTTGTGTAGCATGTGCCTGAGTTCCTGACGATGCTCATCAATCATGCGTAGAGGAAGATGTTTCGATTCTGAAAGTTCCTTGTAGTACTCCTGAAAGTTAAGCAGTTCCATGTAACGATCGAGGTAATCAAAACGTATATAGTGATAGTTGATGACCAGTGGCACAATCAACGCCAACACCGCAAAAGCAATCCCGGTGTAGCTGCAATACCGACGAAGTCGCGCAGATAAATCGTGTAATGGCATATACCGAGCCAAAGCGAGATTAAGTAAAAGTCCACTCAGTGCAGTCTGAAGTCCGTACTTACCAAACATGGCATGACGCTTGTATGCCATTTGTTCGGCATAGGTCGCGATATCCAAATTGACACCAAAATTGCGGTACCACGCAATGATAAAAACCGCGGCTCCCAGAGCCGTAATCAGTGTGATGAATAGACGAATTGCCGTCAAAATCTGCGGGTCTTTTCTTGCTGATGGAATTTCCGCCGGACGGTAACTCCAGTTCTTCGCATAATCAAGAATCACCTCTAGGCCGTATGCGGCTAAAACAAGGAGCGCATAATTCGAGACAAACATCCACACACGTGGAGAGGCAAACGCTCCAAACCATGGAACCAAGTAATAGAAAAGCAGATGAAGTGGCGTGGCGTATCCCAATGCGAGCAGTAACGAAATAACAAGGCACATGGCAAGGAAAAGACGGTAACGGAACGAGCGTGTGGAGACGAAGGCAAACAAGCACATCAGCAGAATCGGAATGCCAAGGAAATCACTGACATAGCGTGCCCCCCACGTGCCTGTGTAGGAATTTCCTGCCGCATGAAGTGTGGTCGGTTCGATAACCGAATCGCCCCACAAACCAGCCACGGCATACTCGGCCAGTTCCAAAACAGGATAACTATAATCTGTCGTTTCCTCATGAGTAAGTGTTGCCCAACTGTTGTTAGACGCAGACAAAATCTCCATGCTATGCAGCATCTGTATCGATGAGAACAACCCCAAAATAACTAAGGTTGCGCACAGCCATCTACACATAGCACGGATGGACATAATTTCCGGAGTACGTGAGAATGCAATCAATCCCGGATCGGGAGCACGCCACGCCCGAATCGCTAACGGAATTGTCATCAGGACAAAATGCGTTAAGCAGATAAGCACTGTGGCATAGAATACTTGAATATTCCCAACAAGCAACTGCATCGTCAGGCACAGCGCCAAAAGGCACGATGGCCCCCCGCACCGCTTCCCGTCCTTAATGCAACGACGAATCAGCACAAGCGTTGCCGCCCATGCCCCCGGTGCCCAAGCAATGGTAATCATTTCTTGCAGTTGTCCGGCATATGTCAATGTGAGAAAATGACCGGAGAACATCAACGCCAACCCCGACCAGCCGGCAATGGCAATACGGAACCCGAGTGTACGTAGCCATGCCATCATACATATCGCGCCAACTGTCAAGGCCAAAACATACTGCATTGTGAAAGCGCTGTTAAACGGCAGAATAAAGTTCAGCCACTGGGACGGATAAAATGGAAATAATGCATATGAGCCTATCATGGGGAAACCGAAAAACGCATAGGAATTCCAGATGGGAAGACGACCCTCTTTCAGAATACTCTGCCACCCAAAAAGCTGCATGATGTAATCATGGTCCGTCGTTTCGATTCCGTAAAGCAAGTATTCCTTGCCAAGACCGGGGAAATATAATGCCAACGCAAATATAAGAAAGACAACTCCCCACACAACATACATTGCTGTGGTCGAGAGCCTCTGGTTCTTCACCCACTGTATTGACATCATTACCGTAATTCCTCTAAGCTTTTAGTACCCTCAATTGCGCCAATAATTGTCTTGTGCGCAATGCAGCCACACATGTCACTGCTCATCATTGTCTTCAGCGGCATCCGTATCGCCGACGTCAGTGGTAGAAACATCAGAGGGAAGAGCTTTCTTCAAGAGAGAGTTTATTTTGTCCGCATACTCAAATGAAGTATCCTCAACGAACGATAACTGCGGCACAACCCTCAAGATGACCGTGTGTGCCAGACGGGTTCGCAAAAATCCCTTGGCATGTTCCAGAGCGCTAAAGACTTCTTTTTTGTCCTGTTCACTGCCGTACACGCTAATCCAGACTTTGGCAAAAGACAAATCCGGTGCCGTTTTGACACCACTCACTGTAATCATTCTGTCCTGAAAACGGATATCCTTTGATTGCGCCAATACCTCTGACAACCCGGCTCGAATTTCCTCGTTAATGCGTTCTAAACGCGAATGTAGTGTCATAATGTCATTCCTTGTACTGTTGCAATCTCTCTGATTCTTAACGAAGAAATACAATCCGTCAATAGGAAGCGTCGTTAAGTTTATATTTATATTATTGTGCAATTAAAACTTCGTTAAGCGGTACTCTGAAAAGCTATGTCTACAATTGATTTTTCTAAACAGATTCATGAAGTCCAGGCGAAATTCGCCGAGGTTGAAGCGTCCCTGTCTTCGCCTGAGGTTGTCAACAATCCAGCCAAATTACGTGAGAACAGCAAAATCCATGCTGACTTGGGCAAAATCGTGGAGAAATGGAACGAACTACAGGCCGCGGAACAGAATCTGGAGGGGGCTATCGATTTACGCAATGACCCCGATCCCGAAATGGCTGCAATGGCTGAGATTGAGGCTGCCGAGGCAAAAGTTTTGCGGGACAAATTGGAGACGGAACTTCAGTTGCTCCTGTTGCCCGGAGACCCGCTTGATGAGCGTAATACCGTCTTTGAAATCCGCGCCGGTACAGGTGGGGAAGAGGCCGCTCTGTTTGCCTATGATTTGTTCAGAATGTACACGCACTATGCCGAACAGCGAGGATGGAAAGTTGAACTTCTTTCCAGTAGCGAGAGTGGTCTTAATGGATTCAAGGAAGTCATTTTCCTTGTCTCCGGTGACAAAGTCTATAGCAGATTGAAATTTGAGGCTGGCACACATCGCGTCCAGCGTGTCCCCGAAACAGAAGCGCAAGGACGTATTCACACAAGTGCAGCCACCGTGGCGGTATTGCCCGAAGCCGAAGAAGTTGACGTCGAGATTCGCCCAACCGATTTGAGAATTGATGTTTTTCACAGTGGTGGCCCCGGCGGACAAAGCGTCAACACAACGGACTCGGCCGTGCGTATCACGCACTTGCCGACAGGTTTGGTTGTTAGCTGTCAGGATGAAAAGAGCCAGTTGAAAAACAAAGCCAAGGCTCTGAAGGTCTTGCGCTCTCGTCTGCTCGAAGCCGAAATGGAAAAGCAACAGAACGCTATTTCCGGTATGCGCCGGAAGATGGTTGGAAGTGGTGACAGAAGCGAACGCATCCGCACTTACAATTTTCCACAGAATCGTCTGACCGACCACAGAATTAACCTGACACTCTATAGTTTAGACAGAATCATGGAAGGTGACCTTGATACGGTTCTTGACAGTTTGATTTCCGAAGATCAAATGCAGCGACTTCAAAGCCTTATCACAGAGGAATAATTGATTTCGACATCGGAATTAAGCCTGAAAAGCGGGAAATATAATCATAATGTTTAAGCATAAACAAACCAATATCCTTTTCGCGCTTACCATGATAATGGTAACGATAGGGCTGATTATGGTCTACAGCGCCAGTGCTCCCATTGCCAAAGCCAAAAAAAGCACCACAAGCGCGGCGACGAGTGCACTTGTCAAAGCGCAGCAGACGCCAAGACCTCTTGCGACGACAATCCCGCAGATAAACGCGCGTGTGTCCGGGCAAGACGGACAGGGCTCGACACTGGACACGTTACGACATACGATTGAAGCGGGCGGACTAGAAGACCCATTGTCCGAAGAGAGTTTCCAAGCGATTGTTCGTAGCTCCCTACATAGTCAAAGCGGACTAACGAACCAGATTATCGCTTTCATCGCTGGTCTCATCGCAATGTTTTTTGTCTTCAAAGTCAACATTGACCGTTACAGTTTCAAGTGGTTAAATCTCGGTATGCTCATAACGTTTTTGCTACTATTGAGCACCTATTTCTTTCAGGCACGCAACAACGCACACCGATGGATTGACTTAGGGCATCTTACAATGCAGCCTTCGGAGTTGGCAAAACTGGTACTTGTTTTGTGGACCTCACGCATACTGACTATCCCCCAGTTTCATGAGGATGTCAGCAGCCGATTTAGTAAAATCGGCAGGATGCTCAAGTCTTCCACTTGTATCATTATGCTTGTTCTTGGCGCCATGTGTCTCGTCGTCTTTTTCGAACCCGACATGGGCGCCACCATCGCCTTGATAGCCATTGTTTGTGCGATTGCACTTGCGTATGGCTTACCAAAGAAGTGGATTATTATCATCAGTGTCTTCGTCGTGGGACTTGGTACTCTCGGGTTGCACGTCGAATCATATCGTATCGAGAGAATGACGGCCTTTCTTGATATGGACAATCCGACGGTTCAGCTCAACGCGGGCTATCAGCTTCGGCAATCCCTCATTGCCTTGGGCAGCGGAGGCATCTGGGGTGTCGGCTTAGGCGCCGGGCAACAAAAGTATCAGTATCTTTCTGAAGTGGAAAACGACTTTATCTATGCCCTCATTGGCGAAGAATTTGGTCTCGTCGGGACAACGATTGTATTGCTGCTTTATGCGTCATTTGTTACCATTGGATTGCTTATCGCAAAGAATGCGACGACCATGTTTGCCCGCTTAGTTGCGGTTGGAATCACCACAATGATTGGCATTTCGTCCATGATTCACATCGTTGTTGTCATTGGTCTTGCACCGACAAAGGGATTGACTCTCCCACTCATCAGCTACGGTGGCACATCATTGGTGATTAACCTCGTTGCTGTCGGAATTCTTTTGGGCATCGCCAAAGACAATGAACAGAAGGGTCCTCGTTTACGACGGCGCAATTTGGATGTCTATTATCAAGAAAACGATTCACCCGCCTCGCTCTCAAGATATTGATTCCTCTCAATTGGAATCGAAATGGGTAATTTGAGGAATACTAATTAGTATTGATTCGTAATAACTTAATATTATTATGAGAACATCAATGAACACACCTGTAAAAACTTTACACTTGGGATTGATAGCAATCCTTACTGTTTTGACTTCTGTCGCGACATGCGCAGATTTCGAGTTTACCTTCTCCGACAAACAGACCGTCGGAACGGGCACTCAGTATTTTACAGGCAGATGTGAGTCTCCGCAATGCAACGTTTTTGTGGCCGAAATCGACACAACAAACCCGAACATTCAGATTGTCCCTGTCACTCCCAAAGGTGTTGTCAGGGCTGTTCCCACAACTATGGCTAAGGAAAACAACGCGATAGTCGTTGTGAACTCGAGCTTCTTCTCGATAGACACCGGCGTCGCCTATGGCTACTACCGCAAGGATGGCGTAACCATTCGCAAGAATGATAGCACCCCGTATGGTGTCATTGGGATTCCGTGTCGTCCACAGAATGTGCCCATTGTGGCGAACATCACAGCGCAAGAAACCGCAGTTCGTCCGACATCTAAATGGAAAACAGAGAGCATTTTGGACGCCGTTGCCGGTGGTCCTACACTTGTTGTCAATAATAAAATTGATATCAGCAGTGAGTATACATCGATTGCTGGACGAAATCCTCGAACAGCGATGGGATTCAACGCCAATACGAATAAGCTGTACATGGCTGTCATTGACGGCCGTGCTACGAACAGTGTGGGTATGACTTTCGAAGAACTGGCTAACTTCATGAAAGGGCTTGGGTGCACCGAAGCTGTAAACTATGACGGTGGTGGGTCATCGGCCATGATTGTGAATAACACTCTTATGAATCGCCCCGGAGGAAAGACAACGCAGCGTTCTGTTCCGCTCTGCTGGGCAGTTGTTCCCTGTACTGTCATTGATGACACTGTGACAAGTTCTATTCGCCTCGAAGGCGATTGGCAACGCATCGAATCAAATGATTTGTACGCGAAAAGCGGTGTCCAAGCCTCAGGAAATGGTACAGCCAAAGCAGTGTTTGAAACAGTTTTACCGATGAAGGCGTCCTATAAAGTTTATGCCCGTTGGGGATCGACAAAAAAAGCATCGTCGAAAGTTCCTTACGCAATTGATTATTTCAATGATAAAACCACAGTCTACAAGGACCAATCACTAGGTAAAGGCGAATGGCAAGTCTTGGGAACTTTCATGTTTTCGGCGGATACGCCAGCCCGTGTCACTGTCACAAACGAATATGCGAACGAGTCGGAGTTTGTAACTGTAGACGCTGTGAAATTTGAATTATTACCGCCGGTAGCAACTGTGGATGATGAGGATTAGGGAATTACATTACATTGCTTGATAAGCCAGAAAACAAAATCGTAGATCAAAACCCGGACAGAATTCATTTTCTGGAGAATGAGAATGCCCGCTTGCAGGCATTGGGCGATAGTTATCGGTTGGCCATGACCGACTTAGAACATCTCCTTGATCAACGCAACACCTTTTTTTCCAACATGAGTCATGAGATTCGCACACCACTCAATGCAATTGTTGGCATGGCGGATTTACTTGCGGACACAACGCTGACTTCTGAACAGAAAGAGTGTGTGGAAGTAATTCGGCGTGGGAGCGATTTGTTGTTGACAATCATCAACGATGTTCTGAATTTGTCCCGTATTGAATCCGGCAAAATCGCGCTTGAGCATCTGGAGCTATCCCCTCGTATTCTTGCCGAGAACGCGTTTTCGATTCAAGCTTATCAGGCATGGGACAAGGGCATCGAGGCAATAGTCAATGTCACTCCGGAAACACCTGCCGTCGTTTCCGGCGACCCGACATACATCACACAAATCATAACGAATTTCCTTTCCAACGCAATCAAATTTACTTCGCAAGGTTCCATTACCCTGTCGGTTTCTTTCGAAACACAGCTTAACGATGGACGCGCGGTCATTCGCTTTGCAGTCACAGATACAGGTATCGGCATTACGAAAGAGGGAATCGAGAAACTGTTCCAACCTTTCCATCAGGCAGAAAACAGTACAACTCGCAAGTTTGGTGGCACTGGCTTAGGGCTGACAATCATCAAGAGATTGGTATCGATGATGGGTGGACAAGTTGCCGTCAAGAGTACGCCCAATCAAGGGTCATCTTTCTGGGTCGATATTCCCTTCGAAGTGATTCATTGGGAACCGCCCACACCACCAATCGTTTCTTTGGCGGACAAAAGAGTTCTTTTGATTGAACCAAACACGGGAGCACGGAATGCGGCGGTTAACACGATTGCCTTCCTAGGCGGAATCGCAACCACAGTGAGCACATGCGACGAAGCCTACGGGCATATTTTAAGCGGAGAGAACTTCGACCTGCTATACATTTCGACAAATGCGTTGCAGGAAGATAAAGACGGACAAGCAAGTATTGCCGCAAATAAAGTCCTGTCAGCGTTCTCCAATTCGATTCTGTTCATGGTATCACTCGGCAGAGCAAAGAGCTATTTGCATCTCATCACTCATTCGGAAAGAATGGGCTTCGTTGGCAAGCCGATTCAAATTGAGTCATTTGCAAAAGAGACAGCAAGAGTTTTGGGGCTTTTGAAAGAGACGGACAAGACGACTGATTCAAATAAATCGAATATGGACAGCACTGTCGCCTCTCATCTTGACATTTTGCTCGTTGAGGATAACTCGACCAACCGCAAGGTCATGAAACGCATTCTCGAAAAATTTGGTCTCGAATGTGATATGGCAGAGGATGGCTCGCAAGGGCTTGATGCCATGGCCAAAAAACAATATGATTTGGTCTTGATGGATTTGCAAATGCCGGTCATGGGTGGACTCGAAGCAACACAAGCCAGACGTGCATTTGAGGAACAGTCGAAAGCAAAACACATGCTTATCATAGCCCTCACAGCCGATGCTATGCCGCAGGACAAGGAAAAGTGCATCGCGGCGGGAATGGATGACTATCTACCAAAACCGATTTGTCCCAAAGACCTGCTTCAGGTTTTAGAGAAGTATTGCGGCTTTGTGAAGCCGGACGCCTAAGGAGGTTATGTTATGACTTCAGCTTGGTTTAACCTTGAGATTTCAATACAGCTCATCTACGCTGCATTGCTTGGTGCCATTCTTGGCATTCAGCGTGGGCGTCGTGCTAGCCCGGCGGGATTGCGTACACATCTACTGGTCGCACTGGGTGCTGCTGCTTTTATGGAACTCTCTCGTTGGATGCCTGATGCAGTTCCGGCAGTCTTTGGAAATACTCCGCGCCAATCAGACCCGGCACGAATGGCGGCACAAGTGATTTCCGGTATCGGTTTCTTGGGTGCAGGTGCCATCATTCGCGATGGTCTTACCATCAAAGGTCTAACCACAGCGGCAACGCTATGGGTGGCTGCATCGATTGGAATGTCCGTAGGTGCGGGCTTCTATGTGATGGGGTTAGCCATTACCGTGATTGCTTTGGTTGCTCTGACCGGAGCTGAGTATGTCGACAAATCAAAAAAGCAAGAACGAGTCTTGAGCATTCGTATTCCAACGCAAGTTTCGACTGACCAGATTAAGGAAGTGATTGCCCGCGAGAACCTTAGTGTGTTACGCTATGACTATCAACTAGATAAAGTGCACGAAACGATTGAAGTACGATTAATCGTTACGCCGCCTGCTAACTACCTGTATGGAGACCGTAAAGGCGAAGATTTAGCAAAGGCGTTCAAAGAAAGCGGGATTCAGTTAATTTCACTTGAATGGTCACATCGTTACAGCTAATGGACATCGAGGAGCAACCACTCGAATATTCGTTCGATATTGTTTGCGTTTACAACAACAAACAAGTTTTGGACGACGTCTTCTTGCCCTACTACATCAACAACAAAAATGACGCTCTGTTTCGCTTGCATCCGGTTGACAATCGACAGAATATTTTCGAAAGTGCTGTTGAGGCTTTCAATAGTGTTTTGCCGGAATGTCTTGGGAAATGGATTCTGTTTTCTCATCAGGACGTCGCGCTATTATCAGAGCATTGGTTGGAACAATGCGCGGATATGTTGTACACCCTGAGCAATTGGGCTGTAGCGGGAGTTGCGGGCATGGTTCCCGAGGGGGAAACAAACGAGCAACGTGGTCGTAGTGTTGTTCGTACAGGAGTTTCACTCGAAGTACAAGAATGGTGGCCGTGGGGGAATGAGATTACAGCATCTACAAAAGTTCAAACCGTAGACGAGCTACTGTTTATTATTCCGCGCGCTTTGTTGCAGCAGCTGCCATTTGACGGCAGTACGTGTGACAGTTGGCATTTGTATGCCGTTGACTACTCACTCTCAGCCAAAGAGGCATTAGGTTTAGACACTTATGTTTTGCCGCTTTTGGTTTATCATCAGTCTTCCGGCATAAGGAAAAAGAGACTGCAGATTGTGTTATCGTTGGGGCCGCTCCCCCACTCGTACTACAAGACACTGCGTAAAGTACTTATCAAGCATCGTTCTGCGTACAAATTCATATTTACGACTTGCAGTCATTGGCACACCGGATGTCCACTCGTTTTTCAGAGAATTTGGAAGCTGACCGTCGGTTTCTATGAATTGATTCTGCGCAAGTTTCGACATATGTTTTCGAGCGCCAAAACCATCCAGTAGTGTATGTAATATTGGAAGAGAGTATTAAGTATTATGACCACAAAGAGTGCATTGGTTTTAGTTGATTTACAAAATGATTTCATGCCAGGCGGCTCCTTAGCAGTCCCTGATGGAGACGCTGTTGTGAAGGTTGCGAACCAACTGTCATCTATCTTTCCTGTTGTAGTTGCCACACAGGATTGGCATCCGGCAAATCACGGTAGTTTTGCGGCTTCTCATCCTGGCAAGAAGATTGGCGACATGACAACACTGGGAGGCCTACCACAAATGTTGTGGCCTGTGCATTGCGTACAAGGAACACATGGTGCAGGATTTCACCCCGATTTGGATACGACAAAAATCACTGCTGTTTTCCACAAAGGGACTGACGCATCCATTGAAAGCTACAGTGGATTCTTTGACAACGCAAAGAAACGGGCAACAGGACTCAATGACTTTCTGCGTCAAAAGGGAATCACCGATGTGTATGTCGGTGGGCTTGCGACAGACTATTGCGTTCTATACACAGTCCTTGCTGCTTGTGAGTTAGGGTACAAGACCTTCGTCATTAAGGATTTATGTCGTGGTATTGACGCAGACAAGAATGACTGCATTGCCGCCTATACCGACATGATTAAGGCAGGAGCAACAATTATCCTATCGAAGGATTTGTAGGACAAAATACTGTTATGACAACGAAAGACATTTACACCACATTCTCACCGGGACTTCTTACGGACCTGTACCAATTGACAATGGGATGCGGCTATTGGAAAGAAGGCATCGAAAATACAGAGACCGTTTTTGCAATGCACTTTCGCACCAATCCATTCAAGGGAGGCTACACGATTGCATGCGGTCTCCAACAAGTTATCGAGTTCTTGCAATGTTTTCGATACACTGATGATGACATCGCCTATCTACAGACTTTGACAGGCGACGGCGGACGCCCACTGTTCGAAAAAGAGTTTCTCGCTTTGCTTCGCAAGATGGAATTCTCATGCGATATTGATGCAATCCCCGAGGGTACTGTTGTGTTTCCTCAGGAGCCAATGCTACGCATCAAAGGCCCCATCCTCCAAACTCAGATTGTTGAAACAGCAATCTTAACGATTCTCAATTTCCAGTCGCTTATCGCAACAAAGTCAGCGAGAATGGTTCAAGCGGCGGAAGGTGATCCCATTTTCGAATTCGGATTGCGACGTGCCCAAGGTTTCGATGGCGGTGTTTCCGCAAGCAGAGCAAGCTACATCGGTGGTTGCGTCGGAACAAGCAATGTACTGGCAGGCAAACTGTACAACATTCCACTCAAGGGAACACACGCACATAGCTGGGTCATGCTGTTCGAAGATGAGTTAGAAGCCTTCTTGGCCTATGGCAAAGCCATGCCCCACAACTGTGTTTTCCTCGCAGACACCTATAACAGTCTCGAGGGTGTGCGGCATGCGATTGAAGCCGCGAAAAAGCTTGCGTCGAAAGATTTCTTCTTCGCGGGCATTCGTCTCGACTCCGGCGATCTTGCCTATCTGAGTATTGAAGCACGCAAGATGCTTGATGCAGCCGGATTCCCGGATGCGAAAATCGTGGCCACAAATGACTTGAACGAGGAAATTATCAGCAGTCTGAAACAACAAAAAGCGAAGGTGCAAACATGGGGAGTCGGGACACGACTCGTGACGGCTTATGACCAACCGGCATTGGGTGGCGTCTATAAGTTAACCGCAGTCAAAAATGCTCATGGAGAATGGGAGAGCCGCCTGAAGCTGTCGGAACAATTGAACAAAATGACCAACCCCGGCATCCTACAAATCCGACGCTATTACTATCCTGATGGAAACGCCATGGGAGACATGATATACGATATTCGCAAGAGTATCAAATCAGATGTTCCCAATCGCATGATTGACCCATTTGACGCAACAAGACAAAGAAATTTCCCGGCGGGAACAAAATCGACAGAATTGCTTGTGCCTGTATTCCGAGGAGGAGAGTGCGTCTATGAAGCGCCAAGTATCGAAGAAATGCGAACCAGAGTGCAAACGCAGTTAAATAGCTTCCATTCGGGTGTCAAGAGATTGATTAATCCGCACACTTATCCGGTAGGACTGGAAGAGAAATACTACCAACAGAAAACCGAACTGATTCTCAAGTTGCGGCATATGAAATAATCGAAGCAAACAAAACTTAAAGCGGCGCAGTGAAGAATTCCTTCATTGTGCCGCTTTGCATTTCGTCTGTTTATGCTACCGATTACACATCAAGATTGCGGACTTCCGGAGCATGATGTTGAATGAACTTCCGGCGAAGAAGCACATCGTCACCCATCAAAATAGAAAATGTTTCATCGGCATCAATGTTGGTCGCCTTGTCATAGGACACACGCAACAACCGGCGAGTTGCCGGGTCCATTGTGGTTTCGCGCAACTGTTCATGAGCCATTTCACCAAGACCTTTGTAACGCTGAACATCAACACGCTTTGTCGCGCAGATTTTGACCTTCTCGAAAACATCCTTCAGGCATGCACAGTAATCGGGAGGGCGGTTAGCCGCCTCGACAACAAACGGTGCGATGTCATTTGTAATGCGGTACAACTCGGCCACATCAACACGCAAGCGATAAGGATTAATCCCCATACGCTCAAGCTTCAGCGAGAGGTCGCGAAGCTGATTGATTTCAGTGCGCAAATCGGCACGGACATACTTATGACGAGCTTGTTCAATTTCGTCATCATCCTGCTCGACTTCGTTATCGATATTTGGCAAATCATCTTGGGATGCTTCCTGAGAAGCTTTGGCTTGGGCTTGAGCGGCCTGCAATGCTCGCTGTTCCTCAACCCAATCCTCGTCCAGCATCTCCGAGAAATCATTGAACTCTTTTTCGTTGAAAGCAAATCGACGTTCGTCTTCATAGGTGAACAATCCGATTGGGAACCGGAAATCATCACGCTGCTGACGAATCTTCAAACACTCCGCAAGTGTTGTCCCCTTGCGCTGTAACGCATGGTCAATCGTATCTGCTAACATGACATACTCGCAAAGTTGGCGGATGTCAGATTTGCGGAAGACTTTTTCCTGATCGTTGATTGAACCCGACAGTCGGGCTGTCACTTCCACTTCCTCGTATCCGACATCGAGAAGGAATTTATCCTTCTCTTCATCGCTGTCCAGATACTGAACAACTTTGCCACGCTTAACTTGGAACAGCGGCGGTTGAGCGATATAGATATGACCTCGCTCAAGCAGTTGCGGAAGTTGACGATAAAAGAATGTCAACAAAAGTGTACGAATATGCGCGCCATCAACATCAGCATCAGTCATGATGATAATCTTGCCATAACGCAATTTGGTGATGTCAAAGTTTTCGCGAATACCGGTACCGAACGCGGTAATCATTTTTCTGATCTCATCGCTACTAAGCACCTTATCCAGACGGGCTTTCTCAACATTGAGAATCTTACCACGCAAAGGCAAAACCGCTTGGAAACGGCGATCTCGCGCCTGCTTTGCACTGCCACCGGCGGAGTCACCCTCGACCAAGAAAATTTCGGTCAACTCTGGATCTTTCTCGGAGCAATCGGAAAGCTTTCCGGGCAAGCCACCCATATCGAGCGCGCCTTTACGGACTGTCTCGCGAACCTTACGTGCCTCGATACGTGCCGTCGCGGCCATCACACACTTCTCAACGATTTTCTTAGCTTCCTTGGGATGCTCCTCCAAGAAGGTACCAAGTCCTTCATTGACAATCTGCTCGACAAGACCCGTGATTTCCGTGTTACCAAGCTTGATTTTTGTTTGCGACTCAAACTGCGGGTCACTGATTTTCAAACTCAGAACGCAGACAAGACCCTCTTTCATGTCATCGCCCGACAACGGTTCCTTCATCTTTTTCATCAGTTCATTCTTCGTCGCGTAATCATTAAGAGTACGTGTCAGAGCCTTACGGAAGCCGGAGACATGTGTGCCGCCTTCAATCGTATTGATGTTGTTGACGAACGAATACATCGTTTCGCTGAAGCTCTCGTTGTACTGAATGCAAACCTCGACAATAACGTCTTCCTCTTTCTCTTTCCCATCAAGCAATTGCTTTTTGATGGTACGTGAACGAGAGATATAAATCGGTTTCTCAATGATTGGTTTTTGCTTTTCATTGAGCGAGTTCACAAACTGAACAATTCCGCCATCATAGCGATAGTACTGGCTCTTGCCGGTTCTTTCGTCAGCGATGGTAATCGTGATTCCTTTGTTCAGGAACGCCAGTTCACGCAAGCGTTTGGCAAGTACATCATAATCGAAAACGACTGTCTCAAAGATTTGGGTATCGGCCTTGAAACGTACAGTGGTTCCGGACCGTCTGGCATCGCCCACACGTTCGAGTTTTGACACAGGCTTACCGCGTTCATAACGCTGCGTGTAGAGACCGCCATCACGTTTGACTTCGATTTCGGCCCATTCCGCAAGTGCGTTCACAACAGACACACCAACGCCATGCAAACCACCCGAGAACTTGTACGCGTCGTTATCAAATTTACCACCGGCATGCAGAACAGTCATGACGACTTCTACTGTGCTCATATTCTTTCGGTCAGGATGCGCGGCAACAGGAATTCCACGGCCATCATCAGAAATAGAAATACTTTCATCAATATGGATCGTCACAATGATGTTTTTGCAAAAGCCGGCCAATGCTTCGTCAATCGAGTTATCGACGACTTCATAAACCAAGTGATGCAAGCCCATTGGACCTGTTGAACCGATGTACATCGCAGGTCTCTTGCGCACCGCTGACAGACCTTCAAGAATCTTGATATTACCGGCAGCATATTCCTGCGATTTTGTCTCTTTATCGTTTTCGCTCATTCTTCCATCTTATCTCTGTATAATATTTGGCAACTCCGCTTGGAACGGAATCATCCGGAAATCTTTGTCTCGTGCGGTAATCACCGTCACAGTTTGTTTCCTCGTGAACATTCGAAGGACAACCATTCACGCAAATGATATGTCAGTGTGTGCCACTTACCGTAATGTTGCCATGTACGGGCACTGGTTTCGACAGTATGATGCAATAGCCTCATCTGTCCCTTCTTACTCAAACGGATATACAAATCGGCATCCTCGCACGCATGGCCACTTAGCAGGCCTCCAACGGCCATATAGGCATCACGACGGCAGAATATCCCTTGGTCGCCATAGACACGATTAAACAACCGTGTACGCATATTGACGAGGAACGAAATGACTGCATAAAACAAGTCGTCACCGCGCAACCTAAACTCGAAGCAACCGCCAAGCACATTGGAGTCCTGTAACAGTTCCAGAATCGCGTCTATTGACGATTGTCGTGGAATGGTCGAATCTGCATGTAAAAACCAAAGGACTGGCGCTGACGCGGCTTTTGCACCGGCATCCAACTGTTTCATCAATCCACGTTCAGCCTGAATCACCCGAGCAAAAGGAAAACCGGCAACATTGTCTCGCGTTGCATCCTCACTGCCACCGTCAACAATAATGACTTCGGCATCATTAATGCGTTGTTGACGCGCTAAGGAACGCAATAAACAGGTTATTGTCTGTGCTTCGTTAAAGGTCGGAATGATGATACTTATTTGTTTCAGGGCAGAGTTCAAGACCCTAGTGACTCCATAATTATGGCTTGACAGAAAGCGTTTGTCATAACCGTATTGTTACTATATAATTATATACAATTATACGAATTCTGTCTTCAAAGAAACGGCCTAAAAAAGCAGCTTTTTTCCAGCAAAAGAAGGCTCTACCAAGCCGCTTTTTGCAGGTCATTCTCTTTCATCAAATAATTATCATTTTTGTTCGTTACATGCCCAAAATAACGACGGAAGCATGGTTTGGAAACAAAACAATGGATAGGACGCAAAACGACATTCTCGACGATTGTACCGGCCGCATGAACAGGCAATGCAACAATGCGTAACGGATCAGTAAATTCGTTCTGCGAACCGGGATTATAGCTATGCGCATAACAGCCTGAGGCACTTGCGCAAACAATAATAGCAATAATAGCTGACTTAAGCAAACCTGTTTTCATAGTACGGTTATCCTTGTAGAATATCATTAATATATGCTTTTGAACAAATTTAATGCATAATCCTTATGATTAATAAAACTAATTCGAGAACAACAGTTCTCAACCTGTTGTCCTCGAATCAATGTGCTTAAGTCCGATAAACGGGTGTTATTCGGCTTTGTTACCTTCTTTAGCAGGCTCTTCGGCCGGTTTAGGGTCCACAAGCTTAATGGTGTTGTTCGCAAGCAAGAAGTCACGTACTTTTTCAAAGGTAACCTGCTTAACAAACTGATCCCATTCGCGACGTTTTTCGAGGGCGGCACGAACGGCCAGCGGCTTGCGGCCTTCCTGCTCGGCGCGTTTGGCAAGAGCGGCGTCGATGTCGGCATCCGACGCTTCAAGCTTTTCTTTTTCGGAAATCGACTCAATCAGCAAATACGCCTTCGCTTGGTCAAGCGCGTCATTGAGCAATCTGTTCTGATACTCTTCCTGTGTTTTGACGCCATTCAGACGAGCAGCATAACCATTCTGACGCATCATGAACATATCTTGGCGCCACATTTCGCGAGCCAATGAAGCTCTCATGCTCGGCGGAACTTGGAAATCATGGCTGGCGATAACTTTGACCATCAATGCTTCAAAGCTTTCTTCCGCCTGAGTCTCCACCGCATTCGTCTGCATCATGTCGGAGATTTTCTTTTTCATGTCCTCGAGGTTGTCATATCCACGGTCCTTGGCAAAATCATCATTCAACTCAGGCTCGAGCATCTTGGTGACTTCTTTGATTTCGAGGGTAAACTTGTGAGGCTGTGGTGTGGATGCACCTGTGTTGATGGACGCTTCAATAATCTCGCCACTCTTCTTGCCCTTAAGCATATCCACAAGACGAGCCGGTAGAGTTCCCGCCGGGCGATCCAAAACGAAATCCTTGTCATCACGGACTGTACGACCCTTAGCGTCGATTTCCTTGATGTCAACCTTCAGACCCATTGCGTCAGCATATTCTTCGTCAACAGGCTTATAGCTTGCCGAATAACGACGCATCATTTCGATTCTCTTGGTCACTTCTTCCTCGCCCATCGCGACACGCGGGGCTTCGACTTCGAGACCTTTGTAATCCTTCGCTTCAACGGTCGGCTTGACTTCCAGACGAACGACGGCCTTGACCGGTTCTCCGTTCTTAATGGTTGCATCCATAATCGCAGGCTGGCCATAAATCACAAGATTGTTATCTTTCTCGTACTTGGAAACAATTGTGCCCAACAAACGGCCGAGCAAATCATTGTTCGCGTCGGCTTCAAAACGCTTGCGAACAAGCGCCATAGGTGCCTTGCCCTGTCTAAAACCTTCGATGCGGGCCTGTTTGCGCCATTCACCAAACAGAGTATTCAGGTGTGTTTCCCATGCTTGTGCAGGAATCTCGACTGTCAATTCAAGAAACGAATCTGGTAAACTCTTCGTCTCGACTATATTATGCTCCACAACTTCATTCGCTTTTTGTGCCTGACCAATTGCTTCTTCAAGCACTGGAGCATCTTGTTTCATTTCGTCTGCCACAGGAGTGGTTTCTCCATTTCAAGTTTATTTTCTTCAGGTATGATAACATACGCTAACAATTGGACGAGTGGACAGCAATTCACAATCCATTCGCGCATACTCAGTTTTTATACAAGATTTGAAGCCATATTATCATAAAACTATTTTTAGGTTAGCAAAAAGTCATCATTTAGTTGAGTGAAGACTCTATTTTCTTGCAACATTCGTTTTCTCGACGGTATATCATAAAGTAGTTGCTTCGTTTCGTATGCAGAAAGTGATTAGTAAAGAACCCCGTGAACGAAAGGTACGAATATGTCAAACTTCATGTTTGAGAGAGTCAACAATAAAGCTTTGGGTCAGCTGCTGGTTGAGAAGGGTATTATCTCTTTACAACAGCTTGAAGAAGCACTTGATTACGCGCACAACCAAAACATCCGTCTTGGCGACGCACTAAAGCATCTTCAATTTGTGTCCAACGATAATATTTCTTTTGCCATTGGTGAGCAGTTTGGTATGACACCTGTCATGATAACGCCAGACATGATTGATTTGGAGTTGCTCAATCGTTTCCCCGCAAGCCTTTTGCGTAAGCACACAATGTTGCCATTTGTCGAAGTTGGCGATGAAATCGTTGTTCTTATTGCAGACCCACAAGACATTGAAGGGTTGAGACAATTTGGGTCTTTTGTTCCAAGCAAGAGAGTCACACCTCAATTGGGTGACGCTGAACAGATTTTAGGTTGCATCGACGCTTTGATGCCGGAACCGGAGAATCCGACAACAACAAATCCGTTACAACGCATTGAGGCTTCAGGCACTCAGCCTGTTCAGCAATGCAATCTGGATGGTCCTGCCCCTGAACCCGGCGAACCTTCGTTTGTGAACTGGATGCTTGCACTCACGTTACAAGATATTTCACAAGATGTTATCATTCGCTACGACAGCCGGAGCACACTCGTTTTTTCGCAGGTTCCTGCCGGCATGACAGCCCCGACACCCGGTTCAAGTATTCATGAGTTATCTGCATCGCTGTTTCCTGTTTTGCTAAATGAGATTTATAGCAACTGTGTTGCACTGTCACCTTTACAGAGCGATGTTTTCCGTTGGAGATCGCCTCTCAGATTTGTAGGCAACCGCTACTCAATCGAGTTTTCGGTTTCGCACGATATTGGAGCATCCTTCCTCCGTCTGCGTCCTTATCATCTTCTGGAGAGAATTGAGGACCCAGCAGCGATTCTTCCATACAAAGCAAGAAAGCTGACGTTTGCGATTTTTGATTCGCCAATCACAATGCAGCAATACATCCTAAACATTGTAAGTTGTGTCAAAACATCCGCGCTCATTATTCAGCAAATGCTACGTGGTGTCATCCGTGGCACAATTGCTTATCCCGCGGGGTTCATAAAGCCTGCACAGTTAGCGGCATACTACAACGCGAAAGTTGTCATTTTCGATCATCCGATTTCGAAAGCGGATATCGCGAGCATTCAATTTGCCATGCTGAATCCGCCCGATATTCATGTCTGTGTGCTCATGAAAGATGAGTACACAATCTCCCCCTCTCAGGAGGCTGTCGATTTATTGACAACCGCAGGCAGTCCATTCTGTGTTTTGGATTGCCGTCATGACAACATCGCCGGCATTGAAATTGATAAGAATCGTGGGTTACGTATCTTAAACGGCAAGGGAGCCTAATCTATGGATTTAGCAGATCTCCTTTTGCTCACAATGGATTCGGGAGCATCCGACTTACATTTGACGTCTAATCAGTACCCATGTATCAGATTGCATGGAAAGATTAAGCCTTTAACCGATCAGGAATTGCTCACACCAGAGGGCGTTCATGATATCATTTTTGATATTCTAACCGACGAACAAAAGAAGCGCTTCGAGCGAGACATGGAATTGGATTTTGCGCTCGAACTCGGCCCCAAAGTCCGCTTTCGTGGAAATGTTTTCCGCAATCGTCTGGGCGACGGTGCTGTGTTCCGTGTGATTCCTACACGTATTCGCACGATGGAAGAACTCAATCTGCCCAATACATTGAAGGATTTGTGTGAGATGCCTCGCGGCATCGTCCTCGTGACCGGCCCAACAGGAAGCGGTAAATCAACAACACTGGCCGCAATGATTAACTATATCAACGAGACTGAAGCCGGACACATCTTGACGATGGAAGACCCCATCGAATTTGTGCACCCACACAAGAAATCGATTGTCAATCAACGTGAAGTTGGGTCGAGCACTATGAGTTTTGGCAATGCATTGCGTGCGGCCCTCCGTGAAGACCCCGACACAATTCTTGTCGGTGAAATGCGTGATTTAGAGACGATTCAGTTAGCCTTGACCGCAGCTGAAACCGGTCACTTGGTTTTTGGAACTCTGCACACTAGCAGCGCTCCCAAAACGATTGACCGTATTGTTGATGTCTTCCCGCCGACACAACAGGAGCAGGTTCGCATCATGCTCAGCGAATCCATTCAGGGCGTTATCTGTCAGTGTCTGATTCCGCGTGCCGATGGCAATGGTCGTGTTTGCGCCATGGAAATAATGTTGGGAACATCGGCTGTGCGTGCTCTGATTCGCGAAGGCAAAACGCACCAGATTCCGTCGATGATTCAGGTCGGAGCCAGATATGGTATGCAAGGGTTGGATCAGCAGTTGAAGAATTTTGTGTATCAAGGACTCATCACAAAAGAAGATGCTCTTGAATATGCCAATAACAAGTTTTTGTTTGAGCAGGGCGAGAATACACCAATCACACCGGTACGTCAGTCTTCGCCGACGCCTTTGCCAGAAAAACCCGCTGCGCCAAAGCCCGCTCCACAATCGGTCGGAGCAAGTCCGGGAGCCTCACATGAGGAAGACTGGATGAAAATCTATAAGAAGTAATTCGTCGAGAAACGCAATATTGCTTGAGACCAGACAGTTGTCATACTGTCTGGTCTGTTTTGTTTTCAAAAGGAAATTACTAATTTCTTTAGTTTTTTGACAGATTTTGTATATTGTGTTACATGTGCATCACAAAACATTTGGAGATTGATTAATGTCGTATGTAATGACAGATTTACTTTTAGAAATGGTCAAAATGGGAAGCTCTGATTTGTTTGTAACTGCGGATGCAGTTCCTAAGGCTCTTGTTTATGGAAAACTAAACGACTTAGGAACCGAGGTACTCACCTCACAACAGTCTCGTGATTTGGCAAAGGAAATCTGCACGGATGAGCAGTGGAAGGAATTCGAGGCAACCCACGATTTGAACCTTGCTTACAAAATTGATGACCAACGTTGGCGTTTGAACATCTATATGCAGCGGGGCAATGTTGCGCTTGTTGCCCGTGTCATTCGGACAGCTATCCCATCACTTAACGAATTGCATTTACCCGCTGTTTTCTCGGAACTCGTCATGATGAAACGTGGCATTCTATTTGTCACAGGCGCAACAGGAAGTGGCAAATCCACCACATTGGCCGCCTTGATTGATTATCGTAATATAAACTCTTCCGGACACATTGTCACCGTCGAAGATCCTATCGAATTTGTTCATGAACACAAAGGCTGTCTTATCAGCCAACGTGAAATTGGTATCGACACATTGAGCTTTGACGAAGCGATGAAGAGCGTTCTGCGCCAAGCACCGAACGTAATTCTGCTCGGTGAGATTCGAGATGTCGAAACAGCTAAATTCGCACTTCATGCTTCCGATACCGGTCACTTGATTTTGTGTACGCTTCATACAAACAACGCGAACCAGACAATCGAACGTCTGGTAAATCTGTTCCCACCGGAACAGAGTAATGCATTGCTCTATCAGCTTTCCAACAACCTCGTGGGCGTTATCAGTCAGCGACTGATTCCGACCATTGATGGCAAGCGAGTTGCGGCCATCGAGATTCTCGTGAACACCGCACGCATCAAAGAGTTGATTTTGAACAACAAACTGGATGAACTCAAGAGCACAATGGCCAAAGGCAATACGATCGGGATGCAGACATTCGACCAAGCACTCTACCAATTGACCAAGGACGGTATCATCGCTGAGGACACCGCAATCAAGTTTGCGGATTCGTCAAACGACTTGAAACTCAAACTCCGCGGAATCGGCAACTGATTTTATGGAGCAGGCAAACGAGAACAGCGACGCCCCCAATATCACTATGCGACAAGCCATTATCGCAGGACTTATTGTGGGAGTCGCGCTGTTTTTTTCGTTTGTTCTCTTTGACCACAAAGAACCCGGATGGAGTGTCAATTCGCGATTCTGTCTGACGATGGCCATTGTTGATGAAGGGCGTTTGTCCATCGACGACTTCGCAAACATCAAATCCATGCAAACCGATGATGTCGCACAATTCCGTGGGCATCTTTACTCCGACAAAGCGATTGGCGTCAGCCTCTTGGCAATTGCCCCTATGGTCGCGATGCGTGGAATAGAACGGATGGCACAAACGCATTTTTCGGTCAGCACATTACGCTATTGGACAACGATTTGTGTTAGTGCGCTCAGTGCCGCACTGGCCGGATTCTTCCTGTTTCTCTATCTGTCACAGCTTCGCCTGACTGGCGCCTCCAACCGTTCCACCCTGTGGGGTGCAGTTACTGTTATCGTTGGGATAATGCTTGGAACGCAATACTTTGGTCATGCGACACTACTGCTTTCCTATGCCCCGGCAGCAATGTTTTTGGCAGCTGCGATGCTCACCATACAAATTGGTTTGAACAGTAATCGTTTTTCATGCAAACGTGCCTTTTGTTGCGGACTCTTGGCAGGACTTAGTATACTGTGTGAAACGCTATGGGGTGTCGCCGCTGTTGGTATTCTCGCCGTAATCGCATGGCAAGAGAAACACCGTTTCATGACAATTACACCGGTACTGCTCGGCGGAATGCTTTTGGGAGTTATGCCATTCATTCTCTACAGCTTGACCATTTTTGGAACCTTAACGATTCCATACGAGTATGAACGCAATGAGATGTTTCGCACAGCGATGACTCAGGGATTCATGGGCGCCAGTTGGCCAAATCTGAAAGTACTCGCCTACCTGACAGTGCTACCCTACCGTGGTATCTTTTTCCATTCGCCCTTCTTACTTCTCGCCCTTCCGGGACTGTGCTTCCTGTGGAAGAACAAATCCTTCAGGGCGCTTAGCCTGATGATTTTCGTCGTATCTGTTTTTTATCTTTTGTTCAACAGCGCGTACTATATGTGGTGGGGAGGCTGGAACTTTTCGCCACGGCACCTGTCGATGCTGCCTATCCTATTTGCAGCGCCACTGTTTGCCTTTTATGTCAAAAACAGAGCATGTGGCATTGCAATGAGCATCCTTCTAGTTCCGGCATTGATTATTCATTTCATTGTTGTTTGTACAGACCCGCAGTGGCCTGACACAAACAGCTTTACAACACTGGAAATGTTACTGTCTCCGGAGAACCTTCAGCAGTTGAAATGGGTTTGGTATGGCGGGATGCTACGAAGTTTTCTGAATGGTCACGCTCAAGGAACAATCTTAGGCGGACAAATGACCATTATTGTTTTGTTGGTTGTGTGGATTGCCGCAAAAAGTTTTATACTTCTTTCAGTAAAGAATTTTCATGGAATCTGTAAAAAGAATTAAGAACGATTTAGGAGAACGATCAAACCATAATGGTCACTGAACGCAAACCCCTCAAACGAGTATTGCTCAAACTGTCGGGAGAAGCACTCAAAGGCAAACACGCCTTTGGGGTTGATTATGAGTACGTTGGGCATCTTGCCGACGAAATACTGGAACTTACAACCACAACGAATGCCGAACTTGGCATTGTGATTGGTGGTGGCAACTATATTCGCGGAGGGCAGCAAGGCGACATAGATCGTGCTGTCGGCGATTATATGGGCATGTTGGGAACAATGATTAACAGCATGGCACTACAGGCTGTTTTCGAGGCTAAAGGCATGCAGACAAGAGTTGTCAGCGCTTTGGAAATCAAGGAGATTGCCGAGAGTTATATCAGACGCCGTGCGATTCGTCATCTGGAAAAGAAACGCATTGTCATTTTCGCTTGCGGAACGGGCAACCCATTCTTCACAACGGATACCGCTGCTGCCCTAAGAGGCGCTGAGATTGGTGCCGAAGCCATTCTCAAGGGCACAAATGTGGACGGCGTGTATAGCGATGACCCACGCAAAAATCCCGATGCGAAACTTTATCACACCATAACATTTAGCGAAGCATTGGAACGGCATCTCAAGGTCATGGATGCCACTGCTCTCGCCCTGTGCCGAGAGAACAACACACCCATTATCGTTTTCAATATGAACAAACCCGGAAATATCCGTAAGGCTATTGAAGGACAAATTATAGGAACCTATGTAGGAGGAGAATAACTTATGCTACTTAACAATGTTTATCAGAGCAGTGAAGCCAAAATGCAAAAAGCGCTTCTCGCAGTTGAGCATGATTTCACAGGACTTCGCACAGGACGCGCTTCGACAGCGCTTGTGGACGGAGTCCAAATTGAAGCATACGGCACCAAGATGCCGCTCAAACAAGTAGCAACAATCAGCACACCAGACGCAAGAACTCTGGCCATCACGCCCTTTGATCGCGGACAAATCGCTATCATTGAAAAGGCAATCATCAGCGCAAACCTTGGGATGATGCCCAATAATGATGGCTCGATGATTCGACTCTCAATCCCGATGCTTACGGAGGAACGTCGTAAGGATCTGGTGAAGATGGCGAACAAGATGGCAGAGAACGGACGAATCTCAATTCGTACAGTGCGCCGGACAGCAATGGAAGAAGTTAAGAAATTGCAAAAGGCCTCTACTATTACCGAAGACGATATGAAAAAGGCAGAAAAGAAGATTCAGGATATGACTGACAAGTGGATAAAGGATATCGACGCCCGCTTGGCTAAAAAAGAAAAGGAAATCATGGAAATCTAATTTCTATGCTTTGTTATGAAAACCCGGTATTGACATTACCGGGTTTCTTTATTATATATACGTCGTTGTGCACCAATCAGATAACTATTCATAAGGAGTAACCATGTCCCATCATATTCATCAGTATGTAGTTTGTGCAATGGCAGTTTTGTTTTGCTTATGCGCATTCCCTAAAGTCGGATTTTCGGCAGAAGATGTACAAACATCTGAAACAATTGAAAACCTTCCTCCCATCAAGGGAATCGTTTTTAATGACGCGAACCAGAACGGAGTGTTGGACGAAGGAGAAAAAGGCATTTCCGATGTTCCTGTTTCGGACCAAACGAAAATCGTTATGACCGACAAGGACGGGCGTTATGAATTGCCCGGTGCCAAACATGTCACCATCAATGTCAACCTTCCGGCGCAATGGATGGCAAAACCTAATCCCATAACAGGCGTCCCCGCGTTCTATAAGGACTTCCATACCGAAGACAAAGGGATGTTCAAGAGCACAGGCCCGATTCCAAAATCGGTCGATTTCGCGCTAATTGAACGCCCCGACGCAGATTCAAAGAATTTCAAGGCAATCATCATGGGTGACTCACAACTGCCCGAACGTCACTTTGATGCCTATGCGGGCGATATTGTTGATGAAATCATTGGTATCGACGCAGACTTTGTGAGTATCTTGGGTGATATTTCCAGCGAGAATCTGAAGAGCATGGACAAGATTGCAGCACTGACCTATCATGCGAAAAAGCCTCTGTTCGGCGTCATTGGCAATCATGACCGCGATTACAAAGCCACGGAATTTTCTCAAAGCTCTGCCTCATTCAAGCGTGTGTTCGGCCCGGATTACTATTCGTTCAACCGTGGCGATGTTCACTTCCTTGTGCTTAATACAGTCTTATTCAACGGCAAGGGGTCATCCTATGGCTGGGGATGCGAGAAGACACAGTTGGATTGGATTCGACAGGATTTGAGCATGGTTCCCAACGATAAACTGATTGTTATGATGATGCATGTTCCACTGATTCATAAACGTGGTAAAGGCGCTTGCAAAGGTCTGAATGAGATTTTTAAAATGGTCGAAGATCGCCCGTTGCCCACACTTGCATTAGCAGGACACTGGCACACGAGTGGCAATTATGTTCTGGATGAGTCAGACGGATGGAAAGGCAAAGCCCCATTCTACCTGTGCATACTGCCTCATGCTTGCGGAAGTTGGTGGAGCGGCCCAACAGACTATCGTAATCTGCCCTTATCCGATCAGACGGATGGTGTTCCCAATGGTTGGACTCTCTGGGAATTCAACGGCACACAATACAAATGCGACTTCAAGCCGTCAACTCACAGTGACACCTTCCAAGCACGAATTTACACCCCCGATATGCGGACAATTCAGTATGGCTACAATGGACTCGCCAATGACGCCATCCTTGTAAACGCGTTCTTTACCTATGAAACAGCTAAACTTGAAATGAGCATCGACGATGGCGAGTGGAAAACCATGGAGAAGGAGAATATGCAGGATCCTTTTGCGCTGTCGTCCTTTAACGGGCCATACGCCAGTACCTCAGCATGGGTACCAGTCGCGACATGCCAGCATATGTGGAAGGGCAACACGGGGAAACTCGAGACAGGCTATCATGATGTAAAGATTCGCATCCCGCAAGTGGATGGGCGTGTGATTGAACAAGGCAAAGTTTTCTACCAGTACTAGACGAGAAAGTGAATTCCAAATGACCATTATAAGACAACTAACGATTGCAACTTTGGTACTGTGCAGTGCCTGTTGCGCCAACGCCTCTATAACAGGTGTAGTTTTTGAAGACGCAAATGCAAATGGCATTAAGGACGAAGGCGAAAAGGGTATTGCCGGAGTCATGGTATCGGATCAAAAAACTGTTGTGCTGAGCGACAAAGAAGGATACTACCAATTGCCGGATGCTGATAATGTCATCATTTTCGTCACAACACCGGCAGATTATATGGTATCGCTTGACAAGGATACCGCTGTGCCACAGTTCTACAAACGGATTCACCTGAAAGACAATGGTCTGTTCAAGGCGAACAAAGCAAAGACAAACGGCAATGATTTCGCTCTGATAAAACGTGATAACACAAGCGACACATTTAAGGTTTGTTTGCATTCTGACCCGCAAACGGCCTCGGAGAAACACATTGACTATTATCGTGCCGATGTCATAGACGAGATGGCTGGCAAAGATTACGATTTCATGGTTACTTTAGGTGACATCAGTAATGAAGCTCTGGATTTATTCCCGAAGATAGCCCGCGCACAAGCATTGGCTGGCATCCCAAACTATGGTGTCATCGGAAACAATGATTGTGATTATGATGCGACAACACGTGAGCAGAGTTCAGCGAGTTATCAGAAAACATACGGCCCGGATTATTACTCATTTGACCGTGGCAAAGCACACTTTGTGGCATTGAACACTGTCTTTTTCAACAACGACAAGAGTGGATATCGTGAAGGAATCGACGAAGGACAGTTGGCATGGCTGAAAGCTGACTTGGCAAATGTTCCCAAAGACAAGATTCTTGTGTTGATGATGCATGTGCCATTCATTCCATTCACTGCAGGTGACGAGTTTGTTAACAAACAAAAGCTTTTCGATTTGCTGGAAGACCGCGAAGGCCCAATTCTGGCATGGGGCGGTCACTGGCATTTGAACACATCACGTCACATTACGGAGAAAGATGGATGGAAAGGCAAAGCTGATTTCAACATGGTCATCGTCCCCACAGTTTGTGGTAGTTGGTGGAGCGGCTCATATGACTATCGCGGAGTTCCTGTAACCGACCAGGTGGACGGAACGCCAAACGGCTACATGGAATGGGCATTTGATGGCAACAAGTACACATGCAAGTTCAAGCCATCCGCGTTGAGCGATGATATGCAAGCAAGAATCTACACTCCTGAAATGCGTGTGTCCGAGTTAGGCACAACCATGGTTTTGGCAAACTTCTTCATGGCTCCCGAAGATGGCAAAGTGGAGATGGCTTTGGATAAAGAAGAGTGGGTGCCGATGGAAAAAGCCGAGAATGTTATTGACCCTTATATCATTTCGCTTTATCATGAGCCATACAGCAATGGCCCCGGCTGGCGTATGCCTCTACCCTGCCCCCATATGTGGAAGGCAGAGATCCCGGAAAAGCTTAAGGGACTGCATCAGGTTCGCGTTCGTGCAACAATGCCGGATGGAAGAAAATGTATTCAAGCACGTAGCTTTAAGAAGTAACTCATTTTTGAAAAGGATAAATTGAACTATGTTTATGCGCACATCTCTCCTCGCCGCCCTTTGCGTGGTTGCGGGGTATTGCAACGCAGGTATCACGGGAACCGTTTTTGACGACGCTAACAAGAACGGAGTGCAAGATGCCGGCGAAAAAGGAATCAGCGGTATTATTGTTTCGGATCAAACTGTTATCGTAAAAACAGACAAAGATGGCAAATATGAGTTGCCGGACGCCGACAACGTTACCATTTATGTTACGACTCCCGCTGAGTATATGGTCGCACTTGACTCCAAAACAGCCGTGCCAAAATTCTACCATAATATTCACATGAAGGACCGTGGTCTGTTCAAGGCAAACGGCGCCAAGAAAGACGGCAACGATTTTGCCTTAATCAAGCGTGAGAACACTAGCAAGAAATTCAAAGTCTGTGTACACTCTGACCCACAGATTCCAACGGAACGAGAAATTTATTTTTACCGTATGGAAGTGCTGGATTTCATGCCCGGACAAGGCTATGATTTTATGGTCACATTGGGCGATATCTCGGGCGAAGCACTCACGCTCTTCCCGAAAATCGCGCAGGCGCAAGCACTGGCCGGCATCCCGAACTATGGTGTCATTGGCAATCACGATCGTAACTATGATGCGACAAACATGGAAGAAAGCTCGGCCAGTTACAAGGAAACATATGGCCCTGACTACTATTCCTTCAATCGCGGCGATGTACACTTCGTTGCTCTCAACACCGTTTTCTTCAATAACAAGAAGGCATGGTATGAGGATGGCATGGATAAGAAACAACTGGAATGGTTGAAGGCTGATTTGCAGGAAGTGCCCAAGGACAAGACTGTTGTGTTAATGATGCACATTCCGATTGCTCCTGAATATCCTCGCAATAGTAGCGGCTTCCATGGCAAACAGGAACTGTTCGATATGCTTGCTGATCGCGAGGCATCAATACTGGCTATTGGTGGGCACTGGCACACAAACAATAGTATAACATACTCGGAAAAAGATGGTTTCAAAGGCAAGCATTCGTTTAGCATGGTCATCGTCCCGACTGTTTGCGGCAGTTGGTGGTCAGGCCCATTGGATTACCGTGGTATTCCATCTTCTGACCAGTCCGACGGCACCCCAAATGGTTACACAGTTTGGAGCTTTGATGGCACAAAGTATCAATGTGATTATAAACCGGCGGCGATCAATGACGAATTCCAAGCTCGTATTTACACACCCGAAATGCGTATTGAAGATATGGCAAGCACCACTGTTTTGGTGAACTTCTTCATGGCGCCATCCACCGCAAAAGTGGAGATGAGTGTTGATGGTGGTGATTGGGAAACGATGAAACATGTGGAAATGGTTGACCCGTATGCCCTCGCCTTGTTCAGTGGTCCCTACAGCACAGGCCCCTCATGGATGGGAACAAAAGGCAAGAGCCTTCACATCTGGCAGGGCACACTGCCCGAGAAGATGAAGCCCGGTTTGCATCAGGTCAAGGTGAAGACACGCTTGCTCGATGGTCGGGAATGTATCCAATCGCGTAGCTACAATAAATAACCCAGCAAAGAATCAGTACTATAGCCGGATGAGTCAGTCTTGTCCGGCTTTTACTTTTTCGACAGATGAGTTTTTACGGACTCACCTATCTGATTGAAGAGGTGTTTTGCTGCACGACGTACCCCCCAAGGAATCTTATGCTGAAGCTGTTCTCTTTGTTCGCGGTCACGATATAAATGCCGCATTAACTCCATCGGTGCATTGATGGTATTGTCCGAGTTGACCGCTGGCAATAATAACGGGAGCAGCTTTGGATCGAAGCCCGGGGCCTCGGCTAGTAGGAACAACATCTCATAGAAGAACGCGACCTTTTCGGGCACATTTGCCTTTTGCAATGGCAACTCACCGATTGGTGCAAACGGATATACCATGAGGCGTTTGATGTTCAGGCGGAATGGCTTAGGCATTTGGCTCAGCAATTCCGCAGTCGCCTTATAATCCTCTTCCGTCTCATACTCACAGTGCGTCATAATATCATAAACTATTTCATCATATCCGGCTTCGACAATCTCTTTGCCAATGCGGATATACTCATGCATAGGAGTATTCCGGTTATACACTTGTTTGTTCAGGCGATTACTGCCTGTCTGGATGCCAAGAGAAACGCCAACAGCACCGGCCTTGCGAATTTTCTTCAACATATCAAGGTTGCACGTTGCGGGATGAGCGTAACAGGCAAAAGGGACACCGGGGAACCGTTTGGGATACTTCTCGCAGAATTCGTCAATCCATTCTTTACCGATAACAAAAACATCATCAAACATATTGAACCCGGGAAGTGGGAAATGCTTTTTGTAATACTCAAGGTCGTCCAAGAATCGGTCGACAGATTTACGGCGCAGATACTTTTGTCCGGAATACAGTGACCGTACATTTCCGTGAAGGCAATAGCTACACCCAAACGGACACCCACGAGTCGAGGTAATGATGGGGAGTTCCATAAGTTCATCATCGGGCAATTCCATCACGGGAATACATTTGTTGTCTTCGATAAGAAAATCGTGTTTGCCATAAAGTGGCAGAGGTAGAGTATCCAGTTCCTGAATAAGCGGCCTCAGTGGATTGCAGATAACTTCTCCCGTCTCCGGGTTCTTCTTGCAAATATTGGGAATGTCGTTACGTGATGGGTCCTGTAAATAATCTAAGAGTGCGCCTTCGCCTTCGCCGACACACACGGCATCTGCGAATTCGAGGCATCCAATAGGGTCAAGAGTCGGGTGAATGCCGCCCCAAATCTGAAGTATTTCCGGATGTCGTTGGCGAAGTTGCGCAGATACATTTTTGACAAGCGGAACAAAAACAGAGGTAATAGAGAAGCCGACGACATCCGGTTTTTCTTCGTCGATTTTCTTCCAAAGAATCGAAAACTCGTCGTCAGTCACTTCATACGGATATGGACAGACGACGGCGTCGAACGGATGAACCGCAATCACAGGCATATGCCCCTGTTCGTACATCCATTTTAATTCAGAAAATCGATCATGTGGATGATACTTTGGTCTGAAAATCTTCAGTATGAGCAAAGTCGCTTCATGACCAGCTTCAATTGCTGCGGCAGCCAAACACCGTGACCCCAAGGCATGTTGATCATAGAATGATAGTAACACCAGTTTCTTTTTGCTCATTGTGTTATCTTTCCGCGTCGAAAATCAAAAAAAAGAGAGCATTTGTCCAATGTATATAGGAACTGTCTCTTTCGTATCGATTGATAGTTACAAGAAGAACATTTCTTAATTTTGAAATTAAAAATGCGTGGCAGACTTTTCAGTCTGCCACGCGATGGCACGAAGCCGAGTTATCGAAAAAGGTTAGTCTTCGACCAAGTCGAATTCGTAAACTTCAACCTTCGACAGGTTCATGTAACCCTTTTCGTTGTCATTACCACTCAATGTATCAATCATTGACACACCGATGATGCCGATGTTACGGATATCGCTGACTTGAGCGACACCATAACCAGGTGCGGCATCCCAGAGGCTTTGATCAGCCTGGATTTCACTGTTCATCGGGCTTTGCAGAATGACATCGTATGTCTTGGCTGTTGAGCCAGGCATACAGCTGCGGATGTAGAGATCCTTCTTACCAGTTGCACTGTCACCAAATGTATTGGCGGCGTTAACTTCGAAGCGCTGTGTCCAATAGAAGTACACAGATCCACGGAATTGGATATCCGGCATATTAGCAGCGGCAACATATGGGTTGTTGGCTGTGAAGCGCAGCATGTAGACCTTGTCGCGAGCGACACGGACGACATTTGCGTAATCAGCAGCGGTCCAAGAACCGGATGCCTTAGCAATAATCGGGATTTCAGCAACGAGCAAGCCAACTGTACCATTCGAGGCACTGGGCTGGAACGAACGGGCGTCAAGAGCGACACCTGTGCTGCTCCAAGTGACCTTTGTCTTAGTCAGGTCTGTTGACTGCGTACCAAGCGGGTTGGACGTGTCTTTACCAAGACCTGTGTATGTGATACCACTGTAGTATGTGGCACCATTATTGAATGTTGTGTCAGCATTCTGCTGTGCTGTTGTATAGCTGGTAGAAGTACCCCAGTTCTTCAAGGCATCACCTGAGAATGTCTTCATGAGCGTGCCATTTGCAGGAGCCAGAGCTTCGGCCGAATAGGTACCGACCCAGCTTTCTGTCAGATACAGGCTGCCATTCATGAACGGCATATTCTGGTAAAGTTCAACCGCACGCATGAACGCGAAGTCCTGGTTGGACTGCAAGTTGTTGGCGTAGATGTAGCTAGCATTGAAGGGCTTCATGTCAACACGATATGCTGACGGGTTGGCTGAATCAGTGCTTGGAGCAATCTGTTTAACAAGTTCGTAGTCCTGAGGACGCATTTGCGTACCGGAAGCAGCAAACTGGTTGATGTTGCCCGGGAAGACTTCCAAGGCATTTGCAATCATGTAGTTTGTCTGAATCTTGAAGCGGACGTTGGGGATCTGAATAGTCTGTGCAGGCTGTCCTGAGGAGGACTGGCCACCGGCATAAATCCAGTATTTTGCGCGGACAATCTTGGTGTTAGCGATTTCTGCTGTAGCACCAATATCAGACCACTTCAGTCTGTTCGCTACGTTATCCACCAAGTCTAACGTCAAGTACCCAAGCTTTGTCTTTGTGGAATCAAGGTTATTGGTTCCAGTTCTCAACTGAATTGCTTTAGCTGATGAAGAATAAAGCGGATCGGGCATTGCCGTCATACCGATGTTCATTGTTGTCTTTGTCCACCACCAATCGGCGGATGTAGAAGATGTACCGGAAATGGTTACACCGTCCATATCGTCAACTCTCCAAATGTCGACATCATACTCCGGATAGGATGTTTCGTCATAAGCGCCATCGACGGATTTGACGAGAACATCTTTCTTAGCAACACCGGCACCATCGCTTACATAAAAGCGAACGATTTTACCGAGAGCGTGCTGAGAAAGCTGTTCCGGGGTAGGAGCATCGCCACTTGCGGGCGAAAGAACAACATCACGGAAGGTGGCGCCTGTGCCAGCTGCGCGAATATCTTTGACACCCGGATTATTGGGTGTCTTAGCATTTTCTGCAGCAACAACGGCGGAATCACCAACTGCGATTGGGTCAACACTGTTAATTGTGAACCACTGATGTGTGCTATTGTCGGGATCGTTAAATTCCGCAAAAGACCACTTCAGGTCGGCCACGTTTGCAGCTGCACCCTTATAAAGTACTTTTGTATCAAAGTCGAACGCGTTTGTGAACACAAACATCTTGGGACCGGATGGATCGAAATCCTCCATGTTTCCAATCTGAATGTCCGGCAAAGCCGAAATCACGGGCACTTTCGCCTCCGCGTTCAGGCCGGCGAAAAGCATTGCGCCGGCAAATAGGCTTGTGAGGAGCCTTTTCATTATTTTAAATTATCCCTCCCTTCTCTATAAGAAAGAGGAGTCTGGGCGTCACTGAGTTATCTTACAGTGACTTGACTCAAAAACTATAAGGTTCTACGCATAAATACTTGGACAAACCCAAAACTTGTTTTATCCTTCTTATGTTATATATCAACTGCCGGGGTAAAGTCAAGGGAAAAATCATCTTTTGCGTTTTTTATTTTTCTTTGACTCTTGTGCATTGGCTTCGCACGGGAAGCGAAATCATACCACGTTCCGTTTGTATGCCATCGTTTTCTATCTGAAGTCGCACAATATTCATGTATGAGTCAATCATTGCTTCCGGGTCATTAGGTTGACCGGGACGCATCAATCCTATATTTAGGTAGTAATTATCCGCAAGCAGACAATCGGTCGCGAACTCAAATGACACCTGACTCTCACCAGTTGAGACAGTGTAGACAACGTTCATGTCTGAACTGAATGCTTTGCACACAGCTCCTTCGCGAATGAGATTCAGACTCCATGCGAGAATACAGTCGCATACGGTCATCATATTATTGCTAATACTGACAACGACTCTAATTGTCGCGCCTGCATGAAAGAGATGACATGTTTCTCCGTGGGTATTCAGCATTCGTACATTGCGAATGCGCAGCGGAGCAGACTCGTGCCCGAAGCGTCCCCCACTCATCAAGCCGGAAATAAGATGATTGTATTCCTGCCGTTCGCTCATACTCAGGCGTTTGAAGATATCACTGTTATAAGCATCGAGCACATCGGAAGCCTTTCCTTGCTGACGAATCTCGCCATCTTGTATCCAAGCCGCAGTGTCGCAAATGGATTCGACAAGTTCCGATGCATGTGAAACGAAGAGCAGTGTAATACCGTCTGCCTGCATTTTGCGAATACGCTCAAGACATTTATTTTGAAAACGGACATCACCGACCGCCAGTGCCTCGTCAACGACAAGTATGTCGGGATTGGCATGAATCGCCAGAGCAAAACCAAGACGCAGCAGCATTCCTGCTGAATAGACGCGGACAGGTTCATAAAAGAAATGACCTATTTCCGCAAATTCCTTAATTGCAGGAATGAGTGCCGTCACCTTTTCGCGATTCATTCCAAGGGCGGCCCCATTGAGATACACATTCTCGATACCACTCAAGTCTTCATGAAAACCGGCAGTCAATTCAATCAGTCCGGCCACACGCCCATTGACATGCATTGTCCCGGAGGTTGGATGAGTGATACCGGCAATCAGGCGCAACAGTGTGCTTTTGCCACAACCATTACTCCCGACAAGTCCCAACGATTCGCCGCGATTGACAGTCAGATTAATATGACGTAAAGCCCAGACCTCACGACTGTCCGATTCCTTTCGTAATGGGTCATGAGTCGCTAATATAGAATGACGAATTTTGCCTAAGGTCTTCGTTGAACGAGGCAAAAAACACTTGCTGACATTTTTGAGTTCTATCATCATGATTATTCTGTGAAATACCACAACCGGCCTGATATCCTTAATAAATATTTGTTGTGGGGCGATGTATAATGAAACCACATGAGACACATTGTCAGAAATAACAAGTTTTTGTTTTTTTCACGTATCTGCCTTTCGCTCTAATGCGGGGCAGTGCCCCGCTGTTGTTTTTGTACGGTTGCTGATTTCGTAGCACCGACAAAATCATCCATTCCTTTTTCCCTGATAGCCAACATCACAAAGAGAGCATTGTACTCTATTTGCTTTTCTGATGTTTTCGTAAACCCTTTTGTCGCTTATCAAATGAGGTATAGATCATGACAGACACAACACCTACCATTCAACAAAACAAAGTTATCGTTTTTGACACAACTCTGCGCGATGGTGAGCAATCCCCTGGAGCCACCATGCATCTGCGTGAGAAGATTGACCTTGCGCATCAATTGTCCCGTTTGGGCGTTGACGTTATTGAAGCCGGTTTCGCGATTGCATCGCCCGGAGACTTCGAGGCAATCAAAACCGTTTCCGACGAAGTTCAAGGACCGGTCATTTGCAGTTTGGCACGAGCCATGGAGGCCGATATTGTTCGAGCCGGCGAAGCCCTTGCATCAGCTAAACGCAAACGCATTCACACTTTTATCGCTACGAGCCCTGTGCACCTGACCAAGAAACTGATGAAGACCCAAGCAGAAGTCGTTCAGATTGCTTATGATGCCGTGAAGCTTGCTTGCACCTTTACGGATGATGTCGAATTCTCGTGCGAAGACGCAAGTCGTAGTGATTTGGATTATTTAGTCGAGGTAATCAATGCAGCTATTGAGGCTGGTGCTCGAACGATTAATCTCCCCGACACAGTCGGTTACACAATGCCATGGCAGTATGAACAATACTTCGAGTATCTTCGTGCCAAAATCAAAAATCCACAAGGGATTATTCTCTCGGCGCATTGTCACAATGATTTGGGACTGGCAGTAGCCAACACACTAGCAGCAGTTCGTGCCGGTGCTCGTCAAATCGAGTGTACTGTCAATGGCATCGGCGAACGCGCCGGCAACTGCTCGCTCGAAGAAGTCGTCATGGCACTGCAGACACGCAAAGATTTCTTTGGGCTGACTACTGGGATTGTGAGCCGTGAATTGTGCCGTACATCTCGACTGGTTACACACATCACAGGTCTGCGTGTACAGCGTAACAAAGCGATTGTCGGAGCGAATGCATTTGCGCATGAAGCCGGAATTCATCAGGACGGTGTGCTGAAGGCGCGTGACACCTATGAAATCATGCGCTCGGAAGATGTCGGTTGGACTGGGGATTCGATGGTTTTGGGCAAACATAGCGGACGTCATGCGGTCAAAGCATGTTTGCAAGAACTGGGTTGGAGCAATCTACAAGACGCCATTGTTGACAAAATATTCGCACGCTTCAAGGCGTTGTGTGACAAGAAAAAAGAAATCTTTAATGATGATTTGGAAGCTCTGGCTCAGGACGAACTGGGACTGGATGGGATGCCGTTTGTGCTTGAGCATATCAGTTTCTATGGCGGCGATCATGCCATTCCGACAGCTTCCGTTCACATGACAACCCCCGACGGGTCAGTCTCCGATTCGGCTGTTGGCAATGGTCCTGTCGATGCCGTTTTCCAAACGTTACAGCGCATCACGAATATTGCCGTGACTTTGGACGAGTATAGCATCGAGGCCATCACGGGTGGTACTGATGCTTTGGGTTTCGTGAGTGTTTCGGTTAATGCCGACAATCGCAAATGGCGTGGCAGAGCAGCAGACACAGATATCATTATCGCAAGTGCCAAGGCTTTTGTTAATGCAATTAACAAAATCAAGAAGGCGCGGGATTTTGCCGCGCAAGATGCTGACTCCAAATAGTCGAGTCTCTATAGAAATTATATCAAAAGCGGTGTGTGAGTTAAGTCGCACACCGCTTTATATCTATCTGAATGATTTTTACTTTGTCTCCGGCGGCAAATCTACTTTGATATAGACTTCCTTAAGTTGAGCATCCGTAATCTGAGATGGCGCTTCCGACATCAAGTCGGTGCCACTTTGCGTCTTGGGGAAGGCGATGACTTCACGAATATTCGTCTCGCCCAACAGGAGCATGAGCATTCTGTCTACGCCGAATGCAAGACCACCATGGGGCGGAGCGCCAAACGAAAGAGCATTGAGTAAGAATCCGAATTTGTCCTGCGCTTCCTCTTCGCCAATGTTGATGGCACGGAATAATAAACTCTGCACATCCGCACGATGAATACGAATCGAGCCACCGCCCATCTCTTCGCCGTTCACTGCCAAGTCGTAGGCAAGCGCCCGAACGCCTTTGAGCGGATGATCGTCAGGATGAACATTTTTGAACTTGTCCGGATCCGCGACATACTCTTCCATTTTTGGAGTATCCTCGCTCACCCAAGCTGTGAACGGATGATGCGAAGGTGTATACACTTTGTCCCGTTCGGAATACTCGAACAACGGGAAGTCAACAATCCATGCGAAGGAGAATGCCTTTGGGTCATAGAGTTTCATATCACTTGCAAGTTTTTGACGCAAAGCACCAAGGGCATCACAAACGACTTTTTCTCTGTCAGCAACGATGAAGATGATATCGCCCACTTCGGCTTTGACAGCGGCAACAAACTCCGCTGTTTTTTCGGGGGTAAGGAATTTTGCCAATGGCGACTGCAACTCGTTTTCCTGAACCTTGAACCAAGCAAGACCTTTAGCATCGTAGACACCAACGAAAGCAGTGTAGTCATCGATTTGCTTGCGGCTGAGGGCTGCTCCGCCCGGGAGGCGCAACGCACGAATACGGCCACGCTTGGCAATCACATTCGAGAAGACTTTGATTTCAACATCGCGGAACAAATCGGTCACTTCCGTAATGGACAAATCATAACGCAAATCCGGCTTGTCACTGCCGTATTTCAACATCGACTCTGCATAGGGAAGGCGCTTGAATGGACGGGGAATGTCTATGCCTTTGCATTCTTTCCATACATTGCACACCAGATTCTCGACATAGTCAAACATCTCTTCCGGAGTAATGAAAGAAGCTTCGATATCAATCTGCGTGAATTCCGGTTGACGGTTTGCGCGCAAGTCCTCATCGCGGAAACAGGTCGCGATTTGGAAGTACTTGTCATAGCCAGCAACCATGAGCAATTGTTTGAACAACTGTGGTGACTGAGGCAGAGCGAAAAAGTTTCCGGGGCTCAAGCGAGCGGGAACAAGGAAATCGCGGGCGCCTTCAGGCGTGCTCTTGGTCAGAATAGGAGTCGTAAATTCGATAAAACCTTGGTCACTCAATGACTTGCGAACAACCTGATAGAGTTTGTGACGCATCATGAACTTCTTCTGCATCTCAGGACGGCGCAAATCAAGAAAACGATATTTGAGGCGAATGTCCTCGGATGTTTTGGCATAATCATCCAGTTTGAATGGCAAAATGCGTGCAGTGTTGAGAATCTCGAAATCCTTTACAAGGACTTCAATTTCGCCTGTATGCATTTTCGCGTTGATGGTTCCCTCGGGACGACGGCGAACCTTTCCCTCGATTGCCAACACATATTCGTCACGCAATCCGTGAGCAGTCGCGAATTTGTCAACCAAGACATCGGGATCAAATACGACTTGGCAGATGCCTGTTCTGTCACGTAAGTCGACAAAGATGATTCCGCCATGGTCACGGCGGCTGTGAGCCCAACCTTTAAGGACAATTGTTTCGTCAATGTTTGCTGCGGTTACCTGGCCGCAATAGTAAGACCGTTTTTTGTTGGTAAAATCCATTACACTATCTCTATTATAATTTTGCTAATAACCAGTTAATATACCACTATATTGCGCTGTACATCAAAAGTTGCATTGTCGCTAATGCTTTTCCACGATGGCTGATTGCGTTTTTCTCTTCCATTGATAATTCCGCCATTGTTTTGTTGAAGGACGGAAGATAAAAGATGGGGTCATACCCAAAGCCGCTGTTTCCTCGCATTGTGTCAATAATCTGTCCTTCGACTGTTCCAACTACGGCGATACAGGAAGCTGCCTGAGAATCTGTTTTGCTCGGAATTACGAGTGCCATGGCGCAGACAAACCGTGCCGAACGCAAGGCAGGATTTGTTATCGTGGACATCTCTTTCAGAACACGATCGATTCTCGCCTGAGGGGTCTCCGCGTATCGAGCACTGTATATCCCGGGCGCACCCCCAAGACTATCGATAACAAGCCCCGAGTCATCTGCCAGTGCGGGCATCCCCGTACGCAAGGCATAGTGTTCGGCCTTGAGTTTCGCGTTCTCAAGAAATGTCGAACCATCTTCGACAGGTTCGCTGATGTCAGGATAGGACGAAGGCGTAACCACCTCAATGCGCTCCCCCAACATCCTCTTGACCTCGACAACCTTGTTCGGATTATTCGTGGCCAACAATAGTGATTTCTTCATCATAAACCTTTGTATTTAGTTATCAGTATGCAGATACACACTGGTCGTGTATATTTTATAGACATTGTTTTGGAATAGAAACGAAAAAGCAAAGTACTTAAATCGGCGACAATTTTTGGAGAAAGATCATGGCTAAGAAAGTAAATCGCGTACATGTTAAGCTTCGCAGCACAGAAAGCCCCCACATGTATCACACGACTAAGAACAAACAAACAATGCCCCAGCGCATGGAAATTAAGAAGTACGATCCCGTAGTTCGTAAGCATGTGCTCTATAAGGAAGAGAAGTAACAATCCTTCCGGATGTGCTAAATTTTACACCAGTCACTTGTGGATTGGTGTATTTTTAGTTTAGGATGTTTTATGCAACAGACTTCGAAATGAGGAAAGGTCATAAATATGGAATCAAAGCAAGAACAGATTCGACATCTTGTCAAGGAACATAACGCCATCATTGTGGCTCATTATTATGAACCGGATGATATTCAGGCAATTGCTGACCATCTTGGAGACAGCTTGGCGCTTTGCCTCGAAGCGCAGAAAACTACGGCAGACATCATTATTTTCTGTGGCGTACATTTCATGGCTGAATCCGCGAAGATTCTCAACCCAAGCAAAACCGTTATGCTGCCCGTGCCTTCTGCCCGTTGCCTGATGGCAGATACAATCTCTGCAAAAAGTTTGTCCGCATGGCGGGCACAACAGCCAGAAGGCGCCCCCATTGTCACGTACGTTAACTCGACCGCTGAAGTCAAAGCGCTGAGTGATATTTGCTGTACCTCTGCCAATGCGGCCTCGGTTGTTCGAAGCCTTCCTGACAAGACGGTGCTCTTCACACCAGACAGGAATCTTGCCCACTGGGTACAGACAAAAGTTCCTGAGAAGAATATCATCGCTTATGATGGTGCTTGTCCAATTCACGATATTTTACGAGCAGCCGATGTCCAATCAATCCTTGCGAAACATCCGGACGCGATGTTGCTTGCGCACCCTGAATGTCGGGACGAGGTTTTACGTTTGGCACACATGGTCACGTCAACTTCGGGTATGTTTAAAGCCGTTGGCATGCATCCTGAGATTAAGACTTTTGTGCTAGCAACGGAGAGTGGAATTTTATACCTGATGCACAAACAGTATCCCGACAAAAACTTCATTATTGCCGACGCCGATAACGGCCAGCGAATGAGGTGCCCATATATGAAAGAGACCACCCTTGACAGCATTCTTTCGTGCTTCGCTCATCCGGAGTTGCACACCGTTGATGTCGCCCCGGAAATTGCCCAAAATGCACGACGAGCGCTCGAACGAATGATGACAGTTCCACGGGACTAAACCACTTATGTTCGTTGATGAAAGCCTCAACGATATTGTATTCTATATTAATTGATGTTTATCCAAACACCATAAAACTATATTAAGGAGATCTCAGATGTATAAACCACTGAGCTTCGTCAAAACCGCAACAGTATGCCTTGCTTTGACTTTAGGAGCCCCTGTTGTCGCGCAAGAACTTCCCACAGCAATGGCCACCATTGGTATTACAGATATCAATAGTATCATTGATAATGCCAGTGTTGTGACGGAGAAGTTTGATGCAAAATTTTCAGCCGTACAGCTTAAAATGTTAGCTGGAATGACATTTAACGACCCATCACTTTCTGGTTTTGGCAACAATGCTGGTGCTGTAGGTTACTTCACCGAAGACCAGAGTATCGTTGCTTTCTTAGAAGTGTCAAAGGATAAAGCCCCTGAGTATGTCCGTAACCTTAAGAAGATGAACATCTCGGCGGAAGTCATTGATGATATGGTAATGCTCTCGACCGCGAAAGAGAAAAACGCTGTCAGTGCCGCCAAGAAGTATGCGCCTCTGGCAAAAGCTTATCTTTCGGTTGAAAAGGCCCCGGCTATTGAGGCCAATATGAATGTGGACGCTTTTCTGAATGTCTTTGGCCCTCAGGTTGACAAGACGATTGCCACATTGGAAGAAACAGCAAAGAAGGTGACTGAGAGCAAAGAAGCGACAGATGATGATAAGGCAAGTGCAAAGTTTATCTATGGTGTAGCGATGTTTATTAACAGCTTTGCAAAACAGCTCAACGTCTTGGAACTCAGCTTCCTGTTTGGACAAGAGAATTTCGATATCAATTATGCAATCGAAGCGAAGAGCGGCACGAACCTTGCCAATGTGATTGCTCTGCCGACAAAAGAAATCAATCTTGATTACTTGAAGTATGTCCCAATTACGGACGAGACCGTTGGCTATTCCGTTTATACTAGCGAAGAAGAAGGCGCTAATGCCAAAGCAATCGAGTTCTTTCAAACTGAAATAGAACCGATTCTGCAAAAGGTTGGCATCGATGCCAAGGAGACAATAGAGAAGTTGAAAGGCTTGGCTAAGCTCTCCGATGAAGCTTTTGGTAGTGCATGTGGTGCTTCGTCCTATGACATGAAGAACATCAACAACAATGGCCAGACACAGTACTTTGTCTTTGATTTGAAAGATGCCGCAAAAGCTCAGGCTCTTGCCAAAGATTGCTGCACAATTGGCAATGATTTGCTGAAGACTCTGTTTGCCAAAGTCACAAGCAATACCATTTCGATAAAGTATAACGAGAAGGTCGGTGAATACAAGAGTGTTCCCTTTGACTCAATCACAATCGAGGGTATAGATGCGCTTAATTCCTCCATCAAGATGGCAGCAGTTAACAACAAGGCATTGCTTGTTGTGAATGGCGACCTTGACAAGCTCATCGACTTGGCAAATACACCGAACGAAAAGACCCCCGAAGTGGCAGCGTTGGCAAAAGTCCCGGCCGGAGCAAAGGCTGTTATGCTCAGTTCAACCAATATTGGCAAGATGCTGCAGCAGGTTCTCGAAGGAATTCCAACCGACAAAACCAGCACAGAATCTCTGGCTATGTTTGAGGCAAACAAAGCGAGACTGACAAATCTGCCCACCCTTTCTTTCTTTGTAGCAAAGAAAGACAACTCTATCATGGTCGGCACAAGCATTCCGTCAAAGTTCTTGGTTGAAACAGCTGTGCTTGTCAAAGATATCATGAATGAACAAGAAGCAGCAAGTGCGGCAGAAGGTATTCCTGCGGATAACGTAACAACAGACTCCGCAACGACGACCTCTACCAAATAAAAGAAGTCAATAAACAGTAATAGGGACATGATTCTCGATGAGGGAATCATGTCCCTTATTATGTAAAGAGAAGGGCAATCTCACGGTAAATTGTTCTCAAGGAAGTATGGGTAACGACATGTCACAAAAAGCAGAACAGTACCAAAAACTCATTGACGAATTGCGTCATCAGGGAATCGAGATTGTGGAATCCGACAGTAACCCGGATACCAAGTGGGGAGCCTATTTGCGCATTGCGGAGACATCCTATTCTCGTTTTTTGGAATGCTATTGGAAAGGGATTAGTGTTCCCTCGCAAGACGATGTCCCAGGGCATCAACTCTCGCCAAAGCTTTTGCTCATTGCCCCGGGGATGCGCCTGAGTTTGCAGTATCATAACCGCCGTGCCGAGTACTGGCGTGTCGTTGGCGAGCCGGTTCGCGTCATCATCGGAACCAACGAGAAGGATTTACATGAACAAGTCTGTCAGCGCGGCGATGTTATTCATCTATCAGTAGGGCAGTGGCATCGCCTCATTGGTATGGATTCATGGGGCATCGTTGCCGAGATTTGGGACAGTGTAGATAAGGAGCATCCAAGCGATGAACTTGACATCGTTCGTATCTCGGATGACTTCGGTAGAAAATAAACCAACCCTACTTCAGCGCGTCAATTTTCGTTTGCAATTCTTTGGCTTTGTCGGCTTGTCCATTGCGATAATAAAGAGTCACAAGGTTCGAAAGAATTTCCTTTTTATCCTTTGTTTCTTCACTCTTTTCGGCATACTTCAAATCCTTCATGACATCGAGAGCCTGCATGTATTCGGTGACAGCTTCCTGGTCACGATGCTGTTGAGTGTATGCTGACGCCAACTGTAACCGTGCCCACATATCATATGGACGCCCTTTGATGCGGCGTTGCAGCTCGTCGTAGTTAAGCAATTCGGCCAACGAAGCATCATCAGGCGTTATTTCTTTTGCCTTCATATACTGTTCACAAGACTCACCCAAACGCAACTCACGATACGCACGATGCCCAGCAATAACGAAAGGTGCCGCATCATAGTATTTTTGCAGTCGTGACATGAAATCAACGTCACTCTGTGGATTCGCCACCAATCGCGACGGATTCTCGCGACGTTGGAATAGCGAATCAAGGTTGTTCAAAACGGGAGCATCCGCAATACCGAACCGAGGAGACTCGAATTCCAAATAAGGATTGTCTCCCGTGTTGACCTCAGAACCCTCTAGCAATGAATTCAGGGCATCTCTGCCTGTGACGAAACAGGACAAAAGCTTTTCGGGCTGAGCCAGTTGGATTTCTTCCAAGTCACGGGCAACTGCAGGCCGCTTGATGCGTTCTTTGAGGATATCAAGATTGACCTTGACAGGGCCTTTCTTGCCAAGCAACAAAACGTAGTGTGTTGGCTGATTGTTCATGAAGAACACTTCCATCTCCGGGAAAACCTTTTGGAATGTGTAGAGGGCGCAATTGAACGCAGCTGGCGACAGGCCGCCCATCGGCATCCATACAACAACCATACCATCATCTGTTATGCGGTCATGGCACAATTGGAAATACTCAAGGTCGTATAGATTGGCGTTGCTCTTATATCTCAGGTCAGTGCAATCGGTCGCAATGACATCGTATTTCTTCTCTGAAAAGTGAAGATAGCTACGGGCATCATCCAAAATAATCTTATAGCGAGGATCCGATTTATACCAACCATCCCAGTTCTTCTTGTCTGCGAATAACGGAAGAGAGCCTGATATCGTTTTCAAGTCGATACCCGTTCTCGCCCGATACATATCCTCCTGCATAACCACATCACGATGACTATCCACAAGATACGGAGACGCTTCGATAACGGTCTTGGTGATTTCTACACAATGAATATCCTTAAGTTCGGGATAAAGCGTATAGGAATAGCTCGCGCCACCACTGCCAAAGCCTACCGTCAAGACACTCTCGGGTTTCTCCAGAAGTAACATCGGGACATGGGCAAGACTCTTTTGGTCTGTCAACAACATAGGATCTGTGCCGGCAACACCAACATTGTCGACATAAATCATACGATAACCCAAACTATTTTCGCCCACAGAAACCGTCGCTAAAGGACCTTCCTTGTAGTAGATAATCTTTTCCAATTTGGTGTCTTGCTGGAAATTTGTTTGTTTCGGCAAGCGAACAAAACAAACAACCGTAATTAATACCGCTATTGTTATCCACGTGATACGGCGAATCTGTTCCGTTTGACGTGAGATGTAAATCAGTATTGCGCCCATGAACAATTGCAATGCGCCAAGTAGAAAAATTGTTTTACAAATGCCTAAGATGGGGAGAAGAATAAAGCCAACCGAAAACGAACCGAGAATCGACCCAACAGTATTGTAGGCATACAGCCGTGCGACAGATTTCCCAGGTTCGCCAATCTCGTCAACAATCGTTTTGACGGCAAGTGGGAATGCAAGCCCCATACAGAATGTGGGAAGAAACATGCTTAATGCCGTTTTAATAAAGACGTCCAATACCGACAAACTCCAAACAATGCCGGCGGCACTGTCTGTGTCGAATTGTGAGAAGAGATTGTCAGTGCAAGTTGGCGTCACATAAAACAGGATGAACACTGAAACGAAAGCGCTCATGCCGATGATAATCTGTAATATCGCAAAGACTTGAAACGGACGACGGATGCGTTCGACAATAAAAGTCATCAGTGCGCTTCCGATGGCCAGACCAATCAGGAAAGTGGTTAACATTCCGGTAAAGGCGTAAGTTGTGTTCTTGAGGAATTCAAATGAAAACACTAAGGCACGAGTCCATGCGACTTCCAAACCCAATGCAGCAAAGCCTGAGATGGTGTATGCTGCGAGAATCCACATCGCATTGTGTCGAGCCTGTGAGGTGACGTTGGTTGAGGTGGCATTTGCTGTGGCAGCGGCGGGCTCCTTCGGAGCAAATAGAGGAATATTCTTTTCGATTTTCCTCGAAATCAAGAACGCCAATAGTCCACAAATCAGATTAATGGAAACAGCAAACCAGACGGTATGAGAAACTCCCCATTGTGGTATGAAGTAAAATCCAGTCAGGAAAGTTCCGGCAACCGCTCCCCACGTGTTCAGGGCATAAAGGAGTCCTACTCTGAGACCGGCACCCGCACTCTCAGGCGAAACGAACTTGGATAACAGTGGAAGTGTGGCACCCATCATGGTTGTCGGGATGAGCAAAATGATGAAAATCATCACGAATCGCAGAAGTGAGAACATGGTAAACTGCGAGCCGAATGTTTGATAGGACCATGTGAATACAGGGTCCATCATGCTGAGCATGAAAGGAATCAGCAATGCGGAAATACCGACAACAATTTCCAACAGTCCGTAGATGGGCAAGCAACGGCGGATGCGTGGAACAAGCGCTCCCATCAGCACACTACCCAATGCAAGACCGCCCATGAAGGCCGCCAAAACAGTACTAATTGAGTAGATGGTGGAACCGAAGATGTTCAACAGATAGCGCTGCCATACGACTTGATATACAAGGCCACTGGCACCTGTCGCAAGGAATAGCAAATAAACAGCCAACCCTATGTTTTTATTGATAGCGGACGATGGTTTTGTCATTATTAATATCCTGTGATTAGAGGAAAACACATCACGCGTTTTCCTCTTTTTGGGCACTTTTGGCTATTTCAAATTTTCCGAATCATCATCGGAATCTTCAGTTTTTGTGCTAATTTTCTTTGTGTGTCTGGTCAACTTGCGCATCTCTTCAAAGTACTCTTGGGCATTCTTGATAATGCTGATTGCCAAGCCTCTGTTGAAATCAAGCAGATGCAAAAGATTTGCAGGTTGTGCCTTTGACAAGGCTTCGACACTATTAAACGCGGAATTCGCAAGAGAAGCTTTGATTGTGTCGCTGACTCCCATCTGGTCTAAGAAATCATTCAGGTAGTCGCGGGTAACATCGGCGGCATCTCTCACCATCTCGTTTCCTTCGGGAACGACCTCAATGCGATATCCTGTAATCGCATTTGCCAAATCAACATTGATGCCTTTTCTGCCAAGAGCCGCGGCGACATTGTTCTTCTTCACTTTGACCAATGCCCGACCCGTCACACCTTCGGCCTTCGGGCGAACGATGTCAACACTTGTGACGATTTTCTCGGAGCAGCCGGAATTGATGGCTTCCGAAATATAAACAGCCGGATCCTCGCTCCAACCAATCACATCGACTTTCTCGATTTCCAGTTCGCGGACAACCTGCTGAACACGCGAACCGCGCTGTCCTACGCATGCGCCAACGGCATCGACATCTTGTCTTTTGCTCTTGACCGCAATCTTAGCGCGAACGCCCGGGTCACGTGCAATGCCAACAATTTCCACAGTACCGTCCTTGATTTCTGGGACTTCCTGTTCAAATAACCGAAGGATGAACTCTTTGGCAGTTCTGGTAACAATCACGATTGGGCCACGTTGAATCTCCGGGTCAACCTTCCAGACAATCGCCTTGACGGAATCCTTCAACTTATAGTGTCTGGGATTTCCTATCGTATGTTTGTATGACAAACTTGCCTCAACGCCATCCGGCATCCGCAGAACCACATGGTCGCGTTCGATTGACTCGACAACACCAACAACTAATTGTCCGATTTTGTTTCTGTAATCATCGCAAACTTTCTTTTGAACGGCATCTCTAAGACGCAGTTGAATGAACTGAGAAGTCTGCTGGGCTGTGATTCGCCCCGTGATTTTGAATCCGGGGACCTCGACAACCACAACCTGCCCAACCTCAGCATTCTCAAAACCCACTCGTGTCGCCTCACGAAGACTGATTTCCGTATCAGGCTTGAATGTTGTTTTGGGGACAATAACTTTCTCCGACCACAGAGAAATCTCACCCGTTTCTCTATCAATTTTGATACAGGGATTGAGATACTTTTGCAAACCCTTTGCCAATGCTTTGAGCAGAGCTTGCTCGAGCGCATCACAGACAACTTCCACGGGTAAAGCACGATCCTTACTGACGGCAAAGATATATTTCTTCAGTTCTTCAGGTTTCATTGTAAACTCCAATCGTCCAAAATTGACAAATGAAACTATCTATAAATAAATAGAAAAAGATGGGTAAAGTCAACCCATCTTTCTCTATGCCAAAAATACTTGGCAGAAAGTTACACTTATACTAGATTACAGCAACTTATACTTCTATATCATTTTTATTCTAAAAATTTACTTGTCCTGCGCCACCACCGGCAGCCATTCCAGGCATTGCGCCCGGGCCCATACCTGGGGTAGCCATGCCACCCATTCCCGGCATACCCATACCCATGCCCATGCCATCCATTTGTTGTCCTTGCTGTTGCTGCTGTTTCATCATCTGCATCTGCTGGTTATGCATGGACACAAAACTTTGCGTAATCGTCTTAGCAACTTCATTCTTGCCATCACTACCTGTCGATTGCCTTGTAAGTAACGTTTTGTCTACACTCTTGGATTTTGTTTTCTTCTTGTTATCATCAAACAGAGACTTGGCAGACATCATATCCTGATTGAGTTTGGTAATGAACTGCGTTCCCATAGCCTCACGTTTGGCATCACGTTGAGCAAGACGCAATGTATCCACCTCTTGCATCGCAAGCTTTGTCTTGTTCAGGACTTCACGGCGCATCGACTCATCGAGCTTTTTCTGACGCAGAACATTGTGATAACACGTAATCGCATTCTCATACGCTTCGGGAGCATCCAGAGCCTTGAGCGAACGCCCTTCACGCACAGCCAATGCCGCAGTAATCAAATTCAGACGCATTGCGTCGGGTTGCAACTGGCTTGCTTTGAGGAAGTTATTATAAGCATTGTAATAATCAACACAATCCAAAGCCTGTACCCCACTGGTATAGTAGGCAAGAGCCTCTTCTGAGAATGAAGATAACTCTGTTCTATCCGGTAGCGCGTATTCTTCGGCACATGCCATGGCGCTTACAAACGCAAAGCCAATCAACAGCCCTTTTCGTAAAAACTTCGATATATTCAAAGCTCTGTCTCCACATTAATTCTTCAGCAATTTGGATTTATATACAGCCAATTCTGGCAAAATATACCATCTAAAATTGTATACCACTACCAAATGCAACTGTTGCACAACTATCTCGTTTTATGCTTGTAGAAATATCTACAGATAAGTTTATCTCTATCGACCTCTATTATTTTGTGACCATTGTTGAAAGGATTTGAAACATGACATCGCATATATCACAAATCATCAAACAAGAACAATTGTTTCCTATCCTCCATTTTCAAAAACAGCAACTTCATTTCTTTGCTGAAAACATTGTTACAATGGCCAACGATGTCAAGAGTCTTCTGAAGCTTGGTTGTCAAATCATGGAAAAGCCCGAGGACTATGCCAATACCGGCTCAAAGCTCTCAAGAGAAACCCGCACGAAAATTGCTCAGTTGGAGGACATCAACGAGGAAAGTATCATCAAGCTATTGGCGACGCAGCGACCGCTCGAAACGGATTTTCGTCTTCTTGTTATCTCGCTGAAAATCAATAACGACATACACCGCATGAGCAATCAGGCCGGTAATATCGTGGATGGTTTTTTGCGTCTGAGACAATTACCCTCGGAAGATTTCAAGGCTAGCTATTACAAGATGATTGAAGCGGTCAATACGATGATTAACGACACAATGAGCGCGTACACAAATATCGACAAAACTCTGGCGGAAAAAGTAATGAAGCGAGATGACAAGGTGGATTCGCTGAACCTGTCACTGATTCGCCAGCTGATTGAACTAGCAGAACAATACCCCGAGGAAGCGGACGCTTGCATCAAGCAAGTCTTGATTATCCGCAATCTCGAGCGCATTGGAGACTTTTGCAATAATATCGCGGACCAAGTAGTTTCATATTCAAAAGGGTGCATGATTAGTTGATTGTAGTTGTTATTATGTAACAAAGAATCATTTTTAGGACAACACAGTAATGGCAGAATTCAAGCTTATCGTTTTGACACAAGAAGGCAAGGTATATGACGACAATGTAACAACGGTCACATTACCGAGCACGAATGGCTATTTTGGCGTTTTGGCTCATCATGCGCCGTTGGTCTCGATCCTTGGCAAAGGCTTGATTACGATCCAACAAAGCGGAAAAAGTGGCTATTTGCAAGCAGAATTGTCCGGAGGATTTGCCGAAACATCCAATAACACAATGACTATCCTTGCCGACTCGATGACGGAATTGAAGTCGGTTCAACCGTCCAAAAATTAATCTGTCGCTTAGCTTACTTCGCCCTATGCTCCAGTTACATTCGATTGTCCCAAGAGATTACCAGGCGTGCATTGCGTTCTGTAATCGTCTTCGATATGTTTTCGTTCTCATTCTGCTAACATTATGTCTATCTGTAACCGCTTCACAAGGTCCGTTTGCAGCTGACTCGGAGACAACGGTGCCTCGTAAGAGTCTTTCGACCTTGTACAGTCAGGACATTGTTCTCTCATCCACACATCAACGGCTATATGAGTTTCAGTATCTCCAAAAGAACAAAGGTCAACTGAATCTGATTATCAAAAATCTTGATGCGGCTCGCCGAAGTGTCGCCAGAACAGTGGCGGATGCTTTTTTGATACGGATGGAAATAATACTCGTTCCTGACGCCAAAGCGCTCATGCAAATGGTCGGCGACTGGGCAGAGCACAGCACGGCCGTCGTCATCTCCTCGACGCAGCAAATGATCATCAATTGCGATGCGATTCAAACACAATCGTCTCAAGTAATTCTTCAGGTCTTGACCCATGAGATGGCGCATCTTTACCTCAGCATACGGCTCAAAGCTCCCATCCCTCGCTGGCTCAACGAAGGAATCGCCATGCGTATCGCAGGTGACTGGAATCCGCATTATCACAGTACGTTGGCATGGGCAGTACTCATGCACAAGACGATTCCGTTGCGGAATCTCGAATCATCTTTTCCTGTGGAAGCGAATTACCAACAACTGGCCTATTGCGAGTCGTATTCTGTCACAGACTTTATCATTAGAAAACAGTTTGCCGGTAGCTTACCTCTGTTCTTATCGACCATCAGCGGGACGCAGGGGATCAACAACGCGCAGAGTTACTTCCAATACGACTACAGAGAATCAATTGAATACGAATGGCTCAAGAGTAATTACGGAGTCAAGGCTCTTGTCAGCGCTATCCTGAGCGAAAACACACCATGGGTCTTTGTTCTGATTCTGACGATTATCGCATGGATTTCCATCTTGCGAAGGAAGAGACAACAACGCAGAATATGGGCTTTGGAAACGCAAATTGAACAGATGCGCCATGACTATGAGTCGATAGCCAAAGAACCGACTAATGAAGAAATTGAAGAGGAAGTCTTGAGAAATCTGCCTCCCGAGAAGCATTCGCCAACGCCTCCTCCGATAGCATCTTTTCCGATGAAACCTCCGGTCCCGCCACCACCCGAGCCAAAAGATTCCGAATAAACTTTAGTCCTCGGAAGATTTGTCGTCGTCTTTGTTCTTGTCGCCATGCACAAAAACATCAAGCTTCTCTTTGCATTGAGCAAGACGGAAAAGCAAAAGGATAATGGCTCCGCCAAAGATTGCGTTCAGAATCATCGACCATAGGAGCAGAATCAGAACAACATCAATATTAACCGTTTGTGTCAACAAAATTTGTCTCATGCGATATTCTGAACCTGCTCTCTGATCTTTTCGATTTCCGTTTTCATCTCGACGCACAAAGCCGATGCTTCAACACTGCGGCATTTGTTTGCGGTTGTCGTCGCTTCGCGCAACATCTCTTGAACAAGAAAATCCAGACTCTTCCCAATCAGTGCATCATCTTGCCCTGTGATTAGTTTTGTGAATGCTTCCAAATGCGCTTTCATCCGTACTAACTCTTCACAAATATCGCACTTGTCCGCAAACATAACGATTTCCATTTCCAAGCGGCTTTGGTTGTACTCGAGGTCTGTCTTTGCCGAAAACTCCTTGATACGGTCACGCAACTTGTTAACATAATCCTCAAGCACCTGTTCACGTTCACGTGCAATCAAGTCGCAAAGCTCGCTCAAACGAGTAATCCTTGCAGACAAATCCTCGACCAGAAACGCGCCTTCACGCTTGCGGTTCATGAGGAATTGTTCAAATGCAAGTTGAATCCCCGAATCGATTGTTGACTTGATGCTTTCCAATGTCGCTTCATCAAATCTTAATGTATTGCCTTCATCGCAATCCAAAACGCTTGGGATACGCAACAGTGAGGGAACAGCCGCTTCTGCAAAATCATGACCGAACTCTTTTTCAAGATCACTATAGTATTCTCGGAGTAATGGTATATTGATCACCGACTTGCTAAGCAGTGACGCATTGTTTGTCCAGCGAATACTTACTTCAAACTTTCCGCGAAGAACATTTTTCTTTGCCCAGTCACGTAGCTGTGGTTCCAGCGACGACAACTCGCGAGGAAGCTTGATTCCCGTGTCAAGAAATCTGTTGTTGACAGCTCTCATCTCAATCGAGAATTCGCCAAATTCACTCGAAACATTTGCCGAACCATATCCGGTCATACTGCAAACCATAGTAATCTCTAACCTCATTTATGTTGTAAGATTATATACTTTTCACCATCTAAACTGTTTGTGTCCGCAACTAAATAAACAAAGATATGAATTCGATTTGTTTTTGGTTTATAATCTAATAAGTAATCTTATGCATCTTGAACAACAACTCTCAAACCGCATAGGCGTTTTTTCAGACATCCATGGCAACTTACATGCGTTGGATGCCGTCTTGTCAGCATATGATGCGCTTGGCGTCAAGGATCTGATATGCTGTGGTGATATTGTGGGCTACGGTGCCTTCCCCAATGAATGTGTCGAGAGAGTTCGTGAACGCAATATATTTTGCGTCGCAGGCAATCATGATTTCGCTGCGCTTGGATTAGTGGACATTACCTATTTCAATTTGATTGCGAAGCGTGCGCTACTTTGGACACGAGAAGCATTGCTACCAAAGAATCTCGAGTTTCTCAAGAACCAACCCTTGGCGCTTGATTCAGATGACGCACTTTTTGTGCATGCATCACCGCGCATGCCAGAGCAATGGAACTACATCATCACAATGGGCGACGCAAGAATCAACTTCCGACACTTCTCACAGAGAATGTGTTTCCTTGGGCATTCGCACACACCGTTTATTGTACAGCTCGTTCCCGAAGAAGAAACGCTGTCTTGTATTGACAGACAACTTGTGCAACTGGACCCACAGAATCGTTATCTCTTTAATGTTGGCAGTGTTGGCCAACCACGTGACGGAAACCCTGATGCATGCTTTTCGGTTCTGGATCGTGATAAAGGCACACTTGAAGTCCTACATACAAGATACGATATCGAGGCGGCGCAAGTAGCAATCCGTCACGCAGGATTGCCTACGGAACTTGCCGAACGCCTTGCGATGGGAATGTAATTCCGAGAAACTTCCGCGTCATGCGCGAGAGTTACTTTTCTAGAAAGAGTTCCGCTAGATAGATGCCAATTTCCTTGGGCATATACTCGCATTTACCATATCTCTCAAAGACATCTTTATAGGTGCCCTCGGAAGCTATGACGCGATACTCTTGATTGTCAACAATATCGATTTTAGACGGATAAATACGGTTGTCATTCTTGTCACCAGCAGCTTCTATTTTGACAATAACAGCCTTTAGGTCCTTGCCTGTGACAGTAAACTTCTCCAGTTTGTTACGTCTGCCTACAGCGACATCCAACGCTCGTTCCGGGGTGTTAAGTCCACCGGGAGGAACCATGAACTGTGGTTCATACAAAACAATGATATCTACTTGATTAGCAAATCGTTCAAGCAAAGCTGCACCAATTGCGTCGGCCGCTTCTTTTGATTTTCCAACTGTCGTAATCGCATTCAGGGTAGAATTCAGTTTGAAGATGTCCGGGCGTATGGCGTCAGGCTCAACGTCGGACGTCGTCATCTCTTCCCAAAGAATGCCATTCGTTTTCTCGAACACTAACCACTTGTTTTTCTTGGAGAATGGGACAGTCTGCATGTCACACTGTATTCTCAAATCTGCGGACGCGCCCGCCGTCGTCAAGCCATCGATGTCTATCGCAAAACTCTTGACATTCTTGGTGGAGATTGTCAGAACTTCAGAACCGGATGTCAGCTCTGCCTTCACGACAGCGATATCCGGAAAAGTTTCCAAGCTTAAGAGTTTGAGCCAAGAATAGGCTTTGCGTTCCCATGGCGTGCGTGTCGCAAGGGAGATTCTTTTTGGGAACTGCACATGACGATGATTCAAAATCCATTGGCAAATTTCGTCGATGTTGTCGCATAACATCGCCGTTGAATGACCGTATCCGGCCGTTTCCAAGTAGCGTAAGCTGATGCCAAGTTTTGTTAATGCAGCGGCTTCACGTCGGCTCAGGTTCGGGTCGACAACCTTATCATTGCAATCGTGCATGATGAATGGATCCAGATTCATCGCGTTAGGCAACAGTTCCTCGCTTGTCCAGCCGGAAAACGGCAAAATCGTCGAAAACAACTCTGGATGACGCAGACCAATCCAACTTGTCCCCCAGCCGCCCATCGAATGCCCGATCAAAGCAATACGATTCACATCAATCGAATAATCTTTTTTGACCTGTTCGATGATGTCAAGAACGTCCTGTTCTGCCGATTGTCTGTAGAACCAATTGCCACGTCCATATGGCGTCACCAAAATGATACCATTACGTTTGCAAGCCTCGACGACTGTATCTAATCCCATCCAAGCCTTGTGGTCCGGGCCGTAACCATGCAACGCAACCAAAAGTGGAAAGACACCATCTGTCTCGCCTTTGTCGTTCTTCTCGGGAGTCAGTATCATGTATGGTTGTTGCGAACCATCATAGGAAGACGTAATAAATCGTTCTTCCGGGGCTATAGCAGCACCACCTGTCAGGCTTGTAAGCATAAGCATTATGAACAATACTACCTTCTCAAAATATCTCATTTATCTTTCTCCTAAGAAGAAAATAGGAAGCTGTCTGCGATACCAGTCAGCTTCCTGTTTGGGGACGACTTTATCAGTTAGTTAACAGATTGTAAAAACTGCTTCTTCCACTCTAAAATAGTTTTAGACAGTTTCTCAGCTAAGCTGTTACTCAAGTCTTTCGTTGCTTCGATTTCAATCGCAAAATCATTAAAGTTCTTGTCAATGAACGGGAACAACCCTTTTTCGAAATCAGCAATCAGGTCAAGTTCCATATCGTCAAGATATCCATTTGTTGCCGCATAAATAATCGCGACCTGTTTCCACAAGGGATAAGGATTGAATTGGTCTTGCTTCAGAACTTCAACCAACCGCTCACCACGCGTCAACTGTGCTTTTGTGGCGACATCAAGATCAGAACCAAATTGCGCGAATGCAGCCAATTCACGATACTGTGCCAAATCCAAGCGCAACTTGCCGCCGACTTTCTTCATGGCCTTTGTCTGGGCGCTACCACCCACACGGCTAACGGAGATACCGACATTAACAGCAGGCTTGACGCCCGAATAGAACAAGTCCGGTTCGAGGAATATCTGTCCATCTGTAATCGAAATCACGTTGGTCGGAATATACGCAGACACGTCACCCGCCTGAGTTTCAATCAAAGGCAATGCAGTCAACGAACCACCCGGCTTTTTCGCTTCAGGGCAAGACAACTTGAGAATCTCGGGATTCTCATTCAACTTCGCAGCACGTTCCAACAAACGGGAATGCAAATAGAAAACATCACCGGGATACGCTTCACGTCCGGGCGGACGACGCAGCAACAGAGACATGGTTCTGTAGGCTGTCGCTTGTTTGCTCAAGTCATCATAGATACACAGCGCATGCTGCCCGTTGTAAAGGAAGTACTCGCCCATGGCGCATCCCGCATAGGGTGCGATGTACTGCAAAGGAGCTGCTGTATCCGCAGGCGCCGAAACGATAATCGTATAGTCCATCGCTCCGTAACGCGCCAATGTTTCTTGAACATCGACAACTGTGGAAGCTTTCTGACCAATAGCGACATAAATACAAATAACGCCCGTCCCTTTTTGGTTGATAATCGTATCAATGGCCAAGGCTGTTTTACCAATTTGACGGTCACCGATAATCAACTCACGCTGACCTCTTCCGATGGGAATCATCGCGTCAATAGCTTTAAGCCCCGTCATCAACGGTTCTTTCACGGACTGTCTCGAAATAACATTCGGGGCGACGGCTTCGACAGGTCTTGTTTCATCACAGACGATAGGCCCATTTCCATCCACCGGTTGTCCTAGCGGATTCACGACACGGCCAATCAGCGCCGGACCAACGGGAACACTCATAACACGCTGTGTGCGACGCACGACGCCGCCTTCTTTAATATGAGTATCAGGCCCAAATAAAGCCACGCCCAAACTGGCCTCTTCAAGGTTCATTGCCAAACCCATCATCACGCTTCCGTCATCGCACTCGAACTCCAACAGTTCGTTTGCCATACAGTCCTTTAGACCATAGACCTGTGCAATCGAATCGCCGACCTTTAGAACAGTACCTTTGGAGGCAACCTCTAAATCAGTACCAAACTTGTCCAGTTCCTGCTTAATGATTCTTGTTATTTCTTCGGGACGAATTGTCATTTTATCATGTTTCCTCTAAATTTACTACTGACGCACTATCGTCATAAGATGAGTACGAGTACGATCGAGTTTGCCTCGTACGGTGTCATCGAGAAGTATGTTGCCACACATAAACCGCAAGCCGCCAATCATTCTCTCATCGACTTTAAAGTCGATACTGAGATTCAATGGCTCACTGTCAGAAAGGCTCATCTGCCGACGCATATATGCTTCCATTGTTTGATCAATTATCTGTTTCACATTATCTGTCAAAGGAACGGCACTCACCAGTTCCGCACGCCATATGCCCCTGTAGCGGCTAACCTTTTCCACAAAAAGTGTCAGCATCGCGCTTAGACCCAACATGCGGTCGTGTTTAAGGACAAGTAGCATAAAGTTGAGAAGAATCGGATGAATATTCCCTGTGAAACACCGGCGAATGAAGTCCTCTTTTTCCGCATCGGTAAACCGTGGCGACTCGAACAAAACGCGAGTTCTGTTTTGTACATCTTCCGAGAGTCGCAAGTTGCTGATATCATCAGAGATGGACACGAGTGCGTTGTTCTCGAGCGCTAAGTCAAACAACGCTTGTGCATAGCGTTCTACGAGGATAGGACTGACACCGGAAAACATTCCACTACTCACGGGACTTTCTTCCTTCTGCCTCACTCTTTTGTAGCTCTTTAACCTGACCTATGAACTCTGCCGCGAGTCTGGCTTGCGTAACTTCATCAATTTCTTTTTTAAGAATACGTCCGGCAACCGTGATAGCAATGGAGACGACTTCTTGACGCAGTTCTTCACGCGCCTTTGCAATCTCCAGTTCCACACGCTCACTGGCTTGTTTCATCGCGTCTTCGCCGCGCTGACGTGCTTCGGCCTCAATTTGCTGTACCAACTCACGCCCACGCGCGATTTCGGCTTGCTTGAGTTTTTCGCCTTCCTGTTCCATCGTTAAAATGCGCTGGTTATACTCTTCTTGCTGTTCGTCAAGTTGGTTCTGACGAGCAGTAATCTCCGAGAACTTGCCTTCGATGTATTGCTGACGTGCCTCAATGGCGGACGAAATACCTTGCCAAAAATACTTTATAAATACCCACATGAACACTGCAAACGCAAGCAGTGTTGTCAGGATTTGGGCAATGACTGTTCTATCGATCATGACCCTTACTGTCTTTCTCTTTTAATGTTGTTCAAGCGATGAAACAATTTCTTGTCACTCCAACACAGTTTTGTATTTGCCGCTGTCATATGCAACAACGGTCATCAATTAAATTTTTAGATAGCTTTCAGGATAAATGGAACTAACAAAGTATAGATTGCCAAGGACTCAATCAGTGCGCAACCGATAATCATCAAAAGCATCAGTTTTCCATAGAGTTCGGGCTGACGTCCTGAGGATTCCAGTGCGGAAGTGATTGCGCGTCCCATACCGATGGCGCAACCAAATGCGGCAAGTCCCATTCCAACAGGGTAAGCTACGTGAAGCAGTGCTATTTTATCAATCATTTTGATCTCCTAAATTTCCGAGGTTTATACAAAACCTCTTTTTGTTCTTTTTTCTATTACATTTATAAACCAAGGTCGTTCACTGACAACCTTATGAAACAGCTTGTTGAGCCTCAACTTGCTGCTTTTGCTCTTGCGAATTGGTCGGTTCCTCTTCCTCGTGGGTCGTCCACAGAGAAAGATAGATTGCCGACAGAATGGTAAAAACAAGTGCCTGAATAACACCAAGGAGCAACCCCAAAAACAGGAAGGGAAAGTGCAAGGGAATGCCGATAATTGTCCCCGGAATCATGGCAACGGTGACTTGAACACCCATAATCATAAAAATGCCCAAAAGCATGTCTTTTCCCATCATATTGCCATAGAGACGAAGGCTCAGGCTCAAGGGACGAGTAACAATCTCGATGCTGTTGACGCAAAAGAACAGAGGCGAAAGTATCCACATAATAAGGTTGCTCGGATTGTTCAGCAAATGCATAAGCACGTGTTTCCAACCAAGTTCAAAGCTAAAGTAATGATAGTAGATCATGATGAAAATCGCTAATGTTACGGTCGTCGCGTACTTCGCTGTCGGTGCGCACAAAAAGGGAATGATTCCGGACATATTGCAAATCATAATGAACATAAGGAAGGTCGCAAAAATCGGGATATGTTTTTTGTTGTGCTCGCCAAGGAGGCCAAACAGGAAACCTTTAATCGAGGAGCAAAGCATCTCCATGGCTATTTGTAGTTTGTCGGGGACTTGTTTGACAACGAGCTTGCGGCTAACCCGCAGCATGAAAATGATGGAAACAATTGTGATGAAAATCAGGACAATCTGCGCACTCCAAGCCTCGATGGTATGCCCAAAGGGCGTTGAGCGAATCATCTCACCGTTAATCTTTAGGTCCAAGAATACCGACACAAAAGAAGGTAACTCGGTTGATGCGCTTTCGGCTTCTTCGGCCGCAAAAAGCGCGGACGAGCAAGAACTAAGCAACGCAACACTCAACATATATTTTAGTTTGTCATAGACAGACTTGACCTGATAAGATAACACAATTATTCCTCTGAAAAGATTTGCCTGTAGAAACATATAAACTTAATCTTTGATTGTTATTGCAAAAAAACCGCCAACAATTGTAACGGAAAGCACCACCGTTGAGACGCCCAAACACAGCGCTAAAACGCTTGAGGGCTTTAGGGGTGTAAAGAAAAAATAAACGGTGGCAGCACCAATGGCAAGCAGAACCATTTTACCGAATATACACAGACAAGCCTTCAGACATCCACGGTGATGGCTCTCTTTTTCATCCGGATGATAAAAGACACCTTCCAAAAGGCCGACTAATAGAGCAAACATCCCAAGATTCCACAAAGTCGCTAGAAAGCAAAGGATGACCTCCGTTCGTGTGTAGCTTATCGCAAAATACACACAAAACAAGAGGGACAGTAGCATCGCTCCCGCCGACATAATACTAAAATAGCGCCATTGTTGTTTCACTCTTTATCTTCCTCATCTGTCAATTTCTGCAACTCCCGAATAATCCTTATTGCGGATTTGATTGCGGCAGCAATCCCGAAAACGGTAAATAGCAGCGAAAACCATGGTTTCGTGTCGAAAAACTTATCAATATACAATCCAATAATTGCGCCAAGAATGACGCATAATGCCATCGATACGGGCAGCTGTGTCGCTAATCCTCCGGCACGCATAATACGCATTGCCGTTTTTCTGTCGAGTTTCTTAATAATCATGGTCTCACCGTGACATTCATCCCTCTACTCTACACTCCAAACACACTTATAATACTTCACACGAGAAGTCTGTATATTACTTTGTACCATCACAAACTCATTTGCTAAGGGAGTTCCCATCCATGACAGAACCACTCAACATTTTCTATTCCAGACATTCGTACAGAGGGGCATTTTCCGATAAAGAAGTCACACGCGACATCCTCAAACAGATTGTAGACGCAGGATTGGCAGCACCCTCGGGATGCAACAAGCAAACAACCAGCTTTGTTGTTATCGATGATAAGGTCATTGTCGAAAAGATTCGCCAGAGACACCAGACAAATAAGGCTGTTCAGACAGCGCAAGCTTTTATCTGCTGTATCATTGACAAGAATCCGCCACCCGCTTATCATGAGTTTAGTTTTGCCGTTGAAGACTGCGCTGCGGCCACAGAAAATATGCTCCTGTGCATCAGCTCTCTCGGGCTTGGGTCGGTCTGGATTGATGGATGGCTACGTCTTGACAACAATAGTGAAGTCATCGGACAGTACATCAATTTGCCTACTGAAAAGCAGATTCGCATACTACTGCCAATCGGTTATCCGGCAGAGCCAATCACCGCCAGAGAGAAATTACCCTTTGACGACCGTGCGTGGTTTAACAGTTACCCTGAAGCCGATAAATAGGCTTACTTCATAACCTCTTCGGCGGTTACGTCATACTCCCACTGGTCATAGAACAGGTTACCACCCTTCCACTGGACTTCGCCGACCTGATTATCAACAGGGTCGCTTCTCCAGTGCAATGTCGGCGGGACAAAATCGACTGCGCATTCCGTATTGAGAATGCCACGATAGGGTTCCATCCCACCAAACAGGAAATCGTGGACCTTGGGATTATCGCTTTTGATGTATCCAATGCTCGGGTCAACGGGCAACCAACCATAAGGCTGGATATTGATTTCAGCCCAGTCATGCATATTCCAATTACCAGGCATGGTGACCCAACCACTCTGCCAACGAGCCGGAATGCCCAAACTACGGCACATCGAAATGAACATCAGAGCCTGAATACCGCAATCACCCGAGCGTGTTGACATAATCTTGCGGGTCGCGGACGGGATTGTCGAGTACTCTCTCTCTGAATCATATTGAATATTGTCCTGCATCCAACGCCACAAAGTCAGTGCCTGCGTCAATGGATTCGTGGTTTCGCCTACAATACTTTTGGCAAGTTTGGTCACTTCGTCATTAACCAGAATATGCGGAGGGAAGGCTTGAGTATATTTGGCATAGAGTGGGTCATTCTTGTCTATAGTCGCCTTATCAAAATCGAGCGTTGGATAGAAAGGCTTCATGCTATACTCATACTCAGCCTTGAAGACTGTCGGCTTATCGCCTTTGCTCTTCTGCGTCATGAACATTGTACGCATCGTTGCGGTGGACTTGCTATCCCACTGATGCTCAGCAGGCAATGTCACCAGTTTGGAAGGTCCGGTCTGATGACGATAATCTTGTGGCAGTGGAATCCAGCACAAAATCTCTTCACCTTCGGGGACTGTTCCGCCGGGGATTGTGATGACATGCTTGACTTTGAAAGTACGCGTATACAAATCTTTACCGGCGACGATATTCTCGACACAATCTTTCCGACTCATGTTCTCTGCCGCAGCGGGGTCAGCCACATTCGTTTTCCGTGCTTGAACCTTTTCCTTCATTTCGCGGGCTTCCTTGCAACGACGCCAAAGGTTCGAAGGTTCACGGCGGAAATAACACAGAGTTCCGTCGACAGGTTCGGTCATAATGACTCCGGCAGAAGTCCAGCGCTCAAGATCAGCCATGGTGACGTCCGGCACATCAAGCTTAATCTTTGCCAACATCTCTTCGGCAGTCATTTTATAATCGCGTTTCATACGACGCAATCTTTCGTGTTCCACCACATACTTTTTGGCGTCGTTCTTTTCAATCCACGCCATCGCCGCCGAAATCTCGCCTTTCTCTTCAAGTTTGCTTAGCTCTGCGGGAAGGTCAAGACCAACCATAAAACTACTAAACATATCCAAAGATTCCTTTGCCTGACTGTCATATGCGCTCAGCATAATTGCAATGATAAATGCTACTAAATATTTCTTCATATCTTTTCTCACTTTAGTCTTCTAATGAGTACAATACGCGGGGCAAGAGTTTTGCCATATTCATCACTATTCTCCGGGCCGATGTCTTGAATCACCACGCCACTCTTGGGTCTTGTTGCATGCAGAATCTCGTTTTTTCCCAGAGAAATGGCAACATGAGAGATACGTCCTTCATTATTGGCGAAGAACACAAAATCACCGGGACGAATATCCTTAAGTCCTTCGGCATCGAATCCGATAATTCGGCCGACAATTGACTGTTCTGCCGCATCTCGCGGCAAGGTTACACCACGTGTGCGGGCATACCACTGGCTAAGGCCGGAACAATCGATACCATCGATGTTACGCTCACCCCAAACATACGTCTTGCCCAACAACGGCGACATCTTCTCCAAAATATTCTCGCGTGTTTCAGTCGTTGCGAGGTCTACAATCTTCGGCGTATCTCGTAACAAACGATTGCTCGAATCCCCGGCAAGTCTCCATTTTCCATTGGACGAACATAGAAAACTCCCTGCCGGAACCGTCGTTTCGCCATCAAATGCCGTTTCGAGTAAGAAGCCATCGGCAATCTCCGGGCGCATCACAGGCTGTGCCAACAATTCGCTTTGGGCAAAACCAACATACCCTTCGTCACTCTGAACCATTAGCCAACCGTCGACTGACACATCGGATAGTTTTTCTTTTATATCGTCACGCTTGGCGGCACGCAACACCCGCACCCATCCCCCGGACACAACACTATTCATCTGTTCCGATTTTTTCTGCGGTTCCCGTCTGATGGCGATTGTCCCCTTACCCGGCAAAGCATGGTGATAACACCCTTTCGTCCGAGTTGACTCATCGGGAAGAACCGCAATCTTATTTGCCGCAATATCAAAACCAAGACGCTTGAGGATGACTTCAAGACCTTTCTTATAGCGAACATCAGAGACTTCGCCCGTCAGGGTTACCTTACCAACAGAACCGTTGTCGGCTTTCTCGCAAGTTGCATGAATGTTGTATACGACGAGCCTCGCATCAAATATGTTCTGTCTGCCATAGATTGCAATATAGTCCTTCAGTCTGTCGCAAGAACCACGCCCTGTTTCGCCATACACAGCTAACAAGTGACGTGCCCGATTCTTGGCATCGTCATTGGCTGCCACGTGAGCCGAAGCCAAGGATTCAATAGAATTGTCCGAATGCTGTTCATGCATATCATCAGCCATGATTGTCATGCTCCCAAGGAAGATTGTGATAAGACAAGAATAAACATAAACCTTCATTTTCATATTACTGTAAATATGCGACAAAACGCCATACTATTGCCGTTCTTTGTGAGATTGGTTGTAATTAGTAAATATGAAACAGTATAAGCATCGGTTGGAATCTCTTCTTCTTGCGGCGACAACAATCGCCTTTCTCGCGACGATTCAACAACTCAGCGCCTCGATTTTCGAGTCCAAGAATAGTGCTCAATCTCCGGACAAGTCGCAGACTTTCCGAGTTGAGCGCCTGAGTGATTACAATGACCCGTTCTCCGGGAAAATGATGCTTCAGCTCAGTAGCAACTCTGACCCTAACAGTATCAAACAACGGCTCGTCGAGGGAACTCGTATTCGAACGATGACACCACCTGTCTGGCTGAACAACGAATGGGTGGGATTCTCCTATAATGTCGGCAAGAATTCTGAAGGCTATACGTATTACCATGCGCCTTCGCATAAGACGATACTTATCGAAACTGATATTGTGCGGCAACTGATGGGAAACACCGGGCAAGTCGAAGAAGAGATGCAGAATCTGTCCTTCACACAGTACACCGACAAGAAGTCGGCATCACTGCAGATACAGAATTTGACGTGGGGTTCCGGTAATCGTTCGCTGTTTCCGCTCTATTTGCCGACGATAAACAACACCGCAAGAGATACAGTTCCCGGATTGCCGTTCTTGAAAAGTGTCGAGTCGGCGCTGTCCGAATATCAGGGGTTGTGCGAACTTCACCATGCGAAATCAATTCTTCCTGAATTGGGAACAGAGAGTTTCGATCAACAAGGTGATCGTGTCGCGTTTTTGGCCGCAATGGAAACGACGCCCACTCTGGTGGTTTTGCCATTGAGCGCAAAAACCGCCCAAGACGCTTTCAAAAAGGCGATGATTGTGCAGCTGCCCTCGATGATTCGCTTATCCTCGACGAGTGAGACTGACACAGAAGTCGCAACTGAAGATACAGAAGATTTAACCGCGGTACGCTTTACGACCAAATGGGGAGCAAAAGGAGCAACCATCATCGGGCAGGAAGTCTACGATGAAATCAACAATACCACCCAGTTGCAACCCTACTGCGAAGTAGATAAACAGGGGCATTGTTCAATCCTGACAATACCCGTATGGCCGGGAACAATAGACGACACAGAGACGACAAAATAGCAATCGTGAATTTCCGTCTATATCTTGACAGATTCAGAATTATTCGAAAGCCATGCCCTGTTGGCGGCATCAAGAATGCGCATCGAATCCATCATGGTTTCCTCGTCAACGCCATCACTATCGCCCGCAAAGAATCGTTCAATCTCTTTCAATAACTCACCATAAAACGCCGCCCCTGTTTCGACGGCAAATGGATACTCACCTGTTCCCTCGGCATTATGCAGAACTCCGCCATAACGCCATACGCCCTGAGTCATTTCGGCGATAGCCCGCCGACCATCAGTATAGGCGATGGTGAACACACAACCGTGTTCATCACGCACCGCACTGACAGAAGCCGCACCCTGCCCCATCAATGTTTGCAAAATCTCAATCGTGTGAACGCCATACCAGACGACACTGCTCCCGGCTAAGGCAATCCCCAATGGCCCCCAAACAATAGCACGAGCCGGATTGGGGTAATTCCGAGCAGCGGCACGAATCGCTTGGTCAAAGCGTAATGCAGAGGACGAAAAGAAGCGAACCGCATGTCGTTTCGCAAGTGTCATAATCTCTTTGGCAGACGACAAATCCTGAGCCATAGGTTTATCTAGAAAAACGGGTTTGCCCAATTTGGCGACTTTCCTGAAGTATTCCAAATGCATCGACGGATCATTCAATTCCAACATGATTGCATCCGCATTCTCGACAGCCTCGTCAAAAGACAACGTCACCGGAATGCCCATCTCAGTCATCAACTTTTCGCGAGCATCCAGCCCTTCTTTTCCTTGAAAGGGCGAATCAAACCGGCAGCAACAAACAGGCTTAAGCTGTGTTGTTCGTTCCGTCTCCGGGCAATCCAGACCAAGCATCCGTTTGGAGAATTCTATTGTATGACTGCTGTCCAATCCTATGATAGCAACATTAATCATGTCGGGTATTCCTCCTGTTTCATCAAGCGACACTGTCACAAAGATACTGCTTTTCCATATTAATTACTTATAATCTGTAAAAGAAACCAATCAAATTTGTTATGCTCAGTAAGCATATATAAAAAGCATTTTGAGGAACTTCATGAGCAAAGAGAGAACTCTTATTCTTTTGAAACCCGATGCGGTTTCACGTGGTCTTGTCGGCAAACTCATTTCCCGATATGAAAACAAAGGGCTACGCATCTGCGCGATGAAAATGATTAAGGTTAGTCCGGAACTGGCTCGCAAACATTACATTGCGCACATTCACAAACCATTCTATCCCGAACTTGAAGCTTATATCACCAGAGACCGTTTAGTTGCTCTTGTTATCGAAGGAGAATCGGCCATTGCCGTGACACGTGCCATCAATGGCGCAACCAAACTTGAGCAAATGATTCCCGGAACAATTCGTGGCGACTATGCCGCTTCAACCACAGAGAATGTGGTTCATGGCAGCGACAGTCCTGAAAACGCAAAATATGAGATTGGCAACTTTTTTACTTCCGAAGAGATTTACTAATGAGATTTCCCGAAGAAACCCGTTATTCAATGAACTTCCTTAAGCGCCTCGCCATTGCATGTATTCTCATGGCCACAATCAACATCACCACGGGAGCACCCACAGAAACAGACACAACGGCAAGCCTACCTCTCATGCAGTCTTCGTCTCTCTTCAATCACGATTACGCAACGATACGCCTTCGCTATCCCGGCGCCTATCGCCTGAACTTTGAAGAATTAGACCGTGCCGGAGTTCCGATCACACAGGTTGTTGATTCTCTCAGATTAGAAAACAATGGAAAATCCGTTCCCTATTTTTTGAACTATGAAAACGTAGGCACAACCTCTTCTCGAAATTACATTGAGTTCATTGGGGACTTGCCTCGTGGCGAGGTCACCGTGCGGCGTGCACAGAATCAGGAGAATGTTTATTATCTGACCTGGGATAAGGAGACAACACGCCCGCTTGACAAGTATAAGGTAGTCTTCCCCAAATATGATAAAGCTGATAAGAATGCGTCCATACGTTGCCACACACAGCTCGAAAAAGACCTGTACCTGTCCTATACGTCGCTGCCACCGGAAATCTCTGACCATTACTATTGGATTATGAAAACGTCCGCGGCGCCCGGAATGTTCCCTTTATGGATAAGCTTTCCGCAACTTAGCATGATCGGAGAACTGCCAACCCTAACCATGAGTGTCGTGGGATTGAATGATAACCGCACAACAAAAACAACTCACTTGTTCGATGTCTTTCTGGGCAAAACGCAACTGGGCAGTATGGAGTTTTCCGGCATGCAGCGCTATCAGTGGTCGACAACAGTGCCGCTGTCTCTCGCCAAAGGCAACAACAAATTCCTGATTGAATCGCCGGAGTGGCGTCGGCAGACACCTGATTCCATTGCACTTGACTGGATAACTCTCACATGGCCAAGAACGCTCAATGCAGACAAACAGGCCTATTTTTCTTTTACCGATGATGTTATTTTGACAGGCACTGCCACAAAACCGGAAGCAATTCAGCTGTTCAATCTCCTCCCGACAACTCGCGTCTACAGTCCTGACAACAGCACTGTTTACATGACTGGCAACAAGAATGACTCGACGCTTGACATTCCACTGCAAGAAACGACTCACACCCTCTTCGCCGTTGCGAACAAGGGTTGGAACAGTGTTGATTCCATTCGGATGTGCAAAGCCGACACAAGCCTGACCAACGTGAATCAAGACACACGTTGCACCGTTATCTATCACCCGAAGACAGCCAAGAGCGCCGAAATCTATACCGATTACCGAAACCATCAGGGGCTGAAAACACAGGCTTACGACATCACACGTATTTTTGATGTTTTGAATCATGGCTTTATCAGTGATCAAGTTCTCAAGAGTTGGTTGCGATATGCCTATGAACAGGCTCCGAATCTGCAATATATCTGCTTGATGGGCGATTCGACCAATGATTACCGAGAAATCCAGTATGATGAGCGTGAAAAAGGCACCGAGCCTGATCTCGCTGTGCATAAGATACTCATCCCGATACACTGGGTACGGAATCCGGCAACGCGGCATTCGGCTGGGTATCCCGACGACAACTGGTATGGGGCATTCCATTGGTCAAACATGCCTGATGTCGCTGTCGGCAGAATCCCTGTTAACAACGATGAAGAAGCCATGGCATATCTGCGCAAACTGATTGATTACGAAGAAAAACGCATGAGCACAAATGACAAACTGTTGTTGATTTCGAGTGTCGAAAATGAATTTCAGGATTTGGTGCGTGGAGCCGGAACTCAACTTCAAGACCACTTCACGACAACTGTTGAGATGTTTTCGGAAGCGGATATGAACAACATTTGCTCGGTGATTGATTCGGGAGTACAAATGGTCTACTATCTCGGGCATGGTGGCTCCTTTGTCTGGCGCTTTGGCCCGACAGATTATCGTCATCAAAAAGACCTCTTTACGCCGGCTCACATCAAGCGACTGAACAACAAGGATCATTATCCTGTCATTGTCTGCTCAAGTTGCTATGTGACATCGTTTGACAACAAGCTTAGCCTTGGCGAATCGTTTCTTGTGGAGCCAGACCGTGGAAGCGTCGCGGTAGTAGGCACACCGTGGAAGACCTCAGTTTCGGACAGTCACGACTTTAACATGCATATGTTCGAGGCCTATCCGGATTTGAATTACGGTCGTTTGGGCGACATCTTTATGCATGCGAAAAGAGCGACAAAGCCCATTTCACCATCTGTTATCGATTATCAAACCTTTACCATCTTGGGCGATCCCGCACTACAGCTTGTTCGCAAGGATGATGGAATTACTAGTACGTCTGACCGTTTCCGAATGCCCGACCAAGAAAAGCAAACCACGTGGACAGAATTGGGGCGGTTAGTGGCAACTGACTTCGACACCAAAGTCTACCGTAATAGGAGCCTGATTACGACTTCGACGGTGACGCTGAAAGAATGGGCGATTCCAGCTGATGCCACCCATTTGAGGATGGTAGGTCGTGGCAATCTCGAAAACGAATCGTTCCCTCTATTGCATACTTATCTGGAAATGAAAACCAATGATGGGACCAAACGCAGCATCTCGGTATTTGAAGGTTTTACGGACTCGCTTGCACCGGCTGCGTATTATGCGCCAATACCCAAAGGATGGGCCGGACGTACGGTACTTATTAGGCTAAACATTGACAATGCATCAATGCTTTTCGATGAACGAGTCTTCAAATTGGCCTATGTCGCGTTTGTCAAAAACACGGACGAATAACCCATTATTCTCTTGCAAAATCACGCTCAATTGTCTATACTATTACCAGTTGTAGAAAGGACTACAAACATGACTAATTATACGCGCGCCCTATTGTTTGGTGCCATTCTATGGGGAACAACATCAATCGTATTCGCAACCCCACCAACGCTTCAAATTCTGTCTCCACGTGAGAATCCGGCATCCTTGTCTAAGGATTCTGTCAACATCATGGGCAAGGCAACCGGGGTAAAAGAAGTAACCATCAACGACCAAAAAGTCGAGGTTTTCGCCACGACGCAAGTGTTCGCTATTGATAAGTTGCCGCTAAAAGAAGGCGAAAACAGTTTTGTCATCACTGCGAAAAATGCAGATGGAGTGTCAAGCGAAACCTTACAGGTCAATTACGCAAAGCATACGCTATCAGCACCACCTAAACAAATTACGGGCATCGCGGAAGACACCATTTCTCCCAAGGGAACAAGAGCGTTCTGGCCTGGCGAAACAATGAAGATTTCTTTTCAGGGAATGCCCGGCATGAAAGCGCAGTATCTTCTCCCCGGCCAAGACTGGAAGGACATGATTGAGGTTCCAAGCGAGGCCGAGAAATCAGTAAAGAGTTTCTATGAAGCGGCGACAGTCTTGCTAACCACACCGGACGCTGCTCCCATCGAATTCAAGGCATCATCGGAACAAACATCCCAAACCTTCACTGCAAAATCTGAAGGCGTGATTTCGGTCATGAATCCTAACGAACTCAAGATGATTCGCGTGATTTCAGATTTGGAATATCTTTCCTATGGTCTGCACGAAGTACGTCTCGGCGGCCCGTATATGGCGGCGCTCCCCAAAGGGACACTGTTGCGTGTGATTGGCCAAGTCAATGATATGTATCATGTACGCCTCTCCCCCACACAAGAAGCATGGATTTCGGCTTCAGAAAAATCCGTAGAAGTCGCGAATGGCGAAGTGCCACCTCATGGTTTCTTTACGAGCCTTACAGCTAAGGGAAATGAAACGAGTGATTCGTTGTCTATCCCTTGGAATCATCAGCCTTACAGTGTGGTTGACAGAGTCGCCCCTAATGGCAATGCGGAATTAGTCATTGATGTTTATGGAGCTCATGACGCAACAACATGGGCCTCGCACAAAAGTTCGAGACAAGTTATCAAAAGAGCATGGACGGAGCAAATGGATCCCGAATGGCTGCGCATTCACGCTGAGCTAAATACGCCAATCATGTGGGGCTACAGTGCAGAAGTCAGCGGTAACAGTTTGATTGTCTACACACGCAAAGCCCCCAAGATTAACAGAAAGGCTCCGCTGCGTGGCAGAACAATCGCCATCGAGGCAGGACATGGTGGACAGAAGAATATTGGTGCGCGCGGCGTCAGCGGTTCTGAAGAACAGATGGTGAACTGGGAAACAGCGCAAGCTCTCGAGAAAGAGCTCAAGGCAAAAGGCGCCAATGTTATTCAGGTTCGCGTTGGCAGCGAGAATCCTAATTTCTCCGAGCGTATTGGCCGTGCTCGTGCGGGTAAAGCAGATTTGTTCATCGCAATCCATGCCAACTCGGCCGGTTCATCAGGCGGATTCTATTCCGCATCAGGTTTGAGCGATTATTATAAGTATCAGTTCTCTGCGCCATTAGCGCAAGCCATTCACGAGGCCATCATTTCCACGACACACTTTGAGGACTGGGGAGTTGTTGGCAATTTCAACTACAGCGCAATCCGCATTTCCTCCGATATGCCCGGCATGCTGGTTGAACAAGCTTTCATGAGCAACCCCAAAGATGAAGCAATGTTGCTTGATCCAGCCGTCCGCAAGAAAATCGCAAATGGTATTGCGTTAGGAATCGAAGACTATCTGCGTAGCATTGCAGAGTTACAGAAGTAGTTCTGAGGAATTGTGTTTGGGCATCATTCCTCGTCACGTAATTGTTTTTGGTTGCGGTCCAACACCGCATAGCGACAATTTGCCGGTAATGGCACCGGGTGCCAGAACTTGGCAGATTGTCCATACGGTTGCGCATGCCTTAGGAAAAGAATGTGCGCAATCTTCAGCACCGCCGCCAAGAATCACGGTCTATGGGTTGGAGTCTGAAGCTCGCCAAGATGGTCATTACACCATCGAAAAATATGATTGCATCATTGAGTATTTGCCTGTTACGATTGACGATATACGAGTCATTGAGCAAAACAAAAAGCCAACGGGTGACGCCGGCGATTGTGTCGTCGGTTGCGCGTCGGTGCAGCCATGCGCCTCGGCGGCTTTCTATGCGGAGGCAAACCGTCTCCCCCTGTGGGTAGATGTTTTTGGAGACCCTCTTGCTGAGATTCAAAGCAAATTCGAGCTTGACCAACTAAGCGTCGACGCAAACAACAATCAGCACTTCCATGTCTGGCGTCTGTTCCTCACGGCCCTTCGTCAGGGCGACTTTTTCTCTGGGTTATCCGAACGTCAACGATACAGCCTTTTGGGGCAATTAGGATGCGTCGGACGTCTCAACAGGCATACAGCGCAAAAGGATATGGTCTGTACCATCCCTTACGGAATCATCCCGGAGGAATGCCCTTGCGCAATCCAACCCGACGAAGCACCATCGTCAACAACGATTATGTGGTGTGGGAGCTTTAACACATGGATGGATGAAAACACCTTTACGCAAGGATTTATGGCCGCTCTGAAGAAGGAACCGAGATTGAAGTTGATGATTGTCGGCGGAGAGATTCCTCACTACAATGACATTAGTTATCAGAGTAGCCTCGCGGCATTCTCGGACGCGATTACGGCAGAGCGCATCATCTCGTACGACTGGCAGCCGCTGAACAATACCCGCAAGCTCTATAGCCTATGTAATGCGGGGCTGAATGTTGACCGTCGGACGGCAGAAGCGGTTCTGGGTAGCCGCACACGAATCGTCAATTTCATGGCGTCAGGCTTGCCGGTTATCTCAACCATCATAACGGAACTGACGGAGATTCTCCGTGAAAGACAACTAATCATTCCGTTTGAAGCTGAGAATCCGAATAGCCTTTGTCAAGCGCTAGTCGAGACTGCAAGACGCAACGATTTGCCGACCCTTGGCGAAAAATGTCGGGAGTTCGTGTTCGAACATTTTGACACGATAACACTCGGCAAACCTTTGGCAAACTGGATTAATCATCCTGTCTTTGCGCCCGATAAATTCGTAGAGCACGAGTCCAATGACAACGCTCTTCTGTCGTTCTGGAAAGAACGTTTTCTCTCTTAGCAATAAAAATCCGGTTTCATCATTGTCGACGAAACCGGACTTCACATTTCAAATTCGCTGAAGAGTTTTATTCTTCATTCTTGTGCAAAGCGCCACAGCACTTTTTGAACTTTTTGCCGCTTCCACATGGACATGGATCATTGCGGGAAACTGGGTTCTTGCGGTGAATAGGCTGAAGCGGACGCTGCACACGTGGATTCTCCGGCGGCTTGGTTTCCTCCGGCAACTCCTCATCCTCACCAACGGCCGCGATTTTGTCATGACGGACTTCCGTCGACTGAATGCGAGCGGTTGGTTGCGGAACATCCTCTTCGGTCTTTGGCTGCAACAGGAAAAACTGTTCGAAAATTTCGCGCTGAACAATAACCATCAAATTCTCAAAGAACTGCGATGCTTCACGACGGAATTCAACCAACGGATCTGTCTGCCCATAACTACGCAGATGAATGTGTTCACGCAAATCATCAATCGCCAAAAGGTGATCGATCCAGTTGGAGTCGATCCGGTTCAAAACAACCCATTTGGAAAGGTTATGAATCAGTTCATCACCTAACTGCTCACGCTTTTTGTCATAGCCCTCCGACACACGTTCCATGACTTTGTCCAGAACAGAATTGACATCCAAACCCTTGAGTTCCGACTTCAGCTCGATGAGGTTTGTATAGGGGATACAACGCTGAACATAGTTAATAAATCCATCGACATCCCATTCGTCAGACTGTAAACGAGTCGGGTCGCCGAAATTGTTAATCTCGCCTTCGAGACATTTGAAGAAGACATTAAGCAAGGTTCCACGCAAATCACTCTCGAACAATGCCTGCTGACGCAAACCGTAAATCGCCTTGCGTTGGCTGTTCATAACCTCGTCATAATCCAAGGTTCTCTTACGGATTTCAAAGTTCCGTGATTCGACTTTCTTCTGAGCGGACTCCACCGATCTTGTCAGCAAAGAGGACATCATAGGTTCGCCTTCCTCGTGTGCTCCCAAGCGGTCCATCAAGCGGGACACTCTGTCGCCGCCAAACAAACGCATCAAATCATCTTCAAGCGAAAGGAAGAACTGCGAACGCCCCGGGTCGCCCTGACGACCGGAACGACCACGCAACTGACGGTCGATGCGGCGGGCTTCGTGACGCTCGGTTCCAAGAACTTGCAAGCCGCCATAGGGGCGACCTTTGGCATCCTTACGAATGACTCCCTCACCAAGTTTGATATCGGTACCACGTCCTGCCATGTTTGTCGCAATGGTGACGCTGCCTTTTTGACCGGCGAAGCGGATAATCTCTGCTTCGTTCTGGTGATTCTTAGCATTCAAAACGTTATGCTCAATCTTCTCACGCGACAGCATACGGCTTAGCAACTGGCTAACATCAACGTTCACCGTACCAACCAGAACAGGCAAGCCTTCCGAATGCAAATGCTTGATTTCATCAATCACCGCGTTATACTTTTCCCGCTTCGTCTTGTAAATCAAATCATTCTGGTCTTTACGTGATACAGGACGATTCGTCGGCACAACAACCACATCCATCTTATAGGTATGGTTGAACTCTGCGGCTTCGGTCTCGGCCGTACCGGTCATGCCGGACAACTTCTTGTACAGGCGGAAAAAGTTTTGCAGTGTGATTGACGCAAGTGTTTGTGTTTCGGGTTCAATCTCAACATTCTCCTTGCACTCCACAGCCTGATGCAGACCATCGCTCCAACGGCGACCGGCCATCATACGACCCGTGAATTCATCGACAATGATAACCTTCTGGTCTTGAACAACATATTCCGCATCACGTTCGTACAGCGTATAGGCGCGCAACAACTGACTGATATTATGCAACTTCTCAGACTGCATCGCCTGGTCCATACGCATAAAGTCTTTAATCTGTTCGCGTTCCTGCTTGGGAATATCTACCCCCTGAACATATCCGGTAATCTGATTTTTTGGAATCGTAAACTTGCCGTGATAATTCTGAATTTCAACCGAACCATCTTCCTTTTTGCAAGCAGCACGCACTTCCGGTCTGCCAAACAACGGGCATTTCTTGCCATCGGCAAGTTCGATGATTTCAAAATCACCGGCATCAATCCCGGCCGCATCCTCGACCAAATCGGGCATCTCCCACAATTTGGAGTTATCCGGTGACAACGCCTGACGGCCAATTTCTGTCAAATCAATCTGATGTTGGCGTTCATCGATGACAAAGTAGACGCCTTCGTCCACATCGTTCATCTTCTTTTCCTGAATCATGTCCAATTCAGTTTGTTCCATCAGCGCCTTGACACCGGTTTCCTGCAACAGTTTCATGAAGCGACGATGCTTCGGCAAACCACGCTGGCAACGCAAGAGCAACAAGCCCAACGAACGTGAACGCTCGGGATCTGTCAGAGCGCCATCTTTAATCAACTTGTCAGCCTGATCAACAAAACTGGTGATTAAGTCTGTCTGAAGTTTAATCAGTTGTTGAACAAAAGGCTTGATTTCGTCATAGCGATGTGTGCTTCTATCCACAGGACCACTGATAATCAAAGGGGTTCTGGCTTCATCAATCAGGATGTTATCAACTTCGTCAACAATTGCGAAGAAATGTCCGCGACGCTGCACAACCTGATTGGCTTCCTGAACCATATTATCACGCAAATAATCGAAGCCAAACTCGTGGTTTGTTCCATAGGTAATATCGCACTCATACTGAGCGCGGCGCTCTTCCGTGGACGGACGTGTATCGTCCAAACAACCAACGGTCATGCCCAAGAATCTAAAAATCTCGCCCATCCACTGACTGTCACGACGGGCAAGGTAGTCGTTCACCGTAACCAGATGCACACCCTGACCTGCAAGCGCATTCAAATACAACGGCAAAATAGCGACAAGTGTTTTACCTTCACCTGTGGCCATTTCGGCGATTTTACCCTGATGCAAAACGATACCACCGGCGAGCTGCACATCGTAAGGAATCATATCCCATTCAATGTCAATCCCGGCCACATTCCATGTTTTGCCAACATGACGACGGCAGGCCTCTTTGACAACGGCAAAAGCCTCGGGCAACAACTTCTCAAGAGTTTCGCCATCCTTATAGCGTTTGCGGAATTCTTCTGTTTTGCCGCGCAGTTCCTCATCACTCAAATCGTGCAATTTGCCGTAAAAGTCATTCGTTTTTCTTACGAGCGGAAGCAGTCTACGCATATCGCGGGCTTGCTTATTGCCAAATAAACTTTGCATAATCTTCGTGATCATAATGTGAACTACTGTCTTCTTTTCTATAATTAAATTAGAGTGCTTTACGAAAAGCAGTCATATAATACAATACCTTGGGGGAATCAATCGTTTTCGATTCTACCGCTTCTGAGCTGGTCAACCTTCTTTTGACCATTCACGGCTTCGGCCAATACCCGAATATGGTCATTCAAGTGGGTGCTCACTAGTTCGCTAGCAACTCGCAATGCATTCGTAATAGCTTTGTGACGGGCAGACCCGTGGCAAATAATGCAAGTTCCATTCAGCCCAAGCAGTGGTGCTCCACCAAATTCGACCGAGTCCATGCTCTTCTTCATGGAACGGAAAACGGGCAAAATGGTAAACGCTCCGATTTTCGACACAATATTCGTTTCGGCAATCCCCTTGCGGATTTGCCCGAAAATAAATTCAACGATTCCTTCGCCGAATTTCAAAAGAACATTACCAACAAATCCATCGCAAACGGCAACATCAACCGCCGCGCGAAAAAGCTCGCGACCTTCGACATTTCCTACGAAATTCAACGGGGAATCATGAAACAACTGATGCGCTTCTTGCACAACAGCATTGCCTTTGGAATCTTCTTCACCGTTGCTAATGGTCCCCACCTTTGGGTCACGTCGCCCAAAAATGCATTTCGCATACGCTGTTCCCATGATGCCGAAATCCAACAGATGTTGCGCGCGGCAGTCAACATTAGCACCCATATCCATCATGATGGTTGGCTTGGTTGGATGCGGCATAAACGCGACAATTGCCGGACGGCTGATTCCTTTCAAACGCTTCCACTGGCGCAAAGCATGCGCCATAGTTGCACCAGTATTGCCGGGCGAAACGATGCCGTGCGCGACGCCGTTCTTGACCAGACGACAGGCAACAGCAATACTTGACTGCTCTTTTTTCAGAGAATCCGCCGGATGCTCACCCATCGCAACAACTTCCGTTGCATTCTCAACCATCAGGCGAGGATGTTTCCAACCATAAGTCTCAATGATGGACTCAAGTAAATCCTGAGGACCTGTCGCAATGACAGTCATGTTGGGGTATAAAACGACAGCATCATACGCGCCATGCAAAATCTCTGAGGGGTGATGATCTGTGCCCATTGCATCCAACGCAAGCACAACAGGACCGGTGGCACGTTTTAAACGTCTGCGTAAGACTTCGAGCCGTAACTGCGAAAAAGACTTAGCCATTTTTCTTCTCTAAAAGCCCAGAATGATAACTAAAGCCCAAACTCGGATATGTTATGAGCATATTCGAGTCGGGCTAAGTCACTTAGAACACAAAATAACATTAATTCCTAATGCGTCTCGAAGGAGATGACAGCTATGCTTGCTGTTTTTCAACCTTCGGTGTCATATATTGACGACCTTTATATGTCCCACATGAGGGGCACATACGATGCGGTAATATTAACGCTTCGCAGTTAGGGCACTTGCTCAGGCCCTGGATGGCCGTCATGTTCTTGTTGGTGCGGCCGCGACGCCGACGAGACGGACAATGCCGCCGCCTTGGAACAGGCATGGCTTTTCCTCCATAAAATTCTTCGGTTATTCCGATTTAATGCTTGGAAAATTACTTTGTCAAACCCCGAAAATTCATTCCTTTTCGATATTTGAGTCGTTTTTATTTGCGAAATCGTCCTCAAGCCTAAACATGAACCACTTATTTTGGTATCATTTATTAGTTATTTTGTTGCTTTACATTCGAGGATAAATAGTGTCAACCATTCGAACGGACAATCTTGTTAAGGAATACGGCAGCCGCAGAGTCGTGGATCAGGTGAATATTGAAATTCACAAAGGCGAAATCGTCGGCTTGCTCGGTCCCAATGGAGCGGGAAAATCAACCACGTTCAATATGATAGTCGGTCTGATTCGTCCAACCTCGGGACACATCCTGTTCAACGACAATGACATCACGGCAACACCTATGTTCAAACGAGCGCGTTTGGGAATGGGCTACCTCGCGCAGGATGTCAGTATCTTCCGCAAATTGACCGTCGAACAAAACATCATGGCTATTCTGGAGACCACCCCTCTTTCGAGAAAAGAACGGCAGGAGCGTCTGGAGTTTCTTCTTGAAGAACTGGGTGTCACCAAACTTGCCAAGAGTATCGCCTATTCTCTATCAGGCGGTGAACGTCGACGTGTGGAAATCGCCCGGGCACTGGTTACCAATCCTGACTTCATTTTGTTGGACGAACCTTTTGCCGGTGTTGACCCCAAAGCTGTCGAAGATTTGCAGGACATTATTTTTCACATGCAAGCGCGCGGACTGGGCGTCCTGATTACCGACCATAATGTTCGCGAAACTCTCTCCGTCACCGACAGAACTTACATCATTCACGAAGGTCGTGTTATGCTCTCGGGCAAAGCGAAAGAGCTTATTAACAATGATGAAGCGAAAAAATACTACCTAGGCAAGTATTTCACAATGGATACTGACGCCATGCAACGCCGCCGTGATGCAGCGTTGGATAACGATGACAGGGAACCTACGAACAAAGAATAGCATCCGACACGCCGACAAACTGCCGGTTAGTCAAGGGGTTCCACGCTAAAATCCGAGAAGTACAATCCACGAGGTTCTTTTGTCCGGAACGAATCAACGAATAGACCACAGTCGCCCACAGCAAACTTCTCATTCGCCTTGTCAGTTCTTCTCAGTTCCTCATCCATGTAATACTTGATTTCGTCGCCGCGGCATTCCATCACAATCTTGTGCCAACCACTCTTCTTCAGATACTGTCTGCCCTTCTTGGGAATGACATCGCCGATACCATCACCAATGTAGCCGTTGTCGGAATCGCCAAAGCGTAGGGCGCCATCATCGCTATCATAACCCGTCACAATTGCCACGCCAAGCTCTGTCAGATTCTTGCGGCAAGGGGAATGCATCCCGTTGTCACGGGCAAAAACACCAACGCGAGTAAAGCCGTCTGTCTTGTAATTCTCGCCATCGTAATCAAACCAAACCCAACACGACACTCGATAGTCCTTCCAGTTCATGTTGCCAACCCATGCACTGTTATAAAGCTCCTTACCCGGTGGCAAATACATCAGTTTCCCGCCCTTGGGAGGAGTCGGCACGGACGCCGTAGTCGAAGCCTCCTCGACAGGAGTGCCATACTTGGTTTTCCATGGAACATTGTTACTTGCGATTGGCAATGTGTCAGAGGTATTGGGCGCAATGACAATCATGTCCGCGATACTCCACGGACCGGGGCCGGCCTGATAATCCTCAAAGAACCAACGCCCACTACCGTCAACCAATCCAAACCGTTCATGAATCGTCATTGCCTTGTCCACCTGAGGCGCTTTGACATTGAAGCTAAATGTATAAACCTCACCGGGTTGTACCAGCGGAGCTGTGGTTGGAACCTCGGCGGCACAAGACTGACTCTTCCATGTGTTACGGTCAAACAAATCGCTTTTGCTCTTGAGCCATCCACCATCGCCAAACGGATTAATCGCACACAACCGCATATTGACAGGCCATGGTTGACTACCATTGTTACGCACAGAAACCTCATACTTCGCAATCTCACCGGGGCGCAACACAACCGGAGCCGTCGTCGTAATAGCCATACCGGAAATCGGTCTCGGTTGAGCATCAAAAGGTTCGGGACGAATCATCACCCCATTACGCCAAAGCATATCAGTCCATTCAACCGCATGCCCCACGCCACCCAGAAGATAATCCGCGCGCATGCGAGTCGGGTCATTAATGATAAGTTTGTCATCAACCGTATAGCCAACAGCAAGCACAAAGTGCCCCCCACGCCCCGTATTCACACCCATAATGACAGGATGACCGGAGGCGAGTTCTCGTTTGATGTCAATCTTTTTCCAACCGAGTTCTTCCCAACTCGGCAAAGCATACAGACCATAATCACGGGCAATCGCAGGAACATTATATCGGTCATACCAAGTACGTTTCTGCAAAGCCTGAATTGTGTCGGTCGTCAAATCGGCACGACCATACCAATGCAGTGCCATGTCAAGACTTGTTGGCAAACAGGTCTGATTATCCGGTTGAAAAATGTGTGGAACCGGCAGATGTACAGCGGGCGGCAGATTCATCTCCGAATCTTGGACCGCAAACGAATTAACCGACATCAACAAACTAACAACAAAACATAAATACCCGTAGCGCATGGCAACCCCTTATTCTTTTCATTTATGTGATAGTATGAAGCAAACCCGATATTATGTCAAGAAAAAAGTCGCACATATATACGGTCAACTCATTCTAGTGTGAAACACAGCGAAGGACTGGGACTACTCAGAATTGCAAAAGTTATTATGTCTCTTCGACTATATTTGTCTACACAGGGCGCAATATATACAAATCTACTTTAGATATAGCCAGCAGAGCCATCCAATCTGCGCCATAGCTTTTGTGGAGCGGTCTTCAAGAGGCGCGTAGCGACATTGAACCGGCATAATAACACACACGGTAAAATCTTTGCGAGGGTGCTCATCCCCGCCACGAACACGCATGACATCATACCGATATCCACTGCCGCAACCACCAAAGCGCCAGATGGAAGAACCTGAAGCAGTTCTGTCACTAATGTGGCGTGCCAGACTGCCAACATTGGTATTGTAGCGCAATGAAATTGACGCATATGAGGCTGAACTTTGTACATCTGCGGACAGTAGAGCATCAAGTAACCGAACACCCTGTCGGGCAGTAAGACACAACCCCGCGCCACATCGATCATCAACAAGATACGAAGCGCCAAGGTTGGACCGCAAAGGATAATAATCACGTGACAATCCATATTGGCGTCGATTTTCGAACAATAGTTCATGCATTACAAGTGGTGAACCGGTCAACTTCATAACACTAGAACTCAGGGCGTCCCAGCTTCCTGTTGCGGATAAGAGCGCATTCGCGGCACGATTACTATTTTGCGACAACAATTCGCGAAGAGCTTGAGAACGAGGCAATGATGAAGCGGGAGAGAAGTAAACGTCATCGGCATTGTCACTCATCCATGGCTCCAGAATCAAATCAGAACTCGCGCTGCTTGTAACGCATTCATACGCCAGAGTAAGTTTACTCAAAGTTCCGGCATCCATTGGCTCATCACAACGATGAGACCACGAACGACCCGTGCAATGGTCAAGAATGTAGTACGCCGAGTTCTCACACATGCCATCAAGAGTAATAAAGGATTGCAATCGTTTCTCAAACATCGTGTCCAACGATGGCAAAGGCCGAGTATAACCGATAATCCACAACAACGCCGCAACTAAACCAATCCAAAGACCCCATCGCTCGCCGCGAGTTCCACGCTCACCATCGCTTGTGCTGTAAGCACTCACACCAAGAAGCCAAAGAAGAGGGAAAAGTGTGGAAGTAATGCTTGCCGGGTTCTCGGCAACAAGACAAACCAATGATCCGACCCATGCCAACCCAACAAATAGTGGAAGTTTGTGCCAACGATTAGGTAGTCCAAAAATCGCTAAAACACCTAAAAGGCATCCTGCAAGACCAAGTTCGTAAACCGTCATCCCGAATGCACTATGCATATTTCCAAAGCCTGAAGTCTCATACGGAATACGATACAAATACTGATACAAGATCCCAAATGTACTCGCACCCCAACCGCAAAGCGGGCTTTCAAATAAGAGTTCCGCGCCAACACCGAGAACTTTCAATCTGTGCATAATGGATAAATCCACGCTATCAGCGACTGCACCCATACGCCCTGCGGCCTGCGGAAGAAAAAACAGGAACACTAAAAAGAAACCGAAAAAGCAGACAGTCTGCCAAATCACCGGACGAAGTTCATTACGAGTATCAGCGTAATAGTACCTACGCCAGACAAACCAAGCGCATAATGCCAAAAACTGTACGAATACAGATAAGTAAGCACTACGACTATAGGTAAGAACAATAGCTAAGGCGACCAAAGCCAATAGCACACGACGACCCCATTCCAAAACACGATTATTAGGAGAGAAGTCGCTCATCTTTGATAACAGTGCAGGCCAACAAAGTATTAGGGAAATCCCTAAGTAATTTGGAGACGCAAGCAAACCGGTAAAGCGAGGAGCATTACCATAATTCTTTTCACTATTACGAACAAAAATAACGACTTGTTTAAAGAATCCTTGTTCTCTCATCCATTCAGAATCGGCAAAGTGCTAGCCCAAATACTGAAACAGAAGGTAGATAACATTAACGAACGCGAATAAGAACAACCCAAAACGCACCCAATGCTGTACTGGATAGTGCCAATGCCACAAACAGACAACAAATGGAATAAGGCACAAGAAGAAGAGTTCCACGGCAACACTGACATCACGAACAGATTCTGAGGGAACTCCCTGTGGTGAGCATGATACCCTGTAATTATACCCATGGATGATACTCATGCCCAACACTAACAAAAAAAGAAACATCAAAAGAAGACGTCCCCCACGTAAGCACAAACAGGAAATCGCAAAACAGAAACCAAGACAAATCAGTAAGTAATCCGGCACATATGAGACATGAGAATACAGCCAGCGTTGTGGAGCCAGTAATGGACTAACACCGAAAGTAAGTGCTGTTAATATCGGATATAGTACAATCAGACAAAAGAATGGAATGGCTAAGTATCTCTTCATGTCTATCTCTCAGCGCAACCTTCACTTAATCATTCCGACGCCGACGCCAATACCACAAAAACGCCAAACAGGAAATGCCTATTATACAACCAACACCCCACCGACCCCAATCAATAGTATTAACAGGCATTACATTTCTGGTGGAATCCATTTGTAAATCGGCCAATTTCTTATGACCCTTAATCATGTTTTGCATGAGGTTCTCAGGCGTCGTTTTGGAATCGAACGGGCGAACACTCGTTACTTGAATATTCACATCATAGGCCAGCAATTGACCGGCACCATATTCAGACATAGAAGAAGTGGAACAATAGTTAATCTTGAAAGGCAACCCATTTCGGTAATCTCCAAATGTGACAACCAGCGACGGGTCAACAGATGCATACGGTGCCACAAAATCGATTTGTTCCATTTGTTTGTCAGTTGCATCCATAACTGTTGTTCCTTGCAGTGTATAGGAAGTAATACGATTATCATCCCGCGCAAACTGCGCAATCTGCATCGTGCGAAAATCCTGTTTCAAGAGATGTCCATCAGCCCATACACGAGACTCCTCAATCCCGTTCTCCAAAGGCAAACTCTCTGTATCCCGAATCCCATAAAACCCTTTTCTCAGCAACGATTCCTGATAAAAGGGAATAACACATGTCAACAAACTATCCGGCATCCATTTCCCGGGAGACTCCCAAAAATCAATTTTGCCCTTCGTGAAGTATTCTGTGCGTACTTCAAGTCCATTATTCTCATCTTCCATGTGGATAATAGCCTCGCCGGCAGCGCTCTTAATCACACAAACAAGAGCATTCGGAAAATAGAAGGCAGTGACCTTAGCATTGACTTGCTTTTTATGCAATACTTTCTGTACAATTGCATCGTAGTTTGGATTACTTCTGTTCGGACGAATCTCAATATCAGCCGTAATGACATTGCCTGTCGGGTCAGGCAACAGACTCGATAACCGTGATGCAAAGGCAGTGGACCAAGGAAGGGATACAAGCAATACCAGACAAAACAGTTTCAAACTTTGCATGTCAAAATCCTTTCTTAAGAGGAGTTCATGGAAGCATCGTCATGTCCAAAGTCCATTTCTCCATATGTATTATTGCTAGGAAGGTTTGCGATTTCAATGTATCCTGTGTATATGTTTTTGAACGACAACCAGTACATGCAGTGTACAAGCAAGCGCAAGAGAAATGAGACCAATGGCTGACATCGGACGGAGTAAAGAAGTCTGTGTGAGTCGTGATACAATCGTACTGAACTCCACTTTGAGGTAATATCAATTACTTTGGGAATTTGGTATTATTTAATCTTTCATTGCTCCGATTACAGTAGATTGAGCGCAACCTTTGCCAGATGGCTCATCCGGTCTTTTGTCCAAGGAGGATCCCACGTAATCTCGACTTCGACATTCGTAATTCCCTCGACAGATTTTGCTTTGGTTTCGACAATTCGGGGAAGAATTTCAGCGACAGCACAAGTTGGACTGGTCAGAGTCATAACGATTTTTGCAGCGCCTTGGCCATCAACAGCAACTTTGTAAATCAAGCCCAGTTCAACTATATTAACGGGTAATTCCGGGTCATAAACGCTTTTCAGAACATCCCATACTTTGTTTTCCAATTGCTCATTCATTGTTCACGCCTCCGACTGTGAGTTATGATGTCTTCTTCAGGCTTTTGCCAATTTCAAGCAAAAGTGTTTCAAGAACATAGGCCGAATCTGTTTGCCTATAGGCGAACGCGCTTGCGGAATCCAAATGCTTCATCGCTTCAGACAGGCCAAACAATGTTGCATCATGAGCGAATTCTGTCAGTTGTGTGGCAGTCTCTTTATTTAGGAGCAAGGGATAAGCGGAATCTGCGCCCAGTAATTTGCAAATGTAGGCATCACGCATCCAACCCTGCAAAAACGCCAAAGCGGATTCAATCGCCGTAGTATTTGCTCGGTCGCTTTCGGGGATATCTGCCTCACACAAACGAATCAGGTCGGACGCCACACGAAAGAGTGACAAAAAGCCTTCCTTCTGAAAGAACAGCATCAGGTTTGCCAAGGCAAGTTGCGAGCCGGTTTGCGAAGACTTAAGGGCTTCGCACAGACGTCCCGGACGTCCTTCCGCATAATGAAGAATTTTCTCCAATTTGTCCGGCGACATATCGAGACCCAAATTGCCGTGAACAAATTGAGCCATCTCATCCTTTTTCAACGGACTGAGTTGCACCATTGCGCATCGCGATTTAATCGTTGGCAAGATGTCACTCTGACGATCTGTCAGTAAGATGATTGTCAGCCAATCCGGCGGCTCCTCAATGAGTTTGAGCAGAAAATTCGCTAGTGCCAAATTCATTCTTTCGGCCTGACGGAAAATCAAGAACTTACGGGGGCACTCAATCGGGCGCACCTCAACGAAACGATAGTATTGCAACTCATCCGGGTCATCTTTGCCGGGCCGCCATCCGTTCAGAGTAATCTGGCGAGAAGGCCCACGTGGCTCGATGACTTGCAGGTCAACACTGACACCGGAGGTAATACGGCGAGAAACATCATCGTACCACTTCATCGAACTTCCTTGTTTGCTCTCGACATAATGCTTCAAGATGTAGCGCACGAGAGCATAACACATGCTCGTTCGGCCGACACCTTTTGCCCCATGAATGAGCATGGCATGCGGCAGTGAGTCTGATTCGACTGCACGCATCAAATACTGTTTGGCTTCTTTGTGACCTGCGATTGTGTCAAAGGATTGGGCTTCAGCCTTGAGGAGCGTTTCGGCCGGAACGGTTTTGTTAGCGATTTTAGCCATTACTGCGCCTTACTATTCTGCAAGGGTGGCGGAGTAATTTTGGGTGTCTCCGGCTTCAGGGTTGTTGACAGTTGCGAAGAAGGAATTTTAATTTCGCTCCCATTCGGCAATTTGATTGTCCACGCATCGGCACCTCGTTTGGTGACTTTTCCCGAAAACTGACGACCACTTTTCAAGAGAATTGTCTCTGCGGACTGGGTCACAGAAGGATTGGGTAATCCCGAAGATTTCATCGAAGCGGGACGATCTATGTAACTCTGGAAACCTCCCGTACCGACGTCTTTTTTGGAACGTGAACGCCCGGGCGCTTGGGCATCCGGAACCGGAACTCCCAACTCCGTGTATGCCCCCAAGTCATCGACAGACTTAATTTTCGGAGCACTAAATTTCGGTGATTGGAAGTCATCCATTTCCTCTTGCATGGGTATCCCCATAAAATTCGTCATTCCTGAATTCTCATTAGGAATGGACACCTTACCGCCAACAGGGACATTGCTCGGCAGTAACACATCGGAGAGTGTATCATCTTGTGTTAACTGAGAAGCATCCACATCTTCCAGTCCCTGTGTCGGAGTCCCTGACACAGGCGCTGTTGCCCCATCCAAACCGGGCAAATCCACTTGATTCAGCTCGTTGATGTTGGGCATAACCGGAACGATGGAGGGAGTGACAGTGTCCGGTGCCGCCGGGGGCGGAAGCATTTCCTCAGACAAGCCGGAGGCCGTTGTTTCTTCGGACGAGAAAACAGAACTATTCTCCTCTCTCGGTTGCGCCGGAGAAGAATAGGTGGGCACATTGGACAGATTGTTCAGTCCGGCTCCATTGACAATACCATCCCAGAACTTCGGGTTCGAAAAAGCTGACCCGGGTGCGAAGCTTGTAGAAATCAGAGGCGCGATATTCGCGACATTGGTTGATTTCAATATATGAGTCATCAATGAGTTCAAATTGTTTTCGTTGAGTGCGCCGGAACAGTACAGCGCGACGCCACCAGCATTGGGCTCGACAATTGGAACAAGCATCATTGCCGCAAGAACTTGCGGCTGGTTCATCCACGAAGCCAGTGCAATCACCATGCGACTCTTGCCACGATTGGCAATGGCAAAACGCATCCATCCGATAAAGTCATCCATGTTTTCTGCCGGACGCAAATTGCTGAGCACACAGTCATCGATGATGCCCATCTCGCACCACTTGACCCAATCCTGCAATTGCTTGGCACAGGGTTCAGAACGCATCATCCATTCGTCACGCCCCTTGGGGAACGTACCACCGGTGCCAGCCATGACCCCGACACGACATGTTGGGCGAGTCTGTTTGACCGCTACCGAAAGCTTGCTAACCAGTGATGTCAGTTTATCTCGGCGCCACTGCCCCCATTTCGAATCCGTAGGAACGGGGATTCCCGTCGAATGATTCTCGGAGTTATAGAGCGCCACGGCCTCTGACGAATACCCATAAACTAACGAATTGTCCGGGGCACGCATACGGTCGAAGACGATTCCGTCCAGAGCATAACTTGCAACCAATTCGTTTACGACGGCAGTTAAGTGTTCCTGAACAGCCGGCAACGCGCAATCCAACCATTGCTCCGAAGCCCGCACCATATTGTTTCCATCCTGAGAAACAGTCAGCCATGTCGGCGATTTGGACACGATATGATCCGTCGGAGGTATACCCATGGACGTTTTCCAGACGCGCAAAGCCGTAAACATCGCGTAAACCTTCATGGGTGTTTTGCCGGAATGTGCTTCGTTGAGGACAGTATCCAGTGGGTCGAATCCGGTTTTGGGGTCTATCCCCTGCGCCATCGGGACGAGAGATGACTTATAGCAAGCATCTCCGGTAGAGCGAACTTGGAATATAATTGTATCAAACCCAGATAGCCGAGCCGTTTGTACGAAGTCTCTGATTCCGACCGGAGTATGGATGGCGGAATTCATTGAGTCGACAATGATTGCTCGTGTAAAATCCGGCGAAATCAGGTTGCTTGCAGATGTGCCGGGCATGAACGCAGGCGGCGGCATTGTTGCGTTTTGCGGAGCTTGCGCCAAGGCAAAAGAACAACCACAAAACATCAATGTCAACATCTGAATCAGATAACCCAATCTCCTTAACAAAAGTCCCACGCAAAACCTCTCAAGCATTATGTTATGTTCCGAAGACGAATCCCAGTCGGGGAAATGTCATTCGGACTTAGTAGCTGTTGTAAAAATACCGCAGAATCTCATCTTGCTTTTGAAACTTATAGAGCATTTATGGTTATTATTTATTTATGAAAGAATATCTTATCGGAATTGTGTCCGCTCCGGAGGACGAAAGCGCACTCAATCAAGAGCAATTGCAGACCGTTGCCCGTGATTCAGGATTTGAGTGTTCGATTAAGGTCGTTGACCCCATCAAAGATATCGCGGCATTTCGCGACTGGGTTGAGGATTGCCACAAGGCGCATGGTTTTGCGTTTATCGCTTTGGATGACCAGACAGGAACGCTTGGGGTTCTGCTCTATGGGTTCACACATCTGCCGGTTATCAGGATTCCGAGAGAAAAAGTCGCGGCAATAAATCATCTGCCCGCAATTGGAACAATCGAACAAGCAATTTTGCATCTGTCGCGATTCGTGCATGAAACGGATTCTTACTCTGACGAGCAACCTCGAGTGTCGCCCAACCACAACGATTTGTTTTTTGAGGAATCGGAGCCTGTGGACGAAGCCGCTTTGGAGGCCGAAGACAAAGAAGAACTGGAGTTAATTGACAAAGCCTTCAAGGATAAGAGCTGGCTTTCCGGTGAGAACCACTCGCTCTCCCCCAAAATGGAAGAACCGCCTACGCCGAAAGTCAGGAAGCATACGATTCTGGACTATACACCGGCATTGCGCTCAGCGATTATGCTGTCACGTCATCTGGCAATTCGCGACAATACGGACGAGATTTCGCCGTCGCAACTACTGGAGGCGTTTATCGCAACTGACAACAGCGCCTGTGGGGAAGCCCTACGCCAACTGTGCGAAGAACCTCGTTTGATTTATGAGTTTGTGGCAAATGTTCCACGAATCAATTTGCGAAAACCCGTCGCTCTCATTCCGCTTGCTGAACAAACCATGTACTGTATCGAGCAAGCCAAGAAATATGCCCGTCAAAAGGAACGCATCTACATTGACACTTTTGACGTGATGCGGGCGATGCTGCTCATGAGTACGCAGCATAACGATTTATTGCGCGGTTGGGGAATCGAACCGCAAACACTACTGGACGACCGGTTGCCTTTTGACTTGATTGATGAGTATGCAGTTGTACGCGAGGAAGAAGAGCGACACGAGCGAATTCGGCCACGTAAGCCATTGTCAACACGCGAACTGTCGGCACTGATGCAACAAGTTCCTCAACACTTGTTGCCTCGGTCTCAGCCCATGCCTGAGCCGCGAAAGGAAAAGGCGGCGGCGCCGAAGGAAATCAAACTCGAAAAGTCCGCAATCAAAGAGCCGGCCGTTCTGACACCAAACAGCATTCGCCGATTTTCACAAGACAATCCTCCACTTGATTTAGTCGAGCAAGTCTGCGACACATTGTTGGGTGGCAGTATTATCGGAATGCCCACAGATACAACTTATGTACTGGCGGCTGACGCAACGAATGCCCGAGCCGTGGAGCGCTTGTTGTCTCTCAGAGCACAAACTGACGAGACGCCGCTTGTTGTGCTGTTTGACACACCGACCGCGCTACAAAATATGATTACCGGATACTCGCCGGAGGTTCGCAAGCTGACCAATATCGGCTGGCCTGGAGGGTTGGTGCTCAAGTTGCGGCGCAAGGGAAATGCACTGCGTCATGCGGGGATTGATGGCAATCTGTATTTGCGTCAACCGGCATCCTATCCTGTGTTGGCGATTATCAGTATGATGGGGCGTCCTCTTGCGGTGATTGATTCCGGATGTGATAATGCCAATAAGGTTCGCAAAGAATTCGCCAGTAAGCTTGCCATGATCCTTGACACGGGGATGGACGGAACTGGCCCTGAACTGATTGTCGACGGAACCGATGATGCACCGGTAATTCTGCATCGCGGAGAATATGTCGCGTCAGAGGTGCTGAACTTTTTCGACAAGATTAATGGAAAGTAAGCAATGAACCACGAGTGTCTATCCAAACGGCTGTTACTTAGTTTCGCAATGATGCTTTTTGCGGTTGTGGCAAGCGCGGATATGTATTGCAGCTACGGCGCCAAAGTAACCGATGATGCGGAAATCTCCGTACATGACTTGCTTATGGGGAACTCACAAGATTTATCAAAAAATAGAAAAGCCTCTTTTTACCGTGAACGGATGGCGGAAATCAACGCTAACAAAGCGTCTCAGGGCAGTACGCCGGAGTGGAAGAACGAGTATGCCGTCGCGACCTACGAAAACGGAAATCGCGACGAAGCCAAGGTTATTTGGCAAGAGTTACTGCGTGATAATCCGGAGAATATCGCGGCTCTCGGAAATCTGGCAACGGCAGCAGAACGCGAAGGCAAAACGGATTTTGCTATTCATTTTGTGGAGCAAATCGTCAAGCTGCGTCCACACCTTCGGGCAGACGCGGAAAAGTATCGTCTGATGCGACTGAAGTTTATGACGAGGGCGCAATCTGCAGCCGCGCCGAAAGATGGCGACAGCCCCACGGTTTCGTACTGGTATCCGGAATTGGCGGCAGCGTGGCAAAAACGGCCGACACCGGCAGGTCAGATGAAAACGCTGACGGATTTTCCGGATGTCAAAATCGGTGGGCTTTGCGAAATGCTCAAGTATAATCCAAAATTTGCGGACGGTTGGCTCGCACTTGGAATGGCTCTGGAACACGACGGAAATTTGTCGCAAGCATCGGTTGCTTACGAAAAGGCACTTGCATTGCGTACAACTTTTCGTGCTGATTTGATGCCCTATAACGCTGAACTAAAGAAAGTGATAAAGGACTCAATGAGAGGCTTTGGATTCTTTAGGGGACTGGGAATTCTTTTGCTGACAGTGGGAGTATTCCTTGGTTTGAGTATGCTGTGGAAATTCCGTCGAGCAAAGGAATGATGTTGCGATAACCGTATGAATAATTCCAGCAAAAACAATCACGTCGCCCAAACAGACAAAGATAAAACTTCTCAGCGCATCACCGGAGTCATCGACCACATCGTCTATACAAATGAGGAAACAGGCTATACTGTCGCGAAACTCAAACAGGCGAATGGACGCATGATTACCATTATTGGGATTCTTGCCGGACTACACGCACAGGAATCGCTGAACGCCGAAGGAATTTGGAAGACTGATGCAAAGTACGGTGACCAGTTTCAGATTGAGTCATACACAAAGATTTTGCCGACCACAGCAACTGCCATACAGGGTTATTTGGCAAGCGGCGTGATCCGCGGCGTAGGCCAAGAGTACGCACGGCGCATCGTTGAGCGTTTTGGAACAGATGTTTTTGACATCATCGAAAACGCGCCGCAAAGACTGCGGGAAGTCGAGGGGATTGGCAACAAACGCTATAAGGATATTCTTTCCAGTTGGGAAGAACATAAAGTATTGCGTGACATCGTGATTTTCTTGCAACAACATGAGATTTCTATCACTCTGGCGCCCAAAGTCTACCGCGAATATGGTAATGGTGCCATCGAACAGATGAAAAAGAATCCTTACCGTCTGGCAATGGATATCCGCGGCATCGCTTACAAGAAGGCAGACAGCATCGCGAAAAAGCTGAACATCCCGCACGACTCGATTGAACGGGTGAAGGCCGGCGTTTTCTTTTTCCTCAGCGAGAACACATTAAGCGGCGGCCACACGTTCGCGAATGCGGATGATTTCATCGAGCGTGCCGCAATGGATATTGATGTGCCGCAAGAGTTGGTTGTTCAAGGGATTAATGCTTTGAACAGTGATGGAATCGTCATCCTCGATGCTGAACATCACGCGATTTATCTTAAGGAATGGTATCAGCACGAGGTCAGTGTCGCAGCCAATATCGTCAAGATTGCGAGAACTCAGAAACGCATCCCAACGATTAACGGTGACGAGGCTTGTCATCAGTTTGAGGAATCTGAGGGCACGGGCTTTGTGTTGGATGCCAAACAGCGCGAGGCCATCAAAACAGCCTTGCGAGGCGGCGTACTCATCATCACCGGTGGCCCCGGAACAGGTAAAACAACAATCATTCGCAGCATCATTCACGCATTCAAGGCGCATGGCATTTCGTTCAAGCTTGCAGCCCCAACGGGTCGCGCCGCCAAACGTATGCAGGAGACTTCGCATGAATTCGCGATGACGATTCATCGGATGCTAAATTACCGGCCGGACATGGGCGGTTGGCAAATGAATGCCGCTCATCCCATCAAGACAGATGTCGTTCTTGTCGATGAATCGTCGATGATTGACATTAGTCTCGCGGATGCTTTACTCAAGGCCATTCGCCCGCAAAGCTCTATTATCTTTGTCGGCGACAGCGATCAGTTGCCCTCGGTGGGGCCTGGTAGTTTCCTTAAGGATATCATCAATTGTGGGATGTTCCCTGTTGTCAAACTGGAAACGATTCACCGTCAAGCACAGCACTCGCTCATCATCAGCAATGCGCATACCATCAACAAGGGCGAATTCCCGATTCTGCCCGGCAACGAAGTCGATGGCAACGGAAACTTTTTATTTGTTCATGCGGCAACCCCGGAAGAGGCTGCGGCAAAAGTCCGCAAGCTTGTAGCGCAAGATCTCCCCCAGCGCTTTAGCTATGACAGCATGAAAGATATTCAAGTCTTGTCACCGATGCATAAAATCCGTTGTGTCGGGTGCGCAGACCTGAACAGCGAATTGCAAAAAGCCTTGAATCCTCGTGGCGTTTCCGTGCAACGTGGAATGGCTTTCTTTCGGGTCAAAGACAAAATCATGCAGACCGAAAATGACTATGACAAGGAAGTCTTTAACGGCGATATCGGAACAATTACTTCAATTGAGCCTGTAGAGCAACAGCTGACGGCAAGTTTCGACGGGCGTCCGGTGACTTACGACTTCAAGGAATTAGACGAAATCGAGCCTGCCTATGCGATTACAGTGCACAAGAGTCAGGGCAGCGAATACAAATGTGTTGTTCTCGTGCTGATGGCATCGCACTTTGTCATGTTGCAGCGCAATCTGCTGTATACCGCAGTAACACGCGGACGCAAACATGTCATTGTTGTCGGACAACGCAAAGCAATCGCCATGGCTCTGGCAAATACTGGCGACAAGCGACTGTCGGCGTTGGACAACCGCATAAGAAAACGGATGAGTTAGTCCTCGACAGCGGGAAGGCTGTTCTTCGTTTCGTCCTTGAAGCATGTTGCAATGATGAACGCCGTTAACGCGCCAAGCGCTGAAATCAGTAGCCACATACGGGAGAAATTGAGGTCACCGGCCGTGGCGCCTTGACAAAATCGGGAGAGTATGACGACGGTCGGAGCAGCCAACACAGGGCCGATACCCAAGATGATGATGGAAAACACCGTCTGTGCCGAGTGACGAATATCATGCGCCGCAAGTCGATCCACGTAGATATAGGAAACAGCAAAGAAACAAGCATAGCAGAACCCATGAAAAAGCTGACTCGTAACGATGACCCAAGTGGGCAGGAAGGTCGCACTGAAGATTGCATATCGCAGAACGTAAGCCATGCAGCCAAGGAACAGTGTCCATTTGAACCCGAACTTTGTTAGCATCCATCCGAGGAAAATTATGATGGTGAATTCCGCGAACTGACCGATGCTCATGGCGGGGCCGATGCTGCTTGGGCGCAATCCGATGGACTGGAAGAATGGTGCAGTCTCAACGAAGTAAATCTGATGAATAACGCTGATTATCAGACTGGCAATAACAAGCACCGCAAATGATTTGTGGTGAAATAGCCCGAATGCCTTGCGAAATGCCAGCGGCTCGACGCTGTCACGTTTGGGCGGCGTGTTTGGCAAACACAAGCAGAAGCCCGCGTAAAGGATGGATGTCACACCTGCGATTTTCATTGAGTCGACCAGACGAGAAATCGAGTCGGGAAGTTCGTCGCCAACAAGGAATGGCGGAAGCCACGAGAAATGCAAATTGGATTGCAGCCATACCATTGGAAAAATCCAACTTGCCAAAATCCAGCCGATGGTGCCCCACATACGAATGCGTGGGAATTGGGTGTTGGGGTTGTCGATATGGCTGAACGCAATTGAGTTTGTCAACGCCAAGGTGGGCATAAACAATATGCTGTACAAAATGGACAGAATCAGCCATGCGCTGAAATCCGTGCAATAGGCTGTCACCCATTTGATGATACTGCCCAACAAGAGCAATACCGCAAGAAAGCGCTCGGCACTGAACCAACGATCGGCAATCTGTCCCGCAATGAACGGCGAGGTCACGGCACCTATCGAACCGGCTGAACCAAGTATCCACGCAACTTGTCCGGGCGTAAATCCCAATCCGCCTTTATCTGTTTGAGATTGCAAATACGAAGCGATGACTGGGAGCCAGATTCCCCAAACGGCATATTGCAACACCATCATAATCGACAGTTTGCTATAGGTAACTGCTTTCACGATAATCTTTCCTCATAAGAATGTCCGGATGAGTCATTGACCCACCCGGAGAAATTTGTTGTTAAGAAATATTGTTGTGTTTAGTCTTCTGGATTGGCATAAACATGATAATCCATAAAGCTGAATATGTTGTTTTTGCCTTCCAGATATGACACAAATCCTTCGTCGACACGGTTTTCTTTGAGCATATAGTAAAGCTCTGTGAACCAGTTCACATGCTCTTTTGTACGCTTGACTGCATACTCCACCATGGTGCGTGTTTTCATGATGAATGCCCAATCGCTCGATTGCGCTAGCAAAACTTCGCGAGCCGCCTGATTCAGTGCCCTTATCCGTAAGCCATCATTCTCAAAACGATAAGTATTCGCAAGCTCGACCATGCGTTCCGCCATCTTAATCAGATGACGATAAATCCAGTCATTACTGCTCTCTAACCACACAGAGCAATACCCGTTCGCGCCCCAACTGGACATCGACGGATAAGCAACCTGATTGACGGAATAACGCTTGAGATACTCACTCGGAGTGCACAAATCAAGTTCGTTCTGGTCGAAATGAATCTTACGGAACAGATAGTTCAGAAAGTCCGGACCTTCGTACCACCAGTGCCCAAACAACTCGGCGTCATATGGACTAACCACAATCGGAAGTCGGTCACCCATAAATCCAGCCAGATGCTTGACTTGCTGCTGCCGGTTGTACATGAAGTTGCCCGCATGCGTCGCGGCACGGTCCTGTGCCCAACGTTCCACATAAGGACGTTTGTAAACAGTCTTTCCCGTGATTCGATAATACTTGATACCCGTATTCTTGCGGAAGCCACTCTCATGAATATAGGGACGAATGTAATCCAAATCCAAATCGTAACCGATGTCGCGATAGAATTCGCGATAATTGGCATCACCGGGATAGCCTTCTTCGGAACTCCAAACCGACTTCGAGCTTTCAATGTCGCGACCAAATGCGGCAACACCTGTCGGTGTGTACAACGGCGCATAAACTCCGTATGCCGGCCGACAACTTGCATTGAGAATACCATGAGTATCGACAAAGAAAAAACGGATTTTCTCTTTCGCCAGATAACGATCTAGGCCCTTGAAATACCCGCACTCCGCATTCCAGATACCACGCGGCGAGCGCCCAAATGCTTGGCGGTGACTTTCTGTGGCGACAGCCAGTTGCGCACGAATAGCCCCGGGGACTGTCTGCATGAGTGGGAAGAATCCATGAGTCGCGCCGCAAGTGATGATTTCCAGTTTGCCGGTTTCCATTACTGCCCGGAATCCGCGTGTCAAATCCATGCCATTCTGGTCAACAAAGACTTCACGGCAGCGCCTGAATTTGCGTAGATACATTTGCGCGGTATCGTAGCACTCCCTCTGAGAAACACGTGTCCGTGCAACTTCTTTCTCAGCAAGTTCAATCAACTTCTCAATATTACGAAGATACCGCTGTTGTAACAGGCCATCACGCAACATCGCCGTCAGGGGAGGCGTCATGCTCATGGTCAGGCGAAAATCAACGCCATCACGCAACAAACCATTCATCATATCCAGAAGCGGAATATATGTTTCTGTTATTGCTTCGTACAGCCAATCTTCCTCGAGAAAATCATCATACTCGGGGTGACGAACAAAGGGCAGGTGCGCATGCAACATCATGCACAACATGCCTTTGGCTTTTTCTTTTCCTACAAGCATTTTATTCCCTCAGCTTAGTCCTGGCATATCATCGTATAGCCGACTCGAAAATCTTTCATATATATATTGTTACAAGTCAGAGATAAAATCAACTAATTTCGTCGAAAACTATTTATCAAAAGAACCTTTTTCATTAGACTCCGTTTGCTCTGATTTGTTGTTTGAAGATAAATTATCCTTTTTGTTCTGTATCATTGATACACTGAGGTTATTAAACAATGAGAATAGTATCCATCAACAAGTTTTTTCTTTTTGCTATCGTCGCATTGCTTAGCGTACCGGTTTTTGTTAGCTGCAAAAAAAAGAGCGATGATATTCCTGTGGTTGAAGGCTGGTCCGGTCGCGACCGTAAAGAAGTCGTTGAAGGTGTCTTTAGCCCAATGCAGATGAAGGAAAGAAACGAGAGGGCTAAGCGCGAAGGAGAATTGCGTGAACTCGAACTTAAGAAAACGAGTGCCTCTCTCGTAAAGATTTCGCCCGAAGAAATGCCAAAGTTTATGCCGGCGACAGCCATTCGTACCGAGGAAGCCATTCGTAAGGAACTGTCGCAGATTACCACCGCTACGATGAGAACCACTCGCTCCGCGCAACTCTATGGAGAGATGGCAGCACTGTATATCCGCCGAGGAGACTATACACATGCAGCGCCACTTGTCGAAGAGAACATTCAGTCGTTAGTGCATATCGAACATATGGCGGAAAAAGCCGGACTGACCGGCTCGGATACCGACAATGAGAAGAAGAATACCAATCTTGATATGGCGGAAGCCGTTTATCGTCAGGCTCTCGTTAAGATGGCCGAGGGCGATTTGAAAGTCGCAGAAATGCGTGCATGGCAAGCGTATTGCGACGCAACAAACAACCCCAAAATGGGACCTGAGCATTTTGTTACCAAGAAGTACGAAGCACTGTTCAAGGTGTTGCGTGACAAAACGAACAGCCCAAGACGGACGAAGAGTGAGACACAAGAAAAGCTCTCGAAAATTAAACTCAAAAAGGCAGCCGAAGAAGCCCAGAAGAAATAGTGGGCAACTTCTCTGTAACAAAAATGGGAATGCAACTCCATCGCTGCATTCCCATTTTTGATTTCTTCGGGCAAGGTTATTTATGCAAATCGCTCTTACGCAAACACAAAGTGTTGAAGTCAGATTCTGTTTTTTCTTTGTCAATCAACCTCTGGTCACGAGGCTCTTGCGACATCTTGGGCTTCACACCTGTCACCATCTCATAAGCGCTCAGACAAAGCTTAGTCGCCTCTTCGATACTGACCGTGGCGGTATTGATTGAGAGATCGTACGTTTCCGCCTGCAATTCCGTGCTACCAAACAACTGTTTGTGGAAACGGTCACGATCCGACTCCAGTTTCTGCATTTCTTTTGCAGCATGAGCCTCATCACACTTGAGATATGCGGCAAGATTGTGCACTCGCATCGCCATTGGTGCGATAATACGCACACGCAATGCCATACGCGGTTTTGCCAAAAACGCGGAACCACGCCCAACGATTACGACAGAGCCTTCCTCAAGCAAATCATTAATTGTCTTTTTCAACAAAGTTCCAAATTCACCGGCACTCAAAAATGGACCGGAAATGAGTCCCACACCAAACAGACTCAATGTGTCTGTTGCGTGTTCATCCAGTTTGTGGACAAACTCTACCGGCACACCGCCATGACTCGCGATAACCTCCACGATAGATTTGTCGCAAAGTTTGAATCCCAATGCGTGAGCAAGTTCCGCAGCAATAAAGCGTCCACCGCTGCCGACCTCGCGAGAAATAACAATAGCCGGAAGCGCACCGACACGCAGATTGCGTTTAGATTCTCTTGTCAGCCGAACCGTACTTGCATAAGCCTTTACGAGACTTTCCATTCGATTTGTATCCATGTCAATTCCTCTCTCTAGCTTTTATTATATATCTAACATTCTGGCGAGAGTTTGCATGAAGAAAAACGCATTTTGTGTGTTTTTTGTGACATTGCCCAAAATCCTTTGACTTCCTCGTGACTTTTCGCATGAACACGAAGAAAACACCATTTTTCGCTCATATAGAATGAATGTTTATTCTTGTTTTCTGTTTTCAAACAAGGTGCAATTGTTACATTTATAACTATTTTTTGTACTTGCACATCCGTATATGGTACGAAATTTTACTCCCTAAGAGAAAAGGATAATACAATAATGGCACAGATTACTGCCGCAATGGTCAAACAGCTTCGTGATAAAAGTGGTGCTGGCATGATGGATTGCAAAAAAGCGCTGGTGGAGAATGATGGCGATTTTGATAAAGCAATGACGATTCTTCGCGAGCGCGGTGCAGCGATTGCGGGCAAACGCTCCGGACGCGCAACCAAAGAAGGATTGGCACAGATTTGGATTTCTGATGATTGCCATGTTGGCGCAATTGCCGACCTGAATTGTGAAACTGACTTTGTCGCACGTAATGACGACTTCAAGAACCTTGCCGCAAAGCTTGCCGCTTTTGCCGGAACACAAGAATGCTGCTGTGATTTTTCGTCGAAAGTCGTCGAAGACGGCAAAACGGTCAATGACCTTGTTCAGGAAATCATGGGCAAAATCGGTGAGAATATGTCTTGCCCTCGCGCCGCCGTGTTGCGCAGCCCCGATGGTTACATCGCTAGCTATTCGCACACAAACAACAAGATTTCCGCATTGGTTGAGTTGGCTCCGGTGAGTGCCGAACTGGCCGCAAAAGACGAGTTTAAGGCTTTTGCACGCGACCTAGCCGTTCAGGCTGTCGCTTGTGGTCCGCTCTGCCTCTCCCCTGCTGAGATGCCTGCCAAGAGAATCGAAGAAGAAAAAGAAGTTTATCGCGCTCAGGCACTCAACGAGGGAACGAAGGAAGCTTTCGTTGATCGTGTTGTTGAAGGCCGCCTCAAGAAGTTCTATGCCGAGTCCTGCCTCCTTGATCAGGTTTTCCTGAAGGATCCGAATGGCAAGCAGTCGGTTCGTGATTTCATCGCCGAAAAAGCCAAGGCTTTTGGCGTCGCTGATTTAGCGGTGAAGCAGTTTGTGCGCATCGAAGTCGGTGCAGAGCTGGACAACGAAGAAGAAGACAAATAGCGTTGTCTTCTTAACTGCTTTAAAATTAGGCGAGCAAGGTCTGTTTTTGCACCTTGTTCGCTTTTTTTATTCTGCTTTTTGTAATTAGATTACATGAACGATTATTCTGACAAGCCGTTTGACATTGAGATTAGCGTCGTCTGCCCCGTGAACAACGAGGAGCAGACCATTGGTGAATTGTGTACGAGAATCGACGCAACTCTCCGGAACGATGGTTGCTCCTACGAAATCATTATCGTTGATGATGCGTCGGATGATTCCACTCCCACCATTCTTGATGAATTGCTTGGACAGATTGCTTGCCTGAAAGTTTTGCGGTTGACACGCATCAATGGTCAGGGAATTGCCATCTATGCCGGGGTGCAAAACTCGGTCGGCAAGTATGTTGTTATTATGGATGGAGACTTGCAGAATCTTCCGGAGGAAATTCCTTTACTTGTCAACAAGGCAAGAGAAGGCTTTGATATTGTAAGCGGACTCCGCCAGCACCGCACAGAATCGCTTTTACTCAAGCGTGTTCCCTCTGCCATAGCCAACTGGCTTCTGAGGACAACGACAGGATGTCCCGCTAAAGATATGGGCGGGTTCAAATGCCTTAATGGCGATATCGCTCGAAAAATTCACATGCGTTCCGGACATCACCGGCTGTTGCCCGCGATTGTGTGGGGTCTCGGTGGCTCCTTGGCAGAGATTCCGGTTTCTTTCCCACCACGCAAAACAGGCAAGAGTCATTATGGCATCTCACGTTCCTTTGACGTGGCGTGCGATATTATGCAACTCTGGTTCAAGAACTCTTTCAAATCCAGACCCCTCTATCTATTCGGGCGCATTGCATTCGCTCTGTTCTTCTTGGGCGCAGTCATCATCGCCTATTTGCTGTTCGAACGATTCGTTATGGGAATTAACATGGGCACACGTCCGCCATTTTTATTTTCGATTCTATTTCTCTTGGCATCCATGGGTTTCATGGCAACAGGTTTCATTTTGGAACAACTCAGCGAAACATTCTGTGTTGTGACCCAACAAAAACCATATCGTGTTCAGCAATGCAAAACGGGCAAAAGCGCTCAGCCGCCTAGAGACGAGGCGCACTCTGCGGGTTGCGCTGAGTCCGAACAATGTCCCCGTCACTGACCGTTCCATTTGTCGCGTCGTAGACGAGATTCATGAATTTGCAATCATAGCCGCGGTCACAGTCGGGGCCACAAGCAATCATCCGCCAATCCCCCGTTTGATCCAGTAATCCTTGCGCAGTCGTGCCTCCCGGAGCGCCCGGCAATCCGAGATGCATCCGCATCGAGATGTAATTCAGTTGGTTGATGAAGGGTTTGGGACCTTCAAACACAGAGGCAAACGGGTCAAGAGGAATGGTCTGAATATAGGCAATGGGCGTTGTCAGGATAACTCCCGCAAACTCGTTTTGGTCCGGAGCACTCTTTCCACCGACACCAACGCAAATCATCTCAACCTGTCCACCCTGTGTGATACGACCATAAGGCGGATACTTGCTATTATCAACAGCGTAAGACTCAATCGCTGTCACCATCGTGCGCATATCACTGACACACCGGCTGACTTTTGAACGTGTTTGTGCTTCGAGAAAATTGGGCACCGCAATCGCAGCCAGAATCGCAATAATCGCCACAACGATTAGAAGTTCAATCAGGGTAAAGCCATTTGTAATGCTACAACTTTTCATAGTCTACTCACACAAATTTAGATTTAGTATGAAATATTCAGCATTATCAAACAAATTCACACGTATTTGCAAATTTTATGCAGCTGCGCAGCGAAGATGAAACTGCTATTTTTCGGCTTGCTGCTGCATGCGTTTCTTGGCATGAACGCGTTCTTCATGCGTCAAATCGCGTTTGCGCAAACGAATACTCAGTGGGGTAACCTCGACAAGTTCATCATCCTCGATGTATGACAAGCATTGTTCGAGTGTCATAATCTTGGGTGGTGTCAGAAGAATGTTTTCATCACTGCCGGCAGCACGCATATTACTAAGCTTCTTCGCACGACCAACATTGACAACCATATCGTCGGGGCGTGAGTTCTCGCCAACAATCATACCTTCGTAGACTTCGTCAGTCGGGGCGACAAACATAATCGCTCTGTCCTGAAGATTTCCAATTGCATAGGCAGTTGCTTTGGCAGGTTCCTGAGCGACCAAAACACCGCGGGCACGGCCGAGCATCTCTCCACGCCACTCACCGTACTTTTCGTACTGGTGACTCATGATACCGGTGCCACGGGTCGCATTCATCAGTAAACCACGCAAACCAATCAAGCCACGTGTCGGAACATGATATTCGAGGCGAACAAGTCCGGTGCCATAGTTAATCATGTTAATCAAATCACCCTTGCGGCGACCCATTTCTTCCATCAGTGAACCGACATATTCTTCCTGCAAATCAAGGCGCATATATTCGATGGGCTCTTGAAGTACGCCATGAACACGACGCAGAATCACTCGAGGACGTGAGATGGCCAATTCGAAACCTTCACGGCGCATTTGCTCAATCAAAACAGACAGATGTAATTCGCCACGACCGCTGACCTTAAGAGCGTCATTGCTGCCCGTTTCCTCAACCATAAGGCTGACATTTGTCTTGAGTTCTTTTTCCAGACGCTCGCGGATTTTCCTCATCATAATGTACTTGCCTTCGCGTCCCGAGAACGGGCTGTCGTTCACGCAAAAGTTGACCGACAGTGTTGGCCGGTCAATCTGAACGAAAGGCAAAGGCTCGTCCAACTCGGGATTACCAGAGATGGTATCACCGATGTTGACATCTTCCAAACCGGAGAAAAGCACGATATCACCGACACCAAGCTCGGACATCTCCATACGCTTGAGCCCCTGATAACCGAAGGCCTTGACAACATGACCAGTCGAACGCTTGAGCGAATTGTCTTCCTCTTCCTCATCTTCGACATCAAGAATATCATCGCCGGTAAAGGGATGAATTGTATCCTCACGAATATCATTTGTCCAAAGCCGCGAAACTTTATCGCCGGGATGAATGGTCCCTTGCAGAATACGTCCACAAGCCATCTTTCCCAAATAGTCACTGTATTCCAATGTCGCCACCTGCAGCAGAAGTGGAGCATTCATCACGCCTGTCGGCGCAGGAATCTGTTCGATGATTGTCTTGAACAGCAGTTCCAGAGAGTTGCTTTCTTCGTGCGGGTCACTGGTCGCAAAACCACCAACCCCACTTGCATAAACAACGGGAAAATCAATCTGATCATCATCGGCGCCAAGCTCGATAAACAGGTCTAGTGTCTCGCTGAGAACTTCTTCAAATCTTGGATTTGGTCTGTCGATTTTGTTGATGACAACAATAACCTTCAGCTTTTGTTCCATACTTTTACGGAGAACGAAACGTGTCTGAGGCATGGGACCTTCAACGGCATCCACCAACAGCAACACACCATCCACCATGGACAAAACACGCTCCACCTCGCCGGAAAAGTCGGCATGCCCGGGAGTATCGATAATATTAATCTTGTAGTCGCCATACATCACGGATGTATGTTTAGCATAAATCGTAATGCCTCGCTCACGTTCAAGGTCGTTACTGTCCATGACTCTTTCAGCAACAACTTCATTGTCTCGAAAGATACCGGACTGGCGGAGAATGGCGTCAAGGAGTGTAGTCTTCCCGTGATCGATGTGCGCGATGATTGCAACATTGCGCAAGAATTCTGGAGCAATAGCCATATTAGTTTGATAAGGTCCCCATCCTTACTCATTGTCGTAGAGAAGGATTATAGAATAGCGGCACAAAAGTACCGTCTATTGAGAACAACAATAATCGGTTTTACTTCAATAGAATCATGTAAATGACACATAATTGTGACATGAAGTATCAACTAAAAAAAGCTTTTTCTGATGGCGCATAGCCACACCAAATTAGTGGTGTAAGCAGCAATAATCGCTATCGGCGTGGCATACAATCCCAGTCCTGTATATCGTAGCATTACCCATGTGCCAACAGTTGTAATGACGCCCATCGTTAGTGACATCGCCAAACCGATGCGCACAGCACGCACCCCATGAGCGCCGATTACCTGCCCCAAACCACTGGCGATGGCGGTGATTGTTGCCGCAGTAGTAAACAACGTTGCGAGAATCCAATCGAAGGGATACTTGTCGCCGCAAAGGTAAATGTAAAACGCAGTGACAGAAAACATCGTTAAGAATGCGGGAATCGCCCCCATCACGGATGCTCGCGCTGTCATGTTCCACAGATTTTCGCGATTGCTCGTCGTCGCTGATTTAGTGAAAAACACCGTCGAAATCATGCCCCAGACAAAAGTGGCAAGGACAACGGATGGCGCATAGTAAACAGAATAGGTTGCCACATCTTCCTCGGTCATCAACGCGCTCAGCTCAAACCGCTGAATCTGGCCACAGAAAAAGAAACCAATGGCACCACCAAAGGTAGGCAGCGCAAAAGGAAGCATTGTCTTGAAGGCGTCTTTTTGGAAGCCGAAGCTACATTCTTTGCGCATGGGGAACACACCGATGAAAAGCGCAATGCTGTAGGCAATCATCCAGCTGTAGGCAATGGACTCCCACGAGCGGAATCCAAACAGGAAAACGGTGCAAAGTATCACCGCATAGGAAATCGCCAGACTTAGTTCCATCACTCCACGCAAGCTAAAACGCGACAGTGTTTGCTGACCGGCAGCCGCGAACGCGAATAATGAGGAGAAGGCACCCATACCCAAACCACAGATGTAAACATGCGAGGACATCTTGAACATATGAGCAAACGGAGAAAGCATCATGGCCAGTGCCGCAAAACCAGCAGTCGCGATGATGACTGTCCACATGCCCGTCGAGATAAAACGCCCCGGTGTGGAAGATGGGGCACCATATTTGACGATGGCCGAGCCAAAACCAAAAACGCCAAGAGTTGCAAGCGCATTACCAGCAGTCATGGCAAGGTTAGCCACACCAAGGTCATCTTTGGAAAGAATGCGGGCAGCGATGATGCCCGCAGAAACGCTAAAGACTTTGGCACCGACGAAAAAACACGCCAGGCTGCTCACATTGAGCATGAACTGCTTCAGGCTCTGAAGTGATTCCGGCTTGACGAGCTTCAACAAAAAGACGTCGAAATATTTCCTAACTGTGTTCAAAAATGCTCCGATATTATACTACGCAAACTGCATTGACTAACAGACAATGACTTTTACTTATTCAGAGGCAATTGCTCTCCCCCAAACATGTTCCGGCAATTTTTTTGCTTCAAATCGACTGCCTCATACAAATACTCGACAAGCTTTGACATACAGCAATCCACCGTATAGTTCGCCTTGATTTGCTGAAACGCATTGGCGGCCAATGAGGCAGACAAGTCGGGATTCTCAATCAAACGCTCAAAACAAGAAAACCACTCGTCTTCGTTACCGGCTAGTAACCCAGTTGAATCTGGATGAATTACTTCGAGATTCATGCCTACCGGAGACGCGACACTTGGCACAAGATGAGACATATATAATAAAAGTTTGAAAGCGCATTTTCCCCGCGTCCAGTTATCATCGACAAGTGGCATCACGCCGCAATCAAAACTCCGAATGACTTCGTCTTCGTGTTCTGCAGTCCAAAGCGTATACTGATACTCAAATGGCAGCACAGGCAGCTTGCCTGTTTCGAAATTGGACATGATATGAAAACGAACGAAAGGATACTTTTCCTTAATCGCAGACATGGCCGGTGCAAGCAACTTCAGGTATGGTAAATTACTTCGCGTCCCGCTCCAACCAATCGTATAGGGCGCTCCAAGTTTATACTCCCGCAACCGTTTGAGGCGAGCATCCATCCCTGCGGTATCTTGTTTCACGCGCACAGGTGTTGGCAAGACACAAACATTCGGCTGAAACTGTTGTGCGTAGTTGGCTAAGTAAGAATTACCGGCAATGACAAGAGTGGCTGCCTTGAGAATCTTAGGGATTTTTCCATATGCCTTATCAGGGTTGTCGTAAAGCAGTTGAATCGAGTCGTCGAAATCAAAAACAAAAGCAGGACGATGACGGCGCCCAAGGTATTTCTCAAATAGAGTCCACGAATATAGGGTCAATTCGCGTTGAACAAAAACGACATCATACTGTTCGGCAGCCAGCAACCCTTTGACATACGAGAGTGCCTTGAGCACATTGCGAAAGTGATAAACTAATGAGATGCGACAGTACTTTGGTTCGGATGAAAACGGCGGCGAACAGGCCACGACACGTGATTCTATCCCCTTTTGTTTGAACAAATCACAATACTGAAGTACACGAAAACGCGCACTGGGAACCTCATAGCCCTGAATGAAAAACAAGACTTTTAGCATGCGTCACTCTTATTGTGTGAAACACATTTTGTGCCCTTGACAATCACCCATTGTGTAAGGACCTTGGGAGCGGGTAATCCTTCGAGGCAGAAATAGAGGAATCGCCACAAGCGCAGAGCACCACGTAAAAAGATTTTCTTACGCAGAGCAGCACGCCAACTGGTCACAGGGCCCTCTTCTTCGAAACACTGTATATTAGAAAACCCTGCTTCCATTAGGGCTTGAGCTAAACTTGACTCCGTGAATCCCAACCGATGAGTAAAATCTTTATATCGAAGATTTGTCCCTAACGGGCAAGCAAGATTAGGCGTTTTCAGAACAACCACACCCTCCCGAGTCAGTGCCGAATAAATCGACTTCAGCGTAGGAATGACAGCCTCATATGGCAAATGCTCAATAACATCATTCATCGTAATAAGTGCAAACGAATCGGGTTTGTCCGCCAAGTATTCGCCAACCGACGCATGGGCACAATGAGCATCGGGAACCATGGACTGCGCGACAGGCACCATTGCAGCATCATAATCAATCCCATCAATATGCTCAAATCCCTGTTTGTGCAAGTAATACAAAAACTGGCCCACGCCACAGCCGGCATCAAGAACACGCCCGGTTCGGGGAACATCACAAAGCAACGAATTATAATTGTGAGCATAGCGTGATGCATGAATCTCAAAACACTCGATTGAGGCAGTATTGCCTAACTTCTCAAAATAGGCAGACAAGTATGTCTGTGTCGGACTTTGTGTGGTGTGTTCAGTCATGATAGAATATAAACATTCGTGCTAAACACATTTTGTGGATATTGAACATTTTCACAATTCGCCGTCCTTCATCACACAAGATTACGAGTGAATTCCTTCGATGCGCTCCTAAAATGTTTGCATTTCATCAGTGTTATATTATGAGGTAATAGCAACGATACAATGAAAATTTGTTACTTTAACCGATACGCCTATAATGTTCTGACAAATGCCTCTGGTCCCATCGGCGGTGCCGAAAGAGCAATGGCCAATTTGGCTCGCCAGACAGCCATCAGTCCCTCGGTGGGTGTTTCGATGGTCACTCAGGCCAATGATTTGCATGCCCCTGTCGTAATCGACAATATCAGGGTGTTGCCATTGCACCACATAAAGAAGCCCCTCCTTGGGGTGAGCAAGCGCCCCGATTTATTGCTGAAGTTTCTTTGGGACGAATTTCTCGCTATTGTTCATGCAAAGCCTGATGTTGTCTGCGTCAGTCAGGCGGCTATTGAGACGATGGTTGTTTATCTTGCGGCACGGTGGTTGCGCATTCCTGTTGTTTACCGTCTTGCCAGTTCCATGGAGCTCGACTACGACGTTCTGAAGAATGTCATCTTCTGGGGACATGCCAGCATTGCCAAACTGTTCGAGTCGTTTTTGCGCCGGACGGATTTGGTCGTCGCACAAACACCGGAACAGGCCGCATTATTCGAGAAGCGTTTTCATCGGATTGCACCCGTTGTTTGCAATATGCTGACAATGCCCGTTGTTGATGTGACGGAAACTGACATTGATTCGAAACAGACAATTCTTTGGGTTGGACGGGCGCATCACATGAAGCGTCTTGAAGTGTTTGTTGAGCTTGCGAGGCGAATGCCAAAATACCGATTTGTGGCCATTGCCCCCGAAACCGCGGGCGAAGCCGACTATTATGCCAAAGTTCGAGAGACGGCAAAAGACATCAACAACCTACAGTTGATTCCTGGGTTGCCTCCGGAACAAATACGCAACGAGTATGCCAAGGCACGGGTTTCTGTTATGACAAGCGAGTCCGAAGGTTTTCCGAATGTGATGGCGGAAGCGATGGCAAATGGTGCACCTTTCTTGACGACGCTACTCAACCCCTCGTCATGGCTGACGCCCATCGCGACGCTGGATGACGCCGCCACCGCTGCGCCCGCCTGTGGCTATTATTGTCAAGATAACCTTGAGTGTATGGCGGCCATGATTGAACGTCTGATGACAAATCGCACGTTCTGCTATGCATCTGCCGGAAAAGCTCAGGAACAAGTGCGAGCCCAGATGTGCCCCACTGTCATCGCGCAAAAGTACTACGCTCTATTTGAACAAGTCGTGAAACGCTGATATTTTGTTGAATGAAGCGCAACACGAAAAGTCTCTTTACCACGGAAAGAATACTAAGGGGCATTAATAATCATGACTGAACGTAATCAATTGAATTGTCATGTGCTGAGCAACACGCACTGGGATCGCGAATGGCGTTATCCCTTCCGTTCGTACCAAATGGATTTGGTCGACTTTATGGATCGTTTGTTGGACATACTCGAGCAGCATCCCGACTATCGCTCGTTTTATCTGGACAGTCAGACTTTGCTGCTTGAAGATTATCTGAGCATTCGGCCGGAGAATCGTGAACGCATCAAATGTTTTGTCATGGAAGATCGTTTGGAAATTGGGCCATGGTATACACTGCCCGATTGCTGGGGTTGTCCCGGCGAGGCACTTGTGCGCAACCTACTGTTCGGGCATCGCGATTCCGCGGATCTCGGCGGAACAGCAAAAGTCGGTTACACACCTTTTAGCAATGGACAAATCAGCCAGATGCCACAACTCTATCGTGGTTTTGGGATTGATTCGATTATGTTTTATCGCGGTATCGGCAAACACATCGCACCAAGTGATTTTATCTGGCAAGGCCCGGATGGCTCGCGCCTGTTCGCCTTTCGCTTCGGCGATTATGCTCGCTACAATTACTATTACCTTGTGTATCGCAACGGCCTATTTGGGCGCACCTGCTCGGATCGCGATTTCAAGTGGTGCGGAGACGAAACACCCTATCATGTTGCCACAGACCAGCAACAGGATCGCCAATATGGTTGGCTAAATCAAAAGTTAAGTTTGCACCCGGATATGCTTCGCGATGCCATGGATGATGCCGTGCGTATGACTGAGCCTGATGCGCAAACGACCGAATTACTCTATATGATGGGACATGACCACTCGTTTGCTGCAGTGGAAGAAATTGAACTGATTAAGGCATTGGTCAAAGAGGCTGGCCCGAACGGGGAACATATTTTCCATTCGTCGCTTTTGGATTACATGAAAGCATTTCGAGAAAAAGTCAAGGATGTCGACTTGAAGGTAGTTACCGGCGAGATGCGCCACACGCTGAAAGAGGGATTGTGGACGACGCTCATGGCTTTGATTTTGAGTTGTCGCCTCTACCTCAAACAACGCAACGCGCAAGTGAGCCGCATGGTGTTGGACGGAGCGGAACCGCTTGCCGCAATGGCATGGATTACGGGGAGTAAATATCCGAAACGTTTTCTCGAGATTGCTTGGCGCCACATGCTTGCCAATCAAGCCCATGACGCCATTGGTGGATGTTCGGTTGACAAGGTTCATGCGGCCATGATGACACGTTGGGATGAGGTGGAAACGATTGCGGATGAGTTATCGCGCCGCTCGATGCGTGACATCGCCACTCGCATCAATGGAATCGACAAATTAGCCGCCGATGATATCCAGTTGACAGTTTTCAACACGTTGCCCGTTGAACGTCCGGTCACGGCGGAACTTGACATCGATATTCCCATAAAAGATGGAAAGCCAATGATGGAAAACTTTGGCGTTTTTGATTTGAATGGCACTCCTCTCAAAATGCAACTGCTCCGCGCGTTCGACTATGATCCGACAATCGAAAGCGGATACGAAACAACCTTGCAGTTTATGGTGAAGCGGCATCGTGTCGCGTTGCAATTGGAAGCTTTGCCTGCATGCGGATGGAATGTGTATGCGGTGCGGCCGATGGCAGAAGAAAAAGAGCCCTCGTCGTCGCTTGTCAAGAATGAGACCTGCCTCGAAAATGATTATCTGCGGGTAGAAGTAAACGCAAACGGAACAGTGCGTTTGACCGACAAAATCAATCATCGTGTCATGGACGAACTTCTTTATTTGGAAGATGCTGCCGAGTTTGGTGACCCATGGAATCGTAAGTTCCCCGAAGGTGAAGTTCCGATTTTGTCAAAGGATATTGTCACAGCCAAGACGTCTGTCGTGGTCAGTGGCGCATTAACAAGCACGCTGAAAATAGAGTATTCGTTGCCCTTGCCCGCCGGAAAGGAAGGCACACAGCGCAGTCAGAAACTCGTTGAAATGCCAATCGCTTTCGATTTGACTTTGCACAAGGACAGTCGCATGCTCGAGGTTGCACTAAATCTTGACAATCAGATTGAGAATCATCGTTTACGCCTGATGATGCCATCCGGTATTGCCGACGCTGTCAACAGTTACGCCGATGGTCAGTTTGATGTTTTGGAACGTGTTATCAAGTTGCCCAATTCGGACGGATGGAAAGAGAAACCCTTCCCGACACATCCGATGTGGAGCTTTGTCGGCGTCAGCGCAAGCGGGAATGGCTTCACCGTACTCGAGGACGGACTGACAGAGTACGAGGTTCTGGACGACGCTCAACGCACGATTGCGATTACCCTTATGCGCACATTTGGCGCATTTGTCTACGGACGTCTCACGCCCGGTTCGCAATGCAAAGGGCCGCACAGCTATCGTTTCGCAATTGTTCCTCATCGTGGCACATGGGCAGACGCAGAAATTCCGGCTCTGGTCAAAGCATGGCAAACGCCTGTGTATGCCTTGGAGAGCACCCCAACAAAAGGAACACTTGCCTGTCGTCATTCGATGCTCGAGGTTGTTTCGGACGGGTTGCAAATCAGTGGAATCAAACAAGCCGAGAATGGAAACGACCTTGTTGTCCGCCTCTACAATCCGTTTGACGATGCCCGCAAAGCAAGGATTATCCTTGGGATGCCGGTCAAGGAAGTCACTCTGCTAACCATGGAAGAACTGCCGCTGCAAAAGCTAAATCTTAGCGAAGATAATTCGCTTGAATTGCCCATTGAAGCAAAACGCATCACCACACTGGGCATCAAATGGCAAGCATAGAAAATAACGTGAACGGGTCTTATATACTCAGACCCTTTTTCGTACGAAGCGTTAGTTTTCCTTAATATCCTCATTGATGCGCATGCCGAAATGGCGGCCCGCCTGATCCGTCTGAACAAGCACTTTGTCGCCGGCTTTCAGCGTCACAACGCTAATCGGCGTTCCATCGGGCGCTGTCAGGCGAATTGTTTCCGCATTCTGCAAAAAGATTGCGCCCTCGGTCTCGCCCACTTTTGCGCGAATCAGCAACATAGGACGTGCTTCGATTTTGACGCGGCCAATGGTTGCCAGCGACGCATTGCCATTGCAATCAACAATCATGACTTCATTGCCCGTTTTCAACTCACCCAAATAGGTTGTCTTGTCCCCGGCAAGTTTAGCGTAAGCATGAACCGCACCTGAGTTTACGCGGAAAGGACGTGCCGCGACATATTCATTACGTTCAGTCTCGGCATGAACAAGAAAGGTAAACGCGCTCGAATTCCCGCAAAGCATTCCCTGCCCACGCTGCAGCAGCGACATAGTATCAATGCAAACGCGATGCCCCATCCCCGCCGATGCCACTTCAACGATTTCCGCCACTTCGAGATTCTGTTTTGCCGTGACAAGTACAAGTTCTTTGACGATTGTTTTGAGTTCCGAGATAGCAGACGGCAAAACAACCAGCGCCGCAACACCCTTTTCAAGCACTCCGGCAGCCAGTCTCGCTTCGTCCAACGTTCCCACTTCCACGGCAACCTTATCACTCTGAGCAATCAGATTCTCGATGGGAATGATTTCCCAACCTCGAGCAATCACCACTGGCTTGCCTGACTTCAAACCATCAATGGCTCGCAATTCATCCGACTTTTCTGTCAGCGCAATTGTCTCAACACCCTCTTCGGGCAGAACGGTGCAACGTGCTAGCGAGCGAGTCGAATCGACGAATTTCTGAGGAACAATCAGGCAGTCGACTCCCGATTCCAGTGCGAGGGTAACGTCCTCTTTTACAAATGGGACAGACTTAAAATAAATCATACGATTCGCTGACATAGGTTGAACTTCCATAAATCCAAATAGTTTTTGTAATATACAATGGTAACCGCTATGCGGCTTTATTCATCACGATGTGGAAGGAAGAGCAACATCAAATATGGACAATACTTTTGGTCACGTTTTTCGCTTAACAACATGGGGAGAATCTCATGGTCCGGCGCTTGGTGGCACCATTGACGGTTGTCCGGCGGGCATTGCTCTTTCGGAAGAGGACATCCAACGCGAACTAGACTTGCGTCGGCCGGGACAGTCTGCGGCAGGAACAACATCACGCAAAGAATCGGATAAAGTCCGTCTTTTGTCCGGCGTTTTCGGGGGGGTGACCACAGGAACTCCGATTGCGTTCATAATTGAGAATCAGAACCAACATTCCAACGATTACGAGCAATTAGCGAATGTGTTTCGTCCCGGTCATGCGGATTACACTTTTCATGCTAAATATAATGGAATTCGTGACTGGCGTGGTGGCGGCCGTTCTTCGGGTCGTGAGACAGTGTCTCGTGTTGCCGGTGGCGCAATAGCCCTTGCGCTTTTGAAAAAATTGAATATCAAAGTCAATGCCTTTACCTGCGAATATGGTGGTGTCGCAGCTCCTCTGACGGATTGTGAAGGCGCAAACGATCGTTTGTTTTTTGCACCCGATGACGGTATTGTCGACAAATGGCGAGTCCTCACTGAAGAAGCCGTGTCGCAGCAAAACACCATCGGCGGCGTTGTGCAAATCGAAGCGACAGGTGTTCCCGCCGGATTAGGAGAACCTGTTTTTGATAAGCTTGATGCGATTCTTGCGCAGGCGATTATGTCAATCGGAACTGTTAAGGCTGTGGAGATTGGCGATGGAATGGCAGCCGCACGACTTTCCGGAGCACAGAATAATGATGCGATGACAGGCCTCAACGAGTTTGCTTCGAATCACGCAGGTGGCATTCTGGGCGGCATCAGCAATGGCCAACCCATCATCATCCGTGGTTGGGTCAAACCAATTGCCTCCATCCCGCTTCAGCAAAACACCGTCGACACACAAGGCAATTCGATCACAATCAACATCAAGGGACGGCATGATGTTTCGGCGATTCCGCGCATCGTTCCGGTGATGAAAGCAATGACGGCTTTGGTCTTGGCGGATTTTGTTCTTCGGCAAGAGAGCAAAAGGTGGTTACGGAGCAATGAAGACTAAAGTCGGCTTAGTCAGCGACACACACGGTCGCATTCCGCAAAATGTTTATGCCGCATTATCCGACTGCTCGATAATCCTTCATGCCGGCGATTACCACGAACCTCTGCGCATCGAGAGCCTGGGTTGGTCTGACGACGCAACAAAACCGGCGCCAACGGTGATTGCAGTGTGCGGTAATTGTGATTGGGACGAATCATATCCGGCAGAACAATACTTTGATATTGACGGCGTCAAGATTTATCTCTGCCATGGACATCGTTTCGCTTATGCCGAAGAACCATGGGATACAGCCATTGCACACAGTTTGCTCTACGCGAACAAACACAAATTACCCAAGGAAAAACCGGATGTCATTGTTTTTGGACATTTGCACAAGCCGATGGATTTTGTCCATCAGGGAGTACGCTTTATCAATCCCGGCTCTCCGACAAGACCGAGAAATGGCAAACCGACTCTGGCTGTCATGACGATTGACAACTCCGTCATCACCTATTTGGAATGGTTTGAGTTCGATTCAACATACTAATTTGAGTCGCCACAATTGAACGAATTAATAATTAAATAGTATTATCTTCATAGGCAACAAACAAATTATTAGAAACATTGGCAATGCGCAATATGTTAAAAAGAAACCGTGTAATCGGTTATGTCTTGGCTTCGGCAGTGATACTTATATCCTCCGTTGCAATCGCGGGACCATACACTTCAGCGGGATTAACCCCGTTCAGTCTGACAGGTGGTGCTCCGCCCAGTACCACACTCGCAGAGATGGAGCCATCTGTTACGGTCATTTTCGCACCGACCGACGCAGGATTCGCAGCATTAGACAGTTTTCTCGCATGGGCAAGCACGTCTGCCAATACAGTGAGTTGTCCCAAGTTTGCTATTGCGATTCTCAAACCTGATGACTTGCCTGATGTTGTCACCGAAGCTCTGGTGCAACGCAAATGCTCACTGCCAGTCTACTGGACAACCCAGTCTCAGGGCGGAGCGCTTCTCCCCCAAGGAATCCATGGGCGAGTTGTGATTAACAGCAACGGCACTGCACAGGGAACAACATTTGATAAACTTACTGAGGAAGTGACCAAGGTAACAGCCGCCGCAGCGCAAAGCACCGGTGTAGTCGAACCTAAAATTACCTCAGGCGAAACGCCCTTGCTGTATCCTCCGGGTGGTGCAGTTGTATCCACAGGCGTACAGGTTAAGGCTGTGGCCACAACAGGAACCACTGTCAACCAAGTAGGAACAACATCAACTGTTCTGCGTCAAACCGGCGCCTACTTGAATCGTCGATATGGAATGAAAACTGTTTTCCCACCCAATATTGGTTGGCGCGAATCACGTAACGGCGATGGAGCCATCGGGCAAGCCCTGTCGGATCCAAACTCAAAACTGGTCTGGCGTGTTTGGGGTGCCCCCAATAACATGGATAAAACCGGTGAGCCAGGTGGTCAAATGACTGCGCTCGAATATGTACGACGACTTATTACGCTGACGGCGAGTCGTTTGGGAACGCAACCGTCATTTGAAAAACGTTTTGAAGTGCGTGAAGGCGATGCCGTTGGTCGCGATTATACGTACACGATTAAGCCAACGGAAGGGACAAAAGTCCGCGGGCGCGTTCAGGCTTTTGAAGTAAACGGAGTCATCAAAGCAGTTTCGGTTGAAGGACCGGATAGCGAGTTTCAAGCTCACTCAGAGGAAATCGATGAGTTCTTTAAGAGCTTCACCACTCAACCTGATTTGACTCTTCAGACCCCACAGGATATGCCTCCAGGTGCTCAGCAGCCTAGTCAACCTCTACTGCAACCACAGCCGCAAATCAATCACTTCCCGCAGACGATTCCTCTTGACAATACCGGGTTTGGCCTGTAATTGACCAACTCGGCAATTATTCGCTTGGTGCTGTTTTCGTCAGGCGGTTTCGCAATTCAGCCAATTCTTTGACTGCGGAAGGCTCAAGACGTGACCATTCGCCTGCCATTTGTCGTGCCAGAATCAGTATCTTGCAATATTGATTGAGCATCTCCATGCGATAATAGCATGCCTCGACAGTTTCCCCCAGAGCTAGCGCTCCATGGTTCGCCAACAAATAGACATTTGCCTTGGTTTTGCAGTCAATGATTCCGTCCGCAAAAGCTTGTGTTCCCGGTGTCGCATAAGGAATCATCGGAATATCCGGCAAAAATAGTTCAATCTCCGGCAAGATGTTTCGTGGCAATGATTGTCGGGCGATACAAAACGCCGTTGCATGCGGCGGATGTGCATGAACAATTGCCTGAACATCGGGGCGATGTTTCATCACTTCGATATGCGCTCGCACCTCACTTGTGCGCGGTAACGCACCCGACAACTGATTACCATCCATATCGACAACCGGCAAATCGTCAGGCTTCATAAAACCTTTGCTAACCATAGTCGGCGTACAAAGAATGCAGTCATTGGGCAAACGAATAGAGATGTTGCCATCATTTGCAACGACATACTCCTTCAGCCAGAGACGATGTCCTATCTCACAAATAGACTGCCGCAAATTTTGTTCGCACACATTATCATTCATGTTTCTTTCTCCATGCCATCCAAGCGCTACGCGCCGGTTCTACCATCATTACAGACCCAAATATCAAAACAGGACATCCCGTATCGAGCGCCGCACAAACAGCGTCCTCCACCGTTTCGCAAGTCTGCGTCAACAAGGTTGCATCCTGCTGACGAAATATTTTTTCAATATCCTCAACCGCTGCACTACGAGGACTCTGTGTGCTGCATACAATGAGCTTTTTGGGATGCAATTCCCTCAAGACAATCTCAGCAATGGACGCAATCTCCTTGTCTGCCATAAACCCACAAACGACAACCGGTTTCTCGACAGGATAACACTGTTTCCACGCCTGCGTCATCGACATTGTGGACAGTACGCAATGAGCGCAGTCAATGACAACGGGAACGGGCAAGGATGCCACACACTCGAAGCGCCCCGGCCAGTCGGACTGACTCATTGCAACAGCAGCACGTTCACCGTAGATATTCGGATACGCCTGTATAAGAGCCGTCAATGCCGTCAACAAATTCCATGCTTGATGTTCGCCAACTAATCGATTCTTGATTGTAAAAATCTCATCATCAAAAGTTATCGTCCACTGAACGCCCGAGGCGTCCTTGCGGCGTGGGGGCACCATATTGCCAATATCAATCACGGTCGCTTTGGAGTCAATGAGAGACATCCGCTCCGCGATAGCGTTTCGCACTGCGGATTCGTAGAGCGAATCCTGTTTGGCAAGAATAACACAATGACTGTGTGGTTGAATAACCGCCGCTTTTTCCGCCGCGATTTCTTCGACAGTGCGACCCAAAATGCCTCGATGTTCGGGACCTATTGGCATAATCAGATTGATGAGTTTTTGATTGGGCGAAAGAAAAACATTTGTCGCATCAAGTCGCCCGCCCAGACCGGCCTCAATGACTACGGCCGAGCACTGTCGCTCACGAAAATACACAAAACCCATGGCAGTAAGAAGCTCAAACATTGTCCGCATCCCCACGATCTCGTCCGTAGAGGTACTCCTTCTGCGAGACAAATCCTTGATAAGATTTCCCGTCCAACGACAAAACGAAGTATCGTCGATTTCTTGCAAATCAACACGAATGCGCTCTGTCAGCCGTGTCAAATGTGGCGAAGTAAACAGCCCGGCACAAATGTTCGCTTGCTGTAATCCATTGGCAATCATTGTGGACACGCTGCCTTTGCCTTTGGTTCCAACGACATGAAAAACAACAGCAGGCTCAAACTCAGGATGACCTAAATCGGCCAACCATTTGCGAAACGCCTGCAGATTGAAGTTTGTCGTATTGTAGCGAATGCACCCATGAGACATACGCTCATAGTTTGTTAAGTTCTCTATGAGCGCGACAGCCTCTTGTAAGTCCTTGGGCATGGGCGAAAACTCCTGATGCCCGGGTTCTTGAACCAAAACTACAGACCTTCTTCCACACGCAACACAATGCCATCATTCTCGTTCACTTCAGGCATCGCGTTAATCTCAGCGACCGCAGCTTCGATTGCAGCTTCACAGGTCGGATGTGTCACCAGAATAATCTCGGCCCATGTCTTGTGCGGGCCATGTTGCATCATGCTGCAAATACTGACTCCATTTTTGCCCAACGACGCGCTAATCTTGGAAAGCACACCAAGTTTATCATCCGCACGGAAGCGCAAATAATACTTTGTGGTCAGCTCGCCGATAGGCATCAGTTTTTTGCTACCAACAGGCACCCGCAAATTGGGGCGGCGCGGAGTCGAATTACCACTCAGTTTGAAAGCGGCGATTTCCATCAGGTCACTGCAAATGGCTGCAGCCGTCGGTGATGCGCCGGCACCGCGGCCATACATCATTGTTTTGTCGACCAAGTCGCCATCGGTCAACACAGCATTGAACACACCGGAAACCTTTGCCAGTTGCGATTCTTTCGGCAGCAAGGTCGGATGAACACGAACGAGTGCTTGACCATCCTCTGTCAGTTTGGCAAGGCCAAGCAACTTAATCGTGTAGCCTAATTCTGTTGCGTATTTGATATCTGTTGCGCTGAGGCGTGTGATACCTTCGACAAAAACATCTTTGAACCGAATATCCTGCCCGAATGACAGAGACGCCAGTATGGCAATCTTGTGGGCTGTGTCCAGACCCTCGATGTCGTAGGTCGGATCAGGTTCTGCATAACCGAGGCGTTTTGCTTCCTCAAGCGCATCGCCAAAATCCATTCCCGTTTGCGTCATTTGTGTCAAAATATAGTTGCATGTACCATTCAGAATACCATAGACACCCTTAATCCGGTTAGGGCAAAGACCAAGCATCATCGCACGAATATTGGGAATGCCACCACCGACAGAAGCCTCAAACAGCAGCTTAACTTTTTTCTCTTCCGCGAGCGCAAACAGTTCGGCACCGTGATTGGCAAGCATTGCCTTATTGGCCGTCACAACATGTTTTCCATTTTTGAGAGCAGTCTCGACAAAGGTGCGTGCAGGCTCAATTCCGCCCATCAGTTCAATCACAACATCAATCGAAGGGTCATTGAGCAACCCTTTGGTATCGGCAGACAAAATCGCGGGGTCATAATCCGCGTTTCTCTTGCGTTCTGTATCCAAGTCGGCAATGCGGGTCAAATTCAGTTTGACTCCGACGCGTTCAGCCATCAAGTCGCCGTTGTTGTTCAGGGCGTTCACCACACCCGTACCAATGTTGCCAAAACCAATTAATCCGATGTTAATCTGCGTTGTCTCTGTCATAGTCTTTTCTCCGATACTACCTCAGCTTAAGCCGTTATTTTTCCTTTGCGTTTTCTTTAAAACCGATGAAACTGGGTTCTGGTGTCAAATCAACACCAAACTGTTTTTTGACTGCGTCCTGTATCTCCGTCATGAATTCGACAATCTGACGAGCCGCTCCTCCACCATAGTTAATGATGGCTAAGGCGTGATATGGGTTCAGCCCGATGTTGGTGCTCTCATACCTTGTCCCCCGCTTGAAGCCCGCAGCCTCAATCAGCCACGCTGCCGAAACTTTGACAACTCCATCGCCGGCGGGATGCGCCGGGATTCTGTCTTCCTCGACAGGATTGGAAAGATTCTTGGCGCCTTCGATGACCCGTTTGAAGTCATCACCGGACAGTGTCGGGTTGACGAAGAATGAACCGCAACCGTGCGAATACACATTGTTCTCGTCGTAGACCATCCCTTTCGAAATGCGAACATCGAGGACTGCCTGTCGTACCGTGTCGAGTGTCGGCGGGCCAAGCTGTGGGCGTTCGTCAAACCAATCCTGCAAATCCGTATAGGTAATCTGAGGTGCTTGATTCGGGTGCAACGCAAAGGTTACATTTGTGATAATATAGCGGTCCGGCTCTCTCTTGAAGCGACTTGAACGATACGAGAACTCGCACCATTCGGCGTCGTGGTCTTCGATTTTCATTGTCGTCCGGTCAATGACGCGGACAGTGTGAATGACGCTAGCTACATCATGGCCATATGCCCCGATATTCTGAACCGGCGCAGCGCCAACAGTCCCGGGAATACCCGACAGGCATTCCAAACCACCTAATTTACTACGAACACTGTACAGTACAAAAGCGTCCCAAACTTCACCGGCTCCAACCGAAAACAGCAGTTGGGACCCGCTGTGTTTCATGACAACACCACGCAAAGTCGGAAGTAACACCATGCCGGGATAACCACGATCCGAAAACACAACATTGCTCCCACCACCCAAAATGAAAACGGGGAGTTTATGCTCCTCGGCCCATTGCATGGCTGAGATTATTTCTGTCGTCGAAGATACCCGCGCTAAACAACGAGCCTGTCCACCGACACCTATTGTTGTATAGGGAGCCAATGGCACATTTGCCATAAACTTGGAGTTTTCGGGACTCCGCTCAATTCTCATGGTGTGTCAGAACCTTTCTTTAATGCTAGCAAAACAGTATCAGGTACTGTCTGTGTTGTCTTAATGATGTAGTTATGATAATACACGAAAAAAAGAACAAATTCTTTATTATCGCCTCTATATATATAAAGAGTTTATCTCAACACCTTCTAGTTTAGAGTTCATTATGTATCGCAGACTGCTTTCGTTTTTGTTATTGGTTACTACGACCTGTGTCGCAATAGAGGCGGCACCACCAACAGGATATTATGACGGATTGGATAATTTAACGAGAACACCTCTTAAGAACGCGCTACACAATATTGTTTTCAACCATACGGTTTACACCTATGCCAATGCCTATACGGCACTGGAATACATCGAGGAAGACCCCGATAATACCGCGAACATTTTGACGCACTATGGAAACGATTCAATTCTGAAGAGCAACCATGGCAGCACTGAAGGAACATGGAATCGTGAGCATCTCTGGCCTCAGTCGCTTGGCTCGGAATCAGGGTCCCCGATGTATACAGATTTGCACCATTTGTTTGCCGAAGAGGCAAAGATGAATACCTTCCGTAGTAATAGCGTTTTCGCCAATGTTACTAGTCCGACACGGGAAGCTAAAGGCTGTAAATGGACGTCGAGTGAGTTTGAACCGCGAGACGATTCGAAGGGAGATATCGCCCGAGCACTGATGTATATGGAGATGACATATGGCGTCTCTCCATACAATTATACCCTTATCAATGGGACAACGCCGGTTTCCGGGCAGATGGGGGTTCGTGACACCCTGTTGCAATGGCACTTGAAAGACCCAGTCGATGCAAGAGATTTGCGCCACAATGAGCGTGTCTATGAGAAACAGGGGAACCGGAATCCTTATACGGATAACCCAGAGTTTGCCACACGCGTTTATGATTTGGACGCAACCATCGGCGGGACTGTTTCCGCTGCCTATGACAAACAAGCAACAGAATCACTGACAATCGGCACGACAGGCAATGTGTACGCCTCAATGGACTTGACGCTCACGACCGGAACGGAATGGAATTTTGGTCAGCTACATATCACGAAGAACGGAACCGCGCCGGATTCGGACATCAGTGCAGTCAGACTGTACGCTGACCTCAATCGCAACAAGTTAATTGACGCCACTGATTTGCTTTTGCAAGAGGCGGTTTTCGCGAATGACTCTGTCGCCTTCGATGCACCTGAGATGGTCCGGGCGGCAAACAACGCTCCTCTTTCGTTATTGGTTTCGATGGACATCGCCAATAATGCGACCTCGGGCAGCACGGTGGCTTTACTCTTTCCGGAGAACGCGATTTTAGCGGACCCAAACAAGTCGACCTATGTTTCGCCATCTGTCGCAGAGTTTCTGACGACTCAATCGATTATTGTTGGGGCGTCGCCGACGCCTGGACCAATACCACCAACTCCTGTAGAGAACGACGGGGTTGTCATCAACAAGTTCCTGAATGCCTTGGATAATGCGAATGAGTCAATCGAACTGCTCATTACGAAAGACAACACCAGCCTCGTCGGGTTGTGGCTCAAAGATTTCTCGAGCAGTGGTACTGGCGATAATGGCGGTAGCTATCAGTTTAATGATGTCGCTAAATGGAAATCGCTGAAGGCCGGAACGCTCATCGCGCTTATCAAGAATGGTACGCCCATCACGGAATCATCTCATGTATTGAGTGCGAAACTCACGGATACAACTCTGTTTACTACGGGTGGTGGCACCTTCGACATCGCGAAGAGTGAAATTGTCATGATCAAGTCCGGAACCAAGACTGGCACAGAGAACAGCATTCATGCTCTTGGTACTGTGTCCTCGACTCTCACCAAATGGACTGAAATCACAACCGGATTGAAAGCGACAACAGAAACTGATGCCACAAGCGGTGCAACCGTTCTTATCAAGAATAGCCATTCAACTCTGACTGATTTCAACACTAATGATGAGACCGAGATTATCACCAATAGTGCGCCAGCATTTGGCACAGCAAATAACGCGCAAAACGATGCGTTCATCAAACAGTTGCTCCCTGTCAACCTAAGTTTTTTAGAAGTCGAGTAGATAAGGATATAATCATGGAAGAACTATTGAATCGGTTAATAACCGCAATTGAATTTGGAAAACGCAAAGACGCGACAGCCTTAACGCAAGAGTTGCTAGACGCAGGAATGCCTCCGAAAGACATTCTGGAAAAAGGAATGATTTGCGCGATGAGTTCCGTCGGCGCAAAATTCAAGGCCGATGAGATTTTTGTCCCCGAGGTGCTGATTGCTGCCAGAGCAATGAAAGCGTCGATGGCTGTCCTCAAACCGACACTTGTCGAAGCCGGAATTAAGCCAAAGGGAACGATTATTATCGGGACTATAGCCGGCGATTTGCATGACATTGGAAAGAATCTGGTCGCAATGATGTGCGAAGGGTGTGGGCTGTCTGTCATCGATCTGGGCGTTGATGTAACTCCGGAAAGGTTTGTCGATGCCGTTCAGGAAAACAAACCACGCATCGTCGCCATCAGTGCGTTGCTGACGACAACCATGGTGAACATTCCATCCGTACTTGAAGCGTTAGGCACAGCCGGATTACGTGACCACGTGAAGGTGATGGTTGGTGGCGCGCCTGTCACTCAGGAATGGGCAACTTCAATCGGAGCGGATGGCTATACCGAGGATGCTGCATCCGCCGCAGAAATGGCACAAGCTTTAATCGGGTAAACCCCGTTTACGAAACCAGATGTTTGCGCAACAGCACAAGGAAATCCTGCACGTTGGTAACAATCGAAGTGCAAGTTAGTGTACCACGATCGCGTAGTTTGTTGACCGCAAATTCAGAGATATCCACCGAATAGATGTAAACGGGACGGACTGTGTTATCCGGCAAAACACTGTAGCTGGGCAGCATGTTGCCAAAGGCTATTGTGTGAAGTTGTGTCGCAAGCGCAATGACCGTCGTCGCTTTTCGTGCCTGTTCACGCATCTTATCCTGTGCTTCGTAAACATTGGCAATCACCGACGGAAGCGGACCATCATCACGAATGGATCCCGCCAAGACAACGGGAATCTGTTTTTTCAACGCCGCATGGAGAATGCCATCGCTCAGGTTATGCTCGCTTATCAGTTTTTCCAGACTGCCTGCGCGACGGGCATGATTGATTAAATCCAGATGATGATAATGCCCGTTTGAATAGCCTTGCTGCGTATAGATATCTTGCCCAAGCGCACTGCGATAGAGTGCTCCCTCTAGATCATGGGTCGCGAGCGCATTGCCGGCACACAGAGCATGAACAAATCCGGCCTCTATGAGTTGAGCCATCGCATAGCGCGAATCATGATCAAAACAGGCCGCCGGACCCAGAACCCACACAATGTGACCATGGTCATGCTCATGTCGCAACAACTCGTATAGCGCGTCGTAATCTTTTGAATAGGCTGTCTCACGTGAACGCCCCGTCCGAAACGCGAAGACATCGGCCTCGCCTTTGGTCTGTGGAAATCCTTTTGTGTGGACAAGAATACCTTCTGAACCATCCTCTGTTCGTCCGACACCGACCAAATCACCGACTTGAAGATTCCTAAACTCAATCACATCAATCGTTTTGTTGTCGCGCAAAACGGGGACGCAATCCATGCGACTTTGCCTAGGCAAAATCCATTCATCTTGCACATGAAAATACTCCGGAAAAATCGACATGGCATGGAAATCCAGCGGGGCGACTCCCTTTTTCTGAACGGCTTCCCAACGCGCCTGTGGCGCGTTTGCCAAATCAGAAAAATCCGGCGAAGTATATGTTGGCAACGTAAAGTGGTTCATAGCAAACAATCCTGTTTTCCCAAAAGCATTCTAAATAGTACTATTATTTGTTCCGAGACAAATTGTACAGAATCCGCTTTTATTCGGCAAATTGTCCGGTTTGAATAAAGCGAACGCTAGCCTCGACAGTACGCTTGCCAAGCGGCAAAAATCGGTGAAGATACGGCAACAACAGGAATCCATCCATCTGTGGTAGATATGTCTCGCTCACCGCAACAATTCCGTCATTATCGCCATGAATCATCGGATTCATTCCTATGGGAAAACCTGTTCCGCCTGCAATGACACCGAATGACAAAGGCGGCTGTGGAGCACGAAAGCACATCCCTATGTCACCGGATCGCAAATCCTGACCAGCCGGACCCAACAGCATCTTGTACAGTTTAGTCTGGGCAAGAACATCAGCAAGATAAGTACCTTTGTTTGGCGTACCAATCATGACCAAACGTCCAAGAGTCGCATCATCCGTCTTGTAGTCCTTCAGCGCGTATCGAATAATGATGCCGCCCATGGAATGCCCAACAAAATGAAGTTTCCGTTTCTTGTGTACGTACTTGCCAATGACGGCTACGAACTCCTCGGCAATGTCGGGGATTGACAATTGAGTCGAAGGATAATGCCAGTTCACGACAGTATAACCCGCGCGATGAAAAGCTTGCTGCAATCGAGCCATATCAGTGTTGTCACGTGTTATCCCGTGGACAAGAAAAACGACTTCGTCCGCATGCTCACTGCTCTCGATTGGATTGATATAGAACTCATTAGTGTTGCGATCGATTGCAAGTGGCGAAATGCTCCCCATGACAATAGCTGACATGAAAGCAAAATAAAACAAAAAACAACTGACTTTTGAACATATCCTCATCGTATAACATCAGTAGGTACAGTAGATTTCGACAAAAGGCTTAAATATCGCTTAGATAGTTCACGCTATTTGTTCTTTGCTGTATATTGTATTATCAAAAACAAGGGAAAGCAACATGAGTAAACCAGAAATAAGGATGCAGGAAATCCTTAAAATTCTTAAGAAGAAGCGTTTGAATTCCTTTAGCTTAGCAAACGAGCTAAATGTAAATCAACGAACGGTTCGTCGTGATCTAGAGAAGCTCAAAAACAATGGACGGATTGTCCGTAAAGGTCATACGTATGAAGTCATCCCTGAGGGGAAAGTCTATCCGCATACTGAGGGCAATATTTGTCTTGAACTTTCGCCTGATGATATCGAGATGCTTTCGACTATTTATTCTGTTTCCACTGAAACAGACCTTAATGCTGGCTTAAGCCCAATAGTGGACATTTTGGAGCAAATGAATTCCGCAGAAAAGAAAAAGCACACGATTTCTGAGAATGCCCAAAAGAGAATTGAGATTTTCAAGGTCATCGTCACAGCGATTCAAACGAAAGGATTCCTGAATTTGGTATACAAAAACGCCAACGGAAGAGAATCTGCACGTCTCATTAAGCCCTACCGGTTTTTCATGTATGGTGACATCCTCTATTTGTGCGCATGGTCCGGCAAAAAGGAAGATCTTATCACTCATGGGACACCTACTTCACAAGACTCCAGTGACCAAAACAAACAGGACAATTCGCTGAGGACTTTTGTGCTCCGTCGAATTCAGAAAGTTTCTAAACCATCGAAAAGAAGAACCGAATATTTTGACGCGGATAGAAGTGAAACGGAAATCCAAGACTATATCGATGGACTGTATAATGCCTATCCCATCAAGCGCAATCAAAAAGTGACTCTGACTGTTAAACCATATCTGGAAAGTTACCTCACTCTACATCCGATACATCCCAAGCAAATAATGGTAAAAGCGAAAAATCAAGAATCGCTCTATGTTTCGTTTTCCGGAGACATCAACAAACCGTTGATAGCGGCTATTTTGAGGCTTGGCTCTGATGCTGTGGTCGAAGGACCCAAAGATCTGAGAAAGCGCATCAAGGCAGAACTGGCGGAAACACTAAAGCAGTATAACTAAACATTTTCGCACTTAACTTCAATGCGGGATAATCATTTTCGATGATTGTCCCGCATCATTTTTTAGTCGATCGCTTTCCATAAATCGGCAATCGCACGTGCAATCGCCATATGAATTCTCGGTGGTCCGGTATAACTCCAAATATGTAATCCACCATGGTCAGCCCGTGCCGTCAATGGGAAGTCCAGTCCGCGATTGGCAGCTTCCGGCGGAGCGCCTGTCAGCGTAATACTCTTTAGTCCTGTTGCCTTGACAATTGCGGCCGCAGTCTCAGCAGTCGAACAGTAACTCTTAATCGCGATATCACTATGAGCGACAACCATCTTTTTTTTGCCATCGAAAGCCAAACGCGCAAAATCGATAAATGGTTTCATCTGTTTGGAATCAGGCACACGCATCCCCAGTGAATCTGTCGTTGCCGAGGCATACAATGAATCGGCCAGAACAACAGACTCTGTGCGGTCAACGATGTCGTCATACCCGAGCAAAACCCGAACCGCGCCATAACCCGCGCTAAAACTCTCTAGTTCATAACGATCGATTGTGATGTTATTGTTCGAAGAATTCGCTCGTAAAGTCGCCGTTACCGACGAAACCTGTTCGTCAAATGGCGCATGCGACGGATAAAGTCTCTCATAGGTACTCGACCCTTCTCCCGGGTAAAAACACAAAATGGGATTCTTCGCAGCACGTCTTGTGTGCTCCTCTATGGCATACCAAATCGCGCCATGATAATGAAAAGTCAGTTTGACAGTGTTGTCTGAAGTTATTGTATCGCGCCAACCCTCCGGCAAAAACAATGCTACAGAGGTACTATAATCAATCCGCTGTCCATGCGCCAATCTTGGCAAGCTTCCAATGTCTCTCCAGTTAATCGGTGGCGGCGTCACGGCATCTCCGGCGTCTTTCTCTGACTGAGAGAGACACGTGCCCGTGAGTGAAAGCCCCGCAAGCATTATTAATCCTGTAACAAGAAGTTTCTTCACAGTCAACCTATTCTCTCTCCGACCAGACGCCTTTATACTCACGGCGTGCCTTATCCTCCAGAGCCTTTAGTTCCTTCACTGGCGCTGATTCCCATAAATCTTCCTCGTTAAGTCTCGCCAAGCCATTAGTGAGCAAGCCCTGCAAAATGTCGGCATTCTTCTCATCGGGCAACAGAAAACGTCCATGCAATGCCCCATAACGGTCACGCGGTGCATCAACAAAATCTAATATAACTTTCTTGCCAATCAGTTGTTTTTTCAACCAGTCATTTGCTTCACGTGCATAGATGACATCAACGCGGCGTGTTGCTTTCTCTGACGGAACACGAGCACCACGAATGCGCACCTGTTCCTTAGTCTGTACCAAGATTTCGCCACGATCCATCACGTCCAAAACTTCGACATCAATCGGTTGGTACATCCGTGTTTTCCCAGCTGTCGTATAGGGCGCCATCTCGGCAATACTCGACGTCACACGAGCAAGGGGAACTGTTCTCGTCAACGACAAATCAGAAGAACCAACCAACAGATGAGACGGAGTTGGCCTTGGAAAAGGTTTATTTCTCTGAATCATGGCGGTCTCAGGCTTTACCATTTGATGCGACGTTGCCATCTGTTGTTGTGTACTCACTGCTTGTTTTGTCGGAACAGGGGTCGCCAGAACCGGAGAAATCAATTGTTGCGCTCCAATGCTCATGGCGCTGACGCTCAAGACTGCACATAGGATATACTGATACATAGAGAACCTCAGACTATTATAAATCGTTTTCTTATGATATACATACAGATTTTTGTTGAAAACACAACAGAAAACCATATTATAAACTCTGCAATTCATCGGCTGTAAGTTCACGCCATTTCCCACTCGGAAGATTACCCAGAGTCACCTTGCCCTCGCGCACACGGGTCAACTGTTTGACTGTGTGTCCTACGGCACGCATCATCATGCGGACTTGCCGTTTGTGTCCCTCGTGGATTGTTACTGATAGGCGTGATGTGTTCGTTTCGGTTGACTTGTGTTTTCGCACCGTCGCCGGCGCTGTTACAAAACCATCTTCAATCGCAATGCCTTTTCGTAAGGCATCAATCGCGTCATCTGTGATTTCGCCCCACACAACCACGTCATACTCCTTCTCAATTTCGTTGGAAGGATGCATGAGTTTGTTTGCAAACTGTCCATCATTGGTGAGAAGGAGTAGCCCGTCGGTATCCATATCTAACCGTCCCACGGGGAATACTCGCGTCTTGATATCATGCAACAGTTTATAAATCGTCTTGCGTCCATGCGTATCACTCGCGGTCACAAGATATCCACGTGGCTTGTTGAACACTAAATAAAGGCATCGCTCTTGCGGAAGTTTCAATAGTTTCCCGTCAAAGATCACTTTGTCCTGTCCGGCGATGACCTTTGTTCCTAACTCGGTCACGATAGTCCCGTTGACCGCGACGCGTCCGGCAACAATATAAGTCTCACAATGCCGACGCGAATCCACACCACAGTCGGCCATGTATTTTTGCAGTCGCACACTGCCGTTGCCACCTATCGAATTGTCTGACTCCATAAGACCCCAATCTGATTGTAGAACTAATTATGTTTTCATACTACAGAGTCAGTAACAAATCTACCTTATGAGCAATATCTTTTCTCCGGAATTGTCCGCTTTTTGGGAGCGCAGCCAGGCCGCGTTTGATAGCGCGTTGCGTACCTTTTTGTCTTCTTCGATTTCGCCATACGGCGAATCGGTTGACAAATTGAAGAACCTTGATGATGCGGTAGCATATGCGTTAGGAATCGATTCGGAAGCAAAACCCGGCAAACATATTCGACCAATGCTCTGCCTTTTGTGCTCGCATTTTCTGGGCAACACATCCGGCGATGCGATGCCTTTTGCGCTCGCAATCGAGATTATGCATAATTTTACTTTGGTGCATGACGACATCGAAGACCAAGATGACTGGCGACGTGGACGCCCCTCTGTCTGGAAAAAACACGGATTCGACCAAGGCATTAACATCGGCGACTTTATGCAAAATCTTGTCTATCGTTGCTTACTGCAATCGCAGACGACTCTGTCAATAGCGCAAACGCTGCGCCTCTGCCAACTGATGACAAATACCATCGAGATGACCATCCGCGGACAAACTCTTGATATGAATGCCCGTAAACAACAAATCAAGATGGACGAGTACATGAAAATCGTCACCTACAAAACCGGATATTGTCTGGCTGCACCACTGGTTGCCGGAGCAATCATTGCCGGAGCAGACGAAACAACACAGGCGACACTGACGCAAATCGGCCTTGCTCTCGGGCCTTTGTTTCAGATTCGCGACGATGTCATCGACTTGACCGCAAACAAGGGACGCGCCGAAATCGGTTCGGATATTCGCGAAGGAAAACGGAGTGTTCTGGTGGCCATCGCCTGCGATCGTGCGCCTCAAACGCAGACGCAGAAGTTGTTGCAGATTCTCGACACACCACGAATGGAAAACACGACAGACGAAATCTTGTGGTGTCGCGATCTGTTCGATCAGTGCGGGGCGTTTGAACAAGCGAAAGTGATGTGCGACCAATTGTCGACACAAATGTTCGAGAATCTCGACAAACTCCCACGTTCTTTGTCTGCTCCTTTGAGCGAAGTCATCGATTATCTCAGAAAGCGGAATGCGTGAAACTCGACCGAAATACAAACAAGAGTATTGGCATTTTTGGTGGCAGTTTTGACCCGCCACACAAAGCGCATATCGCACTGGCGCAACAAGTCTTGCAACACCCAAACGGTGTCGATTATCTGTTCATCATCCCGGCCTATACTCACGCATTCGGTAAAGTACTGACACCATACGAACAACGCTTTGCGATGCTGATGTTAGCCTTTTCGGCGGAGGTGTTTTCGCCATATCTCAGAAAACGCATTCTCATTTCGCGCATCGAGCAAAGGTTAGGCGGAACCAGTTACACTTTTGAAACTGTCGAAGCACTCAAGCAGCAATATCCCAACGCTCAGTTTCATTTGCTTCTCGGCAGTGATACCTTCCGTGACATACCCCTGTGGCATCGTGCGGACGAACTCCTGAAAATAGCTTCTCCAATCGTATTCCCACGTGATGGTTTTGCCTGCAAAAAAGTCATGAAAGCAAACGAAAAATGGCTACACGATGTTAAGTTACCGGCATTCAGTAGCACCGAAATCCGCGCATTGTATTCCACTGGCGGCAATCATATGTTGCTCGCGTCCATGATGCCTGAGCCAATTTTAGAGTATATCCGAAAACACAAACTCTATCAGAGTCGCTGACGAGTTGTTGTCGTCGCAGAATCGTCCGAAACTACAGGCGAGATGATTAAGAGGTCATCTCTGTCATAGCGCACACGACGGCGACCGGCATCCACCTCGTCCATAACCGAACGCGCCAACCGCATAAACCGTTCTTGTTCCATTCCGCAATGCCGTGCCAACCAAAGCACAACCCACGAATCGCTGGTGATGTATTTTTCCTCAAACATGTTCATGCCTTGCGAACGGTACGGGACAAGACCAAAAGCGCCAAAGCTGACGGCAACTTTTGCATCGCGAGGAAGTATGGCTGACAACGCCTGTTTTGCGCGAACATCTTTGGCAGTAATTGTCCATGGTTTGCGATAATATCCATCAGTGAAGGTAGGCAAAAACAATTGGGCAATGGCAAAAACACTCATCCATATAACCAGAACAGATTTGCCCCAGACAAATTGTTTCCTGTCGAAATAACGGGTAACGGCGGCACATCCGCTAATCATCGCAAACGTCAAAAATGGCAAAAAAGGATACGAGTAGTAATAGCGCAATTCGCGCATGAATGGAAAACCAACTAGCAAGATTGGCAATGGAATCAAACATAGAAACAGCGCCTTGCCACTAAACAAACACAATCCACCAACCGACAAAACAAGAATACCGAGAGTTTGCACTGTGTCCCAACCAAACCCAAACCCGGCGAAACGCTCCGTGTAATCGCTGATGCTCGACGAACCTGCGGGTTGCGCTTGGGATACGCCAAACAAAACAATCCCCGACATAAGAAGCCAGAGTAAACACACGCTGCACACTCGCAAAAAATGGTTACGTTCTTTCGCACACGAACCATTGAGTTTTGCAGAGACAGACTCATAAATCGCATAGACGAGCACCCACACTCCGGCGTCTTCGCGAACAGACATCGCCAACACAAGGAGCAACCAGAACAACACGCCGCGACGCTGCCATGTCGCCATTACGCACAACATTAGGAACACATACCATGCTTCGAAATGGTCCGCTAAGGCCAGTGACCCCACATAAATGTTGCATAGAAACAAGACTCCGCAAAGAAAGGTCAGCACGGGCGAAAGTCCCTTTCGCAACGCAAGTAGGGTTATCGGAATCGGACAAAAAGCAATCGCAAATAGGTAGCTGCTAACAAGTGGCAACGCATAATCGGAGCACCATGTCAGCGGAACAAGCAACAGGAGAAACGGTGTGAAGTGACAGGCAAAATGATTGACTTCCATCATTGGCGAATACATAAAGCGCCCATGTGCCGTGTTCGCGAGGCAAGCCCAGATGTTGCCGACATCAGCAAGATACCAGTGACCTGTCAGAAAACGCGACACTGAAACATACTGCATCCATGCAAAGGAAACAAGGCATAGAAGCAACACCGCAAACCATAAAGAACGGTATTTCTGAAGCAATTCATTCATTTATCAACAGCACTCATGGTTTATATACATTCCGGCGAATCACGGCATGTCTATTTGCATAAAGCTAAGCGAATAAAATGCCCCAGTTGAGTAAGATAAAAGTGACATAAGTTACGCACTATGCTATAAGGACAGTATTCATAATCTATGCTACGAGCAATTATTGCAGGTACAGGAAGTTTTTTGCCGCCGAGGATTATCACAAACGCAGAACTGGAGACCATGGTTGACACTTCTGATGAGTGGATTGTGTCACGCACCGGTGTACACGAGCGGCATGTTGCCGACGCCATGGTTTTCACCTCTGATCTCGCAATCGAAGCAGCCCGCAACGCTATTGAGAATGCGTCCATGTCTCCCGAAGACATCGAACTTATTGTCGTGGCGACTCTCACAGCTGATATGCATACGCCCTCCGTCGCGTGTATCGTCCAGAGTGCTTTGGGCTTTAGCAAAAACACCATGGCTTTTGATATCAACGCAGCTTGCAGCGGATTTATTTACGCCATCACAATCGCGAATCAGTTTTTGCAAAACGGCGTCTACAAAACGGCGCTTGTGATTGGTGCGGAAACTATGTCGAAAGTGACAGACTGGGAAGACCGCAACACGTGTGTTCTTTTTGGCGACGGCGCCGGTGCTGTTGTTCTCAAGGCCGCCGAAACTGAAGACGGCATTCTGTTGACGAGCGCCGGTTGCGACGGAATCGCAGGGATCAAATCGCTAACAATCCCCGGCCTGAAGGTTTCCGATGAGGAAGCCAAGAAACGCGAGAATCGCAATCTGTGTACCATCCGCATGGATGGTGGCGAAGTCTTCAAGTATGCAGTCCGTATGATGTCGGAACAAATCACGACAATCATCGAGAAAGCCGGACTGAAACTCGAGGATGTTAAACTGATTATTCCACACCAGGCCAATGCCCGCATTCTCGAAGCAATTGCCCACCGCATTCAGGTCGACAAATCAGTCATCTTCTTTAATGTTTCGCATTCCGGCAACACCTCGGCAGCATCTGTCCCACTGGCATTGCAAGCTGCTGTTCAGGCGGATCGGATTCATAAGGATGACTACATTATTCTTGTCGGCCTTGGCGGCGGAATCACATGGGGCGCCGTCCTTATTAAGTGGGCATAAACAGGATTGTGTCACCCGTTTTTGGATCGAATCTCGTAATAATTTAACACCTGTCTATATATTTTTTTTCTTCCGTATGTAGCTATAGTTTTAGTGCAGACTTTTTCAGTTTGCACACACCCTTTTGCCAAAACAGAAAGTAATTACTTATGGCTAAGAAAAAAGACCTTGGGCACAGCGCCCACAGTAAAAAAGCAGACAATGTGATCGGGTTAGAAGGCGTCATGCCTCGTCCTATCAAAATCACGATGCTCGGTGCCGGAAGCGGTTTCACCCCTCATCTGTTCAATGATATCATGAGCATTCCCGGAATGCGGAAACTCGAATTCTGCTTAGTTGATATTGACAAGAAGCGCCTCGATGTCATGTACAAACTGACAAAACGTATGGCGCATGACTTTGGTCTGGAAGACAAAGTCGAAATCAAAGCGACAACCAACAGAATCGATGTTCTTTCCGATTCGGACTACATCATTTGTTGCGTCGAAGTCAGCGGTACATCCTGTGTTCGCTTCGACAACGACATTCCGCTCAAATACGGCATCGACCAATGCATCGGCGACACCATCGGGCCCGGCGGTCTTTTCAAAGGACTGCGCACCATCCCCGTATGGCTCGACATTCTTGAGGACTGCGAAGAACTCTGCCCAAACGCTGTTGTTCTCAACTACACAAACCCCATGAATATGATGTGTCTTGCGGCCGGTAGAACCAGCACAATGCAAGTTGTCGGACTTTGCCACAGCGTTCAGGGAACAAGCCACTGGCTCTCCGAACTGGCCAAGGTTCCCTACGAGGAAATGGAATGGGAATGCGCCGGAATCAACCATCTGGCATGGTTCACAAAGTTGGAGCATAAAGGAAAAGACCTCTATCCTCGCCTGTTGAAGCAATGGGAGAAGGAAACACGTGAACGCAAGGTCACGACGCATACGGAAGACGCATGGGATCTCGTCCGCAAGGATATGGCGGTTCACTTTGGCGCATTCATCACGGAGTCTTCAGGACACCTGAGCGAGTATGTTCCGTATTATCGCAAGCGCAAAGAACTCCTCAAGCATTACTGCGTCGAGGGTTATGGCGGAGGTTCGAGTTTCTACGCTAACAACTGGCCCACATGGCGCAAGAATAATGATGCGGAACGTCTGCGCGAACTCAAGCAGAAGGAACCGCTCACACAACCTCAGCGGACATGGGAATATGCCTCGTGGATTATCGAAGCAATCGAGAAGAACAAACCCTTCAAGATTCACGGCAACGTCATGAACAATTACTATGGCGGACGGCTTATCAGCAACCTGCCCGAAGACGGCTGCGTCGAAGTTCCGTGCCTCATCGACAGCAACGGAGTTCAACCGACTTGCTACGGCGATCTGCCACCGCAGATGGCTGCCATTTGCGCCGCCGACATGAGAATGTTTGACTTGGCTGCGGATGCCGCTATTTACAAGAGTGTTGAGCTTGCGACATACGCACTCATGCTTGACCCGCTGACGAGCGCAATCTGCTCACCAGCTGAAATCAAAAAGATGACTTTGGAACTGTTCAAGGCCGAAAAGAAATTCTTACAGGGCTACAAATAGTTTTCACCCAATAGGACAGCCAGTCGCCCTCTTACGGGAGACTGGCTGTGCTTTCATTTTTCGAAACGGAGCACCATAAGGGAACATGCAAAATCCGAGAGAAACAACTCTCGCCATTGCCTCGCAAACTCCACGACGCGTGGCCGAGTCTTTGCCGCCAATGAACAAACGGCGCAAAGGCATCAGCCCCGGTTGGTGGTTCATTTCGCCGTGGCTTTTTGGGTTCGTTTTTCTGACGGCACTTCCGTTCTTGGCAAGTCTCTATCTGAGTTTTTGCCAGTATGATGTTATCTCTCCCCCACGTTGGATTGGACTGAGCAATTACGAGAATCTGTTTTTGCACGACCCACTCTTTTGGAAATCCATTTGGAACACATTTGTCTATGCGGTGTTTGCGCTGCCACTCGGCACAGTCGCCGGCATCACGCTTGCATTGCTCCTGAGCCTTGATCTCCGCGGCATGAGCGTCTACAGAACCATCTTCTTTCTTCCCTCCATTGTTCCACTCGTCGCGACCTCACTGTTATGGGTGTGGATTTTGAATCCCCAAATCGGACTCATCAACAATTTGCTCGAGATGGTTGGCATCAGCGGTCCGCCATGGCTAGTTAGCCCCGTCTGGAGCAAACCGGCACTTATTCTCATGTCGATTTGGGGTGTTGGCGGCTCCATGATTATTTATCTTGCAGGCATCAAGGACATCCCGACTTTCTTGCACGAGGCAGCTCTGGTTGACGGCGCCAACACATGGCAACGTACATGGCACATCACATTACCCATGCTAACACCGGTGATATTTTTCAACCTCGTCATGGGTATGATTGGTGCCTTCCAGTACTTTACACAAGCTTTTATCATGACCGCCGGGGGCCCGCAAGAGAGCACTAACTTTTACTGCTTATACCTTTTCCAACGGGCATTTCTCTATCTTAATGTCGGCTACTCAAGCGCAATGGCATGGATTTTGTTCGTGATTGTTCTCGTAGTCACAACAGCCTTGATGAAAACTCATACGAAATGGGTGCATTATGAAGGTAACTAAAATCAACATTAAACTGTTTCTCAAATGCCTTCTCGGGATTGCGCTTATCAATGGGTTCATTATATTGCTCATTGACCCGGCAGCACGCGTTGAACGCAAATACCCAGACCGTGAAAAAGTTGTCTTTTGGCACATGTGGACGGGCGAATGGAAAAAGGTTATTGATCGAATCGTTGATGAGTTTAACGAGAATCAGAATAAGTACGAGGTGTCATCACTCTCACTCGCCAATGGTGACATGAAGTTTCTTCTGTCGACTGCGGGCGGCGATCCACCAGATGTGATGGCGCAATGGAACTGCGTGATTCCGGCATGGGCAAAACGCAAAGCACTGATGCCTCTGGACAGTCTGATGTCTGACGAGGATAAAAAAGCCTTTGAGGAAACATATCCCGTCATTCAAAAAATTTGCCATTTCGAGGGCAAGAACTACGGGATTTGTGTCGGGCTGAACATATATGCTCTTTTCTATCGTCCCAGCCACTTCGAGGAAGTCGGGCTTGACCCAAACAAAACGCCAAAGACGATTAGCGAATTGAACGAGATGTCTGAAAAGCTTTATAAGGTTGCGCCCGATGGAAAAATCCAGCGTGTGGGAATCTACCCTAATCATATCCAACAGTGGATTCCATCTTTCGGTCCGGGAATGTATGACTACGACAGTAAACAAATGACCATCGTCACACCGAACAATCTGCGATGCCTTGAGTGGATGCAGAGTTTCCCGAAGAAATATGGCGTCAAGAACCTGACATTTTTCGAGTCTTCGTTCCAGAATGGCTACAGCGGCACCCTCGACTGGCCTTTCATCACCGGCGGTTATTCGTTCATGGTTGACGGACAATGGCGCATCGAGCAACTTGCCAAATATGCGCCCGACTTGGACTATCGTATTTGCCCGCTGCCTGCTGCCGACGAGGACGGTCGCCCTAACGCCTGCCTGTGCAATGGCAATTTCCTGCTTATTCCCTCGAGCGCGAAGTGCCCCGAAGGCGCATGGGCGTTCATGCGCTACTGGTCGGGCATCGCGAATCCTGACAATGCAGCAAAGTACTACACGTGGGGTGGCTGGATGCCAATCAGTCCCGCGGTTACCAATGCCGCGGTCTTCCAAGAATACCTGACAAAGTATCCGCAATGGAAAACGTTTGTCGACCTCTTGCCGTCAGAGAATTTACAGGTCTGGCCACCCGTCGTTTATCAGAATTTTCTGTTAGACAGAATAGCCACTTTCAGTTCTGTTCTCACAAGTATGAGTAAATCGCCAAAGGAGACCTTGGAAGGACTAAGGGATATGGTCACCCAAGAAGAAGAACGAATCAAGCGGGGACAGCCATGAGTACGGTTCTCAAACAATCAAAATCGGTACGGTTCGTGGCACACCTGACATTGATTATCCTGTCCATCCCCTGCCTTCTGCCGCTCCTATGGATGATCTCCACCTCGCTCAAAAGTGATGCGCAAATCTTCCCGTCTGTGGGCGAAATCGGCGGATTCCGTCTATCGGATTTCATTCCGAATCCCATCCTCTGGAGCAACTACCCCGAGGCAATGCGTTCGGTTCCCTTTGGAACGTACCTCCAGAACACACTCTTTCTTTGCATCTCGACCACCATTGGCGCTGTCCTCTCCTCCGCATTAGTCGCCTATGGATTTGCCCGAACAAAATTTCGTGGTCAAAAGATTCTGTTTATTCTTGTGCTGTCAACACTGATGCTCCCGCCACAGGTCACCATGATTCCTACCTTCCTCCTCTACAAAGGAATCGGCTGGTACGGCACATGGTTGCCATTGGTTGTGCCCTCCTTCTTCGGGAGCGCCTTTTACATCTTTTTGATGTGCCAGTTCTTCCGCACCATTCCCAATGAACTCAGCGAAGCCGCCCGCATTGATGGATGCGGCGAGTTGCGCATTTTCTTCCAAATCATGTTGCCACTGTCCATCCCCGTCATGGCCACCTGTGCCCTGTTCCAGTTTATCGGGGCATGGAACGACTTCCTCGGTCCGCTCATCTACCTGAACTCGCCATCACAGTACACAATCGCTTATGGACTGCAACAGTTCATGGGAACGATGGTCTCGCAGTGGAGTTATCTGATGGCCGCGACAACGGTCTTCACGATTCCAATCATCATTCTGTTTTTCCTCGCGCAAAAAACCTTCATTCAGGGAATTGCAACAACAGGCGGCAAATAGCATGATGTGCTGTGCCGGAAAGCATCATGCAGGAACAAGCGCAAGCGCCCCTACACTCCTTTAGCTTCATCTGACAGATGCCTAAATGAGACAATAGCGCCAACGGGTTCGCCCGCTTTTGCGAGGATGCTTTACGGTTATATAGACCCGTCAATTCATCTAGCGTCATTAAGCTGACAGACAAAGCATTCTCACGCAACTCAATGACATTTCTCAACCAGTATTTGATGACTTGTGCGCTAAAGGTTTGCGAATAAAGTCATTAGCGCCATACGAAAAAGCTTTTATCTCAACATCATCATCGGAGACTCCCATGCAAATCATGACTGGCATTGATGCAAGCTCTTGGTTTGATTTCCTTTTGAGAACCTCACGACCGCTCGTGGCCACGAACACCTCGTATTCGTCTTTTGCAGAATCGAGTTATTGATAGCATTGTCGTCAACAATAATCACTTGCCTTAGCATCACGAAACACACTCCTCCGGCATATCAGCGCGAAGTAGACAAGACAAGAACATGACAAGTGTCAACATAAGACAAAGGCTAATCTTTTTTACGAATTCAAACATCATATACTGCGACTATTTAACCATACGACAACATTCTCATTATAACTAACATGATGCATCACTATAGTGTAAAGTGGAGACTTTGACTATTCTTCTTTTTGCATGAATTTTGTCAATGAATGCTACTTTTCATAATTATAGCCGATAGAAAACAGAAACTGTTCAGGTATTATCTAGTCGGTAAAAGGCGTAGCTTGTTAGCTTTTGAGGCCGCTACGGGCAATGCCCTCGATGAAGAACCGCTGCAGAAAGAAGAACACGAGAACCACCGGCAGAATGCAGAATGTGCTTGCCGCCATGAGTAGGTTAAAGTCGGAACCTGCTTCGCTTGTAAAAATAGACAGACCAACCATCAAGGTACGCATTTCAGGTTTACTGGTCACCACCAAAGGCCACAGCAGGCTGTTCCATGTGCCAATGAAACTGAAAATCCCGCTAGTAATCAGGATGGGCTTGCTCAGGGGCACCATGACTAGCCACAGAAACCGCCAACGCCCCGCGCCATCAATCTGCGATGCATCCCACAAATCGTTGGGAATGGTCATAAAGAACTGACGCATGAGGAAGATGCTGAACACACTCGCAAGCCACGGCACAACCAGAGCCTGCCACGTATCGAGCCAGCTAAGCCAGTTAAGGATGATGTAACTGGGAATCAGCAAAACCTGCCCGGGCACCATCATCGTCGCGATGATTAGGTAGAAAAACAGGTGTTTCCCATAGAAGTTCATTCGAGCAAAAGGATAGGCAGCAAGAATACTGGTCAGCAAGCAGCCGGTGGTGGTCGCGACAGTGGTCCATATGCTCACCATGTAGTAGCCCGTGAAGCTGACTGGCGAAGGCTTGACCCAAGCGTCGATATAGTTACGCCAGAGGAATTTCTCCGGCCACCATGTCGGCGGATAGTTCATCGTTTCTTGAGTTTCCTTGAAGGAGCTGATGATCATCCAGTAGAATGGCAGAACCATAAAGAAGGCTCCGCTGAGCAGTATAATGTACATAATGGTACGCCACCATATTTTGGTGTTGACACCACGAATACGAAGACTCACATACCAGAGAATCAAAACAAGAAGTAACGCTGCCGCGATTTTCAGAACCAATTATCTTTTCCCTATAAACAGCAGATTTGCCATAATTGCCGAGATGAGCACCGCTACGAATTCCGCGGAGAGTCCCGCGACAACGATGTGTCTGGACTTGGTGATGCCAACCGCGCCCAAGTACACAGCAATCACATAGAACGTTGTTTCGGTGCTACCTTGCATGCACGAAGCCAAGAAGCCCTCGAAGCTGTCAGGGCCGAAGCGTTGGAAGATTTCCAACATGACGCCGCGTGCCGCCCCACCACTAAGCGGTTTGGTCAGGGCGAGCAAAACCAAATCAGGTGGGAAATACTTTTCGGGGATAATCAGGCCAATGATATAGTCCGATACAAACTGCATGGCGCCGCTCTCGCGGAAAATGGCGATGGCGGATAGGATAACCACAAGGTAAGGCATAATCATCACGGCAGTGTTGAAGCCTTCCTTGGCACCCTCGACAAAAGAGGAGTAAACCTCGACTTTTTTGCAATAGCCATAAAGAACAATAATGAAGAACGTCAGCGGCATCAGCCAGCTGTTAAGGAGGTTTGCTAAGTCTTTGAACAGTTCCATCGTATGCTCGCTCCCCCGCTACTTGTTTTCTTCAGAAGCGCGCAGAGCTTCTTCTAATGGGACAATCGGTGTATCGGGCGTAAATTTCTCGAGGATTCGGCAGAGAATGAATGCCGTCGCCAAACCGAAGCATGCGGCGATATACATTGGCACCATGAACTCCATCGGGCGATCCGAGCCATTGGAGATACGATAACCGATGATGGTCGCAGGCATGATGACCATGCTCGCGAGGTTGAGCGAAACGAACAAACAAATAGCATTGGAGGCTGTCGTTTTGTCACCATTGAGTGTTTGCAATTCCTTCATTGCCTTGATTGCCAGTGGCGTCGCGGCATTATCGAGTCCCATCATATTGGCAGCGAAAGTCATCAGCATTGCGCCTGACGCCGGGTGTTCGATGGGGACGGTCGGAAATAGGAATCTAAAAAGTGGGCGGAGAGCACGTGCCAACAGAAGCAGCATACCGCTCTTTTCGGCAATTTTCACCATACCAAGCCACAGAGCCATAATACCAATTAGGTCAAGGCACATACCGATAGCACCGGTTTTGGTTTTGCCGGAGGCATCTGTGTAGCTGATGGACACGGCATTGAATGCTGCAGACGTCAGACGATTGCCGGAATCAGAAAAGGCTTTGAGTTTTTCTCTGAATGTTTCGTACTTGACAACGGTTTCGGTTTGTTTGCCATCGATTTCTTTGATAACAGTCTCGCCGACATAAGTCCGGTGTAAGGCCGTGCCAAAGCCAGCCAAAAGGCCAACAATCATCAAAAAAGCCCAAATATGGTTAAGCACATTTCATCTCCTATGTCTGGTTATTTCAGTCATTCTACATGATTTTACAGTAAAAATCAAGCAAAAACTGTGTTATAAAAATGAGAACGACAGCGTAAAGAAGATATAATTATTCCGGTTATGTATTTTAATGTATACATGGTATATATAAGAAAAACCAACCTTCCACAGGAAGCCTAAATGTTATTCTGGACAATTATCAAATCAGCACTTAAGAGTATTGTTGCCAACAAAATGCGGTCTTTTTTGACGATTTTGGGCATCATCATCGGCATTGCTTCGGTTATTACAATGCTCGGATTTGGGCAAGGTTTGCGTGACCAGATCGTTTCCTCGATGCGCCGTTTTGGTACCAATATGCTGACAATTCGCCCCGAATGGCGTCGTGACGCAAGTGGCGCGCGCTCGGGGAACTTTCAAACGCTCAAGGTTTCCGATGCGGAAACGCTGTTGCGCGAACTCCCGGAAGTGGTAATGGTTTCGCCGGAACTCAGCACCTCGTGCCAGTTGAAGTTTATGAACGCTAATGACCGCATGACGGTGTATGGTGTGGCTCCGACGATTTTTGCCATCAGAAATTACGAACTTGAGAATGGCCGCACTTTTACCGATGATGAAATCACCCGTGGCGACCGTGTCGTTGTCCTCGGTGCCAAGGCCGCGACGACCTTGTTTGAAGATGCAGTCGTCGAACCGCTTGGACAAACAGTCAAAATCAGCAATCGAAACTTCCGAATTATCGGTGTGACCAAACCCAAGGACGAGTGGTCCGACAATTGCGCGTTTATCCCCATTACGACTCATGCGCGGCAAATCAGCGGCGCCACGAATGTCAATCAAATTTATTTAAAAATCGGCGACAAGTACGACCTTGACAAGGCGCAAGAATCTGTGACAGCAGTCATGCGCCGTCTGCATCATATGCAGGCCAATGATGAGAATGACTTCCGAATCCGTAATAGGCAGGAAGCGCTCGACAGCCTGAACATGGTCGGCACGGTGTTGCGCATTTTGCTTGGCGGCATCGCAGGAATCGCCTTGTTTGTTGGCGGCATCAACATTATGAATATCATGTTAGTGACGGTGACGGAGCGAACCCGCGAGATTGGCATCAGAAAAGCGATTGGCGCACGCAAAGGCGCGATTTTATCGCAATTCATGATCGAGTCCGTAGTGATGTCCTGTTTAGGTGGGCTGATTGGCATCCTGTTAGGGGCCGGATTGCTTGAGTTTGTGAACTACAGAGTCCCCCTGATGGGCGAAGGACAATATGCCAGTTTCTATGCGCCGTTGGACCCCTTCTATGTTGCGCTATCCTTCTGTTTCTCGGCATTGGTTGGAATCTTTTTTGGTATTTACCCGGCGAGAAAAGCCGCCTCGCTCGACCCCATCGAAGCTCTCCGGTATGAGTAATAGCCGTAGGATGACGATGTGATATCGGCACATAGAATAATAACGAATGAAGGAACTGTGAAAGAATGAGCTTGTCTGACAGCATGGACACCACAAAATTTGATAAACTGGAGAACGCGAAGTTCATCGGAATGGAGTTCGCCACTTGGTTGTGTTGTCTGAGCCAAAAGAATAATGGCCGCATTAAGTTAGAAAACCTTGCGCCGTTTGATTTGTTCTTCGAGTCGCCAATACAGTTTTATAGTGATATCGGCGATACGACCATCGCTGTGCTCAAAGGTTCTCTGCCCATTGATTCGCCCGAGGCGTATCAGGCACTCAGAGAAGGCAAGACAATCGCGAAAGCGGCGTTACGGTTTATTTTTCAGAATCAGACTTATACCCTGACGTTGGACGCCGGGCGAATGTTGGTCAGCGGTCTAAAAGTTCCGATGCCGGCAAATGTGAGCGTCGACAATTATCTGGACATCCGGCTCGAACGGCTGGAGGAATTTGACCATTTCATGAATGTTTTGTTCAAGAATTATCTTGCCTTGCGTTGTGACGAGAAGAAGTGGTCCGGCGTTTGCAAGACTATTAAAGAATGGATTGACGGCTTTCAGGCTTGATGGACGATTACAAGCGTATACGCGAGGCGCGCAAGTCGCAGACACAATACTGGGACGCGAATCTTGACCCGGATAATCAAAGCGGATCCTCCGATAATAAAGTGGACTTTGATGCAGAATTGCCTTTCTATCTGTGTCCCGACCAGCGGACAGCACTGGATGAAATGCAACCGTTGCAAGACAAGCTTATGTTGGAAATCGGAGCCGGACTGGGGATGAATGCGCGTTGGTGCCGTGCCGCCGGAGCCCGAGTTGTGGCAACAGATATCTCGCAAGAACGCCTGTCTGCCTTGCGGAATTTGCCACCGGGCAACACCACCACAACCAAGCCAACCCATCCACTGCTGTGCGTCAGAGCTAAGGCAGAAGCATTGCCATTTCGACGAGATGTATTCGAACTTGAATATGTCAAGGCAGTGTTGATTCATACCGAACTCGAACAGGCCAGCCGCGAGATGGAACGGGTTCTTAGCGACACGGGCAAGGTGGTGATTGTGGAACCCATGGACGCGAATCCGTTTGTCAACCTGTATCGCAAAACACTGGCACCGAAGATTTGGCAAAGCATTACGATATATTTTTCGCCACGCGAGATACAAACTCTCAAACGGACCTTCTCCAATGCAGTCGAACACCGGTTCTATCTGTTTTCGTTTCTCGCGTTTGTGTTTCAGTTTGCTGTCAGGATGCCCGAATGCTTCCGCTTTTTCCATTCGCTTCTCGGAGCTGTCGACCGCTGTTTGTTTTGCCTATTCCCCTTCCTCAAGCGCTACGCATGGTTTGTGTTAGTCACGGGAGGCAAGAATCGCACGGACAGGAGCACAACAAAGGAATGAAGATTTTTGTCCTTGTCCATAATATGCCCAATCATGGTAGCTGGTTTCGAGCGTTGGAGATTGCCAGACGCATGGCGCAACGCGGTCATGAAGTGACGATGGTCGGCACAAGCGCCGAAAAGTATTACCGTCCTCGGACACGCACAACTCCTGATAATGTGACAATTGTCGAGTGTGGGAATTTCGCGTTCTTCAACGACAAACAAGAAGGATGGGGACTGTTCGACATTTTCACGCGGCTCGGGCTCATCCTCAAGCATCGCCCTGATTTCGTGTACGCCTTCAGCCATAAACCATGTTGCGTTCTGCCCGGACTTCTGGCGAAACTCTTCGGGGCAAAGTTAGCCATCGACTGGAGCGACTGGTGGGGCGGACACGAAGGGTTATTCCAATCCTATGTCATTCCGTCATTTGCCTTCAAGTCCCTACCACGAATCGTGCGTTTTTTGCGCCGCATTGTGTTTGCCATCGACAGCTACTGCGAGCCACGATGCCTGCGGTTCGCCAACTATGTTACACTCATAAGTCAAGCCTACTATGAACACCCGGGCAGTCCCAAAAATCTGAGAGACAAATCAATTGTTTTCTACAGTGGCTCAGACTTGGTTGGCATCACACCGATGGAGAAAAGCGGCGCACGTGCCCAACTGCGTGATGTGCTATCAGGTATCCCCCAAGGGGCGTTTATCCTTGGATACATCGCGAACTTCAACCCTGACGAGGCGCTGATGCTAAACGCTTTTGCGAAGGTATGTGCGCAACGCAATGACGTGTGGCTACTTGCTGTTGGCGCCGGCTTTGAACAAGTCACACCAACCATTCATAACGCCATCAATCACCGCATCTGCCATGTGGGTTATCGCCCCTTCGAGGAGTTGCCACAACTGCTCGGAGCTTGCGACATTCTCCTGTTGCCATTGGACGACAGGCAGCTGAACCGCGCCCGGTATCCCCACAAGATGAGCGATTATGTGGCGGCGGGTCGCCCCATCGTTACGTGCGATGTGGGAATAGCCGGAACGCTCATGCATCAGTATGATGTGAAGTATGTTTGCGAACCAAATGCTAAGGCTTTCGCGGAGACAATTTTGCGGGTGCTTGAACATCCGGCGGAGTTGGAAGCGGTCGGGGCTGCGAACCGTAAAACGGCGGAAGCGTATTGGGACTGGGACCGTCTTTGCGACCGGTTGTTTGAGTTCTTCGAAATCCGCTAAACGACTACAAAGCCTTGAGGATTGTCTCGCAAACTTCCATCACATTCTGGGAAGTCATCGTGGGGTACAAAGGCAAAGTCAGTTCCCTTGCGGCAAAGGCTGCCGCATTCGGATTCTTGCTCACAGGTTTATCGCTCCATGCGGACATGGACGAAAGTGGCCGATAATGATGCGAAGTCTGAATCCGCTTTTCCGCCAGAATCGCAGCGATGCGCAAGCGTTGTTCTGTGTCCGCGCATATCATAGGTAAAATGTGAGCCGAAGCTGTTGCGGCAATCTGCCCTTCATTGGCGCAATCGGCAAAACAGACATGAATTCCCTTTTGATGATGTAGAGTCTTGACGTAGAGCGCATAAGCTTGACGCCTTTTGTCGTTGCCCTCCCGCAACTTGTCAAGTTGCGCCAGACCAAGCGCGGCCGCGATTTCAGAAAAACGGTAATTGTGTCCATGCAGAACCACATCATACTCGCCCATGCGTCCCGTATGTCGGTCATAGGTCGTGGAAGTCATACCATGCGAGCGCATCAACTTAGCGCGACTCCAATCCTCTTCCGATTTGCATGCGATGAGGCCGCCTTCGCCCGTCGATAGGTTCTTGTTGGAAAAGAAGGAGAAACAAGAGTAATCGCCTCGAGAGCCGAAAGGCTCCGTTGTGTTGTCATAACAGCCGCCGACGGCATGCGCAGCATCCTCGATGATAGAAACATTGCAATCCTTGATGACATCCGCGATGGATGTCAAGGCGTCGAATCCGGCATAATGAACAGGAATGACGGCGGCAACTCTCGCCCCATACAGACTCATTTTTTCCGACAAATCAGAGGCAGACATCAATGGGCAAACGGGAGATTCTGCATCGACAAAATCGACAGTCGCACCGGCGGAGATTACAGCATTGGCAGTAGCGGCAAATGTCAAATCCGGCACCAACACCACAGGCTGTAAACCATCATGATCCGCATTGGAACGCCATTTTTCGACAGCAAGACGAACCGCAAGTTCCAAAGCGCAAGTGCAGTTGGTGACAGCCAAACAATGCATTTTTTCTTGCAATATTCTATCTTGAAATGCCGCTTCAAACGCAGCAACTTTTGGACCCATGGTCAGCCATTTGGAGTCAAGAACACTCTGAACGGCGCGTGCTTCCGCGTCGTCATAGTTCAAGTCAAAAAGAGGAATATGCCATGAGTCATTCATCGAATAGTCGTTTCTGTATTCGCAAAGAGATTAAAAATCATCCGCATCGCCAAGACGGCGTAACTCATCAAGCAGCTCACGTCGCTGAGCCTCAAGAGAATAAATTGCATCGTGCCCGGCCTTGACGGAACGCACAGTGACTGTTCGGTAAAAGACCCAACGCATTGTCCAGAAAGTAGCATACCAACCCAATAGCAAACCGAACAATGGCAGATAGGTAACCGTTTTCTCAAAAGCACCGGAGGTCAGCCAATCATTACTAAAGAACTTTGTCTGGATATAGGAGGAAAAGGAAGGCCAGACCATAACAAGAATCAATAGTATCGTAATCAACAATGTCCACATCCACGAATACACCGGAAAAGTGACCGGTTTGGACCCTGCGGACAACCGGTTGGCGTCAATAACTTCTGTTATTTCCTTGTTCAAAACAGCAATCTGCGATTGTAGCTCTGTTCGAGTTGACATCTATGCTGATTCTCCTTAGGTATATAGATACATCTTATGTCCGGCAATTTTCACATTGCATTAATTCTCCCATTTTTCATATGTTTACTTTATAAACCAAAGTAAGGAAAACACCATTGAAGATAAAGACCCTTTTATTAGCGGCACTTATAGCCAGCGGTTTTGGTACCATCAACGCAGCAGATGTCAAACCATTTCAGTTCATCCAGATTTCTGATCCGCACATTACAGCGGCTGACACGACGCAGTCACTCCTCCTGCAACAGGCGTTTGATGACATGAACAAGAACTATCCCGATGCAGCGTTCGTCATCAATTGTGGCGACACCACCGAGATGGGATATAAAGAGGAGTATGCACACTTTAAGGAGATTATCGGGAAGTTTGGCAAGCCCGTCTACAGCACGATTGGCAACCATGATGTTCGATGGAGTGAAAACGGCAAAGAGAATTATCGTGATGCCTTTGGCGACACCTATCGCACTTTTGACTATAACGGTGTGCGTTTTGTCAGCATGGATGTTTCAATGTTGCTGGAACATTACGGACATTTCGACGGCGAGAAAATGAATCGTCTGAAGAAGGATCTTGAATCACTCAAAGAGAATCAGCCTATGATTATATCGTTTCACCAGCCGATTCTGGCAGGTGGCGGATTTGTAGACAATGACTTTGTGTTTGCAGAAGCGATTCGTCCTTACAATGTTCCGCTTGTCATGGAAGGACACGGACATACTTTGGAAATGAAAACGGTCAATGACACAACATATGCGATGGGTGGTAGCACCTTTGGCGTATCGGCCTACCGAGTCTGGACCATTGGCGATGAGTATATCACAGGAACCGTTCGCAAGTTCCGCGACAACACATCAGAAGTAACAACGACATTTCCTCTTGTGAAGAAACAAAGTGCACAAAAACCAGTTTTGAAGGTCGAAACAGATCAATGCACATCGCAGACAACCGTCTTCACTTACAAGTCAGAAGGATTCAAGGACGGAATGAAGTTGCTGTATTCCATTGACAATGCCTACAACGGTGAAGCCATCGCAAAAGGCAATGACTTGTGGCAGACAAAAGAACACTCGCTGCCGGTGGGAATTCATCAGTTGGTGATTAGCTATGAGACTGGCAAAAAGCAAAAGCAAGCCTCAATGGTCAGCTTCACGACAACGTCCAAAGACAAAGCATCTCCTGTTCTTTTGACCAAAGTCATGCAACTTGGGTCGGGCGCACAATCATCGCCGACAATTAATGGCGATGACCTTTATGTCGGATGCAATGATGGCAAGCTGTATTGTTTCGACATCAAGTCCGACAAAGAAAAATGGACAACTGACTTGAAGCGTGAAATTGTAGGCAAACCGATTGTTTTCAACAAGAATATTTATGTCGGTTCCATGAGCAAGGATTACTATTGCATCAGCACAAAAGATGGCAGCATCGTATGGAAAACTCCCGTCGGTGGCGCGGTTCTTGGGACATTGCTTGTGACGGATGAACTAGTCGTCGGCGGTAGCGGTGACGGTGGTGTTCATGCGCTTGATCGCGTGACGGGCAAAGAAGTTTGGAAGTATCAAACGGGCAAGTATGTCAAGATGAAACCATGCCTTGCTGATGGCGGTAAGTCGATTCTCTTTGCCGGTTGGGATAACAAGATTGTCAAAGTCGAAGCGGCTACAGGCAAGGAAATCTGGTCGGTCGAAGCGGCAGCAAGCGTCCATGTTTCGTGCGCAACGGCAGACCTCGCGGTCTCTGATACGGACGGCATCGTGATTGCCAACACGCATGACTATAAAGTCAGCGGTCTCAGCCTTGAGGATGGCAAAACACTCTGGAAATGGACTCCGCCAACCAAACCTGAAAAGCGTCTCGGGCCGAGCTACAGTTCGCCGATTATCAAGGATGGTATTTCATATTGCGGTAGTATCGATGGCTACATCCTTGGCTTCAACATCAAGACTGGCGAGCTTGTTACTGACATTCGTCTGCGTGAGGAAAAGACGGACGAAATCTTCGACAGCGCATCAATCATTGTTGGGAACAAACTCTATGTCGGTTCGATTGGTGGCAATGTTTACTGCGTCGATCTCGAGAAGAAAAGCGTCGACTGGTCGGTTTCTCTCGCGCCCGGGTTTATCCTGACGTCGCCCGCTTTCAAGAACGGCAAACTGTATGTTTCGTCCGTCAACAATGCGGTTTACACAATTCAAACCCCGAAAGCCGAAAACAAATAGTCGGTAATAAATCAGTATCAAACAGGTCGAGACGCTTAACCGTTTCGGCCTGTTTTATTATACACGACGAAACAGCGTTTCCAATGTGGCGGCCAGTACCTTGCCATCGCAAGGTTTGGTGATGAACGCCAGTAGTGGGTCATCTTTTCCACTCTTGAACCGTAGGCGTGTCTGACTAACAATGATGAACGGAATTGTTTTGCTGACGCGTGCCCGAACAAGTTTATAGATGGCTTCGCCTGTTGCTCCGGGCATAATCAACTCACTGATAATGTAGTCCGGTTTCACACGTTCGATTTCCTGCAAAACATATTCGCCGCTGTCCAATTGCGTGACTCCCTGCCCAAACAACAGCAATGCCTTATGCATCATCATTCTGTCGACAGCATCATGGTCAATGATAAGCGCTTGCATTCCTTCGGCGAAATGCTTATGAGCAGCCATGACCGGCGCAACCGGAGACAGAGAAGAAACCGGCGCCGCTGGCTGAGCAGCCACAGCTACAACAGGCGGTGCTGTTGGGGTCGTCGATGGTGGAGGCACTGGTGATGTCGGCGGTGGCGGAGGAACAGGCTGTTCCTCGGGGATCATAGGTCTTAGTGAAGCGTTTTGTGGAACCGAATCTTGCTGCTGAACAGGAGTCGGTGGGATTGGTACAGGAATCTCCGGTTCCGGTACTGGCGGCACAGGCATAACAGGACTATCCGGTTCCACCTCCAGTTGTGTTTCTTCTATAAATGCGATGCCCAATAACTTAATCTTATGCGAATCGGTCAGATTGCATGCATGGCCGCGCATCTTCACCGTGTAGTTCACTTCTTCGTTTTCCGTGCCGATAAGTCGACAATCCATGGCTAGATTTTTCACACGCCCTAATGCGAAATCAATCATCGACGCCGAGGCAAGCTGTGCGTCATCAGGATGCAGAATCTTAATCCATGTGCCATACGTCCCGTCATAATCGCTCATCTGTTTAGGATTCAGCAACTCGATTAGCTCGGGAGACAAATCAAACGGCGTGTCCGGCAATAGTGGTTTCCCCGGTTCAAGAGTTACACTCCAAACGCCTGCACGAAGAACACTCAGAGCCTGTTTTATTTTTGCGTCGATATCCTGCAAACGCATGACCAGTTCTCGTTCATCGGTGACTTCGTGTAGCACTCCGGAAATTCGATAACGAACATGTGTATCCTGAGACTGGGAGTTGTCACATGTTGTGATGCGGATGTTCATGAAAAACCATCTCATGATGTTGTCCGTATTATACCCGTCGACACAACGGAAATACATCGACTTCTGCACTTCTTCTCCGGCAATCAAGACCTTAAGAAGGTCAGTGAATCGCTCGTAGTCGCGAGCATTCATGATTTTCGACCAAGTTCCAAGCTCGGGTGGATAGTCTTCATAATCGCAACCGATAATGCTCATGACGCCGGACGAATACCAGACGGAGAGTTTCGCATCGAGTTCTATTCCTTCGGGCAGTATCATCTCCCACAGACCAAACCCACAAGTTTGCTGAATCAAATCCAGATCAATCAATTCGCGCCTGAGCATCTCGTCCATGCGACTGAGTTCCGTGACATCGGTCGCCATACATATGCCGCCAACCACTCCCCCTTCGACGCCGGTCAGCACCCCGGTATTGAACAGATAATAGCCTCCCAAATGTTGTTCAACAATGAGTGCTTCGGCCAACTCGGAGCTTTTCATTGAACGCAACATTGGACATTCGTCCGGGCGCACGCCATTCGCATGAGCAAGCTTATAGCAAAGGTTTCCTTCGCACACAGCCGGCGCGCACGCGATGCACTGACCCATGGCGGGATTGGCTCGCAAAACAGTGAAGTTGTTTGCTGTGACAAAACAGGCAACCGGTAACGCTTGAAATATGCGACCCCATTCGTCTACTTGGTTTTTGAGTTCGACATCAACAGGTTCGATGTCATTGAGACAGCCGGCGATTCCGCTGATTTCTACGGGGGTATTATTGTTGAATCCACCGACTGGCACAATGATGTAGTCGGCCGGTACTGGCCCATCGTTCATCGAGCCGTTACGCACAAGAACTTCCATCTCTTCGCCGGACAACGCACTGCGCGGCTTGGAAGGATGTGGTGCACTGGGCGAATACAATGACTGGAAAAGAATGCAAACAGTGCGATAGGCTTTGGGATTCGATGTTTGATCAGGACCCGCCGATAGCGCCTGACCAACGCTCATCCCAAACAGGCGTTCAACAATGGGATTAACATAAGTGAATCGCGAATACCGAAAATTGAACGTCCACAATTCTTGCTTTGGAGCTTCCTCGCTGACACTCAACGTCAGACTCTTGGCAACAGCGACTTCTTTAGCAACGGCAACCTCAGCCTGAAGCGCCATCATTTCTGCCTCAAGCTGCATCAGTTCAAACTGAATTGCATCGTCCGAAGTTGAATTCTGCCAGTTATTCATGTTCCTCTATGTACAATACAGTCACTATGCATCTTCCCAATGCAAAGAATTGAGATGCTTTTCTAATGCGACCGCCGCATCCTGAGCATCGACCAACAGCATATGTTCATTGGGAGGCAAGCCGGACATCTCATGCGATGTCAGATATGGAACGGGAGACACGACATAACCATGAATTGACTCGTCGCCAAGAGCACCCCAACGATCCGGTTTCATCGGACCATAAACAGTAAAGGTCGGCACACGCAACGCAAATGCCAAATGCTTGGGACCTGAACACCCACCGACTGCAATTGCCGCACCCGAAATCAGCGCAATCAGTTCGCGAATAGAGCAGCCCCCCAAGTCGGCAACACGATCGGCGCCGTATTTTTCCTGTATCATCACGGCAGCATCCGAATGTGCTTCGGCGTTCACGATTCCGACATTCAGACCAAAACGCAAAAGGACATCACACAGAACACCCCAACGTTCGGCAGGCCAATTCTTCATGGTCTGAGCAGTATCAACCTGTAACATGGCGAAATGACGATACCCACCAAGAGTCGGATATTCTTTGAGCAATTTGTTGCACAGGTCAACATCGGGAACAATCACCGGAGGATATAGCGGACAACGTGCCGGCCATTGATGAAACAGCACAGACAGGTTGATTGCTTCGTTGCGAGTGAATCGTTTGGGAACAAGTTTGCGTGCCAGTGAGTAATCGAAACGACGCGGGAATCCAACATCTTCACTGAAGGTTATCCCCTTGTTGCAAAACAATATCCGCCACGGTTCGGCCGCCACATTGTGCCAATAGGGAACAAAGATAACATCAGCACGATCCGCAGCCTGACGAAGAACTTCGAAATCGTCAAAGACATCAATGGGGAGCGCCATCACATTCCATGGACAGGCCTCGAACAAATCACGGTAACGTGTAATAACCTCAATGCGGGTCGATGGCAGATTGTGCGCCAACTGACTAATCGAGGCCTGAAGCAACACGGTATCACCCAGATACGCGGGAGCCACGATGAGAACGGTTCCCGGGTGTTTCGGAATCTGAAAAGCCCTACGACGCAAGCGCATATACTTGCTGAGCATTGATGAGGCAAGCTTCTTGAGTTTCATCAGAATAACGCGACGAAATGTCTTCGCGATAATCGGCAAAGTCCATTTTCCGCTTTTCCTCACCAAACCGTACTGCCGCACATTCCAAACAATCTCCGGCAAATACCGGTGAAAGGATATAAGATACCGCGGGAGACGCAGAATACCATTGCATACACAATAGCAAGCATCAGTAGCCCAATCCTCATTACGCTCGCGTTCCCACGCCGTGCTCCCATCAATCAACGCCCGTGACAGCACGCTACGCAAGGTAAAACGCGATGCTTCAACATCATGCCACACAATCAATTTTGTGTCGAGTGCGACACGCAGCCCACTCCGTCTGGCTTTTAGCCACCAATGCGCATCCTCGCGACCGGAAAGATAAACATTTCCATCGGCAAAGCTACGTCCGGTCTGTTGAAACGGATATTGCTTCAGCACTGACCGGCGAATCGCCAAATTTGCTGTTGCCGGATAGCTGTCATCACGCCCCTCAAATACGCCCTTGGAACTCATCCCAACTGTCCATGCGAACTCCTCGTTCCACCATGTGGGTAGCTTGCTTCGGTCCGCTAGCATCACAACTCCACCGAGAGCATCAAGATTCTGCATCTTGCGCCGAATGCGGTCAACCCAGTAGGCATCCGCATAACAATCATCATCAATAAACGCGATAATGTCCCCATTGCAATTGTCTGCCACACTGTTACGTGCCATGGCAAAATCGCATTTTCCCGTGCCGAACAAATAGCGCAAACCGCTCGTCTGCCATAGCAGCCACTCGCGTGTTCCATCGGTCGAACCGGTATCATAAACGACAATCTCATCGCCCGGTGCGAGCTGCTGTTGCACAGCCGCGATGCATCGTTTGAGTTTTTCCAGACGATTCGCTGTAAGGATGGCCACACTTATTTGCATTGAACTCATGCGGATGGTGTTCCCCTTCCGACAAATCGTCTAAAGATTTCCTCGTCCGAAATCCGCCAAAAGGCTTGCCGACGTTGGCGCTCGGTCTGAATGGATTTGCGTAGGCCAAAAGCCTGCAAAGCGCCTTTGATGTAGCTGCGTTTTCTGACGTCAGAATACCGAACCAGTGACTTCGCAATGCGACCGGGCAAGAGTGAAAGTTCCTTGTCCAGCAACTTCCTGCTGGTCAGATTCAACCAAAGAAACGACAGCCTATTGCGTTCGCGAACGGCCAGAATTCTTTCAGAACCGTGTGCCCTGTTCATCGACCCTTGACCAAAATGATAAGCTTGCGCTTTGGGATTATACAGATTCGTCAACCCGGATTTCATCGCCAGACAGGAGATGTCATAATCCTCCCAGTACCCCGGAGCGAAGCCGTTCCAGAAACCACCGAAACGCAGAAAGTGCTCCCGATGGAACGCCCCGCAGCCGCCCTGAACAAACATCGTCGGGCAGCAATTTTCGGAATCCTCGTACATCAACTGAAACCCATTGTCCCCAAATGCCGCGAACATGTTCAGATGATTTGGTTCGTGGTTATCCCAATCAATCGTTTTCCCCGAGACGCCAAAAACATTCTCGTTTTCCATCATGGGCCGCACTAGCTCGCCAATCAATGGTTCCTGAGGAATCAAATCATTGTTGAGCAAAACGAGATACTTCCCTTTTGCCAGAGACGCGCCTTTATTGACCGTCGCATCAAAGCCAAGATTAATATCATTGAACTCCCAACGAATGTTCGGGTATTCTTTCGACAATTGCATGGGCGCTCCATCTGTGCTGCAATCGTCAATAACAATAATTTCCCATGATGCTCCTGATGCTTGCGCACTCATCATTGTTGCGGAAAGACAGCGTCCCAAAAAAGCCAATCCGTTCCAATTGGGAATGACAATAGAGACCGAGGGTATACTCTCTGCCGTCATGATGCCCTGATTTATTGAGGCAGAGGCGATTGTATCGCCGCTGTCACAGTCGAACTCGTACTCAAATCTCCGGCACTGAAGACTCTTTCGCTAATCTCCTTGTATCTGTCGAGAACTTGCTGCTTGTATCCAGGAAGTCCGGCAACAACCTTGAAACGGTCAATGGCCTCTTTATAGTTGTTCTTGTCCATTGCAATCCGGCCCAAGTGGTAAATGGCTCGGTAATCATTCTTGTCATACTCCAGAGCCTGTTTGAAATACTGCTCTGCCTGGTCTATTTTTCCAAGATTGTAACTGGCCAACCCCAACAAGCTCGAGAAATCATATGGGTCGCGTTGTTTGCCCGAATCATCAATCGTCGTATTCGCCCGGCAATCCTGCGCCTTCTGATACCAGTTCATCGCCTTATCCCATTCCTTTAGCCCCGCATAGACATTTCCCAATTCCAGACAAAATGTCGGGTTAGCCTTCGTCTTAGGATTGAAGGTCTCTCTGGCATATTTTGCTTGTTCTTTCTCTTTCTCAAGTGCTTCGTTATGCAGTTTTTCCAAATAGACAATAGCCTTTTGCGGGTCCTTTGTTTGATATCGAATGGACATAAATCGCGTGTATTCGTGGGAAAACGATGGCGCCATTAGGAAGATAACCAATATCCAGACCAGCAAAAAGATTGCAGCAAGCCATGGCCAAACCACAATATGTTTAGCATTGAACCTTGAGGCAGCCCCTATGCTCGCGAAAGGGTCATAATTATCCGGCTGCTTTACGGCTTTTGTTTCATCTACTGTTTTCTTGCTTTTAGCCATGAACTCAAAGTATCTCCAAACATCTACTACATAAAAGTTTATTCTTAGGAAAGTACTGCATTGAGCACCATTTTGTTTTCTAATGTATATAATTGGCGTGAGTAAAAATGACAAATACTCGGAAGACTGGGCTAACAATTCGGCGGCACTCAGCGAATGTCTATGCCACTGGTTTGAGAAATCCAAACGAGAACTACCGTGGCGTGCCGGCGACACAACCCCATGGGGAATTTTCATTTCCGAAATCATGTTACAACAGACAACGGTGCCCACAGCACTGCCCTACTGGCACAGATTTATGGACCGTTTTCCGACTCCCCAAAGCATGGCAACGACTAGCGAAGATGAGATTTTAGCCATGTGGTCCGGATTGGGATATTACAGACGGGCACGCAACTTGCGCAAAGCGGCTCAACTCATGTGCGAATCCTTCGGTGGCGACGTTCCCTGCACGTTCGAGGATATTCAGGCATTGCCCGGAGTTGGCCGCTATACCGCAGGAGCCGTCGCCTCCTTCGCCTTCAACCTGCCGGTGCCTATCGTCGAAGCCAACACGGCACGCGCACTGGCTCGCATCGGTGCGATTACAAACATCAGCAATGACTCTGAACTCTGGGAATTCGCCAAAGCGCTGTTGCCCAAAGACAATCCACGGTTGCATAATTATGCCATTATGGAACTCGGAGCAATTGTCTGCAAACCGACTGAACCTCTTTGCTCGCAATGCCCCATCGCTCAGTTTTGTAAGGCAAAGGCACAGAATCTGGTCGCCTCGATTCCACCGCCGAAAAAAGCCGTCGAGAAACTCGCCATACATTATCTTGCGGTCGCCATACAAAATGGCGACAAATGGCTGTTGCGGCGGATTCCGACCAACGAATGGCACGCAGGAATGATGGAGTTCCCCAAAGTCGAGATGAATGTTACCGGGATGAAATCCACAAAAAAGAATGCATCTCAAAGCAAGGCTCTGAAGCAGTTGTCCGAACAATTGCACATGGATTGCTGTCGTAAGGCAGTGTACCGAAAAACCGTAAAATATGTAGTTACAAATCACAGCATAACTTTGGAAGTTTGGATGGCACAAACGGATACGCAATCGATTCGGATGAACCGCGAACAGGAAGGGCTGTTTTGGATTGCGACCGATGAACTGGACAAATACCCCTATGGAAGTGCTATGCGTAGAATCATTCTGACCATTATCAAGGAAGCAAAGGAAAATCGCTAAATGGAAATTGCACCAGAAAACATTTATCACGCGAATGAACTGCTCGTCAGCCAACTCTACGAACACTTCAAGGATCAGATGTCTTTGAAGATTCTTGTCGGCCTAGATAAAATCGGACGCCACATCAAAAGTGCGGAAATCACGCGTCCCGGATTGGCGTTCTCCGGATTCTTTGACATTTTCACTTATGACCGTGTACAGCTTGTCGGCAATACCGAGACCGGTTATCTCAAGACTCTGGATGAGAAAACACGACACGAACGTATGGAATTAATTCTGTCGCATGAAGTGCCTTGTTTTCTGATTACGAACAACAATGAATTGCCCCCGGATTTCATGGAAGCATGCGACAAAGCCGGAGTGCCCGTCTTGCAAACGCCGCTTCCCAGTACACTCACAGCTAGCCGATTGATTCCGTTCCTTGAAGAACATTTCGCCGACACGACCATGGTTCATGGCGAGCTTATTTCTGTATTTGGCCTTGGAGTTCTCATCATTGGTGACAGTGGCGTGGGCAAAAGCGAATGCGCTCTTGATTTGGTGGAGCGCGGACATCGGCTTGTTGCGGATGACGCCGTCACCGTCACAAGCCCGCGCCCCAATGAGATTTACGGGCAGCGTAACGAGAATATCGGTTACAACATGGAAATTCGCGGAATCGGCATTCTGAATGTCAGGGACTTCTTCGGAATGGCCTCCGTTGGCGAACGAGCAAGAATTGACGCCGTTGTGCATCTCGAAGTATGGCACGATGGAAAGAACTATGAACGTACCGGTTTGGAGAATAAAACCGAGGAAATCCTCGGCGTCCATGTGCCCCTTTATGAGATTCCTGTCAAACCCGGCCGAAATGTGCCAATGCTGGTGGAAATGGCATGTTTGGCTCAACGCATGAAAAACCAAGGATTACACCCGGCGCACCTCATCCAAAAGCAACTTGCGGACGCAATTCAGAAGAATAGCAAACTATTATGAACGCCCCATACAAGACCTTAACACGATACCTGTGCGTGCTGTTTCTCGCGTTTTTCATGCAAGAACCAACGCAAGGAAAGAGTCCTCTGGACCTTTTGCCAAACAGGGGTATCGCCAGTGGCAACACCGCGCAGAGTGCAATACTTGCGCGTAAAGGGTGGATTCGTGTCTATGTCGGCAGTTCTTTATCAGCCCAAGTGCGAGTTTCCGGAGATGGATATCAAGTATTAATAGATGGTCACTCCGCAGGTTCCGGACGCGGGAACGCAACCGTCACGGGTCGTGGCGACAATGTCGTCGTTTCGCAAGGGAGACAAAACATAGCCTCCGGCCATGAGGTAACAATTGTTCCGACGCTGAAGAATGGAATTGTTGGGATTGGCGAGCACAACTATCGAGGGCGTCTCGTCGCCATTGCATCCGGCAAAGGTATCTCATTGGTTAACGAAGTCATGATTGATGATTTTCTCAAAGGGATGCTCGATGCCGAAATCGGCGGCGATGCCCCAATGGAAGCGTTGAAGGCTCAAGCCATCTGTGCCCGTAGTGAACTGATTAGGAAACTCGTCAAACCGCCGCACAGAGTCAACGGATATGATTTCTGTAACAGCACACACTGCATGGTGTACAAAGGTATCTCCGCCGAGAACACGGCTTGCGTACAAGCTGTCAACGAGACTTTGGGGCTGGCTTTGATTGCCAACGGGAATGTCCTCGACGCAGTCTTTCACAATGTCTGTGGTGGAACAACCGCAGGCGCCGAAGAAGTTTGGGACAGTGATCCCGTTGAGGGATTAGTGCCTGTGCTTGATAATGGACACGGCAGAAGCGCCCCGAATCTGTCCAACGACCGCGACGCCGCCTCATTCATCAACTCCGCAGATTCATCCCTGTGCTGCCATCCATCCAATCCTACCTATCCTAATTACGCGAAGAAGTATTTCCGCTGGGAAAAAAACATGTCAGCGGAGCAAGTTGCGCGTATCGCCGGTGTGGGAAGTCTGCGTGACATTCGTGTTATCCAACGCATGCCAAGTGGCAGAGTGCGCAAATTGCAAGTGACAGGAACACGAGGCGCCAAAGTCTTTGAAAAAGAATTGCCCATTCGCAACGCATTCGACCTTTGGAGTGGATTCTTTGTTGTCGACATGAACAGCAATGGTGTTACCTTCCGTGGTGCCGGCAATGGTCATGGCGTCGGACTTTGTCAAATGGGAGCGCGTTCCATGGCCGCTCGAGGCGCAAAATACACCCAGATTCTCAAGAACTACTTCCCTCAGGCCAGCATACAGCGCATCTATAAACCCTGAAAAGGCTCTTATTAGAGAAAGAGTCGGCTAGAATCTTTAGGATTTTTGATAATTACTGCATATTTCAATCTTCCTAAGTTATAGTAATCTTAGAAAATTAGGTATATTTTATGCTGTTTTGGACTATTGTGAAAGTCGCTCTTAAGAGTATGGCTGCAAATAAACTGCGTACTTTTTTGACAATGCTTGGCATTGTTATTGGAGTTGGTTCAGTTATTGTCATGTTAGCGTTAGGCGCTGGCGTTGAAAAATCGATTACCGCTCAAATCAGTTCGTTTGGCGCCAATATCATTATGATTTGGCCCCAGAGTGTTCGTGGTGCTGTTCGTGGAGCTGCAACCTCAAAGTTGACATTGGACGACGCTCGGGCGTTGGTGCGTGACGCGCCGGATGTGATGCAATCGTCACCTGAAGTCAATTCGTTTGGACAAGTTAAGTATTATAATGAGAACACTCGTAGCAGAATCTGCGGTGTTGCGTCATCGTATTTCTCGGCACGTAATTCGCCTGTCGAGACAGGTAGGGAGTTTACGTCTGAGGACGAGGCTCTAAGTGCAAGAGTCGCGATTGTAGGCGGAGAAATCGTTGACACTCTGTTTTCGGGACTGAACCCGATTGGTGAACAAATCAAGATTAGCGGCTCAAACTACACAGTTGTGGGTATCCTTAAGCGTAAAGGTGACACGGGTATGTGGAATCCGGACGAAATTATACTGGTTCCCATCACAACAGCAATGAGTCAAATCATGGGTGCGCGAGACACCGTTCAGAGTATTGCGGTCTCAATGCGTAATGGCATCGATGCCGAGCAAGCGAAAGAACAAATCAGCGCGGTTTTGCGCAGAGAGCACCGACTGCAATACAATCAAGAAGATGATTTTGGCATGTTCAATGTGGCGGAAGCCGCCGACCAAATCAAAGAAACAGCGTCGTTTTTCAAACTTTTCTTGGCAGGAATCGCTTCGGTCAGTCTTATTGTTGGTGGCATCGGCATCATGAATATCATGCTTGTATCTGTCACTGAACGCACTCGGGAGATTGGTATCCGAAAAGCTCTTGGTGCCAAGACAATGAATGTCTTGGTTCAGTTTTTACTCGAAGCAACAACAATGAGCATTTTAGGTGGTGTCTTTGGCATCCTAGGTGGTGCCGGAATCGTCTATCTTTTCAACTATATATCCGCGAAAAATCCGGCCATCGGGATTTCCGCTTCATTACAAGCTTGGCCCATAATAGCAAGTTTTCTGTTCGCCCTTGGAGTAGGTGTCTTCTTCGGTTGGTACCCCGCGCGAAAAGCGGCAAAAATGAATCCAATTGACGCGTTAAGGTATGAGTAGATAGGTTGCTCACCATGGGGAAAACAGTGACAATTAACAGACTCTTTTATACATTTAAGAAGGGGAAACGAATGAAAGTTACATGCGTAACTTATGCGTTGACTTTGTGCGGCGTTTTGTTTATGCCAAACGTCTATGCGCAAGAAACAACGCTACCACCATTAACCGTGAGTGACAGCTTGACAACCGCTGTTCCCGAAACTCTGACGACATTTACATTGACAGAACCGGTCACGACATTAGCCGAGCAAACCGGTATTGATTACAGCAATGCCACACACATTGAGGACGTGATTACGTCAAGTGATTTGGCGACACAAACCGCGACAATCATGGCAGAGATTGATGAACTGACTTCCGGTCCTATGCGCCGTGGGTATGGCATCACTGTCGAACAAGCCATCAACCTCGCGTTGCGCAACAACATCGGACTCAAGATTCAATACCTGACGCCGCAAACTCGCCAGTGGGGAATCGAAGGTTCATGGGGCGAGTTTGACCCGACGTTTACGGCATCTGTCTCCGCCTCGCATACGCGCAGCACGACAACAGATGATGACGATTCGTCAAACGATGTTTCGTCACACTCGTTTGGAAACAACGCCATGATTGGGCTTTCCGGATTTTTGCCAACAGGAACGAACTACTCCTTGTCAGCGAGCATGAAACGTAGCGGAATTCAGGAAGAGTCACCGTGGTTTGACAGCACAGCAAACTTTAGCGTTACGCAGTCGCTCCTGAAAGGTGCCGGCACTGATGTCAATATGATAAGTATCCGCACTGCTGAAAACTCCTATTGTTCCTCTCTTTATCAATTGCAAAATAACCTGATTACCCTCGTGACGAATGTGCAAAACGCCTATTGGAATCTGTACATTGCCATTCGCGCACTCGACATTCAACGGACAAGCTATAACCTGAGCTTGCAGCAGACACAACAAACGATGGAACTGGTTCGCGTCGGACGCAACACGATGTTGGACCTGCAATCGGCTCGCGCAGAACTTGCGCAGAACGTCACAGACGTCATCACCGCTGCTAGCACAGTCAAAACGGCTGAACTGACCTTCATGCAACTCATCAACCCCGAGGTCTATCCCGAAGGTTGGAACACGCATTTTTATCCGATTGATGCCCCCGTCCTTAAAGGTGAAACCATCAATGTAGATGACCGTGTGAGCCTTGCCATGAAGCTACGCCCTGACCTCAAACAGGCCATGATTGACTTTGACAATTCTGAATTGACAGTCATGCAGACCGCCAACGGACTTTTGCCCAAACTCGACTTCTTCACGGACTTGTCGTCTGGTGGGTCATACAATTCGTTCGTCGGCACAGTGCGGTCCAACATGGAACCGGATCAATTTGGATGGTCCGCAGGCTTCGAGTTTTCGCAAAAGCTCCAGAATCGAAATGCGATTGCCAGTTATGCACAAGCGCAAATTGGCAGACAATACGCCATGGACAGTATCGAGAATATGCGGCAAACAATCCAAATGGATGTACGCAAGGCCGCAATCAGTATTGAAAGCGCCACACGCCGAGTCGAAACGACTCGCATCACCCGTGAGCTTCGCGAACTAGAGTATGCGGCTGAAGTGGAAAAGTTCAATGTAAGCCGTTCGATTCAGTTACTTGTCAATCAGGCGCAACGTGATTTGACAAACGCAGCACTCTCCGAAGCCCAAGCACAAATCTCACTGATTGCATCCTACCTGGCTCTCTATCAGGCAGAAGCATCGACTCTGCAACGGGCGGGAATCAAACCCATCGCTCCACGCAGCATTTATCAAACGAAAAACAACTAAGGATTGATGATGAAAAAACTTCTTATCTTGATTGTTATCATTGCTCTTGCCGGTGGCGGCTGGTATGGATGGACAAAGTACAATGCAAAATCTCCTCACGGCAAAGGCCCAATGGGAATGCAGCGGCCGGGTGGAGCGCCCGGTGGTGCTCGTGGCGGCAATCAGATGCCCTCAGAAAACGACGAATTACCCCCGGGAACACCGGATGCCGAAGGAAATATAGCACGCTCGACCAAGGTTAAGCGAGACAATATTGAATTGACCGTGAGCACTACGGGCAAGATTACTGCGAATACAACCGTCGAAATCAAGTCAAAGGCTAGTGGTACAATCACCAAACTTCCTTATGATATCAGTGACCATGTGACAAGTGGTGATTTGCTTTGCGAACTAGACCCTGTGGACGAGTTACGCAATGTGCGCTTGAAAAACGTTGCTTTGGAAAGCGCGAAGGCAAGAGTGTCGCAGCAGGAAATCAATCTGAAGATTCAGGAACTCAATCTTGAAACGCAGACAAGCAGCACACATGCCGCGTTGGCAGCCTCGGAAGTCAAATTTGCTGACACGGTAGACAAGTTGGCACGTGCTCGCGCACTGTTTCAAAAACAGTTGCTGAGTAAGGAAGATTTGAGCGCCGCAGAGAATGAAATGGCACAGACCTCAAATTCGTTACAGCAGGCCATCATCGATGTCCGCGAATTGGAAACACAACCGCATCAGTTAGAGTTGAAACGGCAGGATGTGAAGTTGGCCAAAGCGTCGGTTTTGCAATCCGAAGTTGACCTTGAGAACGCCCAGCAAGCCTTGTCTGATACAAAGATTTACGCCCCATCCGATGGCGTCATTACCGAACGTACGGTCCAGATTGGACAGATTATTGCCTCGGGTGTGAGCAACGTCGGCGGCGGTACAGTCATCATGACCATTGCCGATGTTTCGCATTTGTATGTGGACGCAAGTGTCGATGAAGCTGATATCGGAAAGGTAAAAGTCGGCCAGAATGTTACGATTACCACAGACGCCTATATCGGTAAGCAGTTTACCGGTAAGATTTCGCGTGTGGCTGCCAAAGGAACAAACTCAAACAACGTCGTCACCTTCGCCGTGCGTATCGAAGTTGACAACGCCGGTAACGGCCTGCTTCGTCCGGAAATGACAGCGAACATCGAGATTGAAGCCGATCGCAGACAGAATGTCTTGACATTGCCCAATGAAGCAATTCAGATGTATCGTGGGCAAAACTTTGTTGACCTGAAGGGCAAAAACGACACCCCGACATCGGTCACCATTGTGACGGGACTGACCGATGGATTGAAGACCGAAGTTGTTTCGGGTCTGGAAGATGGACAGGAAGTCCTGTATCCGGCAGCACTCTACAGCAAGTGGAGCAAGACCCAAGGCGGCAACTTTGCCCAAAGTATGGGACGCGCCGCCGCAATGAGTCGGAGACGGTAACCGCATGACCTCCGAGCAACCTATCACAATTCAAACGGTCAATCTGAAGAAAACGTATGTCATGGGTGACACGGAAGTCCATGCACTTGATGATGTTTCGTTCAAGATTCGTCAGGGAGAAATGACCGCCATTATTGGCCAATCCGGTAGTGGCAAAAGCACCCTGATGAACATCTTGGGATGTCTCGACAGACCAACTTCCGGCATGTATTATTTGGACAACCAGAATGTTGCTCAAATGTCTGACAACCAACTGGCCACTATTCGCAACAAAAACATTGGTTTCGTCTTCCAAAGTTTCAACCTCTTGCCACGTATGAGTGCGTTGGAGAATGTGGAGCTTCCTCTGCTCTATGCCGGTCTCGCTCATGCTAAGGACAAAGCTCGTGAAGCTCTCGTGCGTGTCGGTCTGGGTGAACGATATAACCACGAACCAAACCAGATGTCCGGCGGCCAGCGTCAGCGTGTCGCTGTGGCTCGCGCTTTGGTCACGAACCCAACGATGGTACTGGCAGATGAACCGACAGGAAATCTGGATTCCAAAACGACCAATGAAATCATGGATTTGTTCCATGAACTCAATGCTCAGGGAGTCACCTTGCTCATTGTGACGCACGAACCGGAAATCGCCAATTACTGCAAACGCTCACTCAAGATGCGTGACGGCAAGATTATCGAGGATACGGCACCTGTCGAATAGACAATGAACAAGGCTATTGCAACGATTAAGTTGAGACGGCAGTAATAAATAAAATAGTATGCTGAAATCTCTTTTGCGTGTCAACCATTTGTGTAGGTATTTTCCAGTGGACAGCGGACAGTTTTCTCGTTCGAAACAGTTTGTCCATGCGGTGGAAGATGTTAGTTTTTCGCTCAATACAGGCGAAACTCTTGGCATTGTCGGTGAAAGCGGATGCGGCAAAACCACAACAGGCCGGTTGATTCTGCGCCTGATTCGGCCCACTTCGGGTGAAATCTTCCTTGAGGATTCGCCGAATCTGGCGACTTTGTCAGACCACGCAATACGCCCTTATCGTCGCAGAATGCAGATGGTGTTTCAGGATCCATTTAGTTCGCTCAACCCTCGCATGACAGTGGGGTCAATCATCCGCGAGCCACTAGACATCCATAGCATTTGCCCCCCGGCTGATCGCCCCCAACAAGTCCGGAAGATACTCGATGAGGTTGGGTTGCCGCTATCGTCGCTTAATCGTTTTCCGCATGAATTCAGTGGCGGACAGCGTCAACGCATCGGGATTGCCCGTGCCCTTGCCGTCGACCCACGGCTCATCATCGCAGACGAGCCGGTCAGCGCACTTGATGTTTCGATCCAGTCGCAAATCATCAATCTGTTACAAGAATTGCAAAAACGGCACCGGTTGAGTTATTTGTTCATTGCCCACGACTTGAGCGTTGTGGCACACATTAGTCATCGTGTCGCGGTTATGTATCTCGGTCGCATTGTTGAGACAGGCACAAAAGCGGAACTATTTGAGAACCCTTTACATCCCTACACAAAATCACTCATGGCGGCGATTCCGAATCTTGACCCACACGTCAGACAGAAGTCCGCGCTGATGGAGGGCGATGTCCCGTCCCCTGCTAATCCGCCGACCGGATGCCCGTTTCATCCACGCTGCAACCATTGCATGGAGATTTGTCGAAAAACACCACCTAAACCTACAGTTTTCGTCACCAACGGAGTAGAGCATGAGGTTTCTTGTCATCTGTTTTCGCATGACAAGCAAACCCTCAAAAAAACCGTTGCAACAACATAGGAAGAATAGTATCATATGAACACAAGAATCATCGCAACACTGGCAGCCATGTCACTGGTCGCAACGGCATCCGCGAGTTTTTTCAACGATGCGAACACAAGCACACCGCTCATTCCAAGGAGTGTCCTGTTTGGCAACCCAGACCGCGCACAGGTCAGAATCAATCCGACAGGAACAACCTTGAGCTGGTTGGCGTCTGTCAACAAGGTACTGAATCTTCACATCGCGCCTGTCGATAACATGAGTTCATCGACGGTGCTCACACACGAGACCGGACACGGTATCACCTCCTATTTGTGGGCATGGACAGGGAAACACATCCTGTACCCCAAGGATACTGACGGCGACGAAAATGACCATATTTACTGTTCGAATATCATCACTGGCGAAACAAAGGACTTGACGCCTTTCAAAGACACGAAGGCGGAGATTGTGGCAACAAGCCACAGACACCCCGAAGAAATTATCGTTGCACTCAACAATCGCAATCCAAAGTATCATGACTTGTGGAGACTGAACATTTCAACCGGCGAGACAACGATGATTCTTCAAAACGACGAGTATGCCGGATTTGAACTGGACGAAGATTTCAATGTTCGTTTGGTGTCACGTTATCTAGAGAACGGCAGTTTCGCCTATTGGAAACTAAACAAGAACGATACACGCACCACCTACTGCGTGATTGATTCGGATGACGTACTGAATTTTCATTTTGTCGGATTTGATGCTACCGGCGAAAAGATACGTGTGCTTGATGCCCGAGGCCGTGAAACTGCCGCGCTTTTTGAGTGGGATTTTGACACAAAAGAATCGCTTTTGATTGCCGACGACCCACGTGCCGATGTCAGCAAATTGCTCATCAACCCAATCACACAAGACATCGAAGCGGTCGGCATTGAGTATGACCGCAGCAAATGGATTCTGGTCACGGATCCCGTTGAGCGGGATTTGCGCCACATTAACGTGCTTAATGATGGCGAGTTCATCGTCACCTCACGTACTGCGGATAACAACCAGTGGACGGTGTCGTGCTATCGTGACAATGGCCCGGTTGAGTTTTATCTGTATGACAGGAAAAAGGGAAAAGCCAAACTGCTTTGCGTCAGTCAGGAAGATTTACTTGATAAACCGCTTGCGAAAATGCGTCCAATCACAATTAAGTCGCGTGATGGTTTGGAAATGGTCTCCTACTTGACGTTACCAATCAATGCGCCTGTGTCCACAAAAACAACATCCGATTCTCTCAATACGTACCCGATGGTTTTACTTGTACATGGTGGCCCTGTTGCGCGTGACAGTTGGGGATATAATCCCGAAGTTCAACTGCTCGCGAATCGCGGCTATGCCGTCTTGCAAGTCAACTTCCGTGGCAGCACGGGCTTTGGCAAAAACTATATCAATGCCGGTGTCAAGCAGTGGGGCGCCAAGATGCAAGACGACCTTGTTGATGCGGTCAAATGGGCCGTTGACAACAAAATCGCCGATAAAAAACGCATCGCGATTATGGGTGGCAGCTATGGTGGTTACGCCACTTTGATGGGACTGGCACGGGACCCGGAACTGTTCGCAGCCGGCGTCGACATCGTCGGCCCGTCAAATCTCGAAACATTGCTTGCGACGATACCTCCATATTGGGAACCGGCTGTCAAGTATTTCCATCGATTCGTTGGCAACCCCAATACCTCCGAGGGACTGTCGCTTCTCAAGGAGCGCTCTCCCCTCACGATTGCGGATCAGATTCGCAAACCGCTATTGATTGGGCAGGGGGCCAACGACCCACGCGTCAAGAAGAATGAGAGTGACCAGATTGTCGCGTCGATGAAAAAGCATCATCTCCCAGTCATTTATTTGCTCTATCCCGATGAGGGCCATGGGTTTAGCCGCCCCGAAAACAATATGTCTTTCATGGCCATCACGGAGCAATTTCTGAAACAGCATCTCGGCGGAGAGGCTGAACCGGTTGAGAATGCCATAAAGGATTCGTCTGTGGTGGTTCTCGAAGACAGCGACCGGTTGACATCTGAGCTGAGCACACAAGTAAAACAGAAGAAAGCCAACTGATGCGAGTTGTATTGCAACGTGTGTCTCATGCCCGTGTTATTGTCGGCGAAAGCGTGACCGGGAGCATCGATGCAGGACTACTGTGTCTTGCCGGATTTAGTGCTGATGATGACGAAAAGTCGATGACGATTATGGCAAACAAAATCGCCAATCTCAGGATTTTCGAAGATGAAGAAGAACGGATGAATTTGAGTTTGCTCGATTTGCATTTGCCGATTTTGGTCGTTAGCCAATTTACGCTCTACGCTGATTGTCGCAAGGGGCGCAGGCCGAGCTTCATACAAGCAGCCCCGCCGACCATGGCCGAACAACTCTATGAGTCTTTTGTCACGATTATGCGCCGGATTGTTCCGCAAGTCGAAACAGGGCAGTTTCAGGCGATGATGGACGTTGAGTTAGTCAACCAAGGACCGGTGACTATTGTCCTTGATTCTGAGAATCTTCCCCGTCAGTAATCATTCCGGCATCCATATTGAAACTCTTCTCGACACGATGCAAAGCCTGTATCAACGTGGCATCTGTCGTGGTCACAAATGTTTGCACATCTTCGGGCATAAAATCAATTAGCGCCCGACGACGGTTCTCATCCAATTCGCTCAGGATATCATCCAGCATCAGCATGGGGCGCTCGCCGCGAATCTGAGTCAACAGTTCCAACTCGGCCTGTTTGAGTGCGATGGCAATACTACGTTGCTGCCCCTGACTGGCGAAATCATCGGCGGAACGACCGTAGAGGTTCAGAGCAAGGTCGTCGCGATGCGGCCCCACAGAAACAAAACCACGCCCGATATCATCATCGGTGCGATTGCGCATGGTTCTCAACAGCAACTGCGAAACATCAGTGGCGCTAGCGCATTCCGCAAATGCCTGATTCGTCATGTAATGCAAAGAGAACTCCTCCGACGCCTCTTTGGCAAATCGAGTGTAGGCCGCCGAAGCGAGTGCATCAATCTCTTGCAGATACCGGCGGCGGGACATAATCACTTCGCTTCCGTGCTCTGACATCTGTTCCTGCCAAGGAAAAAGCTGTTCGAGGACTTTTGGGTTGCTTCGCGCGTACTTGAGAGTCATGTTGCATTGCCTCAGAGCTTTGTCATAGCGCTGCAAATGATACAAGTACTGAGCATCTATCTGACTCAGAAGTAGGTCAACAAAACGGCGTCTTCTGGTGGGAGGGCCTGTGACAAGATCCAAGTCAAAAGGAGTAAACAAAACGCAATTGAACTTGCCGATAAGTTCACCCAAACGCTTGAGCGGAACATCGTTCACCATGATGCATTTTTGCGTCTGGTCAAATGACAGCAGAAACTTGTCGCTCCCCGAAATCTTGCTGTCAACCTGAGCGCGAACAATCGTCGCCGCATAGAACTCGGGCGGATTCCATGGAATAAGGTCTTTGTCCGGAGAGCCACGAAAACTGCGGCCAGTCACCAACATATACAACGCTTCGAGCATGTTGGTTTTGCCTTGCGCATTGACTCCATAAATGACATTAACGCCCGGTGCGAATGTGCACTTAATGTGCCGGATATTGCGAAAATATTGAACCTCGGCAGTCTGAATCCACAATGGCTGAGGCCTCTATTTCCTAACCAATATCAGAGGAACAGGCAGCATTCGTTCGACACCACCGGCATCGCTCGGAAGGTTGACAACGCCATCGCGCAACTTGGGACGAAGCTTGTGTTTGGCAGCTTCGGCATCATTGATAAACATCACCGACGAGCCACCGCCATCCATGTTCATTGCTTCGCAACAGCCCAAGTTTTGCATGACACAAGCCAACTCCGCCAATGTAACACCGATGGAGTGCGACAAGTCGGCACGGCCATCAACAACCGCAAGAACAATCGTTCCGTTTGGGCGAACACCCAGAGCGGTACGGGGCGCACGCGTCGTGTTCCAATCATGCGGGAAACGCGTTGGTGGTACACCCTTGGCAATGCAGTCACGTAACGCGCTCGGCATCGTCGCACGCGACAATTCCGCGGTCTCGTCCGCATTCATCGGTTCTTTCAACTGAACCGGCATAAACTCCTCGCCTGATGTGCCGAACTCAACCGGATGACCATCTTGCAAAAGCATAGGGCCAATCGAAAACGCATGACGCACCTTTAGTTCTCTCTGCCCATCATCCGAGCGGAACATGGCATGGACGGCATCCTCGGGTTCAACCGCACCGCCAAACGCCTCGCTGTCCCCCATTACCCAACCATTGTTAGGAATCTCCGTCGCGCATTCTTCGAATGTCTCAACAATCGAGTTGCCGACAATAACTGCCCCAAAATACAAGGGGCCAAACTGATTCTCACGTCCGGGTTTCCCGGCGTTTTTGAAGGCATTGCCCGACGAAAACTCCGCTTCATAAAGCAACGCATCAGCCAAAAGCTTATTGCTGCCTGTCGTCGTGATGTGCGCTTCGCCATCCTCGGCAAGAACAAAAGCCGCACGCCGCAAAGTCTTGCACTGCCGTGTTTTGCCATTCTCAATCAAAGTAGAAACGGGGTCATTCATCGCGCTATGAATGTTGCAGTATTCCTCGGGAAAGTTCAGGAAGAAAGTACTGTTTGTCGCGGCGATAATCTCGCCGTCTAAATCCTGTATTTTGCCATCTTCAATCAGGCGTTTGGTGTCATGGACGACCTGCGAAAGATAAGCTGCACCCGCAAATGGGACCACCCGACGTATCGCAACAGTATGCTCGTCTGTAGGATTCAGGCGTACACAAGAAGCGATTGCGTTTGCGTCAAAAGACTTGCCACGCCCCAGAGCCGTTTCGCTCTCCGCCCATTTGGCAAACTTCTCTTTGTTTGCGCCAATGTAACTATCCACGAAACCGCATCGATTCAGTTCAGACAGAGCCAAATCAACATCTGCATCTTCGAGTCCATGCGCTTCGGCCGAAAAATCTTTCGCGACGCCAAAGACACATTTGTCAATATTGAAAAGGAGGGCCTTGGCATTTGTCAACGCTTCATTGACCCACGCCAGTATAGCGCTTCTCCCATAGATTTTCCGATGCGCATTAATCCAGCGTTCCTTGAATGGTGCACGAAATTCTCCGTTCCATGAACGGTCAATTGGCATAAAGGCAACCGGAAAAACAACGCCTCGTTGACTGCGCAAAGCGCCTGTTGCCCAATATGTCTGCCAAAAGGAATTCGCGATAGAATGCTGTTCAAAGGTGCGTCCTCTGTCAACGGCTCCGCCATCTTGGCGCAAGGCATGCAGAACCAATGGCCGCAAATCTAATGCTCCCTCTTCGAGCGTCTGTCTGGACAGTTCCAGTGCATTCACGCTCAAACCGCCGCCAAGCTTCAATGCTTCACGGGCAGCAATCAGTTTTGTCCAAGCTGCGATATTTGCTTTGTGTGACTCGGCGGTCAGCGCACTCACTTCCAACGTCCACACACCCTGCCGCTCGATGCGCAGAGGCAATCCCTCGACGTTTGATTCAACATGATTCGTCAGAATTAGTTTTTCGATAAACACAGGAAACAGGCAAACCCGATGGCGTGTCCAGTCAACAGGCATGTTGCCAAGGGTATGCAATGAAATCGTTTCCACAGTTCTATCGAAATCCGCGTTACAGGCAACAAGAGCAGACAGAAACTCAACAAAGTCTGCCAATTGTTTTTCATCAGGGTCGACATTCTTCCATTCGACAGAATTCAATCCTAATGCGTCATTATGTGACAAAGAACGAAGTTGACATGCAAGGTCAACCGGAGCAGCTTCCATAGACAAAAACATCCTACAGGGGGATTAATAAAGAAAGGGCGACAATCTCCCTCGCAGAAGACTGTCGCCAAATCAGACACTCTCAAAATCAAGTAATACTCGGTCCTTCGAGAGTCAAGGACAACCAATTAGTTGTTGCTGTTGCTCGAGCGCCACACATCACCCTTGGACGATGTGCCGTTTGTCGCATCATATGTATAGGATGCTTCGCTGGTGCTTGCGGGGATAGGCCCGGCCAAAATTCTGGTGACGTTATTCAGGTCAAGCAATGTCTCCGCAGGCGGACGATTGTTGCCAGAAGTTCCTGTTTTGCTGTTTGTCAACTGTCCACCGATTGATTGGTCAGTGTCAGGACCGCAAGACCAAGTAATCCAAGCACCACCATTGGTGTAATAGTAGAATGTAACACCCTTGCTATCTTTGAACGGGTCAGTAGGATAGCTTGTCATGTAAGACACAGGAGTTGTCAGTGTCTGAATGAAGTTGGATCCTGTTCCGGGAACCCTAAAGCTATCATGCCTGTTCAAAACGTCTCTTGCAGCAGTGTCATTCTGGTTGCACATTGCGGCCATCATGTTGTAGCAGCTCTTATCAGCAACGGCACCGGTGATGCCCTGACGCTGATAGGCAGGATACGTGTTTCTGTCTACCATGAAGGACTCGATACCCGTAGCCAAAGTGCGCATATCTGACTTCGCACGGGAAACCTTAGAACGAGTCTGAGCCTCCAGGAAGTTAGGTACTGCGATAGCTGCCAAAATCGCGATGATTGCAACAACGATAAGCAACTCAATAAGCGTAAACGCTTTTTTCATTTTTTCCTCCTCCCACTGTTAGTGGAATTATTGATGATTCTATAATAATCTGATTGTCATAAGGTGTTTTTACACAGTCCTTGCAACAACTTATAAACTTAGTTTACACAAAAACGCTTGTCATATCAAGAAAAAAATGCACTATTTGGAAAAAAAATGCACGAAAAGCACAATTATCAGCAAAAATCCCCATAATTTTGCTGTTCTAAAAGCAAATTTCTTTAGAAATATGCGATTAGAGACAAACGGATTTTTGCACACAGAGTAACCGAAGGCAAACGCAACTGATAATACTATCATTGACACAAGATAAACAAGACCGGCCATCATGTGAGTCATCGTTACTTCTCCACTTCTTCTTGCTCGAATTCGCAGTTCTGCGAATTGCGTTTGGCGCCGTAAAAATGATCCCAGACGCTGAGCATTGCGAAATAGTTTAGGCCGGACGAAACCATTAACCAGAAACTTCCTAAGTCACTGAACGAAGCTGTTTCGTTCGCTGGCAAAACTTGGGAGATAATCAATCCACCGCCGTTGAAGAACTGCACGATGAACGAAAGTATGGCAACAATATTGGCTTCTGACGCCATGGGGTTGAATGTCGATGGAATCACAATGGTTCCGCTCAGGCACAAGCCAACAGCGAAAAGCAGCTCAATCAAGATGAAGAGAATGATTGCCTGTTTGCGGGCACCGTTCACCCAGAAGCCCAGGCCGGGAATCAGCCACGCGCCAAGCATCACGCTTATTCGCTTTGCCATTGAAGGCGGATTTGTCCAATTATCCATAACACATTCAAAAACAACTACACACGCTGTTCAATTCGACTTTTTTTTGTTTCGTGGGCTGGGCTTGGGCATCGACAAGCGGATTGCGTTGTTGCCAATCGCTAGCATCAATACAACACCTACTGCGCCAAGCATCCATGACAGTGCAAAATGTTGTGGGCGATAGATAAAACATATATGATGTTTCCCGCCGTCTATCGGTAAGCCAATCATCCAATTATTCGCAAACCACGGTTGCACTTCTTTGCCGCCATCAATGCGAACACGCCATCCGGGCAGCCATGTCGTGTGATAAAGCAAAACAGCGGGACTCCCTAGGTTGACTTCAACTTCGCATTGATTCGGGGTCGTGCCATCATTCAAAACCCGTAATGTATCCGATGTCGTATTTCTTGCGCCATCCGCAATACCCCTAATTGTATTTGCGGATTTCTCATCGACAGGGTCTCCCGATTTGCTACGTGCCATACCGGTGGGCACAATGAAATGCAACCCCGAAGACGTTGGCCCACAGTTATCGTCGGACAAACACCCGGGAACAACGTTCCGTTCGAGGGTAATCAAACGTGCCAAGGGATTGTTTTCTTTGAGCACAGATTTCAACGGAACACCGCTATTCGGCGCCCAGTCAACACAATCATAGCGTTGCCCAATCGCAGAGCTTATCAACGCCATTGCAGTTGATTTATCCTTTTCCCATTGCTGAAAACCGCCGACCAATACCTGACGTGTGTTGGCACCATTGGGGCGAATGGGATCGTATCCGGAGGTCTCGTACAGTCCCTCCATGTGATGACTCATGTTAGGCAACTGTCGATTGATTGCGACACGCCACAATGGCTCGCCCTGTTTGCGGGCATTTGCAATCAGCGGTTCAAATGTGGAGCGCATCTCCGCAGATATATCCGCAGCATCGAACGGGCATTGCGAACGATAAAGCGGCAGATGAATGATGTATGGTTCGGCAGCGCCAATCAGTAGTAGCAACCCAAGACATAGTCGCTGTTCGTGTCGCCGTTGCGCGCCATGGGCGAAATACCATGACAAGAGCATAAGGAGCATTCCGCATAATACGAATCCGGCAGCACGATAGGTCGCGGGCAACAACATATCAATCAAGAGTTGTGGATTGCTTTTCGCCGCACGCCATGAGGCAACACTCATCATGTCATAGGGCTCCTGTTCGCCGAGCAACCAGTCAACGAAAACCAATCCCCTACCGGTGTGCAGTTCCATAGCGAAAGCGCCGTAGCATAAAAGAAGACAGCAAGAAACGACAAGAAAAACGACGCAGTACTTTTCGCGAATTTTCTTGCCACGAGACACAAGGCTCATACATAGTAACTCGGCTCCAACGGCCGTCATTATGGACAGCCCGAGCACAATAACGGCACGTGCTTTGAGTGGTTCACGAAACGACCCCATACCGGGCAATTTGCCGTTACTACAAAGATAGCATCCCAACAACATAACGCACACCGCGCCAATGGTAATGCGTCCCAAACGTGATGCGCGCGGACTCCGAACCGCAAGACTCATCAATGCGCACAGAGCCAAAACGAATCCAATCATGCCGGGATAGGAAGCCGTTTCCCAAAAACTCTTTTGCAACAAATGTGCCGACCGCACTTCATCGCCGAACGGCAACGGTGTCAAAAATTCAAGCAGTGAAGTGACATATTCAATGTAAGGAACGCTTTTCATCAGGTCGCCCGAAGCTCGCGCGGACCATGGCAAATAGGCCATCGTCGGCAACCATTGTGGCGCGGACAAGAGGGCCGCGCAAGTCCACATACACGCAAATATCAAAGCTGAACGTTTCCATTGACGGAAGCCGAAAGCACCGATAAGGAAAGCAATCTGACTCCAGCCGACATAGATGACATACTGAGGCGCACCCGCATAAACCATTGCGGCGCAAACACACGACGCAATCGCGACCCAACGCCACGCGCAGCGAACATCCGCACTCATCGAACGATAGGTGGCACCAAGCACAAGCAGCATCCACGACGACCCCGCTACCACCGTGTAGTGCGATGCGATGACACGCCCAACCATGCTACTGCCAAACATGTAGCAACTGGCGCCAATCGTCGCCGCCGCAAACGACAGTCCGAACCCCTTGCGCAAAGCAAACCAGCTGACCAATAAGCCAAGACCAATATGCGCTGTCATTTCAAATAACAGAGACAGACGAGGCGGAAACAAAAGAATCGAAAGGAAGGATACCGGATACCATATTCCGCGTTGTTGCATCTCCAATACCGGACACCCGCCGAATACATGTGGGTCCCAAAAAGGCACGATGCCGGCGGATAACCAGCGACTCATAAAGACACGCCACGGATAAAATTGAAAAAACATATCGGTCGAACTATGACCAAAATAGTAGGCGCCCCATCCACGAAAAATGCACAGTATGACGCCGATGAACATCAGCAGTAATAACGAACACCAAAACCATTTTCTATGTTTTGTTTTTAGCAAGGGGTCTTTCATCTACTTTCTGCAACTACTGTTTTATACAAAGAGCAACTTTAGTCTTGACAGAATAATTATGCATAAATATGCCCGCCTTTGGCATAATTAATTTATGCCCAAAACTATTCTTGACAGAATTATTTCGTGCTTTGTCGTCTTTGGACTCAGCCTCGCAAGCATCCTGTTGATGCTACCCATGATTTGGATGACGCTGTGCGCGTTTACGCCTCAGGCGGAATTGCAACGTGCCGTTCCGATGCAAGGCGCGATTAACGCATTGAACGTAAAAACATTTACGGACATGGACGAATTGCGCAGTTGGTCACGCACCTATCTGACAATGGACAGTTTCTACACGGCGAACGGCAAGGATGGTTTGTTTGACATAACCGCTATGCCACAAAAAGAATTTCAACACGCGCAGATTCACTCGTGGTTTTTCCGCTTCACAAAGTTTATGGGCTGGACTGCTGAACCAACGATGGAGAAAACGGTCAGTGCTGGCCGGTTGATTCTGTGGTTCGAGAATACATTATTCATTTCAGTCGCAGTCACACTCCTGAGCGTTCTTCTGAACGCAATGGCAGGCTATGCGTTTTCGAAGCTGCCCTTCCCAGGAAGCAAATTCATCTTCTGGGTGTTGCTCGGGACAATCATGATTCCGGGACAAGTAACACTGATTCCGCTCTTCCTGATGGTCACTCAGGGATTGAATCTCGGCGGCGGATTCATGGCTGTCATTCTTCCGATGATAGCGGCGCCGGTCGGCATTTTCCTGATGCGGCAATACATTCAAGGTTTGCCGAGCCAACTCGAGGACGCCGCTCGCATCGACGGTTGCTCGGAGTTGGGAATCTTCTTCCGCGTCATTGTTCCACTCAGTAAACCGATTCTCGCCGTCTGGGCAATCTTCACTTTTATTGGTACGTGGAAAGCCTTCCTTTGGCCACTCGTTGTGACGAACAATCAGGATTTGTATATGCTTGAGGTCGGCCTGAAGACATTGCAATTCAGCGCAGGTCCACGCAATGTCGGCGTCGTCATGGGTGCGGCACTTCTCGCATCCATTCCCATGATTATTATGTTCTTCATGTTCCAGAAACACCTCACCAAAGGCCTGACTGTCGGAGCCATCAAAGGGTAATCCTGTGGAAGTGAAGAACATTTTTTGCGCCTGATACTTATATAACCTACGCCATGTTGCATGGCATCATTTCATAGACTAAAGAGGTTTCCTCACATGGACACACCCTCCAACACAAACAACACTGATTTGCGCCAGCTCTCGCTTGATGCGCTGATTGAGAAAGCATCGACGCTTACCGAAGCGCTGCCGTTTATTCGCAAGTTTGCGGGCACAACAGTCGTTGTCAAATACGGTGGTGCGGCAATGGTTGACCCCGAATTGAAAAAACTTGTGATTCAGGATTTAGCGTTGCTTTGGATGGTTGGGATTCGTGTTGTCATCGTGCACGGAGGTGGCCCCGAAATCAACAATCTCCTGAAGAAGATGAACCTTGAGACAAAGTTTGTTGACGGCCATCGCGTGACAGATCAGGCGACACTTGATGTCGCAGAGATGGTTCTTGCGGGACGTGTCAATGGCGACCTGACATATGATTTGAATCGTGCAGGAATCAAGGCTGTCGGCCTCAGTGGCAAAGACGCGAATCTGTTGCTTGCACACAAACATTTGCTGACATCTGCCACGACGGGTGCTCTGATGGATATCGGTTTCGTTGGCGAAATCGTCAAGGTAGATACTTCGACAATTGATGTTTTCCTAAAGAACGAGATCATGCCCGTTATCTGCCCCATCGGTGTCGATGAAAACGGCCAAACCTATAACATCAACGCCGACACCGCCGCCGCTTGCATCGCCGCTGCCATCAGGGCTGACAAATTCATTTTGTTGACTGATGTCGAAGGTGTCATGCGTGACAAAAACGACAAGAGCTCTTTGATTGAAGTCATGGATTCCAAAGAGGCAAAGGCGCTTATCAAGGACGGCATCATCGCGGGTGGAATGATTCCCAAGGTTGAAGCATGTCTTGACACGATGGACAAAGGCGTCAAGGAAACGCACATCCTAGACGGACGTCTGCCCCACTCGCTCTTGCTTGAAGTGTTCACAAACCGAGGTATCGGAACTCTTATCAAAAAATAAAAGACGTAAGGCTCACATAACTTTAAACGCCGGTTTCTCTCGGAAACCGGCGTTTTGCATTTCACATATTTTCGTTTTCTGCTTAGGCGAACTGCTTGATGAATCGCAAATCATTCTCGTAGAATGACCTGATGCTGTCAACTCCGTAGCGCAACATCGCAAAGCGCTCAATACCTAAACCAAAAGCGAATCCCTGATACACATCGGGGTCAATATTAACATTGCGCAACACAATGGGATTGACCATGCCGCAGCCAAGAACTTCAAGCCACTGACCATGCCACTTCATGTCAACTTCGGCACTGGGTTCTGTGAAGGGGAAGAAGCTCGGACGGAAACGTAAGTCAACATCCTCGCCAAACATAGCGCGGATGAACTGTAGCAAAGTCCCCTTGAGATCTGCCATCGTCACGTCCTTGCCGACAAACAATCCTTCCATCTGATTGAACACCGGTGAATGTGTGGCGTCAACATCATCTACACGGAAGACGCGTCCCGGTGCCACAATCGCCAGCGGGGGCTTGTTCTGCAACATATAGCGTACTTGAACAGGCGACGTATGTGTGCGCAAAATGCCCGGTACATCCTTGAGATAAAAAGTATCATGCATATCACGCGCAGGATGATTCGCAGGCAGATTCAACGCATCAAAATTATTGAACTCCGTTTCTGTCTCGGGACCTTCGGCAATCGAATATCCCATGCTGATAAAGATGCGTTCCATTTCGCGTTGTGTCAAGGTCAATGGATTCAGCGCTCCCTTGGCGGCAGTCGGAGTCGACGGCATGGTGACATCAATGCGCTCATTGCGCAAACGAAATTCCATTTGCTCTTTCTGTAATTGCTCAAGCTTTTTCTCAAAGGCTGCATCAACAACCGTCTGCGCTTCATTGATAATCTTCCCGGCAGCCGGACGGCTTGCGGCATCAAGCGACCCAAGCAATTTCATCATCGCACGCAACGGAGCTTTTTTGCCCAACAATTCGGGACGCAACGCTTCAATCGCCGCTAAATCAGCACACGATTCAATTTGAGCACAAGCCTTCTGTGAGGCTGCATTTGCCTGTTGTTCGAGTTCCTGTATTTCCATTGTCTCATTCCTGTTTCAAAGTCAATTAATGATATTACAACTCAACACGCACATTACCTTCACCGGAAACAATTTTGCCAATCACAAACATCGTGTTTCCTGATTTGTCGGCTGCCGTGCGAACGGCCTGTTCTGCACTTGCGGGAGCAACGACGCAGTAGCCAATACCCATATTGAAAGTGCGCAACATCTCATCGTCTTCAACAGGTCCCAACGTCTGAATCAACGTGAATATCTCTGGAACATCCCATGACGATTTCGAAAGCGACGCATCAACATTCTTAGGCAAACACCGATTGAGATTCCCCGGCAAACCACCGCCCGTAATGTGAGCACAACCACGAACATCCACTCCACTCTTGAGCAATTCATCCATCAGAGAAACATAAATGCGTGTTGGCTCAAGCATCACATCGGAGAGTGTGCGACCGCCCAACGACTCGGGCTTATCACCTAATTGCAACCGGGCATGTTCGAGCAAAACTTTGCGTGCGAGCGAATATCCATTGCTATGCAATCCCGTTGACGCAAAGCCATAAACGACATCACCTTCTGCGATGCGCGATCCATCAATCACAGCATCAGCGTCAACAATGCCAACACCAAAGCCGGCCAAGTCATAATCACCCTTTGCGTAAAGTCCGGGCATCTCTGCTGTCTCGCCACCAAGCAACGCCATTTGACCAATCTCACAGCCGCGAATAATGCCGCTGAGAATCTGTTTGGCTTCGTCCAAACGCAACTCGCCCATCGCATAGTAATCAAGGAAAAACAACGGTTTGGCACCACACACAACAAGGTCGTTGACAACCATCGCAACCAGATCAATACCAACGGTGGACAACACACCGACATTGCGAGCAACAAGAATCTTTGTGCCAACACCATCCGTTCCGGCAACCATCATTGGTTTCTTGTATCCGGTAGGAATTGGGAAAAGTCCGCTAAAGCCACCAATGGCCTTATTGTTTTGTTTCAGATAATCAACCAGTGCTTCTCCATTAGCAATACTGACACCGGCGTTTTTGTAAGTGAGAGGCTTATTATTCATGCTGTGATTTTACAATGCAGTGCTCCCCTTGTTTTTGTCAAATCTCGTACACAATGGAGTACTCATTGCCACGATAAAACCCATTTTGGAGGAAACAGGCCATTTTCACCCCGAGAAAAGTTATTTTTTTTATTATACATGCGTTCTAAATTTCCAACAAAATCCACTTATAATGCGCTAAATAAGAGATTTTTATTCATGCATTTTTTTTTGCACATTCTTGGGGACACTATGTATAGAAATGTCAAGAAACGGAAAATAATGGCAAATTCCGGCAAATAAAAAAAGGAAAGGAACCGCAGCAATGACAGATTTTGACTCTTCTGACACACAGTCTTCATGCGCATTTCAGGCGTTTTTTACCGGTCATTATTTCGTCAAAATTGACAAAACTTTGCGCGTGACCATTCCTTCGAAATTTGTTCAAGTCCTCGATAACATCGGCGGATGCCACACACAGTTTGTCTGGGTGATCCCCGGCGTCGACGGATTGCGTGTTTTGCCCAAAACTGAATGGGACAAACTCCTTAGTGAATTGAACCGTATTAGCCCCATTGACCGCAAAGGTCAAGAGTTTAAACGCTTTATGCTGGGTCGCGCATTAGAGTGCGAATTGGATGTTCAGAATCGCATTCGTCTGACCAAGCCCATGATGGCAATTGGAAAACTGACGAACAACGAATTGGCGTTTACGGGTGCGGGCAACGAGATGTCGATTGAGACTGTTGAGAATTGGGAAAAGTCCAATACTGATTCGGCCATGGAATCGATGTGGCAGTTGAGTGATCAGGTCTTTAGTAATCTGGAGGCAAACCTCCGATGACAACACTCCTAAAGGCACGTTCCTCATCTCGCATGTTCAAAAAATGTCATACAGAAGTTCACACTCCTGTTTTGTTGTCACAAGTTTGTGAGATGCTATCCCCCAATCCCGGCGATGTCATTTGGGATTTGACCGTTGGCGCAGCTGGTCATGCGGCAACTCTGCTTCGTTTGGCACAGCCGAACGGTTTTCTTCTTGGAATTGACCGTGACCCGGAAATCGCTGAAATCGCTGTTAAGAATCTCGAAGCAGCCGGATTTATTCGCGGAAAAGATTTTGAGATTCTTGTTTCAAGATTTAGCGAGATTGCCTCGATTGATTTTCCGAATGAAATATCCAAAACACCGGACATCATTCTGGCTGATTTGGGCGTGAGCAGTTTGCAATTTGACGAAGCGGCACGCGGCTTCAGTTTCCGCAATGACGGCCCTCTGAATATGCAAATGAATGCTGACGAAAAAGGAAGCCGGAACGCTGCCGATATCATCGCAAATTGTTCTCTGTCGGAATTGGAACATATCTTCCGCACTTATGGCGAAGAGAAATGGTCTCGCCGCATTGCTTCTGTTATCGTTGAACAACGCCAGATAAAACCCATTCTTACGACTCGCAGTTTGCGTGAGACAGTTGCGTCGGCAGTGCCTCGCAAGGCATGGCCTCAGAATGTGGATGTGGCGACTCGTGTTTTTCAAGCATTGCGCATAGCAGTCAACAACGAACTTGGCGAACTGGATACCATGTTGGAACAATTACCGGCGCTGCTCAAAAAGAACGGTTCGCGGGCGGGCATCATCTCCTTCCACAGTCTCGAAGACCGACGTGTCAAACAGGCTTTCAGAGCAATGACCATTGGCTGTATTTGCCCCAAAGAATTGCCTTGCTGCGTATGCGGGCACACAGCGGAATTCAAGTTGTTAAGCTCCGGCGGATTAACCGCAGATAAACAGGAAGTTGAAAACAATCCACGTTCAAGAAGCGCGCGGTTACGTGGAACGATACGCATCAAAAATGCCGACCAAGATTTAGGGACGCTCAAGAATGCATCCCATAACGTTACTAACGATATGCAAAGCTGGCACTCACAAGAGTGAAGACGATCATGAGAACAGAAACAAGACAAGCTAAGCCTCGTATTTTACAACGAGAAAAAAGCCGTATCAGCCGGCTACGACCGACTGTTCCATATCGCATTGCGCGTAATCGCAAGCCGTCTTTGACCGGATTCGATATGTTATGCTACTTGGTTCTCGCGGTAGCAATCATCGCATTGGGATCCATTCAGATTGGTCTCCGCCACACAACGGTTGATTACAAGGCGCAAGTGCAAAAGATGATTACGACTTCAAAGATGGAGAAGGAACAACTCATGGCATTAATGGCAGAAGAGGCTTCAAAACTCTCGCTTACGGCCATTATGGAAAATGCTTCTTATCATGGGTTGGTTGAACCAGCCAAGACCAACATCGTGCAGGCGAAATCCTACACCGGTTATGACGCCGCCGAAGATAAGGCCTTGCGCAAAGAGTTCGGTTCCGGCAAGTACTCGAACCCAAACGAAGACACCGGCATGCGTGGAATCTTGTTGAAGATTGCGGATTTCGCGCAATCAGCGTCTGCTGCCAATCACCGGAATGATGATGGATCTGCTCATTTTGATAAATCTGATTTTACTGAAAAGAAAGGAACTGGGATAGAAAAGACACAGCCCTGACAAGGGAATGTCTTTTTGATGAAATTACCGATTATTAATAATACATTTTGCCAAACCGATAGTGTCAATCCTGTTGAATTGTAGTTATTGTGACAGTTGAAATGCTGATTTAGAGGTTTTGTTCGTGTTGATGTGTCCTTGTGGATATTTATGTTATCATAAATAAAGTTGTCTGGTTTCCTCGCTGAACGTACTTGTTCCCTCGATGTTAGAGTTGTAGTTGCCATAATCCTGTTGTATGTTGAAGTTCTTGTGGATGATGTACGGTTATTTGCAAATGAAAAAGTCCCGAAGTAACGGCTTCGGAACTTGGTGCTTATAACTTCTATAGGTTTGTTGTCTGTTAAACACTGTCGGTTTGGCATATTTATATACGCGTTGTACCACACTCTCTATTCATGCAAAAGACAAAGAACAATCGGTAAGATTTGTCTGATGCGTGTTTATTTTACTATCTGAACGAAACCGATGAACATAGAACAAAACAACACAAAACAGTTTAATATCCGCATTGGGTGCATCATTGCACTGACATGGATTTTTGTTCTCGTTTGCTTTTGGCGCTTAGCCATCGTCCAATATATCGAGCATGACAAGTATCAGGCATTGGCCAAAGGACAGCAGACAAAGGTTGAAAAAACAACCCCAATTCGCGGCAAGATTCTTGATAGAAACATGCGTGAGTTTGCGACGACCACCATGGCGTATGATTTGTACATCGCACCCAGAGACTTGAAGAACAGATTAGCCGGCAAAAGATGGACGAAGAATCAGTTGAGGGAAGCCGGTTACCCAGAGGTAGAAGTTGAGCGCCTAACCGAAGCAAAAACAACTATCCCAAAGGAATTGCCCAAAGAAGCGATATGGAATCTATCGGAAGATATCGCGGCACTGTCCGGGGAATCGGTTGACGCTGTCTATAAGATTGCATCGGGGAATGGAAAAAACACAACCAGAACCCGCACCATTCTCAGCGACACAAAACAAAGCATCGTGAGCGCTTATGCACGTCTCCTTGGTATCGAACATATTCTCCCCAAGGGCAAAATGAAAACATCCAAGCGCACAGTGATTGTTCGCCAAGAGCCTATTGATATCGCGATTGTCAAGGGATTGACCCCAGAATTAAAGGATAAATTTCAGGAAGTTTTTACACAGAATTCCTACGGTACGAAAACACTTCGCCCGCGATATACCTATACGACATCGACTATGCGACTCATGCCATCAAATGCCATTTATTTCCATGGCACAAACAAAAGAGAGTATCCGCAAGGCGAACTCGCAGGAACGATTGTTGGTATTACGAATGCAGACAAATGGGGTGACAATGACGGCGTAGCAGGAATCGAAAAATCGTACAACGATGTTTTGCAAGGTGATTCGTCAACGCTCAGGGTTAGAGTGACGGCCGGTCAGAAAAAGTTAGATATGCTCACCACTGATGGGTTGCGTGGCGGATACGGGCACACCGTCGTGATGACGATTGACGAGCGAATTCAGCGCGAGACAGAACGCGCCTTGCAGCACCACGTTGAGCAGGAAAGCGCGGTCGGTGGGCAAGCGGTTGTCCTCGATGTCAAAACCGGTGAAGTGTTGGCCATGGCCTCGTCGCCGAGTTTCGACCCATCGCACCGACTGGGCAGCACAAAGAATCGCTGTATCACCGACTTCATCGAACCGGGTTCCGTTATCAAAACGTTCGTGTATGCATCGGCTATCGAAGCCGGAAAGATTAACAAGTTTACTCCCATCAACTGTGATGCGACAGTGAATATCCCCGGCAGAAAAAAGCCTGTCACGGATGCTCCTCACCCCATTGGCAAAACCGTTGAAGCTATATACGCGTTCAAAAAATCGAGCAACGTAGGCGCAGTCCACGTCATGGAAAGAATGCTCGGCGGTGCAGGGCGTGGCGCACACTTCAAACTGCCATACGAATCTTTGAAGAAGTTCGGGTTCGGTGACAAGACAGGAATTGATTTGCCCTACGAAAGTCCCGGAGCGCTCAAGCATTACTCGCAATGGAATATCTCGACCGCGGCCTCTATCGCGTTTGGTTATGAAGTCGAAGTCACACCTATCCAAATGGTGACGGCAATGGCAGCCATCGGCAACGGTGGCAAGCTAATGAAACCTCATGTCGTGAAAGCAATTCTTGATTTCGAGGGCAACACAATCGAAACGATTGAGCCAACCTTTGTGCGTCAGGCGTGCTCGGAGTCGACTGCAAAAACAATGTTAGAGTTGCTCGAAGCTGTCGTGGTAGAAGGTACGGCAACGAAGGCACAACTGGACAATTGGAGAGCCGGTGGCAAAACAGGAACATCGAACAAATACATCATTGGTAAAGGTTACGACAAAGACGGTAAAAAGCACTATGGGTCTTTCTGTGGTCTTGTCCCGATTACCAATCCCGAAGTAGCCATCTATATTTGGATTGATGAACCGTCAACCGCGGAAGGTCTACACTTTGGTGGAACCAGTGCCGGTCCTGTTTTTCGTGATATAGCTGATGCCTGCATGGAAATCCGCAAGGTTCCGCATCAGGAGATGCCCGTCATCAATCCCGGTACGAAGAGCCTTGTCGAGCAATTCCGTCGCAAAGTCACGCGTGCCATCAGAAGAAGCATCACGCAAGCGGTTGAACAATCAGCTTACAACTCTCCTTACTCAAGCAGTCAAATCGGAAACGTTATTGCTCGGTTACGTGGCAAGGACAGTAACGTTCCTATTGCGCCGGGAACCATGCCGGACTTGCGTGGACTCTCATTACGCGAAGCATCGAAACTGCTTGAGGGTATAGACCAGAGTTTTGTTGTTAAGGGTAATGGCGTCGTTGTCTCACAGGTACCGGAACCGTATTTGCCACTTGCGGCCAATGATGCCAAGATTCAGTTGACGTTAGGGACGCCGCTCGAAGCCGAGCTTGCAATCCTTCAGGGAAACGAATTACCAGGGCCAAGTCCTGAGGAAAGCGAAGGTGTTGCTGAGGCGGAACCGCAGGCTACGCCCGAACCTCAACCCATCCCCCATGTAAGAATTCTTTCCGGTGACGGTGGCGAAGGCGTCGATTTGCAGACAACAAAAACAATACATTCTATCAGAGACAGAATTGCGGAAGAAGAAAATCCGACAATGACATCTCAGCCGACTGCATCTTTCCCGGATAAAGACAAGCGTGTGCATGATGATGAACCTGTCGTCAATTTCAGTTCGATTTGGCAAAAATATGATTTGCAGCAAATCCTAAAGGATCAGCGAAATGCTGTCCAGAAAAAGTCTGTCGATACATCTGCAAAGCAAGATGTGAAGAACAAGGATGCAGACAATGATAAACCTGCGTCTATGAAAAAGTCAACGGACAAAAAGGCGCCGAAACCTGATAAGGAAAAACAGGATAAGCCGAAGTCGACAAAGAAGTCTTCTCAAGACACTGAAAAAGACGAACCTCAGTCGAAAGATTCGGGCAGCAATGAACCTCAAGAACAACCTGCACAGGTGCAGCCACAACCACAGCGCCCCATGTTGTTGCGTGATAGAATCAAGCAACGTTTGTGGCGCAGAAGTCCCGCACCTCCCCGTGGACAACAACAGGGGGAATTCTACACTAACTAATGATGAAAAATAATATTAGCAACATCGTCATAAACATCCAAACTCTGTTTGATCGCGCCGGTCTGTCCCTGCCGTTTTCTGTCGATCCACAACTGGAAATCACCGGGATTGCCGACAATTCGAGGTCCGTTGCCCAAGGCAACATTTTTGTCGCGATTCGTGGAACAAATACCGACAGCCATCAGTATATCGGAGACGCTGTTGCGCGTGGTGCGGCCTTGATTATTGCGGAAACGGCGCCATCAGACACGACAGTGCCTGTCATACTGTTTGATGACACCCGTTCCATCCTTGGCAAAATCGCACATGCATGGTACGATAATCCAACGCGCGGCATGATTGTCGTCGGCGTCACCGGCACGAATGGCAAGACGACATCTGTTCATCTGTTGGAATCTGTCCTCAAAACCGCCGGTTACAACACCGGCGTCATTGGAACAATCGAGTATCGTTTCGCAAATGAGCACATCAAGGCGGATAACACAACTCCGGGAGCCATCGCGCTCGCCAAACTTTTTGGGCAGATGAAAGAAGCGGGCGTCAATGCTGTTGCGATGGAAGTATCCAGCCATGCGATTGACCAAAAACGCATTGATGGAATCGCGTTTGACGCTTGTTTGTTTACCAATCTCACGCAGGACCACCTTGACTATCACGGCACAATGAAAACATATGCAGACGCAAAGTATCAATTGTTTTCGCGTCTATTGCCTCAGGCTCAAAAAATCGGCAAAATCACCAGTGCTGTGTTTAATATCGATGACGAAACGGGTTGCGACTTTTTTAAAAAGTATCCCGGCGAAAAGTCGTCCTTCGCGATTGATAATCCGCTCGCAAAACTGCGCCCGTCCGCGATTGAGGCCAATGCGAATGGCATGAGGTTTGACATCACAAGTTTGCCTATCCATATTGAAACATTTTTGGTTGGACGATTCAACATTTATAACATTCTGGGTGTGATTGAGGTCGCATTGCGACTGGGCATTTCGCTGGAAGTCATCGCGCAAGGAATTCACAATCAAAAAACTGTTCACGGTCGCTTTGAACCGGTTCCGACCAATCTGCCATTCACGGTGCTTGTCGACTATTCGCACACTCCCGATGCATTGCAACGGGCATTGGAAAATGCTCGTGTCTTGACTCAGGGGAAACTGATTGTCGTTTTTGGATGCGGCGGTGACCGCGACAAAACGAAACGCCCAATCATGGGACATATCGCAGCAGCATTGGCTGATTCTGTCATCATCACCAATGACAATCCGAGAACGGAACCTCCGGAGAGTATCGCGGAAGCCATTCGCGAAGGAGTGCAACAAGTGCGCCCCGATATGGAAGACGCTTGTACTGTTATTGACAGACGGGCGGCAATCGCCAAAGCGATTGAACTTGCGCATGTCGGTGACATTGTTCTCATTGCAGGCAAAGGCCACGAGGATTATCAGATTATTGGAACGGTGATTCATCCTTTTGACGACAGACTGGTTGCTGCCGAATACTTGAAAGCCAGAGAAGAAGCTGAGGTGAGCCACTAATGATATCCGAGACAATGACACTTTCGCAAATAATCGAAGCAACTTCCGGAACAGTTTTTTTCGATCCTTCCATCGTTGACCAAGAATCCCCCTTGGGGTCACTCTCCACCGATACACGAACCATCGCTAAAGGCGATATCTTTATTGCCTTGCGTGGTGAAAACTTCGACGGACATCACTTTCTCGCAACGGCAGTCGAACGCAACGCAAGTTGTCTTGTCGTCGAGGAACTGATGCAGAACGCACCGCCGCAAGTTGCGCAAGTCTTGGTCAAAGACACGTTGAAAGCTCTCGGAGATATTGCTCAATACTGGCGGAGACAACACTCGACGATTCCGCTGTTGTGCATTGCCGGGTCGGTTGGCAAAACAACCACCAAGGAAATGCTTCTGCATATCATCTCGACAAAACTCAACACACTGGGCACCACTGGCAACCTCAATAATCTAATTGGCGCTCCTATGATGTTGAGCCGTTTGTGTTCTGAACATCAAGCGGCCGTTCTTGAGTTAGGCATGAATGCTCCCGGGGAACTGAAACGCCTTATCGAAATCGCGCAGCCCAACGCCGTTTTGTTGACGAACATCAGAGACGCACATATCGGCAATTTCGCATCGCAAGATGAACTGTATTACGCGAAGTGTGAGTGCCTCAGATGGGCGCCTCCCAATACGACTTTCATCATTTGTGCTGACGACAAACTGAGCCAGCGTGCGCTCAAGCAGTACGGACATGGCCACAAAATCATTCTGTTCGGATGTTCTGAAACCGCGATGATTCGCGCTGAAAACATTGCTCCACTCTCCCCCTTTGGCTATAGCTTTGACCTTGTGATATCAAATCAATCACGCAAAGTGGTTGCCTTGCATCATTTTGGAAAAGGTCACATTTACAATGCGTTGGGTGCAGCAGCAGGCGCTGTTTTCTTTGGCGAAAAAAGCAATACGATTGCCGCACGCCTCAGTTGCTTTGAAGCTGATGCGGCTCGTTGCGAAGTCGAACTCATGCCTGACGGATGGTTTTGCATCAAGGATTACTATAACGCCAGCCCGACCGCGACAGAGAACTCCTTGCGCTCGATGAAAGATTTCAACATTACCGGCAGACGTTTTGCTCTGCTCGGCGATTTGCGCGAGCTTGGCAAGATGTCCCCCATGTATCACGAACAACTCGGCAAGATTGCCGCGCAATGCGACCTCGAGCATTTGCATGTTTTTGGGGAAGAGTCAAAGATGATTGCGGAAGGAGCTCGTAAAGCCGGCATGACCAATGTGACACATCACGCGACTTATGAGGATGCGGCGGCAGCATTGCATGAACAGTTACGCAGAGATGACTTATTGCTCATCAAAGCCTCGCGCCTTATCCATCTTGAGCGTGTTTACGAGATGTTGAAAAACGATTTTTCTAATGTTGATGATATAAAGTAAAGGCCTGTTGACAACCAAATGATTTACTATCTTTTTGCTCACATACAATCAAGCGGACTGCTGAGAGTTAATCCCGTTCAATACGAAACTGTTCGCGCCGGATTCGCACTGTTTACCGCATTTTTTCTCTCCGTTATTTTCGGTCGGTATGTCATTGCGATTCTCAAGGCACTCAAAGCAGGTCAGCCCATCCGCACAGCGTCGGCGGCAGGAGCAATTGATTTGAATGCCATGCACGGATCAAAGGCAGGCACCCCGACAATGGGAGGAATCCTCATTGTTGGAACAATCGTCATCACGACCTTACTGTTCTGCAATCTATCCAACATATATGTATGGTTGCTTATCATTGCGACACTTGGATTCGCGGCGCTAGGCTTTATCGATGACTACCGCAAAGTTACCAAACATAATGCGAATGGCATCTCCCCCATGGCAAAGATTGCCGGACAAGTCGCGCTTGGATTGATTGTAGGATGCGTTCTGTACCTCACAGCCAAATGCGACCCCTCCGCGGCCGTCTACAGTTATCGTGACGGCGCCAACACGTGTGGTCCCTTTTACGGGTTCGACCATATCATGGTGCCATTCTTCAAAACGTTTTATCCCTGTCTTGGCATCGTCTACATCGCCTATGTTATCTTTGTGTTGACAGGCACATCGAACGCCGTGAACTTGACGGATGGTCTGGATGGGTTATGCATCGGCACAATGAGTATTGTTGCCATGGCATTTATCATTCTTGCCTATGTCGCCGGTAGCCAACCACTATCTGCCTATTTGATGGTTCCATACATCAAGGGAGCGCCCGAGGTTGTTGTCTTCATGGGAGCATTGATTGGTGCATGCTTGGGATTCCTATGGTACAACGCGCACCCCGCCAATATGTTCATGGGTGACACAGGCAGCCTCGCACTCGGCGGAGCAATCGGAACAGTCGCGCTCATATGCAAACAGGAAATCTTGCTGACTGTTATTGGTGGCATTTTCGTCATCGAGGCATTGTCTGTAATTATCCAAGTCACAAGCTACAAACTGCGTGGAAAACGAGTATTCCTGATGTCGCCTATTCATCATCACTTTGAAAAGAAAAACTGGCACGAATCTAAAATTATCGCAAGATTTTGGATTATTAGTATTCTTTTCGCGCTGATTGGGTTGTGCAGCCTGAAACTCCGTTAAGAAAGCATCCCTAGCGATCGTTTGTGGGATGATTCAATACTCGCTCTTTTTGTATCATTCAGTAGACAATTGGAGTTTGATATGATGATTGATGATAATCGCAAAGCAATTGATGTTCAAGGCTTAGTGGTTGAATATCATAATGGAAAACGTGCCGTAGATTCCATATCCTTTCAGGTATCATACGGAGAATGTGTCGGCTTTATCGGCGTAAACGGCGCCGGCAAAAGTTCAACAATCAAAACTATGCTTGGCTTTCACTTTCCAACACAAGGCTCGGTACGTGTTCTTGGTCTGGATCCTGGGAATGCGGAGAGTCGCAAGCGAGTTGGTTATCTTCCCGAAGTCGCAGTTTACTATCCCTTCCTCAAGGCACGTGAAATTCTCGAACTGTATGGTGGTTTGCAAGGTCTTGATAAAACAGAATTGCGCAAAAGGATTCCACCGCTACTCGAAGAACTTGGTCTGGGAGGCTGCGAAGAAACACTTGTTCGCGAGTTTTCGAAAGGGATGCAACAGCGTCTCGGCATAGCACAGGCGATTATCGCTCAGCCGGAGTTGATGATTTTTGACGAGTTGACCAGTGGACTTGACCCGTTGGGGCGTCATGAACTGCATCAGGTTTTGCTTCGTCACAAGAGTCAGGGCAAAACACTTTTCTTCAGTTCTCACGACCTTGGCGATGTCGAACATCTTTGTGATCGAATCATCATGATTCACCAAGGCAAGATTATCCATCAGGCCACTATCGCCGAACTACTCCAACCATTGAGCGAATTTGTCATCGTATTTGAGCTTCCTCCCAACACTTCGCTGCCGGACAGTGTCATCAATAAGAATCCGACGATGGACTCGCTTGTCCCCGGACGCTTCACGGTCAAGACACGCAAAGCAGAAGACTTTGCCCAGACAATTCAGTGCCTGTCTGGAATCAACGCGCGGCTCATTGAAACCGGCAACCGCACCACATCGCTCGAAGATGAATTCATACGTTTGGTGCACCTCAATGAAAAGCACAAACAGGAAGAAGCGGAACAATGAGCATCACCCCTTTGAAACAAACATGGTTCGTCGCGAAAACGGTTCTGATTGAAGCCATCAGACGCAAGGAAATATACATCGTTATTCTTGCCGCGTTAGGATTATCATGGTGGGTGTTCAGCATTGACTTCTTTAATCTGGAAGGTATCTCAAAATTCCAGCGCGAAATTGTTTTGCAGGTAATGAATATCGCGGTTGCGCTGACGGTGATTGCCTTGGGTGCTTGCCAACTTCCACGAGAATTCGCGAACAAAACAATCTATCCGCTGATGGCAAAACCTGTCAGCCGCCCGACATTCCTTATTGGAAAAGCACTTGGGGTTTGGCTTGCCGGCATATTTGTCATGCTCATGTTCACCATCATTTTCTATGCGGGAAACTGGTACCTTGGCACGATGCCAAACAACGGTCTGTACTTGCAGCATTTCTGGCTACAGATGGTACAATGCACAATTCTCATCGCCCTGAGCTTCATTCTCTCGCTCATCATCAACCTCGATGCAGCCATTGTGTTGTCATTCCTTTTCTGGTTTTTATCGGGAACAATGCTCTCCGCAATGACCATCATCTACCCGATGTCCGGAGCAATCGGCAAATTCCTTATGAAAGTATTTGTTTTTGTGCTGCCGCAATTGTCCTTGTTTGACCTCAGCGCAAAAATCATTCACAGCGACTACAAACCCGAGACAAACACATGGGTCTGGCCACCTCTCGAAGCCACGACCATGGCAGAACTTACACTCTACGGATTTGTCTACACCGCGATCTTCATTACGATTGCCTACATCCTGTTCCGGAGGAAACCACTATGAGCGGCTCACAAGACACTGCTCGTTATTATCCGGCGATTATTCTGGCCAAGGCAGTTATCAAACAAAGCATTCGCCAAAAAGAGTTTCAATTGATTCTCATTCTGATGATTCTCTTACTTGGCACAGGGCTGATTGCGCCGGCGATACTGAAAAATGAAGGAGCGCAAACTCACTTTTTTTTCGTCAACTTTGGGTTGTCCTTCGCGTTTTTCTGTGCTCAGTTCTTGACACTTCTGGCCGCAGCACGGCAGTATCCACAGGAATTCGAGCAGCGTACCATTTTACCACTTATGAGCAAACCAATTTCGCGAAACGAATACATTCTCGGCAAATGGCTCGGCACAACCTTACTGGGAATCATCGCGATTCTCCTTCTTGTGCCGTTATGGCTTATCAGCAACACCATTACTCTGCACATCGACAATGACATCGCAATGTTTTTCCAAATGATTGCGTTGCAGTGTTTAGCAATTGCATCCATCTCCGCACTCGCCATCCTTGGGTCACTGTTTATGCCCTTCGCGCTCAATCTCGGCGTCGTTGCCATATTGGTCTTCAAAGGCCAAGCGATTGGACAATTCATCTCGAACTTCTTTGATGGCAAGCTTCCGTCGGATGCAACTCAGTGGATAAGCAATTACTTCCCTGTGTTCCGCTACTTCGATCTATCCAATCTCTACAGCATGGGCGAGCCACCCATTGGGTTGTCAGATTGTCTGCTTCGCTTGTTGTATGGACTCCTGTGGATTGCCATCCCGATGGCTTTTGCCATGTTCGGATTTAAGAGAAAGGCTTTGTAGAGGTGAATCGTTATGTGCAATAATCAAGAGTCTACATCGTCCCGTCTCGTCATTCTCATCGTCACATTGATTGTGGCATTAGTTGTCGTCCCGCTTGTTGCAGCTCAACTGAAAGCAACGGTAACAAAGACCTCATCCTTGCTGCCGGCCTCTGCCGGAACAAGTCCATTCACTGTCTTGCTCAACTCTTTGCGAGCATCTGTTGGAGATACGATTTTCATGAAAACGGAAATTTATCTACACGAAGGCGTGAACTATTTCTCGATGGGTGAAGATGAAGAGCATGGAGAAGGCCATTCACATGAGCATGAAAACCTCATGGAGGGCAAAGGCGTCTCGTTCGAGGACATGAACACATCACACTCGGATGCTAATACCACAACCTCCGAAGCAATGACCACTGGAATGGACCAACCGCAAGCCGACCACCGAGATACACTGGCGCATGAGGATGTCGAGCATATGCATACGGTTATCCCGAAAGCGAATGACGACTTCCGTTCTTTCATTGGCGTTCTGGAGCGGAAAGTCAAACCATGGCGTGAAGAACACATCGAAGAACACGGCAAAGGAATCGAACTGATTCCGTGGTACAGAGTCGCGACTCTGGCTGACCCACACAACGTTCGATGCTACATCATTGGCGCATGGTGGCTAGCAAGTGCCGACGGAAAAGGACGCATCAAAGAGGCGGAAAACTTTATCCGCGAAGGTATCAAAAACAATCCGAATGACTTTCAGTTGAGGATTATGCTTGGCGAACTTCTCGAAAGACAAAAACTGGACAAAGAGGCCATCAGCGAGTTTCGTAAAGGATTCGAGGCCGCTTTGCAGATACGCCCGGAGAACGGTATTCTTGGCAAGAACTGGACGACTTACGAGGAATCCGATTTTATGACAGCCGCTCATATGATGGTTCTTCTGACACGCGACACCGAAACCACCGAAGCCGCCATTCAACTCGGCGAAAAGCTTGCGCAACAGGTTCCGGATTTGCTCTCGCTGAGACGCATTCTCACAAAGCTCAAATCTGCGTCCAAATAATGCCGCAGCCACTACAAAATCCCACCGACCGACTTCTCTCAATCGACACATTTCGTGGCGCCGTCATTTTTATCATGTTGTTCGTCAACATGGTCGCCATGCTTGGAGACTTGCCGATTGTTGGCGAGTGGATGGGCAGTGCGCCGGTCAGCATCTTTCGTCATGCATCCTGCTCCTACGACCCACCGGTCTGGCTTGCCGACGTTGACAATGACGCCGAAAAGTGTTTTTGGCGAGGCGGAAAGATTGTCAGCATCAACGACAATCAATGCGAGATTGCCATTCAGCCTTTGACTGATAGCGAAAGTGTTTCCACCGAGGTGCTTCCCCTTGCGAAGCTCGAAACACCCAAGCCGCTCCGTGACGGAACGCCGGTCATCGTCAAACGCAACCCCGCGACCCATGAACTTCTCCGTGTGCAAGCAAAGGACAACGGATGCACAATCTGTGATTGGGTGGCGCCATTCTTCGTCTTCATTGTTGGAGTTTGCATACCGTTAAGTCGCAAATATCGGCGGGAACAATGGCTCGGCCATGTGGGAAAACGAACACTGGCGTTATTGGGACTGGGATTTCTGGACATGTCGCTCGGCGCTGGTCTATCCTACTGGTGGGGCATCCTCCAGTCAATCGCGATTGCCTATTGCGTTGCCGCATTAGTCGTCTCATTCAGCGGGAAAACACGTTTTTTTCTCGTCCTCATTTTGGGAGCAATACATCTGTTCATGACGCAGGAATTTTCTTGGTGGACATTTGTCGGCAACCCAGATGTTCCGCCATTCTCCATCAACACTCTTGACGGCGATTTGTTACGACCCCTCAATGCGCACTGCACTCCATGGGCAGGGCTAGGCTATGTATTAGTCGCGATTATCGGCACACTGGTTGGCGACAGTTTTGGCACACGCGACATACACATCATCCTGAAACGAACGCTACTTGCCACGGCTTGCCCATTCATCATCATGGGAACTTTACTGATGTTTCTGCAACCCATGAGCAAAGAGGAAGTCACCACATCATACGCGTTCTTCACCGCCGGTGTGGCGGCCGCGATCCTGGCGCTCTTCTATCTGACAATTGACGTTTGGAAACATAAATACTGGACACGGTTGTTCACGGTCTTCGGCGTAAATCCTCTTTTGGCGTTTATTCTTCAGCCATTCCTACGAATGACATTCGAGAAACTCGGCCTCTTGCAACTCTACCACAATCATGCCGGACCTGAAGCCATTGCTTGGGGATTAGCATGGGTGATGACGGTCTGGATTATTGTTTTGTTCTGCAACAAAAAAGGTTGGTATTGGAAAGTCTGACCGTTTTTGCTTAGCTCTCAATAATGACGACTTAGTGTTCAGGGCGGTATCATAAGATATAAATTCAGTGTACTTATTTTACTATTTTGCAGGTCAGAAACAATGAAAACAAGCATAGCCATTCTTCAGGCAATCGCCAACCAAATCAGACGAGACAGCATTCGCAGCACCACAGCAGCCGGTTCAGGACATCCAACCTCCTGTGCGTCATCGGCCGAAATCATGGCCACTCTCTTTTTTAGAGTGATGAAATATAACGCCGAGAATCCGAAATGCCCCCTGTCTGACAGATTTGTCCTCAGCAAAGGACATGCGGCGCCCGCCCTCTATGCTTGCTGGAAAATTGCGGGTTTTCTCAATGACTTTGAACTCATGAACTTGCGCAAACAAGAGAGTATCTACGAAGGACACCCAACACCACGCATCCCGTTTGTTGACATCGCGACAGGCTCGCTTGGTCAGGGATTGAGCGCAGGTATCGGCATGGCACTTAACGCAAGCAAACTCGACAAAACAGATTATCGGACGTATGTCCTGATGGGCGATGGCGAAACGGCCGAAGGCTCTGTCTGGGAAGCGGCTCAAATGGCGTCTTTCTACAAGATTGACAATCTCTGCGCCATCGTCGACCTCAACCGGCTTGGCCAGTCACAGGCAACCATGCTCGAACATGACACACAAACAGCCGCCGTAAGATGGCAGGCGTTTGGCTGGAATCCAATCGTTGTCGACGGGCACAGTTGTGAGGAATTGCTGAAAGCATTTGACGCCGCTGCAAACACGAAAGATATGCCAACGGTCATTATCGCGAGAACTCTCAAAGGGAAGGGCATCGCCTTTGCCGAGAACAGAGACGGTTGGCACGGAAAGCCGCTGAGCATCGAACAGGAAGCCGAAGCGTTGGTGACTTTGCCTGAGTTGACCGAAAAACAGATGGCTCAGATTTTCATCGACCAACCAACTTCGCACGCCTTGCCACATACAATCGTTGACCTCAAGGCGCTCAAACCTTGCGAACTGAAACCCGGCGATGCAATCGCCACACGTGAGCAGTATGGCAATTCGCTCGCGGAGCTTGGCGCTGTCGCCTCGGACGTTGTTGTCCTCGATGCCGAAACAAAGAACAGCACCTACAGCATCAAGTTCATGAAGGCGCATCCTGACCGGTTTATCGAATGTTTTATCGCCGAACAAAACATGATTGGCGTCGCGTGCGGCTTGGCCTCACGTGGCAAGGTTCCGTTCCTCTCCTCCTTTGCGGCATTCCTGTCCCGTGGGTTCGATCAGACTCGCATGGCCGGAATTTCCGGCAGCAACATCAAGCTTTGCGGCAGCCACTCAGGCATTAGCATCGGCGAAGATGGTCCTAGCCAGATGGCGCTCGAAGACATTGCGTTTTTCAGAACCGTTCCGGAATGTGTCGTTTTGTATCCGAGCGATGGAATCTCGGCAAACGCCGCAGTGCGCTTGGCCTACGAGTATAAAGGCATGATCTATCTGAGAACATCCCGCCCCAAAACTCCGGTTATCTACGAGAACAACGAAGAATTCGTGATTGGGCAATCAAAAATCGTCAGACAGACAGATAGTGATGTCCTGACTATTGTTGGCGCAGGTGTAACCGTTTTTGAAGCGCTTAAAGCGGCGGATATGCTTGCGGCCGAAGACATTGCGGTGCGTGTTGTTGACATTTTCTCTGTCAAACCTTTGGACAAGAACACCCTGAAACAATGCGCGTTGGCAACGAATAATGTCATTCTGACCGTGGAAGACCACTACGAAGCTGGCGGAATAGGCGAAGCCATCGCGGGCGTTTTCTCGGAGGAAGCAATTCAAGTCCACAGATTGTTCGTTCCCAAAGTTGCGCATTCCGGCAAACCCGCGGAATTGCTCGCATGGGCAGGCATTGACGCCGAGAGCATTACAAAGCGAGTCAAGGAGATTTGTAAGACGCCACGCGTCCGTTAGTCTTCTTTTAGCCGCCTTTTTCTGCAAGAATCTTCACGGTTTATTGTCTATCTATTATATAAAACAGAAATGGATAAGACAATGAAACGACATATTCTCCATATGTTTCTGTGTTCACTGACCGTGCTCGTTACGGCAGTGGCATCAGCAATCACAGCCTCACCGACGAAAATTGAACTCACCTCCCAATACAGTCAAGAAGTCCCGGCGCAAACAGTTACGTTGCGGGCAAACTATTCGGGAGCCAAAATGTCCTATAAAGTCATGGATTGCTCCGATTGGATTAAGGTATCGCCTGACAACGGATATGTCACAACACCCGCCTCAGTAATGGTCAGCTTTCCATATGCGTCAAGCCTTTATCCGGGAGTTTATGAAGGATCCTTTACAATTCAGGCACCGTCCACCTCTCCCTACGAAGTGACTGTCCCTGTCAAGTTGACCGTTCTCTCAGGGAAAGAGCCATCCGAGATTGCCCTCACGCCCAACAGTGGATTTTCTCACACAATCAAACCGGGCGAAAAACTGTCCGCCGACACGTTTGTTTTGTGGAACAAAAACTTCGGATATTCTCCGGCAATGAAATACACGATTATCTCCGATCAGACATGGCTTACCGTTTCACCGACATCTGGTAGCGCAACAAATGTCAATCAAAAGATTACGTTGAACTATAACACAGCATCACTTGCGGTCGGCACATATTCAGCAGTTGTCACTATTGACGCACTGGATGCATCGAATTCGCCACGAGCCTTCAAGGTGAATCTGACAGTCATGGATGGCACACAAAAACCGGAAATCGCCATCGTACCTAATTCGGGATTCGCGCAAACCGTAGCCCTTGGCGTCAATGCTCCGGACAATACTTTCGACCTCTGGAACAAGACATACGGCCAGTCCTTAGCAATGCCGTACACCATCACAACAAATGCGTACTGGCTCTCCTGCACGCCTGATAGTGGCAATGCGACACTGGAGAAAACCAAAGTCCGCATCGTTTACAAAACAGCATCTCTTGCCGCGGGAGTTTACAAGGCAACCGTCATCATTAGGGGAACGGACGCAGTCGTTCCACAACGATCATTCCCTGTCACGATGACTGTTGCAAGCGCAACTGAAAAGCCAGAGATTGCCATTGTCCCTAACACGGGTTTTGCCTCGACAGCGGCATTCGGTAGTTCGCCGACGACAAACCAGTTTTCACTGTGGAACAAAACATATGGTGTATCGCCAGCCATGCCCTATACGATTAGCTCAAATGCGTCATGGGTCACTGTGTCCCCGTCATCAGGCACAGCTACCGCCGAAAAGAGAACAATAACGGTTGCGTATAACACAACCACGCTCAAGACAGGAACATACAAGGCCGTTCTGACCATCACTGCTAATGGCGCGAAGAACTCGCCCCGCACAATGCCAATCAACTTGACAATTACCCCGGGCGGAGGTACGCCAGAAATCGCGGTCGTCCCCAACACAGGATTCTCGGTAACGACAACACGGGGGAATAATGCTCCGGACCAAACTTTCAGACTGTGGAACAAAACCTATGGACAATCTTCGGCCATGCCTTTTTCCATTTCATCGGACAGAGAGTGGTTCTATTGTTCTCCGGCCTCAGGATCTGCGACAAACGCAAATATCACAGTCTCAGTAAAGTTTAATACCGCTAAGCTGACGCCAGGGACCTATAAAGGCAATATTGTTATCATGGGAACAGGCGCCAAGAATTCTCCGCGCACTTTGCCTGTCACCCTCACAGTTCGCGACGCACGTCCCTGTGTCGCACTGACGCCCACGAGCTTGTGGCTCGATGTCATGCAAGACCAGTTACCTGCGGATGGTTGGTGCCCGTCACAATCGTTCAAGATTTGGAACAGCGGTCAGGGAACATTTGATTTCTCATGCACATCCAACGCATCATGGATGTCGCTCTCCCCCAATCAAGGCACATGCACGACAGATAATTCGTACACGACAATCAATGTGAATTACAAGAACCTTCGTAACCTGAAGAAGGGCGTTCATCAGGGAACAATTACAATTACCGCGACGGGAGCTTATAATGCGCCCCGCACCATTCCGGTCACACTTGTTGTTGCGAATTCTTCTGAAGGCGTTTGGTACTCAAGCCAATTCGATAACAATATCACCACAGGCTGGAAGCCTTCGCCCGCAAACAAATGGGCACTGAGCAGTGGCTCTTACTCTGCGATTTCGACGATTAACGGCGAAACCATGCAAAGCACTCTGACCTCCGGGAGTTGGCTGACGGAATCGTTTACAACCGTCATGCGTAGGGTTTACTCCAACAACCTGTCTCAATATCAGGGAGTATTCTTCCGTGCAACCAATGATTTTGTCTTCGATTTAAACGGCAGTGGTAGCAAAGGAACAGGCTATGTTTTCCTGATTCGTGGCGACAGCTATCGATTCTTGTTTGTCAACAACGGCAAACATCAGGGGATTACGGGTTGGACATCAAGCACGGCAATCAGCACGGACAGCAACGAGAAGAACACAATTCAAGTCATTGCGAACGACAATAACTTCAATCTTTTGGTTAATAACTGGCAGGTTTGGTCAGGAACGAACACAGACTATCGCAGACCGGGACGGATAGGATTACTGGCAACGAATCCGACTTCTGGGTCAAAGCCGGCATTTTACTTCGATTCTGTAACTGTCAGTCATCCATAAGCGAATAACAACGAGAACGATGCCAAACAAGTACAGAATGACAACACAGAAGCTTTTGCGTTTTTGCCTTGCTCCATTAGGCATGTTGACACTAATCCTTTTGGCCATTTTGCTTGTGTATGGCCAAACGTATAGCTTTAGTTTCATTTGGGATGATAACGACTTCATCGTCAATAATCCTTCCCTTCAATCATGGCGAAAAATACCGATCTGGTTCTATGACAGTGACTGCTATCAGTGTTACAACACATTTTGGCGGCCAATACGTAACTTTAGTTATCTGGCAGACTGGTACTTGTGCGCCAAACAGCAATTGCCCGGGTGGATGCATATTCACAACGTTTTGATGCACTTGATTTGTGCGCTGATGCTTTTATGGGTCTTGCGGCAAATTGCGCAATTGTTTTATCCGGCTGACTATAGCAAGATACAATGGCAGGCCGGTTCGTTGTTGGCAGTCATTCTGTGGGCAATTCATCCGTTAGCAACCGAAACTGTTTGCTGGATTAAGTGCCGCGATGACCAGATTTTTCTCTTCTTCTATCTATGGGGAATGGGATTGTTTATTACCGGTCTTCTCCGGCAAAAGCCTTTTTCCGTAGCTCGCACTTTAGCAATCGCCGCATTAGGATTTTTGTCGGTTTTGTCCAAAGAAATGGCACTTTCTTTTCCGCTAATTCTTGGATTACTCTGGTTGCTCATGCCGCAACCGGAGACCGACGGCAAAAAAGCTAGAGTCGTGCGAATGCCATCGCGTTCGATCTTCGAGTTGCTCACATTTAGTGCGACACTGATGGTTCTCTACATTGCCTTACGCCATGCGGTTCTGGGACAAACGCAACAACTCAGTCGCATGAGCGGTTCATTCTATGAGGACATGCTTACCTTTGTGCGAGCCATCGCTCGTTATGTTGAAATGACCATTGTCCCCGTGAGACAAATGGCAGATTACTCTGGATATCAATGCACAACATCTTTCTTCAATTGTGATTTTCTTGCCGCCTTGCTGTTTTGCATCTTCTGCACAGGAATGGCATTCTTTGTCAGCAAAAAAAACAAAATGATACTCTTTGCATGGCTTGCGTTTTTGGTCAGTCTGCTGCCTGTTTCGAACATCGTACCAACCATGCAGTATCTGGCAGAACGATTCATGTATCTGCCGCTTGCGCTCTTGTCAGTCATTTTCATGGGCATTTTTGTCAAGCTTTGCTTCTATCTGAGCAACGCAGACAAATCTCGGAGAATTGTTTTCACTACTCTCACCGCCTTCGCGATTTTGTCGGTTATTTTGGCGGCAAATCTTCGTGCGGCAATTTGGAAGAATCCGTTGCTCCTTTTCCGCACAACATGGCGTGATGCTTATCCTTCCGAACGTATTTTGAAAAACGGCATGAGCACCTTGATATATTATGGGCTGTGGAAAGAAGGGAAAGACGCTGCGGAATCGCTCTTGAGACAAAAGGATGAATTGCAGATGGGACAGGAAGATTTGGCAAAGTTACATCAAAATATCGGCATATGTTATCTGCAACTAAACATCAATGACAAAGCGATTTCGCACACACTGTCAGCCTTGGAGCTGAAACCAGACTTAACCAAGTCTCAGCTGGCATTGGGAATGCTCAGGGGCATTAACGAACAAACAACTGAAGCACTGGAGTTGTTTAACAAGGTGTTAGAAAAAGAACCGGACAACACTTACGCGTTGTCGAACAAAGCACTGGCTCTCAAAAAACTTGGTGATATCGAGGGGGCAAAAGAGAATTGGCAATTGGCATTGGACATTAACCCAAAACATGAGCCAGCTCTGGAAGGCCTAAAAGGCCTGAAAGATGAAGCGACAAGCAAAACCGAGACAGTCTCTCAGGAGCCGAAACCTTAGTTTTTTTGCAACAGTTTTTGTGGGTCATCATACTCTTTGAAAACCGTGACTGTTGTCGGAACATCCTTTTTTCTTGCAGCAAATCGCACACCAGGATTGCCGTTACTCACTGCGCCTGGGACACCCAAAACCTCACCTTTGGCAATCTTCTGACCAACACTGACAACTGCCTGAGATAGATTGCTGTAGATGCTGTACAAATCACCGGGATGTGCAACAACCACAACCACCCCGGCACCTTCAAGATGGCTGGCATACACAACCTCGCCGTTAACCAAAGCAACAACCTTATCCTTGTCGCTCTTGGCGACCACCTCAACCCAGAGCGGTTTGGGCGCCTTCATGGAAGGCATATTGACCGAAGTGGATGGCAGTTGAGCATCATCGATTGGAAGCATCGTCGTGTAGGGAACATATGGCGGAGGAATCTCTGTCTCCCCCGGAGTCAGCATCCCCAACAAACGTCCCCCCGCAAACTGAGGATTCATCGCGGTTTCCAGACGAGCGATTTCTTTCTCCGCTTGCAACAATTCCTTCACATCAATCACACGCTGCTTAGTAACAATCTTGTCAAACAAACGTATTATTTCCCATTGCGAAGGAGCGGGCAAAAACACATCATCCAACGTGACTCGGCAATTCTTTTGACTTGAATCGGTATGTTTGGCCAATTCAAAACGGGCTTCATCATATCGTTGCATCGCCGGCTCCAAATCGTCAAGTTCCATCTTAAGTTGCTCTCGTAATGCAGCCTTGCGCAAAACCGGAATCAGAGGATCATCAAACAGACTCTTATCGAGCGAGGCAAGCGACGTCAGATAGAGCATTCGCGCAATCTGCACTGTACTCTCGTACGACAAATCCGCCAATTGTCCACGCCTGTCCGAAATTGCTTGTAAACGCGCGATTCTGCGGCGTGCAACATCCTCAGACCACAGAGTCCATTCTTTCTCCGTTTGAGGCAAACGATCTGTCACCGTCCACGCGACTGAAAACCATCCATACTCACCCAACGGGTCTCCGGGGGTGGAGCGCCACACACGAGGAAACTTTTTGATTTTGGGGAAATAGGTGTGAGCCGCTTTTGGATAAACAGGTTTCAGGCTGCCCGAAAATTTGACTGCGGCTACCGACCCAGATGTTCGCAATTCGGCCGTTAGCGGCGCTGTCGTCTCTTTCTTCTGCTGAGCTTTCGAAACTGCCAGAGCGAGCGCTTTCTTAGTGGAAGGCGAATCCGTTGGAGCAGCAATCAATGTGGTGCTACAATTCATCGCCAGAGCAAACAATAACAGCCGGACATAGTTTCCAAGACTCACGGTTAATTCCTCCGCAAGCGCAAACGCAATGCCTCAATGATAAGCCAGAAGCCCATCAAATAGATTATGTAATACCAAGACACACCCATGTTCGTTGTCTCAATCATCCCCTTGAGACTCTCCGACGATTGAGCAGCAACGGCTAGCTTTGGAACTCCCCAATTCAACATCAGTTTGATCGTCAACAAACAAACCCACGTCGCAGTGCCCACACCCAAAAACATCAGCCATATTCGGCGATGACGCAAACCTATTCCGGAAAACACACAAGTCAAGGCGATAACAAGGGGAATCAAACGATTAAGCATATACCTCGGGAAATCCGCGACCTTATCAATTTCGCTACTGACGATGCGAGAAGCGTTCCATGCCGTCTCATTGAACAACACAGCGTTTGCCTCGGGCAAGTCCCGTGCGGTGCTTGCAACCTTAGACAAATCCGCTATGCCACGGTCCGGATGCTGTCGCAATTCAATCACATTAGGCATATGGTCTGCAACCAATGGAGGCAAATCATTCATCCAACTTTCCTTGATGCCAAGCAAAGCACGCCCTTGCTGAGGGGTTATGACCTGATAAACGAGATTATCTTTATCAAGGTCCTTCAATGCCGCAGCAAGTTGATTACTGCGTTCGGGCGAAACTTCCAATTCCATGACCACACGCACTGCCATGTCCGCCTTGACCTGACGACTCACACTGTCGGCAAACTGCTCAAACAGAACAAGTATAGCCAGTAAGCTCAACATAAAACCAGCGACAAAACCATTAACTAAAAAGTGCGACAACCAACGCAAAAAGGGACGAAGCGCATCGAAAAACATACGCATACGCCCGGGCGGCGAAATTGCTGTTGCTTCTGTAGATTGCGGAGTCAACGATTGTGTGTTATCTTCTTTTGACATCTTAATTTATTTACATCCTGTAGTTTCATTAAATCATCGTGTATCCTGTCACAAAAAGTGATGTATGACCTCAAAGCACTGTATTTCTATTCATATGTTTGAAGTGCTGCAAAATACGGATAATGTCATCGTCCAACTTGTCAACCAAAAGTGGACTCATCCGGGTTTAGATGCCATCTTTTCCTTTATATCCAACAAAGACTATATGGTTCTGCCTTTCGTCGCTCTCATGGTATGGATTTGGGTTAAAGGAACATTGCAACACCGCATCGCCATTATCCTGTCGATATGCAGTATCATACTGGGTGATCTCATCGGAGAACAACTCAAGCAATTCTTCGTTCGACCACGTCCGTACCTGAACCCAGACCTAATCGAGACAATCCGCGTCCTTGGTGGCAAGAGCTCGAACTCCCCCTCTTTCCCCTCCAATCATGCCATTAACTGTTGGGCAATGGCAGTCCCGATTTTCGTCTACTGCCGTCAGCGCTTCAAATGGATAGCAACCTTCTTCGTTGCGTTTGCGGTCGCAGTCATCTATTCGCGCATCTACCTCGGCGTCCACTACATGACCGATGTTTTGGCCGGTTCAGCCATTGGAGTCATCACCGGTTCCGGTCTGTGCCTATTACACAAAAAGTTGCCACTATGTCAACAGACGAACAAAGGTGCCCCACTGAATTGGGGTTGGCTCAGCTTGACGATTCTCATCACCGTCATTTTACTTGGTCTGAAATTCTCTTTTCTATGCGACAGAAACATTGACTTATCATTCGAGGAAGCACAGTATTGGGACTGGTCGCGACATCTCGATTGGGGCTACTTCAGCAAACCGCCCATGGTTGCTTGGATTATATATCTTTTCACTGATGTTATTGGTTGGGCATCGGCGCTCTGGGTCAGAATGCCCGCCGTCGTCATTTCGCTCATTCTTATTATTTGCATGTGGAAATTTATGGGGCAACTGGGATGTTCACAAAAGACACGTTTTTTCGCGTTTCTTTTTGTAACGTTCACACCGCTGTTCACTGCGGGCGCCATGCTCATCACCACCGACACGCCCCTACTCCTCGGATGGGTCTGCGCACTCATTGCCCTATGGAACGCGCTCTACAATCCTAAACACACACTTCGCTCATGGATGCTATGCGGATTCTTCATGGGCTTTGGTCTTCTCAGCAAATACAGTATGTTCTACTTCCACATTTGCCTGTTGCTCATGCTCGCTTGCACGCCCTCCTTACGAAGCGAGTTCAGAAAAAAAGGAGTGTGGATTGCCTGTGCGATTTCGCTGCTCATGCTCATGCCGCCGCTCTACTGGAACTGGTCACATGACTGGGTCACCTTCCACCACGTGGCATCGGATGCCACCGACCGTGGGCACATCGGAATCAATCCGTTGTTCTTCTTTGATTTCATCGGAAGTCAGACAGGCGTCGCTGGCCCCGGCCTTTTCATTGGAGGCCTCTGGCTCGCGTGGCATTACAGACGCAAACTCGACACCAACCAGAAGTTTCTGCTTTGGTTTGCGCTCCCTATCATACTGGGATTCGCACTCAAGAGTTTTACATCAAAAGTCCAAGGCAATTGGATTGCAATGGTCTATCCGAGCCTCACGATTTTTGTCGTAATCACATGGCAGAACGCGCGCGAATCCATTGAGACATCTCTGCGCAACAAGAAACGGCTGACGATTGCCGGTATTGTGTCGCTACTCATCGCCGTGCCAATGACATTTGCGGTCTACTATCCCTTGAGCATTTTCGACACCGCCGGCGACCTGTTGATGGAGCCATGCAACGACACTGACATTGTCGAGAAACCTTATACGTCTCATCACAAAATCGGCCGTTCGATACAGGGATTGGCGCGTCCCCTGATGGGATGGAAGGAGATGGGCAGACTCGTTTCGGAAACAAGAAAAACAATGCCTGATCCCAGTCAAACTCGCATCATCACAACCAATTATCAGTGGGCTGCCGAGATGGCTTTCTATGTTGAAGGACAACCACAAACACTTGTTTGCGAAGCAACGCGACGCAGCCAGTATGATATCTGGGGTGGATTTGAAAACGCAATCGGACACGATGCGATTATCATTACCGGACGCAAGATGTGTGACCTGATGTCGCAGACTTTAGGCGCATTCGAGCGAGTCGAGCCAATCGGCCCCATTAACATAACTTATCACGATTACCGGCTTCAAACATGCTATATGTACAAATGCTATAACATGTTGCGGATGCCGCCCGCAAACGAAAACGCGTTCTAATCTAAACCAAACGCATGGAAATATCGACCGAAGGAGCACTGTGCGTCAGCATACCTATCGATATGCGATCAATGGGCAAATCCTTGTACAATGAGATATTTTCCAGATTGACATTTCCGCTCACTTCAATCTGCGGACGCTTGAGAACCTTTGCTTTGATTTGTTCTTCGAGAATCGCGACTGTCGAGCGAATCATCGAAATCGGCATATTATCAAGCATGATGATGTCAGCGTTGGCATACAAGGCTTGAATTGCTTCTTGCAAATTCCGCGCTTCGATACACAAATCCAAACCTTTTTCAAAGAAGCCATGAGAGCGCAAAGACTCGCACACCGCAGCGATTCCACCTAATGAATCAATATGATTGTTTTTAATCATCGCCATATCATAAAGCCCAAAACGATGGTTGTATCCGCCGCCATGGACGACGGCCATCTTCTGCAAGCTCCGCATCATGGGAGTCGTTTTGCGCGTGTCATAAACACCAATGCGAGAATCCGAACCAAGCTCTTCGACAAACTTGCGGGTCAGGGTTGCTACGCCACTCAGCCGCTGAATAAAGTTCAGCGCTGTGCGCTCGCCCGCCAATAGTGCAGTAATCGGGGCCTCAACCTCAATCAGCAAATCGCCGGGCGCAAAGGTCTCTCCATCTTCTTTCATCATATGGACAGTCGCGCTAGGACAAAGACTTTTAAAAACATAAGCCACTGCATGACTTCCGCTCAACACGCCCCACTCGCGAGCAATCATAAGCGATAGATGCACAGTGTCGTCATCAAAAATGCATGCGGTGACATCGCCCGAGCCAATATCCTCCTCAAGCGCTGCCTGAACAACAAACCTCATGCGGGCGTCGTAATCTGATGAATAATCAAAAGCCATAATTGCTGGCGCAACCTTTCAATATTATCCGTTTAAATATGTCTAAACTGCATAATAAAACAAAAACTAATGTTTTATACAGAATTTTGCGTAAGAAAACTTTATGACATTTGTCTTATAGTACTAACAGAAGGATTAAACCCTGTTACTTGCATCACTGACCTATATAAGTTGGAGGATTACAATGACGAACACACCTTCTATAACCACAGGACCCGAGGCCAAACAGAAATTTCGCATCTTGTCCATCGATGACCAACGCGATATACTCGACCTCATTACGATTTGTTTGCACACCCAATACGAAGTCATTGGGTTGCAAGAACCTGCCAAAGCAATCAAAATCATCGATATTTTTGAGCCGGATGTTGTGATTCTGGACATCATGATGCCCCAGATTACCGGTTATCAGTTGCTGGAACAGATTCAAAAACTTCAGACCGCCCGTAGTATCAAGACGATGTTCTTGTCTGCAAAAGACACTCAACTCGATCAGAAGTATGGCTACAAGCTCGGAGCCGATGTATATCTGCCCAAGCCATTCCAACCTGACCGCCTGTTAAAGAATATCGAACTGTTGCTCCACGGATTGGTTCCAAGACCTAAACGCTTCGTTTTGCGCGACGCGATTACCCGTATCCAAGCACTGGATCACGCGGGAGCCAACATGGCTTCTGCCGCTCCAACACCGGTCGGGCTCAATACGTCGTCCTCTTCGTCATCGACCGAAGGAAGCACAGCATCGCAGATTCGGTTGAAACGTCTTCTGAGTAAAACATCCGAAGAAAACGAAAGCAAGAAAAAAGGGTGGCTTGGGTGATTGACCTTCCCGAGATGGGAAAATCGGTCTATCTGGCTGGAGCAATCGAATATGCGCCGGATGGTGGATGCTCATGGCGTATCGCTATGTCGCAGTTTCTAAAACAAAAACTGGGACTCTATGTTTTTGACCCGTCGAGCCGAGAGCGTCAGTTGCTGACCGAGAATGAAAAGAAGAATTTCCGCACATGGAAATCAACGGACAGGCTCAGTTTTTTGCCTGTCATACATCGCATCATTGACAACGATCTGGAACAGCTCACTCAAAAAACGTTGTTCGTGATTGTTCTTTGGGATAAGTACTGTACACAGGGAACGGGAACCGCAGGAGAATTGACAATGGCATATCATTACAAAATCCCGGTCTACATGGTTTTGGATATCCCAAAGGAAAGTACGAGTAGCTGGGCATTGGGTTGCGCCACGGAGGTCTTTGAATCGTTCAAAGATTTAGAAAGATTCCTGATTAATAAATATCAGTAACCGCGAAAAACAATTGACCCATCCGCAAGAGATACACGCTCTTGCGGATGGGTCGGCTTTTTATTTCAGGGAATCAGCGATGTATGCCAACGCCTTATCAACGTCATCGACAAGCAAAAGCATCGCACGGCGACCATGCCTATCAAGGGACGAGAAATCACCCAAACCCTGAGCCAGACACAAGGTTCCAAAACTATACGGATATCCCGGAATGGTCAAATCTGTAGCGGCATTAGCAACAGTGGCAATCACAAGATAAACACCCTGATTGGGGCCACCTTTATGCAGCTGACCAGTGCTATGCAAAAAACGAGGGCCAATCCCCAACGTAGTTGGGCAACCGGTTTTAACTCCCAGTGCGCCTCGGATGGATTGCAGTGCAACAAGGCGCTCCGCGGTCGGTGCAACAAATGCCGAAAGCGTCACATAGTCACCGGTATTAACTGTTGACGTCAGCATCCGCAAAGCTTCGGCAAGTCCCAGCGGGCAGGCAGGTGCCACACCCTCTTTGGCTGCAACAGCGTCATGCAATGCTGCCGTCGGGGACACACGAATCAGCTCACCAAACTTGCCGCAAAACTCTGGCAATGGCAGTTCGCCTTTTTCGGAATAGGAGTTCAAAAGCGCCATAGTGTTCTGTTTACTTTCCGTTACGTTTGGTTCATCAAACGGATTTTCCTCTAGCGCCACTCCCATCGCGGCAGTCATCAATTCCCAACGATAGAACTCGCATCCGATATCAAGCAAATCATCCAGTTTGATTTCTATCCGTGGAGACTTAGTGCAGCCGCAACATTCCGGAGTTGCCTCCGTGCCTACAGACATTTGCACATAAATACGATCATCACTTTGGGCACCGTTTTTTTCACCGACAACAGGCAAAATCCCCTTGCCATTCTTGCCTGTACTTTCAGCAACCAGTTGTTCAATCCAATCGCCCAACGGCTTGAGTTTCGGCGACATTTGAAAAGTCAGTTTATTGCGTCCTTTTTGCGCAGCCGTCCCAAGACGCAACCCAAGGCTCATCGCATTCCGAACAAACTCGGATGACTGCGACGAAACTTCATTCACGCGCATCAACATCTCTTCGATATTGATTCCCAACAAGGCCATCGGGAAAAGTCCAAACAACGACAAAGCGCTGAACCGACCACCAATTTGCGGCGGATTAAGGAAACAATGCAAGAACGACTTCTCGGCAGCCAGTTTCTCCATGCTACTTCCGGGATCCGTTATGGCGACAAAATGTCGACCCGGATTCTCGACACCGGCCTTCAACAACCGATCATAATAGTACGCATACATCACATTGGTTTCAATGGTTGACCCAGATTTGCTCGCGGGGATAAAAAGCGTTTTTTCAAGTTCGACAGCGTTGTCGATTGCGGCAACACTTTCGGGCGCTGTGCTATCCAATACCATCAGCTTCAAGTAGTCCTTTGCTGTGCCGAACACCTTCGACATGACTTCGGGGCAAAGACTGCTACCGCCCATGCCAAGCAAAACTGCCGTGGTGAATCCGGCGGCACGCACACGATCGACAACTTCAATCACTTGAGGCGCTAGCGACAACATCGCCTCCGGAGCGTCCAACCAACCCAGTCTGTTCAGAATCTTCGCTTGCGTCTCCGCATTCTCGCTCCATAATGTCGCATCTTTTGCAAACAGTCTGGTTGCCGTATCACGAGCCTTATCCTCTTGTACGGCGCATTCACATTCACAAATCATTTTTGCTGTCTTCACGTTATAACTTCCTCACTTATCTTGCTTCTTTGTTCATTTACAGAGCACTCAATCTTATCCTCAAGACTAAGTTGCGCGGGCACACTTCACTCGTCAATTCTGACCTTGAGACCTTCACCACAGGCAATACGCCAATAACGCAGTGACCGACGTTCGAGCATCTCGTCAACAAGCCGTGACGACGGAGGAACAAGCGTATAGAACGAACCTCCGCAACCCGAACCGTTAATTTTGCCGCCCACACCACCAAGATTGCGAGCCTCCAACAGTACCTCATCGATAAACGGATGCGATACGCCAATCTCGTTTGACAAGTGGAGATGATGCGCAGTCAGCATGGAGCCAATCTGTGGTGTGATGCCGACAGAATCCGCAAAACACATAATCTGCCGAGCCGCTGCGCAAAGCTTGCGATTGGCAATATTCCCATGCAAGACCAGAGCCGCCTCATCACCGCATTCCTGCTTGACGGCAGCCACATCGGCTTCACAGGCGCAATCCCACACAGACTTGCAATCCGCGGCGGAATACTTTTGCTTAAGATAGGCCAGTCCTGTTTCGGCAAGCTTGCGCCTATCACCCAGCACGCCATTGGTATCTTTCGAGATTCCGGAATCAATCAACACAAATTGCTGTGGCGCGGCACCTAGCTTTTCAACCGTAACGGGAGTACGGGTATCAATCCAGACAAGTCCGCCATGGGCGCTCGTCTCGTGGTCCATCACACCACCGGGCGAACCAAACTCACATACTTCGGACAGATTGGCTATGCGCGCGACAAAACTCGCATCCGTAGCACGAGCGTCGCCGGCGGCAGCCAACAGAAATGCGCACCACGCAACCTGTAATGCCGAAGAACTCGAAGCGCCGCTGTTAATAGGGATATTCCCGCAAATCTCAATCTCATATGAATACGGCCACTTGACACCAAAATCTCGCAGCAGCACATTCGAGGCCGCGGGCAAATAGTCTCGACCAAACCGGTAGGCAAACTTCTTGTTGGGATTATAGTCAAAAGTCTTGTCAATATCAATCAGACGAATCTTCCAGATATCCCCGGCGATGCGCCGCCCCTTGACTGTGATTCGCAAATCAATAGCCATCGCGATAACAGGCAATCCCAGATAATCTTGATGTTCGCCAAATAAACAAATACGCCCGGGCGCCGAGGTTTCCAATGCATTAGGAATAGACAACGTTCTACATTTCCTTCCGTTCCGTTTTCTATTATTTACAATCGAAAATGTATGCAAATAAAGGCAATATCATCATGCCAATGGTATTTCTAGGTAAACTCTACTGATTGCAAGAGAGCACACAGTAACATCAATGAAAGAAATGGGCACTATGATTTCGACAGAAGAATTAATCAAGCGGGCCGCTGCGGTTCGCGCTAATGCCTATGCCCCTTACTCGAAATACAAAGTTGGCGCAGCACTCCTCGCAAAAGACGGACGGATTTTTTGCGGATGCAACATGGAGAATGCCAGCTATGGTCTGACCATATGTGCGGAACGCAACGCCATTACAACGGCCATTGCGGAAGGTTGCCGAGATTTCGAGCAGATTGTCATCGTTGCCGAAGGTGAACGTCCTGTCCCCTGTGGCGCATGTCTCCAAGTGATGTCCGAATTCGCGCCTGAGATTCGTGTGACTGTAGCGGCACCGGACGGAACAAACCGTACCGATTACACGTTCATGGACTTAATGCCTCAACAATTTATCCTCAGAAAGAACGAAAACTAAAGCATGGTTACCAGACCTGAATTGAACACCCGGCTTCCGATTGATATCCAGCCGGAAGTCTATTTTGCCCTACGAACAGGACAACCCATTGTTGCCTTTGAGACAACGATTTTGTCCTTCGGTTTGCCTCAGCCGCTTAACATGGAAGTGGCGCTTGGCTGTGAAAAACGGGCACGGGATTTGGGTGTTATTCCCGCCTCCATTGCGATGCTTGATGGTCGCATTCATATTGGTTTGGAAAAAGAACAGTTGGAGTTTTTCTGTTCCAAAAACAGTGAGATTCGCAAGGTAAATCCCCAGAACTTCGCGTCAACTTTGGCGATGGGCAAACCCGGCGCATTCACCGTCGGCGGTTGCTTGATGGTCTGCGCACTAGTAGGCATTCGCGTTTTTGCGACAGGCGGCATCGGCGGAATACATCGCGATTGGCAAGTCATACCGGATGTCTCGTCCGATTTGCAGGCGTTATCACGCTATCAGACAATCACGGTTTCTGCCGGAGCAAAATCAATCCTGAACATTCCGGCCACTCTTGAAGCGTTGGAAACTCTGGGAGTCCCCGTCGTTGGGTGGAACACAGACAAATTTCCCCTCTTCCACTGCCCCACAAGTCAGTATCCCGTATCGGCAAGATTCGACACGGCCAAGGATGTCGCTGAATTCGCAAAGCTTCATTTCCAACTGAACACTGGAGGCATTTTATTAGCGGCACCGATTCCGGCTGAACACGCAATCGAATTTGAACAATTGGAGAAATGGATTACGATTGCGCTCAAGGAAGCCTCGGAACAACAGGTTCACGGTCGCGACATTACTCCGTTCCTTCTGGAAAGACTCGAAAAGCATTCGGCTGGCAAAAGCCTCGAAGCAAACACTGAATTGATTTTTAACAACTCAACCATAGCAGCACAGATTGCTCTGGAACTGGCCAAACTGTAGGAGTTTTTAGGAAAAATGTCAAAGAAAAGATGGCTATCAAACAGACTCGAATACATGGGCTGGATCCTGTCATGTGCTGTTGTAAGACTTCTCTCGCGCCGTGCCGCCATCCGCATAGCTGATTGTATGGGATGGCTTTTGTGGCGAGTCGGAAAAGTTAGAAAGCAAGTTGTCCTTGAGAATTTGCATATCGCCTTCGGCGGCGTGAAATCCGAAAAAGAGATTGACCGCATTGCTTTAGAATCGATACAATCATGCATTTTGACTTTCATCGAATTTTTACATCCTGAACTCGTCGGCGAGCTCTACGGTGATGTTTTGCAAACCGTAGACGAACCGGAAAACGGGCTAGCTTTAGTCGACAAACAGGGACTTTGCCTACTCGCGCATATCGGCAATTGGGAAGTGCAAGGGAAAATTCCCGCTCACTATGGGGTGAAGTATCGCGCGTTCGCGAAGCCGATGCACAATCCTTTAGTCAACAAAGCAATTGTTGAGCAACGGCGTAAAATTGGCATCAACCTCATCTTTACGAATCGTACAAATGTCGAAGTCGCCGACGCTATCAAACACAAGGAGTGGATTGCGTTTCTCGGGGACCAAGATGCCTCAAGCCGTGGCATCTTTGTCAACTTTTTCGGCAAAGCCGCATCAACATTCAAAGGAGCAGGCTTCTATTCGTGGAAATTCGGCTTGCCGATTCTTCCGTTATTCACCGTCAGATTGCGAGACAAAAACAGAACTCTCAAAGTTATCTGCCGACCACCCATTTATCCCGACACAAATGCGGATCGCGACACCGAGATTCTGCGGCTGACACAGGCTCACACGGCTGTTCTCGAATCAGTCATCAAAGAGTATCCCGAGAGTTATTTCTGGCTACATCGCAGATGGAAATCGCAAAAACCGGAATAAAATCCACATCTCTCATAAAAAAGCTTTGCATTCAATCCAGTAATTACTATATAATATTATATCACTTTGCAAGTGAGTAGCATTACATAATAGGGGATGAATATGCTTAATACACATAAAGCTACGTCAATAGCAATCATGGGGATGATGGCAACGCTATTGATGACTTCGAGTTTCGTTGTCCAAGCGCAACAGGACAAGATGCCAAATCCGACCACACAATCGCCACCAATGTATCCGGCACCACCCGTTGCGATGGGGCAAGTGCCACAAGTGCCCGAAGGTATGCCACAGGGCATGCCAATGCCCAATGTACGCAAAGGCGACTTTCAGCCGGGCAAACGCGACCGACCCAATATCAATCCAAACCGCAACTTCATGCGTTCGAGACAGTATCGGGCCAAACAGATGATTGCCGAGTTGAAAAAGCTGTTTACCGAGGATGAGTTTACCCATATACCAACACTGAAAGAACCAATCTCGAAGTATATCGAGACTAGCGACCAACAAACGCAACTTATCGCGCAGCGGGATAGCTTGTTGTTTGACAGCAGCGTCTCGAAAGAAGAAAGAATCGAAAAGTTTCATCAGTTTTTGCAACAAGAGGACACACTGAAGAAGGCGCAAAAAGAAACGGTTGCGTTCATCAAGGCAAACTCTGACAAAATCACGAGCGAAGTCATAACTCGCCGAGATCAACTGCGCAAAGAGATTGTCGCATACCGGTGTAAGAAGCCAAACGACAATGAGAAAACTAATATCCGCCGAACGATTATGCTCTGCCAGCTTTACGAACAAATCGAAAACAATTTGCCGGACATTGAGGATGAGGGAGTCGACCCGATGGGGAAGATGTTGCTGCGAAATGTTCAATGGTTTCCTCGCGCTCAAGACTTGAACACAACAGCAGCGAAATCGCTCTTGCCGCAGTTGCGCGAATTGCACAACAGACAGGAACAAGTTATGCGCGAAGCTTCAGAGATTGACTTGAGATTGTCGGAAATAGAAGATTTGCTCAAGTTATCAACAAAGTAGAATCAAAAGCGAAGGATTCATCCCCAGATAATGCCTGCGAAAATAGCAAGCCAAGCCATCTACGGCATTGACCCATTTCAGGTATGGGTCGAAGCCGATATTTGCGCCTACGCGAATGAAACAACAATTACCATTGTGGGGTTGCCCGATGCCGCCGTGCGTGAAAGCCGTGAGCGTGTACGTGCCGCCATGTCGAATTCCGGATACTCCGCATTGACCGGACGCATCACTATCAACCTCTCGCCCGCTGACAAACGCAAGGAGGGACCCGCTCTCGACTTGCCCATCGCGATTGCGCTTCTAACGGCGCAGAATGTTTTCAAAAATCATTTACAGAGAGTCGCCGAACATACCTTTGTCGGCGAACTCTCTCTGGATGGAACAATCCGCCCAATCAATGGCATTCTGCCTTTGGTTATTGGCGCACGCAACGCCGGATTCAAGGCGATTATTGTTCCCAAAGAAAACGCCGAAGAAGGTGCGGTTGTCGAGGGAATTGATGTGCTGCCCGCAAAAAGTCTGAGCGATGTCGATGCGCACATCAAAGAGATTGCCGTCATCGCGCCTGTCAAACTTGACATCAACAAACTCTTCGCGAATGCCTCTGAGTGCACATTGGATTTTGCTGATGTTCGCGGTCAGAATGACGCCAAACGCGCATTGGAAATCGCCGCGGCAGGCGGACATAATATTTTGATGATTGGCCCACCAGGTAGCGGCAAAACGATGCTTGCGAAACGTCTGCCGACCATACTGTCTGATATGTCGTTCGAAGAAGCAATCGAAACGACCAAGATTCATTCAGTTGCCGGACAGCTGACTTCGTCGCATGGCCTCATCGCAATCAGACCATTCCGTTCACCTCATCACACAGCCTCAAGTGTCGCCTTGGTTGGTGGCGGAAATCCGCCCAAACCCGGAGAGGTCTCGCTGGCTCATCACGGTGTTTTGTTTCTCGACGAAATGCCTGAATTCCAACGAAGCGTTCTCGAAGTTTTGCGCCAACCTCTCGAGGACGGAGTCGTCAACATCTCCCGTGCAACAATGAGCCTGTCTTTTCCCGCAAAGTTTCTCCTTGTCGGCGCCATGAACCCCTGTCCATGCGGATACAGCACAGACCCCAACCGTCCATGCACCTGTTCGCCACTGCAGATTCAGCGCTACACAGGGCGCCTCAGCGGACCACTGCTCGACCGTATTGACATTCATATTGATGTCCCGGCGATTTCCGTGCGCGAATTGACGAGGCAAACGGAACCGGGCGAATCCAGTTTGTCAATACGCAAGAGAGTTCAACAAGCTCGCGAAATTCAGCGCAAGCGCTATGCAAAGTTCAAAAATATTCATTGCAACGCGCATCTGGGGACACGTGAAATCAAACGCTTCTGCCGTTTGTCGGACGAGATTATCCCAAAACTTGAACAGACTCTGGAACGGTTCAAGCTCAGCGCACGAGCCTATGACAGGATTGTCAAGGTTGCGAGAACAATCGCGGATTTGGAACAGGAAGAAAACATTTCCTGGCTTCATCTGAGTGAAGCCATTGGATATCGGACGCTCGACCGAATGACAACAAACGAAGATTTCTCGAATTCGTAGATAGTACCCAACTATCGCCCCATCCGATTGTAACTATATTTGTAGCAATTTCGACAGAAAGGACTCATTATGAAATCGTTTAATACTCTTGCGGCAACAAACCTACTTTTGGTGGTTATTGCCCTGTTACTGGCAACATTGATTCCGTCGCTGCGTTTCAGTTCGGACGCTCAGGCACAGACCGACAAAAAAACTAATTATGTCTACACACAGGATACTGCTGTCTCCGCAGCCAACGATCGCATTGCCACTGCTGTTGAGAAAGTAGCGACCTCGAATCTCGAAGTCGCTAAGGCAAACACGGCCATCGCCAAAGCTCTGGAAAACATCGCGAAGGCGCTTGGTAATTCGGCGGCTGATTCTTCTGCTCCGACACGCTCGGCATCTCAGGAAGACATCAAAGTCGAAGTGGGCAAATAACGTCACCACACACTAACATACTAAGACATGATACATAAGATAATCATAAGATGAAGAAAATATTACTACTTGCGGGAACGCGTCCCGAAGCTATCAAACTGGCACCACTTGTACACGAACTGCGTCAACGGGATTGGTGCGAGGTGTATTTGTGTGCTGCTGCGCAGCATCGCAAAATGTTGGATGAAGCGCTCAAAGTCTTTGACCTCGTTCCCGATATCGATTTAGACTTGATGATGCCCAATCAGTCGCTTTGCCAGATTGCGTCACGACTGTTCGAGCATCTTCCGGCGGTTTTGCGGGAAGTCGAGCCGGCATGCGTCATCGTTCAGGGCGACACAACGACGGCAGCCATTGGCGGATTATGCGCATTCTATGAGAAGATTGCCGTCGCCCATGTCGAAGCCGGACTTCGCACGCAAAATCTGTTTTCGCCTTTCCCCGAAGAAGTGAACCGCAGAACACTGAGCACCTTGACCTCGTGGCACTTTGCTCCGACCGAACGGGCACGTCAGAATCTCCTGCGCGAAGGCGTCAGCAACGCACGCATTCACATCACCGGCAACACGGCCATTGATGCGCTACTCAGCGTCATGCAATATGTTCACAGCGTCCCGACGGAGCTCATGCCACCACCGGGGAAGAAGCTTATTCTTGTTACCGGACATCGACGCGAGAACTGGGCAGATGGATTGCGAGAATTGTGTTTGGGACTGTTGGAACTCGCCACGCAACGTGACGATGTCCACATCGTCTATCCTGTTCACCCGAACCCACGCGTTCGCGAAGTCGTCTATTCGCTCCTCCAGGACAAACCAAACATCATACTAACGGATCCGGTCAGCTACGTCGATTTCATCTCGCTCTTATCCGAATCCTATTTCGTCATCACCGATTCAGGCGGCGTTCAGGAAGAAGCCCCTGCTTTGTGCAAACCGGTTCTGGTTACACGCGAATCAACAGAACGCCCGGAGGCACTGGAATCCGGGTGCGCCAAACTAGTTGGAACCGACCGGTATCAATTGCTCAAAGTTGCCGGCGAGTTGCTCGACAACCGACAGGCCTACCACAAGATGGTCAAGATGGAAAGTCCGTTTGGTGATGGTCGCGCAAGCGAAAGAATCGCGAGCGCATTGGAACAGGAAATCCTGTAGCCAACATTAATTAGTGTGACACAATGTGGAAGCCTGAATGAGCCATCATTTAGGCTTCTTTTCGTTGACCAGTGACTGCTCCATCGAACGCACCGGCGAATTGCGGTGACGCCCAACAATAACAGCAGGAATGCCTGCCACTGTGGTGTACGCAGGAACGTCCTCCAGAACAACGCTACTACCGGCAATTTTGGCATTCTCACCAATATTGATATTGCCGAAAATCTTGGCTCCGGCGGCAATCATCACTCCATCGCCAACCTTGGGGTGACGATCGCCAATGTCCTTACCCGTGCCCCCTAGAGTAACCTCGTGGAAGAGCGACACATTATTCCCAACGACAGCAGTCTCGCCAATCACAATTCCCGTGCCGTGGTCAAGCACTATCCCCCAACCAAGACGAGCAGCCGGATGGATGTCTACCGCAAACTTTTCGCTCACGGAACTCTGCAACTGCAAGGCAAGCGCATGGCGTCCACGCAACCACAAGTGATGCGCAATCCGATAAGACTGCAACGCCATGTAGCCCTTGAAGTACAGGAACGGCAAACTGATGAGACGGCAAGCCGGGTCACGGTCACGAACCGCAAGCAAATCAACAATCGCGTAGTCCGTTAATTGCGGGTCATTGCGATGTGCCTCAAGCATAACATCATACAAATTACTGACATGCAAGGTCGGACAGGACAGCTTGTTGGCAAGCTGAAAACACAATGCTTGCTCAAAACTCGAATGATTCAAAACACATGCATAATACGGACCGGCAAGAATCGGCTCAATGTCAGCCAATTCTTTGACTTCGGCATGCAATTTGCGCCAGAAATCTTCTTTTCTGGGAATTCTTGGAGCCATCGCTATCCCTCTACCCTTTCCAAAATCTAATAGTTGATAACACCACGGAAAACCTCAACAGCATTTCCCGTCAATGTGATTTTTGTCGCACCCGTTTTGGTGGGAACAAACGTAACCCCCAAAGTTTCTTTGCTGCATGTCTGCACATCAACCGGAGATTTGACCAACCCTAATCTTTCACCAATGATACAACACGCAATTGAACCCGTCCCACAGGCCAGTGTCTCGGCCTCGACGCCACGCTCATAAGTCCGGACAGTCATATGATTCTCATCGACGACCTGCGCAAAATTGATATTGGCACCGGCAGGCTCAAAAAGAGAATGATAACGCAGATAGTGGCCAATCGTGCCGACCTGAACATTCCAAATATCATCCACAAAAATCACCGCATGAGGAACACCAGTATTAATCGAATAGATATTATTCGGGACGATTGGTTCGGAAATCTTGAATGGACCGGCAATTTCCGATGCATCACTCAAATCCACAGTCGCGCGTCCATCCTCATGAATAGTCGCCTTATATAGTCCAGCCAATGTTTCAAACTGCATATTGGCAGGGGCAACGCCCTCCAGATAAGCAAACTTAGCCATGCAACGGCTGCCGTTGCCACATGTCGCAGCCTCGCCACCATCAGCATTATAATAGCGCATACGAAAAGCGAAATCCGGACTACTTGCCGGTTCCAAAATAATCACACCATCAGAGCCAATCGAAAGCCCACGGCTACACCATTTGGCAAAGAGTTTCTGGCGGATTTCCTCCGGAAAGTGATTATCCATATTGTTTATCGCAATAAAATCATTGCCACAGCCAGACATTTTTGTAAACTGCAATTCTGTCATATTTGGTAACTTCCAATCTTTTCCATATCTCTATATACCATCTCCGCAATAAATGATAGTCGCGCAATATGCTCGATGTAATATGGAATTTAAATGTAAACATATAAAGTGAGAATGCATATGAGAATGACACGACTGGTTCAAACAGATAAATATCTGGCGTTGCTGTTGACAGCTTTGATATTGGGCTTGCCATATGTGGCTTTATCTCAGGAAAAAGTCAAAGACAAAATCGCTGATTCGCTGAACTTGCACTCACCCCAATCTTTACACGCAAAACACAACGGCATCACCGCAGTTTCTATCCCGATTGAAACCGTAAAGAAAACCGGAAAATTTGCATCTAAGCAGAGTTTCAATGCCATTGCTGGCATACGCAACGCAATCACGGATGCCGAGGCAGCTGTGTTGCCGTCACAGGGAGCGTCGAATCAACCTCTGTATCCTGAATCAAAACGTGTCGACATCGCCTTTGACAAAACAAAGGAACCCATGATTATTCTGGCGGTTTCCGGCGGAGGCAGTCGTGCCGCCTACTACACGGCTTGCGTCTTTGAACAGCTTGCACAAACGCCCGACCCACTCACGCCGAATGAGTCCATACTCGATCGTGTCAAAGTGATTTCGGCTGTTTCCGGTGGGTCGCTTGCCAGTGCCTATTACACCATGAATTTCGACAAACGACACGACGCAAATTTCTATGCGCTTTTCAAAGACAAAATGGCTCGCAACTACTCAGCCCGTCTCTTTGGGAAGATGACGCTCTGGCCACCCACGACAACACAAATCGTGGCAACCGAGAAAACACGCACTGATGTTCTGGGTGATATTCTCGGATCTGTGCTTGGCAAAAACAAAACCTTCAATGACTTGCAAAATCAGTATGTACAAGCGCCGGAAAACCGGAAGCCGCCAATTCTTGTGCTCAATGGAACCGTCTGGAACACTGGCACACGAATCGTTATGACGAATCTGCCATCGCAACGTTTCCCGGCAACTGTCAACAAAAAGATGCTGAACGACGAGATGATTCAACCTCGCTCGTATAAGGAAACGAACAACATTCTCAAGCCTTTGCACTTCGAGACTTTCGGCAGCGACATTGGAACCTTTAAGCTCTCGAAAGCGGTTGCTTGCAGCATGGCGTACCCAATCTGGCTTTCGCCGATGTCACTCAAGGTCTACCCCGACAATATCCCGCCGGAACAACAGGGAATCCTGCCGGATCGTGTACGCAACTCACGATGGATTCAAGTCTGCGACGGCGGCGTTTTCGCTAATGATGGTATTGACAGCGTGCTGAGCCTCGTCAAGACAATGCCGCAGAATACGCCCGTTATGGTCATCTACATCCATGGTGGTTTCGGACTGGAGCCCATGGCTAGCACCCGCGACCGCATCTGGGGCGTATCCTCCGTCATCAACCGTATGTATGACATCGGCAACAGCCGCCCCATGCCATTCTATCTCAACATGGTGTCGGAGTTGCACAACAAAGACAAGATCGTCATGTTACCAATTTCACTCGGTGGTTACACTCCCAAACAAACGTTGAGACTGTTCGAAATTCCAACGGCTCTGCGCCTTTCGCCATTCAACCGCAATCGTATTGATGCCGTCGCCAGTCAGAATGTCCATGACATCATCCCCGGAATCAACGAAGGTCTACTGATGCTGGGCGGCAAGAAGTCTCCAGAAGCGACGAAGAGAGCTATTCGCGGCGTTCTGCAGAACATGCAGGCACGACGAGCCGAACCGGAGGTATAACAAAAAAAGACCGCAATGCATTTGTGCATAGCGGTCATGATTTCATTCTTCAAACAAGAATGCGTTTACGCTTCGTTAGAATCCTTTGGCTCTGGCGTAGGAGTATTTTGATTATTCTGCGGCGTTGCCTCATCAGAGCGGCCGTAATTATTCGAGCGCCCATGGTGGCGATTGCCGTTGCGATGACGACGCGGAGCATTATTGTTATTGTTGTTTCCGCTCTGACCATCAAACGACATCCGAATCTTAATAAAACGTGTCTCACCAAGTGGGCTGCCAATCACTTCCATGCGGTCGCCGGTCACAACGATATGCCGTGCCAAACCTTCGCCACGACTGATGGTGTGAATGCCATGGACTTCGCGCAAAATCATGTGGATGAGCCGTCTGTCTGAGGCGGGCATCGGCGGGAATGCGACTTCCATCACGCGCTCGTCGCGCAGAACACGACGTGCCGCACGGTTCGCCAAATCCTCCAAACGTTGATAATGCTTCTCATAATAGCCTTCGCTGTCAACCGTAATCGGTTGTGTATCACCACCGCGCATACCGCCCCGTGTAGCCATACGGTTAATCAAGTATTGCAACGCCTCAAGATTCTGACCTTGTTTGCCAATGATGAGTGCGCCATCTTCCTTGCCCAAAATGTTGAGCACCGGCCCATGGGAACTCTCAAGCGTTTCGATTTTCGCATCAATCCCCATCAACTCAAGAACAGCCGCCAGATGTTCACGTGCATTGGCAATAATATCTTTGATACGCGGACGCAACTTCAGAGTCACACCCTCCAACGGTTTTGCGTTGGGAAGCAAATCATCATCATTATGGTCAATCACTTCGATATCAACCATATCCTTGCCGACTCCCAAAATCTGCAATCCGTTATCCAGAGCTTCCTCGTAAGTCAAACCGGATACTGTCACTTCACTAATCTGTTTGCTATCATCTATCATCTTGTGTTTCTCACTTTCTACTAATTCATTCTCGGCGAACAAACTCAGAGAAGCAATGGCTTCTCTACTTTTTGTTCTTCTTGCGTTTTTCAGCTTCGGCGCGCATCTTCTCGGCTTCAGCCATTCTCTGCTCCAGAGCCTTGCGGAAATTATCCCAGAAACCGGGTTTGCCCTGTTGTTGCGGCTTCCCGCCCTTCGTGAACTTTCCATTACCGGCAGATTGAGTCTTCTTCGCAGGCATCACTGCGGACTTTGGCTTCAGAGCCTCTTCCTTTTCTTCGCGTTCAATGATGCGATTGATAATCATCGTCTGGAAGATTTGCCAAATGTTGCTCACATTCCAGTAAATCATCAAACCGGCAGGAAGCGAATACAGAATGAACACGAACATCAGCGGCATCACATACATCATGTTGCGCTGTGTCGGATCCATATTCTTGGAGCGCTTCATGCTAATCCAAGTCGCAAGGAACTGCGTGATGGCCATCGTGATAGGCAGGATATTCAGGTAAGATCCCAGAATTGGAATCGTGAATCCCAAATGCATCAATCTGTCGGGTTGGCTTAAGTCCTGAATCCACCAGAATTGCGCGCCGTACAAATCGATTGTGTCATTGCAAACACGATAAAGTCCAAAAAAGATTGGTAACTGGAGCAACATGGGCATACAACCACGCAAACTCGCGAACGGCGAGATGTTGTGCTCCTTGTAAACTTCCCACGTGCGACGCTGTTTCTCTTGCGGATTGTCCTTATACTTCTCGTTAATCTCATCGATAAACGGCTTGACACGAGACATTTCCGCCATTGATTTTTGCTGAATCTTCATACCCTTCTGGGTAAGCGGCCAAACAATCAGACGCACCAGAATGGTCAAGAAAATAATCGCAATACCATAGTTATGGGTCAAGTTGAACAACCAGTTCAGGACATCGGTCAGCAGCAGATAAATCCAACGCATGAAGCTCCATGAATCATGGAACATCAAGCTCTGCATCTCTGCGCCCGCATCCGCACTCTTGAGGATGCTGAACTTTTTGGGGCCGGCATAAATCGTAAAATCAAAGGATTGCGTCCCTTGCGGAGCCAAATCAAACCGAGCCGTTGACAACTCGATGGTCATCGCAGGCGGGAAATCCTTTACAGGCACCTGATGATTGGTCGGGATAAGTGAACGGAAGTAGAAATTGGGCTGATTCGCGGCATCATCCGAACGATAGGGAATAAGCACTGCCGAGAAAAACTTCGATTCCATCGCCGCCCAAACAATCGGGCCTTCGGCCTCAATGGGTTCTTTGCCCGCAGCAGGAATGGCCTTATAAACCTTGCCATTCATACGATAACTTGTACGGTCATAGGCAGTCTCATCTTTGCGCGCCATCTCAGTGCGCTCCAGTAAGCCCGGCCCCCAACGTAAGGTCAAACCATGATTATGAACATCGTACATCTTGACGGTGCTCGTGGTCATATTCTCGACAACAACGCGCAAATTTATCGTATAGTCATTGCTAAAGACATATTCCTTGACGACACGCAAACCATTCAGTTCCGGCGAAGTGGCACGAACCACCTTGTCGCCTTGCTCAACGGTCCAAGGCAAGTTGTTAAAATCTTCATAATTTCTGGAACCCTGTTCGACAAGGCCAATCTCCAGTGGCCAAGTCTGAGGCCCGATTTTGCCCGGAATAACCGACAACATGCCGTTATTATCCGCGAACTGCGGGATTCGGCGCACAAGCTCCAGTCCATTACCGGGTTGCAAATGGCCAAAACTGTTGCTACCTGTATCAAGAATTTCCCAACTGTTGATGACGGCGCCAATCTTGTCCAAAGTAAGGTCGTACTTCGACATCGTGCATGTTGTCAACTCGCCCGGATGAGCGGTCACTGAACCGGTCACTACGTCGCGAACCAGAGCGGCTTCACGAATGGTGTCCGAACTCGTTGTCAATTGTTCCAATGAAACACTGGTGCGATTGCCTTCAGCGACAAGTTCGACAGTCGCCGTCGTTTCCGATGACGCTAACTGCCCGGCCTTATTTGGGTCGGACTTGGGTGCATAGATGATGACATAAGCCTGTACAACTAAAAAGCTTAACAATAAAAAGGTTATAAATCGTTTATCCATGTGCGGTAAGTGTAATGCCAGGGCACTCCTACAATATCAAAATTATCTAATTAGTAATGTACAGCCAACTAATAACAATAACACAAACACAAATTTCAACAAATTACTTTTCTATATATAATCTAATGTATATTTGTTATTTAGCACAAATAATCTTTTCAAGGTCATCAGCTATGACAAATCTGTATTCGCAATTCGTCAACAATTTTTATCTCTCTCATGTTTACTTACAATAGCATTATGTAACGGAAGAACTGACAAAGAAACATGAGTAACTGGGAAAAAGCCGATATTAACAATGCGAAGCATGTGCCTCCGCAGAAGTATACATGGAAAATGCGCTATGCGATGACTGCCGGTAAAATCCGACGCTTTTTTCTTGGGCATTTCTGCAAAAACAAAGTACAAGAGTTTCATGACTTGCGCGAGAGCGAATGTGCCCGTTGTGGGGCGTGCTGCAAGTTGCTTTTCCGTTGCCCCCATCTGATTGTAGACGACCAGGGATATTATTCCTGCAACATTCACACAAAACGCCCCGTTAATTGTCGCATTTATCCGCTTGACCAAAGGGATATCGACGAGCGCGATATGGTCGCTCCCGGCACAAAGTGCGGGTATCGCTTCAAGAAATAACGACGGATGTCAGCCGAATCACTGATACAGATTTTGCCCGACGGAACGCGCAGCGCGCGGATAGCCGGCATGATGAGCGGAACAAGTGTCGATTCGATTGATATTGCCATCTGTGACCTGAAGCTTTCGCCAACCTCGGAGCGCATTCAAATCGAATTATGTGGTTTTCAGGAAACACCCATTTCGAGCGATTTGCGCAGTAGAATTTTTCAGCTCTTCCAAAATGACAAAGGCAGCCTGTCTCTGGCTTGCTCGTTGAATTTCGAGATTGCCATGGCTTTTGCCCAAGCCTTTCACCAAGCCACAACAGCGCTAAACATCCCTTCGCAATCGGTCAGCGCAATCGCGTCTCACGGCCAGACGGCTTGGCATATTGCCCCACACATGGCTGACAAAACGCAAATCCCGTCCACTCTTCAGCTTGGCGATGGCTCCGTTCTGGCGCATCACACGCAAACGCCCGTCATCTTCAATTTCCGCACAGCCGATATGGCCGCGCTAGGCAACGGCGCACCACTTGTGCCGTTTTCGGACTGGCAAATGTTCGGTCAACCGGGCAAAACAACTATTCTGCTTAACATTGGTGGAATCGCGAATGTGACCATTCTGCCGCCAACGGACAAACCCACGGACATCGTCGCATTTGACACAGGCCCCGGTAACATGATTATCGACGCAGCAGCCGAACATTTCTTCGGACAGTCCTATGATGCGGACGGAATGCAAGCATCCCACGGAACAGTATCGCAGGAGTTGCTCGAACAATGGATGGCGATTCCATATATCGATATTGCGCCGCCCAAGAGTACAGGACGCGAGTTGTTCGGTAAACACTTTACACAAGCCTATATTGAGCGTAACTGCGCGATGAAGCCGCAAGATTTTCTGGCAACGGCAACCATGTATACCGCCAAGTCTATCGCTCGCAACCTACGCCCCTGGCTCAGCCAGACCGACACCATACTGGCGGCAGGCGGAGGGGTCAACAATCCCACTTTGTCGCGTATGCTCACAGCCGAGTTGGAACGTGTCAGCGGCAAAACGATTCATTTGAAGCACATCGATGAAGTCAGCGTATTCCCGGCAAAAGCCCGCGAGTGCATTGCGTTCGCCATCCTTGGATTCGCCACACTGTGCGACATTCCGTCGAATGTCCCCAACGCAACCGGAGCGACCTGCCCAAAGCGATTGGGATGTTTGGCAATCCCCTAAACAAAAAAACGCCCCGCGAAATGCAGGGCGTCTCAAGTCAATTTTGATTAGGCTAATCTTCGTCATTATAGGACGAATCCCCGGGACCAACGGGTTCTTCATCGTCCTCTTCAGAAGCATCAGCCTCTTGTTTTTCTTCCACTTCGCGCGGCAAACGAACCGGCATGACAAGATAACTCGTATCAGGATTACATGCAACCGTAAAGACGACGGGCTTGTTTGGTTCATTGCACATCATCAGAATGTCGGTATCATTAAGCACCTTCAGAACATTGTTCAAATAGCCGAAGTTCAAACCGATAGAATACTTCTGGCCAATGCTGTTCTGCGCTTCGATGGTCTCCGTAAACTGACCGCGATCATACGAATCGGCCTTAACCCGCACTTCTTCGTCGGTGATATCGATTTTGACTGACGGCGTCTTGATATCCATAATGACGTTAGCACGCCGCAACGCCGACAGAATCTGATAGCGGGGAAGACGCACGGTGTAAGCGAAACTCTTGGGCATGACGTTTTCCCAATTGGGGAATGTTCCATCAATCAGATTAGACACAAAGCAGACATTGCCGACCGACACCGAAACAGCACGTTCCGCAACCTGCATTGTCAGATTGCCTTCATCGACAAGAATGTTGGACAATTCCACAAGCAGTTTCCGTGGGATGATGATCTGCCGATTTGTGGGGATACCTTCGGACTCAAGGGGAATTTTAGCGAGCGCCATCATCTTACCGTCCGTTGCATTGGCCTGCAAGGCATCGCCTAAAAAGTCAAAGCAGCAACCGAGAAATACTTTGCGTGTTTCGCGTTGCGCAATGGCAAATGTGACCGCGGACAACAGGTGGTGGAACGGCTCTTGCGGAATATCTAAACTGAAGTCTGGATCGAATTCCTGGGCATGCGGATAATCGACAACGGGCATTGTCTGAAGTTTGGCTTTCACGCCGGACGCGGTAATAAAGGCGCTACCAACGGATGTCTCAAGCGTCAGTTCGCTATCCTCCGGCAACTCCTTGACAAGATCACTGAAGGTCTTCGCGGGAATCAATACGGAACCATGTTCCTCAACATCTGCGATGACTTCCACGCGCACACGAGTTTCGTAATCCGCGGCAACCAAGCTTACCATGTTGTCATGCTCAGTACGAATAAGCACATTGCACAAAACCGGGGTCGGGCTTACTTGCGGCGCAACACTATTGACAATACTCGTAGGCTGAATCAGATTTGCTTTCTTAAAACGAATTCGCATAATAACGCTTCCAATACTAAATTATTATTTGTTATCTAAAGTCTATGATACCTCAAAACAGGAACTAATTTGCATATTTTGACTTATTTTTTGTCATCAACTTGCCTATTTGCCATAAACCCTAAGTTCATTGATGTTTAGCCACGTCTCGGGGTCTTTGGACGGATAGATAGTCAAACGCACATAGCGCCCCGAACGATTGAAGGATGTACGATAGCAGTGATTCGTTCTGTCGGTCGAAATCTTCGGAGCCACCAGAGCGACCGGAGAGCTCCATGTGGTGCCCTCATCCGACAGTTGAATCTCGGCTTTCTCCGGCAGTGCGACACGTGCGTCACCAGGCTCTTTATCCTTGCGAAGGAAATAGGCTTCAATATCGCAGACAGGGCCTATCGCACCCAAGTCCAGTTCCACGCTGACGGTACTTTTTTGGTCATACCAACCGACCTGCGCATAACCACGAATCGTATGCTCGCCATTGGTCAGTTTGCCGTTGGGGTCGGGGAATCGGTCTCCGGGAAGATGCGACAACTTATAAGGACACAGCCTGCTTCGTATCATCTGCCCCACACCCAACACGGCCAACTCGGAGGGATAGGCGGTCTTGCCTTGGCGAGGTTTTATCAGGAAGGACACATACCGGGCCTCACACATATTTTCCGGTCGGAAGTAGCCCGTATTACTGATGTTGACATCCTCATTGTAGGGAGCGCCAAATTTGCCGACGCTCTGATACTTTTTACCATCCACGGACACTTCGACCTCGATACTCTCAGGCCACTCCGCGCTACAGGTCGATTCGTTGGCAAAATTCACCGCAAATGCTTCGATGTCCGGATGCACCCGGCATAAGTCGACCGTCAGAACGGTTGGATTCGTCAACTTCACTCCCGTAACCGATGTCGCTTCTTCCTGCCCGCCATCCGTCAACTTAGCCAAATCGTTGTCTTTGACAAACTTCCGCGAACTGCCGGATTTGCTCAAGCTCACCGGACAATCACGCGAGAGAATATCGAGCAGTGGCGTGCCGGCAAGATACCGTTGCGCATTCTGGTAGAACAAGACCGAAGAAGCACTGTGACTCGGGGACAAATAAGCCCACTCAAAGGTCATAATCTTGTTCCCGACAATGGGTGCGGCCGAATACATCTGGTCAATAAAGCGGCTAAAGTGTTGCGGGAAGGGAGTATAAACTTTCTCGAAGGACTCTAAATCACACCACAGTGTACGACTTGTCGACGCGCATGCGCATTGAGTGCGATAAAAGATTTCTTGCATGTAGGAATAAGTTCGCGCCTTGGAATCGCTGTTGGGATACTCGTTAGCGCCGATGCCATCTTGCACCGCTATAAAATCCAAGAAAGGAACTTCCTCAAATATCTTGTGCCAAAACGCTTCGTAATCGTTACTTTTGAAATACGGTTCCGGCTCAACAAAAGGCGCCGAACAAATCTGATACTTCGCGTCCAAGGACTTCAAATGTTTCGTCACCGGCTTCAAATAATGGTCAATCCACACTCGCTGCACCGATTCCGAAACAGGATACCAGAACTCGGGAATCAGATAAAATCCTTTGAGCGCAGGATATTTCGCGTATCGGGCATACGCGTCATCCGCCACCGCGATAATCTTTTGGGCAAGTTTGTCGTAGTATTCCGTATCATCATCTTTGCTCCAATAATCACTGGCATCGCCCAAATGCAGATAAATGCTCATATTGCGCTTCGAGGCTTCGTCCAAAATATAGTCAAAAGGGTCTGTCTCTGTCAGAACTTTATACCCATCAAGTTTGGTTGGATAGAACGCAAGATTGTCACGCACCATACGCATCAGAATCATCGAATCCATCCCGACATCATTCATCCAGTCGAGTTCTTTTGCGAAGCGTTCACGCGGCCACTTCTCCTTGTTCTCGATGAAGAAAAAAGTCCCACGCATTTTCACTGTTGGCGGAATTGTCAACACACGCACCTCCGTCAGGAGCTTTGCTCCTTGTGTTTCCTTTCCCCAATCGATTTCGACTTTAACAAATTGCGTATCTGCGGACGCATTGCCGGACACAGCCCACTCCGTAACGCGATTAGAGTAATCAGTGGGCAACAATGTGTCGGGGTGCAGTTTGCCAAATAATTGCCAGTTTTTACCATCATAGCTGCAGTAAGCGGTCATCTCCTTGGCCGGAAGCGAAACAGGTTGAGTCGCCGTTGTCGCAAAACAGTTGACCGTCACTCCAATAATATTCGATGTTGGTTGATCCAAATCAATCACAAATGAGGTCATCGTGTCATCAGGAGCCGAAATCCAACCGGCGGCCTTGGCAGTGATGGATGTCTCGCGAGTATCCGCGCCATCTGTGAAGCAACGCGACACAGCTTGCGGTAGTTCGGGGTAAGCCGTAACCTTTTTCCCCAAAGCAACATCGTAAGGCAAAGCCGCTTGCAATGAGCCGACAGACACCCAGCAACTCATAAGACAAAACATCACTCCTAACAATACATAGCGAAATAAACGCATGACAATCATTCTCCCTTAAATAACGGTTCTCATGAATATTTCAGGAGAGAGCCTAAATTGTTCACGAAATGCTGTAATGAAAATCGCGACTGTCCGATTGTAATGTCCAATATGAAAAAAACGCTTTTGCATCTTCTGCAAATGATTGCCAAACTCAATTCATATCAATGGCTGTGGCCAACGATATGTTTTGTGACCGTGCTTGGCGTAGCATTGGCAATCCGAATCCGTGCGTTTTTGCTCACACTCGGACATACTTTTGACCCTGATGCCATTGGGTATTGGTCGATTGCTCAACGGTGCAGTTATTTCGCGACCGAGAAACGTGAACCGCTTTATATCTGGATGGTCAAATTTGTTCAACTATTTCCCCTGTCGCAAGATGTGGCAATGCGCTCATTGAGCGTTCTGGCTGGAATGATTTGTACGGTTCTCATCATCTACGCCAGTTGGCGTTGGTTTGGACTCCTTGCGGCTTGGATAGCCGGCATCACCTATGCCCTAAGTCCTGCCATGGTTTTCACAGCGGTTCGAGGACTGCGCGAAGAATGGATTATAGCCCTGTTTCTGTGGATTGCAATTGAGTATGTCGCCACATGGGGCAAACCATATTCGTGGCGAACCGCTCTCCGACTGGGGATTCCGTTGGGGCTGTCCTGCCTACTTCGCCTCTTTACTTGCATCTATGTTCCCATCATTCTTGTCGTTCATATCGCATGGGCACTCTATCGCAACCGCCAACCCGCCAAACAGTGGATGCCCGCTGTTGGATTGGTTTTCTTGATTAGTTGGATTCCTTTGTCGCCCTACTTGATCTACAGCCACAAAGAGTACGGCAATATGTTTTATGTCAGTCAGCTTGGGGCACGCTTCTATGCCAATTTGGAATTTGCCGGAAAACTTCCCGGTTTTCCAAGTGTTGAAGAAGTCAGACAAAATGGTTACGCAGGCAAACCTATTACTATGACTGAGTACATATTCAAGTATCATACGTTGCCTGAAGTACTTAATCGTTTCTACCAAGGCATCATAACAATGGGTCTATATGGCGGCTATACGACTTGGTGTCATTATCCCGTTTGGACACGTTATCACGAGGAAATAAAAAGCGTCTGGGCGCAATCGTCACCGAAATTCCGCGAAGAAATGTTTACCCCTGTCCAACAAAGGCTTACGTTTGTTCTGTGGCGTTACCTTGCTACCATCGGTTTTCTGGCTCTGCTTTTCTACAAACAGGGGCGCTTACTGACTTTTCTCATCTTGGCATTTCACATACAAATCTATTTTCTCATTCCCTTGCCCGGCTTTGACTGGCGACTCGCGACGAGTTTCTTCCCCTATATCAACATTGGTTGGGGAGCAGCCGCTGCACTGTTTTTGCTTGGGCTAAAGAAACTGAATGAGAGCGATAGTAAAAAAGAAACATTGAAGTCGTGAATGAGTTGCGTGTTATTCGTAATATAAATCGAATTATACAAGGAAGAAATAATGAGAAGAGCATTTGAGAGTTTCCTGACACTGACCCTTGCCATTGTAGGCTTGTCGTGTCAGGCACAAGAACCCGGCTTCGATCCCGATGCGAACAAGGGGCAAGCAGACACCATGATGACATCCCTGACGATGAAGCTTTGCGGTCAGGGGATGCCCATGCTTGAATCCCGTGGAATCTGGCTGTCATGGCACGACTACTCCGGCCCGGAAGACAAAACGCTGGCACTACTCGATAAAATCAAGGAACTGAAACTCAACACTGTTTATGTGTGCACCAATATGCGTGGATATAATGTGTACCCGGACAGTAAGTTTTTACCGCAATGGCCCGACATCAAGACCAGCCAGACGGATGTTCTCAAGTGGCTTGTTCCTGCCATCAAAAGCCGCGGCTTGCGTTGCGAGGCATGGCCGGAATACGGATTCTATTCGTACTGGACGCCGGACAAAGAGAGCAAGGATATGGGCCCGACGCTCACAAAGCATCCTGACTGGGTCGCCATTGACAAGGACGGCAATCCCGCTCACATTGACAAAAAGTTCGGAAAATACTACGCGTTGTGCGCAGCCAATCCGCAAACACACAAATTCCTGATTGATTCCTTTATGGAACAGATGCAGCGCTATCCGTTCGATGGATTGCATGTGGACCGCATCCGTTGGACAAACGAAAAGTTCTGCTACTGCGACTATTGCAAGACGGCATTCAAAAAGAAATATGGTTACGAATTGACACCTCAGCTGAAGTCAGAAAAGGAACTGGCCGATCGCAATGAATTCAGATGTGCGGCAACAGCAAGCTTTATCAAGGAATTACGCAAGGAGCTTAAGCGGCAATTCCCCGACAAGACGTTGACCGCGGCAGTCGCACCGCCGGAGATGATTGAAGAAAAAGGACAGAACTGGTTCACATGGGTCAGTGACGGCGATGTGGATGCAGTTGTGCCGATGCTCTATCGCCCCAATATTACCCCCGACCTGAATGCGATTCGCAGTAAACTCGGCAACGATGTGCCGATGTTTGTCGGGCTAGCGAATGCTGTCGGGCAAGAAAAGCTTGCCAATCAAATCATGCAGTTACGCGCTGCCAGTCTGCCGGGATTCACTCTTTGGGTCTCGTCGGATTTGGACAAGATTTCCTCCGGCATCGTCGAAATGGTGTTATGGCGTGATGCGGCTTCGCCCATCAAATAGCTTTGACAGACAAAAACAAACGCTCTGTTTCTTAGCAAGAGACAGAGCGTTTTCTTTTTCTTGCGAAATCTTATCCTAACTTCAATACGCCTTCGGCCAAAGGATCGGGACGATCAAGGAACGAACGGCACCAAGCTTCAAACATAATCAGAGCCCAAATGCGATGGGTGTGGTCGTTGCGCCCGGAAGTATGTTCATCATAAATCCGTTTGAGATAAACCGGGTCAAAGAAACCACGATCGGCCACTTGTTTGCTGAGCAGATACTCGCGCACCTCCTCGCGCAATGGCCCACGGAACCACTCGCCAATAGGCACTCCAAACCCCTGTTTGGGACGTTCAAGAAATTCGTTTCCAAAAATGGGAAGAGCCACTTTCTTGAGCAAATGCTTGAGGTGCCCGTTGGGGAATTTGAGATTCAACGGTAGCCGTGCGGCAAATTCCATCACATCCTGATCAAGCAACGGGGAGCGTCCCTCCAATCCAACCGCAGACGTCATGCGATCGACCTTGGGCAACAGTGCCCCGGGCAGATAAGTCATGATGTCGGAATAAATCATCTTGTCAATCCACTCTTTGGCATTGCCATCATTCATGTAGTCGATTGTCATTTGTTCCGTATCCCATTGATTTCCATGCCCGAAAATCTCTTCACGCACAGCGGGCGCAAACAAATGCCTCTTCATATAATCACGGAAGAAGACCATCGCAGCCATATAAGTTTTCTCAGGCCCGGCCAGCGTGATGCGATTGATATAACTAAGCAACTCCACCCGACTCGAATTGGACATACAACGCTGAGCGCAATCCAAAAGCGGCGACATCATCAATCGAATTGGGCGAGGAATCGCATTGAATTTGTTCAGCCACGGGAACCCGTTATATCTGGCATATCCCGCAAAACTCTCATCACCGCCATCGCCGTTCAACGCAACGGTCACATACTGACGGGTCATCTTGGAAAGATAGTAAGTCGGAATGCCGCTCGAATCAGCCATCGGCTCATCAAAGTGCCACGCCAAAACACCCAGACATTCGAGTGCGTCCGGTTCGACGATAAACTCATGATGCTTCGTGCCAAACTTTTCAGCGACCTCGTGTGCATAAGGGAGTTCGTTGTGCGAATTCTCCTTGAACCCAATCGAAAACGTGTCGATATTGCCACTGATATGGCGGCGCATGTACGCGACAACGAGCGAAGAATCGACGCCACCGGACAAGAAGCATCCCAGAGGAACCTCGCTCTCCAAGCGGACGCTCACCGCATCATCAATCAACGCATCAACCTTAGCGACAGCCTGCTCCTCGGTCAGATTCTCCCACTTGGGTTCATACTCAAGCCGCCAATAACGACAAGTCTCCATCTTGCCGCCCTGACCATAACGCAGCCAATGCCCGGGCAACAGTTTGTGCGCCTGCTTGAAAATGCTCATCTCGCCCGGAATATACTCCACGCTGAGATAGTGGTTGATAGCCATCACATTGATGTCACGCCGAAAATCGGGATCCGCCAAAAATGACTTGACTTCGCTCGCAAAAAGCAACGCTTCGCGATCTGTGCCTTCATTGATGATTGCATAAAACAATGGTTTCTTGCCAACACGGTCACGCCCGATGAACAAGCTGCCATCAAGCGAATTCACAATCGCGAAAGCAAACATCCCGCGCAAATGCAAGCAAACATCGGCGCCCCATTGCTCGTAGCCATGCAAAATGACCTCGGTATCCGTCTGTGTCGTAAAGGTATGCTCCAGTCCTTCGAGTTCCTTACGCAACGCCTTGTGGTTATAGATTTCGCCATTGAAGATAATCGCCAAAGATTTATCTTCGTTCTGGATTGGTTGATGCCCAGTCGCGACGTCGATGATGGCCAAGCGACGGAAACTGAGTCCGAGATTTTTGTTGATGTATTCGCCTTCGTCATCCGGACCACGATGCTGGATGGCCTGACGCATTCTTACCAGAATCTCGCGTTCCACCTCGCGTTCGCGATTCACATAAACCTTGCCAGCAATTCCACACATCATGCCACGAAACCTTATCTCATTCAATTTTGCACTGTAAAGTACAATTCTACAATTCGCTTGTGCAACTTGTAAAAAGTTTCTGTTTGATGAATTTTATAGTAATGCAAGATATTATGATGTAAAACATCAATTCTGTCAATTCAATTGTGAAAGATATTTTATGAGTATAAAAACAACCTATGCCGTTCGTGTAACACTTGCGTCTATACTGCTCTTAGGAAGCTCTGTCTGCCTCGCCGAGATGGACAGTCTGGCTCTTCCGCCACGGGCAATTGACTCCAAAACCGGAACGCAATTGCATTCCACGTTATCGGCGATGTCGCGTGATGCCCGAGAGAATACAGTCTATCAAGAAGTCAAACACGGAAATGTCCCGGATTTTTTGCGGAATATGCAGCCTGTCAATGTAAGCGCGACAATCGACGGCAACCTACACAAGGCGGTTTATTATGTGACGGCCGAATACGTGAGCCTTGGCAGCAACGACGATTATTACCGTATGCCAATGACACCAATTCTTGGACAATGGATTTGCGACTTGACAAGCACCACGATGCCGACACGAAAAATGGTCAACGATATTTGGATGGCCGCCCCATGTAAGCTTTCACCCCAACCAATCGCGCCGGACGCGCAGATGATCAACGAGCCTCGCTTCTGGGAACATCAGGTCATGGTACAGACCTCAAGAAATGCGAACGTATTGCCACTGGGCACAATCGTGGGCGGACACAAAAAAGATGTCGTCATCACAATGCGCCTCAACGAGACAACACATTCCTCGCCACGAGTGTTCATTTACGGTTGGCATTACTTGAGCGGTAACGCCATTCAGCCGCTATCGGCTGCGCACGAGAGCACCTATGCGGATTACAGCCACGGCATCCGTCTGGTTAACAATGAAATGACTGTCGATGGCACAACAACAACTGTGCAAGCCATTCTGCAAGACCCGAAATTGCATGTCCTGTTGAGCGACGAAGGCGTGTACAATCAGAAGGGTCTGGCCTATCCTGTCAGCGCCCCGCCCGTATCCAACTGCGAGGATTGGATGGCCTCGTGCACAAATTGACACAATAGAAAATGCACTCTGTACAGCCATATTTAGTGTCGTTATCTGTATTTGCTCTTCAATGACAAATGCGCCGACGGGCGTGTTGTTTGTAGTTATTATTGGAGAATCGTAGAAGACTTATGTGGCGTTTATTGTTTTTGGCATTTATCAGTGCCATTGTCATTGGCGTTTTGGGCTTTGGCGCTGCCTTTATCGGGCATCAAAAGCGCTTATTGGGCCAAAACGAGATGATTCGCAACGCAAGTGATTTCTACAAAGAAGGTAAGTATCGCGAGGCTTATGACCTAATCAAGTCCGCCGATGCTGTGGCGGCGAACGAACGCGTTCTGGCGCTCAAGGCACGCATACTCTGCAAGCTCTCGGAGAATCCCAAGGATGGACTGGACGCTTGGACTGATTTGCTTGAAAAGCATCCGGAATCCGATTATACCCCAGAAGCACTGCTGGCACAAGCGGAGTATCAGCGTGTGGAGATGAATGAACCGGACAACGCCAAAAAGATTTATCTTCAGATTCTAGAAAAGTATCCGAACAGTGAACCGGCCGACAGAGCGCTATTGAGCCTATCACGAATCGCAATCAAAGAAAACAACATCGAGCAGACACGCCGCAACCTCGAAGCACTTATTCAGCGACCAATGTCCGACGCCCGCGAACAGGCAGAATTTCTTCTCGGCAAGATGAACATGGAAGCTCTTTACAGCCCCGACCCGGATCCGATGAGTTCCGTTTATGTCATCAAGCAGGGCGATAGTTTGAGCAAAGTATCCAATCTTTTTCATGCGCCAGTCGACCTTATTTCCGGCATCAACCGTATCGAGAACATCAGGGCATTGCGTGTCGGCCAACGGCTGAAAATTCCTAAGCTCGAGAATCTGGCCGCCGTCGTGGATTTGGAGAAGCGCGCCATCAGCCTGTACTGCAACCAAGTCTTCTTGCAGCGCTACCGCATCGGCATTGGATTGGGCAAACGTGTCCCCATCGGCAACTATACAGTACAGAGTAAGTCTATCGCAAAAGATGACAAAAAAGCAGCCGCTGCCGGAACCGCGATTGACCCCATCAATCAGCCAGGCGCCAAACGCATTAATCTCAACAAAAACGCCGTCTATATTCATCAGGCCTATTCGCCCGAGTTGATTGGCAAGCAAAGCGATAGTTCCGTTATCGCAGTCTCACAATCTGATATGGATGAGCTCTATTCGATGCTCAACAAAGGAATCCCGGTTGTAATTATGGCTAGCACTCAGGATAAGAAAGTAGAGGAAAAAAAGAAATAATTATGTCGGTAGACAGAATCCTAAAATTAGGGTTGCCCAAAGGCAGCCTCCAAGAATCAACATTATCGTTGTTCAACAAGGCCGGTTTTCACTTCACTGTTGGAGACCGCTCCTATGCTGCACATTGCGATGACCCGGAAATCCACGGACTGCTCATTCGCGCACAGGAAATGTCTCGCTATGTCGAGGACGGTGTGTTCGATTTGGGATTGACTGGTTTGGACTGGATTCACGAAAACAAATCAACCGTCACAGAAGTCGCCGACTTGGTCTATGCAAAGGCATCAATGCGCCCCGTGCGTTGGGTTTTGGCGGTTCCGGAATCCAGTGCGATTCGTTGCGCGGCCGATTTGCAAGGCAAACGCATCGCGACCGAAGTGGTCAATATCACGAACGAGTATCTCAAACGTAATAATGTCACCGCGGATGTTGAATTCTCTTGGGGAGCAACCGAAGCCAAAGCACCCGAACTTGTCGACGCGATTGTCGAAGTCACCGAAACAGGCAACAGCCTCATCGCCAATCACTATCGCATCGTCGAAACGGTTCTCGAATCATGGACGAAACTCATCGCGAACCCCACCTCGATGCAGGATGCATGGAAGCGCGAGAAGATTGAAAGCATCGCCATGCTGCTCAAAGCGGCTATCCTCGCCGACAAAAAAGTTGGACTGAAAATGAACATCGAGCGTAGCAAACTCCCAAAATTGCTGGAGTTGCTGCCCTCGCTTACATCGCCAACGGTATCCCCACTCTACAACGAGAACTGGGTCGCCGTCGAAACAATTCTCGAGGAAGCAAAGGTCAAAACGATGATTCCAATCTTCAAACATATCGGTGCATGCGGAATCATTGAATACCCCTTGAACAAAATCATCGACTAAATTTGACTGACAAATGAATTCTAAAACGGTTCATATGTTTATATAAAAGCAATTATTCGAAAGCGTTGAAGACGACTGTAGGTCGCGCTTAGCGCAAAACATCGCATAGTGAAGGAGCGCGCCGAAATGGGAAGCGTCATAAAGAAGCGTCGCAAAAAGATTCGGAAGCACAAGTATAAGAAACTTCTTAAGAAGATGAGACATCAGCGTCGATAGTAGTACGCAATGTACAGTGTACTTATACATCAAAATAAGTTCCCGAAGAGTTTCGGGAACTTTTTTTTGTTCAAGATAAATCGACAAATAATCTGCCCCGAAAATTGAACTTCTTCTTAGTGTACAGAGTTATATAGCATAGCTCTGCAAACAACAAAATGGAGTTATCTATATGAAGAACTATTTATTGAGCAGTTTGTTGGTGGCTACTGTATCGTTAGCCGCAACATCTGCTGTATCGCAAGAGGCAAATTCATGCCTTGTTGCCGGACACCGCGGCAATGCACTTTATTATCCAGAAAATACCATCGCCGCGTATGCAGCTTGCAAGGGCATCGCGGATATGTTTGAAATCGACTTGCGCAAAACCAGTGATGGCGAATTCGTTAGTCTGCACGACAATACGCTGGATCGCACTTGCCGCACACCGGTAGGAACCGCGGCAACCGGCTCGGTCGAGTCTTCAACCTACTCGACACTGCGCCAGTTGGATGCAGGCAGTTGGAAGGGCGCTCAATTTGCCGGCGAAAAAATTCCCTCCTTTGGGGAAATTGTCGACTGCGCAAGAGCAAACAACCTGAAGATTCTCATCGAGAGAAAAGGGACTACGGTTTCCGCTCAGGATTGCTATGATTTGATTCAGCTACACACTTGTGCGGACATAGTGATTATGCAATCGTTCGACGCTAGCTTCTGCTATGCGTTTGCCAAACTCATGCCGGGCGTCCCGACCGGTGTGCTGACAGACGGCGCAACCGCCGCCGCAAATGCGTCGAAATATGTCTCTGAAGGCTGCGACTTCGCATCCTGTAGCGATCTTAGCGCCGCACAGGTTGTCACATTGCACAATGCCGGACTCCAAGTCTACAATTGGACAATCGATGGCGCAAGCGCAATCAAGACCGCCAAAGAAAAAGGCATTGATGCGATTATCACGAACGACCCCGCGACGGCATCTGGCAAACAGCCCGATGACCCGTTTGTTCCTTATGTTCCGGGAACCATGAGCAACAATCTCCAAGGCTACTGGCAACTGGATGGCAACGCCAATGACGTTCAAAACAAGATTCCTGGGTCAGCGGTAGGTTCATCCCTCTGGACAACCGGAAAGTTCGGACAAGCCCTTGCCTCTGCTCAGGGTAAGTATGTGAACTTGGGAACCGCATCGGCTCAGACACCCGGCACAAACGCCATCACACTTTCCATCTGGGTAAAGTTCGACCAACTGCCTTCGCAGCAAGCGGTCAACTACGCCGGCATCTTTGATTCAACAGCCGATGGATATGTCATCTATAGCGACAAGCCCTCCAGCGAAGTTCGACTCAAGGTCGCAACCGTTTCGGGCAAAGCCACACGACCCGGCATTCCGGCCGAATCGATTAAGCTCGGTCAATGGCATAACATCGTTGGCATCTACGATGGCGCAGAAATTGGCGGAGGAATGGCATACATTTATCTCGATGGCGTAAAGTGCTCGCAACTTCCGATGAACACCGTAACGACCGACTTTGTCAAGGGTCAGCAAGGCGGCATTGGCGCCGACCCACTCTCGAGTGCGAATTCCTATTTCGTCGGAACAGTTGATGATGTTGCATTCTGGAATCGTGCGCTGAGCAACGGCGATGTCAAAGAGATTTACGACCGTGGTATGGAAGGCAAATCGTTGAATGATATCATCAATCCACCGTCATGTGTCGCGGACTGGTCACTGATGTAATCGGCCACTCATAACCGACAATAACAAATTCCCCTTCCGTTCGCGAGAGCGGAAGGGGTAACTTTTTATCCAATCATCACTGACCGATTGCCAGCAAAATTCAAAACGGTATTAGTTCTTCAGAATGAAGATAACCGTTTCATCGCCCGCAACGGCATTCATTTCTATCTGTAGCAATGACGAGACCATTTCGAAACTCGGCAGTCCGCTGAGATCCAAAATCTTGCCGCGATAAATCGCGAACAATGACGGGAATTCTTTTCCGGCATCACCATAGATCGTGTGTTTATCAAAGAACTCCGGCAACGCGGTCATCACCTCGTCCTTGGAACCATGGATGCAATCACCCTGACGCACTTGCAGGCGGATGATGCCCTCGCGATCAATCACACGATACTGCTTGTTGATTTTCTTAAGCAAGCCGCCGAGGCGCTTTCCTACAGTCTGCACTTCGAAAGCAGCTAAGCTACCCGCGTTGTTCAGCCGACTACACGAGGCAACCGTCCCACGAACGCTATGCAACACATTCTCCATCAACTGCTCTTCGGACAAGGCTTCCTTACCCAAATCGCGAGTGCGCAACTCGGTCGTCCCGGATGCCGATGCACGCAAAATGTTCTTTTGCGGGTCAATCTCGATTTGTACTTCGACCGACTCCGGCGTCGCGCCCATACGGATAACGGCCTCTTCGGCGTCGCGCCGAATGGCAATAACATCGCTCTCTGTGGGATTAATCACAGTACGTTCGATTGTATCACGCACCAACGCAAGCGCCGCACCGATAGCGGAAATAACCGCAGAATTTGGTGCCACCACATAGGGCAGATTCATGCGTTTGGCAGTATAGGCAACAATAGCGGACGCACCGCCACCGCCACCCGTCAGGGTCAACAGTTGCGGGTCAAGCTCGTAGTCCTCAATCATATCGTTGACCACTTGCTCGACGCGTTTTGTACAACTGGTCATCATCTCATTGACAACGGCTTCTTTCTCGTCGGGACGTCCCAAAAACTCCGTCAGCGCCGTCACGGCCATCTCGATAGTCGGGCTATGCGATTCAGCGTTATCGCCCTTGGCAACCAGTCCCAAATAGTTACTGGCACAAGTCGGAGTCAGCGTAAATGCCTTGACACCCGGGGCTTCCATTCGCACATAATCCTCGGGGTCACCCTCGAGTGGTTGGAAGGTACGCACCGCAATCGGGCCATCCGGCTTCTCGGTGAAGGCCGCATATCCCAAGTGAGCTATATGCGCCGAGCGCGGCCCGGCATCAATCACATGGCTGCGATTCACACGCGGCGTACTACCACCGGCAACGCCAAGGGTACGCACATCAAGCGTGCGCAAATAAAGACGATTTCCGCCTACCGTGGCGCTCTTGACCAACGATTTGCCATTACGAATTGCACTGATATCTGTACTGGTACCGCCAACTTCGAGGAAAATACCATCCGTGATTCGCGCATACATCAACGCTGCTGCAACGCCCGCAGCCGGGCCACTCAGCATTGTCAGAATCGGACGACGACGCATTTGTTCGATATCCATAATACCGCCATCACTGCGCATAATCATCAGCGGCGCGGTGATGTTCGCGTCACGAACACTTGTCTCGGTCATATTCGCAGTTTCCAACATCTTGGGCAACATCGACGCATTGATGACAGCCGTGCGTGTACGGGCACGCAACCCGTAAAGCTGACTGATTTCACATGCCGCCGTGCAAAGAATATTATGCGAGCGACAGTAGTCCGCGACAGCCATCTCGGTTGTCGTATCTTCGACACTGAACGCCGCCGAGGCGACAATAACCTCTGCCCCACGTCCCATCAATTGGTCGACAGCATTACGAATTTCACTCTCAGTCAAACCGTCGGTTGTGTCAATAAAGGTATGCAGGGTATGCAGAAAGCGTCCAGGAGCAAGTTGAATGCTACCAATTGCGGTTTGCTTACGGGCACGGCTACGCCCAAAACCGGACGCCATGCCGATGACACCAACCTTCGCGACATCGCCCTCCAAAAGGGCATTTGTTGCCTGTGTTGTCGAATGAGCAATCATCACGATTTCTGAAGGCTTGACGCCATTGTTCAACAGCTCATGCAAAGATTGTACTATGCCTGCCGCCACGCCGCGCGAATCCGAATGGGTCGTGGGAACTTTGGCCTTGGCAACAATATCGAACGTGGCGGTATCAATGGCCACCGAATGCGTAAAGGTGCCACCAACATCAATGCCGATGCGGATGCGCCGCGAACTTGTCTGGGTATCGCTATTACTCACAAATGTCTCCGAATTTAACTTTAGACTTCCGAATAAAGTGTCATTATTTTTTCTTAATGGTATTACAAACTGCAATTTCTTTATATATGATTTCGCAAAACTATCGCGAATTAGCCGTCTTTACGGTTCCAATCATAAGGAATGCTACCGTCATGCGGCGCAAGCCGGTACTCATCCGGCGTCGTGCGATTATAGGTATTGGTCGGAGTATTAATGACAATCGCCTCATACTCGCTCACGCACTTGAACCCGTGATAAACGCCTGCGGGGATAACAACCAACATTGGATTGTGTTCACCAATGAAAAACTCATTGATTTCGCCCTTTGTTGACGAGTCGGGACGCGCGTCATACAGAACAACTTTCATCATCCCGCGGACACAAACGAAATTGTCCGTTTGGAGCTTATGATAATGCCAAGCCTTAGTCACGCCGGGGTATGCCGTTGTCATATAGACTTGACCAAAACACTCAAAATTCTCATCATCATTGCGCAAAATCTCCATCAGACGCCCACGCTCATCAACATTAACCGTTAGCTTTTTCGTCATGACTCCATTAATTAATTTCTTTGTCATTCAACCATAACCTCAAATCAAACATAATGCAATATAATGTATATACAGGATTGCCCTGACAACCATAACAGGACATTTTTAAAATGTCATCCTAAATTTTTGAGCAATACAATGGCAGGCGTGATGCTGTAAAAAGCACCGCGCCTGCCGGTTCTTACTAAAACGATTCTTATCGAACTCTAAAACAGTGACCAGTCACAAACTGCGGCGGCAGGTGCCTCTTGGAATGGACCGTCAAACTTGGCGGCTGTTCCGACAGGGCTATCGAGATAGAGTTGGTTGGCGTTATTGTACGCAGCAGCAACACCTGTCGCATGAAAGCAATCGACGTCCTTGACCGGACGAACCTTTGTCTTCCATACATTCAGCGAGCCGGGGCCTAAATCGGACGGGAAACGCAAGGTGAATGTTGTGTTGGCATCGCCGGAGTCACAAGCAACATAATTGAGGTTGCCCGCTGTGGCGCTGTCCGCAACCCAGTTGACTTCGCCACCATTGGCTGGTAGCGGATCTGTCACTTTGAGGTTTTTGATGCGCACATAAGAGGACTGAATGTCCGCGATTGGAGCCGCAATGAACTCGGCCGCGGTGTATTCGACAGGAGCAGGAACACCCTTGCCCGCTGTCACCAAAACAATGCCGTTGACCGCATCTGTCGGGGCAAACTGAACAATGCCATAACTCGCATAGGTCGTTTTTCTGCCTTCGAGAATTTTGACCTCATCGCCAACGCTGTAGTTCTGATTTCCTTTGTCGACAAACAGGGCTTTGCCGCCAGCTTGCATCGTGAACTGAGACCGTCCACCACTACCGCCAATGCTCGTAATGACGCCGGTCACATCATGCCAGACGGTGTTGTCCGCCCCCGAGACGACATCCGCAACGGACCCGGTGTGCTTGGGCAGTATCGTGTAAACAGCCGACGAAACATCACTGTCTGTCTTGCCCGCAAGTGTTGCATAGGCCTTGACGGTCTTGGTCGAAGTAATCGAAATCGGTGCCGAGTAGGTCGGGGAAGCACTCGTTGGGGTCGTGCCATCGAGGGTGTAGCGGATAACGGAATTCGGCGTCGAGCAAGTCATGCTCACACTGACAGACTCATAATAGCTACCGGCCGCAGGGTCGAACGAAGGCGACGAGACTTTGTCAACAGGAAGGGCTTCGTACTTATACAAAACAAGGTTCTTCTGCGAACCTGTATAGCAGGCAAACCGCGGCGCACTTGAGTTGTACTGCAACAGGCGTGCGGTTGTCTTGACATTGGACATAGAAAAAATGCCTTCAGTAACTGACAATGACCATTGCTCATAATCATTCGTATTTGTGTCGCTAAAATAAACATAATTACCACCGGCAAAGGTAGTATCGTCCCACGCAAGATACTTGGCAGCGTTTTCAGAATAGACAGTAAAGTTACTGCCAACCGCGTCAAACCGCCAAACAATACTCACGCCCGGATTGACAATATCAGCACCTGTTTTGGCAATATCCGCAGATACCAAAAAAGACTTGGAACCAAATGCGTTGGTCATGACAAAAGCGTCCGAGGCATCGGCAATTACATAATAGCCAGCCTCAACGGCGGAAAGGCTGGTAATTTTCTTAAAGGTTCCTGAGCCATCATAAGCGGCGTTTGCGCTTATCGCAAAGCTACCGGCAATAGCAACCAACAACAAACTCGTGAGAATCTTTCTCATCAATACAAATCTCCTATTCAAATCAAAATCTTATATAGCTTATGCTACTAATAAATAGGCTACCACACACAAAAACCGGAATTTGCAAAATTCTAAGAATCAACTCTAAACAAGAAAACGCGATGCCTTTTACAGCATCGCGTTTACCCCTGAATAAGGGAAGACTAAATCGATTTAGAACAAGGACCAGTCGCTGACAGCGGCCTGACCAGCCTCTTCAATCGGGCCATCAAACTTGGCTGATGAACCGGCAGGTGAGTTGAGATAGAGCTGATTTGCATTGCTATAAGCGGCAACAACACCCTTGGCGTTGAAGCAGTCAACATCCTTGACCGGGCGAACTTTGCTCTGCCAGATGGCAAGTGAGCCGGGGCCCAAATCGGACGGGAAGCGCAAGGTGAAGGTCTTGGAGACATCGGCCGAATCACAAGCGGTGAAGTTCAAATTACCGGCGGTGGCGGTTTCGGCAATCCAGTTGGTCTCGCCGGCATTCGCGGGCAAGTCACCCGTAATTTTGAGGTCTTTGATGCGGACATACAAAGACTGAACGTCAGCGATAGGAGCAGCGATGAACTGTTCGACGGTGTAGTCAACAGGAGCAGGAACACCCTTACCGGCGGTCAATAACTCGATACCATTGACTGGATCTGTCGGTGCGAACTGAACGATACCATAGGAAGCATAGGTGGTCTTTTTACCTTCGAGAACTTTGACTTCATCGCCAACTGCGTAATTCTGATTGCCATTGTCAACAAACAGAGCCTTATTGTCAGCCTGCATCGTGAACTGCTTGCGATTGTTGCTGCCACCGATGCTGGTGATAACACCAACAACGTTTGTGCATTTGGTATTGTCGTCAGCAGCCACAACCTGAGCGATTGTTGCGTTTTCGATAACGGGATCCGGAGCCGGAGTCGCATCGTCACCAATCATAACATCATCAATACGGTACTGAACATTTCCAACTTTGTCTGTTGCTGTCGCGGCATTTAAGACGAACTTAAGCCAAAGACCACTAACCTTGGGGAGATCCGCGGTAGAATAGGCAAGACGCCAACCTGACATAGTTGATGTTTGATAGGCATAGTCGGTCCAATTGGAACCATTATCCGTGCTATACTTGACACTCAAGGCAGAACCATCTTTTGACGAGTTGGTGTTGATACCAAAAGACAGTTTACTTGCAGCAACCGATGACAAATCGATTCCCTTAATGGTGAACTCTTGGTAACTATATGTTGTTTCATCCACATAATATGTTGAACGATACACGTTACCACCGGCCGAAGCACCTGTATACCCAGAACTTACGGCAGTGGCTCTCACATCCCACAGATATGTATCAGCGGTACCATCACTCTTGAACGATTCCGCAAGATACTCACAAGTCGACGCGTTCTTCCAACCGTCAAATGCGGAAACAGCTGTGGTTCCGCTCGGAGTGCCAAAATCTTCACTCCAATAAACGGTAGCAAGAGCAGGTGTGGCTAAAACACTGACCAAAGCCAATGTTCCTAAAAATCTCTTCATGTTGTATTTCTCCTAAAATTTGTATTGTCTGACTTCGTAGTCATTTCAACTACTGTTTTCTTTTACCAGTCTCATCCGAACACATTTCTATAATTTTGCCAAATCAAGGGCTTTTCATATTTTTGACACAACGTATCATTTTTGGCATCGGGTCTTCCATAAATAACCTATTGTTCTGTATTACATGGCATGAATAAACCAATCGTTAATGCATGCAAATCTCTCTTTGAGAACGTTGGACAGACACCGCTGGTGCTCCTGACACGCCTGTGGGACAGCCACAAGACCGGTGTGCGTGTCCTCGCCAAGCTTGAAGGTTCCAACCCCGGAGGTTCAGTCAAGGATCGCACCGCGCAATCGATGATTCGCGATGCTCTCGCCCGGGGCGTTCTGACGCCCGACCGTATCATTCTCGAGCCGACCTCGGGCAACACCGGGATTGGACTGGCAATGGTAGCGGCACATTTGGGATTTAGAATCAAACTCCTCATGCCGGCTTGTGTCAGCACCGAACGGCGTTCCATTCTGCAAGCACTGGGCGCCGAGCTGGAACTCACGCCGGGATGCGAGAAGACGGACGGTGCCATCAGACGCGCTCATGCGATGATGGACAAGGAACCGGGCAAATACTTTATGCCGGACCAGTTCTCGAATCCGGCCAACTGCATGGCGCACTATAACAGCACTGCCCCGGAACTGGTCGAGCAGACGCAAGGCGAGATGGATTGGTTTGTGGCCGGAATGGGCACAACCGGCACCGTCATGGGTTGCTCGATGTATTTCCGCGACCATAACCCACGAACAAAAGTGGCGGGCATTGAACCCGAACACAATCACCGTATTCAAGGATTGAAGAATATGGAGGAAGCCATTGTTCCTGCCATTTACCGCCCCGAGCTTTTGGACCAAAAGATTACTTGTTCGGACGAAAACGCGTTCAATACGGTTCGCGATTTGGCACTGATGGAAGGACTTTTCTGCGGCATCAGCAGTGGTGCTGCTATCTGGGGCGCGATACAAATCGCGAAACAGTTGCCCTCCGGCTCAACCGTTGTAGCCTTGTTGCCCGACCGTGGTGACCGCTACTTGTCGAGCGAAATGTTTCGCTCGGTCTGTGCCGCATGCCCACCCTAAACCGTACTTCATCGATTTTTACGCACAAGAAAAAGCCACTCACCGAAATGAGTGGCTTTATTTTATTCTGTCAGACTCTATTACTTGTCTTCCTTGGCAGAAGCCGGTGAATAGCTGATTTTGATGCCGGGGCCCATGGTCGAAGTCAAGGTAATTGACTTGATATAGGTACCTTTGGCAGCAGCGGGCTTGGCCTTGTAGAGTGCGTCAAGAAGGGTCTTGGCGTTGTCAATAATCTGGGATTCTGTGAATTGAATCTTGCCGATGTTTACGTGAATGTTAGCGGTACGATCCAGACGGAACTCAACTTTACCAGCCTTGATTTCGGCAATTGCCTTGGCCAAATCCATTGTGACAGTACCGGTCTTGGGGTTAGGCATAACACCACGGGGACCGAGGATTTTACCAATCTTACCAACTTCGCGCATCATATCCGGGGTGGCGATGCAGGCGTCAAAATCAAAGAAACCGCCCTGAATCTTTGTTGCCAAATCTTCGGCACCAACGATCTCGGCTCCGGCCTCTTCGGCTTCACGGGCTTTTTCGCCCTTGGCAAACACGGCGACGCGAACGGTCTTACCGGTACCATGGGGCAGTCCTACTGTTCCGCGAACCTGCTGATCTGCCTGACGAGGGTCAACACCTAGCTTCAGATGCATTTCAATGGATTCATTAAACTTGGCATATGCGGATTTCTTGAGAATCGCGACGCCTTCTGTGATGCTGTAACTTTTGGTGGCATCAAAACCTTCTATCGCTTTGCGATAGGATTTTCCATGCTTAGGCATGATACTTACTCCTGTATTTAGTGGTCTATAGCGATATGTTTGGGCATACCTCCCACAAGCTTTTCGCCATAAGGAGAAAAGCCGGCTTGATTACTTAGTATCAAACCGGCTTTTTATTTAGCTTTTTCAACAATTCTCTTACTTATAAAGGAAATACTTTTCTCTGTCCTTGGCGAATTTGTCGCGTGCCGGCGCCCAGTCGGCGATGATTTCCTTAGCGCTCTTGCCCTCGAGCAGCATGTCGCGCACCCTCGGGCCGCCCATCACTTTGTTGAACATGGACACACGCGCACGTTGCGTTTTCACCTCTGAACCGGCACCCGCATACATAATCCGTTGTTCGGGATACATGGTATTGAGGGCTTCCAAAATATTGAGGCTGGCTTCTACAGGCATAATCTTGTCATAATCTGTGATAATCAGCTGCACACCACCGCAAAGCTCGTCTTTGTAGATGTGGTAGAAAGGCCGGTAATAGGCCGGTTTGAAGAAGATGCCCTCCAAGCCGCGGCTGTTCAATTCCTGCGCAAGACGCATACTGTCAATCCACGGAGCTCCAACATATTGGAATGGAGCAGGATAGCCCACACCTACGTTGGTCGAATGCAACTCGCCAAACTCGCCGGTGATAGCCATCCCCCAGACGGCGTCGATGCTCTGGTTATGCGTCGAGGTCGGCACCCATGGCAAACCGGTATCCTGCCACTTCATCGACCGTGTCCAGCCTTCCATCGGAACGACCTTCAGATTGGTCTTCATGTCCAAAACATCGTTGAACAACAATCCGATTTCGCCCGGAGTCAATCCATGAATGTAGGCTACCGGCCCCCAGCAAACCGACATCATATAATACTTGTCGGCAACGTTACCACTGACAAGATTGCCGCCCAGTGGATTTGGGCGATCCAAAATCCAGAATTCTTTGCCGTTCTCATAAGCGGCCTGCATACCGAGACGCATCGTGTTCGAATAGGTATACGAACGATTGCCGGTATCCTGAATATCAAACATCAACACATCGACATTGGCAAGCATCGACGGACGCGGCTTGGACTGCGAGATTTTGTTTTTATCCTTGCCATGCAAACTATACACGGGCACACCGGTCACGGGGTCGATGCCATCCTTGACACCATCACCCGCACGTTCGGCGCCACGCACACCATGCTCGGGCGCAAACAACGCCGTCAACTCGATATCCGGGTCAGCCATCAACTTGTCGATTGTGCTAACAAATTGCGAGTCGCAACCACTGGGATTGGTGATAAGACCGACACGTTTGCCCTTGAGCGCATCATGATACTTCGGGTTCTCAAACAGAACTTCATTGCCAAGTTTGACTTTCTTGCCCGGATAAACGGCTTTGCCCACATCGACATTCTTCGCGTTCTTGAGCCATGCAGCGTTACTCTCGATGCTTTTCGAAGTCGCCTTTTCTTGTTCCTTATCATAATAAGCGGCAATCTCCGCTTTGGAACCTTTGACGGTCTCGGTTGCCGAAGTCATATCCGCACGCCAATCATTCTCGGTTCTTCCTTCGGGAGCGCTGGTATCAAACCACAACGCCTTATAATCCTCGTCCTTCACTTCGCTTTTGGCGTCGCGTGGATAACTGATATCTGCGGTAGCGGCGCCAAGATAGCTGACGCTTGACAACAGAGCCAGACAAATGAGTGTTGTTAGCTTGTTCATTTATATCTCCATTCTGATAATTGACATTCTATACAGAGTACACAAACAAAATGTTTTATAACTCTGCACTCATTTCGGTACTTCATAGATGAACATATCCACAAAATAAATCCGAGCATCTATCGATTCAATCCAATCCCCAAAGGCATAACAAAAGAGCAAGAGAAGTTCATCATTGGGACACAAGTTTGCATCTGGTGCGAAGTGCTCGAGCCCTCCGACATGCTCGCATGGGTTTTCCCGCGTGTACTGGCGGCAGCGGAGGTGGGATGGCTACCTCTGGAGAAACGCCAATCCTATGACAACTTTTGCAAACGTGTCTACGATTTGGAGGCACGATTCTCTTTCATCAATGTCCCTATCGGCCACCCCGTCGTAGGTGGCAACAGAGGTGACAAACACCTGCGCTATCTGAATTAGCAATTATCAATAACAATGAAATGAGAAGAAAACGAACTTGCGCAACAAACAAGTTCATCTTCTTTTTGAAATCAACCAAATACGATTCAAATACATATATTGCGACGGACTCGGTAAGTATTTGGGAACTCTGTACACCAAATCACAAAACATAAAGAGGTTGAACAATCATGAATCGTTTCATCGCTTCGCTTTTAAGTCTGGGGTGTCTACTCACAGCTCCCGTCGATTCTGTCCACGCGGCGTCATCCCCATTGCCCATCTCGGTTGTGCCGATGCCCGCCGATGTCAACATGACTGACGAATCATACGAAGTCACATCGCAAACTACCATTCTTTTTGCGCCCGAATTCGCGGATTCGGCTCAGACCATCCACGATATGTTTTCGCGTGCAGGCAACATCGACCTGAAGATGACAGAAGTCAAAGAAGACGAACAAGAAGCAAAGGACAACAGCATTTGCCTCTTCAAAAAGTCGGATGAAGACTACGCGACGACCGAGAGTTATCGCCTTGCGTCAAACGCCAAAGGTGTTACCATCTCCGCATCCGGCCCCGCAGGCGCGTTTTATGGAACGCAGACACTGCGCCAACTTTTGCCCGATTACATCGAGGGAACAAAAGCACCGTTGCACCCCTATTGGATAGTCCCCGGACTGACCATCAAAGACACACCCGCTCTGGGATGGCGTGGCGCGATGCTCGATACATCACGTCATTTTCATCCTGTTGACCAACTCAAGAAATTCCTCGATGGAATGGCGTTGCTCAAACTCAATCGCTTTCACTGGCATCTGACCGACAACCAAGGATGGCGTATCCAAATTGACAAGTACCCAAAACTCACCGAGCTTGCCGCCATGCGCGCACCGGTCAACGGTTTTGTCAAGGGATACTATGACAAAAACGACATCAAAGACATTGTGGCATATGCGAAAGCTCGCTATATCGAGGTCATTCCCGAAATCGAAATCCCGGCGCACAGCTCAGCTTGTATGGCAGCTTACCCCGAATTGTCATGCAAGTCTGTGCCATTTGAATTCCCTGACCCCAAGAAAAAATGCGGCGAATTCTTTGATACATGGTACTATGAGCTAGAGAAAGAGAGTCGTCATTTCTGCGCCGGAAACGAACAGGTTTACTCGTTCCTGAATGACGTCTTTGATGAAATGCTTGACCTGTTCCCCTATGGCATCTGGCATATCGGCGGCGACGAACGCCCCGATGGAGTCTGGAGCAAGTGTCCAAAATGCCAAGACAGAATGAAGAAGAATAACATCAAGGATGAACACGATTTGCAGGAATGGATGATGCGCAGAATCAGTGACATACTCGCAAGCAAAGGCAAAACGGTCATCAGTTGGGGTTGCACACGTGACCAGAAGTATTACAATCCCGAATACGTGGACAACCTCGGCAACAACTCTATCGTCCTGAATTGGCACGGGTACGCCAAGATGGCATGTCAAAACGGGATGCGCTGCGTCAACGCATGCTCCCCCATGTACATCGACTATCCGCCGTTTGAGAATTATCCCGGATTTGAACGTCCAAGCTGGATGCCATTCTGTCCGATCTCAAGCATATACCAATTCGACCCCATTCCCGAAGGCCTGACACCCGAACAAGAAAAGTTGATTATCGGCACGCAAGTCTGCATATGGTGCGAGTTCCTACCCACCGACGAACTCTTCGCATGGATCTATCCGCGTATGTTGGCAGCTTCTGAAGTGGCATGGCTTCCAAAAGAAAAACGGGATTCGTATGGTGACTTCTGCAGACGCGTGGACGATTTGGAAGTGCGTTTCTCCTTCATCGGGATTCCTTTCGCTCACCCAGTTGTTGGCGGCAACAAAGGCGACCAACACAGGCGCTAACAGTACACAAACAACCGCAAAACAGAAAGGGCGAACATTGAGTTGTTCGCCCTTTATCATTCTCTGTAAACCGGAGTATTACGCCTTCTTGTAGTCGCGTCCGGCGGCAAAGACTTTCAGGTTTATGTCGACAAACTTCGGCTTAACACACTTGGCGATAGCCTCGTGCCAAGCTTCCTCAGTCAAATCTAAACCGGTACTCATCGCTCCTAACAGCGCAACATTCGCGGCCCGGACAGAACCATTTGCGGCAGCGATGGCAGCGGCATCAAACTCAATCAGATTCGAGAAGACTCGCGTCAAACGCTCGTGTGTGTCTTCGGGATAGGCGGCCGCACCCATGCTAACTGTCACGGGTATAACCTCCTGAGCATTGACAACGCACAAACCATTGGGCGCAAGGAACGGCGCCATACGCAGTGCCTCGACATGTTCCAATGAACCAATCACCGATGCTGTACCGACAGCAACTAGCGGACTGTGGACTTCGTGCCCATAGCGGATTTGTCCACTCACGCTACCACCACGCTGTGCCATGCCGTGCACTTCGTTCGTCTTGACCTGATAACCAGACAGCATTGCGGCATTCGCGATAATTGCACTCGCAAGAAGAATGCCCTGACCGCCGACACCAACCATAATTATTCCTGTTGTTTTGTTATTATCTGTCATGTTTTCGCTCATTTCCTGTTCATCTGTGATATAGCCTGCGTCGGGCAAATCTGCTCGCACATGGAGCAACCTGTGCAGCTGAGTGTGTTGATTGTCGGTTTGTCGCCACGTGCCTCAATGGCCGGGCAACCGAGTCCGAGACATGTGCCGCAATTGACACAGATATCTTCATCAATCATAAATGGTTCCGCCATACGCTGTTTGGACAGCAGTAGGCACGGGGCCTTGCTGATAATCAAAGACGGTTCGTTCGCAGCGATTTCTTCACGCAAAACCTTTTGGACGTTTTCCAGTTCATAGGGATTAACCGTCACAATGCGCTTGATGCCACAGGCCTTGGCCACTTCATCAATAGCAACGGCAACCGTCGATTCGCCCATCAGTGTCTTACCCGTTCCCGGATTGTCCTGATGACCGGTCATGGCTGTTGTTCTGTTGTCCAGAACAATAATTGTCGACTTGCCACGGTTATAGCTGATGTCCAACAAACCGGTAATGCCACTATGGAAGAAGGTGCTGTCACCAACAACTCCAACCACGGGGCGCTTTTCGCCGGCCTTGTCCATACCATGCGCCATGGTGATACCGCCACCCATGCACAAAATAGTATCGAGACTACCCAGCGGCTTCATCACGCCCAACGAATAACAACCGATATCGCCCGTCACAATCACATCAAGCTGTGCCAGTGAATAGAATATCCCGCGATGCGGACAACCGGAACAAAGTACCGGCGGACGCGTAGGCAGGTCTTTTGATTCAGGAACAGGCTGAGGCAGTTCAAAGGGACGCCCCTCCAGTTTTGCCCGAGAAGCCATCAGCGCAGTCGGAGAAAGCTCGCCAATTCCGGGCACAACATCCCGACCATGGCAAGCGATACCCATCACCTTGAGATGTTCTTCGATGAACGGGTCAAGCTCCTCAACAACCAACAACTCTTCAACCCCGGCGGCAAACTCCTTGATAAGCTCATCGGGGAAAGGATACGCCCACCCCAGTTTCAGCACGGACGCTTCCGGCCAGACTTCCTTGACATACTGATAAGCAATGCCACAGGCAACGATGCCGAGTTTCTTATCCGCCCACTCGATACGATTCAGCGGGGACTTATTGGCGGCGGCAGTCAATTCATGATAACGCTTCTCGACTTTAACGCGCATGGCGCGAGCCCAAGCGGGAATCGGAACAAAGCGCTGAGGGTCTTTCTTGAATTCTGCTACAGACGAGGGTTTGCGATTGGACGTTTCGACAAGGCTCAGGCTGTGAGCGACACGTGTGGTCGAACGCACGATAACAGGCGTCAGATACTTTTCACTAATCTCATAGCCTTCCTTCAGGAAATCCTTTGCCTCCTGGCTGTCGCTCGGCTCCAACACGGGAATCCGCGCGAAATGGGCATACTGGCGAGTATCTTGCTCATTTTGGGATGAATGCATCCCGGGGTCATCCGCGACGATAGCGACAAAACCACCGGCAACACCTGTGTAGGCCAAAGTCATCAGCGGGTCCGCAGCGACATTAAGCCCGACGTGTTTCATTGTGGTCAAAGTGCGAACACCGGTCAGACATGCGCCGGCCGAAACCTCAAACGCGACCTTTTCATTCGGAGCCCATTCACAATACAAATCATCGTATTTGGACAGGTTCTCCAATATTTCTGTGGACGGCGTTCCGGGATATCCGGCCGCAACCTTTACACCGGCTTCCCATGCGCCACGCGCAAACGCTTCGTTGCCACTCATCAAAGTTGACATCTATTATGCTCCTTAGTGTTTGTACTCAAAAATATCAATCAAAAATGCGTCAGTAAATCCGCTTGCCACGGTTCTCAGGCACATAGCGAGTCGTCCGATTCAGAGACTTCTTCTTGGTATTCTTCAAAACCGTCTCGCCATTGGGAGACGGAACAACCCGCAAAGAAAGACCATTCAGGACGGTCGCCTTGTTTGGTTTACCCTTCAGCATCGACGTCTTCAGATAGGTGACGTCTGTCGTCGGCGTAAAGCCCGGGTCATTGGCGACAAGAACAATCTCGGTGCGGTCCGCAACGGCCTTGGCACGGAACGTCAGTTCGACAAAGGTTCCGGAGCTTCTCACGGGAGAACTTGCGGCAATGGCATCATAGACAAAATCGCCGACGTCATTGTCCGCGTGGTTTCTGCGAAAAAAGTCAAAGGGAAACACAGCATGCGCGAACGCATCAGCGCCGTTCACACCTTCACGAATCCAGTTGTTTTTATCCGTATCAACAATTTCCAGCACCTTCGGATCATACTGCACATAGGCCTGTATTCCATCCAGTTGCCGACTGTAAGGATTGGCAAGCGTCACTTCAATCTTGAACGTTTCGCCGACGGCCGCCGTTTTCTTGCCCTTGGAATCAAGATAAATCTGCATCGTGGCGGGCGGCATCACATAATCGGTAGACGAAATAACAAGGTCTCTATGCCCGATTTGCTGAATGTAGTCCTTGCGTTTCTTGTCACGGATAACCACCGAGCCATCCAGAACACCACACTGATGGTCATGTTCCGTACCAAGAATATAGTCTCCTTCCAAATACATCCCTGTCGAAGCTTCCTCATTGTTGGCGACAAAACCAAACCGAATTTGCCCGGCTTCCGTTGGCGCAAGGGCTTCCCACGTGATTGTCACAACAGGAACAGACGCCAAAATCTCGGCCTTTTTGAGCGGAATACGCATCCACAACTCGCCAATATGATTGTCGACCTCATACGCGATTTTGTCGCTTGCACGGTCGGCAATAGCTCCAAAATCCACAGCCAGAGGATTCAACTTATTGGGCGGATAACAAAGCAAAAACCGAATATCATCCGTGTGACCCGTCTTTGTGTCGACCATAATGTCCGTTTCGAAAGTATCGCCGACATTGACAATACTATCCATCGGCATCAGGAACAACAGCGTCCGTGACTGATCGCGCGCCGGTTCAGGCTTGGTAGCCTTGGGTGCAGGTGTCGGCGTCGGAGCACCGGCATTAGGCACAAAAGGCTGCACCGGACTACCGGGGACAGCCTGACCGGGAACACCAGGCGCAGGGGCACCTGGTTGCGGGGCGCCTGGCTGCGGCTGAGCAGCCTGTTGGGGTTGCTGTTGACCGGCCTTAGCCTCATTCTTTTTGCGTTCTTCTTCTTTTCTGGCCTTATCTTCGGCAAGAATCTTCGTAATACGCTCCCGATTCCGTCGCATCCGCTCCTCGCGCGACATATTGCGAATCGACTCCCAGTTGTTGCCTCCCCCGGCCGCTGGTGTCGGTTGCGCATTTTGGGCATAAACATCACATGTCAGCCCGGCGATGCAGATGATCATTGATAACAAACCGATAAATGGTAACCGATATCTTTTTGTCCTCAAGAATTCCCACTCCTGATATATTATTTAAGAATAGGTACAACTATAGACCTCTTTTGATAGTCATACTAAACTTATGTTGTTGTGTTGCGACGCATAGGAGCCGATGGAATCTCCATTTTGTCGCGATATTTCGCGATTGTACGGCGGGCGACTGTGTAACCCTTCTCACGCAATAATTCTTCAATCTCGGCATCCTTCAAGGGTTTGGCCTTGTCTTCGGCAGCAATCAGGTCGCGGATTTCGCTCATAATCGTTTTGCTGCTGGCCGCGCCTTCGCCTTCCGAATCGCCGCCGACACCACGCATGAAGAAGTATTTCATGCTAAAAACACCCTGAGGGGTATCCATATACTTCCCGGAGACTGTGCGAGCGACGGTTGCCTCATGGCAATCAATCTCATTTGCAATCTCCGCCATACGCAACGGCTTCAAATAGCGTTCGCCATTCTCGAAAAAGGCCTTTTGCTTTTCCACAATCAGCACAGCGACTTTGTACAGGGTGTCGTTCCGACGACCAATATTCTCAATCAGATGCGACGCATTCGCCAGATTCTCTTTGACAAAACGCATATCTTTCCCTTTGAATTTGTGGGCTTGTAACAATCGTTTATAGAGGCCATTGATACAAAGATTGCGATAACGACCACGAGTCAGCGTCACAATCCAGTTGTCTTTATCCTTCCGTACAATAACATCAGGAATAACCGTCGCTGCTCCCTGACTGGCCATGCCCGAAACAGGGTACGGATTGAGCGATGACAGAGTTTCGCAAGTGTAGTCCAACGCCTCCGGAGAACAATCAAGTGCGGCGCACAGTTCCTTGCGTTTGTTCTTCAAGAACAGATCGAACAACTCCTTCGACTCAAGAATGCGTTCGCCGAGGGCATACTTCTCTTCCTTGCGTTTTAACTGCATCAACAATGAGTCACGCATATCATGCCCGGCAATCCCCGGAGGGTCGAACCCTCGCACAATCGCCAGAGCCTCTCGCACCAATTCCGGCGCATAGTTATTTTCGGCCGAGAAATCTTCCACCGAAGACTCAAAGAACCCATTCTTGTCTAGCGAAACAATCACACTCTCGGCACAAGTTCGCAACTCGTCACTCAGCATCAACTGGTCAAGTTGTTCACGCAATGATTCCTGAACAGTTTTGGCGACGCCAACAAGCTCAAAAATATCAAAATCGTTATTTTCTGTGTTCCGTGTGTCATAGGTATTCGCCCGCAACGCCATCGCATCCGGATCCATCAGATTATCCCAGTCAGTATCCAGACCTTCGTAGTCCTCGACTCTGTCCGGCGCGGCATCCTCGACCGGAGTCAAATCTTCAATGTCGGACAAATCCGCCGAGGAGGCGTCCATCTCTGGGCTTTCAAGTTCGAGCAGCGGGTTGGCTTCCAACTGTTTTTCAACAAGGAGATCCAAATCCTGAACATTCATCATCAACAGCTCAATCGCCTGTTTCATCTGCGGCGACATCGACAGTGTCTGCTGCTGACGAATCTGCATGGAGGCACTCTGCGAAAACGACCCTTTGGATGACTGTGGACTCATAGTATTCTAACCTTAATATCAAACAGATATATTTTCTATTGTAGTTGTTCTATGTATATACATTGCTGACATGGATGGATTGACGACTTGAAAATAAAGGGGAAAACTCTCTTATGGTACACATGCACAGTGAGCACGGTCATCGTACTTGCGATGCTGATGTATTGGAGCACGAACACACTCCGCAGTCGAATCCTGACTCACAAAGCGAATATCGCGAACATCAAGGGTGAAAACGAAGCAGGGTTTGAGCTTGCGAAAAGGGCCATTGCGCTCGACCCTAATAATGGATATGCCTATTTTTACGCCGGACTGAACAAGATGGCATTGGACAATCCTCTGGAAGCGTGTTCCTACTACGAGGCTGCGCACCCTTGCATGCCTCATCTTCCCACTCTCCTCCGGTCGCAAGCTCAGGCCGAATACAGTTGCGGCAAATATGACAAAGCCGCCGAGGATTACAGACGATATCTCACACTGGAACCGATTCCCCTGTCCTCGCCCGGGAGCGCCTATTTCCTCTACGGACAATCGCTCTACAAAAATGGGGATTTCGGGCAGGCAGCAATCGCCTTGCAGAACGCCGAAAAATACGACGACTTCTCAACGCGGAGTTTGCCGACACGACTGCTGAGTTCTATCACACTCAACCAGCCAAAATTCGCGCAGTATCTGTTCCGCAAATATCTCATGAAGAATCATGCCGACAAAATCACTTACGCCGACATTTTCAATGCTCAGATGGCGTTGCTCAAACCGGAGACTTTTCTCTCGTTTGTCAACTCCATCAAGAACAACATTGATACTAATGCCGGCGCGCTCAAATCAATGGCTATAGCCCATGCCAAACTCGGGCACGAACAAGAGGCTCGAACGATTATCAATCAGCTATACAAGGATTTCAAGGATAATCCGGAGATTCTTCTGACCGACGCAGATGTCTGCACACTGCTCGGTGACATAAGCGGAGCACGTAATGCCTATCAGTCTTTCTTGCAAAAGTGCCCCGACTCACCACTGAAAAATCAAATTGAAACGAACCTAAAAGAACTCAAGTAATTATTTCTTGTAAACGGCATCGGCGTCAAAAACCTTTTCGCCGTCTTCTTTCCAAGCGCCGCTTTCCTCGATGCGATAGAAACACGACCGATAACCGGTATGGCATGCTCCACCAATCTGGTCGACTTCGAGCAAAATCGCATCGCCGTCACAATCCAAACGAATCGAACGCACCTTCTGAATATTGCCGGAGGTCTCCCCCTTGAGCCAGAGCTTGTTCCGAGAACGGCTGAAGTACCATGCCCGTTTTTCGCTGATTGTCAGCTCAAGAGCCTGGCGATTCATCCACGCCATCATCAAAACTTGCTTCGATTCATAGTCTTGAATGATGACCCCGACAAGTCCTTTTTCATTAAATTTAACGGCTTCAAGTAAAGCATCCATACTAACCTCGCAATGTTATTTTGTTTTTCGAATCTGTAATTCTATACAAATCTGAGATGTATAACTTAGTTACAGATATTATACAAACGCTTTATATTTAAGGATAATGTTATGAAAACTGGTGTTGTTGGCTTAGGATATGTTGGATTGCCACTTTTGGTAGAAATTGCGAAAAGCGGTATCAGCGCCGTTGGAATTGATGTCGACACCCGCAAAGTTAACGCAATCAACAGAGGCGAGAATTATATCAGCGATGTCAAGGACGAAGATCTTACTGCATTAGTCAAAGAAGGCAAACTGCAGGCAACAACAGATTGGTCGGTGATTTCCGAACTCGATGCCGTCAGCATTTGCGTCCCAACACCTTTGCGCAAAACCAAGGACCCTGACATTTCTTTTATTGTAAATTCTGTCGAAGCCATGGTGCCATACATCAAGGATAAGCAATTGATTATTCTCGAAAGCACCACCTATCCCGGCACAACGGACGAGATTCTGCGTACCGCATTTGAACACGACGGCAAAAAAGTCGGCGTCGATTTTCATCTGGCATTCAGCCCCGAACGTGTCGATCCAGGGAACCCAAAGTTCAAAACCAAGAATACGCCGAAAATCATCGGCGGCGCAACACCGGAATGCACCAAAAAAGCGGTCGAATATTACAGCATGATTTTTGAGAAAGTCGTCCCCGTCTCCTCCACACAATGTGCCGAAATGGTCAAACTCCTCGAGAATACGTTCCGCAGTGTCAACATTGGACTCGTCAACGAAGTCGCCCTGATGTGCGACAAACTCGGGCTGGATGTCTGGGAAGTCATCGACGCAGCGGCAACCAAACCTTTTGGCTTCATGCCATTTTATCCGGGTCCCGGACTTGGTGGACACTGCATTCCCATTGACCCTCTATACCTGAGTTGGAAACTGAGAGGCCTGAACTTCAACGCAAGATTTATCGAACTGGCAAGCGCCATCAATGCAAGCATGCCGGAGTTTGTCGTCGAAATCGTCGCCCGTGCCCTCAATGATGTCAAAAAGAGCATCAACGGCAGCACGATTCTTATTCTCGGAGTTGCCTACAAAGCGAATATCACCGATGTGCGCGAAAGTCCTGCGGCCGACATCATCGATAAACTCGTCGAACGCGGCGCGAACATTGTTTACAGCGACCCGTTTGTCCCCAAGTTCACGGAAGCCGGACACAGCTTTGAAGCGCAAAAACTCACGAAGGAACTTGTCGAAAAGGCTGACTGTGTCGCCATTCTCGCCAATCATTCCGATGTGGACTATTCGCTCATCTGCGAAAACGCCAGCTTGATTGTTGACACACGCAACGCACTCAAGGGAATGAAGACGACGGGCAAACTCGTCAAACTGTAGAATCGACTTCTTCGTTCGATGAAACCACGCATCCTTCATCTATACAAAGACTACTATCCACCTGTATTCGGAGGGATTGAACAAACCATTAATCGCATGGCGAATGGGTTGAAGAACGACTTTGATGTATCAGTGTTGGTTTGTGCTGGAGCCGAGAAAAGCGGCATCGTTGACATCGATGGCGTGCGGGTCATCCGAACCAAAGAAATGGGACGCTTTGCAAGCGCCCCGCTCAGTACAGACTTCATCCGAGTGTTGTCAAAAGAAATCAAATCCGCCGATTTGATTCACTTGCATCATCCCAACCCTACCTCCGACTTCGCACTGGCACTCAGCGGCTTCCACTCAAAGCCCGCCGTGATGACCTATCATAGTGATATCGTTCGTCAAAAGTTTTCGCGCATCCTTGTCGCGCCATTTCTGCGGCATTCGATGGATCACTGCTCGGTCATCATGCCAACCTCGCCAGATTACGCGGAATCTTCGCAGTGGTTGCAAAAGTATAAACACAAACTTGAGGTCATCCCCCTCGGAATCAACATCGACGAATGGCAGGAAACGGCCGAGTCTCGCGTTTTTTCCGAGAGTATCAGGCAACAGGCAAACGGACGACACATCATTTGTTTCAACGGACGTTTGCGCTACTACAAAGGATTACCTTGGCTTATCGAAGCCATGAAGTCCATTCCGGACACCATCCTGTTCATTTCCGGCGACGGTCCCATGCGCTCCGAAATCGAGAATCAAATCGCTACTCTGTCACTATCGGACAGCGTCAGGTTAATTGGGAGTTTGTCGCACAGTGATTTAGTCGGTCTATTGCATGCATCGGAACTCTTCTGCATGCCATCTCATCTGCGAAGCGAGGCACTGGGTATCAGCATGATTGAGGCCATGGCTTGTCATTTGCCGATTGTGAGTTGCGATATACCAACCGGAGTCAGGTATGTCAACATCAACGGCGAAACCGGACTTCGCGTTCCGCCATCGAACGCGGCGGCACTGGCCGATGCCATCCGAAGAATAACTCAAGATACGGCCTTAGCAAAACAGTTCGCAATCGCGGCACACAAACGGGCGACCGAGTTTTTTTCGGAAGATGTCATGAACCGCCACCTTGAACAGGTGTATGTAAAAGCATTACATATCAATAAAAGGTATAAATAATGGCCGAGTCAGAAATGAATGATGATGTTCTCACCGAACGCGTCGCAAAAATAATCGAAGAAATCAGACCAATGCTGCAAAATCATGGCGGAGACTGCGAATTAATCAAGGTCGAAGACGCCATTGTCTACGTCGAGCTGCAGGGCGCATGCAATGGTTGCCCAATGGCTGTCCAGACGCTCAAACAAGGCATCGAACAGCAAATCAAAGAAGTCATCCCCGAAATCCTTAGAGTCGAACAGATATAGTAGACTAAAGGAGTGTTTCCCAAATCTTGCCTGTTTCTCTATCACTGAAACAGGTTCAGGTTGCATCTATGGCTGTTGAGCAAAACGTGACGATGGTCCACGGCTATCAGGATTTTTATCAAGGAACAAACAGTGTCAAGGGAATTATTGAACAAAATCAACTCGCCCGCAGATTTGGAAGGCTTGAGCGAAAAGGAGCTCGACCTTTTGGCGGGAGAAATCCGCGAATTCATACTCGAAGTTGTCTCGCACAACGGCGGGCATTTGGCGTCTTCTCTTGGAACTGTCGAGCTGACTCTTGCGCTACACAGGATTTTCTCATCCCCACAAGATAAGCTCATCTGGGATGTTGGCCATCAGGCCTATACGCACAAAATCATCACCGGACGGCGCGAGGTCTTTCCAACATTGCGCCTCATCAACGGCATTAGCGGCTTCCTCAAGCCGAGCGAAAGCGAACATGATGCCTTTATCTCGGGTCATGCGGGCAACTCCATTAGCGTCGCGTTGGGAATGGCAATTGCCCGCGACTTGCAAGACCAGCACCACAAGGTTGTTGCAATCATCGGCGACGGCTCCCTTGCTTGCGGAATGCCCTTCGAGGCGATGAATCACGGCGGACCGCTTGCCACAGATTTGGTTGTCGTTCTCAATGACAACAAAATGTCCATCTCGAAGAACGTCGGGTCTGTTGCCAAATACTTGAATCACATTGTGCAATCGCACACCTATAACCGCAGCAAAACGCACACACGCGAATTCTTGCGGAAGTGCTTCGGCGGCTCGGAGACGCTCATCAAAATAATCCGAAAACTCCAAGAAAGTATCAAGGGTCTTTTCGTCCCATCTATTTTCTTCGAAGACCTCGGATTCCGATACATCGGTCCAATCGATGGACACAATATCCACAAACTCCTCACAACATTCAAACTTGTGCATACACTCCATGAACCGGTTCTTGTTCATGTCGTAACGCAAAAGGGACGAGGCTACAACCGGGCGGAACTGCGTCCCGAGCATTATCACGGCACCCCCAAATTCGACCCTGAATTCGGTGTCAGCACGACCATTTCGCCACAAACCTACACATCTGTTTTTGGGGCAAATATGGTGCGCCTGGGGAAATCAAACAACAAACTCGTCGCCATCACTGCAGCAATGGCGGAAGGAACAGGGCTTGAATCTTTCGGCAGAAAATTTCCCACGCAGTTCTTTGATGTCGGCATTGCCGAAGGCCATGCCATCACGTGCGCGGCCGGAATGGCAAAAGCCGGACTACGCCCCGTCGTCGCCATCTACTCCAGTTTTTTGCAACGTGCCTATGACTCGATTATGCATGATGTCCTCCTCCAGAAACTGCCCGTAGTGTTCGCCATTGACCGTGCCGGTTTGGTGGGAGCGGACGGAGCAACACATCACGGACTCTTTGACATTGCCTACTTGCGCACATTGCCCAACATTATCCTGATGTCGCCCCGTGACGGAGCCGAGCTTCGGGCAATGCTCGACTGGGCCATACTCGAAAACGATTGTCCGGTCGCGATTCGTTATCCACGCGGCCCAATCAACACATCAAATTCCAGCCGTGAAGTCGCGCCAATTGCGCTTTCTGAAATGGAAACGGTCCACGACGGACAAAAGAAAGTCACAATTTTCTCCTATGGCCACATCTTTGCGGAAGTGGAGAAAGCCGCCAACATTTTGCTGACCAAACATAAAATCGATGCCACGCTGATTAATGCCCGTTTTGCGAAACCAATCAACAAACAATTTGTCCAAAGCATTGTCAAGGAGACACAATCTCTCGTCGTGACTGCAGAAGAAGGCTCACTGATGGGTGGCTTCGGAGCGGCCATTGATGAATGCATCGCCGAATTGCCGAATAAACCCAAAGTGCTGAGTATCGGCATTCTTGATATGTTTGTCGAGCATGGCACCCAGCAGTGGTTGCGCGAGCAAACGGGACTCGATGCGCAAAGCATCGCCAAACGTATCTTGCAGCAGCTCTAACCTTCATGCTCACTGAAGAAAGCATGTAGCTGTTCGACTAATTCGTCTGTCGTCCCGAAATGGCATTCCTGAATCGGCAAGCTCTTGAGAAAAACTCGCCCGTAGGACTTCTGCATGACACGCTTATCAAGGATAAGCGCCGCGCCGTAATCACTCTTGGACCGGATGAGTCGCCCGAATCCCTGTTTCAGTTTGATAACTGCCATCGGCAATTGCAAATCAAAAAAGGACGACAATCCCCGCCGTTCGCAGACTTCCGAACGTGACTGTAAGATGGGGTCGCTCGGCACCTCGAACGGGAGTTTATGCAAAACAAGCAAAACCAATGCATCCCCTTTCAGGTCGATGCCTTCCCAAAAACTCACCGTCGCAAACAAGACCGCGCTTCGGGCAGTCCTGAAGGTATGCAGCAAATGACTCCGCTCTTCTTTCAGTCCTTGCTTCAGCACCAGAATATTCTGTGCGGAAAGCTCGGGTTCAATACTCTCATATAGCTCTTTCATCGCACTATAGCTGCGGAACAAAACCATCGCACGACCGGAGGAAACGGAAATTGCTTGCACCATAAATCGCTTCAAATCATCATCTATGACATTGCGATGCACATCATCACTGAGGTTTGTAGGAACCATCAATCGGCAATTGTCACGGTAGTTAAACGGGCTTTGATACAAACTGTAATTGCATCGACGGATAAGTGCCGTTTTGAGAATCTTGTCATCAAGCGTATCTTCCTCCGATTCCGCATCATACGAAATGGGCAGGCCGACTTGGCGTGAGAAATACTCGAAGGATTTGTTGATGGCCAAAGTCGCCGAGGTCATAATTACCGGTTTGGACGGGTCGCTGAACAACCCATTGCGAAGTCTGTCGGCCACATCGATTTGCGCCACGGACAAAGTGATATACGCCTGTCCCTTGCTGCGACCACGCGTATACGATCTCATCTCAAACCAGCGGCAATACTCCGTTGTCGACACGCCCATAAAAGTAACGATGGTCGTGTACAGTGCTCCCAATCGGCGAATGGACGAATGCAAACATATGATGCTCCCATTCAGGGATTCATTAGCTTTATCAAGTTCGAGTTCGTCAAGCAAATCACTCAGCTTCTCCCCAAGACTGATTGTCGACTTCAGCTCATCCAGCAATTGCAGCAACAATTCTTTGCAATCATCCCAAAACGGACGTTCCATTACAGCATCTGTCAAACGCAAATTTCGGTTCGCATAATTGCTTTTATTTCCCTTGTTCAGTTCGTCCATTTCCGTCGTCAGTACGGCCGTAATCTGTGAGAACGATTCCTGAACAGATTCAAACAATTCTTTGCATTTCTGTGGAAAATCCGTAGACAGTATGAGCAACACAGGCATCATTCTGTCTCGATCCATCTCAAGCGCGTCAATGGCGGAATGCAACTGTGTCAGAATCCCTCTGCCATTACGATTATGATAAAGACGATTGAGAATCCGCCGAATTGTAAACTCGTTGATTTCTTCCGTAAACTGGTCAATCGCGATACTCTCAAGATTATGCGCCTCATCAATAATCAGCGCCTGATGACTTGGCAAAAGGGCAACATCCTGTTCTCGTAGCGCCAAGTCAATCATTAACAAACTATGATTGACAATGACCACATCGGCCGCCGACGCCTTGCGGTGCATATTAAAATAAAAACACTCGCCAAAGTGCGGGCACCGTGCCCCAAGGCATTCGTCACCATCGCTGGACACTTCATTCCAAACCTCATCACTCACCGCAAACGGCAAGTCACTGCGCTCCCCGGTATCGGTATGCTCGATCCACGCCTCAAGTTCCTGCAACTCCGATTGTTTTTCACTCGGAATCAACTCCGGCTGCCCGATGGAATAACGCAATCGCCGAATGGAAACAAAGTGCGAACGTCCCTTGACCAACACCGTCTTGAATTCCCGCCCCATGATCGTTTGCAGCGCCGGGATATCCTTCTTGATAATCTGTTCTTGCAGAGGAATAGTTGATGTCGAAACGACAATCCGTTCCTGATTCAGTAGCCCCCACTCAATCGCCGGAATCAGATAGGCATAAGATTTGCCGATCCCTGTACCTGCCTCGATAACCGACACACGATTTTCGTTGAACGCAGTGGCGATCGTCCGAAGCATCGCCACCTGTTCCGGACGATACTCCAATCCGTAAGCGTCACTATTCTCGTCCGAATGCAAAAAAGTGGCAAGCTTATCGGCATCAATAGGAACTCGTTTTTTCTCCTTGAAAGCCTTGACAACAATCCGGACAGAACACACATCATTGTCCACGATGATATTACCGACACCGCGAGAACCATACATGGCCGCCACATTAATATCAGCATTCGACGGCTCCAGATTGCCTGTCGGGTGATTGTGAATGAGCACCTGACCAAAGGTTGCCGTCATTCCTGGCGCAGGCACCGCGCCGGCATTTCCGGACGCAAGATGTTCGAGGGAACATATACGAGACGACTCATCCACGGTTCCAACACCGAACACTTCATTGCCATTATTGCGCGAAATGATATCACGCAATTTGATTTGCATTTCTGTGGTAAACCAGTTTTCGGCCGGAGCGTAAGTCGATTGACTTTCTCCGACTCTTTCTTTGTTGCCATCTTTCATGTCCATATATTATAGATGACGAAAAGACAAATTTCACACCACCTGTTATTTACCAACAAACATGGACGATTTCTTAGAACAAGCATTACAGTTGTATCTATTACTGTTGCAGATTGCATGATACTGAGTGGCACACATGGTGCGGCAAATAGAGAGTAATGGACATTAAACTGATCATTGGGCTCGGAAATCCGGGAGACGCCTATAGGAATACATTGCACAATGCGGGATGGATGACGGTTGACAAGATTGCCGAACGCTATCACGCACAATGGTGCATCGAAAGCCGGTTCTCCGCGATGACCACTCAAATCCGTATACAGGACACAATCGTTAACCTCATGAAACCTCTGACTTTCATGAACCTGAGTGGAAACAGCGTTGGACCGTTCTGCTCAAAAAAAGGGATTTTGCCCAACGAACTTATCATCATCAATGACGATTTGGCATTCACGGTCGGCACCATTCGCATCCGCGAGGCGGGCAGCCACAACGGGCACAACGGTTTGCGTGACATCATCCGCGCCATTGGAACCAATCAGTTCCCACGGATTCGCGTTGGCATCGCTGCCGAGAAAATGGCCGTACACGGAGATGAGTACAAGGATTATGTCTTGCACAGTCTACCCCCCAAACAACACGAAACATTCCTTGTCGGGGTTGAGCTTGCGGCAGACGCAGCCGAATGGAGTGTCAAGAACGGGGTTCAGGCGGCAATGAATCGTTTCAATAAAAAGCAATCTAAGCCACCAAAGGAGGACAACAATCAATGAAAGTCCTACGTACATTTCTGTTTATGTTCGCGCTAATGTTCTGCTGCGCAAATGTGCCGGCGAACACGACAAAGACACTTGAACAATCACTGAAAATCGCCTTTCTGGATGCGCCTAGTTCGACCCTCGACATGAACGCGTTCGACATGCAGATTCTCAAAGAATACCTTATGAATCGCCCCGATGTGTTTGATGCTCTCAAGGCAAAAGGCTATAAGGATATCGAGATTATCAGCGTCAACGAGCAAGATCACATGATGCGGCTGTTGCGTTTTGCGGGCGCCGAAATCGTCTTCACGCCACTATCGTTGTACCTCAATTCGCTCCCCGTCAAATACACCCCCGTCTTCCAACTCTATGAAGGATCCTACATGGATCAGCGGCTAGTCATCTTCAAGAATCCAAACATGAACAGCGATGCATCGTCCTCTTCGACCAAAGTCGCAGTCAGTTTTGCAGACATGAAAAGTCAGCCACAATTGCTCAATGCGATTAAGTCCTCCATCAAGAACGACCAGATCGAATTTGCCTATTTTTCGAACCCGCATGACATCGCCAAGTCAGTGCTCTGTGGCCTGATAGAATACGGTATTTGCGAGCGGAAAATTCTGGATACAGTTATTCAGCAAGCTTGGGTGGACATGTCGCAAAAAGATGTCGTGACCATCATTGACGAACTGGATTTGATGCCAACAGACCCGGTGCTCTTTCGTTCCGAATTCAACAACCCGGACTACCACATTCTGGCAATCCGTCTGCGCCGTGCCTTCTCGCAATACTTTGCCACACAGCCATCCTCAATGGTACTCATTCCACTTGACACAGCCGACGTTCAGGACAAGATTCTCAAATACAAAGACCAAGTGTTGAAACTCTTTCAAAAGGCATTGCTGACGACTTCATCAAGACAAATCATTTCCGAATTCGACAACTCGGAAAAAGAGTAGTCGCCTACATCACATCAATAAGTTCTTTAAACGAATCGATAATCAAATCCGGCTGATAAGGTTCCAGTTCGGCACGTGTGCACTGCCCGTGTGTCACAGCGATTGATTTGACACCGGCATTCTTCGCGAAGATAATATCAAACTGCGTATCGCCAATGACGACGCATTCATCTTTGCGGACTTCAGCCTCAGAAATCAAATGCCACAAAAGGTCCGGAGCAGGCTTGCGTGGCATGGTGTCGCTGTAGCCGCGCACCCAATCGAAATGGGCAATCAGTCCTGTTGTCTCCAACGTCGTCACAGTCATCGGATGTGGCTTGTTGCTAGTCACCGCAAGCAAAACTCCACCGCGATGAAGTTTCTCCAACAGTTCAAAAACATACGGATAAACTTTGGCATGCTCACTCGGATGCTTCAGATAATAGTCATACAATATCGGATAAGCCGTTTCCATCAGCGGGTCATCCTCGGCAACGCCAAGCAAGCTCGCCGCCAAATAATGCGCACCACGACCGACATGCGACTTGACTTCCTCGGACGAAATCGTCGGACGACCAAGGCTCGACAACATCGCATTGCCCGCCGCCGCAATATCGGAAAAAGCATCAACCAAAGTCCCGTCCAAATCAAACGCAAGGATTTTGGCATGCTCTATTATGCTCTTACCATCCGCTTGAATACTCACGACTATAGATACTTGCCCTTTTGTGATTCACGCACAGCCGCGACAACATCCTTCACACGTTGCGCCATAGACTTCGGGAAAACCATTGTCACATCGTCCGTGTTGACAATCACCAAATCACGCACCCCATAAGCAACGACCAGTTTCTCATGGTCAGGTTCGCGATTCTGCCCCTTCACCGTATAAACCGTACAACAGGAACTATCCAGTGCCAACACGTTGCCAACCAGAACATTCTGGTCAGAATCGGGCGGACTGATGCGGTCAAGGCAATCCCAACTGCCGATATCGTCCCACGGAAAACTCACCGAGACCACAACAACCGATTTGTATTTCTCCAAAACTCCGTAGTCAATCGACTTCTTGGGAATCTCGTTGAATGCCGAGGCCAAACCATCGGCATCATGATTCTGAATGCATTGAGTCATCGGAGCAATCTGGCGACCGCACTCCGGGAAAACTTCCTCGAAGGCATGAATCAAGACACTCGTGCGCCAGATGAACTGACCCGAATTCCACAAGTAATTGCCCGCTTTCAGATACTCAATGGCCGTATCCGTGTTCGGTTTTTCGCGGAACGACGCAACATGAAAACAGCGGCCATTTGCATTGCCACCCTCAAGCGGAACGCCACACTCGATATAGCCATACCCCGTCTCCGGACGAACCGGACGCACCCCAAACAAAACAAGATTATCGGAAACCTCGGACAGTTTGAAGCCTTCACGGCAATCATTCAAAAAAGCTGCTTCATCGCTGATATGGCTATCGGCTGTCAAAACCAGCATATTGACATCGTCAGTATAGCGCGCCCGTACGTACGCGCACGCCAACGCAAGACAAGCCGAGGTGTTGCGCCCACACGGCTCGGCGATGATATTATCCTTAGACAGTTGCGGCAGTTCGTCCTCAATAGCCTCCTTGAGTTGACCACCCGTGATAATATAGATATTCTCATATGGAATCAACAACTGAATCCGATCAACAACGGTGGCAAGCATACTGCGCTCACCGGCGATTTTCAGTAATTGCTTTGGATAAGTACGCCGACTCAGTGGCCAGAATCTTTCTCCGGCACCGCCAGCCATAATTACCGCAATTTTATCCATATCGTTCGCTTTCTCCAAAACAGCCAATGACTTGTTCTTGAACAAGAGATGACCCTGTAAATATCCTATACCAATTACACTAATAAGGTAAATAATTGTAATTATTTTATTATAGTAGCTTTATCTCGCATACATAAGTATAGCAGGTAGCATTTATTAAGGGATAAGTGTATCAATGAAGCAACCAAATAATGGGGCGAGCAATGCAAATCTCCTATGGATTGTCGTTGCAGGAGTAGTCTTGGTTGGCATGATTTTTGCCTTTAACAACCTCGGCAAAACTCAAAAGATTCGGACCGAAGATGAATCGGAAACGACCGAAGTCACTGAGGATTTTCAATCATCGCGTTCGAGCAGAAACTCGCGCTTTCGTGGTACTCGCAACTCAGGGATTTCACACAGAACACGTTCGCACTCATCGATGAGCACAGCGACTGTTCGTGGCTTTAACGAAGGCAAATCCGGCGATATGCTACGGGCTGCCGGCGACGCTTTCGTCTATGGTCTCGTGACAAACGAAGAAGGAGCCGCCCTCCCGGGAGCAACCATTTACGCGTTGCTGTCTCCCATAACCGACAACCCAACCGTACTGCGGACTGTGACTTCCGATTATCAGGGTTCTTACACGATTGAAAAACTCAACGACAGTTCCATGCGGTACACCATCGTTGCCAACGCCGAGGGGTACGCCGCAAGACGCAACAATGTCACGCTCAGAAATGAACCTCAACGGCTTGATTTTACATTGCGCAAAGGAATCTCTGCTCAAGGCATCGTCCTCGACAAAGTCACCTCCGAGCCAATCGCAGGCGCAACGGTGCAAATACGTGACTATTATCCGCCAATACAGACTAAGACCGGCGGCGACGGAAGATTCGTACTGAACAACATCCCTGCCAACGGAAGACGAAACATCACCGCCCAAAAGGATGGGTATATCGAAATGGGAACGCTCGGTATGAGAATCACTCGGATGATGACAAATACCATGAGACGCGATGAAGACCGACAAAACAACGAAATCACTTTGTTCTTGCAACAGGCCGGCGGAACCATTCGCGGAAAGGTTGTCGACCTCAGTAATAAGCCTGTTGCGGGCGCGAGAATCAAACTCGACTCGAATTTCTTGGGAGCACTCGCCTACCCGGGACTGCGACATGCGAATATTATCACAAAAGAAGACGGATTATTTGAGGCGAAAGACTTGCCGCCCGATGTTGATATCAATATCAGTGCCGTCAAGGGAATGGAAGGGGAAGCTCAAAAGTTCGTCCTCAAACCACAGGAAGTTCGTGAAAATGTCATCTTGACCGTGCCAACATCAATCTTTGTCTCGGGCAAGGTCATCCGCGCGGACAACCGACAACCCGTCCCCGGAACGGAAATTGGCTACGATGGGGTCTCCGGCAGAAAGAATGTCATCGCCGATGAACGTGGCGAATTCTTCTTTACTACCATGACAAACGACGGGCAGTACCGCATCTATGTTGATGCCGAGTGCATGGTCCCATCCGAATCCGATGATATTTCGACGACCGAGGTCGCACGCTCAATCCTGAGAAAACTGCCCCGTGGTTCCGGGTCGGACAACGTCACCATACGCCTGATTTCCACGCCTGCCATTATCGGCAAAGTCACAACAGCAGACGGCAATCCCGCGAAGTTCGCAACTGTCCAAGCGGCGCACGAAACCGAAGACGGATACTACTCGGAAAGGACAACCACCAACCACCTCGGAGAGTACCACTTTAACTTGAACGAGAAAATCGGCGGGAAACGGAGCATCGTCTTCGCGACGGCTCGAAACGGCGCCGATGCAAAGGTCGTCACACGCTCCAAGAAGAGAACGACCGCCAACCTCCAGTTACAGAATTCGAGACTCTCGGGCAGATTGTACCTCTCTGACGAGTCGCCTTTGGCCGGTGTGACGGTAGACTCGGCCTATATCCACCCGCAGCGCAAAATACTCCTCGAAACAAACAGGATGGTCACGAGTAACAACGGCCGATTCAGCAGCTTAATCGGCAAGGAAGTTGATATGGTTCTCAGGTTTCATATGCCCGATGGACAACTGATTGAGACATTAATCGACAGCAGCCAGTCTGCCGGAAAACAGTTAATCTTTGTTTATGATCCAACGAGCAAAACGGTCTACAAGAGAACATCCGGTGGCAATAACAATCGAAATGGCGACCGACAAAACCGAGGACCTCAAGGCGGTAGATGGCAGAACAGCGGCCAGAACCGAGGCGCTCCACCAAGGTAGAGTAAAAACACTTTCTATTCTATATTATTATTATAGTTTTTCCTTGACAAACCATCCCTCGTGGAGTAGAATGTAAGCTGAATACTTGAGACTAAGGGACATTGATGCGACGCATTATTAGTAGTAAATCGTTTTTTGTTATCATCGGTTGCTTTGTTTTTCTTTTCATTCTGCTTGGGCTAAACTGTCCCCAAGCAAACGCTGAAGAGACATCGGGCAAAACAGGAATAACTACAATCCGCTATCTAACTTTTGAGACGAACACAGACCAACAACGGATGATTAAGGAACTCGTCAAGGAATTCGAGAAGCGTAATCCCGATATCAAAGTCAAAGTCGAAGGTAACTCCAACGCCGACAGAATTTACAAGAATGACGCGGCGGCAGGCATCCCCCCGGATGTGGTTTATCTGATGCCCGACGCCATGCCGGGACTAATTGACAATGATGTGCTCGAGCCTCTTGACTCTTACATAGAACGTGACAAGATTGACCTGAGCATCTATTACAAACAGGTGGTTGACAACCTGCGCTATCCCAATGACACAGGAAAACTCTATGCGTTCCCCATCCACTTCTCCACAGACGCCCTGTTCTACAACGAGGAAATCTTCGACGAAGCTGGCATCCCCTATCCCGACGAAACATGGGACTGGAACAAATACCGCGAAATCGCCGGAAAACTGACATCACCCCGTGACAAAAACGGACACAGAAAATATTTCGGCTGCCTACAAGTCGAAACACAACTCTTACTCGCCGGGAGTGATGCTCCTATTTTCGACCGAAACACCAATCGCTTTATTGTCAACAACACAACAGCCGTCGAAATCATGCGATGGAATAGTGAGATTAATGGAACTGCCGGCCCCGACATCTCTGAACGTGCCGACAGCGATGACATGACACTGTTTAGCAACAAACGTCTGGCCATGTTCATTGGCAGAACATGGCAACTGCCGGAAATTGATCGACGGGTGCTCGGTAAATTCAGGTGGAATGTTACCCATGTACCCAAAGGTTCCGTCAAAAGATTCACCATGCTCGGTGTCGGCGGAAACGCCATCTCACATATGTCAAAGAACAAAGAAGCCGCATGGCGCTTTGCCAAGTTCTATTCGTCTAAGGACGGTTTACCTTTCATCAGCAAAGGCCGGAAAAACTGTGTCCCTGCCATAAAAGAACTGGCCAACAGCCCTGATTGTTTCCTTTCGCCCCCGCCCGAAAATGTCAAAGTCTTTATCGATGCGGTTGAGTACGCAGGTGTCGTTGTGCCAATCGCAAATTGGTCGTTGGAAGTCTCAAGCAACGTCTGGCTTCCTTATCAAAACAGCATGAAGTCGCAACTCGATGGCTGGACACCGGAAATGTGCATGAAAATGCTCGAAGAGGACTCGAATGCCATTATCGCTAAACGCGAGCTTATCGATTCGCGCAAAAAGGCGAATGCCGAGGAAGCCGCTGAGAAAGCGCAAACCGGTGCCTCGACGGGATTCATTTTCACGGGCCTTATCATGTTGATGGCTGTCGTGTTTATCGGCATCGCATGCTTGTGCAGAAAAGACAAACGCAAGTGGGAAGGGTTCGCCTTTATCTCGCCATGGATCATTGGCTTCTGCCTATTCACTCTGGGGCCAATATTCGCCTCACTCTACTTGTCGTTCTGCGAGTATGACATCTTCAGTGCTCCGCGATGGATTGGTTTCGAAAACTTCCAGACGCTCAGCCAAGACAGACTTTATCTAATTTCACTGAAAAACACCATTTACTTCACCATACTTGTTGTGCCGCTGTCAATCATCTTCTCATTGGCATTAGCCGTACTCATCAATACGAAACTCCCCGGGGCCTATACCTTCCGAGCGATTTTTTATCTACCGGCACTCACCTCCGGTGTAGCAATTGCGTTACTCTGGCGTTGGATTTTTAATCCCAAACTGGGATTGCTCAACACCATACTAAACGCCATTGGCCTACAGGGATGCGGGTGGCTTACTGACCCGAACTGGGCCATGGAAGCAATTGTTATCATGAGTGTCTGGGGTGGATTGGGCGGCATGATGCTTATCTTCTTGGCCGGACTGCAAGGCATTCCCTCCCACCTCTACGAAGCGGCCGACATCGACGGGGCAACCCCATGGCAAAAGTTCTGGCATGTGACACGCCCGATGCTCAGCCCGACGATTTTCTTCAATCTGATCATGTCTATCATCAGCTCGTTCCAAGTCTTCGCGACTGTGTTTGTCATGACGTCCGTCAACGGCATTGACCGTGAGCCGGGAGGTCCGGCAAGTTCTACACTCGTCTACGTACTCTATCTCTACCAGACCGGATTCAAAAACCTCTACATGGGCGAAGCATGCGCCATGGCATGGATTCTCTTCTTGATTATTCTCGCACTGACCGGCGTCAATGCATGGTTCAGCAAGCACTGGGTGCATTATGACCAGTCATAAATCTAAAGGCAACATCGTATGAGCATCGAAAAACAACAAAAAAAACATTCCATAAGTGCCGCAAAAATGAATGGTATCATTTTGCGTTATATCGGACTACTCTTTGGCACTGTCATTTTTATCATGCCATTTTTATGGATGCTCCGCACCGCGCTGATGCAATACCACCAAATCCAGATCACACCGATTGTCTGGATCCCATCGCCCGTTGAGTTCAAAAACTTTTCGGAAGCGCTTTCACGCATGAATTTCATGCTCTTATTGCGCAACACTCTCGTCATTACAGGCTTCACCATCGTGGGGCAGATTCTCTCTTGCTCCATCGTCGCCTTCGGATTTGCGCGACTGAAATTCCCGCTCCGGGATTTCCTCTTTGCCTTGCTCATCAGCACAATGATGCTCCCGGCAATGGTCACAGAAATTCCTCGCTTTATCCTGTTCCGCCACTTCAACTGGATTGACACATTCTATCCGCTCATCATCCCGGCGTTCTTCTCCTCGCCGTTCTTTGTCTTCCTGCTCCGGCAGTTCTTCCTCACCCTACCGTTCAGTTTGGACGAGGCAGCCCGCATCGATGGCGCGTCAACATGGAGAATCTTCTGGCAAATCATTTTGCCGCTGTCCAAACCGGTAATGGCAACCGTTGTCATTTTCAGCTTCATCTGGACATGGAACGACTTCTGGGGGCCGCTCATCTATTTGCGCTCCGAGGATATGCAAACACTGCAACTCGGACTACAGGTATTTCAAGGCGTCCACCAAACTGAAACAAACCTACTCATGGCAGCATCACTGGTTGTCATCATACCGATTCTGGCAATCTATGTGTTCTTCCAGAAATACTTCACAGAAGGTATCGTTATGAGCGGCATGAAGAGCTAATCGCTCTTTGACGCCTCGCGGAAACAATCTACGCGATGCAGTTGGGAGATTGTTGGGCCGAATGGTATATTTTCTCAAGGAGAATCGCGAGATCAACTTCGGCCTTGCTATCAAGAAGATGCGTTGGCAGTTTCCTGTTATGGATAAAGTGTAGCAATGATTGGTTACGGCTCTTTACAACCACTCTCTGACCGGAAAGCTCTTCCTGAATACTTGAAATCAGCTCTTCGGAGTCGAAAATATTGAGCATCGTATTCGTGCCGATGTGACAGCATCCGATATCCGAAACGCCGAGTTCCACCATCTGCCGCATCAAATGTGGACGGTCAAACAGTTCAACACTCAACGGAATCGATGGGTCAAGATACTTGCGAACAATCTTGACTGCATCGACCAAATCCTTATCAGTCGGCGGCAAACACATCGCCATTGGTGAAAATGGATTCGGCACAAATGGCACCAAACTGAACATGGCGATATGACCATACTTCTCGTGAAGTTGAGACACGCAACGTGCCGCCACACCCCAAGATTTGCGGCTCTCGCCGATGCCGACATAAATGCCTGTAATGGTTGCAATGCCAATCTGACCGGGCATCTGCAAACGCTTCAGGGAATTAGCCAAGGACTTCTGTGGAGCATACATATGCACCTTGGTGTGGAGTAGGTTATCGTCAGCGCTTCCAAGAAAAACTCTTAGAATCGGACACGACGGGCGAATCTGGCACAAATCGGAAAGTGACGCCCCACCGCAATCAAGAATCGGAAGCAAAGGACGCCGACGTTTGCCGTTACAAGTCAAAACCGTATCACACAGAATCTGCAAATAGTCCGTCCACGTCTTGTAGCCGAGATACTTAATGCCACTCAAAATATCAAAATTTGTGTCGATGCCCATACCACAAGTCAGCGTGATTTGGTCGACGCCTTGTTTCTTGGCAATGCTGTGATGACGTTGCATCTGCTTGACGGACGGTAGGTGTGGCGAGGAGGTACGCGCGAAATCGCAATAGCCACACGTATAAGCGCAACGATGGGACAGAACGACCTGATAATCAGCGCCAAAAGTTAGAACGCGCTCGTTACCTGTCACTGCTGCAGCGACACCAACCGTATTGTTTTCTTCTCTCGTCATTGACTCAATTTCACCGTCTTGAATAATACAATTCGACCAAAGCTCTTTTGGTCAAACAGTAAGTTTATAGTATTATTATATGCTATTATTCGCCGTTTTGGCTACTTTACTCTTTCATCTTTATTGCACATATCACTCAATAAACATCCGTCGCATAAGGTTTTTCGGGCTGTGCAACGGGCACGACCATGCGCAATCATTCGATGACTGAAAATCGTCCACTCCGACTGAGGAATGACAGCCATCAAATCCTGTTCTATCGCTTCTGCCGTTGCGCCACCGGACAACCCAAAACGCCGGCTCAGCCGCGTCACATGAGTATCGACAGTAATGCCGGGAACCTGAAAACAATTCCCGAGTAATACATTCGCCGTCTTGCGGCCGACCCCGGGTAACTTTGTCAGTTTCTCCATACTATCCGGAATCACTGAATCGTAGTGCTCAACAACATATTGCGCCATGCCAAGCAAAGATTTCGCCTTGTTATGATAAAACCCGGTTGTCAAAATCGCCTGCTCAACATCTTCCAGACTTGCCTTTGCCAAATCTTTGACCGTAGGCCACTTCTCGAAAAATGCCGGAGTGACCTTGTTGACCCGTTCATCGGTGCATTGGGCACTCAGAATCGTCGCAGTCAGTAACTCATACGGGGTTCTGTAGTCCAACGAGCAATGGGCATCGGGATACATTGTTTCCATGCGTTTCAGAAATTCCGCAACCTTTTTTTTGTCGCGATTCCAGTGCGCACGCGTAGTCTTCTTGGGCATTTCTTTACTTATCCTTCAGACCTTACAATCATTTCTTCGACGAACTCTGAGGGCTCTTCTTGAGTTCCTTTTGAGCAAGCTCTGCTGCCTCGACGCTTCGTCCTTGGCGATGCAGTGACTTGACCTTCGCAAGCAAATCGCTTGAGAGTTGTTTGGTCATTGATGGCGTCGCAAGAATCTTGGACACATAATCCTTCGACAAAGTGTGGACAATCTGATCCATGGAATTCTTGAACCCGGGACCAAGGCGCATGACATTGTCATAGGCTTCATTGGCAAGGTCAGACTTCATCGACGAATACGCCTTCTCGATTTTCCCGTATGTCGCCTTGTTATCCTTCTTGAGTTTCTCGCCAAACATCGTCTTGAAGCGTTTATACTGCTTCTCGACGTCCGAGAACAATGACTGAGCGTCATTCTGGCTAGCCTTGTTCAGCTTGCTGATACGCACCGAAGCGTCATTAAGCAGCGATTTGGCTGTCTCGGCATCCGAAGTGCGGGCACGATCCAACAACGACTCAATTTCTGCCACATCATCGGGGTCTGCGTTCTTGTTCACGCTACGCAAACTACTCTCCAAAAAGGCCAACTCACTCGGAACATCAATGGTTCGCTCGCGTTTGGTTGTTCTCGCAAATGAGGCACGTTTATACCGCCCAAAAATGGCATCAACCGTTTTGCTGTCGTCCAGATTCCCCGTCTCAGGTAAATCATTACTCTTCTGGATATCCCTGATAGCCTGCCGAGTCCGTGGCCCAAGAGTTCCCGTCGGACTACCGAGCTTATATCCCAAATCGTTCAACCGATTCTGAACACGCGTAATCTTTTCGCTTTCACTCTCGCCGTCAGCATCCTCAGGCTTCTTATAGGTTAGTTCAGTATTCTTGCCCGACGGCAATTCTGTCGGGGGCAGCAACGTATCGTCAGAGCTACTCGTTTTGGTATCCGTCTTCCCCGGGGTAACCTTCGCTACTTGAGGCGCAGGTCCTTTGTCCTGAGTATCCTTTGCCGTCAGTTTATCTTTCGCCTGAGGATAAAGCAATCCCCACGTCAACTTGCCGGGTTTGCCGGTCGTTTCCAGATTATGTCGTTTCTGGAACTCCGTCACCGCGACACTTGTCTTGTCACCCCAGAGGCCATCGATTGCCTCATTGCTGTAGCCCGTAATCCGCAAAGCTGCCTGCAAGCGCTTGACATCATAATCATCATAAATACGAGGCACACGACCTTTTTCTCCAAGCAAAGCCGCCACATCCGGCGCCGTCCCCGAGGGCGATTCCACAGGCTGAGCCTCTTTTGCATCATTCTCAGGGCTTGTCGCAGTAGGCGCTGAAGCAGTCGTTAGCTGCTCCGTCGCTGTTGTGGAGACAGGCTCTTGTTGAACAGGTTTATCTGCAACCGGTGCTTGCGGTTCAGTGGGCGTCTCGCCGTTTTGCTTGACCGCTGCAACCTTGCTATAAAGCAATTCCCACGTTTTGGGGCCGGGCTTACCGGTCGTCTCCAAGCCATTTTCTTGCTGGAACTTCGTGATAATATTGCTCGTTTTCTCTCCCCAAATACCGTCAACGGGTTCTTCGCTCAAACCTGCCGTCCGAAGCGCCGTTTGCAACCGCTTGACATCAGTCTTCTCCCAAATCTTGGGAACCGACCCTTTCTCTTTCAGGAGATCTGACACTGCCGACAGCGCACTACTAACCGATGCGGAAGTCATTTCCGCTGCGCCCGTCGTCTCGGGTTTGGCAACATTCTGCACTACGCCACCCTGCATCTTTTCCTGAACCTGTTTATATAACAGCGTCCAAGTCTGCGGGCCGGGTTTACCGGTCGTCTCCAAGCCATTTTCTTGCTGGAACTTCGTGATGATATCGCTCGTTTTCTCTCCCCAAATACCGTCAACGGGTTCTTCGCTCAAACCTGCCGTCCGAAGCGCCGTTTGCAACCGCTTGACATCGGCCTTCTCCCAAATCTTGGGCACCGACCCTTTTTCCTTCAACAGCTCCGCTACTGTATCGGCAAGGGCGGCCGCTTGCGTTGTTGCGGTATCACTCGAGGCAGCATCCGATGATGTTGGGCTTGCGGGAACAACCGGAGTCGTCGGGGCAATCCCCTTGGCCTGATTGTACAGCAAATTCCATGTTCTGGGACCGGGTCTGCCGGTCACTTCCAAATCATTGTCACTCTGATACTTGCTAATAGTCGCACCCGTCTTCGGGCCCCAGATGCCATCAACAGGATCCTGACTCACACCCGCGACCTGCAGCGCCGTTTGCAGCCGTTTGACGTCTTCCTTGTTACCGATGCGGGGCACAGACCCTTTCTCCGCAAGCAAATCCATTGTGGCGGGCGCTGACGTCTCAGCCAAAGCCGCAACCGTCGGTTCCGGGGCCTTCGGTGTATCCTCGGAAAGTGAAGGCACTTCCGTCTCTTGCAGAATCGGCGTCACAGGAGCATCCTTCGGAGCCTCTGACTTCGGGGTACTAGTCGCGATTGATACACTTGTTTCGTTATACGACAAAGCTTCCTTCAGCATCTCAATATCGTTTGTTGCGCTCGTCTCGGTGGACGCTGCAACCGCGGATATCGGAACGGAAGACACGGAATCTGACGCCGGAGCGGGAGTTGGCGTGGGCTTGATATCATTCAACAAATCAAGAGCCGAGGGAGCATTGGCATTAGCTGAAGTGGTTTCGCCTGCAGCGTCATCATCTGCCAGTACAATCCCGTTGGAGGTGTCGACACTACGGTCGGGCATCACATTGGGAGTCGGAGTCGGGGGCAAATCATTGATGATGGACTTGTTGAGAGTTGGGAAACGCTCACTAACATTTGTGTTGGCTTTCTGCCACAAAAGAACAGCACACAGCACAAGGATGAGCGCCGCAGCAATGACTGCGTAAAACAACTTTGCATTTCTATTTTTCGTTTTCATAGTCGAACAGTATTAAATACTTAAAGGGTTAAAACTAATTTTCTGTAATTGTGTTTAGCATATATGTATGATGAAGACGTTTTCTGACATATTCTCTACTTACCTTGAGCCAAAAAACGACGCTTTGAACCTTCCCAAGCGCCATACGTTTTCCATTATCGTTGGCTTGTTTGTCTGTTGGTGTCTGGTTTTCATATGGCGGTCGAGCTTTCTTATCGACGGGCAACGCTGGTTTTGCCTTGTAGATGATGCAATGGTCTCGATGCGCTATGCCCGAAACATGGCCGCCGGGTTGGGGCCTGTGTGGAATCCGAACGAGGCCATCGAAGGATTTACCAACCCATTGTGGATGCTTTTTATGGCCACGCCGCACATGATTGGAATTCCTGAACACCTGACTTCCCTCTTTATACAACTTGCCTCCGTCATCGTACTGGTTACCAACCTTTTTGCCGCACGTAGACTGGGCAGAGCGTTAGCGTGTACTCACAAGGAAAGCGCAGGCAATGCTGCGGCACTGTTTACGGCCTGTCTCTATCCGCTCAATTACTGGTCGCTGATGGGGATGGAAGTCGGCTGTCTGGCGGCACTCGCCACATGGGCGGTTACCCTTGCGGTCGAAGACATCAGCCACGGGCGCTTCACCCTCCGTCCCTATCTACTCTGCGCCCTCGCGACATTCATACGCATGGACGCCATCGCAATCTTCCTCGCCTTGGGATGCTCTGCCATACTCATCGACCCGGCACATCGCAAACGCATTATGACGTCATGCGTTATCCTCGGCATATGCGCACTGGGAATTCAGGAAATAGTTCGGTACGCCGTCTACGGAGAATGGCTGCCGAACACCTATTATCTGAAAATGACTGGCTTCCCCGGTCTCTTGCGAATCTCGCGTGGACTGCTATACACCGGCCTATCGCTCCTTTGTTTTCCGGTCCTGTTCATTGTGATTTTTGCCATCAAACAGCATTATCTCAGCAAGAAAACGTTTGCTCAGCAACGCCTCATCCTTTGTCCCGTTTTTGTTTTTCTATCCATGGTCTCCTACAGCGTCTATGTTGGCGGAGACGCATGGGAACGCCTCATAGACCTCAATCGATTTGTGAGTACCGTCGCGACTCTGCTTATAGTAATCCTGACGGCAATCGCGTTTTACCGGCGTCGCCCATCGACCATCGTCATCGCCATCCTCGCCATCGGCTGCCTCATCTTCCGTAGCACATCACCCGCCGACAGCCTCCTACTGCGTCCGCCCGTAGATCGTGTTGACAATATCCGCAACACAACTGTTGCCCTTAAGTTGCGTGATGCAATCGCACCCACGAGCAGAATCGCTGTGGAGTATGCGGGCACAATGCCCTATTTTATGCCGAATCACAGCATGGTTGATTTGCTCGGAAAATCGGACAAACATATCGCGAGAACGCCGATGCATCGCAATTTCCTGAATCTGTCCAAGTGGCGCGAGTTTTACCCGGGGCATCTCAAATGGGATTATGAGTACTCAATCGGCAAACTCCAACCCGAGGTTATCTGTGCTATCTGGAAGAAGAACGCACCCTATGCGGAACCCTTCCTGACGGAGTATTTAGAACAAGATTATTTGGGCACACAACTGTATTTCCTAAAAGGAACTGTTGTACCTGATTTGCATTAATAAAGAGGTGTCATCCTATCATGATAAGAGTTTTCGCATTAAGTTTGCTATTTGTGGCAACGTTGGCAATGCCAAACATTACAAGCGCTCAAACGCCTAAAACAATTGCTGAAGTCGTTCAGACGACGAAGCCACTCGCCTTGCGTGACCTGCAACTCGGCCGTGAATTCAGTCTTTCTTCGAGTGAGACACAAACAACTGTGAATGCCACCGCACGCGTGCCCAAGCCCGCCATCGTTACCCGCGAGCAATGGCAAGCGAAACCGACAAGCGGCACGATTGTCAACCATTTCCCCGCGGCGGTCACTATCCACCACGGCGGCGACAAGCCACTGGCGCCGGATGCGGACACGGCTTCATTAGTCAGAAATCTGCAAACATGGTCGCAAACGCAAAAAGGCTGGTGCGACATTCCTTATCATTTTATGATTGACCTGAATGGCACCATCTACGAAGCAAGACCGTGGGATATCCGTGGTGACACAAACACAGCCTATGACACAAACAAGCATTTGCTGATTGAACTCATTGGCAATTATGAAGAGCAAGCGCCCTCCATGGCGCAACTTAATGCCATCTGTGACTTGACGGCATGGGTATGCGACTACTTCAACATTCCGCCGGAGACAATCGCCGGACACAAAGATTACACCTCGACCCTATGCCCCGGAACCTATGTCTATCCATATGTTTTGAGTGGCTGGATAGAGGGACAAGTGCGCAAAAAGATTCAGACCGCGTACACCATTAAGCACTAACGGGATTGTATCATGAACGAACACAAAGAGAATCCTTTAGGAGAAAACAAACATTTTGCCATCGTTGTCGCAAGATTCAACGAGTTTATTACCAGTGAGCTTTTGGACGGCGCAATCAGAGCCTTGACAGAAAACAAAGTGCAATCCGAGAACATTGATGTGTGGTGGGTTCCGGGCGCGCTGGAGATTCCTGCAATGGTACGAACTTGCGCACAGAGCAAACGCTACCACGGCATTGTCGCCATTGGATGCATCATCAAGGGCGCGACCGATCACTACAAATATGTGTGCGACCAAGCAATGTCTGGCGTTCAGGCAGTCGCGAATACGGGAACTGTCGCCGTTGGCAATGCCATCTTAACGGTGCGAGAAGTCGACCATGCCTCCGAACGCGCTAGGAAAAACGCCGATAACAAAGGTTGGGAAGCCGCAATGGCAACACTAATGATGTCCAACCATTTGGCGCAATTTCCGTCCCAGATGTAGGCAACTCATAGCATCAACAACAGAGCGACAGAGCCATTGAAAATCAAGTGGGCGCCCATCGCATACCAAAGCCCCCACCATAAACGAATGATGCCAAGGCACAGACCTAAGATTAACATCTGAAGCCATTTGACCCACAACGGTTCGATGAGACCAATGTGTACTACCGCAAAGAGAATAGCAGTACTACCAATCATCACACAAACACGTGCGATGTCCTTGGACACAAATCGCTGAGCCAATAAGCCAAGACGCCCCTGAAGATAATGTCGAAACAGAATCTCCTCGCCCACAGCGGCAACAGCGCCCGTTATCGCAACATCAAGCCAAGGAATCTTGACATCTCCCAATGTGGGGATATGCCATGACAAACCTTTCCATAATAGAACAGACACTGCGATTGGCAGCAGCACAAGGAACGCCAACAAGACTAGCGAGAACTTCAGTGAACGGGATGGAGAGTATCCCACGCGTGTCCAGAGGATATCACCGGAACTGTAAAGCATGGGGCACGACAACATCATGAGGACTGTCGAAAACGAAGTAAGACGGCTAAAGAATGATGCAGACAACAGCGCAAGACAAATGAAACACATCGCCCACCACGCATACCAAGGTTGACGGTCGCTACGAATCAAACCACGGGATGTTCGCAACAAAACAAGGCTGTCGAGAAACGCGACTAAACAGAGAACATTAAATATTGTTATCATAGAATGCATCAACCACTCAAATAAGAAATTGTTTTTTTGAAAACTAATTGTCCCTCATTGTTAAGTATATTGATATGATGAACAGATTGTGTTTGCCATCCGGACGCAACAACTTTTTTCAGGCGGTGCTTACCGTCTTGTTTTGTGTTAACATAGCGATGGCGGCAGCGGCGCCCGCACCGGACCAGCCCAATATCAGCGTCACCGGAGTCTCCGAATTTCAGGGACGACAAACCGCGCTCATCGAAGACAAAAACACCGGCAACAGCGCGTTCTATCGTCCGGGTGACACCATCTACGGTTGGCGCCTGATTGGCATTTCGGGTTCAGGAATCAAACTCGAAAAAAACGACAAGACGATTAATTATCCTATTTATATCGCGCCAACAGTTGCGCTCGAAGGACGCAAACGTCTGAAGCAAGACGGGGAACGGCCTAACCTGAGCCTCTATGACCAAGAGTATTCGCCATCAGATTTGCTGTTTAAGTCATCATCGGATTTGGCAAAACAAGTGGTCGAAGGCAAGTCAATATCGACATCGGCGGGCAAGTCTGAACAAGCATCATTGCCCGGCAAAACAAATCGACGCGACGCAATTCTATCCAAAATCAATTTGGGACGCGGACAGTTCGCCAAACCCATCGCGAGCTACAGACGTATTAGCAGCCAGTTTGGGTCAAGGCGGCATCCCGTCTACAAAAGAACACGTTTCCACTCAGGCATGGACCTCTCGGCGCCCACAGGAACACGCGTATACGCTTCAGATTCGGGGCAAATCAGTTTTGCCGGATGGCGAGGCGGATATGGGCGATGTATCATCATCGACCATCACAACGGATACAAAACACTCTATGGACATATGTCGCGTTTGTTGGTCAGCACTGGCTCCAATGTCAAACGTGGCAGCACCATTGGCTTGGTTGGCAGCACAGGCGTAAGCACAGGACCGCATTTGCATTTTGAAATCCGCAAGAACAACACACCCATCAATCCTGCGAGCAAAGTGCGCTTCTAAACAATTTGCATAAAACCAAAACAGCCCGACATCTGCGTGAGCATGTAGGGCTGTTTTGCATTCTGTCAAAAGGACAAAAGGAAAACTATACTAACATGTTTAGGCACCCGCCCTTGCCGGGATTTAGTCTGGCATCAAGTATATCACACTAGAGCCATATCTAAACTAACCCCGAAATGCTGGTTGATATGATCCCAAGAATCTGCAGCTCTCGCAGTAAGTCTCCAACTCTTTCAAGAAACTGCTAAAATCTCCGTTAAGTTTAGAGGTGTCCAGTTCAACATAAAACCAAAAACGGCCTGCCTGGCCTTTACTCGGCCGGGATTCGATTTTGGTCATATTTATATTGCGCCGGGCAAACACGCCTAAAGCTTCCCATAATGCCCCAGGACGATCTGGAAGCGAAAATATCAAACTGCTCTTATCACCCAAACATTTGCTATCTTGCGTGGCAATATGAATAAACCTGGTTATATTATCCTGGCCGGAAATACCCGCCCGAATAATTTTCAAACCATAAAGCTCAGCTGCCTGTTTATGCGCGATAGCCGCCGCCTTGCGCTTTTCTACCGTCAACAACTGGGCGGCCCGGGTGGTGCTGTCGGTTATTTCGATTCTGATTCCAGGCATATTATCCCGCACAAACTGTTCACATTGCTGCAGAGCCGCCGGTTGGGAAATAAGCAGCTCCAATTCATCCAATCTGTAATCATGGCTGGCCATTAGGTGCTGCTCAATAGAAATGCTGATTTCGCCACGGATAAAAACCTGGTGGGTGGCCAAACCTTCCATGGTCGGCTCAATAGAACCGGCCATGGTATTGTCAATGGGAACCAGGGCTCCCGCTATTTCACCTCGGGTGACCAGGTCAAAAAGCTGGGTTATACTCCCAGCCTCCCGTAATTTAACCTCTTCACCCCAGTACTTTAGGGTTGCCTCTTCACTGAAAGTCCCTCGCGGACCCAAAACGCCATATATCATTAGCGAAGTCTCCTTCCTACTGCGCGCACCAGCGGATTATCTGTTTCATCATCTGGCTGAACTCAACCGGAGTTAATGATTGAACTCCGTCCGACAGTGCCTTTTCCTGGCAGGGATGAACTTCAACCATCAATCCATCAGCCCCCGCAGCCAGAGCCGCCTTAGCCATAGGCACCACTAGGCTGCGCACCCCGGTAGCATGACTGGAATCCACCATAATCGGCAGATGGGAAAGGCTCTTCACCAAGGCTACCGCCGACAAATCCAGGGTATTGGGTGTCTAGGGTTCGCTGGAGCGAATGCCTCTCTCGCACAGTATTACCTAGGGATTCCCGGCATTCAGGATACACTCGGCAGCCATTAGCCATTCTTCAATAGTGGCCGCCAAACCCCTTTTCAAGATAACCGGTCTATCAATCTGCCTCTTCGTCTTCCTTCTTTTTACGTCCGATAATCTCAGGCTCTGCTGCGGTTTCTTCTGTAGCGGCGGTTTCATCCGTGGCCAGAGCTTCTTCTTCTATCGGAAGCATAATGGAGAAGACGACGGCATCAGGATTGTTGACAACCTTGACACCCTCAGGAATCGTCAGTTCAGACACATGAACCGGAACACCAATTTCCAAACCGGACAAATCGATTCTGATAGCGCCCGGAACGTTCATTGGGATACAACGAATCGAAAGGTGATGCAGATGCTGCTCCAAGAAGCCGCCAGCCTTGACACCAACAGGATTGCCTGTGTGAAGAATGGGAACTTCGAAGTTACTCTCGGCAGCCATATCAAGCTTATAAAGGTCAACATGTAGGACCGCTCTGGTGACCGGGTCACGCTGGATTTCGCGGGGAACGCAAACGAACTCGCCTGCCTGCGCTTTGATCAATTCGCCTTCGACACTGAAGAAAGTGTTTTCCGGTTCAAGACCACGAATCGCAACGGAAAAAGAGTGGGCATCAAGGGAAACCTTGAGAGGATCGGCACCTTTATCTCCATAGATAACGGCGGGGACACGACCTGTCGCACGTAAGCGGCGATTGGGGCCTTTGCCTGTTTCTGTGCGCGAGGCAACAGATAAATTAAGTAATTTCATAAAATGCAACCTTATTGCAATAATGTCATCTGGAGGACATTCAGCCTAATAATTATATTATCAGCCTGGATGAGTGCAGACGCAAGAACCTAAAACAACTGGATTCGGTTGGTATTCAGAACTATATCGTGAATCGTTGCCGAAAATCACGAATAGAAGACATCAGACTCAACACCAGACCGGAGGGAATACGCATGTTGCCCGTCCCTACACCGAGGGCAATGTTGTCCTTATTCAAACCGTGATAATCACTGCCACCCGTGACTAACAAATGATACTTCCTGCAACGCTCAATCAGTCGCATGGTCAAATCCGCCGTGTGATGGCTGTAGTAGCATTCGACACCATCAATCCCATCCGAACGCAAAACATCCACAATCTGTATGGCATTCAAACCACACGAATTCTTGTAGAAGCCGGGGTGCGCAACAACTGCCACTCCTCCGGATTTGTGAATAATGTCAACAGCCTCGGCCAGTTTTGGACGATAACGTTCCGCATAGGCTTTGCCACCACTCCCGAGATACTTCGTGAAAACTTCCTCGGGGGAAGACGCGTATTTTTTCATGATGAGTGCTTTGGCGATATGAGGACGTCCAACAACATCACAATTACCGGCTAGTGATTTTACCTCAGCCATACTCAACTCCATCCCCAAAGAACAAAGCTTCTCGATAATCTTCACGTTTCGCTCGACACGTCCTTCGATGATACGTCGGAAGATTCCTTGAATGCCAATATCGTTCCACGAAATCCCATAGCCCAAAAGATGAATGACACCGCATGGACTGTCCACACTGAGTTCGACACCTGGAATAACCAGAACACCATACTCACGACCGCTCTCCAATGCTTCAGGAACGCCGTTCATCGTATCATGATCGGTAATGGCTATCGCACGCAAACACAAGTCAGAAGCCTTAGCAACAATAGAACGAGGAGTGTCGGTGCCATCACTGAACAAACTGTGAATATGCAAATCACAGAAACCACTCGCGATGTTACTGTCCGAGAGCATCGCCTACCTGTCCTCTAAAGGAACATATCTAGGCATCTTGGGTGAGTTCATGTTAGGTTCATAGGCAGCGGGATTGTTCTTGGCACGGAAGTCTTCCAACGCCTGACGTTCCTGTGCGGTCGGCGTATCTGGACGACCATAAATCACAGACTGGACAATATTGTACGCCATCTGTTCGTATAAATCCTGCTTGGCATCCGTCTCAAGCTTAGCAATCAGACGACGTGTGTCACTGATATAACGAGTATTAGCAGTCACTGTATAGCGAGCAAGAGGAACCGACCGGTCTGTGGCGTAAGGGTCATAGAGTTTAACGAGACAAGTCATTGTGTAGCGAGTCACAATCGGAATATTGTCTGATGAAGCGGAATCAGGCTTGGACTCAAAGGAGAGAATAGTACCTTCGACACGCACATCGGCGCGGTTGTTGTTCTCGACCTTTAGACGGCCATCCGTCAAAAACTCATCAACGACTGCTTGCGTCAGATTGACTTGCATACCATAATAACCCGTGTTATTCTTAAACATGGGTACATAAACTTTTTTAACCCAAGGTGCCAGTGTACGACCGGGAGCCGGAACGAAACGGGAAAATGTCGCGCAACCACAAAACTGAGGAACACTCAGGCACACAACTAATGCGCCCAAGATGCCCATAACAATTCGATTCGTCCTGTTTGTTTTCTTCATATAAGAAAGAATCCTATTCTGCAATTTACTCTAATTCTACGACACGGGTCTTGTCCGGCCAATGAGGGATAAAACGTTTGGAACTGATGGGGTCATCAATCTTTAGGTCTTTCTGATTGAGCACAGCTTTGGTCGATGTGCCATCAATCCCGATAAAGGAAAAACTTGTCGGTGTCAGCGTCTCCGCATCAACCAACAATTCAAAATCTTTGAAGTTTGCCTGTTTGGTATCCTTCGGAATAAAGCGCATTCCAAGCTTTCCTTGTGGCGCCTTTTTCTTGGGGCTCTTCACGTTATAAACCTGCTGGATGCGCTCTGCTTTTGCGCCAAATCCCAACAGCAAAAAGTTCAAATCCATCGGCGTATTTTCGTTCCGAAACCGCAGCATGGTCACTTGGTTCAACTTTGGAACATACTGATAGGCGGCTCCATCGGCGAACAAGTCAGTCGACTGATGCGGCGCAGCATACTCGACACGCAGCTTATCCGGTTTGGATAACCAGAATGTGCCGTTAGTCGCAATCGTTTCGCCAAAAGTATTATCCACACGGGTTTGCTTGAAACTGCCCTGAATAGTCGTGACTTTCGAGTATTTTTTCTCGAGTCCTTTCAGAATAGACAACGGGCTACTTGTGGCATCGCTGTCGGTATCCTCGCCCCACGCGCCACACATTAGGAACATGGTGCTGCAGAGACATAAACCAAGTTTTATCGATTTTCTTTTCATATTACATAACACAATTTACTCGTGATGCTGTTCAGTTTTCCGAGTAAATTACATTGCCATTCCCCCATCAACACGCAAGACTTCGCCCGTGATGTATCCCGCCAAAGGAGACGCAAGGAAGAGGACCGCATGAGCGATATCCTCGGTCTGACCGAAGCGCCCCAGTGGAATCACTTTCAGGGCATTCTCACGCACCGCATCGGGCAGAACGGAAGTCATTTCAGTGGTCACGAATCCCGGAGCAACCGCAACAACACGTATGTTGCGCGAAGAGACCTCGCGAGCTAATGACTTTGTAAAACCAATTATGCCCGCCTTACTAGCCGAGTAGTTACATTGTCCCGCGTTGCCCATTATGCCTGACACAGAAGTGATGTTAACAATAACACCGGAACGTGCCCGCATCATCAGTTTGACGGCCGCACGAGAACAGGCGAAAACACTACGCATATTCGTTTCAATAACAGAATCCCAAGCCTCATTGTCCATCCGCATCAACAACGTGTCGCGAGTGATACCGGCATTGTTGACGAGAATATCAATTTTCCCAAGCTCCGCGGCTGTCGTGCTCACCAGCCGTTCGCAATCCTCGACTTTGGAAACATCGGCCGGAACCGCATAACAACGGCGCCCCAGTTGTTCGGCAAGCTCTACCAAATCATCAGCCGGTGTGCGGTTATAGTTGACGCCGATATCGCAACCGGCTTTCAAAAACTCAACGGCAATAGTTCGGCCAATACCACGAGTCGCACCCGTAATAACGGCGGTTTTCCCCTCAAGTGAAAGTGATTTCATCAAAATATCAGTATCCTTTTCTATAGTTGGTTATAAATACACAACTCATCTGCAAAGAATCCGTAACCGGAATCTAAATCTCAAATTTCGAGAACTTGTAGTACAGTCGCTCCGGGATTCTGGCAACAACGCAATAATTCGCGTTGTCATCGTAATCTTCGCTCTCGATTTGACTGTATTCTTTGAGCAAGCCAATCAAGTCATAGCGATTCGGCGGTAAACAAAACTTTCGCCATACTGCGGTCTGATCGCACAGTTCGCCCAAAAGCAAAGCAAGTTTTTCGAGGCCAACTCCGGTTTTTGCGCCTGTCGCGACGACATTGTCATATCCTTCACCAAGCAAAGGAATAATTGACTTGTCACTAACCTTATCGACTTTGTTCAGCACCAAAACGGTAGGTTTGTCGATGATTTTCAAATCTTCGAGAATGCTCTCAGTCGCTTTGATTTGATCCATCACGTGAGGATGGGAAGCGTCAACGACATGCACCAGAACTGACGCGAGTTCTGCTTCCTCCAGTGTCGCCTTGAACGCGTCAACTAGCATTGTGGGCAACTTGCGAACAAAACCGACGGTATCCGTAATGACGGCTTTCTGGCGATTGGGCAAGACCACGGAACGTGTCGTCGGGTCAAGTGTCGCGAACAGCTTGTCAGCCACCAAAACCTGTGCCCCGGTCATCGCGTTCAGAAGGGTTGATTTGCCGGCATTCGTGTAGCCAACCAACGCAATGGACGGCACGGGAACAAGCAAACGCTGTCCGCGCTGTGTTGCCCGAATCTTCCGAACAAAGGCCAAATCTTTCTTAAGCTTTTCGATTTTGTTGCGCAATAAACGGCGGTCAACTTCCAACTGCAACTCGCCTGCGCCACCACGGAAACCGCCGCCACCACGTTGCCGTTCGAGGTGCGTCCACTGGCGTTTGAGGCGAGGTAAACTGTATTGCGCGCGAGCCAAATCAACCTGTAATTGCGCTTCGCGTGTGTGTGCTCTGTCCGCGAAAATTCCAAGAATAACCTCGCAACGGTCAATAACGGCAAGCTCCGTAAGTGTCTCCCAATTCCGTTGTTGGCTCGGCGTCAGGTCATCATCGACAACCAGAACCTTCGCACCAAGCGCACGAGCGGCAACGGCAATCTCCTTTACCTTGCCCGTATTGAGCAAATATGAGGCAGTGGGAATCCTCAAAATCGCAACTTCCCGACCAACAACCGGAGCACCGAAGGTATCCGTCAACGCCTTCAATTCATCCAGATGTTCCTCCGACTCTGTCGCGGTCATTCCTGACCGTCTGATACCAACCAGATAGGCGGCTGGAGGAGCCTCCTGTACTGTCTTCGTTAATATATTTTCCAATAGAACCTCATCTGAAATAAGATAATTACCAGAATTCAAAGTGTTCATTATCTTTTCTGTTGTAATAACATTATTATCTTAGTTTTGGAGTTGCCCCATTGAGAATCCTTATGCCCACATCGGAATTTCCTCCCGCACCGGGTGGTGTTTCTGCTGTTGCATGGGAACAGGCAAATGGGCTTGCAAAGCTTGGTCATGAGGTTGTGGTGGAAACTTTGGATTTTTCACAATACGGAGCGCCACCGACACCCGAAGCGGACATTGACATTCGCTATAGGCTTATTCGCGCCAAGGCCATCAAACGAGTTTTACCCCTATCCATCCACAACAGGAAAACCGCCAAAGCATTCCGACCGGATGTCGTCCTCTGCCCGCAATACCGCGGCACAGGCATTCCGGCCATGCTTGCCGCCGGACAAGCCAAATGTCCATTGGTAATGTACTTGCACAGCAATGAGATCCGAACCGAATTGTCCAATCCACTGCGTTTTTTTTGCGTCAACAAGGTACTCCGTTCTGCGGCACGATTGATGACAAACACGCATAATACCAAGCGATTGGTTAGCGAATGGGTTCCGAAGCTTGATAAAGCAAACATGATTGTTGTTCATCCGGGGATTCATTTGCATAGGCTTCAAAGCCCCACGGCACAAGCGGAAGGCATACAATTGCGCAAGGAATGGCTGCAAAAACTCGGAGTGAAAAGCGATTGCTCTCCTATTGTTCTGGGGTCGTTGTCGAGGGTTAGCTTGCAAAAAGGAATCGATGTGACAATCAAAAGCATAGCGTCTATTTCTCGGACTCATCCAAACTTGCCCATTGTCTATATCGTTGGCGGTGTCGGGCCGGATGCCGAGCAATGCCAAGAAATGGTGCGGGAACACAATCTCGTGAATCGGGTTCTCTTTATTGGCCCCATCAACTACCCGAACAACACCGCCTTTTTCAACGCCATAGATGTGTTTGTCCAACCAAGCCAGCCATACAAAGTGTTTATTGAGAGTTTTGGGATATCCCCCTTGGAAGCGCAAGCCTGTGGCAAGCCGGTCATTAGTACGGATTGGGGTGGCATCCCCGAAGCCGTGGTCAGAGACAAGTCCGGCATTCTCGTGCCTGTCAAGAACCAACAGGCCGTAGAGGACGCTATCTTGAAGTTAGCCGTCGACACGGAATTGCGCACGCGGATGGGACAAGCCGGCATCGAGCACGCCAAACAGTTTTCTTGGGAAAAGCACGCGAAACAAGTCGAAGAAGTTCTGTTGTCGCTCGTGCCCAAAAGCGCTTAGCCATGTCGTCAGCAAAAAAACATATGGCAAACGCGGTCGCTCTCCTCTTATCGGGAGGCATCAGTAAGGTTTTCGTTCTCCTTGTTGCCATTTTCGCCTTCAAAGGTTTGAGCAAAGACGATGCCGGTGTTTTCCAGTTGGCTTACGGGTTAGGGTTTATCTTTGCCCTTTTCACCGAGATTGGAATTCGTGGTTATCTTTTGCGCGAACTTGCCCGCCGACGCGAGAAAAAGCAGCTCGCCCGTGAATTATTCGGTGACATTTTCAATGCGCGTGTTGTGTTGACGTTGGCCGCCACGCCGCTGGTTCTGGGGCTTCTCCTGCTCATGAACTATCCTCGCTTCATTTTCGTGGTGACCCTTTGGTTTTACCTTTACGCCTTTATCGACTCTGTTTCCATGATGCTGAAGTTTGCGCTTCGTGCCTATGAGCGCATGGGACTCGACGCGGTTTTCTCGATTATTGGTCGCGGCGTTGTCTTCTTTGCTGTCGCAATTCTTTGGTATAACGGCCGCCTGACAGTTTCCAACCTCATCGTTGCTCACCTGATAGCGAGCGTCATAGAATGCGTAAGCCTGTTACTTGTCTGTCGTCTGCTTCTGCCCATCCGTTACTTCAACACTTTCGACTGGCCACGCATCAAGAGTATCCTCATCAAGTCGTTTCCTTTTGCGGTCATCAATCTCATTGGGTTGCTCTACCTCAAAACCTCCATCATTGCCCTGTCTAAGTTTGTAGACGAAGCCGCCGTCGCTCTTTTCAGCGCTGCGGAACGTCTGCCGGAAGCATCGCTCTTCATCCCGATGGCCATCGTCAATGCGCTCATCCCCACGCTTGCCCGCTCAAAGAATCAGCCGGACAGCATCAACCGCATGTATAATCTGCTTGTGCGCTTAGTACTCATGATTGGTCTTTACCTTTGCACCGTCATCATGCTCTGCCCGGACTGGATTCTCCCAATCATCAGCAAACGCGAATACCTCGCTGCCGCACCCACACTCTGCCTCTGCGGCATCTGGATGGTCGCGGCCTTCCTACAATATGTCACCGCCAATGTACTAACCTGTCTGGATCAGGAAAAATGGGTCATGCGGCGCTACACATGGATGTGTCTGGCAAATATAGTGCTGACAGTCATTCTTGTCCCACTTTACGGACTGTTCGGGTCTGCCATGGCACTGGCCATCAGCCAAGTGGTGGCCACAGGCATCGACATTATCCGTCTGCGCAAGCATTACTGTTTCATTTCGTTGTTTGATTTACTCGTCGCCGGTGGCGTCACGCTCGCGGTTGGCACACCCATCCTCTTCCCTGGCACAGTGCCCCACTTTGGCATCACCGACTTGCCCGAGATTTTCCCAATCGACCAGACGATTCGCGTCATCATGGGGCTTATCCTAGGCGCAGTTTATATGGTCGTTGCGGTGTGTATCCATGACCGAGAACTCCTGTTGCGGATGCTCAAACGTCAGGAGAAAGAATCGACAGCAGCATAACAAACACACTCAACGTTGTATTGTAGTTGGAATTCGGGGTTATTGTTACCTTACTAAATATCATAAATTAGGATTTGACTTTTCATGTTTGAGAGTTTAAGCGAACGACTCGAGGGTGCATTTAAGCGTCTGCGCGGTCAGGGACAGATTACCGAGAGCAATGTCAAGGAAGCTCTGCGTGATGTTCGCATGGCATTGCTTGATGCCGATGTTAACTTCAAAGTCGTCAAAGACTTCATGGCACGCGTTCAAGAAAAAGCCCTCGGCCAAGATGTGCTGACGTCTGTTTCCCCGGGACAACAACTTGTCAAAATCGTCAACGATGAACTCGTCGAGATTCTCGGCGGCACGTCAATGCCCTTTGAACTGAAAAAAGGCGAAGTCAATGTCATTCTCATGCTTGGATTACAAGGTAGCGGTAAAACGACATTCTGCGGAAAGTTAGCCAAACGCTTCATCAAGGAAGGCAACAAACCTCTGCTCGTTGCCTGTGACATACACCGCCCAGCCGCCGTCGCACAGCTACAAACCGTCGGCGCGCAAGTCGGCGCGCAGGTATATGCACGTGAACAAGGCATCGATGCGGCACGCATTGCCGCCGAAGCTCTGCGCAAAGCGAATGATGAAGGCTACAATATTCTCATCGTCGATACCGCCGGACGACTTCACATCGACGAAGTCAAAATGGATGAGTTGCTCGACATCAAGAACAGCGTGAAACCCACATATACGTTCCTTGTCGCCGACTCGATGACCGGTCAAGATGCCATCAACAGCGCGACAGTTTTCAACGAGAAGATTGGCATCGACGGTGTGTGCTTGACAAAGATGGATGGCGACGCTCGCGGTGGTGCGGCGCTTAGCATCCGCTCCATCACCGGAAAGCCGGTCAAGTTCATCGGCACGGGCGAGAAATTCGAAGACCTAATGGAGTTCCATGCCGAGCGCATGGCAAGCCGCATTCTTGGCATGGGCGATGTCGTGACTCTTGTCGAAAAAGCACAAGAAGCTTTCGATGAAAAGCAAAGTCAAAAACTCATCAACAAAATGATGAATGCGACGTTCACCTTACAGGATTTCCTCGAACAAATGCAGCAGGTGCGGCGCATGGGCCCGCTTGGTGATTTGCTCAAGCTCATCCCGGGTATGGGAAACATGATGAAGGATATCAATATCCCCGAGGAAGACATGCGACGCACGGAATCCATCATTCTGTCCATGAGCAAAAAAGAACGTGACAACCCGTCTCTACTCAATGCATCACGCCGCGAGCGTATCGCCAAAGGTTGCGGCCGCACTGTCGCGGACGTCAATGCCCTCGTCACACAATTCGAACAAACACGCAAAGCCATGGCATCGTTCTCGAAAATGGGACAGGCCATGAAAGGACGCGAAGCCGGAACGATGTCGAGTATGACGGGCGCCATGATGGGCGACAACAAGAAACAACGACTCGCCGACCGTAAGAAATTCGAGAAGCGAATGAAGCTTCAACAAAGAAAAAAGAATAGGCAAAAGAAAAAATAAACAGATCGTGAATACCGACACCCCTCATTTATCGCGCCCCAAACTACTTTTGTTTGATGTTGGCGATGTCTTAGTATGTGACAGCACCTCCGCTATTTTCGTTTACCGGTGTCTCTATGATGCACTCGGAGAACACCACTGGGGAACTCCTCAGGATTTGGTCAACGAACGAGAAAAGCTCATTAATTCCGGCAAAGCCAAAGACTTGTGGAAAGTCGTCGAATTGCTTCTACCTGATTCTATAGAACTCGATGAATTCCGGCAACACACACGTGCCGAAATGTACAACGACTGGGGCTACCATTCCCCTGCGGTGCCACTCATGGCAGAAGTCCTTCATAAACTTTCCAAATCGTTCCGCCTCGGGTTACTAGCAAACCAGCCCGAAACCATCGAGGATGTCTTGCGTGAACGGGAACTGTGGGATCTTTTCGAGATTCAAGGCATCAGTGATATCGTAAAGATGCACAAACCGCAAGAGAACTTTTTTCTCTGGGCAATCAACGAGGCACACCTTCCACCAAACGAAATCATGATGATTGGTGACCGGGTCGACAACGACATCGTCCCCGCCAAAAAGCTTGGGATGTCCGGATGTTGGATTAACTTCCCACCCGAAATGCGCCCATGGGAACCTTACGATGAGTTTACACGTGCCTTCAAACCGTGCAAGAATCTCGTCTGTGTTCCACAGCCTATCGACCCCAAAGATGAACAATACCTCCCTGACATCACAGTGGTGTCGCCAAGGGATCTCCTAAACAAACTCTGCGCTTTGGAATAGTTTGCACCTATGAAGAAAGAAATCCTCCAGCGTATCTCTAAACCCAGAAAAACATGTATCGCCTGCCAGAAACCTTTACAAGGAATAGGGGCGCATCCTGTCGCAATCTCCGGTATCAATGGAGCCGACCTGAGTGATGCCGACCCGGAAGAAATTTTCCGAGAAGATTTTTGTGACGAATGCTGGGGCGAAGCTCAAAAGGACAAGCAAGTGCTCGCCAAATGGATGGGCAAACAGGAACAACCCAAACCGAGTAAACTGCACACAAGGAGAGAACGGGCAGCCGTTCTCACTAAATGGTTCGACGCACTACAGGCAACGGAACGTACACTTAAGCGAGACCAGTATCTCTACGTCATTGCCCATTTGCTGATGAAATATCAGGTGCTCAAATGGGAGAAATCGAGCAGTTTTGCCGAAGCGTCGCCAACAGAACAGCCCAAGGTCAGTTTCAAAACCCAAGATGACGACATCATCACGGTTGACGCTGTGCCACTCGACCCCGAAATCAACCAGGCCATCATTGACCAGATGGAGCGTTTTTTTGCCGGTAAAGAAACGATTCAGAATGATTTTGAGTCCACCGACGATGACACAAATGAGGCACCCAACAAGCCTTCCCCAAATTAATGATTAACATATTTTTCTTCAAAAACCAAGAACTAATTTTGTCACAGGATGTACACATAAGTAATACTCTGTATAATAGTATTATTATATGGTAACAATGTGAAAATATATTACTTTCAAGGAGTAACAAATGAGTAAATTTTTAGGTTTGGCAGTCGCAGTTACAATCTGCTCGACAGCCGCATGGGGTGCAGACTTTTATGTCGCAACCACAGGCAATGATTCCAATCCCGGCACACTGGAATCCCCTGTCGCTACAATTGCCAAGGGTATCGAACTGGCCGCTGATGGCGACAACGTGAATGTTGCCGCTGGCACATATGATGGTGCTGTTGTTGTCAACAAGGCTGTCACACTGCTTGGCCCGAATGCTAACAAGGCTGGCTTTGCCACAGACCGCGCAGCAGAAGCTATCGTCAAGGCTGCCGCGGCTCCGGCCATTAAGTTGGACGCTGATGGCGCAAAGTTGAAGGGCTTCACAGTTAATGATACACCTTCAACCGAAACACACGGCACAAACACAAACACGGGTGTTGTCGAAATGACCAAGGCCAATACAATTGCGATGAACAATATCGTTGTTGGTCAGTCGGCAGCTTCCGGTGATGCCGGCCCCAGTGGCATTTCTGCCTACATGATCGACTCCCCGACCATGGAAGGCAACTATGTTTATGGTTGCTTGACCACAAACCGTAGCGGTATGAAATTCCAGACTTGCAGTGGCACTATTTCGGCCATTAACAACAAAGTTGAAAACTGCGCCTACCTTGGCCTCTATTTCGATTCTTGCAACGGTGGAAACATTGACGGCAACACAGTCTCCAACACAGCGCAACCTGGCATTCAGGTCGCCAATGGTGCTGGTTATGTTGTGACCAACAATGTCATTACCGGTTGCAATACAGGCAATGGAGCCGACAAAGCCGGTCTCACAGCTGCTGCAGGCGCAACGAACATCACCTTCAGGTACAACAAGCTTTCCGGCAACAAGAAGGCTGGTATTTCTTTCAGAAATAACACCGCTGATATCGGAACAGCCGATGTTAACTACAATAGCTTCTTAGGCAATGAAGCCGTTGGTATTTATATGGGTCGTGCAGGCAATGTCAACGCCCAGAATAACTACTGGAATTCACCTTCCGGTCCGACTGGGACAGGCGCCGATGCGGTTGCCCTTGGCACAAACGGTGGAACAGTTGATAGCTCAAACTTCGCGACAGCTGAATTCCCGGATGCAAGTGTTTCCGAGTGGAATCGTTTCTAAATCTTTCTATAGAATAGAAAACCAAAAGATGCTTCCGACGCAAATCGGAAGCATCTTTTTTATATCTTTTTTCCCTGATAGAGCGCTGAACGAGAAACTCTATTTTTTCTTCTTGTCGTCCCCAAACCAAATGCTCTTGGCAATGTTAACGACTTCGCTCTCTTCGATATGTAAACCGGTATCATGATGAGCCATATAATCGAGAATCATCACAACGCCTTCAAGCTGTTCGGATGTCAACAATTGTTTCAGCCGAGTGATACTGTACGCAAGCAAATCGCTGATACTCGTCTCTTTGATGGACTCATGCGCATTTTTCGAAATGACTTCGATATCCTGAGGCTTCAGGCCGAGAGCCATTCCAATACGTGTCAGCATTTCGGCTTCATTGGGTTCCATGTCGCCATCAAGCACACCCATCGCCAAAGCCAAACAAAAAACATGATAGACCTGTTCTTGGTTGAGCTTCAGTAACTTCTGCAGTTTTCTGGTTTCATTCACATCCATAAAAACACCCTCACGAAAACAAAGAACTTTTACTTCTTTTTGTCGAACTCACTCTTCATCGTCTTGTAGTTTTCAATCACATCTTCAATCGAGCCGCACATGTAGAAGCACTGTTCAGGTACTTCGTCAAATTCGCCAGCAACAAGCCGCTTGAAGCTTTCGATGGTATCTTTCAGTTTCACATACTTGCCCGGACGACCTGTGAACTGTTCACCAACAAAGAAGGGCTGACTAAGGAACTTCTGAACCTTACGGGCACGAGCCACAATAATCTTATCGTCCTCACTCAATTCATCCATACCAAGAATGGCGATGATATCCTGTAAATCCTTATACTTCTGCAACACAGCCTGAACGGACTTAGCGACGGCATAATGCTCCTCACCAACAATGCGTGGATCCATGATGCGACTGGTCGAATCGAGCGGGTCAACCGCCGGATAAATGCCAAGCTCAACGATTGCACGACTCAAAACTGTTGTCGCGTCAAGATGGGAGAATGTTGTCGCAGGCGCCGGGTCAGTCAAGTCATCCGCCGGCACATAAATCGCCTGCACGGAGGTAACAGAACCTTCGCGTGTCGAAGTAATACGCTCTTGCAATGCGCCAAGCTCGGTGCCCAAAGTCGGCTGATAACCAACGGCGCTCGGCATACGGCCAAGCAACGCGCTCACTTCAGAACCGGCCTGCGTGAAACGGAAGATGTTATCAACGAACAACAGAACGTCTTTTCCCATTTCATCACGGAAGTATTCCGCCATGGTCAAGCCTGACAACGCTACACGGAAACGTGCACCCGGAGGCTCGTTCATCTGACCGAACACAAGTGTCGCACGGCTCTTGGACGGGTCTTCGGAGTCGATAACACCAGATTCAATCATCTCATTCCACAAGTCATTACCTTCACGCGTGCGCTCACCAACACCAGCAAAAACCGAGAAACCGCCGTGTTGCTTAGCAATGTTGTTAATCAATTCCATGATAAGAACAGTCTTACCAACGCCGGCGCCGCCAAACAAGCCAATTTTGCCGCCCTTAGCATACGGCGCCAACAAGTCGACAACCTTGATACCTGTTTCAAAAATCTGTGTCGCGGGAATCAAATCGGTAAAGCTTGGTGCCTTTCTGTGGATACCCCAACGCTTATCAGGTTCCGGCAAGGGTTTATCCGTGTCAAGCGTATTGCCTAACAAATTGAAAATGTGTCCCAGCGTCTGTTCGCCAACGGGAACACTGATTGGTTTTCCGGTATCAATTGCCTCCATCCCACGTACCAAACCATCGGTGGACTGCATTGAAATACAACGAACAATATTGTTACCAAGGTGTTGGGACACTTCAACAGTAATCACTTTACCAGAAGCGGAGTCCTTAATTGTGACTGCGTTTAAGATATTTGGCAGTGAATCAGAACTAAACTCCAGATCCACTGTCGGACCAATAACCTGTTTAATGTAACCAATATTTGATGCCATTATAGAAAAGCCTCATTTGTTATTTTCAATTTCATACAACTTCAAACACAAATACTCCCACGAGTACCTCTGCATGAAGTAAGTTCAACATAAATGATATACCACTCAAAGTCAAAATTACCCAAGCAATGACTTTTTTTCTGCTAATTTCTGACTACAAGATAGAGATGCCAAGTAAGATAATCGTCCTCGGGATCCCCCGTATAACGATTTTCCGCCTCGGATTTGACCAATGTCAGCGAGGTCCCTTGAGTATCATAGGAAACCGGTGTGACAATATAATCGAACTTAAAGCGATCGGCTAATGTCACAATTCGCGCCGGAGTCATGGACAGATAACTATTCTGCAACAAATCCATCCCATGGGTGCTCATCGCCTTTTTCATTAATGGCGCAGCAGCCGTGCTTGTGCTGTCATCAATGCCACATAACGCCAGATAACGAGCACGCCAAGGATAAGCAATTTTGGCGCTCCACGGCCCAAGACGCGGAATAAACATACTGCTACGGTTGGAAAAGCAAAGCCATTGCTCATCCGTATCAAATGGATACAGGAAGACCGCGTCGGGGGGGGTGTTGTCCTTTGCCCAAGCCGCCAACCGCTCGATTGGCGAGACAGGGCAACCTTCAAACTGAAACTTCCAAGCAAGCGTACCAATGAGGCGTTCCGATTGTGTTGGTTCCATCGAAACGGACTGCATTGCGCGGGTAAACGGCTTGAACGCAATCATCCCTACAATTAAAAGCGTGAAGACCACATTCAACACCACCAGACCACGCACTTGTGTCCGAGATAGGGTCAGCTCGGATGGGCTGTGGAACCGTGATGCGGGCAGAAGCCAATTCAACAAATGACCTCGCACCCAATGCCGGTGATGAGCGCACAGCGTAAGTACTTCCCACGATGTCTCGATGACGCCAATCGAAAGATAGTTCCGCCACAACAGCCCCAAAACAAGAACCACCGCACGAAGCCGAGCCAATAAATTGCCCCGACTCCATAGGTCAATAATATGCACGCTCAATATCATGAATATCGTAGGATAAAGCAACATTGACATCCGATAAGGTTGCAGCTTAAGAAGGAACATCGACGACCTCAGTTCAATCCATACCGTGCACACCGCAAGCAACGCGCACACAATGATAACCATCTTGCCGAACACCCACGCCCAAGGAATTCGCTTGTATGTTTTACCCCACGTCAGCGTAAAAATCAGCATCAAACCCGCGAAATAACGCCATCGGAAACCCCAACTCATTGGCGACATCAGATACGGGATATGAACCTTCGACAGCAAATCGAATTGCTCCTTTTCGCTCACGAGCGGAGTACCACCGGAAGTCATGAAGAACATAGGAAAAAGCAGCAGAACATTGATAATCAAGATTGGCACAATTCCCAGAAGTAGCTTGCCGATGTTTTTCCAGTCAAATTTGTCTTGGACGAAAAAATGCCAAAGCAAAAACGGCCCGATGAACAACGGTCCCGTGGATGAATGAGCGAAAATTCCAAGCCCCATCAGGACACCCGCAAGTATATACCGATGCGACAAAACCATCACAAATCCCCACGACGCAAAGGCTGCCGCCGTGACTCGCGATTCTTTCATCGTGTCAAAAAGTGTCTGAACACCAATTTCCATGTTGCTTGCCATAATGCACATCATCATCGCAAGCACCCCCGGAAGAAGGCTTCCACTCAGGCGTTTTCCTAACGCAATCCACGCCCAAACCAAACTGATAAAAGTCAAAATAAAGAAGACTAAAATGCCATTGACCATCCCAAATGGTTTGGCAAGCAACCACATCGTGGCAATTTCGAACATACGAGCAAAGGGACTCGACTCATGACAGAAAAACCAGTCGCCCTTGAGTAACTCGGGATGCGAAACATTGAGAAAATATCCCATAATGCTGACATGGTCGCCACGCAAAACAAAGTACCCATTTTTGAAAAAGCTGACCCAAAGCAAAACAAGTGTGAGTTGCAAAATCAACCACCAAGAAGAAACCTTGTTGTTGCTGTCTAAATTGTTTTCGTTCATATAAAAATCCTATTACAGTTCATATGAAATCTTATCGTCTATTGTAAAATCGGAATGTGGGTCGATTGTCAAAAATAAATGTGACTTTGCTTCATAATGTCAATCAGAGAATAGCTATCAGTGATATATCACAACGGACAACTAGTTACAATGGAGAGGGTCTGTGTGTTTGGCGCAGGAGCTTGTTATAACAATATGTTTACCAAGTCCTTCGCGTCAGACGGCATGGAAGTCGTTCGGCTGTTTGATGACATGTCCGAAGATATGCATTGGTCTCCTGACATTTACAAGCAGAACCCAACACTGCCCACCAAAACACTGTTTTGCATCGGTTATCGTCAGATGCAGCATCGACTGAAGCGATTCCGTGAGCTTCAAGCGGCAGGCATGGAATGGTGCAGTTGGACATCCCCCAAGTCTTGCATCTCCGAGATGGCGACCATCGGCAACGGCTGTTTGATTGATTCTCTGGCAAACATCGGTCATCGCGCCGTTATCGGCGACGCATCCTATGTCAATCTCAGCACAGTTGTCGGTCACGACTCAACCATCGGTCAAGGGTGCTATCTGGCCGGACTTATCATCTTGAACGGATTCACCAAAATTGGCGATGCGGTTTTTATCGGAAGCGGCTCGGTCATCCGAGAGTACACCACCATTGGCAGCGGCTCGGTCATAGGACAAGGTTCGAATGTGATTCATGACATCCCACCAAATGTTCTTGTCTATGGTAATCCGGCAAGAATTATACGCGAAATATCCCCTAACGACAAAATTTTCGGATAGCAACTATTCGCGTAATAAAACGCATTGAGAACTCTTTTTCTTGTATAACAATTATAGTATTCTGTACCGTAGGTAGTTAGCTGATGAATCTTTATACGCCCGAAACACAAGCACCCTCATATAGTTTGGAATCAAACGATTTTCAAACATTCCGCTATGCGTCACTCGTTATTTCCATTTTACTTATCACAGTAAGCACACTGGTGTTTCTGTCGCTGATTTCTGAACTCATGGCAGCACAGATGATTGGCAAGTTAGGAACGTCCATGGCAACCTTCCTCAACTATGTTTTTGGAAAATATCTTGCGTTCGGCACACCGTTTCTGTTTCTGGGATTATCCATCGCCGTGTGGCCACGCCGCTCACCGCAGCGTCTTCCCTTCCTTGTCGAAGGCGGATTCCTCGCCATTGTCTGCTTGGCCGCCTTGCTGAGCATTGACGTCGCCCACGCCACACCGGACATCAGCATCGCACGAGCCGGAACAATCGGCACATTCCTCATGCACCGCGATGTCTGCAACCTGACTGGTTTCTTGGGCACAGTTGGCGCCTATCTGACCTTTTCGTCATTGCTCCTTGTTTCAATCATCCTCATGACCAATCGCAACCCGTTTGATGTTTTTAAACTCATCATCCAAAAGATTCGCGATGGTTCTTTCATCATTTGGATTCGTGACCACTTTACCGAGGAAGTCGATGAAGAAGAGGACGACGAAGACGCCGAGTTCTACGAAGATGAATCGAGCCGTAATCAGTTTGACAACAATCCGTATTCACTCGGTGTGAATGAGAACGAAGAAGATTCGACGGAGTATCCCTCAGAGGATGATGAAAAAGACGCATACGACAACGACGAGGACGCCGAGAAAGAAATTTCTGACGAAGAAGAAACTCCGGAAATTGTTTTGCCTAAAGCACAAGAAGCTCCGCACAAACGCCGCAAAACTGAAGCAAAGAAAACGGAACACCCCAAGCCTATCATCGATGTGTATAATCTGCCTGAGATGGATTTGCTCACCGCGCCGCCCCCAGTCAACAACCACGCGAATGAACTTGAAGCGCACAAACGCGCCGACGCAATCGTCGGAACACTTGCCGATTTTGATGTCCCCGTCACAGTCACAAATATCGTGATGGGTCCCTCGGTCACACGCTACGAAATTCAACCATCACCCGGTGTCAAAGTCGAACGCATCACGGCACTCGAAAACAATCTGACCATGGCGATGGAAGCACGGCAATTGCGCATTATTGCGCCAATTCCCGGCAAAGCTGCCGTCGGTATCGAAGTACCAAACAAACGCGTTCAACCTGTGTTTCTCAGCGAACTACTCAACAGTCAGGCATTCCGCGCATCAACAGCGCCGCTGGCTTTTGCCCTTGGCAAAAACATCGAAGGGCAACCGCATATCCTTGACTTGGCTAGGATGCCGCACCTCCTGATTGCGGGAACAACGGGATCAGGTAAATCAGTTTGCCTCAACAGCATTATTGTCTCCATTCTCTTCCACATGCCTCCCGACCGTGTCAAGATGATTATGGTTGACCCCAAGCAAGTCGAATTGAGCGTGTATCGTGACATTCCGCATCTGTTGGCACCCGTCGTCACCAATCCGACCAACGCGGCAGCGGCTCTGGCTTGGGCATGCGAAGAGATGGAAGAACGACTGACGAAAATGTCCAAGGTCAACGCGCGAAACATTGACGGTTATAATTCCTATGTCAACTCGCAGCGCAAAAAGGCCGATCCGGAACTGGTAAGAATGCCGCACATTGTCGTGATTATCGATGAGCTTGCCGACCTGATGTTTGTCGCCAAAAAAGATGTCGAAGACAGCATCGTCCGTCTCGCGGCTAAAGCACGCGCCGCCGGAATCCACTTGATTCTCGCGACACAACGTCCCTCCGTTGATGTCATCACGGGTCTAATCAAGGCGAACTTCCCGGCACGCATCGCGTTCCAAGTCGCAAGCATCATCGACTCACGCACCATCCTCGACATCAAGGGCGCCGAAGCACTACAGGGCAAGGGAGATATGCTCCTCTCTCAGCCCGGGTCAATGAAACCCGAGCGCATCCAAGGGTGTTATGTCAGCGACGCAGAAGTCGAAGCCGTCGCGGAATATGTTCGCTCGCAAACAGCGCCTGACTATCTCGAAGCCGTCGCGACCGATAGTGATGAAGAAGGCGATGAGGGAGCGGTAGCCGAGGACGGCTCGATTGAACCTGCTGTTCCGTGGAATGACGACAGGTATCAACCCCGTGGGTCGGCCAGTCATAGCGCAGGCAGAAGTTTCTCGTCACATGGCGCGAATGGCCATTCATCAAATCCGGCCGAGTCAATGAATGAGAAAGACAAGGACCTTTACGAGCAAGCAATCAAGCTTGTCTTTACGCACAAGATGGCAAGCCAGAGTATGCTTATGAGGCGTCTGCGTGTCGGCTTTACAAAAGCCGGTTGGCTGATGGATCAGATGGAAGATGAAGGACTCGTAGGGCCAAGCCAGAATGGACGTCCCCGTGATTTATTGGTTGACCCGGATGAACTACTCGCACAAAGAGGATGGAACGCCGTCGTCGACTAAGGGCGAAACGCACTGCTAAAAGCAGAACAAAAACCCGCCGTGCCCCCAGATGAGCATAATCAGGAAGCTGCAAAAGCAAAGGATGCCATAAAAAAAGATAATCCACATACAGTTGCGGACCAGTTCCAGTATGTCGCAACCGGAACGGAAGTGGAGTGTCCAACGCCCGAGTAAAACGAGGACGGCTAGTTCGATAAAAACATTGATGCCTAACACAAAAAACTGATAATCCAAGAAGAAGCTCTGCAAGGACGCATGCAAGTAGTGCCCCGTCAGAAAGTTCATCAGTCCATAGACCGGCATGATTGGCATGGACAACAGAATCAAGAACCACAACAAGTGACCGTGCGGTTCCGGCTGAGCAAGCCCGATGGGCGGATGACCAATACCAAACAGAATCATGATGAAAACAAGAACGGCAAGATAGAACAGCACCCGTAACCATTTATCATAGATGCGAATCTGCAGCATACTCAAATCCGCGGTCTGGCGACGATACCACTTGCGATAGTAAGAAAGCATTTTTCTCTGGCGTGTCATCGGCTAATCATCCTCATTGGGATTGGCTCCCATACCCATACGCTGCATCAGCACAAATGTCATGTAGGCGATAATTATCATTGCCAAACCAAAAGCACCATAGGAGTACGGCCACCAGATATGTCGCGTCCATGCCGAAAATTCGCTCATCCCGCCCATGCTCGCGACCACGTTGACCGGAACAATACCCACACTGATGACCGTCAACTTCTTCATCAAAATCGCGAGGTTATTCGACACAATCGACACACGAGCATCACTCATGCCAGTCAAAATGCTTGAGTAGATATCAACGAGTTTGGCGCACTGGTCATTCTCAACCATAATATCATCCAGAAACTCTGTTTCCTCATCGTTGAAGCCCACACGCCCCACATGTTGGCGCAACTTGGCAAGCACCAAACCATTGCTCTGCACTGCACTCTGATAGTAAACAAGGCTCTTCTCAAGAGCAAACATATTGGACAACGCCTTGTTCCCGAGCGACTTCTGGATTTTGCGCTCGATTTCGTCCAAAATCAAGTGGATGACTTTGAGGTGTCCAAGGAAGTGGTCAATCGTAAAATACATCAACCGCAGCAAGCTGCCCGGCAGACTCTGGCAATTCGCGAAAGGCCGACGCCCCTCCCAGAGTGAACTATCATCGCTCTGCACAATCAGCAAGCGGTCGTGAAAGAGAAAGGCTCCGATGGAAGCCACACGAAACTCAACATGGATATCGTTCGTGTAGTTGGCGGGACGCTTGAGAATGATGGCGACATGATTCGGCTCGAACTCAAGACGGGAAATCTCATCCATATCCAGTGCCGATTGCAAGGTATGCTCATCGACAAGCATCTCTTTGACAAGATACTCCCGTTCGGCATCGGTCGGAGACTGAAAAATAACGATTGGAGCATCGTCTCTGTGTACTTCAGCAATACGGCCGTCAATAACATCGTAACTGATTCTCATCGGTTGTCTCCTTCCCATTACGAACTCAAAAAGAGACGCAAATATATCTCTTTGTCATACAATTAAGCCCCCTTTTTCGTTCATGGTTATGCCAGTTGTTAACTATTTATTACTTTTGAACATGCGGCACACGAACATTCTGCATCCTGATTGTAACTATTCTATACTAAGCATTGATATCATGAGGGAACTAATGTTTTCAGTTAATCGCACTTTGCATCACACAACGATGATGACCGTTTTGTTCGTGTTGTTGTTTATCACCTTACCGAATATCATTCCCGCCAAATCCCCCGCCCTTCGTGTGCAGCCATGTTGTCCCACAACAAACTGCTACGCAAAGGTTTGTATCGCATCCCCACAACCCGGACAATGCGTCCCCGGGCCGGATGTCGTCGTTAAATTCTGCTCATGGAATTTGAACCTGACGCCTGGCAAAGACTGCATTCACATCGCCATAGATAATGACCCGTTTGTCGTTCATTACAAGAAAAATGGCACGCACACATTCAAGAATGTCGCCCCCGGCACGCACACCGTCAGGCTCTATGGATGTAACGCATTCCATCAGGCAATCCCCAATGCTTTCGCCTCGACAACGTTCTTTGTCCAGTATGACAACAATCGCAACACACCCGAACAAATGTATCCGATGTTGACATACAACCTGCCACAGGGAGAGTATATGGGACTGGACGCAAAGAACATTTTGATTGACTTTCTGGTCACCCCCGCTCCGGCCGGCACAATCGCGCCAGCCATGACACAGGTTTACTACTGGGTTGACGGACGACGCTTTATCGGCAACCCCGATAAAACGCAATCGTTGCCGCAACTCTCGCAAGGCATGCACACCATCAAGGTTGAACTCGTAGACCGCTTCGGCAAGAAGATTCCCGGACCATTCAACTCAGTCGAACGAGTCATCATGGTTTCGCCGGACAAGTCGCCTCTGCCCTATGACAGAGTCGATGGCATTCAGTCCATACCTGGACCGGCAACATCGGGACGCTATTGGATTTCGCAAGAAATCAGAGACCGTGACCTGCATCAGAGAGTGCAGGAAGCATCGTCGAATACGGACCAACAGAGTACCCCTGTAACACAGAAAACAGCGCAGGGACTCATGGATTATTACGACAAAAACCCCGCCGAACGCCGTCAGGAGAACCCCGAAAGCTTCTCGTTCAGAACGAACTCGATGGACGGCACACAAGTGCGTAAAGTCACGACGCCCACTGCCAAAGAGGGCGATAATGTGAATACTTCCTCGGGCGATACCGGCGACGAAGGACGAATCGACAGAATTCGTCAGCGTATCTCGCAAGGCACCGCGGCCATTGGTCTGGCGGACAACAAAACAACGGCTACGGACAATGTCACCACAACAATCAAAGCCGCACCGCCTGTCCAGAAGAAGGACGAGGCGACAACAACAGCGAAGACAAATTAACGTCAGCGCTGTGGAATGATGGCATAAATGATGGATTCCATGACTGACCTGAACGCCCAAAAATTTCCGGATGTGGGAATGCTTCAGGTCGACTTGGATGACATCTGGGCATTGCGCGACTGCTATGGGTTCGACTCGAACAGTCCGGCACAACTGCATTTCATGTACACGCACACGCTTCCTCTGTTGCTTGACCTACTGGACGAAGCCGCGGTTCACGCAACCTTTTTTGTCGTAGGCAAAGATCTCGAATATGAACCGAACATTGAGTTGTTACACGACCTCATTCGCAGAGGGCACCGAGTTGCTTCGCACTCGTGGCAACATCGTTTGGAATGGCGCAATCTCGACACGCAAACAATGCACAATGATTTGGCCAAAACGGAACAGATTATGCAGGACAAACTTGGCGTCACGCCTCTTGGTTTTCGTACTCCAGGCTACGCCTTTACCGGCAGAACCTTAGAGGTACTTGCCGACCGCAATTACCGCTACGACAGCTCGCTCATGCCATCGCCATGGGGATGGATATTCAGGTATGCGGACAGCAAAATGGCGGCCCGCACCGGCATTGTCAAAACGCAATTTCCGCTATTCAGAGATGCCTTTCATTCCCTCCGCCCACGGCAGCCGATACACGGCCAACCCTTATTCGAATTTCCGGTTGCGACAGCGCCATTCACCCGGCTCCCACTCCAAATCGGCGTATGCATGCGGCTTGGAATGCCTTGGCTCAAGGGGCATCTCCGCCTCATGAAGAGCCTTGCGCTCCCCTACATTATGCTCATGCACCTGACGGACCTATGCGACTTTCAGGCGCTCAATCACCCATTTTTTCTGAAACAGAAGTTCTTTGCGCGACCCGCTATAGAGAAACAGGAATTTGTCCGCCAAGCATTGTGGCTTCTCAAACAGAATTACGGCAATATCGAACCGCTAGAGAACCGGTTTACGAATTAAACTGTCGGCGAAAGTCTTCCATCGCTTCGTCAAAGACATTCATCACCTCTACGGCATGAGCCGCCGCCGAAAACTTTGTTTCTACAGCCGACCGCATATTGCTCCCAATCCTCCGCACCTCCGGAAGATTCTGCGCAAGAGCAAGCATCTTATCGGACAACACCGGAACAAACCGACGGAACGCATCCTCTTCGTCCGACTTGACATCCTCGCCGACGAGCCACCCTGTGGCACAATCCGTAACGGCCTCGCGATTCGGCGCGATATTGCTCGCGATAGTAGGCACCCCGCAAGCACCGGACTCAATGATAACGCGAGAGAAACCTTCCTCACTGCTCATCAACAAATTAATGTCCAACGCGGCCAGATACACAGCCGGATTGTCCTGCCACGGCAACAGTATCACAGACGAATCCAAATGTTGGTCCGCAATATACTGCACCATCCGCCGGTAGTAATCCTCGTGATGATGCCGAGCCTCGCCAATGACCAGCAGCTTGAGATGCGGATTTTTCGCGCGAGCGGCATCAAAAGCCTCCAACACGAGCTGAGTCCGTTTGCGTGGCGAGAACACTCCAATAGCCCCGAACAGAATATCCTCATTTGACAATCCAATCTCCGAGCGAATCTGTTGACGCAACGATAAAGCCTGACGGTAAGGCTCTAAATTGACCGCGTTATAAATCGCGCGAACTTTGTCCTCGCACCACGAAAAGGACGCGAAATCGGCCTTCGCGTTTTGGCTCACCGCAATCACCCGTTGTACATGCCGCAAACGATAATTAATCACATGCCGATGACGCACAAACAAGCGCATGTGCGAGACGATTGGCAGTGTCTGCGGCAGAGCCACATTGTCGCCGCGCAAATAGGCGAAAAGCCCGCCCATGATGCTACCATTGTAAACTGCAGTCAGCGCATGAGGCACGACGAAATGCTCATTGCAATGAATCAACCCGATGTGATGCTCGGCAATTGCCTGTCGCAACGTCTTAATTTCGTATGGCAACTTGCACCAGTATTTCCCCTTGCGAAAAGGCTCAATACAAATGTTCACCCACGGCACACCAATCTCATCCAGCGCCGCCGTAACAGCTCCTTGCCCCGGCAATGCGATAATCGAATTATAGCGTGTCCGATCCATCGCCTGAACAAGAGTCAGCAAACTGTTACGCGACCCACCAAGATCTTTGCTCGGCGAAATATGTAAAACATTGACAACCATCGCGAACGGTTAACGTTCCTTTTCGGTTTCGTTTGTACTGAGACGATTGTTTACAAGACGGTAAAACTCCGAACGAATCAACGGTTCTTTGTGTTTGGAGCTATCGAAATAGTAGTAAATCAGGAAATTGAACTGTTGCGGATTGCCACTGGTCAAGAGCGTTTTGACCGAATCAAGAATGACTGTTGGCGCAGGATCGCTCAAAACACCATTAATCGAGCAGATCAACTCTCTCAACCGAGCAACCATATCATTCGGATCTTCCAATGGCTTATAGTAAGACATCGTCAGTTGCGAGCGAACAATCGATGTGGACAAGGACGCATTGATGACTTGTCCCGTGATAATTAATTTATTGGGAACAATCAGTTCTCGATAATCGAAATCGCGGATGACTGTCGCACGCATACTTATCTTGATGACTGTGCCGGAGGTCGAGCCAACCGTCACCGTATCACCGACACGAATAGGACGCTCAACAAGAATAATCAAGCCGGAAACAAGATTGGAGAAAATATCCTGTAAACCAAAACCAAGACCTACAGAAGCTGCGGCGATAATCCACTGAACGCTTTGCCACGTAACACCCAAATGATCAAAGCAAAAGACAATTCCAAACACCGCGATGACATAACTCGTAATTGTTCGAACGCCATAACGGCTACTCTCGCTAAAGGGCAACTGTCGCAAAAATAGCTCCAGAATATCCGATATATTACGAGCTATGAACAGACCACCAAAGAGATAAAGGAGAGCAGCTAACAAATCATAGATTCGGATGATTCGGATTCCGATTGCTTTCATTTCGGCATCCGATTCCTCGGGCACCGAGGCGGCGGCCTTGATGCGAACTGCCGTAGACTTGGGCTGTGTCGAAGCAGTTGTCTCTGTGGGGACTTCCACCCTGACACGCCACAACTCGACATTGCCTATTTTATCTAGTGCCGGTGCAAGCCTGATGAAAGCCATAAACAACGCAAGCGACGCTAAACCCCAAATCAAAATACTGGTCATGCGCGTCATACGTTGGTAGAACACCCCCGCGCTTTCCAAATCCTTGCGCTCTTCCTCTTCTTTGATTTCATTGTCATCAACCTCAGAAGAAACATTCACTTTCTTGTTCAGACGCACAATGCCAGACTCGCCCAAAACAATACTTTCTAAATGCGAGAACTTGGTAATAATGTTTTTTATCATATGTTGCTGTGATTGTTTCAGAAATATCATGACGATTCCATTCACAAAGGCCGCAAGCGTAAACAACATCATGCCATACATGATCAAACCATAGAAACAAAGCGCGCACAACTCATACCCAAAAGCAACTCCGACGCCAATAGCAAGAGACATCAGAACAATGCTAATTTGTAGCAACCGCCGCCAAACTAAGTTGGGTGGCTCATTAACCGAAACGACTTTTCCGCTGTGATGAATACCAAAGACACCATACAAGGGGTGAAATAGTTTGAGAAAGTACTGAGCCAAGACAATTGAAATCAAACAGAACGATACACGATTATACTCAACGATGTCAGGATCACGAACCACACTCAGATGTTTCAAATCCATAATCAACTCCATCGCAATCAGGTAACCGCCACACAACAGAATGACGCCCAGTATCGCCCAGTATGACTGCAATGACCACTTCGAAATACGCAAACAACGTTCTTTGTCCCAACCAAAATGCGCAATACCCAACCCATTGTCCATGCAAAGATAATAAACCAACAACCATACCCAAGAAACATGCATCAACATTCGGAATGCCCAGGCCAAATGACGAATCAGCGAACTTTCGCCGAATGACAACGACGCGAAAATGATGAACAATAGTAGGCACAACAAAAACGTGATGATCGGAATAAGGAAGGTGTAGAAAATGGCCATGGCCAAAGGTTTGATATGCACTCGGTCATTGTTACTATCAGTGGTCGGAACGCACTTGGCTAATCGTTTGGGGATGATGTTCGCCCAATACCCTTGACCAAGCATCAACAGCAACATGAAAACTAAGTATTGCGGTTTTCCCTTGAAATAATCCCACAACTCATGAACGGTTTCTTTAATGTCAGATGGCGCAAAGACCGACTTAAATCCAACAAATGCACTCTTCAAAATCTTGAGATTAAAGGGAGTGTCACTCTGCACCCAAATGAGTTCCTCGCTGAAACGAAGACGCATTTCAACCAACGTCTCCTGCATTTCCTCATACTGAGAGTTGAGTTTGAGCAATTCCTGAATGAGATTATTGTTTTCTTCATTGGCAGTATTGAGCAAGACACGCCGATCTTCCAGCATGTTCCTAATCAAATCCGTTGCCTGTTCTTCGCTCAATGTAGTCTGCGTATCGTGATAGATTTTGTTCACGAGCCGATCAAAATCCAACATTTCATGGCGCAAATCATTGTTACGTAACTGGATATTCTGAGTCTCATATAAATCATTTTTGACCTTTTGCCACTGGATATCCAAATCCGACTGATTGGGAAGTTTTTTCAGTTGCTCTGTCAGTTTCTTTCCGACGACAGTATCAAGCCCGGCAATTTCGATACGGTTCTTGATGACCTTGTTATTCTCACGTATGCTATTCATAATGTCGGTCAGATAAGCAGACTGCTTTTCATATTTGGTTATGATAACAGAGGGCGCGCCATCACTCAATAGATCTGTCAATATTTCATAATTTTTCTCGAGTTCTTTGTGCAATCCGGGGATCTGTGCCTCGATGCGCTTTTGAGATTCAACCGCCTTCCGTGCCTGCTCTTGCCGCTGAGCCTTGCGCATGGAATTAACACGATCCTCGATGTACTCTTTTTTCTTTTTCTCATAGGTGACTTTGCGCGAGGACAACTCTTGTGCAAGAGGCAGGAAATCTGCCATGGCCGCATAATAATCGCGCTCTAAATCAAGTTTCTTATTCTCGGCTTGAAGATTCTTGATTCGAATCAAGTCATTCTTCGAACGCATCTGGTCGACAAGATTGCCGGCGAACTCATTCAAATCATTGATACTGACCGTATGCAACTCTGATGCGATTTCGCTTTTTCTCTGGGCGATACTTGCAATTTTGCTATTGCGTTTCTGAATGGCCTCGCGAATCGTGAGCGCCTCACTATAATACTCATCGTAAGTAGCGTTGACATCATAGAGCAAATCCTCGGCCTTCTCCAACGAGGCAGGTATCTCAAATTCTTTTTCGTTAAATACCTCTGGATCCTTCTCCAACTGAGACTTGATATCCAACGTTTTCGTTGTCAACGCGTTCAAATCTTGCTGAATTTTGTCTGCAGAATTCTCTGTCTGTTCAAGCCGAATCAACCCGGCGACTGCTTCTTCAAAATTCTTTTTCGCTCGATCTTTTGACTCTTGCGTAATTGACGCATCCGTCTCGATGGCTTGTTTCTGAGTCTCCAAAGCCTCCTTGGTCGGCACATTGGGCAATACCTGACCGATGGAATCGGAAGAATACACAGACACTGACGCGAACACAAAAAGTAACGCTATAAACCTAACAACTGTTTTCTGCATAGCAAATCTTTCTTCTAAAAGTAACTATATATACAAATACCTTTTTGCATACCCTTGTTTACAGGTTTGAAAGCATCGTGACCAAAGATTATCGTACTTATTGGCGAAGTGAGGATTTAGCTGCAATAATTCATATTCAGCGTGCAAATCCCCGGCAAACGACATTGAGCCACAAACTCAATCGTTTCGCCCTGACGTCTTGCGATAATGAGGACGTGACGCCAACGGAACAAGAAAAGAGTATGGCAGATAAACTCGCGAAAGCCAGTTGGTATGCGTGGTTGCCTTTTCACGACACCGCAGACCCCACAAGAATGCAGCAGACCCTTGGCAACACGATGCCCCCATTGCTCTGGTGTATCGGCAACTTTGAACTACTGCTTCGCCCGGCGGTTGCCATCATCGGAACACGGCACCCAGATACTTTCGGCATGGACAGCGTGAGGCAATACGCGACGCAATTGGCGCAGGGGGGCAAACGTGTCATCATCAGCGGAAACGCGATGGGCATCGATTCGATTGCCCATCAATCAGCACTCGAAGCCGAAGAGGGATGCACGATTTTCTTCTTTCCGACAGCCCCCGAAAACGCAAGACTGCATTTTTCTATCCCCGAAGAGGTCAGCACAAGATGGTTAGGCATCACGCCGTTTGCTCCTGCGACAAATCTCATCGCATGGAACTTTCTCAAGAGAAACGAGTTAGTCGCGGCTCAAGCGCAAACGGCACTCATTGGCCAAACGGATATCAAGGGCGGAACAATCAACACGCTCAAGTATCTGCAAAGTTATCATCGCACACCGGTGATTCTCGACCTCCCGCCCGAAGCGTTCGGGGCGACGGCGCATCAAATCCTTATCAAAACAGGAAAACTGGCGCATGTGGCCACAACGCCTACAAGCGATGATATCGAGAAGCTGTTGGCTCTCACTGACGCGAAAATCGACAATCGCACCGAGATTCAACAAGACCTCTACAGCGACTTCCCTGAAGATTTATAGAAATCCGCTTAGTGCTGCGAACTGTCGGTAACCGGAAGCAATAATTGACCATAATAGCCCTTGCGCTGATCGGGAACACCAATCAGGTTATACCCCAAAAAGCTGAGTGCTGTGGGCGAAACAAACTCTTCCGAATCGCTATAATCGAAGTTGATTCTGGTCAAAGCAGACGTCTTGAGCGGCTTGAAGCGGATGCGAGCAAGCACGCCACGTTCCGCCGGACTAGGACGATGCGAGAATCCCATCTCATAAAAGATTCGCCCTACATTGTTCAGAGCGCTATTTTTCAGATGCATATCGTAAGGCAACTCATCACGGAACTCACCGTCGTAAATGTTGATATCTTGCGTTATCCAGTTATCCGTATCCCAGTCAACAACATTCAACACCTTGGGGTCAAAATCGATGGTCAACCGTACACGGTCAAAATCAACCATGTTGGGGTTTTCATAGTAAATCGTCACAACAAAATCCTGACCAAGAACCGGCGACTGAGTGGAACTCTTCATCCCCAGATAAACCCGGCCTTCTGCGGTTCCTTCAGCAATATCGCGAGCTAGTTTATAGGTGCTCGAACCAACCGTTGTGACTACAGTACCACTGGACGTCTCACCGGCGGCATCGTTTGTGACCAAATCAGTCACAATCGAAATATCCGCAGCCAGCAAACCAATAATGCCTTCGGTCAAATCCTCATCCCCAAGTTCTGCGCCTTCCTGCACCATAGGCAACAGGATATTCCGTTTGCCGCAGAGAACGCGACTCGGAAAATCGGGCGTATTCATAAACGACAAACTTGTCTTGTCTGTGAGGGCGATAGCCTTCCACGAGACACGGAAAACTTCGCTTGAATTGGTAATGATTGGCGAGGAGAACTTCGCATGCCAAGCGATGATGCCCTTGACGCGATCCACACGCGCAAGCGCTGGCTCTAGCAAGCGGCTCGAAAAAGCAGTGTCATCAATTCCAACAGGCTCTATGAGGCGAGGGTCATACTTGAGCGAAACATCGATTGAATCGAACTCCTCCATGCCGCCGTCACGGAACACGATGCGAGTCGCGAAGGTATCACCCTTGCGCACAACAATATCCAGAGTCGGCTGACTGCTGACTAGCTCGACATAAAGCAAGTTATTGGACAGATTGGGTTTGATATTAAATGCGTTCAAGGTTGTCGAACCGGTATTGGTACCGCCACCACTAGAGGGAGCATTGGTTTTCTTGGCAGTAGTGGTAACCTGGCCCTGTCCGCCAGTTTTTGCCTGATCCTTGTTCTTACTGTCGCTTTTCTTACCCTTTTCTTCCTTAGCCTTCTTCTTTTCTTCGGCTCTTTTCTTTGCTTCTTCTTGACGCTTCTTCAGACGCTCACTTGATGAATTGGACGAAAAAGCATTGGTCGATGAGTTATTTGAATTTCGACTATTATTGCTCAAATTACTCCCTGAGTTGCTCAGCGAACGACGCCGCGACGAAGAACTTTTCTGCTGATTTGCGTTATTATTCTGTGCATAACACATCATCTCCTGCCCCACACATAAGAAGATGAGTGATAACCATAAGATGGTTGTTTTCTTAAGCATTCTTATCCCTTTTGTTATCCCGCTCATAATTATATAATAATAGATTATTCCCTATCATAAAGTCTATGCCACGCAATTAGGCGCTCTTCTTGCAATTTTCCTGACGCAATTGCTTCCTTGACCGCGCAATCAGGCTCGTTGAGATGACGACAATCCCGAAAACGGCATTGTTTGGCAAGCTTAATAATATCATCAAATGTATCATCAATCGCCTCGCCCTGAGCATCCCACAACTGGATTTCACGCATCCCCGGATTGTCAATAATCAATCCGCCGCCGGGCAACATCAGCATCTCGCGGTGGCTCGTCGTATGCCGTCCCTTGCCATCGTCGCGAATATCGCAAACCTGCTGACGCTCATCACCGAGCATTTGATTCACCAAACTACTCTTGCCAACTCCCGACGACCCCAACAAGCAAATCGTTTTGTACACATCAAAGTACCGCAATAGTTCGCGAATACCCTTGCCTGTCACCGCGCTAGTGGTATGAACCGGCACACCTTCGATGGCTTTCTCAACTTCATTACGATACTTTTTCTCGTTACGCGCAGAGACGACATCACTTTTGGTCAAAACCAAAACCGCCGGAACACCGCAGACTTTTGCTTGCGTAGCATAACGCTCCAAACGCCGAAGATTGAATTCTTCGTTCATCGACGTGAGTATAAAAACGGCATCTATATTCGCGGCAACAATTTGTTCGCTCCGATGCTCACCACTCTGCGAACGGCTAAACTTGGTCACGCGAGGCAGAATATCCTCGATAACCACAGCCCCTGAATGCGACGGCGAAACAGCACAAACCCAGTCGCCGACAATCGGTTTGCCACTACTGCCCATACGCACGGCACGTTTCAAAGTCCCCTTCAACAACGCACGTTCACGGCCGTGCTCGCTCAACACGACATATGTCCCGCCATGAGCTATCACGACTCGCGCCGGAAATGATTCCGCATGCTTGTGCAACAGGGCATCGGCAGATTCCCCGCATTGTTGAATATAGGCCGTCCAACCCAAATCCTCAAGCTTCAATTCACTCATAGACTTATCCGGACGACCATCATTCACTGTAGACATCCACTGCCCTAAATAAACGCCTTACGCAGTTTTTCAAGATCCGACCGTGCCGCATCCAAAGCGTTATGATTCTTCTGCCACTGGCCACGCATCTCAAGCAACTTCTCGCGCATCACGCCGATATGTTCTTGAACGGCCTTAGGCGAAGGCGCACCGGTATGCTTTTTGGATTCCAAAATCTGCATCGGAGTGCCAATAGAAAGCTTCACATGCTTTGAAGCTTCCTTAAGCGCAAGCTCCTCCACAACCTTCGGGTCCAGACTTCCCTTGCCATCGCAAAGCTTGACAGCCACGGAAACAATCTCATAAGTTTTGCGGAATGGCAACCCGGATTTCCGTGCCAGTGCATCAGCGATATCAACCGCGTTGATGAAATTCGACTGAGCCAATTCATTGGAGCGATCCTTATCCACAGACATACTGCTGACAACACCTCTGAAGATGGCCGGGGCCTCGCGAGCCTCATCCAGTAAATCCATGATGACATACTTCGACCACTGCGTATCGCGATTATAACCGGAAAAAACACCGCGTGCAATACCAAACAGACTGCCGCACAAATGCTCAATCAGCGTTGCCTTGGCGCGAGTCACCTCGCAAAAATCCGGATTCCGTTTTTGTGGCATAATCGATGACCCTGTCACAAAACGATCCGCCAGACGCAGTACGCCAATATGAGGATTGCTCAGCATCACGATATCCTGCGCCAAAATGCTCAGGTGCGTCATCGCAAAACTTACAGCGGAACCGGCGTCCGCCTCCATCTCCCAGCGATTCGTCACGCAATCCAAGCTATTGACCTGAACCTCACGGAAGCCCATCAAGCGAGCCGTCAATTCGCGATTGATTGCCCACCCTGTGCCAAAACTGGCAGCAGCGCCGAGCGGCGAAATATTAATTCTATCATAGCATGAGAGCAAGCGATCGACATCACGCATCAGCGCCTGAGCATGCGAACAAAACCAGTGCCCAACACTTGTGACACTTGCCGGCTGATAATGCGTGTAACCACCCACGGGAACACGCTTGTTTTTCTCGGCAAAATCCAACAGCGCCGAAATCAATTCGCACAGGGACAACCCGAATTCCATAACACGGTCACGCAAGAACATACGAACAACCGTCGTGCATTGGTCGTTGCGGCTACGCCCCGAATGCATCACGCCACTGATATTGGGGCCTTCGGTCTCAGCGACAAAATGCTCAATGTTGGTGTGAACATCTTCCTTTTCGGGACACAGACACCGTTCACCTGTTGCAATCAATTTGTCGTATGAATCGAGAGCCGTCAGAATCCGAGCCGCCAATGCCGGTTTGATAATCTTCTCGCGGCAAAGCATACTCACATGAGCCTTGTTCTGCCAAACATCATAAGGAACCAGAACGGCATCCGCCATCGGACGGCCAGCCACATCACGACCCGCGCAATAGGAAATATTCAGCGCCTCGGGGGCTTCCTGCAAACGTCCACCCCAAAACTGCTGTTTCTTTGTTTGTTCTTTGCCACTTTTAGCCATTACTCTCCATCTCCCGTCTCGTATGGTCAACAACCTGACTAACAATATCATTTATGCTATATTTCGGTGCGTAATCAATCACACGTTTGAGTTTTTCCAAGCTTGGCACACGACGCAACAAATCCTCAAAATTTTCATCGTAGGCCTTTTCAAAAGGAATACAACGAATCTCGCTCTGGCTCTGCGTTTGAGCCTTGACAAGCTGCGCCAACTCCATAATCGACAACTCGGTGTCATTGCCAACATTGAACACCTGACCAACTGCCGTAGGCGTATTCATCAGGCTGTTCAACGCACCAATCACATCATGCACATGGGCAAATGAACGTGTCTGATACCCATCACCATAAACTGTGATATCCTCATTCTTCAAAGCCTGTTCCGCAAACCGTGGAATCACCATCCCGTAGCGCCCGGTCTGACGTGGGCCAACCGTATTAAATAGCCGCACGATAACAACCGGTACACGATGCTCACGCCAGTAGGCCAGCGCCAAAAACTCATCGATTGCCTTGCTGCATGCATATCCCCAGCGAGGCTTGATGGTCGCGCCAAGCACTAAATCATCATCCTCGCAGAACGGAACCTTGGCGCCCTTGCCATAAACTTCGCTCGTAGACGTAATCAAAACCTTGCGCTGTTTTTTGGCTGCTAAGGACAGAACAATCTCTGTTCCGCGAATATTGGTTTCTATCGTCTGAACAGGTTTGTCGAGAATCAACCGCACACCGACAGCCGCTGCGAAATGATAAACATGGTCACACCAGTCTATCAATTCGGACATCAGGCGAACATTCATAATGCTGTCGACGACGAAATTCAGACGCGGATTGGAACGCACGGATGACAAATTCTTGACCGAACCTGTAGACAAATCATCAATCACGGTAACGCTGTGTCCCTGTTCGAGGAGCATATCTGTCAGGTGTGAACCAATAAAACCGGCGCCACCGGTAACTAATATATTTTTTTGCATTTTCTCAATCTCTAAATCATATATGCATTGTAAGTAACGATTGAAACAGAAGCAAAATTCATTTCTAAATAAATGTCTGCTTATTTCGTTTACTATAATGCAAACCCCATAAAGGATTTATCATGACTAAAATCGTTTTCGTAGGAGCCGGCAGCACCGTCTTCGCTAAGAATCTTCTCGCGGATATATTAAGCTTTGACGAACTCAAACAGGCCACAATTTGTCTCTATGATATCAACAAAGAACGCCTCGAGACATCCATCAAGGTCGCAAACAGAGTAGCCAAAGTCTACAACGCGACGCCGACCATCGAAGCAACAATGGATTGCGCGACAGCACTCGGCGGAGCGCAATTCGTCATCACCATGTTTCAGATTGGCGGATACGACCCATGCACTATCACCGACTTCGAGATTCCCAAAAAATACGGACTGAGACAAACGATTGCGGACAGTCTGGGCATCGGAGGCATCATGCGTGCCTTGCGCACTGTTCCCGTTCTCTGGGATTTGTGCGAGAAAATGGAAAAGATTTGCCCAAACGCGCTTCTCATTAACTACGTCAACCCAATGGCCATGAACATGTGGAGCATCAATCGCAAATACGGCATCGCCAATGTCGGTCTTTGCCACAGCGTCCAATGGACAAGATGGGCACTGTCGCTTGACATCAACGTCCCCGAAAACGACATCCACTATGTCTGTGCCGGAATCAATCACTTGGCATTCTTCCTCGAATTCAAACGTCGTCTGCCCGACGGAACAAACGAGGATCTCTATCCGCTGATTCGGAAGGTCATCGAAGTAAATCGCGTTCCTGACGACAACCGTGTGCGCTATGAGCTTTTCAAACATTTCGGCTATTTCGTCACTGAATCCAGCGAACACTTCAGCGAATACTGCCCATGGTTCATCAAAGCCAATCAGCCGGAACTCATCGAGAAGTTCAACATTCCGCTCGACGAATACCCACGTCGCTGCATCGCGGCCATCAAGGGTTGGAACGAAATGCGTGCAACGATGGAAGACGAAAACAAAGAATTGGAAATCCAGACGAGTAACGAATATGCGGCTCTCATCGTTCACAGTATGGTCACTGACACGAAGCGTAAAATCAACGGCAACGTCATGAACAATGGCTCGCTCATCACGAACCTGCCCAAAGAATGCTGCGTCGAAGTACCTTGCTTCATCGATTACAACGGAATTCAACCAGTCGCCGTCGGCGATTTGCCACTGCAACTCGCCTCGCTCATACAGACGAACATCAATGTGCAGGGGCTTACGGTCGAAGGGTTGGTCACAGGAAAACGTGATTACATCTATCAGGCAGCGATGCTCGATCCGCACACAGCGGCAGAACTCAATCTCGACCAAATCAAAAATATGGTAGACGACCTACTGGAAGCACACAAGGGCTGGATTCCCGAATTCAAATAACCTTACAGGACGCACAATCAATGGGGACGGGGCTTCGGCGCCTGTCCCCTTATATTATCGCGTCAAACCTTGTACTATACCTAAAAACGCTGATAGAGTTTACTGATGCTGAATTTCGATGACATACGATTCAATTGCCACTTATACAACGGCTATAAACCATGCCGTTATGGAATGAATTGTCAGCAATGTCAGCACTTTGAACCCATCACCGGATACACGCAAAAGGACTTGTCTTGCCCAATTCCCGTCAGTAGCGAGACCACAGCCGACAACAACGCGATTCTGATTATCAAAACCGGAGCGCTTGGCGATGTGCTCCGTACAACCACTCTCTTGCCCGCACTGGCAAACGCATTTCCAAACACGCCCATCGATTGGGTCACGGCGAAGAATGCCCGTCCTCTGCTCGAGAACAACCCTTATATACGTGAATTGTTCACGCTCGATTCGCAGCAGGATTTGGAACAGATTGTGGCACAACAAAAATGGACGAGTCTATACTGTTTCGAGAAGACGGATTTGCCGCTTAAGCTTGCAGGGATAATCAACGCGCGCAAACGTTTTGGGTTCGGCCCGAACCACGCAGGAAAGCCGGTCGCCTTCACTCCGGAGGGGCGCTATGCCCTGATGCTTGGGTTGGATGATAACCTCAAGTTTCACAAAAACAAAAAGCCTTATTCGCGTGTTATCACGGAAACGGCCGGCCTTGTCTGGAATAGAGCGCCATATGTTATGGCAGTCAATCCCGCACCTAAAAAGACAACGCAGTTGACCATCGGCCTCAACACCGGATGCGGCGACGTTTTCAAAACAAAACAATGGCCACAAGAGAACTGGCAGAGTCTCGCGAATATTATCCACAAAAATCATCCGCAAGCGGCTATTTGGCTTCTTGGCGGACCGTCGGAAGAAAGCATGAATGCGTCAATCGCCGAGCAAGCGCCGTTTGTCGTCAACACAGGGAATCGCCATTCACTGCTCGAGTTCGCCGACATCATCGCGCAATGCAACATCATCGTCTCCGCTGACACAATGGCGATGCACATGGGCATCGCACTCGAGAAATTCGTTATTGCCATTTTCGGTTCGACCTCCGCCGAAGAAATCGATTTGTACGATCGTGGCATCTGTGTCATCGCGCAAGCGGACTGCCGTCCATGCTTCAAAAAACAATGTCCGCACACATGTGACGGGTCATCAAAATGTATGCGCGATTTGAATGCGGAAACCGTTTACAGTGCCATGGCATCCGAAATCAACTCTGAGAATTGACCATGATATCCGCTGACACACCATCACGCAAAAGAGAATTGTCTCGCATTCTCTGTCTTTCCATGATGCTTCTTTTGGCAATTGCTCTGCTCGCGACCGGTCTGTACCTGTGGGGAAATACACTTCGCGCCACGCTCGCGCTCCCGCGCATCCAGTTCGACAACGAAGAGGCGGCGCTTCTCTACCAGTCACAGCGCTTGCACTCCGGCGAAACGATTTACCGGACGCCACAAGCCATGATGGCAGCGCCGAATGTCTATCCCCCCGTTTACTTCATGCTGACTGCTCCATTCACCTCGCCGGACGCCACATCACTCGCCCCAGGGCGCGTGCTTTCGGCCATCAGTTTTATCCTCATTCTCATCCTTGTTTTTACGGCGACACTTGGCAAACCCTTCCGACGAATGACACGATTCGACTTCGCCGCTGGTCTCGTCGCGGCAGGCCTTATCACACTGACATATGAGGCCTTGCGCTGGAGTTTTTTCTATCGCGTTGACATGTTGGCCATCGCCCTATCACTGGCGGGGCTTGTCATCCTGACCACAAGCAGACAACGGCCCGGCACGACGCGCATCGTCTGTTCGCTGATACTGCTGACGGCCGGGTTCTACACCAAGCAAACCATGCTCGCCGCACCACTGACCGCATGCATCTTCCTCTTGCTGCGCGACCGCCGCACGGGCATTCGGTTCGCTTGCGCGTTTGGAGCGCTCTGCCTCACGCTATTTTGCGTTCTGTATGTGCTTACCGACGGCAACTACCTCCGCCTGACAATCAGCGCCAATGTCAACAAATTCGTTTTTCATGACGTCATCATCTGGCTGAAACACCTGTGGTTTTTCTATCACTACTGGCTCATTGTGGCGGGCCTCCTGTTTATCATGGCCATCATCAACCGGCGACATCTGTTCCACAGCCCATGGCCGGTCTACCTGATTGCCACACTGCCCGGACTTGTTGCGATCGGCAAACTTGGGTCTGCGGAAAACTACCTCATCGAACCTCTGATTGCGCTTGCGATTTGCACAGCCGTGGCACTCAAGACGCTGTATCGTCGGCAGACACAATGGTTGCTTATAGTGCCACTTGCCCTGCTTTTGCTCTATGCTGCGACACAATCCATGCGGTTAGGCAAACGCATTGCTCCCTTGGCGCTGCCGTCAGAACATGGACTCGCGGAGTGGAACGACCTTGCCGCACGCATCCGTTACGAAAGCACCCACGGCAACATCACATGGTGCGAGCCGGCATTACTCAATTTGCAATCCGGTCAACCGATTTATTATCAGCCATTTATCATGAGCGAGCTGACACGTCAAAAACAATACGACAGCAACGATTTTATCAACGCCATCAGTAAGCAGAAATTCTCGCTCCTTGTCACGTTATGCGACATCAACAAGGCGCCGGACAGCACAACATATCTCGATGAAACGATTCAAGCCATCGCACGAAACTACACTTTCGAATACTCGATTGGGTATCCGGAGACAATGCTTGGACCACTCAAAACGCTTTATGTTTACAGAGCCAACCGCCGCTAACCTCAGCGGCCGTTCAGTTACTCCTCGTCCAAGCTCTTCAAAACTTCCATATACTTCGCGTATTTTTCGACGAGCGGTTTCATGTCTGGATGCGTGTTATTCGCGACACAATCCAAAACGAAATTCGTATTCTGGTAAAGCAAAATCGCCGCCTCATTCTGCTTGGGATTCAGCATATTACGTGTGAACTCCCTGAAGCGCTTCGTCTGGTCATTCAGAAGTCGCACATCCGGCTCAATCTTCTTCCAGCTGTTCGCGTTCACAGATTCCTTCAAGCTCTCAAACGTCGTCTTCATCTGTTCCATCAACGCAAACGCCCGCAAATCCTCGCGAGAGTTTCCGGCTGGACGTTTTTCTTCCACTTGCTCTAGCGTATACTCTAGAGTCTCATTTCCCTCGGGGATACGTTTGGTCTCGAACAGAACCGTGACCGGTGGTGTGACCTCTTTAGGCAGTTTGGCAACCAATTCATTACGATACATTCTGGTAGCCATAGGAATTGAAGTGATGTCATTGTCCGGCAACGAAATCCAGACTTCGCCATAATTGATGCCCGACGAAGTATTGGGGTCAACCGGACGATACAAGCGAATTTCATTCTTCGCTGTCAACAGCATATCACCCACCAAGCCCGGGCTCAACGGCAACCAACCATGCTTAACACAAAGAGGTGTCTCCAACGGCTTTCTCTTTCTGACCTTCTTCGCCACCTTCGTATCCGTCGTGGCATTAGCGCTATCCATCGTTTCGGAACTTGTGGTAGTCGTTTCCGTCGTACTGTCATCTAGAGCAACGGTGTCAGTCGTTTCATACTCAATAACAGCCGTCGTACTTGTTTCGAACGAATCTCCTGCCGTACTTGCCGGATGTACCGGACTCTTCTTGCAGCCACCAAACATCAAAGCATAAACACACAATAAGCCAACGATTAGTCCATAATGTTTTAGCATTTCAACCATCTCCCGTTTTAGGATTTCTAATAAATCTCTTGAAATATATTACGCCGAGAAAGCAATTATGATTTATTTCAATGATTGAGAAACCATTGTCAGAGTAGTGATTCAGTTGATTAGATACAAATTTGGATTGAGGGATAATGGCTTTCTATATTAAACAGTTGTATGTCAATGGCACATCTTGCGGATACTATTCCATTAGGGAACTCGAACGTTGTGCCTGTAAGTCTGTGCAACACTTGCCTTTCACGCTGCGAATTCTTTTGGAGAATTTGCTTCGCAACAATACACTGCAAGGGACAAATGATGCAGCCATTGAAACCATCAGCGCATGGAATCCAAACGCCTCCGAGCAAAAGGAAATCGCGTTCACTCCGGCACGTGTCATTCTGCAAGACTTCACCGGAGTCCCCTGCATCGCCGACCTCGCAGCCATGCGCGACGCCGTTGCCAAAGTCGGCGGCGACCCGCAGACCATCAACCCCGTCCAACCAGCAGACCTCGTCATCGACCATTCAATCCAGGTCGATTCGACAGCCTGTGATTGTGCAATCGCGAATAACATGAAAATGGAATTCGACCGCAACCACGAACGCTACGCATTCTTGCGATGGGGGCAACAGGCGTTTTCGAACTTCCGTGTCGTCCCGCCCGGCAATGGAATCATTCATCAGATTAATGTCGAGCATCTGGCAAGCGTTGTAAAACTCAACGAAAAAAACATCGCTCTTTTTGACACGGTTGTCGGGACTGACAGTCACACACCGATGGTGAACGGACTGGGAGTCCTCGGATGGGGCGTCGGCGGAATCGAAGCCGAAGCGGCCATGCTCGGACAACCGGTGACCATGCTTCTGCCTCAAGTCGTCGGCGTACACATCAGCGGGAAACTGCCTGTCGGAACGACAGCGACTGACCTTGTGCTGACTTTGGTGCAACAACTGCGCAAACACGGAGTGGTCGGCAAGTTCGTCGAATTCTTCGGGAAAGGCCTCGACGCGCTCAGCGTCCCCGAACGATGCGTCATCAGCAACATGACACCCGAACACGGAGCCACATGCGGATACTTCCCTGTCGATGCGCAGACCATCGAGTACCTCGCACTCACAGGAAGACCACAAGAACAACTCACACGCATTGAGGAGTACTGCAAGACACAAGGAACATGGCGCGAAACGGACAGTGACACGAACAACCCGCAGATTCGCTATTCGCAAGTTATCGAGTTCAACCTCGCAGACATCGTCCCTTGCATTGCTGGACCCAAACGCCCACAGGATCGCATTGCGCTTTCCGACATCAAAAGCGCATGGCAAACCATCGCAAAGGATAATGATATTCTGAATTCCTCTGCCGATGCAGACCAAAATAACAAACTTCAAAATGGGTCGGTCGTCATCGCGGCCATCACAAGTTGCACGAATACAGCGGCACCATCGCTGATGCTCGGAGCCGGACTGTTCGCGAAAAAAGCCGTTGAGCTTGGTCTAAAAACCAAACCATGGGTCAAAACAAGTTTAGCGCCCGGCAGCCATGTCGTCACTGATTATCTTCGCGCGGCAGGACTACTGCCATATCTCGAACAACTTGGGTTCAACGTCATCGGATACGGATGTACAACATGCATTGGCAACAGCGGCCCACTCGCGCCGGAAATCGCCAAGGCAATCGATGACGAAAAACTGTTTGTCTGTTCCGTACTGTCCGGCAACCGTAATTTCGAAGGGCGCATCAATTCACGTTGCAAAGCGAACTGGCTCGTCTCCCCCGCGCTTGTCATCATGTACGCAATCAAGGGGACAATCGACTTTGACCCGACAACGGAACCCATCGGATTCACCCCTGACAACAAACCCGTGATGCTCGCAGACCTGTGGCCAGCCGATGACGAAATCAAAACTCTCGCTCAAAAAATCATCACGCCGATGATGTTTAGCGAAACCTACAAACAAGTGTTTGATGGAACAAAAGAATGGGAAGATTTGCCCATTCCAACCGGCGATCAATTTGCGTGGAATACGGATTCTACCTATATCAAGGAACCGCCGTTCGTTGAAAACTTCCAGATTCAACCACCGCCAACACCGACAATCACAGGCGCTCGCTGTTTGGCTGTTGTCGGCGACTCTGTGACAACGGACCACATTTCGCCCGCGGGGAATATTGCTAAAGACAGCCCGGCAGCGAATTATCTCAGGGCTTGCGGCATCGAGGAGAAAGACTTCAATAGCTACGGCTCACGACGCGGAAATCACGAAGTCATGGCACGTGGCACTTTCGCGAACATTCGATTCCACAACCTGATGCTCAAAGGAACGGAGGGTGGGAAGGCCATCTACCTACCGACCGGAGAGATTATGTCAATCTATCAAGCAGCCATGCTGTATCAAAACGAGAAAACGCCACTCATCATCATCGCTGGGAAAGAATACGGCAGTGGCTCTTCGCGCGACTGGGCAGCGAAAGGTCCCGCACTACTCGGAATTAAAATGGTTCTCGCGGAAAGTTTCGAACGCATTCATCGCAGCAATCTGATTGGAATGGGAATCCTCCCGCTTCAATTTGAACCCGGCGAAAACGCACAAAACCTCGGACTGAACGGAACGGAAACTTTCAATGTCGAAAACTGTTTCGAGAAAGATAACTCTTTCCGCCGAAAAGTCAAGATTACGGCAACAGCTTGTGATGGAAAAGAAAAGTCATTCACAATGGTGGTTCGTCTCGACACACCAATCGAGCAACAGTACTATATCAATGGCGGCATTCTGCCCTATATGCTTAGGCAACTCCTATAGAACCAAAACCTCAGAACTACTTGAAGTCCTTGGGCGGAACAATGTCCGATGTTTTGATGCTAAGAGTTTTGCCACCCGTATCCGATTTGAGCATCAAAAACGATGGGATGGTCAGATTCCAGTGGATGGCGGCCGCGCGAATAATGAAGCAGACAAGTATGCCAACGATGCCGGCACAGTGTACGCTGAAACCCCATGATAAAAGACACGCGTCGGCGATGCATCCGAGTAGAATCGGATTGGCATACAACTCGCGACGCATCAGCAGATTCACGCGCCCGGCCACAACATCGCGGATGATACTGCCACCAATAGAGGTAATCACGCCCATGAAAATCGGCACCAAAGGCACACCGATATTCAACGCCCAAGTCTTGTGCAGCGCTTGTACCGAAAACAACGCGACGCCCAGTCCGTCCAAGTAGAGCATCAGCAAATAAGAGGATGATTTACTGAAAACTCGGAAGAACAAAAACGCAGCAAACGACCCACCCAACGCCGTATAGACATAAAGTAAATCGTTCGTCCAAAACACGGGAACATCAAGAATCAAATCACGAATCGTTCCGCCACCTAACGCTGTGATGAAGCCAAGAAACAGCACCCCAAACAAATCAGTCCCTTTGTGTGAGATAGCAAGAACGGCCGTAACGCCAAACACGACAACTGCTATCTGCGATATGATATATTCAAAAACCATCCTGACTTCCCTGTACCAACCAAATTCACTTTATACTACAGACAACAAGTCGCTGACATCATGAACATTTGGGTAAATAAAAACGGTCATTCGCCGAAACGAATGACCGTCTTTGTTCTCGGGAGAGAAATCACAATTATGCTGTTCGGTTGCCTACATTTTCGACTGCCCGCGTCTCGCGCAAGACTGTCACTTTGATAGGACCGGGGAAATCAATCTCTTGCTCTATCCGCTTTGCGACATCTCGAGCCATGAGAATCGCGTGATTATCGTCAACTATTTCTGGTTTAACCATAATGCGCAATTCACGACCGGCTTGCATTGCATAACTCTTATCCACGCCTTCACAACTCGTAGCAATTTCTTCAAGTTTTTCCATTCGCTTGATATAACTCTCCAAGGTCTCGCGACGTGCTCCGGGACGCGCTGCGCTGATGGCATCGGCGGCCTGGACCAAAACAGCTACGATAGTTTTGGGTTCTACTTCATTGTGGTGAGCCTCGACAGCATGACAAACCGCCGTGCTCTCACCGTATTTCTTACACAGTTCTGCCCCCAAAAGAGCATGGGGACCTTCTTGTTCCTGACTTACAGCCTTGCCGATATCATGCAAAAACGCCGCACGCTTCGCCAATTTACTGTCAACTCCAAGTTCTGCAGCCATGTGACTTGCCAAGGTTGCAACCTCTTGAAGATGTGCCAGAACATTCTGCCCATAGCTTGTCCGAAACTTCAGTTTGCCCAACAGTTTGATAAGTTCCGGGTTTAAATCATGAAAACCCATATCCAGAGCGGCCTTTTCGCCTTCTTGGCGCAAGTGTTCCATAAACTCTTTTTCGGTCTTCTTGACAACTTCTTCGATACGTGCCGGTTGAATCCGACCATCCATCAGCAGTCTCTCAATCGAAAGACGAGCTATTTCGCGCCGAATTGGCTCGTAACAACTCAAAACGATTGCTTCCGGAGTATCATCAATGATAAGATTCACGCCTGTAGCGGCTTCGAGCGAGCGGATATTCCGACCCTCTTTGCCGATTATTCGACCCTTCATCTCATCTGACGGTAATGGTAAAACCGTCACGGCACTCTCCGAAATATGCTCGGTCGCTGTTCGCTGAATTGCTAGCGCCAAAATCTGACGGGCTTTTTTGTCCGCTGACTCACGCGTGTCGGCCTCGGCACGACGCAAGATATTTGCAGATTCGGCCTGAACAGTCTTTTCCAACTGTTTCAGCAACAGATCCTTTGCTTCCTCCGGAGTCATTCCGCATATTTTTTCTGCTTTTTGCTGAAGCGAAACTTCAAGCTCAGATATTTGTTTCTCACGTCTATCTAGAGAGCCAAGACGTTGATCTACAATTTGTTCCTTCTCGGCAACGGCCTTCGCTTGCTTAGTCGCTTGGTCAAGCTTCTGTTCAAGTTGGCGTTCCTTCTGAAGCTCTTTGTTCTTCAAAGAATCCAGCTCACTACGCTTACGCTGGAGCTCCTTTTCATGACGCTGAGTGCTGTGAAAGATATTCTTCTCACCGCGTAGCTCCGCGTCCTTCAAAATTGTTTCGGATTCCCTTTTAGCTTCTTCAATGATAAGTTGGGCTTGTTCCTGGGCAGATTTGAACTGTGCTCCTAATTGTTGTTTCATAAACCAATAAATCACACCCGATACCGCTGTAATACCTACTACAGCAATCGTCCCGGGAATGACAAAGGTTTGTACATACTCTCCTAGCATAAGGAGCGTTCACCTCCGTTTATTGTGTCAAAGATCATCGTGACTTGTGGTAATTTCTTTACTAAAGCCGTCACATTATACAACAAAAAGGGTAAAAATAGTCAACAAATAATAGTGCCATCTTGTTAAAATTCATGAAAAACATTTCTTTAGGTTTAACAGTTTCTTCGCATCAACAGAAATCAAGCGGAGGTGACATCGTAAACGGCGAAACTCTATCGCAAATATTTCACAGGACTATCAGGTAATATTCTCAAACAAAAATAACACCAAGAGATTCTCGTATGCAACTGACAAAACAAGAACAACAAGCGATTTTCGACGCAAAAGCGGGAGCATCGGTCAACATTGCTCAACTGACCATGGACGCACCTGTCATCCCACTCAAAATGACCGCCGGAGGTCCTCCTCTTCTTCTCTCTGACGACCCCGAATATATTCGTCTTCCTCAGGCTGGAGCCATGCGCGAGACCCTAAGACCGGGCATCTTCAGGCTCTACTCCTACCATGTCAACGCAATCAAAGGGCAACAAACACGCATCACGAACGTGATTGAGAATCTCGGCGACAAACCGATGACCGTTCGCCTGTTGCGTCAGGCCTTCCCCAAACCGGACAACGAGTATAATCTGGTCGGATGCGAGGGGCTCAAGCAGTATTGGACATCCACCCCGGAAGAACAGGGACGCATCGTCGCCCCCGGACAATCAATCGCCATCGACCCCAAGATGGAAAACACGCTCATCAGCTATGACGACTTATCACACGGATTTTATGAAATTTTCATCGACCAGCCCGCACGCATCACCACACTGCAAACAACGTCCGATAAGTCTGGCCCGGACGCCAATAAGCAAATTCACGAACTGCAACCCATTCCGGCCGAAAACAACAACGCCGGACGCGGATTTTTCCCGTTCAGCGAGTACGAAGTCACGACACCCGACGCATACGTCATGGACACTGCCAATGGAGCCGTCCAAATCGTCATCGCCGACGGCATCACAGACCGCTGGATTACGGGATGGAGCAGCGATTTGGATAAACCGACAATCCTTGCAGGCAACTACGGCGTCATGTACAACATGACCATCCAACGCAAACACAGCGATGGACGGGCATGGGCGCTCATCACATGGAACCAGAGAGCCGAAGACCAATGGTGTGGCGGCATCGCAATGGCCATCATGGTGAACGGAGAACTCATCACCATTCCAAGCGACTGCGTCAAGATTGGGCATGCCCCACAGGCAAGCGTCATCAAGGTTTTTGAGCCATCAGAAGAACCAATCAAACTGGTTTTTTCGCCGCCGGGGGCATCATGCCTACCCATACCCCTCATTTTTGTCCCAATCGAGAAATAATTATAACCTTTGCAAGTGTAATTTCTCCTTGACATTTGTATATATGTTAGGTTATATTGGGACTATAAACAAACTATTTAAGGGCAGAAAACAACTGATTATGAGCATGTCATTGAAATTATTCGCTGTTGGAACACTAACAACAATCGTGATGATGAGCACCTGCAATACGTCTTTTGCCGGTGGGGAATGCCCTCCGCCACCATCAAAGCAAGTTGTCGACGTCCCGGTTATGCCGCAACAACAGGGATACATTTGCCGCGACTGGCCCATCCCAACACCGCGCAGATATGTCGGATTCGGTGCTAAACTCAATCCATTCTACACCCCGACCTATACGTACCCATCGGAAAGAGTATACGAAGGAGACAATCCTAAGTATTATCCTTTCTTTTTGCCGCGTAAATGGGCTAACTACAAAAGCGCCCCAGTATACTACAAGGGCGATTACGGTTACAAGAGCCGCAGCAACCACTATTGGGATTCCTATGACGAGTGGGAACTGGAAAAAAGCGAACAGCGTCAGTAGTTTTTCACTCATTACTTCATTTTTTGTATTTTAGCATTGACAAGTTACCCATTTTTATGCTATAAGTGGGATTGATTGGTCAATCTGTAAGTTTATTACAATCGGGCTTAACACAGACACAGAAAGATATAGTCGCACAGACATGGGTAAAAATAAGAAAGCGCCGGAAAAATCTCCAAAAAAATCAAATTCTAACGATGAGTTGGCGGCACCACGCTTCTTGGAACGCTCCGAAGAAAAGGAAATTATCGGACGAGTGCAAAAAGGAGATGTCAACGCATTTACCATTTTGGTTGACGCGTACAAACAAAAGGCATATTACACCGCATATGGATTTGTAAATAATCACGAAGACGCTCTGGATCTGTCACAAGATGCTTTCATCAAAGCATTCAAAGCAATCAAGACATTCGACCTAAAAGCGCCATTCTTTCCGTGGTTCTACAAAATCATCAAGAATCATTGCCTGAACCACATCAAGAAAAACAAACGTTTCGAGCATCAGTCTATCGAAGAACAGGCCGAAGACCAGTTCATCCAATACCCTGACACTAAACCGCTGCCTGATGATCTATACCAAATGTCTGACATGAATCTAAGACTCTGGAAAGCAATCGAAACGCTTAAGCCTGATTTCAGAGAAATTATCACACTTAAACACTATCACGGGTTGTCTTATAAGGAAATTGCTGAAGCACTCAACATCCCCATCGGGACTGTCATGAGCCGCCTGTTCAACGCAAGACAAGAACTTAAAGACATCGTCGAAAAAGATGAAATCCCTCCCAATCAAGAGCAATAAAGCAAAGTCATAAAGATGAAGAAAAAAACACCTGCGAAAAGCTCGCCGGACCCGAAAAAAAGAAAACAGGCTGCAAAACCTACGCTTCAGAAAACAGCAAAGAAAGCTACGCTGACTGTCGCTAAAAGGAAAACGACTCAACCCAAACCAGCCGCAAAGAAGAAGGTAACGACAGCCGTTGCCAAGACTGTCAAAAAACAAACGAAGACAGCTGTCGCCAAGAAAGCAATCGTTGCCCCGAAGAAAGCAACCAAGCCAGCTAAGCCGGTGAAAGTCGCCCCAAAGAAAGCGGCAAAGCCCGTTGCGGTCAAGTCTTCGAAAAAGCAAGCACCGAAAGCAAAAGCGTCCGTTAAGAAAGCTGTTGTCCCGAAGAAACAGATAGCAACACCTGCTCCAAAGAAAACACCCATCGCAAAAGCTAAAGTGACGAAGGTCACCAAAGCAATCAAGCCTTCCAAAGTCACTCGGGCAATGAAACCCGCTGCAAAACCGGTGAAACCGGCACCAAAGATTGTCGAAAAAAAGGCTGGCAAGCCAAAGGCCGCAAAGAATGTTGTTACTGATTCATTGTTGGGCAAAACGGACGAAGAGCTTAAGAAGAACATCAAGATTGAGCCAGTTGACCTTGACCCGAAGCCAATGGCGGAAATACTGATTTCTGTCCTTGTACCGGCCAAAAAGAAAAGAGTTGTTGGCAGACCTCGTAAGAAAGCTCCCAAGCAGCCTAAGTCGACTGAGCCGGAGACACCTCAGTTCCTGACCACTATTCAGGAAAAGTCCATCATCAAAAAAGTGCAGGACGGCGAGGTTGGAGCATTCGAGCAATTAGTCAATGCCTATAAACAAAAAGCGTTCTATGTTGCGCTGAACCTTGTCAAAAACCACGAAGACGCGTTGGATTTGGCGCAAGATGCATTTGTTAAGGCATTCAAGGCCATTAAGTCTTTCGACCTAGAGGCCACGTTTTTTCCGTGGTTCTACAAGATCATCCGTAATCACTGCCTGAACCACATCAAAAAGAATCAACGCATTCGCAATGATTCGCTTCAGGAAATCGAAGAGGAAACATATCAGCAGTTCCAAGACACCAAGCCCAAGCCGCGTGACCAGTATCATACGGATGAAACTTGCAACTTGCTGTGGAACTCGATTGAAAGACTTAAACCGGACTTCCGCGAAATTATCACACTCAAGCATTTTCACAACTTATCATACAAGGAAATTGCTGAAGCTCTTAACATCCCCATCGGGACTGTCATGAGTCGCCTGTTCAACGCGCGACAAGAATTGCGTGACTTGGTGAGACGCGCAGAATCATAAGACTCTGCCACATACGATAAAAAAAGAGGCTTCCTTATCAAACGATGATGAAGCCTCTTTTGCAACTATGGAGTAGCTCGAACCAGCGTCTCGCAGATTCGATCTTCGACAGCCCGTGCCCCACTGCGACTGGCCTTGTTGACCAGTATCGCAAACACATAGGTTTGCTTCTCGCTGGCTTGCACATAACCCGACAAAGTCACCACGCCATTAATCGTACCGGTCTTGGCAATAATCCGTCCCGGATACCCTTGCATACGGCTCTTCAATGTCCCATCAATGCCGCTTTTGGGCAACGTATTATAGAAAACACTAAAGCTCGGCTGAGACACCATATAGGTCAGCAATTGCACAAGCTGATGCGGGCTAACCCGATTAGCTTCGCTCAGACCGCAACCATCCGCGCCATAAAAACCGGTAATATCTACGCCCGCGCGTTTTAAGAAGTTTCGCTCAATAACGCGTGAAGTCGCGTAACCGGCCTTACCGCCCTTGACAGCGCCAATGCTGACATAAATCTGTTCGGCCAAATGGTTCTCACTGTGTTTGTTCATCACGGTCAAAATATCCGATAACGCCGGCGACTGATAGTAAGCAACCACGTTCTCACGCGACGGAGTGCATATACGCCGACGCTCGATTGTCAGAGTCCCATCAAAATCGATGCCTGACTTCTTGAGTAGACTGCGGAAGACAGCCGCCGCATACAAAGAGGGATTGTCGGACGGCAACGTCAACGCCTTGACCGAATTCACATTGCCCATCAATTGGATTCGGTTATCTGTCCCACGTTTGACTTTGAAAGCCGAGCCTTTGCCCGTAACAGTCTTGTTGATAATCGGATACCCCTGAGCATCAGGTCGGAACTCCACAATGCCCGGCTGCCCCGGTGCTCCCGGTTTGACAACGACTTCCATCAAATTCTCTTTCACAGTCAGCGGGCTTGGGAAGTTCGCATAAGTATCATTCAGCATACGCGATGGCCAATCCGGCTTCAAGCCGCCCATATCCCAATCAGAACAATCAATCTTCAGACCGCCTTTGATGTGGCGTATTCCCTGCTGCTTAACCTTATCAACCCAGTCACGATAAACCCAGTCCGGCGCGGTTTTGCGAAACAGCAATGACGAAAAAGTCGGATCGCCCTGTGGCAGAATCACCAAGTCTCCGTTGAGTGTCCCATCCGAAGAAACCGAACCTGTCTTCATCAAGTAGGTTTGATAGCGGAAATCCGGACCAAGCTGATCCAGAGCCAGGCAGGTCGTCATCACTTTACGCACGGACGCCGGGATGAACCCACGATTGGCATTATTGTTCTGATACAACACCTTGCCATTTTCGAGCCGCGCAACCTCCACTCCAAATATACCGGCATTACGGTTATCCCGTAGAATTCGTTCTATTGCAGTAGGAATATCAGCCTCGGTGACAGGCGTCGGTGCCGGCGTGGGAGTCGCCTCTTTCTTGGCTTTTTTCTTGGTAGACGATTTCCTAGAAGAAGTCGTCTTACTCTTGCTTTTCTTTTCAGTCGACGATGCTGTCGCCTTCTTCTTAGCTGTGGGTGCAGCTTGCACTGGCAATGTAGCAAAACAGCATAAGACAGCGCACAACACCAAAAGAGTGGTTTTAAGTATGTTTTTCATAATCAGTTTTAACTATACAGATTCCAACTAAATGGTTTGTAAAAGAAAACAACGAAGCCTCATAAAAGGTTCGTTGTTTTTCTATAATTAATCCTCGACTTTCAATCAGCCTTGAGGGAAAATCTCGCTCATATCGAGTTGATGCGTGCGCAGCCAACGACGCATTTCAGTGCGATCCAGACGATACTTCTCGCCGCCGCTCATCTCTTGCAAGAACGGAAGTGAACGCATCCACGCATCCCACTTTCTGCGGTCAGCAGTTGTGCCCCAGACTTGTTCGACAAGTGAGAGCATATCGGAAGCCGGAATCACCGAACGGAAGAAGTCGAACAATATCTCCGTGCGCAAAGCTTCTTCTTTCAGAATGCTCAAAAGCTGTTTCGTTATCTGTTCATGGTCAAAAGCTAAAATAGGATGTTTCTTGACCGGATGATAATCTGCTTCAATCGAATCAATCATCGGCTTCAATTCCTCGACACGTTTGCCGGTTTTCTCATCAACCAGCAGAGGAATTGCACCCAGATAAAACACCGAAATAGAACGTCCACGCGCATCTTTTTTCAGTGGGCCAACTGTCATAATCTGCTTCAGCCGGATAGAACCCGTTTTGCCCAAGCCTGTCTGCTCCTTCAGCTCACGCAAAACGCCTGCCTCAAGAACCTCGTCATTCTTCAGATAACCACCGGGGAACGCACACAAACCGCCATAAGGCTCATCAGCACTGCGAATAAGAACGAATTTCAGTTGCTGTTCTTCAAAAGCAAACATTACTACGTAAACGATTACTTTGATATCTTGATCTTGACCAAGCTTTGCGGTCTTTGTGGTGGAGCCGGCTTTTTTAGCGGGAAGAGTTTTCTTCCCAGCCATCGACTTCTTGGGTATTACCATTAATTTTGTACTCCCAGTCATTTTGGAAATATTTATATAGTAGTACCATTTTTGCTTAAAAAAATGCAATATAAAGACAGTTATGTACAATTATAACAGCGTTTCTATTATCACTTTTTGTTTTTTTGTATATTTATTGTGGGCAATAAACCGCTATACTTTGCCCCTTTTGACGAATTCAATATCTATATCATACTATTATAATATGATTAGGCAGGTAACTGCTGTTATCTGCATAACATTATGGGGAGTTTTATAGATGACGATCACTGCTTTAGACAATCATCTCGGCCAACAATTGGTTGCCAATGGAAAACTGTCAGAAGATGATCTTGAAATGGCAAAACGCGAATCGCATAAAACAGGGGAATCGCTACAATCCGCGCTTGTCAAACTAGGCGTAACAGACGAAGAAGATATTCTCAAAGTACTGGCATCATTGCTCAATCTTAAGTATGTCAAAATCAGCGACATGACCATTCCGCGTGAAGTCATTGAGCGTGTCCCAGCAAAGTTAGTCACGCACTATCACATCGTCCCTATTGAAACAGACCCGTACACCCTCTACGTCGCCACGACAGATCCAAACAATGTACACGACTTTGACGACTTGGGTCTGCTGCTTAAAACGGAAATTGAACCCATCGTCAGCTCGACCAAAGAAATCGATGACGCCATCAAGCGCTACTATGGTATTGGAGCGTCGACAATTGAAGAACTGATTGACGAACAAGGAACCGACACCACGAACATGCCCATCGGTAGTGATGTCACTGACTTGGACGAGATGGCTGAAGACGCATCAATCGTTCGATTCGTCAACCAAATCATTCAGGAGGCCATGCGCGACCGCGCGACAGATATCCATGTGGAGCCTCTAGAAAAGGAACTGCGTGTCCGCTACCGCATCGATGGTATGCTCTACGAGGCCAACATCCCTGCGTCAATCCGCCGATTCCAGAGCGCGATTATCAGCCGTATTAAAATTTGGGCAAACCTTGACATCGCCGAACGACGCCTGCCACAAGATGGTAAAATCGTCACCAAGATGGGCGAAAAGGAATTCGACCTTCGTGTCAGCACACTGCCAACCCCCTACGGCGAATCAATCGTTATTCGTATCCTCTCGCGCGACAGTGAGTTCGTCACTCTCGAAAAGCTCGGATTAGATTCGTACAACGCCGGCATCATGCGTTCCATGATTCACAAACCTCACGGAATTCTCTTCGTCACCGGCCCCACAGGATCCGGCAAGAGTACAACGCTTTACGCTGTTCTGAACGAAATCAATCAGGTCGACCGTAAAATCCTTACCGTTGAGGACCCTATCGAATATCGTATTCAGGGCGTCACTCAGGTACAGGTCAACCCACAGATTGATCTGACGTTCGCTCGCGTCTTGCGCACAATGTTGCGTCAGGACCCTGATGTTATCATGGTCGGTGAAACGCGTGATACCGAAACAGCCGAAGCCGCGACACGTGCGGCTCTGACAGGTCACCTTGTGTTCAGCACACTTCACACAAACGATGCAGCCGGTGCTGTGACACGTTTGATTGATATGGGCATTGAACCATTCTTGGTCGCAAGCTCCGTTGAAGGACTCATCGCACAGCGTCTCGTTCGCTTGCTCTGCCCCGAGTGCAAAGCAAAGTTCAACCCACCGGAAGAACTTCTCAAGCACCTGAAAGCCAACGGCCTTGAAACGGATGGATTCCCATACTTCAAACCGGTCGGTTGCGAGCGTTGCAGATTTACAGGATTCAAAGGCAGAACTGCTATTTACGAAATCATTCGTCTCGACGAAGACATCAAGCGTCTGGTCATTGATCGTCAACCCTCGACAGCAATCAAGAAACAGGCACTCAAGGCGGGACTGAGAACAATCCGCGAGGATGGGTGGATCAAGGTAACAGAAGGAAGAACAACCGTTGACGAAGTCTTGCGTGTGACCATGGAAGACGAACTCGGAACCGCAAGAATGCAAGACGAGTAGGATGAGATTCTGAGAAAAACCAAGTATGGCTATTTTTTACTATAAAGCAAAATCATCCAACGGTGCCCTCGAAACAGGTCAAATCGACGGCGAAACGATTCAACAGGCAACCGCTAAAATACAGGCAAAGGGGCTTTTCCCTCTGCTTGTTCAGACAGAGGACGACTTCAAAAACGCGTCGGGCGGACTTGCCTCAACGACAATCAAAGTCCGTAAGCGCATTCGCATCGACGATATCGCGACGTTCAACCGTCAGCTTGCCGACCTGATAGGATCTGGCATTCCTCTTGTCAAAGCATTGAATGTTCTGCAAACACAAACAGCCAACCCAAGTCTGACAGCGATTATCGCGCAAGTCTCGTCCGATGTTTCCGGGGGTGATTCACTTGCGGATGCAATGGCGAAACACCCAACGGTTTTCTCAAAACTTTTTGTCGCCATGGTGCGTTCCGGTGAGGCTGGTGGTATGTTGGACAAAGTTCTGGAACGCCTCGCGGACTTCACAGAGCGTGACGCGGAAACACGCGCAAAGCTCAAGGCCGCCCTCGCTTACCCTGTGTTCTTGGTCGTCGCCGGTTCGGGCGCCATCCTCATTCTGATGACATGGGTGATGCCGAAAATTCTGGATGTATACAAGCAGACAGAGCAGGCGCTCCCCGGTCCAACACAAGCACTCTTATCCATCAACGAATTCATTACGTCTTGGTGGTGGGCACTCATCATCCTTTTCGGAATCATCATCGGTGTCATTATAAATGCTCTCAAAAGGCCCGAAGGAAAAACGTTCATCGACAAGATTGTTATCAAGACACCGTTGTTTGGGTCGATTGTCACCAAGCAAGAAATCGCGAACTTTGCCAGAACTCTTGGTTCCTTGCTGCATAACGGTGTGAACATCATTGCGGCACTCGAAATCGTCCACGGCGTGCTCACCAACAAGGTCATCGCCGACGAAGTCAAACGCATCCCCGATTCCATCAAGCAGGGCGAAGGCGTTTCTGCCACGCTCAGCAAGGGACACATTTTCCCGCCTGTTGTCGTCAACATGATTGCAATCGGAGAAGAAACCGGACGACTGGACGAAGTGCTGGTCAAGATTGCGGCATCCAACGAGATGGAAGTCAACAGACAAATGAAAACGCTGACAAGCCTCATGGAACCGTTGATTCTCGTCATCATGGGTGGCATCGTCGGTTTCATCGTCATCGCCATGCTCATGCCTATCGTCGGGATGGATCCAACCTCGGGTGAATAGCATGCCGAGAATCACACAATACATCAGAGTACGCGCCAACAGGGCATTTACTCTCATCGAGATTCTCATCGTTGTCGTCATCATATCCATCATGATTGCGATTTCCTACCCGTCTGTCAGCAAACTGTACGAGGCAACAAAACGCAATTCCGTCGCGATGGAATTCATTGGTTTGTGCCGTTATGCGCGAACTCAAGCGATTGTCAAGCAGCACGATATCAATGTTTTTGTCGACCTAAAGAAGCACGAGTATTGGTGCGACTTGCGTGAAGACCTAGACCCAAAACAAGATCCGTCAAAGAAGTCAATCATTCGCGGAAGTTCAAAGTACTCGAACAAACGCAAGGGCAATAACATGGAGCAACGCCACACCCTCGACAAAGGGGTTAGCATTGCCGAAGTTAGCTCGGCCAAGAGTCAGGTCATTGACAAATCAATCGTCTCGATAGATTTCTATGCGGATGGCTCTGCGACTGCGGCTGTCGTTGTTTTCCAGACGGACAAAAACGGTGTCACGAATCAAATCGCCGTCGAGATTTTGCGACCATCCGGTGTCGCCCAGATTGTGACTAAACCAAAGGAGGAGGAGAATGAATAGACACGCGGCTCTCAAATCACGAAACAGCTTCGCGCTCCTCGAAGTTTTGGTTTCGGTTATGATTCTCTCCATCGCTTTGTCGACACTCATGCGGTCGTTCACAATATCCATGAATGTCGTCAAACGCAACGACATCATCACTCAAGGCTGCATACTGGGTGAGGCATTATTGCAAGACTTGGAAATGAATTCTCCCAAGAGTAAGAATTCGTCGGGAACTTTTGAGGATGACGGCTTCCCGCTCTATTCGTATGAAATCGCCTACGATGAAGAAGTCCCCCGCTACGGCAATCTGCCCAAAGGTGTACGACTGGAAGATCCTGTTCCAATCAGAAAAGTCAATGTCAAGATATACTATACCGCTCAGAACAGCAAAAAGACGGAGACCGTGACCTCTCTCGATTTGATTCTGCCGCCAATCGAAAGATGGCAATACGAGTCAAGATTCCTGAACGGACTTTTCATGGAAGACAGCATTCGCTCAAGCGGAAGACGGAGACGATAAAATGAATCTGCTCCATAAGTCTAAACATAGCGCTTTTACGCTGATTGAAGTTCTGCTCGCCGTGACGATTGCATCAATCGTCATGACCTCGGTCATGGCCACCTTCCACACTGCAATCAAGGCGTACCGCATGGGAATGGGACACAGCGAATCCGAACAGCGAGCGCGATACATCATGAACAAAATCGCCAGCGACTTGCGCAATTTGTTTTACCTCGACCCGAACTCCTACAACAAGTACAGACGGCAGATTGAGTCGCAAATTGAATCGCAGTTACAAACCGCACTCGAATCCGGCATGACGGAGAAGGAGTTCTACGAAACGCAGGATTTGCCGGAGCTTGGCCCCGAAGTCGATTTGAGTTTTTACGCGAACGACAGCGGCGAAGCGGATACCTTGAGCTTCATCGTCAATCAACACAATGTTCAGACCGATGATAAAATGCCGTGGAGTTTGGCAAGAGTCAAATACTTCCTCGAAGATGGCAAACTCAAACGCAGTATTGGCAATTGTTTTGCGATACCGACTGACGAACTCGGCAACGAAATCGTTTCGGAGAATGATGCGGAAGCTGATGTGCTGACCGAGAATGTCAAGGAGTTTGAACTCGAATTCGGGTACTGGTACGACGGAGACTGGATGGTTGCCAATTCGTGGGATTCCAATCTGCAAGTCTATCGCAACCCGTCCACGGAAGAAGAATCTGACTCGTATATCACGGATGCCTATGGCAACAAAGTCACGGAGAAAACAACGGCCGAACAAGTGTTGGGAAAGAACTCCGATGACGCGACATCGATGCAGAATCTGCCTGACGGCGTGCCCGCATGGATTAAATATACGTTGACCTTTACCGACCCGAAGATTCCCGAGAGAACACGAAAGTATATGCAGATTGTTCAGTTGTATCAATCGCAGGAAACGTTCATTCCTGAAATTGAAGACACGACAAACGCCGCAGGCTCATCCATCGCGCCAATAGGCACACTGTCCTCATCATCGAACTCCGGCTCTTCCTCCTCGGGCGGCAATATGTCCAACAGAAATAGTGGCAGACGCAGAGGCTCATCCGGATCAAACGCTTCCTCCGGTGGTGGGGGACGCAGAGGCCCCGGTGGCAATCAAGGCAATCGTCCTTCTGGTGGAAATCAAGGTGGCGGACGTGGCCCCGGCAGTGGCGGCGGACAGCCACCACAAGGGAGACGATAGCATGAACTATCCCTTCTTCAAACATACACAGCCTTGCAAAAACAGCAATCATAACAAAACAGGTATGGTAATGGTTTTTGTTTTGTGGATTGTTGTTCTACTTGGCGCGCTCGCGAGCACTCTCGCATGGGATGTGTTGGTCAACTCAAAACTCGCGTTGGCACAACGTGAACAACAAATCGCCTACAATTTGGCTCGCAGTGGAATTGCCCTCGCAATGACTCACCTCGCCAATGACCTTCTTGTCGAAGACCAAGAGAATCGTGGGAATCCCTATGACGCGTATAGTGATGTCTGGGCGCAACCGCCCGAAGAGAAAGACCTTGACAAAGGTGGCGTCAAAATGGGCAAGGGCATCATGAGTTATGAGATTACCGACGAAGAAAGCAAAATCAATATCAACAAAGCTAGCGCGCAACTCCTGCGAGCAATGCTTGAATTCTACGGATTGGACGAAACGGAAAGCGATGATTTAGCCAATGCCATTTGCGACTGGCGCGACTCGGACAATAACGTGTTGGGCGATGACGAATCAACAGGACTGACCGAGAACGAATATTACAGCTCGCTCTATGGACAGAAAATCAACAAGGATTTGGCAGACGAGGATTTGCTTTACCGGTGCCCCAATGAACCGTTCTTCACAATCGAGGAATTGATTGACGTCCAAGGGATGAGCGATGAGTTGTTCTGGGGGCCTGATGCCATAACAAAAGAGAGCGTCGAAATCGCAAAACGTTCACGCATCGCGAAAGGCAGATCCGTAGCATCACTCGGCCCCAAACGCCGTAGTCTGCGACGTGACAGCAGCCAACCAATGTGCGACATCATCACAGTGCAAGGCGAAGGCAACCTCAACATCAACACCGCAAGCGAAGAAGTTCTGACCATCGTGCTCTATGCGGCAAACAACCTCACGGACATGAACAGTGCGAAATCTCTGGCAAGAACAATCGTCAATTATCGCGGTGACAACAAAAGCAAACGGAAGAATCTGAGACCTGATGACGCATTCAAGAGTGCCGAAGATTTGTCCAAAATCAGCGGACTGGATAACGAGGATTTGGCGATTGTCAGCAACCTCAGTTCACTGGGAATTTCAATCGGTTTCAAGTCGAACATTTTCGCAATCACGGGAACAGGGCGTGTCGTCAAAGACAAGCGGCAATATCAAACTGAGAAATCAATCACCGCTATCGTCAAGAAAAATCTCGACGCCTACAATCCTGACGACGCACGACTGGCAAATCTCAACTTGACAACAGCGCGCAGCTCAAGGCGCAAGTCTGTCTCGGTAGGATCGAAGTCCAAGGCCGATGAAGATAACCTGATTCGCATTCCCGCAATCCGTGTGTTGCAGTGGATTGAATAAAAAAACGACAGCTCACAAAGTGAACCGTCGAAAAAACTGTTGTTATCGTGTCCTGTCCCTTATTTGACACCGCGCATATTGCAAAACTCCGGTTGGAATGGTTTGCCCTCGATAAACAACCCGGCATTATGAACAGTAATCGGCTGCGTCAGCTTCTTGGGTTCAACAACTCGTTTCCCCTCGGGATAACCATACTTCAAGTTCTTGGTGATTTCCAAGTTTCCTACGAAATAGTCAAGAGCATGCGAGTGTTCTTCGTTCTCTGTCATCGTGCTGAGGTATGGCCCCATCGAATCATAATCCAGAGAAGGAGCAGCAACCGGTGCAAGCGATGAACCAAGCGAAATGCGGTGATACCCGAAGAACGAGCCGGGAATGCGCATGAACAAGTTGGTATCGTTCAACCTATTGGCAAACAGGTCAGGAATATCCACGGTAGGTTTGCGTGCATTGACATAGCGCCCGGTCACTTGTGGGGTGTAACCGACTTCATAACCGTTGCGCATAACCGGCACTTGATATTCCGCGAGACGATGCACATCACCCGGAGCCGAAATAGCAACCGATGTACAGGTTGTGGCAAAAGCCAGAAGCATAAGTTTCATTGTTGTGTTCATCAAAAATTCCTTATATGTTGTCTTGGACTTTGACAAGTCGGATGGCGTCAATCGAAATGGTTTCGGTTTCAGAAGCAGGCAGACCCTTGGAGGTAACTGTTGCGATTTTCTTGCGGTCACCTTTCGTCAGATACACGCGACCAAGACTGTTCCACTGCTTACGCTGAGCCATGTTTGTCTGATCAATAACCTTGCTGATATCCATCGAATCCATGTGTAAAATGACGGGAACATTCTGTGAGCGATAAGGCGCCGGGCTGGGAATCCACCACATCTGTACCTCATACATACCACTCTCAGGAATCGTAACGTAATACGTTGCCGCGACATTATCTTCGCCTGTCACTTTGGCAATCTTTGCTTCACCTTTGTAAGCGCCCGGCACATCTAAGCTCGTATTCCAAGAAGTCGCGGAAGGCTGCAATTCCACATCGCCTTCCAAATCATCAACGATAATTTCATCGCCAACGGTAATGCCATCGCCCTTGTTCTTGCTGCTTGCGACAGTCTCCTCCAACGCTTCCTTCATCTTCTTGTAAGAAGGGTCATCAACAGGCATCAACTTCGACCCGGCATCTTTTGTTGCTTCGGATTCAGCGGGAGAATACGGCTGTTGCAAAACATCGGTTTCACTTGAATCGGTGGGATCATACTTGCCGACGACTTCCAATTCGGAATCCGCGTTCACCGGCCAATACATATGTCCATAAGGAAGTGTCAGATATAAACCACGACGAGCGCCTTGGTCAAAAACTTTACCCATCGACAATACGGGAGGATTCTTGCTCTCGGGTTCTCTATAACCTGTCGTCGTAAACGGCTTGGCATAGCGCGGACCACTCAGGGTAATGTCACCATAAGGAGCCGCATTCGGTACACCTTCGCACCAATTTTTCACACCGGCACTGACTGCAGGCTGCGGGAAAAGTGGGACGCAATAGGCACTGTTTGCTGCAGCTGCGGCCGAACCAACAAATCCACAATCAGTATCGCAAGGCACACGAACGGGAAGGTTTCCGCCGGCATAAACTGCCATGGGCATGTACGTGATAAGTCCAATTACTACTTGGGACAATAACTTCATTTTCTTCTGACTCCTACAAATAAGGGCACGATGTTCCTATGCGTAAACTACAACAAAACACCAAAGCATAATCTAATTTCTATACAATAGGTGTACCTAAATATTATAACATACCAAGTATGCCATGCAGGTAAATAAATGTCAAGAAAAAAAGATATGCGCGCTACTTTTGTTGTGCATTTTTTCCAACATTATCGCTATAATATGTTAGTTAATTATCCCAGCTGTTTTGGGGAAATATGGTTCTCTTTTATGACATCGAAATTTATTAAGTCAATTGTGCTCGCCGTAATGGTGTTTAGTATTGCTCCGGCATTACCTGTCTATGGTGCCAAAGCAGTCAAAACTGGCTATCTGCAAGACTATGCCCGTCTCGGACATGTCGGTGGTGTGCCTGTAGAACAAGTTTGGGTTGATCCTGATTTTGACATCAAGAATTTCTCAACTCTTTACATCACTCCCGTCCAAGTTGCACCGGGTGCAGCACAGGATGCGCAGAGTTTGGCTAATGCAAAAAAACTGTCCAAAATGATGCAAGCTCAGATGGTGTCATCGTTCAAAACAACCGAGATGTTTAATGTAGTCGCCGGGAATTCGTTCCTGAAAAAAGGCGACAAGAGTGTGCTTGTTCTGCAAACCCGTATCACGATTATCGATAACGGAAAAGGCTGGGTTCGTAATTTGATTGGATTCGGCGCAGGAGCCACAACTGTACAGCTCGAAGGTAAAGTCTTCGACGCCAGATACAAGAGAACATACATGGAGTTCGCGGATCGCCGCGTCAACCCCGGAAACAGATTCTTCGGCGGTAAAAAAAGCACTTGCGACGCAGAGTTTTTGCAGGGAATCGATTTGAAGAGAATCTCTCAGGCGCTCGTCGATTTGTTCGCCTACACAAAAGAGAATAGCCCTACATCTAAAAAGCCGCCGGTAACAAGAAGATTCTTCTAAACCCAGTTAACTCCGGTCGTCGAGTCTGAAGAAGGAGTTGCTGTATCATGGCTGTCGTCTTTATCATTTGATAAGGACGAATCTGCATTCTTTCATACGGGAGCAATCGAGGCTGCCGTTGCGCTGGCCAATGCCTGATTATCATGGAACTGAATAGCAAGAAGAGTAATATCATCGTGCTGCGAAATCCCATTCGCGAACTTATCAATCTCTTCAACAACCTTCGCAATCAAAGGTTCCGGAGACAAATCCTCATGCTCCAACATAAACTTCAGGAACACATCGCGACCAAACTCATCCCCTTCGCTGTTCTCAGCTTCCACAACACCGTCAGTGTATAGCAGCATCCCCATGCCCGGAGACAAAACGGTAGTCTTCTCTTCCAACACAGCTTGCAAATCTTCCGTCGGAACCATGCCAAGTGCAATGCCCGACGGCTCTTCCTGAATGATTTCCTGACCACCTTTGGAAAACTTCAGCAATGGCTCGTGACCCGCACGCACATAGCGGAAAATGCCTGTCGAAGTATCCAGAATACCATAGGTCGTCGTCACGAAAACATTTTCTTTTGTGTCCTCGTACAAACGGTCATTGCAACGCAACATGACCTCGAGCGGGTTGAGACGATTGCGGGACAGCACCCGAAGCGCCGAACGCGTCATTGCCATAACAAAAGCTCCCGGAATGCCCTTGCCGGAAACATCCGCAATCACTAGACCAAGATAACGTTTGTCATCATCCACCCAGAAAACATCGTAGTAATCGCCGCCAACTTCGCGAGCTGGACGCGAGAAAACAGCGACATCATAACCGGGGACATTGGGGCACTCATTCGGCAGTAGCATCTGTTGAAACTCATGCGCAAGACCAAGCTCTTTTTCCATCGTCTGACGAGCGACTTCTTCGGTCGCGGCTGTAGTAAAGAGACGAACCATCTCAACAGTCGAAGCAGCCTGTTCTGCAAGCGCAGTCAACAGACTCAAATCCTCCACGAGGAACTCGGCGGCTTCACGCATACTCTTGCCGGTATTCTGAATGCTCTCGGCCAGTTGGTCAGAAATGGACGAGCCCTTGACAACGGCAAGGACGCCCAAAACTCGTTTATCAAAAACCAGTGGAGCAACCATAATACTCGAGAAGGGAGACATATCAAGAGCTGTGCGAGGAATACGGGAATCTGAGGCCGGATCTGTCACAAGATAAGCTTTGCGTTTGCTGGCAGCTTCGCCAATCAAACCACTGCCTATCTCAATTTTCTCTCGCTTGATTTTTTCATAAAGATGTTTTTGCTTTGTCAAAACATAAGTCGTAAAAGGTTGCAACGGAGGAAACATTCCAAGAATGGAGCGGCAATGTAGAGCGCCATCATCATCGTTGATAAGATAGCATGCGCCACCATCAGCCTGAGTCATGTCCATAACAAACTGCACAATCACATCAAGGCTAGGGCCAAGCGACATATCACGTGACCGCAAAGGTTTGGCCATGTTGTTCAGATATTGGATTACCGCTTGACGCTCGCGCTGTGTCTGTTCCAAAACTGCATTGCTACTGCGAACCGCATGACGCAACCGCAAGCCCTGCCACAACAATGCCGCGCTGATAACCAATAAGATTATGTATAGAGCATGAAACAAAACATAAACTCCTCTATTGTTACTTACACCTCTAGTATAGTGCTGTTTTGGATAAAAACATTATGGAGTCGTCTTTTTTCCAAACTCAAGTCATCAGTAACTTTTCCCACGGTGACCTACCTAATACGCAAACCAGTCGCTGACACCTGCTTTTTCCGGAGCAATCAAACTCAAGCTATCGTTTTCCGTTTGTGCCACAATATACGGCAAGCCCACTTCATCCAACGCGAGTGTCGCGGCCACCCATGCGCCGTCACCACTGACGCACAACGGTTGGCTCTTCTCGCCCGTCTCACAATTCATGCAAACATACCAAATCTGAGAATCACCGTTTCGATCATCCGCCCAAACAATATGCAAACGACCGGCACTATCAAACTCTGCGTCGACTCTACGCTGCGTGACGCCCTCACGTGCATCGAGTGTGGACATCGTAAATGTTTCCGACGCTGTAGGCTTGCATGCCACCCTCATCTGCGAAGCCTCCTGCTCCTGCGAAGGCCACAGCACAACACTCATGCCTGTTGTCGGCGAAACGCGAATACAAGCCGGATCATAGTAGCTCACGTCCGAGGAGGCGACAACACTCGTCCGCGAAACGACACCGCTGGGTGTCACTTCCATGAACATTAAGTCAGTCATCCACGTTGTCCCTGTCCCCCAGACACACGCCACACCGCCATCCGCCATCAAACTAAAGTCACACTGAACATAGGCTTTCCCTGCATGTGTAGTCGCATTCGTCAACCGCGCTGAGGCCATGTCCAAAGGCGTCAACGGATTGTTGGCATTCACTTTAGCGAGAAAAATATCCGAAACCCACCCATTATAATGGAAGTCATACCAGTTGATATAAACAGTGTCCGGTGCACGGAACAAGACTTTGGGGCAATAAGCGTTATCGCCTTTGTGTTCCGCGACAGTCTGCGTCAGGCGTCGCTGGTCAATTATCTTAACACCATCGACGTCCGTCACAGTACCATAGAGTTCCGTGTTGTCAATATAGTTTCCGCTTGCGGTGCAATGACGGTGGTCATGCCACGCAATCCAAACCCGACCTCCGTCAAGGGCAGACAAACTTGGTTGACGAGCGCCTAATGTTGCAGGAAAACCTGCAATCAAATGCTCATCAGACCAACCTTTCTCACGACTCCACGCGCAATGATAAACACTGGATGGTGTCGCCGGAGTCACTGTTTCCGCACCGGACCACCATGTTAAGTGAAGACATCCGGACGTATCAAAGACAGTGTTGGAAACCGCTGATGCAGACAAATGAGCATTCGACTGAGAAGCTGAAACACTTAATGCTTCCGGTGGACGGAAGCTTACGCGAGGCAAAGAACTGTTTTGCGCAAAACCCGTTGTAACCGGAAGCATTGACAATACTGCAAACGTGATGATGATTGATTTGTTCATCATGCTACACTACCACAGAATCTGCCAATCGTCAACAGCGCTCAACGGTTCGAACTTGACCAATTCCTGCGTCTGTGTCGCGTAGTCCGGCGCCGTTGCATACAGCGAGCCGTCCGAATCAAGCACTATCGAAGCATTATAAAAGTCCGCCGCCGATTCCGCAATTTTCACACCATCAAAACCGAAAGCATAAATACGATTATTCGCGGAGAGAAACAGTCTATTCGCGGAGGCCGCCATATTGTTGCGAAAGATATTCGCACGCAGTGCGACCGGCTCAAACAGCTGTGTTCCATCGCTCAGGCTATAGCCGCACAACTTACCGGCACCCCAAGCGCCACCGGCAATATAAACCGCGTTTTCGGCAACCAACGGAGTGGTATCCGAGAACGGTGCGTCAACCTTCCATTTCAGTTGCCCATCAGTCGCGTTAGCACAAACAAGATTGCCTGTTACTCCGGCATAATCATAGGTCACGCCATAAATGCAATTGTCCGCATAAACCAAATCAGCCCAGAACAACGCAGATGTTTCCCATGCGCTACGCCATTTGATGTTACCTGTCGCGGCATCAAAACATTGAATCGCTCCCGTAAAACCATCCGAAGAATAAGGCGTGAAGACGACCGGTGTACCTGCCACGGTCACAGCCAAGGGAGAATTCAGTCCCGTACTGACATTCAGGGCCTGCCAGCGTGGAGCGCCTGTCGCCTTGTCATAGGCCAGCAACACGCTACCTGTACTCGAGTAATCACGCGTGTTGATGAACACCATATCATCATTGATCGCAGGCGAAGCGTTGACGACGGTAGCGCTAACACCTGGCAGCGTGAATGTTGTAACAGCATCAGCAATCGATGTTTGCCACTTGATGGTCCCATTCGCCATGGAAAGCGAATATAGCGTCGAACCTGTCGCAAAGAACAAACTCGATTGCGAATTGTCCGCGGTGATGCCGGACAAAGTGGATTCACTGACACTGTCCGTATCAAGCTCCGAGCTAACCCAGATCAGCGAGCCGTCAGCAGTCTTGCGAGCCTCAATCCTGCAGGACACCGGCTCGGTGATATACCAGTCCTCGCCGGTTTGAGCAACAGCGTAAACAGTGTTGCCAACAACGCAAGGCGCAATCGGCGCGGCGATGTCTGTCCCGGCACGCCAGGCAGGCTGATTGATGACATTCGCTGTGACAGCGACCTCGGGGCGCCAAGTAACATGACCTGCATTGAGCAAAGGCATGCTCCAGTCCGCCCATAAATTTGTGGAAATAAGTACTGCGATTGCAGCCGAAATACCGCATGTAATACGGTTCATAGTTTTAACCTTTCTTCCCTGCTTCCGAGGGAATCAACAAAATATAGTTCGTAAAACCGGTCTTCTGACTGATGGATTATCCTACTTGAGACGCTGCCTTCCCGACTTGTCGCTTGATGCGGCTCATCAGTGGCTTCCTGGTGTCTCGTTCGTACCCATTTTACAGCGGCGGGCCCGTGCCGGAATCTAACCGGACTTCCCAACCCTTGCGGGCAATTGCATCCATGGAGGTGGAACGCAATTTGTTTTACAACTGCTTTTCGTTACATGACCATTCAACCTTAATTCAAAAATAAAAACTGCCGCATCCGAAGACACGGCAGTTTCACATTCAGTTCTGTTTTGTTTCCGCTACAGGGCGGGTGTTGTTTGTTGGTCCTGAACCGCAACAGGCTTGGGGTCAGGCAGTGGCGGAGCGGGCAGTGGCGCCAAATCATCGATTGTCACCAGCATCTTCTTCGCCGAGTTGCCGTCAATCAAATAGATATCTTTAGAATCCGGAGTCTTGGCATAATACAAGTTGCGCAAACCATCCGCCTTGCCAAGATACAGGGTATTCACGACTGGCGTCGTATTCGACGTTGTCTTATCCTGCCATGTCACAATCACTTCTTGTTGCACCGGTTCGAGCGCGTATTGCGCAAGAGTCTCCGTGGTCGCGTCATTCACGAAATCGTTCGACGCCAAATTACAGACAGCATTTAGAATATCATTGGCTTTCGTGAGACTCATTGTTGTGTCGCGTCCTTCAACACTCTTCGTGTCGCCATTCACTAACAGCTTATAAGTCGAGGTTGTTCCGCGCGTTTCAACACTTGTAACATCCCCGGGCTTCAGCGTCCAAATGGAACGCTCACGCCAAGTCTGTTTTGTGTCGAAAACATTTTTCAAATTCGTATCAGCGCTCAGAATCTCATCAGAACCGACCTTCTTGACATACGTGGTCATGTACGATGTCCCCGCTTTGCCAAGCTGCCATTCCTCGCTATGGCCGTCTTTCTTGTAGAGCTTGATGAGCGTCGCGCTTGACTCATTCAATCCATAGTTGTCAACAAGATTGTTCCCTGTGGCAACCACCTCGCCCTTGATTTTTCCCTCAAGTTTGCGGACGACTCCATTCACGAGACTTTGATTCGCCTTGCGTGTGCAGATATCATCAACATACCAGTTGCCATCCTTCTCGTGCAATGATACGGCCTTGTCTTCCGGCGTTGAGATATCAATTCTTGTCAGCGTTCCCGATGTGATAGAACCTCCAAACACATCACGCACAGGCACTGCGGCCTGCTCAATTGTTTTTTCTTCTTCCTTGCTCATATACCAGGCAGCGCCAACTAACAGAGCGGCAATCACTGCCAATACTATCAAATTTTTCACTTGTTAATCCCTCTTTGTTTTTATCAATTAGGTTCTCTCCCGCACAAGAACTCTTGCCCGTGCGGGAGAGGTTATTCTGTTAGCAATTAGTCTTCCATCGACGAACCATAGATGGCACCCAAACGACGACGACGCATTCTGTTGTACACAGCAACGCCGATGCCGAGAACGATAAGGCAAACAGGTACGCCGCCAATAACAAGCCACTGCAACAAATCCTTGCGAGATGCCGGGATGTCAATGCGTAGGCGCGGGACTTCGCTCATTTTGGAGCGCAAAGAAATCATCTCGCCATGGCGGACATTCGTGTCAACCAGATTCAACACCAACAATGCATTCAGTGGCGACTGCTGTATCAGTTCATCGCCAAATGCATCGCAACTACCGGAAACGATGACGGCGGCACCTTCCTTCGACTGCGACAAAACATTCGCACGCTCGACGATATAGGTTGTTCCATCATCTTTTGTGAGAATCGGCAAATCCTCATCCTTCACATCCGCATACTTGCTGTGCAGCACGCCATTAGCCATTGCCAGCAGGTTATAAGCCTTCATATTGTTTTCGTCCTTGGGACGCTGCAACAATTGCGTTGGGTCGATACGGAAAAGATTCTCCTGACGCAAACTCTTTTCTGACGACTTGGCGAGCATCGTGATGGTACCAGTAACTGCCTTATCCGTCTGCGAGATGCTGCTCGCGTACTGGAATGCGATATTGCCCAAGCGGTCTGTCGCCGACGTTTCCTTGTTTAAATCTGTAATACGGAAAGTCAGCGGATACTTCGTGATAACAGGCCCGCGAGTTGTCCGGAGCATCATCTCGACGCCCAAGCCCCAATCCTCGACGAGATCTTCATTAATGCGCAAACCATACTCATCAAGGATGGAGTTGACAGGCGACGCAAAGGGCTGCAGACCATTCGGCTGATTGCCCATGCCCGGCTGTGCAGGATTAAACGACGACGACGCAATGAACAATTTTCCGCCCTTCATAACATATTGGTCTAACTGGAACAACTGCTCATCGGACAACTTGCTCGGTTCGAGCAAGAAGGTCATATCCGGAGCATCAGCGGCCAAAAGCTGCTTGTAATTGCTACCGGCGATAGACTGAATGTCATAGCCTTCCTGTTGCAACACTTGCGGAATAGCCTGATAGCGTCCCTGCTCGCCAACATACTGATTGACTTCGGGAGTAATGATTCCAATCTTGGGAATACTGACCTGCGCGACCTTGTTAATCGCCATTGTCAACTGATATTCAAGCGGATGCTGCGGTGAAATCACACCAACGGTTTCGGTCTTGCCTGAATGTTCAACGACAAAACCCAGATAACCTTCGCGAGCGCTCATCTCTTTTGCGCTCTCTTGCGCCATTAACTGACGGCGAATCTGATTCTCCTGTGCCTTACGTTCGACTGCCGGGTCCTTGGATGGGTCAACAAAAGTAAACTTCACCTTACCTTTGGACAAACTGCGATACTCCATCAGCAAGTCACGCAACTGATTACGCTGCTCCGTCCATGCCGGAGGAGTTCCCTCGCTCGTCGCGTACACAGTCACATTTACCTGACTGTCAAGACGTTTAAGGATATTCTGGGTCGCCGACGCCAACGTGAAACGCTGATTGCGAGTCAAGTCAATACGCCAACTGCTACGATCGGCAATATAGTAAACGGCGACAAGCGAAACGATAAGAAGTATTGTTCCGACAATCGCGTTGGAACCATGTTTAAATCTACGAACACTTTGTGATGACATCTCTTCTATCCTCCTATGCCCATCTCCGGCTTTCAATCGTTCGTGTATTCAAATACAGGAACAAGCCAATCGCACCAACGAAATAGACCACATCAACAGCCTCAATCACACCTTGATACAATGAACTGAAATGCTGATAAGGACTCAACTTCGAGGTCAGATTACCAAGCCATTCCGGCAACATACTAACGATGGCTGGGAAGCCAATCAGATAGAGAGCGAAAGTCAGCGAACAAGCCAAGATGAACGCGATGATCTGATTCTCGGTCATGCTGCTCACCCAAGCACTTACCGCAAGAATCAACGCACCCAGTAAGAACGAAGCCAGATAGGCGCAATAGATGGGACCCCAATCAAAAGGCGTTTTGGGATCGGCCAACGAACTCACCATCCACGGAAGCGGGAAGGTCAGCAACAGAGCCACAAGCACCAGTGCCAGAGCGCCAATGTATTTCCCCAACACAATCTCAATGTCACGCACGGGCAAAGTCATCAAAAGCTCAATAGTTCCCGTTTTCTTCTCTTCCGCCCACAGACGCATTCCAATCGCCGGGATAAAGAACATGAACAGCCAAGGAACATACACAAAGAATCCATCAAGCTGTGCCGCACCGAACGCAAAGAATCGATTCAAGAATAGCATTAAGCTTGAACCTATTACCAAAAACAATAAAAGGAAAATATAGGATGAGGGACTCGAAACATACCCTCGAACCTCGCGTGCGAACACACGATAAATATTCGACATTTGTTTTCTCCTAAAAACACTTAAGTAATTATGTCACAGAAAGAATGGACAAACAGTGACATTTTGTCGCAAAATAACATCATTTCACGCAAAGACCGGGCAGTTCACTTTAGATGAACTGTCCGGTCATTTATGACTGAATCCGAATCGGATTCGATTTATTGCAACTTCAAACTATTTGGTAGGAAGAGCCGCCGATGTGGGAGCATCTGCCGGAGCAGGAGCAGCAGGGGCTGCTTCAGCAGGAGCGGGAGCTGCAGGAGCTGCAGGTTCAGCCGGAGCTGCAGGAGCAGGAGCCGCAGGAGCTGCAGGAGCAGCAGGGGCTGCTTCAGCAGGAGCTGCAGGGGCGTTAGCAGGATTCAAAGCAGGAGCCGGAGCTGTTGACTCACGCTCACAAGCACAAAGCATCAATGATGCGGCACAAACTGCAAATAAAACTTTTTTCATATTTTTCTCCTAAAACTTTTGTATCCAAACGAATACTTAGATTTAATTACAACTCAATACAAATAATATATCCAAATTTTACGCGATTACTATTTTGTTAATTCAGCAAAAACATCTTCCAATGTGACGGTTTCCTGACGAAGTTCGGACAAAGCCCAACCATTATCAGCAATTACATGGAACACACGCTCAGCCAGTGGCAAATGCTCTTTGCTGGTGAGGCGGTATCGGGCAACGCCATCCTCGGCCGGAGAGACAATTTCCACCGATGAAACGCCATCAATCCCGCGCAGAGATTCGCTTATCAAGTCGTGATTACCACGAACGGACGCAATCACATTCATCTTGCCGCTCCCTCGCTCCATCAGTTCCTGCGGGGTACCCTGCGCAACCACCTTACCCTCGTTAATGATGATGGCACGGTCACAGGTCGCCGTAACTTCCGTTAAAATATGCGTGGAAAGAATGACCGTTTTCTCTTTGCCGATTTCTTTAATCAACGAGCGGATTTCCTGAATCTGATTTGGATCCAAACCCGTAGTCGGTTCATCCAGTATCAAGATATCCGGCTCATGAATCAGCGCCTGCGCCAAACCGACACGCTGGCGATAACCTTTGGACAATTCCCCGATGAGTTTCCCGGCCGCTTTTTCAAGGCCACAACGCTCGACAACCGTCTTGATTTGCTTGTTCAGCTTTTCGCCCTTCAAGCCGCGCATTCCGCCAACAAAACGCAAAAAGTCAATCGTCCCCATTTCGACATACAGAGGAGCGCCCTCGCTCAAGTATCCAATCCGCCGTCTGATTTCGACCGGTGATTGCGCCACATCATAACCCGCAACCATCGCCGTTCCTGAATCGGCCGGAAGATAGCAAGTCAATATTTTCATTGTGGTCGTTTTACCGGCGCCATTCGGACCAAGAAATCCGACAATCTCACCCTGACCAACTTCAAACGAAACGCCTCGCAATGCGCGATGAGTTCCATAGTTTTTGACAAGTTTTTCAACTTTAATCATGACAATATAAGTTTCTGTCTCCTTCACTAAGAATCATGGGAATTGTATAGCAAGCTTTATGCCAGTGAAACTACTCGGGACAAAGAACCATCGAATCTAGCGGAACATCATTGGCGGACAACCACCGCACCCCCAAAGTCTGAGTGGTATCAAAACTAATCGAAGCGCGCGCCTCAATAACTTGAGTCGGCTGTTCCCTACTGCATGAGAACATCAGAGGCAACGTCGCCTGCCCATACCCCAACAAAAGGTCACCCCAGTGCCGGGCCGTATCCTGCGAAGCAAGCCGTTCTCGACCACAATTGGCCGCCGTAACAATGACATCGTAGCGGCCGGGGGGAACGGCCTGAAAAAGACGGAACTCCACTTGCTTTACCTGCGCCACTGCCTGAGTCTGTGACAAAAATGGACAGCGGAAACGGTAGGTTGCATCAACGGGAACGGACTGTGCGGCTTGCGTTGTCACAGCATCGGACGATGGCAAATGCGCTGCAAAAGACTCCACGAGATAAGGAGACAGCGCCGCCGCCGTTCCGGAACTGAAGACATCACGATAGAGCCGACGCGTAACCTTGTCGCCGCCAAGAATACTCAGGTGATGCGTATCGAGACGGTCCTCATCGCACAACAAGGTTTGCGAAGAAACCGAATCAAGTTCGACAACATGAACATTGTGCCGCCGCAGATAGTCAAGCGCCGACGCATACCCACGCCGAGCCTGCTCCTCATCACGATAACGTGCCCAAGACCATTCCGCCATCGGCAACACCGCAACCGTAAAATCGATTTGATGTTCCCGACAGAAGTCGCCCATGGATGCCAATTGACCGGTTTCGTTATGGTCAAAATCGGTCACAAACCACCAATCCATCTCACTGATGCGAGCAAGTTCACAGACGGGGTCAACCTGACCATACATCGCTTGACGAACACCGAAATCATCACGCCAACCTCCATAGATAACATAATTGCCCGTCGACAATTGGGAGCGAATATGATTTCTCGCCTGAAAAAGATAAAAAGCAGATTCAAGGTCTGTCAGTGGATTTTCGCCGTAGCGATAGTGCAACCGTCGAAACATATGCGAACGCCAACAGAGATTACTGTTGTTACCAATCAACGTCCGTTCGCCACCAAGCTCCGGCGGAAAAGTCAGATAGATGATGCGACGAGGATGAATGCCATGTTGAAGATAGTATTTTTGCAGAAGAATGTTGTGCATACTTGCCGCCGAAGCATCCAACGAAGCGTTGTAGCAGACCTTGTTCGAAGCCGCCTCCCATCGCTTTACATCAATCAGCGGCGCAATGGACGACCCCATCAAAACAGTATCAAGAGGCTCACGCTCCGAGAGCTTTTGCAAGCGCTCAAAAAGCAGACGCGCATGGGGATACCACCATCCCCCTTGGGTGTATGGGTCAGCCAAACGAAAGGCGATGTCAACACAGAACACCAACAGCAATGTCAACACTAATGTCCAAACTGCGCGACGCATATAACCGTTGCTCACCTCTTCCGCTAAATCTTAAGTAAAAGACACTACGACAAATCGATATTCTGCCAGTGCCCTTTCTTATAGGCAACATATAGAAGTACCGAACGAACGAACCATTCTATCGCCACACCAACGTAGAGTCCCCAAAGCCCCATGCCAAGAACATAAGCGCAAAACCAAGTCGCGCCAATACGCATGAAGATGTTTGTGAATATCGAGATAACCATCGGAGAGAAGGTGTCCCCCGCGCCTCGCAACCCGCCGGCCAACACATAGGAGATGGCCATAAACGGTTCCGCGATAGCGCTCAATATTAAAATCACAACAGCAACGCTACCAATATCCGGCGTCGGGTCAAACACGGAGACGAACCAGACGGGGAACATTATCAGAACGAGCGATATCGCCGACAACGTCAGAAAGGAGCGCACCATCACTGCTCTCATCGCCTGCGACGCAAGCCGAGGACCATAGGCGCCAAGCCCCTGACCAACGAGAGTCGCCGCCGCGATGATGAACCCGGCGCCGACATTATACGACAAGCCTTCAATGCGAACGGCGATGGTGTGAGCGGCCAGTGCATTCGTCCCGAAATCGGTTATCATCATATAAAATGCAAGGAATCCAGCACTCACCATCATCTCGTCAAACAGCACCGGCAACGACAATCGCAACAGAACTTTCAGACGATGTGGTTCGGGCTTGAAGTAAGACATCTTGATGCGGAACGGAGAATTCTTGCCCCAGAGCACGAGCGTCGTAATGACGGCGGCGCCTGTCACCGCAATGCTCGTCGCGATACCTGAGCCAAACAACCCCATTGCGGGAAAACCGAAATGACCAAATATCAACACCCAGTTGAGGAACAGGTTCACGATATTAGCGCCAATCATAATCCACATCGGTGTCTTGGTATCGCCCGATGCTCGCAAAATGCCTCCCGCGACAACATGCAAAAGACGCGCCGACGAACTGGCAAAGACGGCCTGCAAAAACACGGAGCCTACTGCGACGACTTCGGCATCAGCACCCATCCAACGCAGAAAAGATGCAGAGAACAGCATACCAACAACTGTCAGAGGCAAACCGATGATGATGGCGGTCAGCAGCCCCTGAGCGGCCGTCCGCGAAGCACGTTCGATATTGCACTCACCGATAAAACGTGCAACCATAGCGGCAACGCCACGATCAATGCAACCTGTCATCATAAACAAACGATACATCACAATCGATGCCAAACCCGACGCGGCCAACGATACGCTACCAAGACTGGTCACCATCCAAGTGTCAACAAGAAACAAGAGCGTGATGAGCAAGTTCTCGTTGATGACCGGCCACACCAAACGCCACACTGCCCGAGGCAAATCGCTGCCATCAGGTGCAAACAAAGGCGTCATTCCCTTGCCCGAGGACAACGATTCCAGATAGGAGGACTCCGCATCCGTCGGCGCAGCAGGAGGACGAACCGCATCTGAAAGTCGTAGACCTGTATGTGTCGTATACTTTGCCATACTATAGACCTCTTTGTGCTACAAACTCTAGAGGTAATAATTGACTCAGAATTGCGTCCTGACAATTTTCTTGGGACAACTGTCCACACTGAATTGTAAGAACTATATGCTATGCGAATTATTGCGACTTTACCAACATATAACGAAGCGGAAAACATTGCCCCGTTGATTGACGAAATCCTTGGACTGGGCGATGAATACGAGGCTCTTGTCATCGACGACGACTCACCGGATGGGACATGGAAAATCGTTCAGGACAAGCAACTGACAAATCCGCGAGTTCACCTGTTGCGCCGCATCGGGCGACGTGGGCGCGGCACGGCCGGTCTCGAAGGTTTCCTTAACGCGAAAAACGAATTGAATGCGGATATCGTTATCGAAATGGATGCGGATTTCTCGCATGCGCCACGCTTCATCCCCTCCTTGGTTGCACCCATCAGAGACGGAGAAACAGACATCGTCATTGGCTCACGCCTTGTCAAAAACGGCGGCGAAGTCGGACGCAGCCCCATTCGCAAATACATCACCCTCGGTGCAAATGCCTACATTCGCATGATGCTCGGCCTGAGTATCCACGACTGTACAAGCGGCTTCCGGGGCTTCAGCCGTCAAGCACTGAACACCCTTGAGTGGGACAAAATGCAATGTTCCGGGCCGGAGATTGTCCAAGAGATACTGGCGAACGCCAAATGCCACAACTTGCGAATGACAGAACGCCCCATTCTCTTCGAGGAACGCCGCGCAGGCAGTAGCACATTCAACGCCAAAATCATGCTACGCAGTCTGCTCTATATGTGGAAACTGCGCGCACGTGCACGCCACAACCACTAAAAATCTTTGGGCAATTCGTTCAGTTGCGCCTGAGTAAAAACGGGTCCTTCCTTGCAAACGTAGACGGGGCCGACATTACAGCGCCCGCACTTGCCAAGCCCACACTTCATGCGATTCTCAAGGCTCGTATAAATCTGATCTGCCGTCAAGCCAAACTTATCCAAGACAGGCAACGTTGCTTTAATCATGATGGGAGGCCCTATGACCAACGCGACAGCGTTATCGCCACCTTTGATTTCGGTACGTCCCAACACCGTCGGAACAAAACCGACCTCGCCATCCCAACCGGCTTCGGCACCCGGGTCAACGCAGCGAATGACACGTACACCCGGATACTTCGCCCACTCCGCCATCTCATCAACAAAGACATGATCGCGTGCTGTCTTGGCGCCATACACCAAAGTAATCTCGCCAAACTTCTCACGGTTTTCCAACGCATACCACATCGCGCAACGAATCGGAGGCATCGCGATGCCACCACCGGCAAAAATCAGATTCTTGCCTTCCCACTTCTCAACCGGATACCCATTGCCATAAGGCCCGCGAAAGCCCATCTCGTCGCCCTCTTCCAAACGCCACAGAGCCTCTGTAACCTGACCAGTCTTACGAAAACAAAACTCAATCTGATCTTTCCAATTGCTGCTCGAACAAATATTGAATGTGGATTCGCCCTCGCCAAAATACGAAAAGATGCCAAACTGACCCACACGGAATGAAAAGGCATCCTGCTTCTGCTCGTCGACAAAACGCAACGAGACAGCCTTTACATCAGGGGTCTGTTGACGGACCTTAACAATGCGCATTAAATCTGGTTTATAGATATTATCAGTCATATTCGTAACTCTACTATTTCTGGCAATCAGGTCTTCAATAACACAAAATGCAAACTAAATTGTAAATACAACATCATAACGCAAATTACAGAGATTTGTCAGCGTAAGCTACCAACTATGCCACGAAGGAAAACAAATGCCGAAGCCGAAATATGAAAAAATTGCTCTCATTGCAGGGCAAGGCGTATTCCCTATTTCAATCGTTCGCGGCGCGCATTCCGAAAACATTCGGGTAGTCGTTCTGGCAATCAAGGGCTTCTGTTCGGATGAAATCGAACAGTATGCTGACAAGATTTATTGGGTTGAACTGGGACAGGCGCAAAAAGGGCTTGATATCCTGCAAAAAGAAAACATCAAGTATATCGTCATGGCAGGGCGCGTCCCACATCAAACCATTTTCCAGTATAGGCATTTTGATACGCTCGCGCTCAAAGTCCTAGCCCGTACGATGACAAAACGGGCAGACGGAATCCTCAACGCCGTTGTCAAAGCAATGGAATCATATGGCATCGAGGTCCTTGACTCATCACTATTCGTGCGCCAACTCTTCCAACCGGCGGGACTCCTGACCCCTAAACGCCCACTGACAAAAGCCGAAGAGGAAGACATCCGCTTTGGGTTGCCAATTGCCCGCTCGGTGGCGGGACTGGACATTGGGCAAACCATCGTCGTCAAAGACAAATCCGTCATCGCCGTCGAGGGACTTGAAGGCACTGATGAATGCATTAAGCGCGCAGGCGAACTGGCCGGGCCGGGATGCGTGGTCATCAAAGTCAGCAAACCGGCGCAAGACAAACGTTTCGATATTCCCATCATTGGCCCGACAACAATCACAAGCATGAAAACAGCGCAAGCAAGCGTTCTCGCTTTCAGCGCAAACGAAGCGCTTATGTTCGGCAAGGACGAAATCGTGACCAATGCTGAAAGCGCGGGCATAGCCGTGTGTGCAGTCAACAACATCACTGCTGAATCCCAAAATAATCTTTATTGAATGCAGACATACATTGTTTGTAAAACACCTTGCTAATAAATTAGCCGGTGTAGCTCAGTTGGTAGAGCAACTGATTCGTAATCAGTAGGTCGGCGGTTCGAGTCCGCCCACCGGCTCCAGCTAAAATCCGCATCACATCTCACTTTCCGAGATTGAGCGGGCTTTTTTATTGGTTTGCGATTTTAGATTCTTGTCCCAATTTTGTCCCAGTTTTTGCGAAATTGCCTCGATGACGGCGACCTCGGGTGTGTTCTTTATTCGCGTGTATCTCGTGGTCATTGCAAGCGTGGAATGTCCTAATAATCGCTGCGCAATGTTGGCAGGCGCTCCATTCAATACGGCAAGCGTGGCGAATGTATGCCGGAATATATACGCGCGTTCTTTGCGTCCGATTGCGGCGATGAATACACGATTGAGAGCCTTTTTCAAATCAGGCTTTTCGCCCGGCGATTCGAAGCATGGCAGCGCAAGGCCGCTTGACTTTATGGCCTTTAGCTGCTCCACACGTCGGCGAGCGTCGACACGGTCGGCGATTCTTTCGCCACGCTTCGCGGTTCGCTTGGCGTCACGTTCGCTGTCCTTGAGCCATTGCCGCCACCATTGCAAGGCATAGACCGCAGCAGGCGCCCACGCCATCACACGTGACTGTTCTGTTTTGACGGCGCGGATGGTCACAATGCCATTATTAAAATCGATGTCATACCAGCGCATTCTCGCAAGCTCACACGGACGAGCTCCAGTGTAGATTGAGAGCACACAATAAGGGTAAATCATGGCGTCATACGTGCGCAAGTTGAGCGGCGCACTCTTCGCGAGACTCTCGGCCGTGTGCATGACCGCTGACGCTTCATCGGCGGATAGGTAGTATATTTCAGGGGTCGGCTTTCTTGGCAGTTTAATGCCCGCTACAGGCGACTTTTCGCCGACAATACCCATCTCATGACATACCTTAAAGATACGGCCTAAAACGCCTATTTCATGGCGCACTGCGGTCGGCTTATCCTTACGCTTTGCGATGTACCGTCGCACGTCCTCGGCCGTGATGTCAGCGATAGGTGTGTCAGCGCCGAAGCCCTTGAGCAGCTGGACGATTTGCAGGCGCTCGCAGTCGTGAGTCGTGGGCGCTTGTGAGACCGCCGTGCGTCGCTGATACTCCTCGGCGGCATCGGCAAGCGTGAACACTGCGAGAGCGTTTTTCTCTTTGCGTGTTAGCGTGACGCCATACTCATTCCGGGCGACGGCGGCGGACGCTGCTGTATATTCGCCGAGCGCTTCCGCATTACTCTTGTGCGTCGTGTGCGCTCGGTGTGATGTGCCGTCGGTGAAGTACACACGATACCGCAAATCGAACACCGTGCGGAGTTTGCCGCCAGCACCCCTGACTTGAAGCTTTCGGATATTCGGCGGCGAGATGCGCTGGCTAAATCGCATAACCATGACTAAAACACAAACGTGATGAGCGCCGACAGCAGCGAGAAACCACCAGACACGAACAGCAACACAACGGCGGCAATCATTATCCACTCAATGACCATTAGCCGCTTGCTGATTGTGCCAAGCTTCCTGTCCAAAACCTCATGAATTGCCCGCAAATCCTCGGCGGGTGTGAGTTGCTTATTTTCCATGATGTGCCCTTTCGTTGTTGGTTTAGTGTACCAAAATGCCCCAAAGCAACTGTATGGTCATTGGTAGCGATAACATAAGTAGAACAATCGCCACGACCATCATTATCTCGAGGTTTATTAGGTGATGGCGTACTGCTTTTTTATGCTCCTCAAACAGTTCACGAATTGCCTTGATATCTTCGGGGGGATTGATGTTATTTCCCATGGTGATGCTCCTTTCGTTCTATGATAGCTACACCGAGCACGACCAAGTATGGTGTAATTTGTGACAGCGTCCCGACGATTGGCTGGTGCGCATGGTTGATTGGTACGAGCACAACCTGCTCGCCCTTGTCGTCAATTGTCCAAAGTTTGAACGTGTACGCATTGCCGTCAACACGTGCAATCACAGGCGTATAATGCGGCAACGTGTCGCCGTTCCATGCGGCACAAACTATCGCCGAGCCGTCGGGATAGTCGGGCGACATACTGTCACCATCTACTCCTACATAGCACTGCCCGCCGCGTGTGTACACTGCATACCTTGACCGTTTAAAATAGTTGTCGAGAGCGTCGAATGCAAGCGGTGCCTCTTCCACAAATTCCGCCGTGCCTGCCTTGACCTTTGCACAGATGTCAGCTCGCTTCACGTCGGGTACATAGTCGGGGCGGGCACGGTCGAAGTCCCATCCGAGGGCTGTCGCAACTCGGAGCGCTGTCTTCAAGTCAGGTTCACGTCCTAAGTTTAGCCAGTTATTTATGTGAGCTGGGGTAACACCACATTTGCGCGCGAGCCTTGATTTCCACCCATATCCGAGGCCGCTTTTGGTCGCGTAATCGAGCAAGATATCATTAAACCATTTTATTATTGCAACCTCCTGTTTTTATTCATGTGTTTAAAAAAATACAGTTGAAAATAAAAAATAAATATATTTCTGAATAAATTATAAATGCGTGTAAAAAGTATGGCAGCTCAGATAAAAGCGCAGATAAAATCAAACGAAAGAAGTAGCAATGCAAGACCTAAACACAAGGCTTGAGAAAATCGTACACAGTCGCAAATTATCAGAACTTGCAAGGTGCACGGGCATACGTTACCAGACGATTTATAACGTCATCCATCGTGGCAATAGCGCACTCGCTAGCACAGTTGAAAAGTTGATGCCAGCGGTCGAAGAAATCGAGCGCGAACAAAAGAAAGGAGTCCTCAAATTATGCCCGCCGCTGTCGTCACGCTAACACTTGAAGAAGCTCGCCAACTACTGCGTGCCGAGGGAAAATGCGAATCGACGCTATCGATGCCGGACGTCGCTGCCCGCTGCGGAGTTTGCATTCGCACCGTGCAGAAATGGATACGGTCGGGCGAGCTGAAAGCGGTTAAACCCAACGGAGGAAGAATCTACATATTGTTGGATGACCTGCACGACTTTGACCGCAGACATTACGTCACTGCTACAGACGAAAAAGGAAGTTCGACAGGGAGCAGCCTGCCGAGCGATGAAGTATATCAAAAATCACTATCGACACACACTAAACGAAAGTACATTGATAAATGATTTATAGAAATAGTACATCGAAGTCAGATGATGATTCCCGTGATGACGCCGAGACATCATTCCGTGCGGTTTGCGAAAGTCGCGGTGTAAATTTGGAGTCGTTTGATGAGTGGACGATGGAGGGTCTTATCGACATCTATCAAAAATGGTTTCCGCTCTTCAGGATGAATGACGAATTGGCCGCGTTTACCGCATTTGATATACGACTGCACCGGATGCGTAGATATCGGCAGGCATACGAATCTTTGAATTTGATATAAAGAATAAAACTTTGAGAAATTTAGATTGCGCAGAGATTTACAAAGAAAACATCCCCCAATCGACACTTGAGGATGGATCTGTTCACCCCGACACGGCATATGTTTATCAAGAGATGTTTTCCTCGATTTACGCCGGCAATGATTTCGCCTCATGTATGGCAAACATCCGCATGCAAAACGGCAACTATCGTCTGCACAAAGTTTCGCTGATTGTCAAGCGCGACAATGACAATGAAGTTGAGGTTGCTTATGCGATTTATCAGGACATCTTCAATCAGACGATGTCTTTTGAGGACGAACAAAGTGAACTGCCCAAACTACCCTCTGAAGAACAACAAATGCCTGCCAATGACAAATAACGACACCTCCATAATTGCCAATCTCTGCAATGTGTCAAAAGCCTATTACGGTAAGACTGCATTGCGCAATATCGACCTGACGCTGACGCAAGGACAGTCCTATGGATTGCTCGGGCCAAACGGTAGCGGTAAAACAACGCTAATGAAATTGATTGCCGGACTCCACAGACAGACGGCGGGCACCATCACCGTCATGGGCAAACCAATTACTTGGCGCACCAAAAGCGTCGTCGCCTATATGCCAACGGAAAACTTTATCTATGACGACTTTTCCGTCGAGAGTACCATCCGCTTTTTCGCGGATATGTACCGAAACTTTGACCGACAAAGAGCAACGGAGATTCTCCTTAAGCACGATATCGCGCTCAAAGTAAAAGTGGGAAAACTGTCATCGGGCATGTCGGCAAAGCTCAAGTTCATTGTGACCCTGTGCCGCGACGCAGAGCTTTATATGTTCGACGAACCACTCAACGGTATCGACTTGTTAGCTCGCGATTTTGTCATCGAAGAACTCCAACAACTCCGAACAAAACAGAAGACGCTTGTCATTTCCAGTCACCTTGTCAACGAGATGGAGCAAGTCATCGACACGGCGATTTTTCTCAGAAACGGCGACATTGCGCGACAGGGCAACAAGGACGAACTGGCAATGCAAACAGGCAAAGACATGACCGAACTTTACCGCGAGGTTTTCAATGCTTCTTAAACTCATCAAACACGACATGATTCGCCGCGCCCCGCTCTATGGTGCCGCCATATTCACCATCATTGTGTTGAACATCATCACCATTTCGATTTGGGGTGTCAGTCCAAGCATTGTAGTCGTCTCGGCCCTCCCCATCAGTATCCCCGTGTTTTTTATGTTCGAGGTCTGCACCGCCTACTCGCGCGAGCTGACATACAAAAACCGCTATATGCTTTTCATGACGCCAAACAGTGGGTACAAGATTATCCTCGCCAAACTTTTGTCGCTCATCATCATCGGTTTTTTCCTCGTGGGAGTCTACGGGCTGATATTCCTTCCCAACGCCATTTACATATCCAAACAAGTCGGTCCATACGCCAGCATGTTTCCGGATGTCTTCAAGTGGTTTAAGCAACAGGACCCGATGCAGTTTATTTCTCTTGCCATCCATGCCTTCAGCGGCATCATCGGATTCATCCTGTGCATCTTCACCGCGCAAACGCTGCAAACAACATTCCTGTCGCGCATACGTTTCAGCAAGCTAATCGCCCTCGGCATCTTCCTGACACTGCTCTACATCGCCGGATACTGCTTCGGTGCAATCAGCCTCTTTGTACAGGACATCTTGCTCAACTATGAGTTTTATCGGCAGAGTTCATTCATACAACGCGAAGCGCTCTGGGGCATTCCAATGATTATCATCGAAGCCCTCGGCTCGGCGTGCCTTGTCGGATTCAACGGCTATCTGCTCGAGCACAAAATCAATCTCTAAGAATCAAAAACGACTGTCCGCTCATGGATAGACCAAGCCTGTTCGGTGATTCGTTTCAAACATTCACTATACAGTTCATGTTCTTGTTCCAGAATCCGTTGTGACAAAGTCTCCTCCGTATCCGTATCCAACACGGGCACTGTGCGCTGACCAATAATCGGCCCGCTATCCAAACCTGCGTCGACAAAATGCACCGTACACCCACTGACTTTCACGCCGTAACGCAAGGTCTGCGCATGCGCGTGCAACCCCGGAAACGACGGAAGCAACGAGGGATGAATATTGACAATCGCGCATGGCCACGCATCCAAAAGGGTCTTGCCGACAATGCGCATATAACCGGCGAGTATCAGTAAATCGACGCCAAGACGCTTCATCTCGGTCACGATGTATTGCTCGAAATCTGCAAGTGATTCAAAATCCGCCGCACACTTGTCCAGACAAACAATATCTTTGTCTGCCGCGAATGCTAATCCCGGAGCGCCCGCCTTGTTGGAAGCAACACACACTACTCGCAATTTCCGGAAATATCCGGCTTGCTCATGCTGCACTATCGCGCGAAAATTCGAGCCTCGACCGGAGAGTAGCACACCGGCGCGTATCTCCGCTTTCTCGTTCAACATAAAATACGATTATCAGTGACTGTGGGGAACAGCAATTTTTGTATCATAAGCCCAAAGCAAATCACCATGAACCGAACACTTTGGCCGTTGACCAATGCTACCAATAATGTAGTTCCCACCGCAAGGGCACTTGGCCGTGAAGACCTGACGAGACTGGGTATCATCATCACACGCAGAACGGCGACCATATTTATACATACGGAAATAGCGATGCGCAAGCACTTCGGGCTTGGGACACATCTGACCGGCCTTGGCGCCCGTATCGCGAGCCCACTCTTGTTTCGCGTCAAGCAACATCTCAAGATTATACAAGCAAATCATGCGACGACCACGATCATCCATCGGGACATCAATTCTCTGTTTTTTCAGAGGACCACAGCAACCTGACGTAACAGCCAATGTAAAAGCCATCAATACCAAGAAACGAAATTTTATGCCGGACATATTTGTCTGATTCCTTTTACCAATATAACTTATTATACTAAGCAGATAAAAACACTATTCGGTTAAACTCAACCCGAGACGAAATTATATTCATTGAGTGACAAGTTTTATGACGGATTCTCGCTCGATAATGGTCGGTTTAAACAACACGGGGCCTTCATTCTTTTTTTTGCTGTGCCGTCCCGACGATTGCTGCGCCAAAAGCATCTCCGCTGCGCAGCGACCGATTTGTCGCACAGGCCAGACCACGGTTGTCAGCGGCGGCCCTAGCAAACCGGAGGCCATAATATCATCACAACCAATCACACTCACATCATCCGGGATGCGAAGCTTCAATATTTGCGCGGCCCGATAAACACTAATCGCCAACAAATCATTGTAGCAAACCACACCTGTAGGGCGCGGCGTCGCCTTGAGCAACTCCAATGCCATCCCCACCTGTTCATCGCTGTCCGTCCCGGGATACTTCACGAGAGGCTCGCAACCACCTGTTGCACGCTGATAAACCCGCGCAAAACCTGCAAGCCTACGTGACGAATGTGTCTGCGTACTCGGCCCGGACATATAGCCGATATGCCTATGCCCATGCGACAACATATACTTCGCTGACAACGCTCCCGCTAATTCATCGTCAATATTGACACACGCGCTGTTGATGCCCGGAACTTCCCCAATGGTCACAAAGCTTGTCTGTTTTGAAACACTCATCAGATGTCTGTGGTCATCCGCAATCTGAATGGGAGCCATGATAATTCCCCGCACACGATACGACAACATCGTCGAAACGGCGGATGCCTCTTCTGTGCGGTCATCGTGACTATCAACCAGAAGCAAATGCAGACCCGCCGGCTGAACAACATCGCAAATTCCCTGCACCATCTGCATATAAAACGGATTGCATAAATCACGAATGACAACGCCAATCATATTGGTCGTCTGGTTTTGCAGTTGCAACGCAAGACGATTCGGATGGAAACCCTGTTCTTCAACGACACGCAAAACATTCTCGCGAGTCGCCGCACTCACCCATTTTTTGCCGTTCAGGACGGCGGAAACCGTCTGACGACAAACACCGCACAAGTCGGCTATTTCGGTCATATTGAGAGACATCTATACCCGTTCTCGTCTAATAAACTTCCGGCTTCGGATCACGTGTCAACAAACTCAGTGCCGCATCACGCAATGGGTAATTCTCGTAAGAAACTTTATAAATCATCGTCACGATTGGCATCTCGACATTGAGCCGAAGACTCAAGTCATACGCAGAATGCGCCGTGCGATAGCCCTCGACGACAGCGCCGACTTCCTTCAGAGCATCCGCAGGAGCATAACCCTCCGCAAGCAACTGCCCAAACATTCGGTTACGTGAATGACGGCTCATCGTTGTCACCACCAAATCGCCAAGACCGGTCAACCCAGACAGCGTTTCACGTGTACCCCCCATCGCAATGACTGCGCGCCCCATTTCTGTCAAGGCACGCGTAATCAGAGCCGCTTTCGTATTGTCGCCATACCCCAGACCATCACAAACGCCCGCAGCGATGGCGATGACATTCTTGACGGCGGCGCCCATCTCGACACCCACAACATCATTATGAGTATAGATGCGCAATTCAGGAATCATAAACAGCTTCTGCGTCAACAATGCACTCGACGGATTCTCCGACGCGGCAACAATCAAGGTAGGAATCTTCCGTGAGACTTCCTCGGCATGGGTCGGGCCACTGAGAACGACATAGTTTTGCATCGCATCTGCGCCAAAAACTTCCGCGAATACTTGCGACGGCAACTTCAGTGCACCCTCTTCGATTCCCTTGGAGCAGGACACGAAAAGACGATCGCCCAAGCCACGGCGGGTAGCCGCAATCGCGTTGCAAACGCTACGCACCGCAAAAGATGGAACGACGGACACAATGACATCAGCCGAATCACTGGCCTTTTCGAGGTCAGGCTCAAACATCAGCGTCGGATGCAAATCAAGGTTCAGTGGTGCACCAAAATGATGACTCTCGGTCAAACTCGCAAGCTTCCCCGCGTCAATATCCCAGACAACACAGGAATGTCCTTTTTCCGAAATCAAATTAGCAAGAGTAATTCCCCAAGCGCCGGCGCCAAGCAAACAAATCTTCAGAGAAGACACATCACCCGTCAACAGTTCCGATTCCATATCAGTGGTTTTCCTCACTGTCATCCGCGGGCTTGACATCCTCCGCTTCGACGATATCAGCATCCGCTTTCACAGGTTCAATGTCAACAGCCACAGGCTCGGCATCAACGGAAACCGGTTCGGCGTCCGCTGTCGCAGGTTCGGCATCGGCAGACTCAGCATTGGCATCGGCAGGAGCGGGTTGATCCTCACCTTCGGCCGTAGGCTCCGTAGCCTGAGCATCATCCGATGTCTCAGTGCTAGATTTCCAGAAATGCTTCTCCGTCCCCAAAAACAGACGCTCAATGTTTTTCGTATGGCGCAGAATCAAAATGCAACCTAACACGATTGTCACGTAAAACATGGATGACGGTAGAGTCGAGAAATAAACAAATATCGGAAACAGGAAGGCGCCAACAATCGAACCGATGGACACATAACCTGTCGCGGCAATCAGAATAACGCCAATGAGTGCGACGCAAGCAATCTGAACGGGAGCTATCGCCATTAGCGCGCCAAGAGCCGTAGCGACACCCTTGCCACCACGCCACCCAAGCCAAGGGCAAAAGCAATGACCCGAAACAACGCCGAGCGCAATCAATAACTGTGGATACATCGACGGTGAATTGAACGAAAACAGACGCGTAAACAGCCAAACAGCAACAAAGCCTTTGAGGATATCCAGTATCAAACAAACGATCCCCGGAGCTGTGCCAAGAAGACGCATGACGTTCGTCGCGCCAAGATTACAACTCCCATGTTCACGGACATCAATACCGTAAAAATACTTCCCGATAAGATATCCCGAAGGAAAACTCCCTAAAAGAAAAGCAAGTATTACTGCCAATACTAATAACATGGTGTTCCGTCTCCTATTATAAAAGATGAACGGCGATGCGGAGGAAGTCAGCAACGCGCTACTGTTTACTATAGTAATACCAATAAAAGGAAACTTTTCAAATAATATAATTTGTTAAAGACAACTGAGAAATGACAAACCTATCATGATAAAACTAATTAAACTGAGCATTTTCCTTTGCGTAATGGGCATCTGTTGTGTACTCGCAGGATGCTCCAAAGCGCAAAAACGGCAAATCGTCGACGAACAGGGCAACAAAATCATCAGCTTTTACACAATGCAACTTAAAACGGATTTCTCGGATTTCATTAACGGAATGATTTCTGAATTTGAGCAAAACAATCCAAAGGTCAAAATCAAATGGATTGACCAGCCCGCGGATGGATTCGAGACAAAGCTCATGTCGATGTACTCTGTCGGCGAATCGCCGGATGTCATCAACCTGAACACAGGAATGATGCTCAACCTTCATGACCGCAACCTCTTGCTGAACCTCAACGATTACCTGACCACCAAACAGCGCTCGATGTTTGTCAAGTCAATGATTGACGAAGCTTGCACTTTCAACGGTAACACTGCCGGCTTGCCATGGTATATCTCCCCCGCCGTCACCATGATTAACACGGAAGTCTTCAAAAAAGCCGGACTTGATCCAACTCATGCACCGATGACTTTGGACGAACTCATGGACTACTGCCGCATTATTCGCGAAAAAACGGGACTGTTCGGCGTCATGCTACCGCTGGCCGAAAATGGTGTCTTCAGGACAATGATCCTCAATGAGGGAATCCCGCTCACGAACCCTGAGAAAACGCAAGCAATCTTTGCAAATGAGCGTTCTGCCGAAGTCTTGCGCAAGTACAAGAACGCCTATGACAAAGAATGGATTCCTCGCGAAAGTGTCACGGGTAAGCACCGCAGAGCAATTGATATGTTCAAGAACGGCAAAGCCGCAATGCTCGTCAACGGTCCGCAATTCCTCCGCACAATCAAGACAGAGGCGCCCGACATCTATACATCTTGCAGCATTGGTTTCACGGCACCAAGACTGCCAAACTACACATACGGCACGGAAACGCAGGCGGTATGCATCTCGGCAAAAACGGCACACCCCAAAGAGGCCTTGGCTTTTGCGCTTTGGCTCTGCGCCCCCAAAAACCAGCTTCAATTCTCGCATCTTGTGCCCGTTTTCCCCTCAACGACCGAGGCATTGGCCGACCCATATTTCGCTGACAAGGGCACCACACCAGAACAAATGGCGATCTACATCGGTGCGCAGGAAGTAGCCAAAGGCGTCCCCAATGTCCCAACGCTGCCACTCGATGGCAAGCTGTGCCGCGCTATTGACGACATGGTACGTCAGGTGTTCCTCCGAAATGTTCCCCCGGAGAAAGCTCTCGAACAGGCTCAGGAACGATGGAATCGCATTCTTGCTTCTCACAAACAGAAGGAGACCGGAAAATGAAAAACAGTTTACTCAAGAGAAAACTGAAGACAACATCAATTGCCTATTTGTTTTTGGCTCCCGCGATACTCATCATGGCCATCTTCGTCATGTACCCCGTTTTGCAAGGATTCTGGCTTTCCTTCTACCAATGCGACCCATACTCATCCGAGGCAACTTTCATCGGTTGGGACAACTACAGACAACTGATTGCTGACCCGCAATTTCGCATCACGCTGTGCAACTCAATCCTTTACCTCATCGTCGTCCCTATTATTATCATCTTATCACTCGGGATGGCAGTGCTCGTCGAGCCGCTTCTGCCCGGTGTCAACTTCTTCCGAGCAGCATGGTACATCCCCGTCGTCACCACAATGGTTGTCGTGGGCGTATCGTTCCGCTTCATTTTCAGCGAAGACGACGGACTTATCAATGAAGTCCTCAAATACATGGGCATCATACAACAATCAATTCCGTGGATGACGGAAAAATGGTTGGTGTTGATAACAGTCATGGTTGTCACCATATGGAAAGGATTAGGCTACTACATGGTGGCATTCATTGCGGCACTACGCGCCGTGCCCATCGAACAGATTGAGGCAGCCATTGTCGACGGCGCAAAGCCGTGGTCAATCTTCCGCAATGTCAAACTGCCAAACCTCTGGCCCACCATCACACTGGTCGCGATTTTGTCCTCCATCGGTGCGCTGCAGGCCTTTGACGAAATCTACGTCTTAACAAGAGGCGCTGTGCCCGAAGCGACAACATTAGTCTATTACATTTACGAAATGGGATTTGACGCAAGCCAAAGCTCATATGAATACGGTTATGCGAGTGCCATGGCAGTCGTACTGTTCTTCATTGTCCTTGCATTCACGGCACTCAACCTTTGGACAATGAGAAAGGGAGGCTGGAGCAATGACTAATAAGCAACAAGATCCCAGAATGTATCTCATGCGGATTACCGATTCAAGCTCACCGCAAATGCATAAATTGATGCTTGTGTTACGCTATCTCCTGATGATATTCGTGACAGCCATCATGGTCGGGCCGTTCCTGTGGTTGGCATACCTGAGTGTTCGCATGACAGGAAACATCTACACGTGGCCGGAAGCATGGAGCGATTTCTCCTTGCGGAGTTATCTCTTCGTGTGGAACACCCCCGAAATGAACATCAAACCAGCCTTCATCAACAGTGTTGTCGTCGCGATTGTATCAGTCGCGACCACCGTACTCGTCGCAAGCTTGGCGGCCTATCCCCTTGCGAGACTCGAATTCTTCGGTAAACGAATCGTCTTCATGTTCATCCTCTGCACCCTGATGGTGCCATTCCAACTTTATATGATTCCCCTGTTCAGACTGGTAACACAAGACCTCAGACTGGCCAATACATACACGGGCGTCATTCTGCCGTTTGTCGCAAGTGTCTTCGGAATCTACTTGATTAAGCAATTCTACGAGACGATTCCGGTTGATTTGGACGAAGCGGCACGCGTTGACGGAGCGGGCGAATTCAGACTCTGGTGGCAAATCCTGTTACCAATGACGAAACCGGCGATGGGCACACTCGCGATATTCTCATTTGTCGGCAGCTGGAGCAACTTCCTCTGGCCGTTGCTTGTACTGCAAGCCGACGAGAAAATGACACTGCCGGTACAGATTGTCCAACTCTCAGGAGCCTTTGTCGACAGAATCAGCTATCTGGCGGCGGGTTCGGTCATCGCCATTGTACCTGTCATTCTCTTCTTCCTCTTCCTGCAAAAATGGTTCCTTGGAGGATTGACGTTGGGCTCTGTCAAAGGATAACAGCCTCTACATAATAAAGAAGAACCCAAATAATCTGTACTTGCCTCAAGTACAACATTTACAGCACGAGGTAGAAATATGCCGACTTTTCAAATCATTGTCTGCGCGGGGATCGTTCCCGAACCATTGCAAACTCTCGAACCGGTCGAAAATGCCGGGAAATACGCACTCAAGAACGAAGCGATGCTGCCGATGATTATCGACCCGTGGGGAATGCACGCACTCTACGAAGCTGCTCACTTGTCGAAGACTTACCCCGGATCAAAAATCTACCTCGTTGTCGCTGCTCCCAAAGGCAAACTTCAACAGGTCATGATGACAATCGCGCAAAAAGTGCCCTTTGAACTCATCGCCATTGACACACCTGCCGGAGGATTTACCGAAGCTTACGAAGTCGCCAAGGCACTCGAACAGGCAATCAAATCCATTCCCGCGCTCGACATGAGCCAAACACTGCTCTTTGGCGGATGGGAAAGCGCCTCACGTTGCTCCGGCGCGACGATGCAAATGCTAGGCGAAATGCTCGGCATTACAGAGCAATTCCAAGGCGTAGACACATTAACGGTCAAAGAAGACGGCTCGTTTGAAATCATGGAACGTGTCGAAGGAGGACTTCACCAAAAAAGCACCTTCGACAAACTACCCGCCGTTCTGGGTTGGGCAACAGGTGACCTGCCCGAGCCTCCGAATAATCCGCAAATCGGAATGATGAATATGCGTGGAATCATGCCGTCCATCATGAAAGCGAAAAAAGAAGACTTGCCCAATGAAGGCATAGAACTCAAATCATGCGAAGTCCCCAAAGCTCTGAGGGAAACGAAAATCGTTGACAATATGACCGAAGAAATGATTGCCAATGAAATCTTTACATGGATTAAAAAGGACTAATAATGGAAAGAATACTTTGCCTTTTACATACTCAATCTGACGGAACACTGTCCCAACTTGCTTTGGAAACATTAACAGTATCCTCCACGACGGCGGCACAGCTTCCCGACGCAGTCCTCCTTGTTGGCATACTCGGCACAGCCACACAACAAGCCGCCACACAAATCGGCTCATGCGGCGCAAATCAATTCTTTATCGCCGAAGACCCGGCACTCGAGAAGGGGTCCTACCACAACGACACAAACGCCGCCGAAGCAATCGCCAAAGCAGCCCAAGCGACCATCATCTTCGCACCGGCAGACTCCCGATTCAACAGAATGATTTCCGGCATGGCGATCCGCCTCAACGGCCGCGCCGACACACATGCAGTCGCTGTCGCGGCGGACAATGGGACGTTGACGATTTCCCGTTGGTACTATCGCCAAAGAATCATCGCGCAGCAAACACGACAACAACGCCCTTGGGTTATTTCGATTGAATCGGATACCGCTGCCCCATGGAAGGGCGACAGCAAAACCGTTGACGCAACGACCGTCTCATTCGCCGTCGACGCAAACACGAAAGTCATCGGCACAATCGCACCTGAAAACACAGTTCAGACGATTAAGCCCGACTCGCCCCTGCTCTTTGTCGCGGGCGCCGGGTGGTGCAAGAAACAATCCGACGGACAGACACATCTGCTCGAAGCGGAATCGCTCATTTTGGATTTTGTCAACAGAAGCGGAGCCTCGCTCGGAAGCTCGAAGTCCCTTGTCGACCAAAACAGCGAAGGCGAAGCGGTCCTCGGATGCCTCACGCACATGAACCAAGTCGGGCAAACCGGCAGCACACCGCGCCACCCAAAAGGCTTGGCAACTTGCTGCCATGGCGAAGAACCGCACACTGTCGGATGGCGCTTCATCACACAGCGACGAGCCATCAACACAGATGCGAACTGCGGATGGGCGCGAGGCAAAACGGATGTCCTATACGTGGCAGATGCATTTAAAGTCATGAAAATCCTTAACGATTTATTGAAATAGTTTTTCAATTTGTAAATCGAGCCAAACGAAGCATTTTTGTCCTATACTAACGAATAGGAGATAAATGAAACTTGTTAAAATCTAATAACCAAAAACACACGCAATCTGAGGTCAAGTAACATATTATTGCTCACGATTTTCTGGAAATCAGGTATCATAATATATATAATGAAAAAATCAACCAGATTAGCTACCATGACTGAATTAATACTTGCGTTGATGTGCTTTGTCGGCAGACACAAGGAGAAGTCAGGAATTGCGTAGACATCGATTCGACAACGAGTATTCCGAACTGTTTTCTCTTGGACAGAAACAAGGTCATGTGACCATGGACGACATTGATAAAGCAATGGCCCATGCCCCATCCGCCCAAGAGCTAGAATCCGTTTTGGAACTCCTGAGCGCTCGGAACATCGAAGTCATGGAAGAACTCGATAAGGACGAATCTGATTTCCAAAGAGAGACAAAACAAGTTATCGATGACAGAAACACTCTCCTTAATCCTGACGATGACGACAAGGATAAAAAGGTTAACGACGACTCGGTACGTTCCTATCTCGCAGACATGGGCAAAGTACCAATGTTAACCCCCGAGGAAGAGAACGCCCTCGCCCAAGAAATCGAAAAAGGAAGAAACACTGTTCTTAAGGCTCTCTCCGGAACAATTTTGGTCGGTCAGGAGTTCCGGATTATCCTCAAAAAAATCGAAGAGAAAAAAATCACGCTCAACGAGATTCTCAGACGTCACGCTGATGACTCAGATTCAAAATCATGGAAGGCAATCTTCGAAGAAGTACAAACCGCTTTCACGGCAATCAGTCAGGCCTACGATAACATTGGACGAGCGCTTGAAACAATCTCCATGACTGATGTGCCTGAGGAAATAGCAAAAGCGAAGAAGTCTATCGAATCGCAGAAGAAGAAAATATACAAACTGTTCATCAAAACAGACTTGAGTTTCAACATCACTCAACTTATCGCAAAAGGAGTCAAGCAAACCTTCAAAGACATGGAGGTTCTGCAGACTGAAATTCAGACAATTCTCGCAAAAATAGCACTCCCCGAAGTTGAAATCCGCAGACTTGTCAAGATGACCCGCAAAAACTCACCTGAAGCTGATGCCCTGAAAAAGGAACGGGGATTTTCGCTCGAAGATTTAATCGAAGACGACAAGTGTCTGCGCAAAATGCACAAAACCATGGCGAAGTACGAGAGAACGGTCGGGAATTCTTTCGAAGAATTTGCCGAACTTATCCGTGAAATCGACGAGGGAGAGCGCAAAGCGAATCGTGCCAAGAGCAAAATAGTCGAATCGAATTTGCGGTTGGTCGTGTCGATCGCAAAAAAGTATACGAACAGAGGATTGCAGTTCCTTGACCTCATCCAAGACGGAAATATCGGGCTTATGCGCGCCGTCGACAAATTCGAGCACAACCGCGGATTCCATTTTTCGACATACGCCTCGTGGTGGATTAAACAGGCCATCGCAAGAGCAATTGCAGACCAAGCGCGCACCATTCGCATCCCGGTACACATGGTCGAAACCATCAACCGTCTCTCGAGAATCCACAGGGATTTGGTTCAGGAACTCCACAGGGAACCCACCAACGAAGAACTGGCTGACAAAGCCGGATACAGTATCGAAAAGGTCAACAAGATTTTTCGGGCGGCACAAACGCCAATCTCGATTGAATCGCCTATTGGCAACGAAGGCGAATCCACTGTCGTCGACCTCATCCAAGACCCTGACGCGGTCAGCCCGGTATCGCTCGCGGCGAATCTCTTGAGAACCGAACGAATCAACGAGGTGTTCAAAACACTGACGGAACGCGAAGCAAAAGTCCTGCGCCTGAGATTCGGTATCGGCAACAACGGTGTTCAACGCACACTTGAAGAAGTCGGCACAATCTTCAATGTCACACGTGAACGTGTCCGCCAGATTGAAACCAAAGCACTGCTGAAACTGCGGCATCCGGCACGGCGTGCCAAACTTGTCGATCTTTTGAACGAAGATAATGACTAAACACAATAACTCAGAAATCGGACAATCATGAACTCTTTTACGCTTATCCCCGCTATTGACATAATGGACGGGCAATGCGTCCGCCTCCAACAAGGAGATGCCCAACGACGCACAAATTATCCCGATGCCCCGGCGGTAGTCGCTCAAGCCTTCCAGAAGGAAGGCGCAAGTCGGTTGCACATCGTTGACCTTGACGGCGCATTTGCGGGCAAACCGGCCAATCTGGCGACCATCAAATCCATCCGCGACGCAGTCACCATCACTGTCGAAGTGGGCGGCGGCATCAGAACCGAAGAGGACATCAAAAACTACCTCGACATTGGCGTTGACCATGTGATTATCGGAACGCGCGCACTCGAAGACAAACGCTTCCTCGGCGAGATGGTGCGCAAATTCGGAGCGTCCAAAATCATTATTGGCGCGGATGCGCGCAACGGATATCTCTCCACAAGAGGATGGACATCGGACTCCAAGATTCTGGCCATCCCATTCTTGCAGGAAGTCGTCGCTCAGACGGGCGTCGGCACGGTTATTTTCACTGACATAGCACGAGACGGCATGTTCAACTCGCCTAACTTTGACGCACTCGAAAAGGTCTGCGGCATCGGAAATCTCCAAGTTATTGCCTCCGGAGGTGTAGGTAGTGATAAAGACATTCGTTCTTTGATTCAACTCAAGCAGCCTAATTTGATTGGAGCAATCGTCGGAAAGGCCATTCATGACGGCAGATTATCTCTGCATGACGCTCTGAAAGCTGCAAACAACATATAAAGAAAGGGTAGAATAATGGCTAACGCATTTACTGACAACAATTTTAAGGCAGAAGTCCTCGAAGTAAAAGGACTTGTTCTCGTCGACTTTTGGGCAACATGGTGCGGACCTTGCATGATGCTGTCTCCCATTATTGACGCACTGGCACAGGAATACGAAGGGAAAATCAAAGTCGGAAAAGTCGATGTCGACCAGAATTCCGATGTTGCGACCGCCTATGGTATCTCATCGATTCCATGCCTGTTACTTTTCAAGGATGGTGAACTTATCGACAGAAAAGTCGGAGCCGCACCAAAAGCTCAACTTAAAATCTGGCTTGATAGCAAACTCTAAACAACACATTTAGTCTTCAAGAGGTATTAATTATGCTTACCAAACGTGTTATACCCTGTCTCGATGTCAAAGACGGTCGAGTCGTCAAAGGTGTCAATTTTGTTAATCTCATCGACGCGGGCGACCCCGTCGCTTGTGCGAAAGCATATGACGCGGCCGGCGCTGATGAACTCGTGTTCCTCGACATTGCCGCAACCAACGAAGGACGTGGCACCACAATCGAAATGGTGCGCAAAACAACTGCCGAAGTGTTTATCCCGGTCACGGTGGGCGGCGGAATTCGCAACATCAGCGACATAACGGAAATTCTGCGAGCCGGAGCCGACAAAGTCTCGCTCAATACGGTGGCGGTGGAAAACCCCGAAATCGTCAAGGAAGCATCACAACGCTTTGGCAGCCAGTGTATCGTTGTTGCCATCGACGGCAAACGCGCTGAGCCGGGCAAGGAATTCGCCTACGAAGTCTACACCCATGGCGGACAAAAAGCCCGTAATATCGATGCGGTTGCATGGACACAAAAAATGGAAAAATACGGAGCCGGCGAAATCCTCCTCACCAGTATGGATCGCGACGGAACAAAAATCGGCTACGACTTGGAGATGACAGCAGCCATCTCGGAAGCGGTTGGGATTCCCGTCATCGCGTCCGGCGGCGTAGGAAGCTTGCAGGACTTCGTTGACGGCATCAAAATCGGCAAAGCCGACGCTGTACTCGCGGCATCCATTTTCCACTTTGGAACCTTTACCGTTCAGCAAGTCAAGGACTACATGGCGAACGCAGGCATCCCGGTACGCACCAAAAAGCAAAAGTGATTGCGGAATATGATTACTGAAATCAAGATGCCCGCACTCAGCGATGCGATGACGCATGGTAAACTCCTGTGTTATCTGGTGCAGTTGGGTCAAACGGTCACAAAAGGACAACCTGTCGCCGAAGTCGAAGCTGACAAGGCAAACATTGAAATCGAAGCACCGGCGGACGGCAAAATCGTCCGTCTCTGCGCCTCTGTCGACGAAGTGGTGCCGGTGAACAACACCCTAATCCAAATCGAATCCCAACAGAAATCCTGATTGACTAACGAACGGCGAGTGCTAAATGGCATGACAAAACAGTTTTGCAAAGGACAATGATACTGCGGTGACGCACATATCGCCAACATTGTTAAGACTTAGCATTCCAATGGCTATGGGCTTATTTACGCCGGAAATGATCGACAACAAACGCTTCGATCTCATCGTCATTGGTGGCGGACATGCAGGCTGTACTCTTGCGTCCGATGCAGCCGAAGCCGGGCTTAGAACCGCATTAATCGAGGGGAGCAGCAACGGCCTCGGAGGAGCAGCAACACACGAGACTACAATCCCTGTACATAATATGATTGCCGACCTCTTCACCTATGACCACGCAATCGTCAGCCGCGAACAACCGCAGGCGTATCACAAATGGCTCGTGGACGATTTGACCAAGAAAAAGGTGACTCTCATAAAGGCGTGGGGACAGATTTCTGCCGTCGACGAAGTGCTCATGGTCAACACGAAAACCGGTATGAGTGAGGGAGCGATACACGGGCACAATATTGTTATCGCAACCGGAACAGCGCCCGCACTGACAGCCGACTTGGCAATAACAGACTCGCGAATTGTCCGAATACCGGCTGCCATCGCAACGATTCCGACCCACTCACCACGCAGCATTCTCGTCTACGGGTGTAACCAAACCGCAATTGAATGCGCAACAATTCTTGCCGCGCAAAAACACCAAGTGATTCTTTGTTCTGAATCGGAAGTTATCCTCCCAGATGCGCCGCAGCCCATCCAAGAAATTGCCCTCTCACTTCTCGAACGTCTCGGAATTCGTCTGTGCATGGATATCTTCAGCCTCACGCTCACCGACACAAACACCGACAGCATCGTCTTGGAGTTGGAGAATGCCGCCTACACCGAAACGGTCATGATTCATCATCTGATTGACTGCGGAGGACGGCGCTGCGCTAGCGAGAATCTCTGCTCTCGTGAGCTTGGCATTCGCGTTGCATCCGGCGACCAACGCATCGTCATTGATGCGCTCTGTCGGACCTCCGCCAAAAGAATTTTCGCTCTGGGAAGCGTCACGAACTCTGAGATGACACCCGACACCGCACAACAATCTGCCCACGCGTTAGCCTCATTCCTGTCCGGGGAAACGCAAGGCTGCCCAAACTTGGTTGAAACGCCGCAAACGCAAACGCTGTGGCTCAACGAACCAATCGCATGGGTCGGCATGGATTGCACTCAGGCACTGGTAAACGGTCACATAAACGCAGTGGAAGGATTTGTCAATCTGACAAATGAATTCTCCACGCCGCAACGCACCGGATTGCTCTCCATGACCATCGACTTGGCGACCGGAAAAATCCTCGGGGCCTATGCGTTGGGACATGCGTCCGAGACTCTTATACGCCTCGTACAATCGCTCATGCGATTCGAAATCAACGCCGCCACACTGGCTCAGGGAGCATGGGACCCAGCCATAACCGCAGCCGTCAGAGACGCACTGAATCGGGGCGACAAACAAGAATGATTATTGAAAGCGTATGGTGGGGAAGAACGCAATACATGGACGCATTGGTGCAAATGAACCAAATGCAGGCCGATGTCATCGCGGGCAAGTGTCCAAGCACAATCATCTATACCGAACACAACCCGGTCATTACGTGCGGGCGTAACACTCCCCCAAACCAGATTTTCTCAAAATCGATTCCAACCGTCGAAGTCAATCGAGGAGGCCTCGCGACATGGCACGGCCCCGGACAGCTCATCGCCTACCCGGTCATCAACCTTCGCAAAGTAACGCAAAACAACATCGACCTCCACGGGTTTCTCAGAAATATTGAACTCGGAATCATTGCGTTTTTATCAGAGCAGTTTAGCATCCGAGCCAAGCAAAGACCGCAATTCACCGGCGTCTGGATTGACACCGACGCCCCCGTGCAACGCAAAATCGCCTCCATCGGCATATCCGTTCGCCGCTTCGTCACCGCTCACGGACTGGCGCTCAACATTAACCCCTCAATGGAAGCATTCGAGAACATCATCCCCTGCGGACTTACGGGAATTCAAATGACATCGGTCGCCCAAGAAATCGGTACAACGACGGCCGCGACAACATCACTTGACCTTGAAAAGCTCTACCCTACACTACATCAATCACTACTGAGAACTATCATCCACAATGACAACTGAGAATAACGCAAACAACACGCAAGCCCAAGGCAAGTTTCCCAGATGGCTCAAGGCAGTCATGCCGGACGGAGAGACATACCACAATACGGCGGGCATCCTTAAAAACCACGGACTGGTCACCGTCTGTCAGGAAGCGCGATGCCCTAACATCGGTGAATGCTGGCGCAGACAGACCGCGACGTTCATGATTCTGGGAGAATGCTGCACCCGCCACTGCCGTTTCTGCGCCATCACGCAGAACCAAAAACCATTGCCTCCGGACCCAACCGAACCAGAGCGCATTGCGAATGCGGTTCGCGATATGAAGTTGACCTATGTCGTCATGACATCCGTCACCCGAGACGACTTGCCTGATGGCGGAGCAAAGCATTTTGTGGACTGCACTAACGCCATCAAAAGCGCCACACAACAGGCCAAAGTCGAAGTCCTGACGCCAGACTTTATGGGCAACAAACAAGCAATACAAATAGTTGCGGCATCACCCATTTTCGTGTTTAATCACAACATCGAAATGGTCAGTCGCCTCTACAAACAACTTCGCCCCGAGGCCGATTATCGCCGTTCGCTCGAAGTTCTCCGCTACGCGAAAACCATCAATCCCGAAATCATCACAAAATCGGGGTTTATGCTTGGCTTAGGCGAAGAGATTTCCGAAGTTGAGCTACTTATGGCTGACCTACGTGAGGCCGGAGTTACTCACCTCACCATCGGCCAATATCTCTGCGCCAAAGAAGGACGGGCGCCGGTTGCGAGATATGTTCATCCCGACGAGTTCACAATGCTCAGGCAGAAAGCCCTTGATATTGGATTCATCTATGTCGACAGTGCCCCACTGGCCAGAAGTTCATATCACGCCGAACGGCAGCTACAATGAATATACCGCATCCCGTCTGTAGCAAATTATATGCAGTATACAACTGCGCCCGCAATGAGATGAGTAAAGTGGAATGGGTCGCAATAGATACGCGAAAATAATATTATTTACTCTCATAATACTATCGCTGGTATTAGGAGTTGCTTACCGCACCTCTCCACCGGAGATTCGGGAGAGAGTCGATGGTTATATCCGCATTGCCGCCTCAAGCATGAGGAACATGGCACTCAAAGCCGAGTTTCGTTTTGTCACGAAGTACTTTGATAAATCTCAAAAGAAAAAAGACGAGAACGCCAAGGATGATAAAAAGAAGGATAACAAGAACCAAGCATCGGCCACTCTTGTCGGCAGCATCTATGATGAACTCTCAAAGCCTATCGTTGGCGCAACAGTTACCATTATGGGATTGGGCAAGAATCAGCCTAAAACGCAAACGGACAAGGACGGCAAGTATAAAATCGCCGACATTCCGCCGGGAACAGGTCACATCGTGGCGTCACACCCGGGCTTTGTTGCGATGATGCGCCCGCACTTTCCATTCTACAGTTCAAAGGTCGCCTTCGCTGACCTGACCCTACCCATCGGTTCCAAAATCAACGGCACGGTTCTCGACGAAGAACGCAAACCGCTCAAGAATGTCGAAATACAGGCGCGACACATCGCGGAGGCCATCACTGCAAGCGGAGGCGACTCGATTGTCTACGCTGACATTGCAAAACAGGAAACATCAAAAGACAACGGCACGTTCTTGATTAAGGGAATGCCGCTTGGCAGCATGGAAATCACGGCTAAGAAAACGGGGTACGCGAAACTCGTTCAGAAACACGTCGTGACCAAGGACAACGCGACATCGTCTGTCGAGCTAATCCTGAAACGCTCGGGCATTCTTGACGGACAGATTAAGGATGCGGAAACGGGCGCAGGCATTCCTGACGCGAAAATCACACTGGAAAGTTTCAAACCTTTCGGCGAAAAGGTCATGAAGCTCGAGGGCACCAGCTACACCATGCAGTCGCTCAAGCCGGAAGGAAAATTCAGATTTGAGCACCTGTTCGACGAAGGCTTCTACGACATCAAAGTCGAGCATCCCGACTATGCCCCCTCCACGCAAAAGCTCATTCCATGCGGCACAGAGAAGATGACAATCAATATGGTGCGCGGTTCGGGAATCTCCGGCAAAGTCACATTGATTGACAGAGTTGGGGACACCGGAGTTGCCGTCTCCATCAACATCGAATCGGTCATCAAGGGAACAACCCTGACACTCCACACCGTCTCGACAGAAACCGGAGATTTCAAATTCGACAAACTGCCCTATGGTAGCTACAAGATTTGGGTCAACAGCAAACAATACTCCTGTCTTGACTATCCCCCGATTAACTGCGAAGCCGGCAAACCACCCATCGATAATGTTGTTCTCGAAGCTTACCAGATTTGTTCCATTTCCGGACGTGTCATCAGCGCCGAAAACGGCATGCCCATCCCCGAAGCGACGGTGACAATCAACAGCATTTTTGGCAAGAACAAACAACAGTCCAAGAAGTTCATGACAAAAACATCTTCCATGGGTAAATTCGTTTTCGAGAAACTCCCAAGTGGACAGCACACCGCAACGGCCGAAGCCAAAGGATTCGTACAAACTAATTTCGGCACTTCCGCCGAAACGTTTTATCTGCTACCGGGCGAATCCAAAAACGACCTCACGCTGCAACTCTACAAAGGCGGAACGGTAGATGGGCGCGTGCTTGATGCCAACGGGTCTGCCGTGAAAGACGCCGATGTCCAACTCTATGTGGCATCAACCAACAAACGGAATCTCGACACGTCGAAACTCGTCGCGAAATCCAACGAGAACGGATGGTACACCATCACGGGCATCGATGTCGGCGACCATCTGCAACTCTACGCAAGCGCCCGAGCCGAAGAACGACACGCCAAAGGCGTCAGCAATATCATTGACCTGACAGCGGCCGTCCCATCCGCAACGGCGGATATCATCATGCCGAACGGCGGCACTGTCCAAGGAAGAGTCACAGATATGAACGGCATCCCCATCGCGGAAGCTCAGGTCTCATGGCACTCCGGTAACTTCCCCGGCGATCCATCGCCATCCGGCGGCAAAGTCTCGACGGAAAGCAACGGAACCTATCGTATCACGCACCTCCCACCCGGAAGAATATCGCTGAACGTCAGCCGCTCCGGATATGTCGGTCAGGGCAGAGGCGTCAATGTCAAAGACAATCAGGTGTTGGCGGGCATTGACTTCAAACTAAAAACGGGAAAAACTATCACGGGTGTTGTCATGACTGCGGAAGGGAATCCGATTCCGAACGCGAATGTGAGAACGTCCGGAATCTCGGGAGCACAAGGTGGAGACTCGGCGAACACGGACAAGGACGGAAAGTTCACGCTCGGCAATCTCGGCGAAGGTTCGTTCAAACTCAACGCGACCTTCTCCATCAACACGCAGGAAGGAAACCAGAATTACAACTTCTTTGTGACCCCAATCAAGGCCGGTAGCGAGGGCGTCCTCATCGAGTGCGACGTCGACAACTCCGCATCCACAATTGTCGATGCGGCCGGATCCGGAAGAAAGATTCAGAACTTCTTCTTCCGTTTCGCATCGCTGCCAAACATCAAAGGGCTGGACTTTTCCGTCACAGTACAACGTAGTGTGGCAAACACGAACGGACTCCTTAAGATATCGAACATCCCACGCGGCGTTTACAAATTGACTGTCACCGCCGATGGATACGAAAAATGGGAAGACGAATCCGTGTACATCGGACCGAACAGGAGAACCAGTATGCCCAAAGTCCATCTCGAAGCATCGGGTGGCATCATGGGTAAAGTCGTCTCGAACAAAACAGGACGACCCGTGAACGGTGTGCGTGTCTCTGCGTTTGAGCAAACAAGCATCGAACAGACAGGCAAAGGAAACAAAGGATACACGCATGTGGCAACCGTCAACACGGACTATGCCGGCGAATTCCTGCTGTCGGGGTTATCGCCCGCGACACACCGAGTCATACTCGAACACTCGAACTATTCGAAGGAAACAATCGAAGATATCCCCGTGACACGCCGCAAAATCTATGACATGGGCACAATCATCCTCGAAGCCGGAGGAACTGTACTCGGCACAATCAGAGATGAAACGGGAGCGCCGTGTGCGGGATTCACTGTCGCCATCAATGATACACAAGAGAAAAAGAAGACGACAACTGACCGCGGCGGCAACTACCTGATGCAGGGCGTCGAAGAGGGAACGCATATCATCTCCGTACAAGGCACAGTGCGCAGTTATAGACCGACCTATACCTTCGCGTCCACAATCATCATTGCGGGCGAATCAACGACGAAGAACTTCACCATCGGACTGACGGCAAACATGGTCGGACAGTTATTCTCTGCGACACCACTCACCGGAGCTTCGGGGACTGTCAGCCTCTATCCGTTCGACGAAAACAACAAAGTCGTCGACTGGATTCGATACGACGCGACAATTCAGGGAATGACCTTTAGCCTCAACCAGATTCCGCCCGGACAATACTTCATGTGGGCCGGAGGCAATGCGACGGCCGGACCATTCAGACTCTGGCAGTTCAAACAACTGACACAAGGCGACAATACCGTTGCGCTCGAGCTGCCCCCATCATCCATCAAAGGACGTGCCATCGGGAGCGCCGGACAAGGACTTCAGGGCACCTCGGTGCAACTGCGCCCACTCTTTGACGGAAGTTTCCTCTCGCAAACGATTTATAACAAACTTATCGTCAACAAAACGACAAACGCGACGGGCGCATTCTCGATTCCCTACATCCAACAGGGAACCTATCAAATTATCTACCAGCCACCCGGCGGAAGACAAATCGTGCAACAACCGATGTCCATCGGATATGGACAAACTATCAGCGGAATTACCCTCCCTGCACAATAACTCTGGAAGGAAGAGTCAAACTATTGTATATTATAGTATCATAATAACGATGGTGAGAATTTCATGACAAATTATAGAATATTTATTGTCGAAGACGAGAGCGAAATCGCCAGACTTCTGGAGATTCATCTTAAAAAGACCGGTTTCAACCCTGTCGTCTTTACGAAATCACCCGAAGCGTGGAAAGCAATTCTCAACGCCTCCCCCAAGACGATGCCTGACCTTATTCTTCTGGATGTGATGATGCCGGAGATGGACGGAATCCAATTCCTCAAGGCTGTTCGCGCAAATGCCAACACACAGACACTGCCTGTCTTTTTCCTGACGGCATGCGGCGGAGAAGAAGATCGCATCGGCGGATTTGAACTCGGAGCGGATGACTATATCACCAAGCCATTCTCACCAACGGAACTCGTTTTGCGCATCAAGAGATTCTTCGAAAGACGCGAAATGGAACGCAGAAACAAACGCGAAGAGTCCAAGGAACCCGTCGTGTTTGGTTGCCTGATGCTTGACGAAGCACGTTTCAAAACAACAGTCGACGGAGAGGAAATCCCCATTTCGGCAACCGAAATGAAACTGCTTGCGGAAATGATTTCGCTCAAAGGCAAAGCGCTTTCGAGACGCCGCATCCTCGAACTCGCGTGGGGCGATATGCCCAATGTGACGGACAGAACAATCGACACACATGTCAAAAGACTTCGCAGAAAACTCGGCAAGGCCGCCGTTTATCTCGAGACTGTCAGAGGCCGCGGATATCGGTGGGCCGAATCACCGGATGATGTAAATGATTAACGCTTTTGCATTTGCGTGCCAGGTAACCGAAGGCGTCCCTGGATGCTCCGCGCTCTACCTGACGTCGAGCGACCTACTTGTGCCAAACAATCGATGGGTCAACACATTTGGAACAATGTCAAGACTCAACGACTTGGAACGATTAGGCCTCTCAGTTGATAGCATCAGAGAGAACATCATCGAACTGACTCGGGTTGGAAATGGAGAATTCACGCGGGCATTGGACGAAGAATCCATTCGGACATTAGTCATCACCGCGATTCCAAACTTCCCGCAAATGTTCTTTATTTTTCTGCACGACGAAACGGAAGCACACAAAGTTGCAGCAATGCGCAGAGACTTCATCGCGAACGTCTCCCACGAGCTTCGCACACCGCTGACCATCATCCGCGGGTATGTCGAAACACTGATGGATCCGGACTACCGAACGCCCGAAGCGTTGAACGAATATCTGCCAATCATTCTCGACAACACAAAGCAAATGCACACGCTTATCATTGACCTCATGGACCTATCGAGGCTTGAATCGTCGGGCGCACGGAGACTCGCGGCAATCAATCTGAAAACGGAAATCGAAGGCGCCATTGCTTCAAGCCGTGTTCTGGCTAAGGAAAAGAAAATCAAAATCATCCACGCGAAACTGGATGCGGTCGATGTGCAAGCCGACGTCAACAACTTCCCACGTGTCTTGATTAACCTCATCGAAAACGCAATCAAATACACGCCCAACGAAGGCACAATCCGCATCTACACCGAATTAGACAACAGCAAAGAGCACGTCACGGTTCACATCACGGACAACGGTATGGGCATCCCAAACGACGATCAAGAAAGAATTTTTGAACGATTCTACAGAGTTCGCGGAACAACAGCGAGTGTCCGAGGAAGCGGTCTGGGGCTGGCGATTGTCAAACACGCGCTCCAGTTAATGGACAGCGAAATCAAACTCAATAGCACATTGGGCGAAGGCTCTGACTTTTACTTCACACTCAAAGTCTTCAAGAATCCTGATGAAACTGCGCAAGCAACTATGAGTGAAGACGTGATACCTCGATTGTCTCATAGATAGCGCCCGAAGGTGTCAGCGTACTCTTTATGAGTTCGATTTGCTCCACATCCATCACCCCAAAATGAGCCAGCCCACGTGCCTCGACAATCTTCTTGATGCCGAGCAGATTCTCACGACTCTTGATTCGCGCAAGAGTAATGTGAGGCATAAAGGGATGCGTGTCCACATCAAATCCCCGGCGGTTTAGCTCATTCACAAGCGAATTCCGCAAATCAGTCAGTACATCCACATCCTTTGCCAGCCGAAGCGCAATTGTACGTGCCGTCTTGTCATTCGGAAACAACAGCGGACTGCCAACCTTCAGCGAAAACGCCCCGCAACGCCCCGCGATTTTCTGCATCACAAGCCCGGCATCACTGACTGATGACTCCGGGATATCACCCAAAAACGCCAGAGTAATGTGAACATTCCGAACAGACTGCCAAGTTATACGTGTCTTCAGAAACTCCGACGCTGTCTGCATGCCAGCTGACAGCGTAGCAATCTCCGACTGCATTTTCTCGGGTAAACGAACCGCAATAAAACAACGCATAAAGGCCTCCCTATGCCACTACAAGTAATGCGCCAACACTACAATAATCTTTACTATATCCGCTTAAAGTCGTTATCCTTCGGATAGAAACTCGGGCTATTCTTTGTCAGTTGCCTGATACGCTGAAGAGCATCACGGATACGAGCATTGAGATTGCCGTTATTCGCCTGCGCTAGCGACGCGTCAAGCTGCAACGCCTTTTGCCAGCAGCTCACCGCCATACGCAGATTTTTCACGCTCTCTTGCTTAACCGAGAACACACGGTTATTCGCGTCACGCGTCGTAAAACTTGCCGACATCAAAATATTAACCGCCGTGTTGTAATACTGATCGCCCTGCATAACCAAACGCTGCGCCTGAGAAGCCTTCTCAGATATCCCCTGACGCTCATTGCTCTGAGCCGTCAGCAGTACACTCTGCGCCGCTTGCACGACCTCCGGGAACATTGGGTAATCCAGAATAATCTCATTCGCCTTTTCACGAGCCTTGACCGTCTCACCCGCTGCAAGGTTATTCTGCACTTCACGCAAATCACGCCCCGCATACGCCAACAAACCCTTACGGGCATCCTCATTTGTTTCCTGCATTTCGAGGATACTGCGGTACTCCTGACGAGCCGTATCAAGCATCCCCTTCGACTCGGCATATCGTGCCAACGCTAACCGCGCCTTTGGATCCGCCTGATTTGTCTGCCCACGACGAATCATGTACTCATACTTATACAAGGTATCCTTCGTTTGTGACGGGTCAAAAACCAACAACTGATTATACGCAGACAATGCGCCCTGCCAGTCGCCCCGCTCGGCGCATTCCGTATGCATCGTATTATAGATATTCAATATCCGCCGACGCAGAACCGGTGTCGAATTCTCGGGGTCATTCGCAAACTCAAGTAAAATCGGCAAAGCTTCCGAATATTTTTTTTGCCTGTACAGCGCCTCGGCATACTTCAGCCGCCCCGTAGGCGTCATATCATTCTTGTAAATATCCGACAACTCCGCCAGACGACTGCTCTCCGAATCCAGAATCTTCTTCAGCGCATTAGTGGCTTTCTCATTGTTAGGATTATAAAACAGCGACTTCTTCAAATGGTCAATTGCCGTGTTGATATCCTGATGATCGGCTCGCACCAAGCCCCACCGAAGATAGATATTCGATGCCCCCACAGCGAACTCCTCCCCTGCACCGGCAACCGAAGCGGGTGTGACTTTATTGAGCAACTCCGCGGCATCATCATAGCGTTCATTATCAGCAGCCGACACGGCACGCGCCAAAATATCCATCGCCTGATTCGGATTCAAAGTTTCCGTCTCCGACACAAGCACATCCTCATCCGCGGTCTGCGCCAGACTCGCATCGTTCATCCGAGCCTGCGCCTCCTGCACACGCCCCTGTGCTTCCGCATCATTGGGAGCAATCGACAACGCCTTCTCATAACATTCCAAAGACTTCTCAACGCGATTCTGCCGGGAGTACTCGTCCCCCATGCGCACCCAGCCCTTTTCAAGAGGTTCCTTATCCCAAGCCGAGACCTTCGAGCGCGATAATGTCAAGACACCATTGGTCGAGCGAAAAACAAAAGTGCTCTTCGCCATGTTATCCTCGTCTGTAACGCCAACGAGACGATCCCCATTAGTCAGTTGCAAAACATCGCACCAGCCCATTCCGGACAATAAGCTTACAACGAATATCGGTATGATAGTTCGCTTCGCTTTGTACATTATCATAATTCAACCTCTTTATGTGACGGACTATATTTATTAACATTTATGTGTAAATCATCATCTAAACAATCATGCTGAAACATTTCAATCCGACACTATTATATAAAGCTTACTTCGGCAATCCTTACGGAATTTTGCCACCCATACTTCTTGCGCTTCTCCTGACGCTCGTCAGTTGGATTGTTCTTATCTATGGTGTCAGAGAAATTGGCATTCTCGGCATGATGATAGGAGCCGGAGCCGCCCTGACACTGCTTAGCGTCATCACGCACCCGCTCATTCCGTTTGCCCTTTACTTCCCGTGTCTCTTCTTCAACGACCTTACATGGCCGGGCATCCCCATCTCACCCAACCAGATACTTGGCATACTTTTCTTTGTCTCATGGATTGCCTACTTCATTCGGCGCCGCACCATCGCCATTTCGCCCTCCGTCAGTTTCTTTATGTTTGTTGCGACAGTACTATTCGCTATCAGCGCAATCACCGGCGAAGACACCGAACGCGGCATCCAGCACTGCCGCGCCGTCGTGACTTACTTCCTCATGGCGCTTGGGTTGGCAGCTTCCATGCGTTCCGAAAAAAGCATTCGAGCGCTCGCATGGATTATCACCATCACCACCGCGGCGGCTGCGCTACAAGGCGTCTATCAGGCAATCGAAAAGGGCATCTTCATGAACTTCACGGGCAAATGGAGCGACGCAGTCCGAGTCAGCGGAACGGCGAAAAACTCCATTGTCTACGGATGGAATCTACTCTACGCCTTCCCATTTGCGTTCTTCCTCTACACACGCCACAATTCAAAGCTCTTCAAATCCTTAGCCATCGGCCTTGGCATTTTCACCGCGATTGTCGCGCTGCTCACATTCAATCGACAGACATTCCTTTTGCTCGCAATCGTTGTCCTCTCCACCACGCTGCTTTTCCGTTACAAAAACAAAAAGCGCACACTGATGATGGTGCTCGTGGCGGCAGGCATCGCCGTCATTGCCATGTTCCCGATGGTTATCTCGCGGCTGTCAACATTGGGCAACATTGACCGCGACCCATCCTACCTCGAACGTCGCGACCAAATTCTTGTCGCCATGGAAATGTTCAAGGAGAAGCCCATCATCGGCATCGGCCTTGGCTCCTATCCCGCAGTCTGGAAGAACCACCTCCCGAAGGATTATTCGACCTACAATATGCAATACGACTATAAAACGGAACGTTACCCGGACTTCGGTTACGTACAGCTTTTGGCCGAGACGGGCGTCGTGGGACTGATGCTTGCCATTGCTCTCATGCTCATGGTTTTGCGCCGAGCAATCCGCGTAAGGCGAATGGCGGATGCTCGCGACAACATCATGGCGTTCAACCTCGCCTCCATGATTATCGCGCTCGCGATATTTTGGATAACCAGTAACTTCGTACAAGACACATTTCTCTATGTGCGAATGTGGTTCGTGCTCGGCTTGACGGCCCTCATCACGCCGCAGAATCTTTTTCTCGGTGCACGTAGCACAACGAACGCTGTTCCTTTACCCCGCAAACAACAGGAACTCGCACATGATTAAGGTTGCTATGGTAGCTCACCTCGGCGAACTTTCCGGAGCCGGCACAGCACTGATAGACAAGGCCGTCAACATCAGCCGAGAACAATTCGAGCCGATTCTCATCCTTCCCGAAGACAGCGAACTTGCCGACCTTGCGCGGTGCCGAGGTCTGGCGCCACACATCATCTCAAACCCGCAAACGGCTATGGTTGACACGCATTCAATCATCGCGAAAATCAAGATTCTCTCGGAGCGTCGCGCCTATGTGCAACGACTGAGACGATTCTTCAAACAGAACAACATCGACTTGGTTTTCGTCAACTCCACTGCTTCCATTTTTCCCGGAATCGCCGCAAAAAAAGCAGGGCTGCCCATTCTTTGGATGGTTCATGAGGTACTGGAGAATCCCTCACTATCAACACGCGTAAAGATGGCGTACATCCGACGCAACGCAAACAGCATTGTTTGGGATAGCAACTTAGGAAAAGAGCTCTTTCCGCCTGCGCCGAACACGCCGTCACTCGTGTGTCCGAACTTTGTCGACACCAACCGATTCCAACCCAAACAAACGGAATTCTCCGCGTCTGGCGCCCCTCTCACAATCCTTTGCAACGGTCCCTTCCCACGCAAAGGAGCCGACGTATTCCTGAACGCAGCCAAACGGGTCGCGGCGACAACCCAACGCCCATGCGCCTTTGTACTCATCGGGCCGGAGATGCCGCAACACGCGGACTTCTGCAAAAACCTCCACGACATCGCCCAACAACCGGAGCTAAAAGGCAAGGTCACTTTTGCCGGAATACAAAAGGACGTCCCGACCCTCCTTCGAAACGCTGACATCTTCGTCTCCGCCTCGCGCAACGAGGCATACCCCATCATCGTACTCGAAGCAATGGCCGCCAAAACGCCCATCATATGCACCGATGTCGGCGACTGCGCGATAATAGTCGGGAAGAACAACGAACGTGGAGCGCTCGTCCCGCCTGAGAATCCCGATAGAATAGCCGAAGCGATTCTTGATGCCATTGACCACCCGCAACAAACGCAACAACGTGCCCAGAAAGCGCTCGATTGGATACTCGAATCCTATTCGGGCAACAAATGTTGGAAACCTCTGGAAGAACTGATGCTCAAAACAGCCGCACGGGCTTAGTAGGGAATGTGCTTTGTGACGGAAAGAAACAAGTAGGTCACCATAAAGGCAAAAAGCAACGAATCGGTGCGATCTAGCAACCCGCCATGTCCGCCAAACAACTTGCCGGAATCCTTGATATTGGCGTCACGCTTCAAAATCGATTCGCCCAAATCACCGATGACGGACGCAATCGAAATCAGAAATCCCAGCGATAATGTCGAGACTAAATCTAGCGGGAAACCGTCCGTGGCATAGCGATTGGCAACCAACCGAAACACAACACAAGCCAACATGCAAGTAATGACGCCACCAAACAAGCCCTCCCAAGACTTCTTGGGACTCATGGTCGGAGCCATCTTGTGTTTTCCACAGCGGCAGCCCACCAAAAAGGCGCCCGTATCCGTTGCCCATGTCCCCAGAATAACCATCAGCGCAATAATCGTATAATAACACACGATATGAACGCCGAGTCCAAAGGACAACCCCAGATAAAGCGTGGCAAAAACGGTCAGCGGAACAGACGACAACGAGCCGTTCGCCCCATAGACGGACATGTGCGTCACAAAGGACATGACCACCAGAGCTGCAAGAGTTATCGGCAAAGCATGGATAAAGACGACATGGTCACACGAACCTAGCCACGTCAGCAAAATCGAAAAGGGAATCGCGACCAGATGCGAAGGGTCATACTTTCGCGCATCCGCAAGACGAATCAGTTCATGAACACCCCAAGCGCTGAAAAACATCGCCGCCACAATCACTAACGGATGAAGAACGGGCAGACCAATACATATCAAAAAAACAGACGCACCAAGAATACCTATGCGATAACGAGACTGCGAAAAACCTGTAAACAGTCGGCTAAATGGCATACCGGCAATCACTCCTCATATGTATTTTTCCTTGCTAATTTACGATAACACTTGATGATATCAACAATTCAAAGAAACTAACACACAACAAACTCAAACCAAGGCCGATAAATACCCATTATCAATGTACTAAATGATAACAGATATTAATATGAATTGAGCATCGACCTATGCAAAAGAGTTGGACTGTCCCAAGTGAGAATTTACCGATAGCTGATGACTTTGATGTCATTGTCGCGGGCGGAGGAACGGCCGGTGTGTGCGCGGCCATCGCTGCGGCGAGAAACGGAGCAAAAACGCTGCTTGTCGAACAATACGGTTTCCCCGGCGGAACACAAACAGCAGGACAAGTCGGGCCACTATGCCCCAACTTCAACCCGGACGGCACACCGCTGACAAAGGGCATTGGACAGGAAATCTGGAATCGTCTCGGAAAAGCAAATGGCGGATACGACCTACCGCCCGACGGAAAGTACAAACAAGGAGAATGGGCATGGTTTGATTTCGAGGCACTCAAGAATCTCGAAGAACAGATGCTCATCGAAGCCGGTGTCACGCTCCTCTATCACACCTATATCTCACAACCAATGATGGTGGACAACAAAGTCTGTGGACTGATTATCGACAACAAATCCGGCAGACAGGCCATCGCGGCCAAGGTAATCGTGGACGCCACCGGCGATGCCGATGTTGTATTCCGCAGCGGTGCGCCATGCGAAAACGGACGTCCGGGCGACGGGCTAAACCAGCCCGGAACATTGCGATTCCACGTCGGTCATGTGGACTGGGAGCGGCTGACAGCATTCCTGAAAACTCACAATGTCCCCCTCATTCAAGGCAAACTCCCAACAGTCAGCTATGGCATTGGCGGTGGCGCCAAGGATTTGGCGGCTTACCTCAACCAATGCGTCGACGAGGGCAAAGTCGACAAAGAAGACATTCGCTACTTCCAGTTTTATGCCGCGGTCGGCAGGCCGGGCGAAATCAGCTTCAACTGCCCCGAGATACGACAGTATCAAGGCACCGAAGCAGCCGACCTCACGGCAATGCAAATCGAAGGGCGCAAAGCCATTGCCCGCCTCATCGACTTCTGCAAGCGCTGTCTACCCGGATTTGAGGATTGCTATTTGGCATCCGTCGCGCCGATGCCGGGTATCCGTAGCTCGCGTCGAGCGGTCACGGACTATGTACTCACAGTAAACGATGTCGTCAATGGCGTAAAATTCGACGACGCTGTCGCACGAAACAATTGGCCCCCGGACATTCATTCGGTCAAAAAAGACGAAGACCTCTACCTCGACCATGAACCGGTCGATTTCGTGGAGATTCCTTACCGTTGTCTCCTGCCCCAAAACATCGACAACCTTCTTGTCGCCGGTCGATGCATTGGTGTCGACTTTGCCGCGCAGGCCGCAATCCGCATCTCACGCACATGCCAAGCATTAGGCGAAGCAGCGGGAACGGCGGCCGCTTACGCCGTCAAAGACGCCATCACGCCACGACAACTTTCCGGGACGAAATTACATCGAATTTTGGTCGACAACGGGCTTTTGTGACAAATCGAAAACATCAGGCTTTTTTGGACTTTTTCGGCACGAAGAGGTGAACAGAAAACTAGTTCGAGGATTAAATCAATCACAGGAGATTTTTATAAATGGCACGCCTCGAACAACGAACCTCTTGTAAATTCATTTTCATAACCGGGGGCGTGGTGTCCTCATTAGGAAAGGGAATTGCCTCCGCAACAATCGGAGCGCTTCTTGAATGCCGCGGACTCAAAGTCGCTAACCAGAAATTCGATCCATACATCAATGTTGACCCGGGAACAATGAGTCCTTTCCAACATGGAGAAGTGTATGTAACCGAGGATGGCGCCGAAACTGACCTCGACCTTGGACACTACGAAAGATTTACCTCCAATGTGACGCTCTCACACCTTAACAATGTCACCACTGGTCAGATATACAGCGATGTAATCAAGCGTGAACGCGCCGGAGGGTATCTCGGAAAAACCGTGCAAGTCGTCCCGCACATCACGGACGAAATCAAAAGCCGTATCTACAAACTGGCTAATCAGGGATACGATGTGATTCTGACGGAAATCGGCGGAACGGTCGGCGATATCGAAGGACTACCATTCATCGAGGCTATCCGTCAGGTACGCTACGATGTCGGACGGCAAAACTGCCTTTACATCCACCTCACCTTGGCACCATACATTCGGGCGGCGGGCGAACTTAAAACGAAACCGACTCAACACTCTGTTCATCAGTTGCGCGCCATCGGAATTCAGCCCGACATGCTGCTCGTCAGAACAGAACGCCGTTTCGACGACGATGTGGCTCGGAAAATCGCTCTCTTCTGCAACCTTGACCCGGATTGTGTTTTCCAGTCATGGGACATCAACGACATCTACAAAATGCCTCTTGCCTATGTGGAGCAAAAGCTCGACACAAAGCTCCTCGAATTGTTGCAAATCAAGCCTCCCAAGGATGAAGTAGACATGAGCGAGTGGGAGGCGTTGGCAAAAAAAATCGACCGCATCAAACCGGATGTTCATATTGGATTTGTGGGCAAATATGTCGAACTGCAAGACGCCTACAAAAGCGTCTACGAATCGCTTCATCACGCCGGATTAGCAAATGATGTGCAGGTCATCACGCACCGCATCGAAGCCGAAGACCTCAACGAGAGCAACGCGGAAGAACTCCTCGGCAACATGGATGGAATTCTGGTACCGGGTGGTTTTGGTCAGCGCGGGACAGAAGGCAAAATGGTCGCTGTCGGTTATGCGCGCCGCAACCTCATTCCCTACTTTGGCATTTGCCTCGGACTACAAATCGCCACAATCGAGTTTGCGCGTAACGTGTGCGGACTGGCCGGTGCGCACAGCACTGAATTCAACGAGAATACACCTTATCCTGTCATCGACCTCATGGAGAATCAAAAAATGATTGTCAATCTCGGCGGAACCATGAGACTCGGGGCGTATCAATGTGTTGTCGCCGAAGGAACAAAGGCTTACGAGGCCTATGGAATTGACACGTTTTCCGAAAGACACAGACATCGTTACGAAGTAAACAACGACTATCTGGACATCCTCACGGATCATGGATTGGTTGTCAGCGGAACGAACCCCAAAACCGGATTGGTTGAAATCATCGAGCTCGAGAATCATCCATGGTTTGTGGGTTGCCAGTTCCATCCCGAATTCAAGAGCAAGCCACTCGCCCCACATCCGCTCTTCTTCAGATTCATCGAAGCCGCCAAAAAACAAGCCAATCTATAGGCGCTTTTGGGGTTTGATTGGATGGCTGTTACCCTGTGTAACGCTAAGGGAATTGACAAAAGACTCCATGTACGCTATAGTGGACATGGGATGTGTGAGTAACTTAAAACAACTGATGATTCGGTAATAATGATTGCTGCTCATCTTTAGTTGATTATAACAAGAGACGAAGAGGACAAACCTAACAATGCAACGCTATGACGGAAGAACACCTAACGACAAACGACCAATCAAAATCTCGACGAACTTCACGCAATGGGCGGAGGGAAGTGTCCTGATTGAGACAGGAAACACCAAGGCCATTTGCACCGCAAGCGTCGAGGAAACCGTGCCGATTCATCTCAGAGGAAAAGAACAGGGATGGGTCACGGCCGAATACTCTATGCTGCCAAGAAGCACCCAAACTCGAACACCTCGCGAAGCCGCCAAAGGCAAGCAAAAAGGAAGAACTCTGGAGATTCAGAGGCTCATTGGGCGCAGTCTCAGAGCAATCACGGATATGAAAAAGTTGGGCGAAAGAACCATCACCATTGACTGCGATGTCATTCAGGCAGATGGCGGAACGAGAACGGCGTCAATCACAGGTGGGTTCGTTGCGTTAGCATTGGCAATCAAAAATCTCGAAAGTAAAAACCTTGTTGAGAAGGGAACTGTCCTCCGCGAAAATGTTGCGGCAATCAGCGTCGGAATCATCGGGGGAACACCCATGCTCGACCTCGACTATTCGGAAGACAGCACCGCCGATGTAGATATGAATATCGTGATGACAGAGAATGGACAGTTTATCGAACTGCAAGGAACCGCCGAAGGCAATCCGTTCAACGACGCAGAGCTTGCAAAGCTCATCGAATTGGGTCGAAAAGGAATTGCGGAACTCATTTACGAGCAAAAAAAGGCAATAGACCTTACATTTATTAATGGCTGAACCTAAAACAGATTCCCATTGAGTTGGTAAATTGACACTATGAATTGGATATTTGATACTTGTCGGAGAACGATTGGGACAGCCTGCCTTGCCTTGTGCGTCATGGCAATGGTTACGGATGCCCATACCCAAAACGACGACTATCAAACGAAGGCCATATCTCCGGCACATCGCGCGAAAATCAACTCGGATTTGCAGAACGCACGAGCAAAGGTTTCGCAAGCTCGGAACCCACAGGACTGGGGAGTCGCGATGGAAGAGCTATGCAAACAGCTTTTGCAAACGGAAGATTATGACAATGCCATCAAGGCGGCGAATGCGGTGGCCAGGCAAAACGGTGTTGACAGGGAACGACGAGCCGCCCACCATTTCCTAGTTGCCCAGATTCTGGCCCTCAAAATGGAAGCCAGCCCCAATACCGGAGAGATGCAGCGCAACAAACGCCTTGCCCTCAGTGCGGCCCAAGAGGTCAGAGAGCAGAATTACCCCGCGCAATGGGGTATCACAGACCAAGCTCAAAAACTCATCATCAAGCTCAGTGACGGTGAATACACCCAATCTGTCGCGCAAGACATCAGCAAGCGGCAAACCGGCGGAGTGACTGCCGAACAGCTCAACGAAGCAAGACGCCAATCGCAGAGTTTGGAGTTTAACTCGCAAACCGGCAAACTGAAGACCGGAGCAAACCTCTGGTCTAGACTGAGGGACTCCGAGGATTCGTATGGAGATGCGCCGTCCCTATCGGGGAATAACTCGCAAATCAAAGATTACACGAACGCCACCCCTCAAGATTTCTCGGATAGACAAACAAGATTCCCCGACGAAAAGTATAATCAGCAATCGGAAACAAATTACCGTAGGGATTTGCAAGAACAGTTCAGGGCAACAACAAATATGACGCCCGGCAACAACGCACTCAACTATGTTCCTCGGAATGCCACAAAGCAAGGGAACTTGCGGCAATCGCTAGGAGGATACTCCCCATACCCATCCATCCCGTCGCTCAATGCGAAATACGAAAGCAAATCGAGTATCGAGTCACCTACGGAAAAACTAATCGGTCGAAAACCGACTCAGTCTGTCCCTAAAAAAGTCGATGGAGCGCCGTCAAATGTTTCGAATCTCCAGAACACAACAACCGAAGAATTGATTTCGAGAGCGGCCAACCGCACCTCCGCCATGCCACGCTACGGAACTGTCAAGGGGGAAAAAGCGACAAGAGCCTATTCCTACGAAACGGACGAAGGTGCCAAAGCTCGTTCGAAACGACCCGATGTCTATAAGAAAAGAAATGACCCCGCAACGGATGTCTATGTCCCGGACACCATGCCCGCATCAAGGCACGGTGGACTCATAATTGACGGAGAAACGATACAAGGACAAACACTTGTGGAATAAGCAGAATGACTTTCTGCTCGACCTGTGACAAGAAAAGAATAACCTATGGATAAGATGAACAACAACTCACTGAATGTCGGACGCGATGTCATTCGACAAGAAGCCGACGCACTCATGACGATGGCGGAACGGATGAATGGCGATTTCGACAAAGCCATCGAACTGATTCTCGCGTGCAAGGGGAGAATCGTCTTCACCGGAATGGGTAAACACGGATTGGTCGCACGCAAGACTGCCGCGACGATGTCCAGCACCGGCACACCGTGCTTCTTCTTGCATCCTGCCGAGGCGGCACACGGAGACCTCGGGATGGTTGAAAAAGAAGATTTGGTCATCGCGGTCAGCAACAGTGGGAACACGTCGGAAGTCTTGGGTATTCTGCCATACATCCAGAGACATCAAAACAAACTGATTGCCATGGTGGGCAACATAAACAGCGAGTTGGCAAAAAACGCCGATGTCGTGCTTGACATCTCGGTCGAGAAAGAAGCATGTCCCCTCAATCTTGCGCCAACAACAAGCACGACGGCAGCCATCGCCATGGGAGACGCGCTCGCCGTGGTACTCGTCAATAAAAAAGGATTCCAAAAAGACGACTTCGCGCTCAGACATCCGGGCGGAACGCTCGGCAAACGGCTTCTGCTGAAGGTCGGCGACATCATGCGCGCCGGGAAAAATCCTACCATCGCGACAACGGATACTTTCGACAAAGCGGTCGGCGCAATCACCGGCGGAATGATGGGAGCCGTTACGGTTGTGGACGAAAACGGAAAAATGGTCGGGATTATCACGGACGGCGATGTCAGACGGACATTCCACAATGCCGCCGGTGGCAAGAACATCTCCGTGACCGAAATTCTCAATCAACACGCAGCCGATATCATGACTAAATCGGCCCTCTTCACAACAACGGATACTCTGGCAGTCAAAGCGCTAAGCATCATGGAAGACGGCAAACGGAAGATTTTCGTCCTGCCGGTGCTCGACGAAAACGGATGCCCCGTAGGCATGGTCCATCTGCACGACCTCGTCAGCGCCGGGCTATAGCAGGACGATACAATCAATCTAGCAATCGCTGTGTTTGCAGCCGCTGCGACCGAGATACTCGCTCACAACCTTGTAGGCACAGAACTGACCGCACATCGTGCAGCATTCCTGACTTGAATCATTCTTCGCGGCACGGAAGCGACGGGCCTTGACGGGATCGATGGAGAGTTCAATCTGCCGTGACCAGTCAAGTTTCTTGCGAGCCTCGGCCATCTCGGCATCCCAGCTAGCGGCACCGGGCACACCCTTGACAAGGTCGGCGGCATGAGCCGCGATACGCGAAGCAATCACACCCTCGTGAACATCCTCGAGCGAGGGAAGCCCAAGATGCTCGGCCGGAGTTACGTAGCAAAGAAAATCCGCACCGGCACTGGCGGCAATTGCGCCACCGATAGCGGCCGTTATGTGGTCATAACCCGGAGCGACATCTGTCACCAGAGGCCCAAGAACATAAAATGGCGCATTGTGGCACAAGGTCTTTTCTAGCTTCATATTAGCGACAATCTGATCCAGCGGCACATGCCCCGGCCCCTCAACCATCGCTTGGACGCCCGCGTCACGAGCGCGAGTCACCAGACCACCGAGTAAAATCAATTCCTCAATCTGAGGAGCATCTGTTGCATCAGCAATGCAACCCGGACGCAAGCCATCACCAAGACTCAGCGTGACATCATACTTATGCGCAATCTCAAGCAAACGGTCAAACTGAGCATAAAAAGGATTCTCTTCCTTATGATGCAACATCCACGCAGTCATAAAAGAACCGCCACGGGAAACAATGTCCATCAGACGACCACGATCACGAAGCAAATCAATAACGTTTTGCGTCACGCCGCAATGAACGGTAATAAAATCGATACCGTCGGCACAATGCGCTTCGACCGAATTGAACATATCTTCTGCGGTCATATCAACCATCCGGTCGCCACGTTGCGCGGCACTGACCAACGCCTGATACAGAGGAACTGAACCAACCATAACGGGGCTTTTCGCCACAATCGACCGACGAGTCTGGTCAATATCGCCACCCGTGCTGAGGTCCATCACGGAATGCACACCGGCCTTCAGAGCGGTCTCGAGCTTCTTGACTTCCTTATCAAGTTCCGGATAAGCATCCGAAGTCCCAATATTCGCATTAACCTTGGTCGACAAACCCTTGCCAACGGCCATCGGAGTCAAATGAACATGATTCACATTCGACGGCAAAACAATCTCGCCCGAGACCATCCCCTGACGAATCATCTCCGCACTCACTGAATCGTAATCCGCAGCCGCGCACATTTGCGCGGTTTCGATTCCCTTGCGAGCTTGTTCAAGCTGTGTCAACATTTTCTCAATCTCCCAAAAACAAAAATAGTCTCTTGTGAGACCAGACTATACCTACAACTAATCAATGGAATGGTTTACTTTTATACATTATATTCCTGACAACTTTTCTGAGAAAACTGTATCTACCTAATACGGTTAAGCAGAAAGCGGACTCGTAAGCCGCGAAACATATAAACTTTTTGTGACATCATCCGTCTTCTGACGCCGATACTGAAAGACCTTTTTAGGATTAGTTTTATGTCACAACTTTTAAATATCAAACTGCCGGACGGAAGCGTCAAACAGACGCCCAAAGGCACAACGGTATACGAATTCGCGAAAAGCATCGGCTCCGGACTTGCTAAAGCTGCTTTGGGGGCGAAAATCAATAACGATAAATTGATTGGACTTTCGGATAAGCTCGAAGACGATTGCGCCATTAGCATTCTCACATGGAAAGATGAAGAAGGCCGTAGCATCTACCGCCATACCGCGGCTCATGTCATGGCTCAAGCAGTCAAAAGACTCTTCCCAAATGTCAAACTTACCATCGGCCCTCCGCTCGACGACAGCTACTATTACGACTTTGACCTCGACCAACCGCTCACGGTGGAAGACCTTGAAAAAATCGACGCGGAAGTCGAAAAGGTGGTCAGCGAAGCCCACGAAATCAAGCGCATCGAATTGCCAAGAGCCGAAGCCATCGCCTATTTTGAGAAACGGGGCGAACCCTACAAAATCGAAATCATCAACGAACTGCCCGAAGATGCGATTATCAGCATCTATGAACAAGGCGAATTCGCCGACTTGTGCCGTGGCCCGCATATGCCCAACACAAGCGCAATCAAAGCAAACAAACTACTCAGCGTTGCCGGTGCATACTGGCGCGCGGACGCCAAGAACAAGATGCTTCAGCGCGTCTATGGCACGGCGTTCCCAGACAAGAAACAACTGGACGAACATCTGCGGATGCTCGAGGAAGCACGCAAGCGCGACCACAGAAAAATCGGCCGTGAACTCGACCTCTTCTCCTTCCAGGACGAAGGCCCCGGCTTCCCGTTCTTCCATCCCAACGGAATGATTGTCTATAACGAACTGATGGACTTCTTGCGTGAGAAACTGGTCGAGCGCAACTACAAGGAAATCCGCACGCCAATGATTCTCAACGAATCGCTTTGGCACCGCAGCGGTCACTGGGATCACTACCAAGAGAACATGTACTTCACGAAGATTGACGACGGCGACTATGCGGTCAAACCGATGAACTGCCCCGGATGCATGCTCGTCTATCGTCAAGGCAGACGCTCCTACCGCGAATTGCCCCTGAAGTTCGCCGAATTCGGACTGGTGCACCGCCACGAGATGAGCGGTGTTCTGCACGGACTGTTCCGCGTTCGCTGCTTTACGCAGGACGACGCCCACATCTTCTGCACGGAAGATCAGCTCGAACAAGAGGTCATCGACACCATCGCGCTTATCAAAGAAGTCTATGAGACCTTCGGTTTCACCGAGTATCATATGGAACTCAGCACCCGCCCCGAGGACAGTCAGGGAAGCGACGAAATCTGGGAAATGGCGACAACGGCTCTCGAGAATTCGCTGAAGCACCTCAAGGTTGACTACAAACTCAACCCCGGTGATGGCGCTTTCTACGGCCCCAAAATCGACTTCCACGTCAAAGACGCTCTCGGCCGTTCATGGCAGTGCGCGACAATCCAAGTCGACTTCTCCATGCCCGAGCGCTTCGACCTGAACTACATCGGACAAGACGGACTCAAGCATCGTCCCGTCATGGTACACCGCGCGGTCTTCGGTTCCATCGAGCGCTTCCTAGGAATGCTCATCGAGCAAACCGTCGGCAACTTCCCCGTATGGCTCGCGCCCGTACAGGTCGCGATGCTGCCCATCAGCGAGAAATCGCTTGACTTCGCGCGCAAGATTGCGAACGAACTCAGCAGCGCCGGCATCAGAGTCACGCTCAATGCAGGCGAGGAAAAGATTGGCGCGAAAATCCGCGATGCCGAAATGGCTAAAATCCCCTATATGCTCGTCGTCGGCGAGAAGGAAGCGGCGGCAAATTCCGTCAGCGTCCGCAGACACGGCAAGGGCGACATGGGCGTCATGGCAATCGAGGACTTCAAGACGAAAATCCAAAAAGAAATCAAAGAACGCACTCTGTAGCGAATCTATTTCCGGATTGATTGATTTGAACAAACGCAAAGTCTTTGACAATAGCAAGGCTTTGCGTTTTGTTTGTAATACATAGAGAAAACAAACCTTTTTGACTGAGGCTCATTATGACCACCTTTATTGAACATGTCGCCCTCAACGTGGCTGACCCGGCCGCCATCGCTCAGTGGTATTGCACCCATCTGGGCATGACCATCCTTCGCGGCGCCGACACACCGACGCCCGTCCGATTCCTCGGCGACCCGGCAAACGGAAAAGTCATCCTCGAATTCTATCACAACGAGACAATACCCATCAGCGACTTTGCGACAATCTCGCAAGTGACATTTCACATCGCCTTCCACACCGACGACGTCGAAGCAATGAGACTCAAGTTGCTCAACGCAGGCGCAACCGCCCTCTCGCCGACGGAAATCCTCGACGGAGGAATGGAAGTCGCTTTCGTCCGCGATCCGTGGGGACTATGCGTCCAAATCATTCATCGAAACAAAGCCTTACTATAACAAACGCCTGAAAGGGAACCTATGCAAAAGCCAGACGATAACAATCAGGAAGAGGCCGCTCGGAAAATCGAAGCGAACATCCGCCCCGAAGTTGCCGAGATTGTGCGCTACGTAGAACGAATCATCAAGAGCAAACGCGGCGTCACACTCATCGCGTTGGCCGCCATCCTGTCACGCGGACACGTCCTCTTCGAGGATGTCCCCGGAACAGGCAAAACCACACTGGCAAGCCTCCTCGCAAACAGCCTCGACCTCTCATTCGCCCACGTCCAAATGACCAGCGACATGCTACCGTCAGACATACTGGGGTCAATGATATTCGACCCGGACAAGCGAAAATTCGAATTCCATCCCGGTCCGATTTTCGCCAACGTCATCATGGCAGACGAACTCAACCGCACATCGCCACGCACCCAAAGCGCGCTACTCGAAGCCATGGGCGCGGCCAGCGTCACAGTTGACCGACAAACACACAAACTGCCACAGCCATTTATCGTACTGGCAACACAAAACCCGAGAGAAATCCACGGAACATACCCGCTGCCGACAAGCCAGCTCGACCGTTTCCTCGTCAGACTCCACATGGGCTACCCTGACCCACAATCCGAGGCGACCATCCTGCGGGAACAGCAAACCTTCTACGCCGAACAAAGCGAGATACAAAACGCCAAACCCGTATTCAACACCGAACGCCTGATACAAATACAAAACGAAATCACCCAAATCAAAGTCGACCAGACCCTTATCGACGCCATCATCCGACTCGCCAACGCGACACGCAACAGCAAGCGGCTCGAACTGGGCCTCAGCACACGCGCGGCACTAGGCCTCAGACGCATGGCACAGGCATGGGCATGGATGCAAAACCGCGACTACATCATCCCGGACGACATCAAACAACTCGTCATCCCCGTATGCGCCCACCGCATCATCACCACACACCGATTCAACACAACCGAAACAAACACCCAAAACACCACCCAAACCCCCGAAGAAACCGCAATGCAACAAATCCTCAGCGAATTCACATGGGAATGGTAACCCGCCGACACCTCCCCCGCCAAACAAACCTTGTGGCGTAGCCAACAACACCCGCTACGCCACAGGCAACACTAACAACAAAAACTACTGCAATTCTATTTTGAAAGCTCTTTCTTAATCTCCCTATTAAGCTCATCCCTTTCTTCTTTAGAAAGATCTGCATAAGCGAACAGCGGAATATCATACCAATCCCCGAACATCTCGTAAATTTTCGCGGAAGCCTCGCATAGTTTATCTATAACATTTTCATCTTTGCTTGTAATGGAATTAAACTTAATGATAGATTCCGGTTTATAGTAGAGTGGTCCATCGTCCCCGATACATACATTAGTTACTCGCTCGTCCGGAACGCAACACAGCTCACCGGGAATGTTTGAATAAAAACCTTGACATCGAAGTTCCCGCAAAATGAGGGGAATCTTAATCATCATTTTTTTCTTGCCACTACCAAGACCCTCAATACGCCGCATTTCCAACATAAATTTCCTATAGGTGCCTTTTTCACCTGCTTTTTTTAGTTCTCGAATTATATTTATTTTGTCGTCCCAATTATCTGCAAGAATGCCAATACTCTTGAAGATGTCTCCTCGAAAGGTTATTCTTTTCCTTGGGTTAGTATCGAAAACGAAATTCTTAATTACTTCACGATAACTGGCAAGGATTTCAGTCTTTATATCTTCTGACCTCCCTTCACCTGCCCAACATTTGTAGTTATCATAATCTTTTCCTTCATTTTTGCTCATATAACGTAAATAGGTCACAAAACATGCAGCATTCTCCCATTGCCCTAATCTAGACCATGCAACAGCCAAAACGAATAATAGGAACAAATCCTTTTTTTGGGACAAATCCAATTTCATGGATTCTCCATTAGGTAGTTTAATATGGAAAGCGCTGACCCACCCGGCGTAACAATATTTTGGATCTTTTTTAGAATTCCTTTTGTTGGGATTACAATTGAGGTAAGAAAACTTGTTTTTTTTGACTTCTGCCGTCTTTGACAACTTCTCATCGACTATTTCCTCTATCTTTTTGCGCAACTTATCAGCTATAATTCTCTCTGCATCCGTTATTTCAACTTTCAAATCTTTCTTCGTTGACTTCTCATTCGTCTTTGCCATAGTAGTTTTCCTTTCAGTTGCAACGTCAACATTTTTCATCTTCGAATCATCAATTGAACACAAATGACACACTTGCGACAGTTGTGTGCCGGCTAATAATCCATCACATCTTTTCCTATATTACTAACCTCGGGGGCTTGACCAACCCGGCCAAGACCCCTTTTACTTCTCACTGATACTATGCTCGCGCGAGGCAACACCCCGCCGCCCCTACGCTCCGTGCTATCGGAGCGAGAGTGACGACGCCGACGTTATTCATCTTCATCATCTTCATCCTCGTCTTCATCATCCTCGGGTTCATTGCCGTCGTCCTCGGGTTCATCGTCACCGGTTTCGAATGTATCCTCGGAGTCGTCGTTAGGAGGCCAAATCAACCGTGGGGAGTCCGCACCTTCATCAATCGTCCACACTTTCTCAAAATCCCAGCCTTCAAAAGTCGACTGTCGCTTCATCTCGTCTGTCGTTCTTGCCTCCTCCGTTTGTTCTTTTAATCCGGCTGTATCACTGTTGTAATAGCCGACTAAAGGACCAACGCCCACACCGTTCCCCACCAGACCACGATTACAATCGGCACCACTCACACGACCTGTCGCGTAACAATTATTAATATAGCCATTTTCATCATACCCCACCAGGCCGCCAATGCAACTGTCACCCGACCATTTATTAGCACATTCCACATCACTGTCTCTTACGTAGCAATCCTCGATGCTGCCATCAGAATACCCAACCAGCCCACCGGCAATAGTAGTACATTCGACCTCGTTTACTTTTAGTTCACAATTATTAGTATAGCAACGTTCTATCCTCCCGGAAGAGTGACCGACAAGACCCCCGACATAAACATCACCACAATCATCTTGGGATCTGCCACCACCAAGAACTTCACAATTCTCAAGACCAAGATTCTTAATGATGGATTTCTTTCCGGTATACCCAAATAATCCAACACCTAGACGCTTTCCGCGATTGATGTGAAGTCCTTTAATAATCTTGCCGTTGCCGTCGAATACACCCGTGAAGCAATCTTCGCTCCAACCAAGTGGCTCAAAATCTTCACGAGTCTCCGACGCGTCGATGTCATTCATCAAAACATAATGACCGGCAAGGTCATCTTTCACCGCCTGTAATTCGGCAAGTGTGCGAATCTCGTACATTTTACGGAAATACGCGACAGCACTCTTGTGACTATCCATCACCATCGTTGTACTAGCGGTGGTCGCGTCAGCAACATTTCTACCAAGCCAGCCGTCGAAAACATAACCATCAGAAGGTGTCGCGATCAGCGAAACTGTTTCTCCATAAGAATACTTCGCGCCGGATGGCGTTACCGTACCACTGCCAATGGCAGAGACAACCAACGAGCACTCGTCACCAAACTCACGGAGATACGGATACGACACACCCTCGACAATCTGCCAAGTCTTAGCGAAATCCCAGCCGTCAAAAGTCGACTGCTGATACATCTCCTCCGTCGTCTTCGCCTCACCCTTGCCCGTGTCACTTTGCCCCGTCGTCTGACTGTCGTAATAACAAGTCGTGATTGTGCCATTTTCCTGCAGCCCCACCAAGCCGCCAATAGACCTTCCGCCGCGCACGCTGCCCGTCGCGTAACAATTCGTGATTGTGCCATAAGATTCCCCCACCAGGCCGCCAACAGTCCAACGGCCGCTCACACGACCCGTTGCGTAACAAGTCGTGATTGTGCCATAAGATTCTCCCAACAAGCCGCCGACATACTCCTTGCCACTCACACGGCCCGTCGCGTAACAATTCGTGATTGTGCCACCATTCCGTTGAAGCCCCACCAGGCCGCCGACATATTTCTTGCCGCTCACGCTATTGTCCTCGAGACCAAGGTCTTTGATAGTGGAATCTTCACCCGTTTTTCCAAACAGACCGATATAGTCTGCATTCCTGCGTTTGATAGTAAGCCCAATAATCTTTTTGCCGTTGCCATCAAATACACCAGTGAACGGCTCGTCCTCCGTTCCAATCGGCTCAAAACCGGCGCCATCATTCCACGTCTTTGTCTCCGACGCGTCGATGTCATTCATCAAAACATAATGACCTGCAAGGTCATCCTTCACTGCCTGTAATTCGGCGAGTGTGCGAATCTCGTACATTTTACGGAAATGCGCAATAATTTTCTTGCTGCAGTCCATCACCATCGTTGTACTAGCGGCAGTCGCGTCAGCAACATTTCCACCACCCCAACCGTCGAAGAAATAACCATCAGAAGGTGTCGCAATCAGCGAAACAGTTTCTCCATAAGAATACTTCGCGCCGGATGACCTTACCGTACCACTGCCAATGGCAGAGACAACCAACGAACACTCCTCACCAAACTCACGGAGATACGGATACGACATACCCTCGACAAGCTGCCAAGTCTTAGTGAAATCCCAGCCTTCAAAAGTTGCCTGTTGCTTTATCTCCTCCGTTGTCTTCGCCTCACCCTTGCCCGTGTCACTTTGCCCCGTCGTCTGACTGTCGTAATAACAAGTCGTGATTGTACCCTGAGAATACCCCACCAGGCCGCCAACCATTTTATCGCCACTCACACGGCCCGTCACGTAACAAGTCGTGATTGTGCCATCAGAACACCCCACCAAGCCGCCGACATACCAACTGCCTCTCACGCTGCCTCCCTCGAGACCAAGGTCTTTGATTGTACAATCTTTACCCGTATAGCCAAACAGACCAACGTTGTTCGTCTTCGGGCGGTTGATGGTAAGCCCAATAATCTTTTTGCCATTGCCATCGAAAACACCCGTGAACGGCGTGTCTCCAGTACCAATCGGCTCAAAACCGGCGCCATCATTCCACGTCTTTGTCTCCGACGCATCGATGTCATTCATCAAAACATAATGACCTGCAAGGTCATCCATAACTGCCTGTAATTCGGGGAGAGTGCGAATCTCATAAGTTCTTGCCATGGTAATTCTCCCTACCAATATTGATATTTCAGTTTCTAAACCTCAGGCCTTGACCAACCCGGCCAAAACCCCTTTACGACTCACTGATACTGTGCTCGCACGAGGCAACACCCCCGCCATCACGATAAAACGAAAACCAAAACCAACTACTACTAAAGCTTCTCACATAATTAATGAATGACAATAACTCATTACTAAATATCTTTTGCTTTTTCCGTCATTCAATCAATTTGCGTCCCATTGGTCATGTTTTTAGTATTCGCTGATTCCCGCTCAAATAGTCAAAAACTCAACATATATCATCATTGGTGATGACGAACAAGACATAACACTGTTACTCTTTGCGCCAAATAATCTTATTCAGTTGAGAATGGCTCAAGCCTTCATCAATCGTCCAAACCTTCTCAAAATCCAAGTCTTCAAAAGTCGACTGCTGATACATCTCCACGGTTGCCCCAGATATCCCAGAATCATTGCCATCTAACTTTGCGGTTTGCTTATCATAATAACTGTTTGCGACAGTCCCACAACGTTGATTCCCAACTAGCCCACCAACACAACGACCTCCTCTCACACTACCGGACACATAGCAATTGACAATCGTATTCCCTTGACAGCTCTTGCCATTTTGGCTCCCCGCTAAGCCGCCAACAATCTTTTTGCCGCTCACGCTACCACTCACGTAACAATTCATAATTGTCCCACTTGTAGAACCCACCAGGCCGCCAATTATCAGACCATTACCAACGCTACCTGCCGCGTAACAACATATGATTGCACCACGAGCTATTCCGACTAGGCCGCCAACAAGAAAAATCCCACTCACGCTGCCACTCGCGTAACAATTCATAATTGTCCCACTTGCAGAACACGCCAAACCGCCGATAACCATTCGACCACTCACGCTGTTCGTCGCGTAACAATTCGTTATCGTACCCAGTGCAGAACCCACCAGCCCGCCAACATAATACTTGCCGCTCACGCTGCCACCATCGAGACCAAGATTCTTGATTGTGGATTTCTTCCCAATGCAGCCAAACAAACCGACATGGATGGTCTTCGGACGGTTGATAGTAAGCCCAATAATCTTTTTGCCATTGCCATCAAACACACCCTTAAACGATCTAATCGGCTCGAAACCGGCGCCATCATTCCACGATGCCGTCTCCGATGCATCAATGTCATTCATCAAAACATAATGACCTGCAAGGTCATTCTTCACGGCCTGTAATTCGGCAAGTGTGCGAATTTTATAAGTTTTTACCATAGTAATTCTCCCTATCAATATTGATATTTTAGTTTTTAAACCTCAGATCTTGACCAACTAGGCCAAAACCCCTTTACTACTCACTGATACTATTCTCGCACGAAGCAACACCCCCTCCATCGCGATAAAACGAAAACCCAAACGCAACTACTACTAAAGTTCACATACTTCAAGTTAATGTAAAGGATTATATAATCTATTATACATTTGATTAATTCGCTTAGTCGACACAGCGGCGTCCTTTAGGTCAATAATGCAAAATAATGCATTTTTACACAAAATCCAACGAAATTATCTTATGCGACTTGATTGTCAGTTATGTTTTTTTCCGATGTAGGAAAGACAAAAATAATAGATTTTGCGCTCTTGCGGGAGTGGCTCGGCGTTGGGGGAGCCACTCCTTGCGCATTGGGGGCTTAGTATTGGCTGTAGGTGTCGACGGACGCGAAGCGAGTGTAGGTGCCTGTTGCGGTTGTCGTGTTGCCTGTGGTGATGGTGACGCTTTGCGAGGACGGCGCCGACCAACGTTTATCTGTCAATGACTTGTATGTGATTGCGTAGTTGCCGACGGCTAGGTCGCTGACGGTCACGCCACTGTTGTTCCATGTGACGCCGTTGTCGATGCTCCACTGTGCACCATCGATCACGGCCTGGGCGGGCGTGATGGTGACGGACAGCGCTCCGGTTTGTGTGGCGGGCAGCAGGAAGTTCATGACGCGTGCCATGACGCTGTTGCGTTTGCTCTCGTCGAGGATGGTTTCGAATGGGAAGCCCATGTAGACGAGGCGCGATGTGGTGGGTGTGCCCCACTGGACGGCCGCGACGGCGCCTGTTGTGGCGCTGCCGCCGGTCAGACGGATGTCATCAAAGCGGACTGTGTTGCTTGCCGCGGTGCCTTTCTTGATCAGGAAGGAGTTGATGCGCACGGGTGATGTCAGGTTGCCGTCGCCGCTGCCCGCGAACTTGGTGAACGCGTCGCCGTACTTCCACGAGACTTGTTTCCAGCCCGTGAAGTTGAGTGTCATCGGCGTGTAGAGCAGTAGGTCGCCGTCGTTGTCTTGCAGCATCAGGGCAAATGTGCTGTCCGAATTGTCGCCATAGACCCAGTACGAGATGGTGTTGCCGGACGCGAACGCGTTGTAGTCGGCGCTGCCGCAATACTCGCGGATGGTGTTGCCGCTACCCCACGTGATGTCCAGTTTCATGGCCGCGGAGCCTTCGTGTTTTGTCACGGTATCAAAAGAGATGGTGGCGGCTTCGGCGTTGGACTGTCCCGAATAGCCCGGTGCTTTCCAGTTGCCTTGGGTATCGAGCGAATCGAGCTGCGTCCCTGTTCCCGCGCCGTATTCGAGGGCGGCGGTTGAGCCGTTGAGCGGTTTGATGACGTCGGCCCACTGCACCTGATACCCCGGGCGCACCCAGTCGCTGCCGTCATCAAACGCGATAGTGCTGTCGAGCCCCTCGAAGATGGAGCCGGCGACAGGTTTGACGCTGTACACGCCCGAGCTGTCTGCGACATAGTCTGTCTTGAGCGTGGCGTTCATGAAGTTGGCGTCGATGCCCTTCCCTTCAAGCTCCCATGACACCTCGGAACCGCTCAGAAAGAACGCCTTGCCTGTCGTGTTCAGGTAGTTTTTGATGGCCGTTCGGGCGTTCGCCGGGAGGGATGTGTCGTCCCAGCAGTCAAACGTGCAGACTTCGGCTTCGATACCGGACATCCAGATGACGGCGTCATAGCCACCAAGCAGCACCCATGTCCCCGTAATCGAATCTTTGTTGCACGAATCGACTTTGATTTTGCGATTGACAGAGGCACAATAGGCATCGATGCCTTTCATGTGCTCGAAAATGTAGTCGTAACTGTTCATGCGTTCGGGAATCTGGCGATATGTCGTCGCGCCGCCATAGGTGGTTTTGACGCGTGTGGACGGGTCAAGCTTGTTGAACCCCTGAACGATAAGCACCTTCTTCGCGGCGGCATCGTTTTCCGTGCGCACCGCCAGTGTGTCGCCGGGTTGGCTTTCGCCACCGGCATTCGTTGCGGTCACGCGGAAATAGTACGTCTTGCCCGGCGTCAGTCCCGTGACCAGATAGGTCGGCGCTCCGGAAGTCGGTGCCGTGATAGTCGCAAACGCATTGGGGAAGGCGCGGCCATGTTCGCTTTTCCAGATGTGGTAACCGGTGGCGGCGCTAGCGACAGTGCGGCCATTGATGGCTGTCGCGGGAGTGCCCCACGTCAGACGAACCGTCGTCGGGCTTTCCTGCAAAACGCACAGATTTGTGATAGGTTCGGGCGGATAGACTTTCGTCGTCTTTCCTTTGGCCGCCCAAAAGTCAATGATACCACGCACGATACCACGCCCCATGGCTTGCTTGAAGCGCGGATGGTGGTACAACGCCATGTCGGATTCGTTATCGTGGAACAGCCATTCACCCAACAAATTGGGCATGTTCGCGTAGTAAGGATTGGCCTCCAAATAGCTGCCAGTCATCTTACTATGTTGCGGAATTGGCCCGGGCGAAACATTGAAAATGCCCTGCAAGTCCGCAAGAATCACCGAGTGAAGCGCATTCTGATAGCTCGTGTTGGACGCCTCGTCGCTGTATCCTGACGAGTCGTTGCGAATGGTCACAAAGCCACGTGCAGAACCGTTGAAAGCATTCGTGTGACTGGCAAGGTTGGTCGAATCCTGCGACGGAGCACCATAGATTGTGGCTTGGTCTTTCATCCAGCGGGCAAAGCGCGGACGCCCATACCAGCCGTCATTCTCGTCGCATTGTCTGTCAGTTTCGGCCAATGTTCCGGTGTTGTAGCCGATGCGGACACCGGCGCTGTCGGTCGAATCGTCAGGCATACCGGTGAACTGCAAATGGTAGCGGGCTTCTTCGAGATAGTTGGAGTAGCCGCTGATGCCGACCGTCCCACGCTTGATGAGTCCCATGCCGCCGCCCCAACGCACCGCATCAGCGGAAACATAGTACGAGGTGGAACCGGCCACATTGGTCAGTACGACTTTGGCTTTGTCGGGCGCGGCGCCCTGCTCGAAATAGAAACGCCCGAGCGGAATCCATGTGTTACGCCAACGACGTTGGTCGATGGTACAGTCTGTCACGCCACCGGCATGGTAGACCTTGTACTGAGCCTCGGGGTTGCGGTTGGTCCACGCAATGTGCGAAACATAAACGTTATACCAGCCCGTCGCGGGGATTTGCGCCGCCCATGTGGCGGTCGCGCTGGCAGACGAAGCGCAAGAGGTCAGTAATCCGGTGCCTAAGGTAAAGGGATTCGTGCCGGAAGCATAAGGGGCTGACCCATTCTTGTAGGCGCTGACACTGCTGGCTGTCCACGTACCGGTTTTCGAGAATCCATAGCCATCCGAGCGGGTGGCATCGTCGTTGTCCACAATAACCATGTTGGGGTTGTAGTCCGATTCGCGCACCGTAAACACATCCGCGCCGGTATTCCAGATATAGGGCAACACATATTGGTTGATGAGGTCAGCGTTGCTGAAATCTTCGACATTTTCCAGAGTGTTGCCGCGCTGTATTGTCCACGTATTGGTGTTTCCACGCCATGTGTAGCCATGCCCCTGATTGAGATAGACAGCTTTTCCGCTCAGGGAGCCAGCCGGACGCGCACCGGTATTCAGCGAATTGAGCGGCGAGCGTTTGGACATATCCTGCTGTTTTTGCGCTTCGAGCACATCGGCCGGCAAATCGGCGCCATCCGGCGTCATGTCCGCAACAGACGCTGTGGTCGCGGCAGCATCCGCGGCCAGTACAAATTCGTCTAGTAAACAATAAGCGTCATCGCCACCATGACGGAATTTGAGCTGAAGCGAGCTGATGTCATCCCACAAATTATGCAGCAAAACATCATTTACGATTGTCTGAAAACGAGCGCCATTCCCGTAAACCCATTGATTTGTGTCGACAGACGGCGCAATGGTGAACAGCACTTCGAGGGCGTCCTTGCCCGCACCCGCCTGAGCTTTGTCAAACGCGACGGTCCCTGCCAGCCACTGTTCATTGGCACTCATCAGCGCCTCCATCAGAACAGCGGCTTTTTGCCCGGGATCCTTCGCATTGTAATCCGTGGGAATGGGCAATGAAAGCATCACGTCGCCATCACTGCCACTCTGAATCACCACAAGCGAGGGTGTGGTCACACCGGTTTTCTCTCGGGGCAAGGGTTTACCATCAGGTGTCAGGCCAAGATCTGCCATTTTGTCGGGGGCTGCACCCGCCGCAAGACACAGGAGCATATACGCAAGTGTGCTACCGTAAAATAGTATCGCTTTCATTGTTCATGTCTTAATATATTAATGTTATTATGATATATACCCACTGCTAAAGTCAAACTATATTCAGTAAGAGATCGACCTTGAGATTAATACTGCAAAGGTTCCCTTGCTGCCGCTGCTGTCGGCGTCGTGTCGGCATCCACAAAACGCGCGCCCTGCAATTCGGGCAAAAGGCGTGCCCGCTCGGCGTCCTCGCGCCGAATAAACCAAACCTTCCCCGGCGCGAAATAGCGTCCAATCATCTCCGTTTCCGTTTCATCCTTCAGAATAACCACCAACGGGTTTGCGTCGGGATTCTCCGCGATGCAACGGTTGACGCGTTGACCAACACCGGTATTGCAAGTGATGAAGTAGTTATAGCGGTCACTGGCGAAATGCGCGCCAAGGAACAACTGCCCCAACGCAAGAAAGAGGAACGCCCCCAAGACCAGAGTCGCCTGCCGGTTGCAAGGTAAATGGCGCGGCACAATCCCAAGCACAAAGAGCAGAATCAAGAACGGTAATGTGTCGAACAGAAAGCGAGGCCCGAGCAACAGGTCGTAATACTGATAGGTGCTGTAGACGGCAATCTGCGCAAAAATCAGGGCAAGCAGAAGTTTGTCTATGCGTGTCATGCGCGTCAACGCAAGCCAAACAGACATCCACACAAGCAGACCAATCCCCAATCCAACCACAAGGAAATTCGACCAGAGAAGCGATGACGCCATGCGATTCCACGCGTCAATCCACGAGTACGGCATGGCTCCACCATGGAATCCCAGACGATGCAGCTCCGGGTTACTAAGCTGATAGCCCGTCACAAAGGCGTTACCGGTCGTTTGCATGTTGTAGAAGAGCAGAACGCACAGCGGAATCAGTCCGCCCAAAGCCACGGCAGTACCCGCACGCAAGAATTGTCGCCACGGACGCGGCGGGCAGGAGTTCCAAAGCATACACATCCAGACGGCACCCCATACCCCCAGATGAACAAGACCCGTCAGCGGCCGCACAAGTACCGCCCAACCAAGGACGAATCCGCCGAAGAGAAACGGCCAAAACCGCCACTGTTTTCGGTCGGTGGTGACAAGGGGATAAAACATCGCAAACGCCAACAATACCAGCATACCGCTCAGCAGATGGTTCATCAAACTGCCGGCAACAATCAGGTAAAAGGGCGTCGTCAATAGGACGCACACCGCCACGAAGGAGGCCACATTGCCACGCAAACGGCGCGTAACCCACGCAAGTGTACCGACAAATAAACCACTGAACAGACAGTCAAAGACATACCACGGCAGGTGCAAAACGCACAAAAGTGTCAAGGGCAGTATATAACCGGGGGTATACTGAGAATAGCTCGGGACGGTGCGAATTGCGTAAGGAAAGGAGATGACATCGCGCAATTCCTGCGATATGTTCAGAACGAAATGACCGCTAGCAAGCAGTCGAGCCTGAGCAATTTGCGACTGCGAATCGGTAATAACAATCTGCCCGCGATAAAGATAAAAATGCGAGACGAGCATCGCCACACACCCGGCAAGACCTGCGATAAACGGCCACCAGCGCCACGCACGACAATCCACAAAAAGACGCCCCACGCATATGTCGTAACGCCAAACGGCAAGTACCACAAGCGACAAGACGACCAAAATGAAGCTGAGATTTTTGTAGTCAAAATTGGTCTGCCCAGTCATGTAGCAAATGCCAAGAAGACCCGCGGCCAAAAACGAAAGAATGCTCAATGGAGTCGTCATCCGTGTCACGGGTTGGCGCCGACGATAGCGCAACGCCACAACCACCCAAACGAGCACAAGCGCCATCACGGACCAGATAAGGATGTAGCGGAAAGTCGTGACAACCCAGTTATAAACATAGCTGTCAACATGATACCACACACAGCCGTTGACATAGCCAAGCTTGCCATCCGTCAACGCTGCCATACCGTGGAGAAACAGGAACAAGACCAAGAGTATCGACAGGATAAAACGCAAAATAAAGACCTGCTGAATATTCCGCACAAGCTACCCTACTTCAAAAAGATGGTACGCCCGACGGGATTCGAACCCATGATCTCTTGCTCCGGAGGCAAGCGCTCTATCCAACTGAGCTACGGGCGCACTTGAAGCAATATCGCTTGTAACTAACATTGCTGATGCGACTCTAAGCTACAATAGAAGAGAATTGTTGTTCCAAACTGTGTGAAGAGATGACGAAAACAGACAGCCTCTATAGAATAAAGATGTGTTTCATTCTTACCAATTTGGTAGATATAAAATCCTATATGATTAACTAAGGTTTAGCATGACAACAAAGCGTGATTATTACGAGGTTCTGGGCGTATCGAAAACCGCAACTGCCGACGAAATCAAAAAGGCGTATCGGCAGGCTGCGAAGAAGTATCACCCGGATGTGAATAAGGATAATCCGGAAGCGGAAGCAAAGTTCAAAGAGGCCGCCGAGGCCTATGATGTCCTCAATGACGCAAACAAGCGCGCACGTTATGACCAGTATGGACACGAACCGGAGATGGGCGGCGGGTTTGACTATGACGATTTCCGTCGCAGACATATGAACGATGCCGATTTGGCGGACATACTCAGTTCACTCTTTGGTGGCGGCATCTTCGGTGGTGGTATGCGCTCGCGCAGACCACGCGGCTCGCAGGCTGAACCCGGACGGGACATGATTGCCCGTGTTACGATTGATTTGATTGATGCGTTCAATGGGAAAACGTCGGAGATTGCCATCACACGCCTCGAAACTTGTTCAAAGTGCAATGGAACAGGCGCAAAGCCCGGAAGCAAAACGGAGACTTGCCCCAAATGTCAGGGGCACGGCGCTGTTCGTATGCAGCAAGGGTTCATCGTTATGGACACCACGTGTGATCGATGCCAAGGGTCGGGCACAATCATTTCGGACCCATGCACGGATTGTAGCGGCAGAGGACGCGTCAATGCTCGCAAGAAAATTACCATTAAGATTCCGCCCGGCGTCGCCACAGGCTCAAGACTGCGTGTGGCTAAAGAAGGCGAGGCCGGAGTCAAAGGCGGCGAGCGCGGAGACTTATACATCGATATTATTGTCAAGCCGCATCCATTTTTCTCGCGCGAAGAATCGGACTTGTATTGCGTTGTCCCGTTAAGCTTTGCGGACGCCGCGCTCGGAACTGAATTCGAGATTCCGACGCTCGACGCCAAGAGCGTCAAGGTCAGTATCCCACCTGGCTCACAGCACGGAGACAAGTTGCGTGTGCGTGGATACGGCATGCCCCGTCTGGGACGGGCGACAGACAAGGGCGATATTATTTTGCTCCTTGCCATCGAGACGCCCAAAAAGTTGTCGAGCCGTGAGAAGGAACTCTACACGGAACTCGAACAAATCCGAAGCACCAAACAACTGAAAACGTCTGACATCCAGAAAAAGATGCAAGAGTTGAAGCGTCAGTACTTCCGGGATTAACGCGAGATGTGCCCGTCGAAGAATTCTCAGAGGGTGTACAGCACGGAGACAGGAGACTTGCGCAAACTCAAGTTGCCTGAGGGATTGTCGTTGTCGCAAGAACAGCCAACCCCCGCTCAAACAAAAGTGCAGGTTGTCCTTGACCGCAAGGCGCGGCGCGGGAAAACGGTCACTCTTGTCAAGGGCGTCCCCCATGCGCAGGCCGATGAGCTATGCAAAAAGCTTCGCGTTTTGTGTGGAGCGGGTGGAACTGTCGACGGTGAACAGATTCTCATTCAGGGTGAGCATTGCGACAAGATAACGCAATACTTGCGTGGCGCAGGCTACCGTCTCTAATCCAGCCAGAATACGACTATTTCTTCCGCATTTTGCGCAAATTGGAGAATTCACGTTCGGCGGCTTCGATAAACTCACGCAACTGCATCTTCAGTCGGTCTTCCGAGCTTGGAGCCTCGGCCAGTGCGCTATTCATGAAGTCGCGTCCAAGTATCATTGACGTCTTGAACGGAGAGGCATTGTCGTCTTCAAGGAACCGGTAAAGGTCATGACCGACAGCCTCATAGAACGTTTTCTGGAACCATGCCGGTTGTGGTGTCAACTGGGTCACGAGGTCTTTCTCGTAATCAACAAACTGCGGAATCGAACGGTAAGGAGCGATTAAATCATCGACTTCTTTTTGCCGCTGCGCCGTATAAATCGGCACCCGCGGAGTTCCTACGAATTCACGTTCACGCGACAGGATACGAGCACGCAACTGTATCCGCTGCAAATCGTGCTGGAACATCATCCACCGCAACGCGGCCTTGCGTTTCGCGGGGCTGCATTGGCTATTGATAATCATGCATTTGCCGTCGACCAGCATATTCGCGTTCTTGTCGCCCGCAGGAATCTTGGCCACGCCAATATCCTTAAGAAGCATTCCGCTCCGCTGCAATTTCTCGATGGTTTCGCCATTGGCAGGCAAAACCATCATGGCAACATTTCCTTGCGCGAACATTCGCATCAGATTTGTAGCATAACACTGGTTCACCGGAGGCATGACATCATACTTCGTTTTCAGTTCACGCACCCATTGCAACGCGCTCACCGAAGCCGAAGTGCTCAGGTCGGTCCGAAGCTTGTCGCCATCTTTGTATTCCAGCCGATTTACACCGGACTGAATCGCCCACTGCGAAAGCTCACGACCACCCTCATTGCCCATACACACAGGCGCAAAACCATACCGTGGCATCGAATGGTCGGTCAGTTCGACAGCCTTTTTCGCAAGCTCATTCCACGTTTTGGGCAACGCGAAAGATTCGGTCAAAGTCGTCTGTTTATCTCCACGGTCGATCGAGGCGCCCTGCTTCGCGATTTCCTTTTCCAGAATAGCACCGGGCAGAGTTTGTTCGTTGAAAGGAACATCAAACAATGGAACAGCGGATTCGATATCCGACTCCGAGGAATCGTAGAGTGGCGCCGGTGTTGCGCTCGCATCGACATCAGGCATACTGCCCGGAACTGCCGATTCGAAATCGCCCTCATCTGTTTCTAACTGCGCCTCCGGATAAAGCTGAGGTTGCTGTTGTTGCTCCGCGTCGCGCCGCCTGAAAATGCGTGAGAACAGACCACGACGCCGCTGGGGCTGGGGTTGTTGTTGTTGATAGGTGGAATAATCCGTGTAGGTCTGAGCAAGAAGATACAGCGGATCATCGTTGCCACCCTTACCACGCTTCTTGCCGGAATCCTTGTCTGCATCCGCAGGCTTAGGTGTGGCGCGAGACTCCGCGGCTTTTCGTGCTGCACGATCGGCATTCGCCAATATCCTACGGTCATAAAACAACGCCATTGTATACAGGTCAGTGGGCAAACCATAAATCAGCCCATTCTGCATGCACAGCTTAATCGCGTCAGCGGAAATGAAAGCATAATCGGGAAAATCCGACAGTTCTTTTGTAATATCCACCGCATAGCTCATGTTAATGATGGCGGGCATCTGCGAAACCGAAACTTCCACGACATCAGGCAGTGTCCGATTGCGGGCGCGATCGAGGAAGTCTTCCGGCGTGTATCGCCACATGCTAATATGCACTTTGACATCATGGTTCGCGGCCTCAAACATCTTGATTTCACGCGACAAAGCTTCCATCTCGGCGGGATGGTCAGGACGAGGAACCATATTCACCGTTATCTCGGTACGCCCGGAAATACTCGTATCATTCTTGGCGACCGGGTCGTGACGTGCCAATGTGGCCGTCTTGGTAACGGCACGGGATGTGAGCAGTTTCCCGACTTCATCTTTGGCGGGAGCTTGATGTGGACTAACCCACTCTTTGCATGATGGGAAAAACCAACACACAAAGGCAACTGTCAACAGGCAGATAACGATTCGCTTCATTCAAACGCTAACTTCAATTCAATTTTCTAATACATATAAAACTCAAACCGGTATTAGTTCGCAATAAAAAGGGGCATCGTCCAACACCATCGGACAATGCCCCTCCATAGTAACTGCGTAAATACACAGCCTTATTTGGCTGCTGTTGTCTGCTCGTCAGCCGGTTTTGCGGCCTCGGCATCCTTTGCGGCTTTCATTTTATCCTGAGCTTTTTTCAGCTGAGTCGAAATTTCTTTGATTGCTTGGGCAAAGTTGCCTGTGGGATAATCGGCCAGATACTTGTCGAATTTGGCAATGATAGCATCAAAAGCCGCGGCATCCGGATTGCCTTGGGTTGCCAGACTCTGAAGCGAGTTCCATGTTTCGATACCGGCTGTGACATCCTTCTGAAGCTTCTCAAGGTCTTCGGCAGCCATCGTCCCCTTGCTCAGAAGAACAGCCTTGGCTTCCATTGTAGAGGTGACTGTCTGGTCGCCTTTGGGCGAGGTCAGCTTTGTCGCAAGATCCATCGAAATCGAAGAAAGCAAGCTATCCTTGTAGGCATATTCCAACTTATACTTGTTGATTGTTTCGGACTCTCTGACAGTTTTGGGTTCCTTTAGTTCCATTGTAAAGACACGGGCACCATCCTTCTCGGCCAGCGCGACAGGCAGTTGCAAATCCAACCCCTGAGGGAACGGAACCGCAAGAGCCGATGCTTCCTTCTTGGGAATAGGCAGGAACAAACCGGCGGGGCTACCCGGAACACTCTGATACACACCATTGGTCTGACCAATCTCACCATTTTTCAACAGTTCAAAGGTAAACGGGAAAGACGGCGCATCGCTGTCGCCCTTAAGATCCGCAGGCAAGGTCAGTGTGACTTTGCCAAACAGAGTGTTGGCCTTGTCGCTCACGCTCAGAACAATAAATTCAGAGGTTGCCTTGACTTGTTGCTCTTTGGGAGCGCCATATGTTAAGACCTTATAGTTCTCTCATACTTGAGGTTATCTCCTACTTTCAAAACATAAGCATCGGCGACATAAGCGTCGGCCGCGGCCATCGAAGCGGAGGTTTGTTCCTCTGATGCAAAAACTGACGAAGCCAACACGACCGTTGCGGCCGTAACTGGCAAAACTGCCTTTAATAGCATTGTATTTCTCCTAAGTTAAATTAAAGAACTCTCTTATAGTAAACCCTTAATTGAATGTTATTGGAACAATAATTTAGACTGTGCAGAATTATTACTATTGTTGCCTCATTAGTAACGACACGGAATGGAACATAAATGGCTTGGTTTTTTAATCGCGGTAATGATAAAGACGAAAAGACAGCACCGGTTAGCGCCGAGGAGAAGGCGCCTGTGGATGCCAAGGAAGTAGAATCGACAGACCGGAATGCCGAACCCGAGGCCCATGGGTTATTCGGGAGGATGAAGGCCGCCCTCGCGAAAACGCGCAATGGTTTTGTGGATCGCATCCGCGAGGTCATCAAGGCCGCTAGCGGAGTGGACGAAAACCTACTGGACTCGATTGAGGAAATCTTGATTAAGGCGGATTTGGGAGCCGAAACAACTTTTCATATCATCGAGCAATTACGCGAATTCGAAGCGCGTGGAGCCTCGCCCAACGAACTGCTGCAAAGTTTCAAGGACCAACTCTATGACATCGTCGCCAAAGACCAAGACAAAGTGACATGGGGTAAAAAGACTGATAATCCGCTGGTGATTCTCGTGGTCGGCGTCAATGGAACCGGCAAGACGACAACGATTGGCAAACTCGCCGCAGAGTTCACCGAGGCGGGCAAAAAGGTGCTTTTGGCTGCCGGTGACACGTTCCGAGCGGCGGCAATCGAACAACTCGAAATTTGGAGCAAGCGCACAAACAGCGCTTTTGTGTCCAAGAAAATGGGCAGTGACCCCTCCGGAGTTGCCTATGAGGCGTGCGAACGAGCCATCAAAGAAGGATATGATGTCGTTCTGATTGACACGGCAGGACGCCTACACACCAAAGTCAATCTGATGGAAGAGCTGAAGAAGATTGTGCGTGTCATTCAAAAGGTCATCCCGAACGCCCCGCACGAAACCCTGTTGGTGCTCGACGCGACAACCGGCCAGAACGCCATTCAGCAAGCCAAAGTCTTCAGCGAAGACACACCGCTGACTGGGTTGGTTTTGAGCAAGCTTGATGGAACCGCGAAGGGCGGCGTACTCATTGGCATCCGCAATAAGTTTGATATTCCTGTCATCAAAATCGGTGTCGGCGAAGGCGTACATGACCTTCGTGACTTTGATGCCAGAGAATTTATCGACGCGTTATTCGCCGAGTAATCGGCCACAAACGTTTTTTTCTTTTCGTTTATTCTGTGATATCAAGTCATTTTGTTTTATTATTATTGTATAGTATTAATTGATGGAGTGCCCTTTCTGCCATACCGAGAACCGTGAAGACCGAGAGACTTGCTACATATGTGGCGGAGATCTCGGTATGCTACGTGTTGTCGCCAACAAGGCACGGCACCACTACAACATTGCTCTGGAACACGCGGAGCGCGGACGCACAGAAGATGCCATCGACGAGCTTCACAACGCGCTCGACCTGAACGCCAAACTCATTCCTGCGCATAATCTGCTTGGGACGCTCTTGGCGCGTCAGGGGAATGTCGAGGAGGCTCGCAAATCGTGGGAAAGCGCGTTGCAAGTCGACCCGAACACGGCAAAATCGTATAACTATCTCAATCGTCTTGAGACAATGCGCGAATCGCTGCCGATGATTGAACGCCTTCAGCAAGTCTGCTTGGCATTGGTTCTCGTGGTATGCATTCTTGTTGCCGTTCTGTTTTATCTGGGACGCACCGACCCCGCTCAACAGCTGATTACGGAAGCGCAAGAGGCCTATGACAAAAAGCAATATGGCGAGGCGCTCGAGTTGCTCAATCAAGCAACGGTCAAACGCAACAGCTCGGACACTACACAAGTCGCGGCCGATTCGTTGCGCCGAGCCATCACTTCGTCAGTTGATGTTTCGCTCAAACAAATTCGCGATTTCTCTACTCGCAACGAGTACAACAAAGCAATCGCGGCCATCAGCGAACTGGAAAAAAACGGGCCTGACCAAGCCACGAGTAAGGTGCTCGAGATGCTCCGTACCGAGGTGCATGACCAGTTCCGTAACTCTATCGCCTCGCTGCAAAACGAGTACGAGGAAGGCAAAGCCGAGTACAGCACTCTCACGAAACGCATTACGGATTTCCTTGAGTTATATCCCGAGGTGCTAGAAAAGGACAGCCTCCGCCAGGATTTAGCAAAGGCGCGTGACATCGAGGTCAAACGCCGCGTTGATAAGATTCGACAGGAATTCGACAAGAATAACGGAAACGATGGAGCCGTCGAGAACGCGATTAGCTCGCTGCAATTACTCGGGACGGAGTTCCCCGGTTCTGAAGCTCTCACCCGCGAACGCAAGCGGTTTGTCGCCGACCTGCTGCTGTTCTGCTATGACCGACTCAACACGGAGATGCAGGAACAACAGTATGATTTGGCGCAGCGACACCTCATCGAATTGGCCAATTTCGCCGGAGAATTCCAAGACATTGTCAACTACACGACGATTATCCCGATGCTTGAAGAACGACTCGTACAAGGCATCAAGGACCAGCAGTTGCTCCTGACGGAACAGTACATCCGCGAAAAAGATTACGACGCCGCGGACGAAGCCTTGCGTGAATTACTCTTGGCGTCTGATTTGCTCACCTCCGGCGAACTGGCAATTTTGCGCGAGTATGTGGACAGGCTCAATTCGGAAGAATGCGCCGACGAAGTCAAACAGATTGTCGACCAGATGAAGAGCTATCTGGACTTGACGATTGACGACTCTATCGCTCAGCAAACAGTGAATGACTATCAACACATTTTGGATGTCTCGCCCAAAATGAATTCGACTCAAAAGACGAGACTGCTGGCATGCGCCGTGGCTGCGGCGTCGAAACTCGACGACGACACTGAGGCACGTGCCGCTTTTGAAAAGTATCTGCGGGCCGCTCCACAAGCCACTCTTACGAGAGATTTGAGACGTCTCAACCCCGCATTGAGAAATGTCAGGGGGCAATAACTTTCGCGAAAGGTTCATTATATGAAAAAAGTATTTCGTAATCATTTCATCGCACTCACATTTATCGCAACGTTCGCGCTCATGCTGACAACCGGATGCAGCATATCAATACTGCGGCCAACGACAGTCCTGACAACATGGGTGACGGAGTCTTATCCCAACGCGTCTCAGGAACCCGGCACAGCACGCAAGGAAGCCCAAGAAAAAGCTGCCGAGAAGGCACGTGTCAACCTCATGAATCAGGCCGGAAACTTGCATGCAGCCAATGGCATGACCGTGAATCAATTGATGACACAGAACACAGCGTTGCGGCAAGAGGTGCTGCAAACAATCCGTGTGAACGCCGACCAGTATAATCATGTGTCGCCTGAGCAGCAACTGGTGACAGTGCAGCTCACCATTCCCGAAAGTCGCATCATGCGCACGGTCAACAAGAGCATAGGACAGTAACAATACATGCTCTCATCAACCTGTCAGAATACCATTTTGCTGTGCGGGGATTTGCATTGCGGAAAGGGCTATCGCGCCGAGTGCGCTGATGGTCTGATTCGCGCATGTGGCAATCTGAGGCCGGACGCAATCGTCATGGCAGGTGACTTAACTTTTCGCGCACGGGCAAATCAATTCGCGATGGGTAAAGAGATTCTTGAGAAAATGGGCAAGCCGTTGTTGCTCATTCCGGGCAATCATGACATCCCCCTCTACGACCTCGTGACGCGGATGCTCAATCCATTCCGCATATGGAAGAAAACGTACAAGGCGCTTGGGGCTGTTTCCGAACTGGATATGCCCGCCGTGCAAATCCTCGGATTGCACACCATCAAACCGTTTGTTCATCAAAAGGCTTTCCTCACCAAAACGCACCGCAAACAAATCACTGACTGGATGCAACGCTGTCGTCAAACATCGTCGGACAATCAGCCGTGGCGCGGCGTCGTTATGCATCAGCAGTTGTTCAATCTGAAACATCATTACAGACCCGGCATTATGTTTGAACCGAAGAAAGCCGTAGCATTTTTAGAAAACGCCGGAATTGATTTTGTCCTTTACGGTCATGTTCATTATCCGATTGTCGCAGACGCCAATGTCTATTTTCCTTTTTTGAAACGCCGCCTAACTCTCATCGGATCCGGGACTGCATCCAACAAACGCACACGCGGCCCCAACCCCAACAACACATTCCAGTTGTTGACTTTCTCGCTCAACGAAATCCGCGTGGACACATATGCATGGAACGAGCAAACCAACGAATTCGCCGCAAACGACACGGTCACGGTGGCAAGAGCATAAGATGCCAATCCTAACATTTCATCATATCGGGCATTACACCGAGGGAGCGAATCCGCACGAGCGTGGTAACTGGATTGAACCGGACCTGTTCCGCCAACAATTGCTCTGGCTCAAGGCGCACAACTATCAGTGCATCAAACCGGCTGACCTCCTTGCGCCACTCACCACAGGCCAAATGAAGACATTGCCCCAGCATTGGGCACTGCTCACTTTTGACGACGGATGGAAGGACAACGCGACTCAGGCATTGCCCATTTTGCGCGAGCTCAAAATGCCCGCGACCTTGTTCTTAGCCGTTGGGCGTGTGGGCACAGAACAAATGATGTCGTCAAGTGATGTCGAACAATGGATAGACAGCGGATGCAACATCGAGTCACACACATGCACACATCCCCATCTGGATGAGTTGCCCCACGAGAAGGTCATGGAAGAGTTGACACGATCACGCGATGAACTCAAGCGATTGTTCGGCGTGGAATCAAAATGGATTTGCTATCCATACGGACACTTCAATCAAGCTATTGTCGATGCGGTCCAAACGGCCGGTTACGACGGCGCGTTCAGTACAATGCGTGACAACCGCTTTCTCCCACGACAACGCTATTACCTTCCACGGGTGCAGGTAATGAATGATACGCAGCCACAGCGACTTGCCTACATGGATTCGCTGCTTTATCACTGGCTGCATCGCCGCAAAAATATCAGAAGATACGGAACATTTGCCTGATGCGAGTTCTTCATACAGATTTCCTGCACGGCTGGGGAGGGCAGCCCTATCGCATTCTACTGGATGCGACGCAATGTGCTGCACTTGGCGCCGAAGTGATGATCGCTGCGCCAACCGACAGCGAGCTTGGCAAGCGCGCCACCGAACGCGGACTGAATACGGACATGACAATCTCGTACCGTAGCGGCCTGCGGGTGCGGCACTTGCAAGACATTTTGCGTCTGAGGAAAATCATCAATAAGTTCTGCCCGGAGATTCTTCATCTGCACGGCGGCAAAGACTCGTGGCTAGCGTCGCAGGCGCTGATAGGAATGCCGGAGCGAACACGCCCAGTCGTATTGCGCACGAAACACAACCTGTTTCCCGTGCGGCAACATGCCATGAATCGCTGGATTTACGGGGAGTTCTTCGACCATCTGATTGCCATATCCACACCCGTCAAAGAGGATTTGGCAAGTCTGCCCTTCATTGATGTCAGCAAGATTCGAGTTATTCCTGACGCATACGATGACACGCGATTCACAAGCTTGCCGCTACCTGATGACGAGCGGAGTGCGTTGCGTGCTAGCTTCGGTTTCGACGACACCAACATTGTTTGCATCACCGTTGCCCGATTTGAAACAGAGAAAGGTCTGGATGTCCTGATTGAGGCGGCACACATCGCGACGGCTCAGAATCCAAACCTCCGCTTCTTGCTTGTCGGCGACGGGCGCTTGCGCAGCGACTTGCACAAGAGCGCCGAAGAGTTGAAACTCCCGCCGAACATCTTCTGCTTTGCGGGCTTCCGCGAAGATATCCCCCGACTGTTCAAATCTGCCGACATTGCCATTGTCCCCTCCCGCAGCGAAGGCATGGGCACGGTTGCGCTCGAAGCCGGAATCTGCGGCATTCCCGTCGTTGCGTCACGTTGCGGCGGCTTGATTAGCGTGGTCAAACAGGGCATCACGGGGCTACTTTTCGAAAGTGAAAATCCAACCGACCTGAGCCATGCGGTTCTGCAACTCGCTCAGAACGACGAGCAGCGACAGACGTTCAGCCGATATTCGATTGAGTTTGTTCAAAAGCATTTCTCGCCTCATGCACTTGGACAGCGGACAATCAATTACTATACGCAGATATTGAAATAGAAACAATAGTCAATGCATGAAACTTTTAACTGTAATACATTAAATGTGCTTATTTGTACACTCCACTAGTCGCACAAGCGACTAATAGTATAGAATCTGACAGAGGAAAGCTGATATTATGGCTCTTACGATGGACGCAATCGTGTCCCTATGCAAAAGACGCGGGCTGATTTTTCAGTCAAGTGAAATCTATGGCGGACTCGCCAGTACTTGGGATTACGGTCCCCTTGGTGTAGAGCTGAAACGCAATGTCAAAGAGGCATGGTGGCGGTCAATGGTATACGAGCGCGACGATGTCGAAGGCTTGGATGCCGCCATTTTGATGCACCCCGAAACATGGGCAGCCAGCGGTCACCTAAGCAATTTCTCGGACCCACTTGTGGACTGCAAAGAATGCCGTCGCCGTTTCCGCGAAGATCATCTTCCCGAATTCATTGGTGTGCTTTTGACTGCGGCGGATGGCTCCGGAGCCACCGAGACGGTCATAGTGCCCGCCGACTCGTTTGACGAGGCTATGACAAAGGTCAAGCAGACCGGAAAGTGGTCGTCCAAACCTAAGGGATTCTGGACAGCGACACAACTGCCCCCCGAGCAAGTCAAAAAGGTTTGCCCCGAGTGTGGCGGTCAACTGACTGAATCACGTCAGTTTAACCTTATGTTCAAGACCTTCCTTGGACCAATGGAAGACTCCTCCGCGACCGTCTATCTGCGCCCCGAAACCGCGCAGGGTATCTTCGTGAATTTCGAAAATGTTCAGACGTCCATGCGCCGCAAACTGCCGTTTGGCATCGCGCAAATCGGAAAGAGTTTCAGAAATGAAATCACGCCCGGTAACTTCACGTTCCGCACTCGTGAATTTGAACAGATGGAAATGGAGTTCTTCTGCAAGCCAGAAGACAAATGCAAACCCGGCGAGCGTTCCGATATGGAATGGTGGGAATACTGGAAGCAGGAGCGCTACAACTGGTACATCCGCTATGGCATTCGCCCGGAATTCCTACGTATGCGCGTCCATGACGCGGACGAATTGGCACATTACGCCAAGGGTTGCGTCGATGTTGAATACAACTTCCCCATCGGCTGGAGCGAACTCGAGGGTATCGCCAACCGCACAGATTATGATTTGAAACAGCACATCGAACACAGCAACGCCAAAAAAGGTCTGATGTTCTTTGACCAAGAACGCAACGAACACTACATTCCGTATGTCATCGAGCCCAGTGCCGGCGCTGACCGTGGCACTTTGGCATTCCTGTGTGACGCGTACCGCGAAGAAGCAGTCGAAGGCAAAGAAGCCCGCAAATACCTCTCACTGCATTACTCGCTCGCGCCCATCAAGTGCGCCGTTTTCCCGCTGCTGAAGAATAGACCCGAGTTGGTCGCAAAAGCAAGAGCCATGGCACTGGATTTGAAGCCATCGTTCTTCACGATTTACGACGACACTGCCGCTATCGGCAAGCTCTATCGCAGACAGGACGAGATCGGGACACCATTCTGCGTCACGGTCGATGTGGACACATTGACCGATGGAAAGGTCACCATCCGCAACCGCGACACCATGAATCAGGAACGTGTGCCGATGGAAGCCGTCAAGACAATCGTCTCGGATGCATTGGCAAACGCGAAGAAGCAATAAATCTCTGCAACACGCTGAGTAAAATCGAAACAGGGAAAACGCAACAATCGTGCGATTTCCCTGTTTATTATTTCTGAAGAGTGGAAGCGATAAGCTCCTTGACAATCTTCTTGAAGTCACGCCCTCGTGCCTCATAGCCTCCACCGGGCATTGGATACCAATCGAAACTGGCACAGGCAGGCGACAGCAAAATCACATCATCACCCTGCGCGGCGTTCATTGCCAACGCAACGGCATCACGCATTGATTTGGCACGCGTCATCGGCACGGCGCAAGTAGCCCAGTCGCTCTCGATGATGGGAGCTGCCTCTCCCATCGTGACGACCAGACGAACACGTTCGCTAACCAAATCGCACAACGGAGTGTAGGGAGCTTTCTTGTGAACACCACCGGCAAGAAGAATGATTTTGTTCTTAGGAAAGCTCAACAGCGCCTTCTCCAAGGAGTCAACATTCGTCGCCTTGGAATCATTATAGAAGCGAATATCCTTCCACTGACCGCAAAGCTCGATGCGATGCTCAACGGGTTTAAAGCTCAACAAACCCCTAATCACATCTTCCCGACTAAGTTCCATGAGACGCGCCGCCATGGCGGCAAAAAGCGCATTCTCGCAGTTGTGCTTACCTGGCAAAGGCAAGTCTTTCTCATTCACCAAGGTTTCGCGCTTGCCATGTAAATCAATATATAGCATTCCATCTTGATCGACACCCACCACCGGTTGAGGGTCAATTGACGCATCCGCGCTAATGTCATACGTATCGCATCTAATACTCCCCAAAGTAGGCGTAATAAGAACTTTGGGCGTCTCGGAATTATAGAGCAGAGCGCTCCCCTTGCCCATGCTCTGATAAATGAGTTGTTTGGCTCGGGCATAATTCTCGATGGTGCCATACCTATCAAGATGGTCTGGAGTAATATTTGTAATCATGGCCACATCCGGGCTCATGCTGTCGACACTCTCTAGCTGAAAACTGCTCAGCTCCACCACGTGAATACGCGGCTCCTCAGAATTCGTGTTGACCAGTGCGGACCAGGCCTTCCCAATGTTACCACCGCAGACAACGTTCTTACCGGCTTGCTCCAGAATATGAGCCGTCCATGCGGTTGTTGTTGTCTTGCCATTGGTGCCGGTAATCCCAATCATTTTGTCTTTTTCGCCAATGAATCGCCAAGCCAGTTCGACTTCGGCAATCACCTGAACGTGATTCGCAAACGCCTGTTTTACCAGCGGATTTACGCGGGAAATGCCCGGACTGAGAACCATCGTGGTCACCCGTTGCCAGATTTCACGAGGAATATCTCTGCCCCAATAAACTTCGACATTCATCGCCGCAATTTCTTTTGCGATTTCAGAGCGTATACCCGATTCACTTTGGTCAATAACGCAGACTTCAGCGCCGTTATCCTTGAGCAGATGCAATGCGGCCAAGCCACTTATGCCTGCGCCTAAAACGACGAAAGACTGTTTCTCGAGCCAGTTCTTATATTCACTTTTTATCATTTATCATAACCTAAAAAAGCCCCAAGGTATACTCGGGGCTTCTTTTTACTTACCACCGTATCATTTATTTGACACGGAATAATGGAAACCTTTTCTGAACTCTATAGCCCGGCTCAACCGGTGTTGCCTTCAGGAAAGCATCAATCTGAGCCGTGCGACCCGGATACACTGTCACTGTGCACTCATAAGGTTCATACCCCTCTTTGAGCACTGTGATTGTATGCTCACCGGCACTAATCGGATCCAGCATCTGCGGAGTACGTCCCTGATAGCAACCCTTTATGTAGATGCGGCCATTGGTCGGATACGAGTTGACGGCAATTTTGCCATAACGGGGCTGACGATATTCGGGCGTGTCACCAACATTCTCCATCACATAATAAGTGCAAGAATTGGAGGCAAACGTATCATTGTCCGAATGGCGAATAGCCTTGATTGATGGATGCTTCATACCGGTACCGGGATGCGAAAGCTCATTCATCATTTCTTTTGCTCCGCCATAAACCGCAGGATACGGATCATCATGCGTGTAGGAACGCCAACGGTCACTGATGGGATGGTCATCGCGAACAGCAACGATATCCAGACGGTTTGTGCCGCGAGGACCAACGGTATTTATCTGATACGAATCATCTGGAATCTCATAAGTGCTGCCGGGTTCGATGCAGTTCTGACGATCGAAATAGTTTGGGTAAACCTGGACGGTACGACCATCGGGACTCGTGTTGAAAATCCAAATATACGCTCTGTGGTTAACAGAGAAGAAAATGGGCAGAGTATCGCCAACGTGGAAACGCGGATGTCTGGTACGAATATCGACTCTCAAATCACCACCGGTCGGATGAGGAGCATAACGGGTATTCTCCTGATTCGGCGGAGGAACATTTGATTTACTATCATTGTCGCGGTAAACTCCCGGGGCATTAATTGCAATCGCGAAACAAGAAGACGCAATCATAATGATAAGTGCCAATGACACCAAACGCTTCATGTGATTCACCTCTAAAATTAATTGTTATGTTATAGTATTATAGTATTTGGACTTACCGCAAAAATGCAGTAAAATCTATTGCATGGATTACTTTTTGCAATATATCTTAATGCGGTGTGCTCCACTATCATCGTAGAAGGACAATTCGTGGTTGCCGCTTCCACAGTTCATTCCATCAATAATAAGCGAACCGATTGACATACTCTCGGCAACCTGCAGCACAATCCGGCTATATTTCGTGTGATATTTACCTGTCGCTGCGCCGACATGCATAGTCACCGACTTATCCGATTTCTCCATCTTTCCAATCTCAATGGAACGTTCATACTGTTTCCCCTTGAGATAGTCGAAGCTCAGGCCATCGTCTTCGCGATAAACCATCGTGGTCGCAACATCTTCGGATGGATAAAGCTTGCAATACAGAACGGAACTCTTATCATCCGTACTCTGAATCACGTCGCCCATCATGATGAGGCTACCGGCCTTGACATAAACGGGCGGCATCCCCAGTGGCGCGGATTCAGTGAACCACTTGCCACCTGTCCGCGATTCGCCGCTATACCAGTGATACCATTTACCTGCGGGCAGATACACCGCACGGCTGTCGACACCGGGTTCGAGAACTGGAGCTATCAACAGCGAATCGCCAAACATAAATTCGTTGCCAATCGTCCGAACGGTTTTGTCTTCAGGAGAGTCGTACACTAACGGACGAACTACAGGTCGCCCCGTCATCTGCGCCGTGATGAACGCATTCTGCAAATAGGGCAGCAAACGATAACGCAACTCAATCAAACTCTTGATTTTGGCTTCGGCATCAGGGCCAAACGACCACGGCTCATGCCGCTGTGTCTGTGTCTGACTGTGAGCGCGACAGAACGGAAGGAAAACGCCATGTTCCATCCAACGCACCATCAACTCGGGGGACGCATTGCCAATGAAACCGCCAATATCTGACCCGACAAAGGGAACGCCACTCATCGCCATCGACAAAACCTGAACGATGTCATAGGGCATACTGCTAAAGGAGGATCTATTGTCGCCTGTCCATATCGCGGAATAACGCTGCTGACCGGCCCAACCGGAACGAGACAACACAAAGGGACGTTCATTGGGATGAGCAGCCTCAAGCGCCTCTTGGGACGCACGGGCCATGCACATTCCATAGACATTATGCAACGCCTTATGCGAACGGAAATTACCATCATCAAAGTGAATCGCGTCCGCTGGATACTGCAACCCAATTGGCCCCTCGCCAAAACAGGCCGGCTCGTTCATATCATTCCATAGACCGGCAACACCCACATCAGTTACGGCACGCTTAATCTGCTTTCCCCACCACTTGCGTGTTTTGGGCGACGAAAAATCCGGATGATGCACATGGCCGGGCCAGACAACACGGTCAATGAGCTGACCTGTGGCATCACGCAAGAAAATCTCATCCTTCAATCCCTCATCAAAAGCCTTGTCTCCCGGCTCAATCTTGACGCCCGGGTCGAGAATCGTAACCACACGAACCTTCTTCTGACGCAACTTCTTGCACATCTCCGCAGGTTTCGAGAATGTTTTTTTGTTCCATGTAAAAACGCGATAATCCTGCATATAATCAATATCAAGCCAGATGGCGTCAACCGGAATTTTCTTTTTCCGGAACGTGCTGATGATATCCAGCACTTCATCTTGGCTCATGTATGACCAACGGCACTGATGAAAGCCCAGCGACCACAGCGGCGGCCGTTTGCATCGCCCTGTCAGTTCCGTCCACTTCGACATCAATTCCGATGGCGAATCGCCGCAAATCAACCACATATCAAGGTCACCCGTCGCGACACTAATCGTGCCAAGGCCGATTTCTTTCAGGCCCAAATCAAAGCCGACGAAGCCCGGATTGTTGACAAACAGCATGACCCATCCACAGTTTTTCGCGGAGGTCATCATCATCACCGGGATATTGCAATACGGGCGTTTGCATGGCTGATGGAAAGAGTCGTCCGTATTCCACATCTCGTAGTACCCCGGAATGCGCGCCAGACACTCGCCCCACTCGCCAAGGCCATAAGCCTGACGCTCCGCCTCGAGCGGAAAGTTCATTTTGATGATTTCGCCGTCAAATACAAAAGTGTTATCCCCGGCGCAATTGAAGCGAATAAGCCCTTTGTTATCCTTGAGCACAAACCCTTGTTTTTTCGCCGACAAAAAGACTTCCAATTCCCACTTGTCTGTCTTCAAAAGGCATGATTTCCCGCTGACCAACTTGGCCGACGCCGGAGCGCTGAGCGGCTTTTCTTCCTGAATGAACGCATAGTTCGGGAAAGGGCGAGGAGCATCCGCTTGCGTCACGCAAACACGGAATACATCCTCGAAAACATTGGCGACGCCTATGCTTCCCGTACCGGGCAACGAATAGATACCACCATCAAATTGACGATACACATTCATGAATCTTTCTCCATCTGTTTATTTTCCATACTCATCTACACAAAACTCTTCAATTAATACACCCTGTGCCCGGCCTAACGGAATACTGCGCTCAACCTCGGTCACATCGGAGCAAACATAGAACACACTCTCGGGGCGCAATGCAACATACGGAATCCGTAGTTGAATTGTCTCCGGTTCGCGGCCAATTAACTTCTGCTCCAGACTCTGTTGATTCTTGCGAGCCAAGTCCGTATAGAACCCGCAATTGAGTTTGATGTCCGCATTCTTGCGTCCCGTGCTGACACGCATGGTGACAACCAGCCCGCCCGATGTCGGCGCATCGTTTTTAGCAAAACGCCCAAGATAGATTTGCATCGTGCGATTGACCCAGAACCCCGTCTTCCCCGGCAAATCGCAAGGCGTATAACTTCGCGTCATCGATTGAAGAATGCCAATACCGGCATCATCATTGCGCAATGGCAAATCTGAACGTTGCGCCGTAGAATTCCACTGCTCGGGATAATGCCAACCAAAGGGAATCTCATCCCCTTTGATCTGCCAAACAAAATAGGTTCCATCAATCGTGTCCACATGACTCCGAGGGCACATCAACCCATCCTCCAAGACTTGCCACTCAAAAGGAATGCCCTTTTTGACGGGATGAATGAAACTGTAAAATTTACCTCTGAACGAGTCGACATCACTTACGAAATATACGGTTTTGCCCGCGCGAGCAAGCAACCGGAAGGACTCCAGAGCATTATCCCATGCATCTGTTTTCTTTTGCAACGGACGCATATCAATTCCATAGGCAGACCACAAATAGCCACTTAGGGACGCGACACGAGCGGACGGTTGAGCAACGACAAAATCAGCATCACGCAGCACTGACGCAAGCCTGTCGCCGCTTGCGCAAAATCCATCACGCTGACGAACGGTGGAAACGGCGGGCAACGCAATCGCGACAAGCACTATCATCGACAACTGAAAAATCAAGTTCAACCAACGAGGAATGCGGACTGCAAAGAAGGTGGACAGACACACGGGCAGTGCCCCCAAGGAAAGACAAAAAGCGGGAATCAAAACAATCAGCCATCGGCGAACACACCACGGATGAACCGCGTCAAGCCCACTTCGGAAGAGCAACAGCGACGAAGAGAGTATCACGAGAATGAGCAACAAACCCGTTTTGCGGAGCGCAACCAACAGGAAGGGGATTCCAATCAACGCCAAGGTGAAGGGGAGTTTACCAAAATAAAACGACAACTGCGGCAAGGTCATGGAAGTGACCCAGCGAGCATCACTATGAATGGGATTTTGCGCAAGAAATACGGATAATTCACGCGACTGAAAAATGTAGAAAACCAGCAGAACAACTGAACATCCACAAAGAATAAGGAGCCGTGTGCGGGGCAACAAAACGAACTTCTCCAAACGAATCCGATGGGCAAGCACACCGCACCACGCCGAGGCAATCGCCACAACAAACAGCATCGCAATGACTTGCCAACCATGCCAACCATGACGCAAGAAGTTAACGTATGCCGAACCCCATGTGTACCAATAAGATGTGGACAATGCAAAAATCAGTGATATCAACAGTAAAAGGAAAACAGCGACGACAGGATGGCGCTGCGGATACCGCGGCGCGGCGGGGCGAGATTCCCACCCGAGCATGAACCCGAACGCCGGGAGGTAAAGCCAGATCGCGAATTTCGAGCACATAGCAATGAGCAAAAGCATTAGGCTCATATAAATGAATTTCGACCGAGGTTGCTGAACCGAATAGAGAAAGCACAATATCGCTCCCCAAAGGAAACACATCGCGAAAGCTTCGTTCGACGGTGTGCGCATATACCACAACAAGGCGGCATCCAGCCCCACAAGGAAAGTCGCACCCACAGCGGCTGACCGCTCCCCAAGAAGACGCATCGCGACACCTGCAAATATGAGCAAAAACAAGCCGCACCACAAAACACCAATGCCAATCAATCCGCGAACGCCCGCCACCCAGTAACCAAGCGCCATCCACGGCTCAATAACATGCAGAAACTGTGGCTCGATGATGCCGAGTTCTGTATCGCGCAGATAGAATCCGGGGAAGAACATCCAGCGTGGACGCTCGCGCATCGAAAGATTGATGTCCTCATAGAATGATTTGGCATACTCTATTGGCACATCGCTTACCAGCGGGTCGGCCCATCCCAAATCACCTGTGCGCGAAAGTTCAATGGCTGTGCAAGCATAGACGCCCGGGTCACGGCTCGACGCGAGATCCTCGGAGCCAACGCGAAGCCCCCAGACGCAACTGCCTACGATGCAAAGCAAGACGCCCCATTCCCATAACTTCGGGCGCGCAAACGGCAACGGAAGATAACGGGCACGCCTCATACGCTTCATACTGAAGCAAAAGAGCAGACCACTCACGATGACCGTACTGCACAGAACAATGCTCGGACGAAAGAGCCCCAAGAGAGCCAATGCTGTCAGGAGCACCGTATGAACGGCTAACCCGCTCAGCAATAGCACTGCGAGTTGTTCGACAAAACAGTTGCAGACGCGCCTCAAACGCAACGAGACAAAATACCCTGTGACGCAGACAGTCGCCAATACTGACACAGCGGCAGACATTTGCATAATGCTTGCGCAGTATGAGCCACTGTCCATCAGTTATACCAACGATAACTTTTTCTAAAATAATATCCGGCGGCTATCAGATAGACAACGTTCGCGCCCATTGCCGCAACATAGGGATTTAGTACTCCGGCCTGACCAAAAGCGCGAAAAACCGCATGCAGCGCAAAGTACCCCAACGACCACGCGATCGCAGGACCAAACGAGCCAATCACAGAACCACTGCGAGCACGTATCGCAAAGGAAAAAGCAATCGCCATCGTTAGCAGAACGCCGAGCGGAAACATGATTTTCTGATACAAATCGGTCAGATAATTATCTGCAGATTGTCCACGCTCGCGCATCAGTTCGATATAAGATCGCAACTCGATAAAGTTCATTTCATCGGGGTCTTTATCCTGTGTCAGGATATCGTCCAGATTATGCTCCAACTCCAGATCGAGCGTCGGAAAGGATTCGTAACTTTTCAGAGCGCCTGTGTCGAAGTATTCCCATACACCGGCATTATAAAAACGCCACACAGACTTCTGCTCGTCGTGAGAAATCTGCGACGCCGAATCCGCCAAAATCCGTTTGACGCCGCCCGAATAATCGGTCTTATTAAACTGAATGTTTGGATGAATCATCTCATGCTTCACAACGTTGTACAGCGGCATCACATAAACTCGGCCATCATGCCCACGAGCAAAAATGTCCTCATCCGTTTGCAAATCCTCTTCCGACTTGTTGTGGAAATATCTCTTGTCAACATACATCGACTGCTTTTTCCATTTGGGGATGACCGTCTCACCGGCCCAAAACACGCCAGCACTGATGATGAAACCCGCAAAGAATATCGGCAACGCAATCTTCAGCGGATTGATTCCTGTGGTCATCATGGAAAGTGTTTCATTCCCGCGAGCCAGCCCGCCAATACTGAATAACACTGCCAGTGGGCAGACAATCGGCGCAAGCTGTTTAAGCTGAAATGGCAGCTCGTACATGAAGTACGACATCACATGGATAACAGAAACATTGTTGTTGTACATACGCTCAAATTTATCAAATATCAAAGTGATGATAATCAGCAGAGCACAGAAACTCATAACAGCAACAAAGGCCACTAAAAATTCCTTAAATATGTATCGATTCAGTATTCCCAATGCGTCAAACCAACCTCACAAGAAACTCTCTTATTGATGACAAATACAGCCAATATCGGCATCAGACATAATGCTGTCAGCAAAGGGCTATTATTGATTACCCAGAACCTTAGGCAGGTTAAACATGGGCAAGTAGAGTGCGATAACGATACCACCAACGAGCGCACCAAGGAACACAATCAGAATAGGTTCCATAAGTGAGGTCAAACCGGCAACCGTATCATCGACGTCACGCTGATAAGCCTCAGCGACTTTACGGAGCATCTGGTCGACGGCACCCGTCTCCTCACCAACGGCAACCATGTGCACCACCAACGGCGGGAACACAGGGCAACGACCCAGAGGTTCGTAAATTGTTTCGCCTTCCTTAACGGATTCATACACCGTCTCCAAAGCGCGCGTCACAACCTCATTACCACTTGTCTCACGGACAATATCCAACGACTGCAAGATGGGAACACCGGAAGTAATCAGTGTGGCAAGCGTATCGGCGAAACGCTGAATGGCAAGCTTCTGAAAGAGGATGCCAAACACCGGCAGACGCAACTTGATGCGGTCAAACACAAACTTACCACCTTTGGTCGAGTTGATGTATTTGTACGCCCAGCCGAGTAGGAAGATGGCCAGAATAACAGCCCACCAGTAATTGATGAGAATGTGCGATGAGTTAATCAGAATCAGTGTCGGCAAGGGCAACTCAGCACCAAGGCCGGAGAAAATGTCTTGGAACTGTGGCAGAACGAAAATCAAAATACCGGCAACGATGACGCTTGCCAAAAGCAGAACAATGATGGGGTACATCATTGCGGACTTCACTTTACTGATAAGAGCGGCACGGTTTTCAAGGAACTGCGCGACCTTGTTCAGAACGGCTTCGAGCACACCACCGACCTCGCCGGCGCGAACCATGTTGACATAAAGCGAGTCAAAAACCTTGGGATGCTTGGCGATGGCCTCGCTCAAAGAACCACCCTGCTCAATGTCTTTACCAATACCCTTGATGATATCACGGAAAATTACGGATTCAACCTGCTCGGTCAAAATCGCCAAAGAACGAAGAATCGGCAAGCCCGCGTCAATCAGCGTTGCAAGCTGACGAGTAAAGGTCATGACATGCTTCAACTTGACACGGTGAAAGATAACACGCAACCCCGGAAGCGAAGAGATATCAACACTGCCGCCTTTACGGGATTTGTTCATCGTCACATTGAGGGGGTAATAACCCATATTACGAAGCTTCTCGATAATGATTTCTTCATTACCGGCTTCAATGACGCCCTTGACAGACCGTCCACCTTTATCTAACGCTTCATACGAAAACTCAGGCATTCAACAAACCTCCAAAATGGTCTTGCCAAACCACAGTCGCTCTCTCTTCTTTATCTCTTTTTAGTATATATAATATAATATTCTGTACTATTATTTCTGTAAAAAAACCGCAACTTTGCCGTATTGTGGCTTTTCTATTGCAATATAAACATTACCACAAAACGACCACTCTATATTTTTTTTGTGCTTTTTGTGCGTTTTTATGAATACACATAACGAATTAAACTCTATGTTGAACAACAAACGGTCAAATCTGTATCATTAAAAGCGTTCATATTGAGACGAACCGTAAACCCATCCTCTTAAATGTCGCGACATGAACACAAATATCATTCAGGACAAGATAAAGTGCCTAATAAAGAATCTGCAAAAAAACGCGTAAGACAAAACGAGCGCAAAAACCAGCGTAACCGCGCCGCCAAAAGCGAAATGCGGACGATGGTCAAAGCAACATTGACTGAAGCTCAGGTAACGGCTGCGGTGCCGACCGAGAAACTGCAAGGAACGCAATCTCTCATTTCACGCCTGTGCAAACGCGGTGTCATCCACAAGAAAAAGGCTGCTCGCATCCAGAGCCGCTTGACCCGCAATGTCAATAAAGTCGCTAAAAAAGAAGAATAACAAAATGACGCTATTGTCAAGAGCCTGCCTCATTGCAATAGTTCCACTTGTGATGGTTGCATGCACACCAATACAAGAACGATGGTCGTTGATGAAACAAAACGATCGAACTTATATTGATAAAGCTATGTTCATCAAAGCGGATAAACTCTACAATGAATGTGGAACTCTCGACGGTGTCGCGAAAACGCTGAAAACTAAAGAATACTGGACGAACGCCGAAATCAATCAGGCAATTTACCGATTGAAAAAAGTGCATAATCTACCGGAATAGTCCGACTATTTTAGCTGAAGAAAAATAACTGCAATGCGCTTGCCCGTGCGAGCGCATTGCTTATTCTTTTGATTGAGCATACCAACGGCCATTGTCATTGACCAAATGAAAACGACAACGAAACATCTGCTCAAGATGTTCTTCCGTCAAAACCTGCTCGATCACACCCTGATGCTCGATGCGACCTTGCTTCATCAGGAGACACCGATTCACACCCTGCGGAATCTCTTCCACATGATGCGTAATCATGATAATCGGAATCGACCGCGACGACTCCCCCTGCAGACCGTTCGCACACAGCGACCGAAGCATACGCAAAACCTCTTCGCGACCACGCATATCCAAACCGGTACAGGGTTCATCCAAAATTATTATCTCGGGGTTCGACAACAGCGAACGAGCAATGAACAACCGCTGCCGTTCACCCGAACTCAACACATCAACCGTCTTGCCCAGCATCGATGTCAAGTCAAGTTGCTCGGCAAGTTTCACGACACTGGCAGCCTCCTCATCGGTCACGGGCGACCACATATTCAGATGCCCACGCAGACCGGTCACGAGCGCTTCAAGCCCTGTCAAATTTTTGTTGAAACGATAAACGATTGATTCCGTTACCAACGCGACACGCTTGCGCAAAAGGTTCATGTCGGTCTCGCCGAGAACCTCACCAAGAACTTCGATCCGACCGGACGTAGGCCAAAGATAACCAAGAATCGCATTGACAAGCGAAGATTTGCCGCAGCCATTCTCGCCAAGAATCACCCAGTGTTCATTGGGCAACACGGACCAGTTGACATCACGTAGAATCGCATGACCAAGTCGGGTAACATCGACGTGTTCAAGATTGATAATAGGAGAACGAACCATTAGCGTTATCCGCCCACCTGAACGCCACTACCGGCGCCACCACCCGAAACAAGATAGAGAACAGCCATGCGCACAGCGATACCGTTGGTCACCTGTTCGTTGATTACCGAATGTGGCCCATCAGCGATTTCCTGACTGATTTCGACGCCGCGATTGACAGGCCCTGGATGCATCACCAGAACATCGGGCGAAGCCCATGACAACCTGTCTTCCTGCAAACCATAGAGCAAGCGATACTCGCGAATACTCGGGAACAAATTCTTTTTCTGACGCTCGAGCTGAATCCGAAGCAAGTTGATGACATTCGCGTTGCTAATGCCACGTTTCAAATCATATTCAATCTCGCAGCCCATCTCCTTGAACTCGCGAGGCACAAGCGTACTCGGCCCGACCAATGTCACATGGGCGCCAAGCTTGCGTAACCCAAAAATATTGGAACGGGCAACACGAGAATGGAGAATATCACCGACAATCGCGACACGCAAATCTTTGATGCTCCCGAAATGTTCTCGCATTGTAAACAAATCCAGAAGCCCCTGCGTTGGGTGCGCGTGGGCACCATCACCGGCATTCACCACACTCATATTCAGCCGCTTGCTCAAAAGAAGCGGAGTTCCCGGGCAGGAATGGCGAATAACAACAATGTCAACGGCCATCGATTGAATGGTGCGGGCGGTGTCCAACAGCGACTCGCCCTTGACGACACTACTCGTCGCGACATTGAAGTTGACGACATCCGCGCTTAGATTTTTGGCCGCAAGCTCAAACGAAGTGCGAGTGCGAGTCGAATTCTCGAAAAACAAATTACAAACCGTTTTTCCACGCAACGCCGGAACTTTTTTAACCGGCCGCGAGAAAATCTCTTTCATCCCAGCAGCCGCATCCAGTATCGTCGTTATTTCCTCAGCGCTGAGTTCTTCCAACCCCAGCAGATGCTTCTTGCGAAAAACCACTACTTATTACCTCGTATTGCTCTTTGACAATGTCACACAAAAAAACCGACTCTCGAAGAACTACTTGAAAGTCGGTCTAATCTCTGAAATCTCATTCTATAATGTCTCGGTGTTGGTCACTTTGTCCAAACCATTGTAAGCGTCGGCATTCGACCACTTCGGGCCAACCAGCATCGGCCTTGGGCAAACTTCCGTCTTCGTCGAAGAAAACATGGGGCCATCAGGCTTGACACAAGGACCACATTTGACTTGCTTATAGCATGCGCTAACACTTTTGGTCACACCACGGAACGGATTGCAACAGCAACCGCTCAGCAACAAACCAATGCACACGGACAGGCAAATAACTGGTAGCTTCATAAAAAGATATCCTTATTTTTCACTAATCTAATTTCTACTACACATGCAACTCGAAAATATGTGCTCACTTAAGCAAACTTTTAGAACAGCAGAAAATTTCGCATAATTCGCAATCCGGTGTTCTGGCTTTTCTCGGGGTGAAACTGACAACCACCGACCGAACCACGCTCGACGGCAGCAACAAACTCACAGCTGTAATCGCTCCGTGCCGCGATATCTGAAGAATCAATCGGACGCACATGATAAGAGTGAACGAAGTAAACAAAGTTCTCGTCGCAACCGGACAGCAGACGACTCCCCGGGGTAACCCTGAGACAGTTCCAACCAATTTGCGGAACCTTCATACCGGGTGCGGTATCAAACTTCGTCGCGGTGCCATGGAAAATTCCCAGCCCCTGAACGCCCACACTCTCTTCGCTCGAATCAAACATCAGCTGCATTCCAAGACAAATCCCAAGAAACGGGCGTCCCGACGTGGCGTAGTCTTTGATGGCCGACACCAGACCGCGTTTGTGCAACTCCGCCATGCCATCGCCAAAAGCGCCAACACCGGGCAACACCAAACGCTCCGCGCAAGAGATTTCCTCGGCGGTGCTCACAAAAGTCGCGTCAATCCCTTCATGCACAAAAGCCTGTTCGACACTGCGCAGATTCCCTACACCATAATCGATAATTTTTACACGACCCTGACTCATTTGCGTTTTTCTTTCCCACAGGCCAGCGGCATCCGTCTGCCCGGGCCAAAAGCCTTCGCCGTCACACGGACGCAGGCCGGAACCTGCTTGCGTTTATACTCCGAAACCTTCATCATATGGGCAATCCGCTGCACAAGCGCGTCATCAATTCCATGTTCCGCATCAACCACATCAACCTCACGGCGCCCCTCAACAATCAGTCTCTCAATGACCTCATCCAGCAACGGATACGGCGGCAAACTATCCTGATCCTTTTGACCGGGCGCAAGCTCCGCCGACGGCGCACGGACAATGATACTCTCCGGAATCACATCACCCATCTGACGATTCAATTCTTCGGCAACCTTGTAGACCATACACTTCGTCAAATCTCCAATCAGATTCAGACCGCCGCAGGAATCGCCATAAAGCGTACAATATCCAACGGTGGCTTCGCTCTTGTTGCCCGTCGAAAGCAACAGCGTCGGCACTGCCGAACCAAGCGCGTTGGAAATCCACATCAGAATCGTCCCACGCAACCGAGCCTGCACATTCTCGTTCGCCAGCTTGTTGATTTTCGAACTGTCACCGTCGAACAAAGCCGTGAGCGGAGACGCCTCGCCGGTAGCAGACATCATCTTGACAAACGATTCATACACCGGCACAATCGGCACATGCAATTGCGTAATCCCAAGCCGCACAGACAACCCGTCACTATCGGTGCGAGTGCCATCGGTTGTATAAGGACCGGGCATCGACACGGCAATGACTTGTTTGGCGCCAAGCGCACGAACAGCCAGAGCCGCCGTCACAGCGGAATCAATGCCACCGCTGTTGCCCAAAAGAACTTTGCGGAATCCGCATTTTTCCATATAATCTTTCAGCCCAAGGCACAACACATCAATCACAGACTTGACCGGGTCAAAAATAGCAGCATCCGCTTGAGGATAGAAGTTCTTGCCCGCAGACGTGTCCATGTCCCAATCAACGCAATCTTCCTCAAGCCACTTGCACAACGCCGGCATCGTCCCGTCAGGCAGAACAACAGCGCTACCGCCATCATAAACGACATGGTCGCCACCACCAATCGCATTGACAAACATCACAGGCACCTGCGCCTTTCGCGCAAGCTCCGCAAGTTCGCGGCAACGCGACTCGGGCGAGCCAATCTCAAAGGGACAAGCGCCAACCAGAATCACACGGTCGATTCGGGCCGCAAAAAAACTCTCGGCGGACAAAATGTTGCGGTCACTCCAATGGGCAATGCCAATGCTGAAGCCTGTTTTCGGGCACCTCCAAACACCATTGAGAACACTGTCCGCCTCAAAATAACGGTGCTCATCCGAGACATCTTCGGACACAATTGTCATCTTGTCAAAGAAAGCGCCACCGCTTTGGCCAATCAGTGCCAGCGTATTCCGCCGCTTTGTCTTGTCAAAAACCGCAGGACGAATCGTCCCCACCAAAGCACTAATCCCGCGTTCACGGCACACCTTGTCAAGTTGTTGCAACGCCGATTCGCACTCGGCCAAAAAGTCAGCACTCAGAAACCAATCCCCCGCGCATGCGCCGGGTAGTGCAAGCTCGGGAAAGACCAAAAAGGAAGCCTCGGAATTCTGCGACGAAGTCTTAATGATATGCAACATCTTTTCCAGATTCGCTTGCACATTCCCCGCAATCGAATTCATTTGGCACATCAATACATTCATCTTTATTCTCCTCAAGCGTGCGAAACGCCGATCTTCTTCAAAAAGTGCCATTTGAGAACAAACCCAAACGGCACTCACATCAATTTTACAAATGGAAATTGCAATCCATTTTATGCACCGGCGGCGCCCTCTTGTAGGATGGCCGGAACCTTGAAGCATTCATCTTCACTATCGGGCGCATTGGCAAGAGCAACCTCATTGGTCAGACTTTCGCGAACAACATCCTCGCGAAAAACATTGGTCAGGCGCAACGCATGCGACGTTGGCTCAATGCCCTCAGTGTCAAGTTCGTTAAGCTTTTCGACATGATGCAGAATGTTCTTCAAATCCGCCGTAAAGCGAACAATCTCCTCATCCGTCAAATTCAAACGCGAAAGCAAGCCGACGTGACGCACCTGTTCTTCCGTTATTTCAGCCATGATTCTCTATCTCTATTCTTCTTCGTCTTCATCGAGAGCAGACTCATCGACTTCAACATCATCGATTTCTTCCTCATTAACATCATCAGCCTCAACGGTTTCCTCGACATCAATGGCTTCCTCGACAAGAACGTTATGCTTCTTGATAATCTTGGCGCCTACTGAGGATGCGACGAACCACAAGAACTTGCGCTCTTCACCGCTATCATCAAACTTGACGGTACACTTAAGCTGCTTTTCATAACCGACGACGGCCGTCACTTCACCTTTACCAAACTTAGGATGCTCAATCTGATCTTTCAAAGTGGGAAGTCCGTCATCCTTAATGCTATATTTTGCGTTATATGCAGACATAGTTAAATATCCTCCTTAGGGTCATACTTCATTATATGTTGTTTACTTGTGAGCAAGCTGACTTGCCTTTATAATTCTTTCTATGATACTACTTGTCGAGAAACCCGGTGCTAACTGCAGGTTCATGCACTTACCGCCAGCCTCCTCAACTTCTTTGCGTCCGACAATTGTATCGGGCGTATAGTCGCCACCCTTTACCAAAATGTCAGGCATCAATTTCTTTATAATCTCAAGTGGAGTATCTTCTTCAAAACTTGTAACAAAATCTACAGATTCTAACGAAGCAATGATTTTCGAACGCTCAAAAAGATTCAGAATAGGGCGCTTGTCCCCCTTGAGACGCCGCACGGACTCATCCGTATTCAGCGCGACAACCAGAACATCGCCCAACTCCTTGGCAGAAGCAAGGTAACGCACATGTCCCGGGTGAATCAAATCAAATACGCCATTCGTAAAAACAATCTTTTTGCCTGCGGACTTGAGCGTGCTCAAACGCTTTAACAGTGCATCTGCACTCAATATGCGCTCGGCAAAACACGATTGCATCGGTTCAGTCATTGATATCCTCTAAATTCATAATCATTTCAGATACTAATCCAGACAAAAATCATGCAACTTAATTCGCAGTGGGTTCATCCGGCTTCTCGTCGGGCGTAACATCTTCGGCGGCTTTCTCAGCCAACAACGCATCGATATTCAACATTGGCAACTCATTTGATTCCTCAGAGGTTTGACCTTCATCAGTCGCCTCCGGAGTATCTTCGGTAGCCTCGGGAGTAGCGTCAATCGGAGCAACTTCCGGCTCCGCGACAGGTTCGGAAGCAGCAGTTGTTGCTGCCACAACGGCAGCGTTCTTGACCGCACGAGAGGCCTCAAAGTCGTCAACGATAACTTCAATCTTGTCAACGGTCGGCACGCCCAGTTCCTTCACCAAGGCTTCGCGAATCCGATTCACAATGATTTCTTTGACATCATTCAACTGGGAAACCGAACGAACCCGAACAAAGACGAGAACCTTGAGTCCCTTCTTGGATCCGGACACATGAATGGAGCGAACGTGAATGCTCGGCATCTTGTTCAGCGCGGAAAGCAAATACTTGCGAACGGCAGAATCGATGATGTGAACCTTACCGCTATCCGTATCAATCGTAACGACGGGCTTGCTTCGAACTGATAAAATGCTGACGGTGATATAGAAAAGAGTCAGAGCAAAAATCGCCGCATAGAAGAAAAACAGACCACCGTTCGCGGACCATCCGTCAACAACTATTTTAATGGGCTCTTTGATACCCTTAATACCAATGATATCCGGCAACTGTAAGACCGCGCCAAGACCAGAAAAAATCAAGAGAACAATCAACAAAAATGAAAGAAGCAAAAACCTTAAAAATTTCATCCTATAATCTCTTTTCTATCCTATATGTTTTCTTTCGATAACCCAAAATCGGTTCTATTTATCACGCACTGGTTCTTCGTGAATGACCAAGCCCTTAATCGTCACATTGACACAACTCACACTGTAGCCCACATAATTCTCAATGGCGTTCTTGACCGAATTCTGCAAGCGGCGGGCAGCTTCATAAACATTAATTCCATACTCGATATTGACTTCGACATTGACGACACAGCTATTCTTTGCCGCATCAACAGTAACGGTAATCCCCTTGTCAACATCCTTCGTTTTCACGCCAACATAATCGCTAAAACTGTTCTTGCCACTAATCCCAACCACACCATCAACTTCAAGAATGGCTAAGCTGGCATAATGCGCGGCAATCTCCTCGTTGATAACAATGTTGCCCATATTCTCGGTCACGGCCATAAGTCACTCCTCTGCATATAAAATAGTCGATTAACATATGCGTGTTATAAGGTACAAAAACTACATAGGAAACACTTGAAGAAACATCTTTTTTCGCACATCTTTTGTATAATCGAGACAATTGGCTAGTATATCCTAATAGCATTTATTTGAGGGATTTGTTAATGATGAATATCAAATCGTTGGCATCGTATGCCATAGTCCTTGGTTGCGCAGCTTGCGTAAGCGCGACTACAGCCGAAGAACAGGATTTCTTCAGGGTTGATGAGAGCAGCAGACCCGTATGGAAGACCATCACCGTCCCCGCGGGAACAACAGCTGTTCCCATTTACTCGTTGGCAACGAAGTACCCCATCGGAACTCTCTCATCCGGAGACAGTTTCTTGGCATTTGGCAAAAACGCCAATATCGTTACTCTTGCCTATAACGGTAAAATCGGGTTCGTCGAAGCTAAGGTCTGCGAAGACAAATTCCCTTCAAATGAAAAAGCGATTGACATCATGAACTTTCCTCTGCCCGGAAAAACGCTAGACGATCGCCTCAAAGAAAACAAGAATGATCTTGATACAATCCAGAAAGACGGAAGCATTCTTATGTATTTCGGCAATGACCCCGTCAAGGCCGGATACATGAAGAAACAAGAAGAGAAACTCAAGAAGAAATTGGAAGAGAGCGGGATGTCATCCTCCTCTTCGTCGGGTAATGGAAACGCCAGCGGCGGCATGATGGGCCCCGGTGGTGGCGGCGGAGGCATGGGAGGCATGCGCTAAGCCAACATCTTGACTAACTTAAACGCATTTGTCCGAGCGACAAGTGCGTTTTTTCGTTCCTAATACCCACTCTTCTATCAACTGACATTTCGTAGAGGCATATCACTGACCAGACATGTGGACTCACTTTACCAAATATGAACAGACTATGATTCTTTTCATACTGACCATTTTGGCAGTTGGCTTTACAATCCGTGAAGTATGCAATATCTACGCACCGTCAAAACTTGACACAATGGTAACCGTAACACCCGTCCCCAAACCAACACCTGAAGATGGTAGCGACACGGACAAAATCGACATTAATAATGCCACTGCCGAGGAGTTGGATAGTCTGCCATCAATTGGAGAAGTGCGGGCCAAAGCAATCATCAAATGGCGGGAAGAGAACGGTGGATTCAAAACCATTGAGGATTTGGACAAAGTCAAAGGAATTGGTGACACATTCATGGAACGCCTGCGGCCATTTATCACCGTAAAGGTGATGCGTCCACCGGCCGCAACCGCATTGGCGGCACCCGTGAATGCAGCCGTCGGACCAATGATGATCTCGCCTCAAAATCAAACTTCCATGCAAATTAATATCAACACTGCGTCGCTGAATGACCTGATGCGGCTCAAAGGCGTGGGCAAGGCAAAAGCGGAAACCATTATCTCGCACAGAAGAACCTATGGGGGCTTTCAAAATCCAACCGACATACAAAAGGTTCGCGGCATCGGGGCGAAAATATACAATGATAATATACATCTCATAAGTGTTAGATAACTCCATGAACCCCGACGAACTATTTCCGGATTTCTCGCGAAGAACGCCCGACACTGCAACACGCAAAATAAAGTCTCAGCCAAGCAAAGACTTTGCTATGTTTGCAAGCGTAGCGGTATTAGCGCCGTTTATGTCCCCCTTTACCTACGGCATCCCGGAATCCATGGCAAAGCAGATGCGTGTCGGTTCGATTGTCGAAGTCCCATTTGGCAAACAAATCCTCGGCGGTTGCGTCATAGCGCTGTCGGAACGCCCACCCGAAGATTTGCCCGCAAACAAAATTCGCTCAATCAAAGCACTGCGAACCCCTGAGTTCTACCTCGAAACCCGAGAGCTTGAACTGGCGCAATGGATAGCCGAGCGCACCATGGCGCCCATCGGAGAAACAATTTCGTGCGTCTCGTTCATCGGATTCTCGGACATCAGCATTCGCACCGTCGAACGATACGCCCTGACGACCGATTACCAAACAAAACTGGCATCGGGAAAATCGCCCGGCACAAAAATGAAAATTGTCATCGAAGCCCTGGCCGCCAACCCAAACGCACCAATGTCCGCCGCCGAAATCGAGACGCAAACAAGATTGGGCAGTGTGCATGATGCGTTGAAGCGATTACTGAACAGACAAATCATCACGCGCGACACGAATATCGTCGAGCGAATGGACGACTACGCGCAAGCCCCCAAAGGTGACAAACCACTGCCATTGACGGAGGAGCAACAAATTGCGACGACGCAAATCAACGCGTCCATCGACCACAACACCCCCGATGTCTACCTGTTGCATGGCGTGACCGGAAGCGGCAAAACGGAAGTGTATCTGAATGCGATTCGCCATACACTCGACTTGGGCGGCGACGCAATATGCCTCGTGCCTGAAATCAGCCTCACGCCGCAAGCCGTCGACCGTTTCCGCAGAAGATTCGGAGACATGGTCGGCGTTTATCACTCGCGCCTAAGCATCGGGCAGAAGTTTGATTTGTGGCGCAGGGTCATAAGCGGACATTGCCGCGTCATGATCGGAGCACGTTCCGCGCTCTTCACACCATTCCAAAATCTGCGCCTCATCATCCTCGACGAGGAACACGAAAACAGCTACAAACAAAACAATGCGCCACGATATCATTGCCGCGAGGTCGCCATCGAAATCGCCAAGTGCCGCTCGCTGCCTGTCGTTCTGGGAAGCGCGACGCCAAATGTCGAGAGTTACTATCAAACACAAAACGGCAACTGGAAACTCCTCACACTTTCAAACCGTGTTGATTCGCAGCCGCTGCCGACGGTACACATCATCGACATGAGCCGAGAATTGCTTGAGCACCCCAAATCTGAATTGCTCAGTCAGGACTTGATTAACGCGTTGAAGCACGCGAAAGAAGCCGGAGAAATGAGCATTCTGTTCATCAATCGGCGCGGCTTCTTCAGCATCATCAGATGCTCAAACTGCGGGGCGATTCTGCGATGCGACAATTGCGAAGTGCCTCTGACTTACCACAAAACAGGCAATACGCTCCGATGCCACTACTGCGAACAACAATACGCGCCGGTCACCGACTGCCCGCACTGTCTCGAAAAAGAAGGACTTAAGGGAACACTGATTGCTCTCGGAATCGGCACACAGCGTCTGGAGGAAACGGTGCAGAAACTTTTCCCCGACGCCAATATTCGGCGCATGGATTATGACACAACTCGTACCAAAAATGCCTACATCGAGGCATGGAACGAGATATCGCACGGGCAAACGGATATCCTGATTGGAACGCAAATGATTGCGCGAGGGCTACACATCGAAAACGTGACGGTCGTCGGAGTGCCACTCGCGGACATCTCGCTCTACCAGCCTGACTTTCGCTCAACGGAACGAACGTTTTGTCTGCTGACACAAGTAGCAGGACGCGCCGGACGCGGGGACAAGCCCGGTCACGTCTACATTCAGACCTATGCCCCGTTCAACTACGCGATACGATTTGCGCAGAAACACGACTACAACGGATTTTATCAGAAGGAAATCAGGCTCCGCAAGATTCTCCGCTTCCCACCATTCTCGACACTGGCCGCCATACTCGCGACGGGACGCGAAGAGGAAGCCGTTGCAACCATGGCGAAAGAATTCGCAAGCATCCTCAACGCAAGGCTCTGGGAGATGCCCAAGAGCGATATCGTTGTACTGGGGCCAAACCCGGCACCCATCGCAAAAATCGAAAACTCTTTCCGGTGGCGCATTTTGGTACGCGGAACGGACGATGAGAAGATTCGCGAAGTCCTGAAGTTCGCCATGAACGAATACGCGCAGACAACCGGACATCAAAACGTACAAATCACCGTTGACATCAACCCCACCGAATTGATGTAAACCGAACATAACAGACCCTTTTTAAACAATGACAGATTCATCTGCTTGTATCTTAGTATCATAAGGAGATGAAACAATGTTTCCGTTGGAACTGACCCCAATAACGATTGCAGTGATTTGGATGTGTACCGCACTAATCCTGCTCATCATCGAGATTTTCACCCCCGGTTTCGTCATCGCCTGTTTCTCGGTCGGATGCCTGTTCGCTGCAGCGACGCAACTCTTCTCGGCATCAACAACAATACAAGTGCTGGCATTCTCCGTGGGAACGATTCTGGCACTATTCCTGCTACGGCCAATACTGCTGAAGCGTGTGCAGAGTAAAAAGCAAATCCATTTCACCAACATCTCAGCTTTAGCTGGGAAAATCGGCGTCGTCACTCAAACGTTCGATGACAGACTTTTCGAAGGACGTGTGCGTGTCGGAGGCGATGACTGGAAGGCTCGCAGCACAGACAAACAGACTCTCGCGGAAGGAACAACCGTCCGCGTTATCAGTGTTAACGGTGTCACGCTCAGTGTGGTCGCCGAAGATAAATAAATAAGGAGAATTAACTATGGGACCCATACTTACACTGGCAATTGTTCTTGCCATTTTCGTTCTTGTATTCACTTTTCAAGCGCTTATCGTCGTAAGACAAAGCGAAATGGTCATCATCGAAAGACTCGGCACCTTCAATAGAGTGCTCGAGTCCGGCGTCAACATCATATGGCCACTGATTGACAGACCACGAGAAATTGACTGGATCGAAATGACGATGGTTAACGGCGTCCGGTATCAGCGGCGCGTCCGGAGAGTGAGACTTGACCTACGCGAAACCGTCTACGACTTCCCTCGTCAGGGCGTTATTACTCGCGATAACGTGATGACCGAAATCAACGCGCTACTCTATTTCCAAATCACTGACCCCAAAAAGGCCGTGTACGAAATCGCGAATCTCCCAGACGCTATCGAGAAACTCACGCAGACAACGTTGCGTAATGTCATCGGCGAGATGGATCTTGACCAGACCCTCAGCTCCCGCGAAACAATCAACGCAAAGCTTCGCGCGATTCTCGATGAAGCCAGTGACAAATGGGGTGTCAAGATTAACCGCGTCGAACTTCAGGAAATCACGCCTCCGCCTGACATCCGCAACGCTCTGGAAAAACAAATGCGTGCAGAGCGTGACCGCAGAGCCGTGGTGCTGACCGCAGACGGCGAAAAGTCGGCCGTCATCTTGCAAGCAGAAGGCTTCCGTAATTCGCAGATTACCCGCGCCGAAGGTGACAAGCAGGCCGCTATTCTACAGGCCGAGGGCGAACGCCAAGCGCGTGTTCTGTGTGCCCAAGGTGAAGCTGAAGCCATCGAGAAGATTACAAACGCACTGGAAAAATGCGGAACAGACCCGGCGCAATATCTGATTGCCATGCGCTACTTGGAGACTTTCAAAGAGATGGTATCGGGAAATCAGGGAAATCAGACGGTCTACATCCCCTACGAGGCGACGGCTATTCTCGGTTCAATCGGTGGTCTCCGCGACCTCTTCAAAATCCCAACTCAGGCCAAGTAACCCCCGCCCTCACATTGTCACGCAACCATGACACTCCCTTGTCTTACCACAAACACACACACAAGGGAGTGCGATACCAATTGTAATAATGTAACAATACATAATAACTATTTTGGAGTCACTCATGTCTAACACTAACATGCGTTTGCGTTTTGCGCCAAGCCCGACAGGCTATCTTCATGTCGGAGGAGCAAGGGCCGCACTGTTCAACTACCTGTACGCGAAACATCTCGGCGGTAAATTCCTCTTGCGCATCGAGGACACCGACCTCGAACGTTCGACGCCTGAAGTGACAGAACAAATCATTCGCAGCCTGAAATGGCTCGGACTGAATTATGATGAAGCACCGGTCTATCAAACAGCTAATGTCGAAAAACACAGAGCCGCAATCGAGAAGTTGTTGGCAAGCGGCGCACTCTACAAATCCTATTGCCCCAAGGAACGTCTCGAAGATTTGCGTGCTCAGGCGAACGCCAAAAAACAGCCCTTTATCTATCGCGAATCGATGCTCGACGAAGGTGAAGCCGAACGCTACAAGAACGAAGGCAAGCCCTTTGTCGTCCGTTTCCGTTGCCCACTGGAAGGAATCACATCGTTTGACGACCTCGTATATGGTCACATCGAAGTGCGCAACGAACTTATTGGCGATTTCGTCGTTGCCCGTGGCGACGGTTCGCCGTTATTCATGCTGTCGAATGTCGTCGACGATATCGAGATGGGAGTCAATCTTGTCTGCCGTGGCGAAGACCATGTCTCGAACGTGCCCAAGCAGATTCTGCTCTACAAGGCACTCGGTGCGGAAGTCCCGACCTTTGCCCACCTGCCTCTCATTCTCGGCCCGGACAAAAAGAAACTGAGTAAACGTCACGGTGCCACCGGTGTGGACGAATTCACGAAAATGGGCATTCTCCCCGATGCGATGTTCAACTTCCTCGCGCTACTCGGATGGGCACCATCCGGAGATGCAGAGTTCGACGAAATCATGTCACGCGAAGAATTAATCGAGAAATTTACTCTGGAAAAAGTCAACCGCGCGGGCGCTGTTTTCGATTATGACAAACTCCTTTGGATGAACGGTGTCTACATCAGAAAAATGCCGTTCACCGAGTTACTCGAACTCATCATGCCCAAGCTGAATGCGGCATTCCCCGAGATGGAGAAATCCCAACGCAACACCGAGATGCCATTCGCGGAATGGCTCAATGGCATCATCGGACTGGAAGTTGAACGTAGCCGCTCACTGAATGACTTCGAAGTCAATCTCGCGTATTTCTTCAACGAACCCAATACTTTTGACGAGAAAGCATCTCGCAAATTCCTCGGTTCTGAAGAGCAACGAGCCGCCATGCAGACAGCCTCAGAAATAATTCTCAAGGCGTGGGACGAAGCGGCTGCGAAAGCAGGAAAAGATATCGAAGCGTGGGGCCACAATGTCGAACAATCTCTGCGCGTGTGGTCTGACGCACAAGGTATGAAGTTCGGAAATGTCGCTCAGCCGATTCGACTTGCGATGACGGGAAAAACGGCCAGCCCGCCACTGTTCCACATCATCTGGTATCTCGGCAAGGAACAATTCGCGAAAAGAATTGCGACCTGTCTGAGCACATTGAACCAATAGCTCAAACAAACTTGTTTCGCCGGGCTTGTTTCTGAACAGTCCGGCTTTTTCTTTTTATATTAACGCAAAATGAATCCTTGTGACATAATCGATTTTGCTTCCCTCGAAGAAGCCATTCCCCGTGGGACACCGCTCCTTGTCGCTGTCAGCGGCGGAGCGGATTCGATGGCATTACTCTGCGCGCTTCGACAACTCGACTGCTACCCGCTCAAAGTCGTCCATGTCAACCACGGTTTGCGAGGGCGCGAAGCGAAGAACGACGAACTGTTTGTTGAGAATTATTGCAAGGAAAACGTGCTCGAGTTTCATTGTCTGACGGTCCCGTCGGAGTCTCTGAAGAATCTCAAGAACGTCACACTGGAAGAAGCCTTGCGTAACGAACGGCACCGTTTATTCGAGGAAAAGGCCGCGCAACTGGGAATCACGCACGTCGCCATCGGGCACAACGCCGATGACATGGTCGAATCATTTCTCATGCACCTCCTGCGGGGAACCGGAGCCAAGGGACTGATTTTCAGATTCGCGACGAAGCACAATGCGCTCACACATATTCGCCCACTATGGAAAACACATCGCTTGGAAATTGTGAAGTTTTGCGAGGGAGAGGGTATTCCGTTTGTGACGGATCGAACAAACTACAACACGCGATTCACACGCAACAGAATCCGCCACAAACTCTTGCCTTTCTTGGAGAATGAATTCAACCCACAGGCACGGCAGGCCCTGTTGGCAGCGGCGACTTCCATTTCTGACACAGCGCTGTTCGCGGAAAGCAATGCGCCGCAGGAAATCCCGGAGCAAGGAGCGCCATTGCCAATCGTGCAGTTGCTTTGCATGCCTGCGCATCGTCAAAGCGAAGTGCTGTATTCGTGGCTCACCCAACAGACAACAATGCGCCCCACAAACAACCACATCACGGCGGCGCTCGAATTGGCGCGACGCATCGACAATTCCATTATCGGTATTCGCCTCAGCCCGACGCAACAACTCACACGCTACAATGGGAGTCTTCTTGTCGTCAATCTCGGCGAAGACACTGCCGAATCTGAGGAAAGAACGCAGGAAGAACGTTTGGCGGAGACGCTCGCGCAACGAGCACTCGCCGAGAATCCACGATTCATTCTGGGGAAAATTCAGACACCGATTCCTGTCGTTTTTGACAAGGACACTTTTCGAGCGACTATCAAAACTATCGCCGGACAGAATCAGACAATCGAAATTCGACTGCTGTCAAAACCGCAACCGCACACGGCGCCCAAAGGCCAGCTCATCCTTCGCAATCGCCAACCGGCGGACATCATCCCCTGTTCCTCGGTCAGAATCAAGCATCTCTTCAACTCGGACAAAGTCCCCGCTTATTTGCGCGACTACCTACTTATGATTGTCGATGAAGAAGGACAAGTTTTCGCGATATCTTACTACCCACGCATTCAAAAGCGACTGACAATCGCGACCGCGATGCGTACTCAATGGGAAATAGTTCCTGATACGGACGATAAACAATGACGAATTCGGATAAACCTGCATACAAAACAATCGCGAAGAACAAGCGTGCTTTCCACGATTACCACATCGAGGACACACTCGAGGCGGGCATCGTTCTGACGGGAACCGAAATCAAATCCGTGCGTGCCGGACGAGTGAACATCACTGACAGTTTCGTCATCATCAGCGACACACGCGAGGCATGGGCTGTGGACATGCAAATCTCGCCCTATGCGCAAGGGAACAGGTTTAACGTTCCGGAGAAACGGCAACGCAAACTCCTGCTACATCAACGCGAAATTCATCGACTTGCGGCGGCTATCAATCAAAAAGGTTACACTGTCGTCGGCTTGGAACTGTACTTCAAAGACGACTTAGTGAAGTTCAAGATTGGCATCGCCAAAGGTAAGCACGACTATGACCGACGCGACGACATCAAGAACAGAGACGCCGCTCGCGAACTTGACCGCATCAAAAAGGGCGGCAATATTCGCGAATAGCTATTTGTTTGCAGCCGATGCCTCGCTAATCACATCCTTCAGACATTCGCGACGGCGCGGGTCGAAACTCGGATGCGCCTTCATCCATTCAAGTAGCGTCTGAGCCATATCCAAACGGCCATGATTAATCACATACTCCCCGACTCGAACAAAAGGACGCGTATCAATCAGCGCTTGCTTGTCCTGTGCGCGAACATAAATGATACTGCTGACCTCCGCAAGCTGATCCAGATAAAACGCCTTGTAATACAGCATCAGATTATCCGCGTCATTCCGATTTCGGGTGACAATATAGGGCTCTTCGACATTCTTGCCCAACTCCCGAGATAGCTCATAATAAAGCGTCGCGAACTCCAAATTGTTCGGATAAACACGCATATTGACGGACGCATGCTCCACAGCTTCGGCGAGTTTCCCCGATGCAACCAACAAATGCAACACCGCTAGATCAATAGGCTCATCCGCCTCGGGATGATTCTGCACAACCTGCCGAATCATACTCTCCGCAAGCCGCAAATGCTCCACAGCCCATTTCGTAGAACGCAATCCCGTAGTCGTCTGTGCATCAATATCAGACGGCGGCCACTGCGCAATCAGCAAGTGAAGTTCGCCCTCAAACAAACGGATATGCCATTCATCGGGCACAAGCGCTCCCAATCTGTTAATCGCCGAGATGGCCGCGACACCTTGCCCATTGAGCGTTTTCTCAAGCTCAGGCAACAAAAACAAATCACTGGCAGAAGAAGCATCACGACGGAACAAATCGCGTTTGACCTGAGCAAGCCGTGCCTGATTCTTCTCGGGTTCCAAATCATAAACCTGAGACAACTCATACTGACTATGCATATCAGCGGGATTCATCATGACGGCATCCGTGAACGAATCGCGAGCCGCATCCAGATACTTGTCGTCCTTGAGCAAACGCCACAAGCCCCAGTTTGCCATTCCAAGCAAATAGTGCGAATAATGATAATTCAATTCGCCATAACTCATCATCTGATTAAGTTTCGACTGCGCATACTGATAATTGTGAACAGCCATATCACGCATCGCCGCGGTTTCGGTCGTGCCGAGCGAACTCTCCGACAACAACTCCTCCAAAAGACCACCCATCTCCATATCCACACGAGCCGCCGACTCATAAGCCGTGCCATTAAAGACATTCAAATGCATTGCCTGACGCAACAAAGCTTTGGCATTCTGTAACATCTGACCCTTGCGCCATGGCTCCCCCTTATCCTGCGACATAGCATATTCCAGTTGACGTGAACCCAATATCTGATAACGATCGGAAGCTGCCGCGCGACTCTCGAGTCGAAACGCCTTGGCAATCATCACCCCATACAACACAAAGCACACCAAAATGACCACCGTATACACCAACCCACCCTTGCGAACAACACCAACGCCTCCCTCATCCGTTTCTGCCGTCGGCGAATCACTGCCGCACAATAAACCAAATGTCATAACCCACAAAATGGCAAGGGACACAACATGAAATGGAAAATCTAGAAACGAATGGAAGACCATCACGACAACAGGAAACAGGAGTGCAAGACGCATCGCCCGCTCGTCCGGCGAACTCGTACGATAATGCCGCCGCGCAGACCGCAAGGAGAGAATAAAGGGAATCAGCAAAAGCAGAGCGCCAACTCCACCAAGCTCAATCAACAATTGCAACGGGTCGTTATGAGCGACATCCGTCCGCTTCCATGTGCCGGCAATCGCGGAATCACGATGCCGCGTCAGCCAACTGCCTTGTGCCGGTTGATACACATACTGGAATGACCCCAACCCATGACCCAACAAAGGACGCTCTTCAAGCAACGACATCGAACAAACCAGAATACGCAAACGGGTTTCCGTCTTTAGTGTATCAAGCCGGAAGGCATTCAGACGCTCCTTCAGAGAAACCTGATGCTTTTCGGCAAGCGGGTTATAGCGCGGCGAAACTGTCTGTGAAACAATAATCAGCAAAACGCCCAACACCAACACCAGAACCGCACGAACACGATAAGCACGACGAATGCCCAAGCACTCCGACTGAAACCACAAATACAGCGGCAACAACAACCCAAGCAAAATCCACATGGAGCGGCTTTGTCCCGCAACGAGAACCCAACAGATGAGCAACACCAGCATGAGCGACAGAATCTTGCGAAGCCACGAAGAATCACGGCGCAACACCGAGAGTAAAGCGAAACTTAATGGGAACACAAGCCACGCCGAAAGTCCCACATTGTGACCGATGAAAGAACCGATTCGATTTCGCGGGTCATTGGGCTTGAGCACGATTGAATCACTCCACCCAAAGTGTTGAACAACCGAAACCAGAGCAAGCACGCAACCGCATAGGCAGACGAAATCCATAAAGCGCCGCGTAACAAGCGACCAGTTGCGAATCCCACGCAACACCACCAAAACAAGTAGCGCACAGGTAATGCAAATGAGTGTCATGATGCCGATATTCGGCGTTGGGTTGCCCAACCACGACGGCAGCCCGCCACCCGAAGGCAGACACCGTAACGCGCAATAAAGCCAGAATAGCAAAAGCCAAAAATCGCGAGAGCACAGAATCTCTTTCATTGTCTTGCGCCGCGCGCTTTGTCCAAGCGCCCACTGTCGAATCAACAGCAACAACCCCAACGGCAACAAAGTGTACGCCAACATCAACTCTTTGATGACCGTATTAGAATACGAGACCTCAAAATAGTATCGCCAGAATGAAAATCCAAGGGCTGGGGCGATAGATAAACCATTCAGGAAGGTGCGCATCCCCTCCGGCAAAAGGATGGGATAGGCAAATGCCGTCAGAAAAACTGAAGCAAATATCAGGAACAAGCAACAACGCTCACTCCAACGCAACAACAAGTTCATTTATCTACACAACTCCGACAAGGACTCTCGCCAATATACTCAAACCTTCAAATGAATTTAACATAAACAATAATGCTTATTTTATATAACAGTAGATTAACAATGAGTGAAAGGCAACACAAATGACGGAATTCGAGGAGTTTTTTATTTCTCGTATTGCTGAATTAAGAAACCACGCAGGCGGCTTTAGGAAGCAAGCAAATCACATTGTTCTACTCGGCGACAGTATCACAGAGGGATTCCCGGAGAAAGCGTTACTCGGTGGGCAAGTCAAGGTATTCAATCAGGGAATCAGCGGAGACATGATTAATCGTCCCGATGGCGGACTGTTCAGAAGACTGGACATTGCGTTACTGTCAAAACCCCAATGGCTGTTTCTTTTGATTGGCGTCAACGACCTGATTTTCGGCGACAACGACCTCGACAGAATGCAACGGGAACTGCCTGAAATTGTGAAGACTCTCGCATCGGCTGACGGTGGCACTAAAATCTGTATTCAAACAATCATGCCAACAAGCGGCGAATTCCTGTCGGTACTACCATCCGTGCTCAAAATGAACAAGCTCATCAACGAACAGGCGACAAAATGGGGCGCCGCGGCAATCCTTGACACTTATACCGTCATGGCCGACCCGACAACGAAAGCCTACCAAAAAGAGTTGACCTATGACGGACTGCACCTGAGCATGGACGGATACATGAGATGGATTACGGCACTCGAAAACTTCCTCTCAAACCACATCACTCTGCAAATCAAGACAAGATGCCTATAACCAAAACTACCCTGACACCGCGACAACACGGCTTCGCCATGCCCGCAGAATGGACCCCACATCAGGGAACCATTCTGGCATATCCTCACAACAAGAACGATTGGCCGGGCAAGTTTCAGCCAATCAAATGGGTCTTTGCGGACATCGTGCGTCACCTCTCGCAGGTTGAGACGGTCTATGTGCTATGCGGTTCGCACAAAGAAGCGGACGTCATGACGGCCGCATGCCGTAAAGCCGGCGCGAACCTCGACAAGGTGTCCCCTCTTATCATCCCGACCGACAGAATCTGGACACGAGATTCAGGGCCGATTTTCGTCAGCAAAAACAAGCCAAACGGCAGCACTGAAACAGCGTTTGTCGACTGGCAGTTTAACGCATGGGCAAAGTATGACAACTACCACAGCGACCGAGAAGTTCCTCAACTGTTTAACCGGGCGATGCATCATCGTTGGTACACATGGAAACCCGTCAACGACAACGGCAAGAGGGTAATTCTCGAGGGCGGGAGCATCGATGTCAATGGTCAGGGAATCCTCATGACAACTTGTGAATGTCTGCTCGACAAGAAAACGCAACCACGCAATCCGTCAATGGATCAGGCGCAAATCGAAAGTGTTCTTGCAGACTACTTGGGCGTAACGGATTTCCTGTGGCTAGAGAAAGGAATCGTCGGTGATGACACGCACGGCCACATCGACGACACGGCTCGCTTCGTCAACGCGGATACCATTGTGTGCGCCTTTACCGAGAACACGCAGGACGAGAATCACGCCATTTTGACCGCGAATGAACAAACGCTCAAGCAGTTTCGAACCCACAGCGGGAAATCGCTCGACATCGTCAGACTCCCGATGCCGTCAACACCGCTCTACTTCGACAAAGTGCGTCTACCGGCAAGTTACGCGAATTTCTACATCGCAAACGGAATCGTTTTGGTCCCCACATTCAACGACCCTAACGACCGCATCGCGCTCGGAATCATCGCGGAATTGTTCCCGCAAAGAAAAGTCATTGGGATTCATGCGCTAGACTTGGTGTGGGGATTCGGCACGCTCCACTGCATGTCACAGCAGATTCCCGAAGGAAGCCCTTGGCAACCTCAAGACTGATTTAGAACCAGTTGAAGAAGCCTCGACTCGGCTGCTGATAGCCACCACTGCCATCAGACCAACCACTCTGATACTCTTCTTCCGTACCAGCCCCTTCATCTGCCGGAGCACTATAGCTACAGGGTTCTGTCGGAGCAGAACCGGCCTTGAAAGGCATAACAGCGGTCTTGTGTCCACAGCTACCTGCCAATTTACCCGAAACGGTACAAATCGTCGCTTCCTGAATACCGGCCGGGCGAGCAAATTTCATCGTCCAATCGCCATGAGCCTGCAAAACTCTATCCATCATAGGAGCCCAGATCGGGCCAATCGTGCCACCACCGACAATCTTATTACCCATCGAACACTGCTGGTCAAAACCCACATAGACAGCAAGCACCAAATCCGGAGTATAACCACAGAACCACGCGACAAGGCAATCATTGGTCGTACCCGTCTTACCGGCAATTTCCGGCAACTCTTTATCATGAGACTTTGCCCAAGCGCCCACCGTAGCGGCAGCCGTACCACGCGCCACAACATCCTTTAGAATCGAAGTCGTGATATACGCCGCCTGTGGCGTCAAAACCTTTGTTGACTTCGGACGAATCACATGACTGTCATTCGGATTCTTGGCGCTGTAATAACGCTTGACAGGCGTCGGAGTGATACCAACACCATCATTGGCAAAACAACTGTAAGCCGCTGCGAGTTCCAATGGTGTGACATCCGGCGTACCAAGCGGAAGACTCGGAACAGCCTCCAGTTTCCAACCACCGGGAGTCACCACATTGAACTTCTGATAGAGCGAGACACCAAGCTTCATCCCGATGTCAAGAAACAGCCGAATCACCGGCACGTTGCGCGACTTGACCAACGCTTCCGAGAATGTCGTCAAGCCATAGAAACGACCCTCATAGTTCTTCGGACGATAGCCATTGACTTCTAACGGAGAATCATCCAGTGTCGAACCCGGAGTATAACGAGGATGCCCCTTGTCATCAACAAGATCAAGCGCCGCCGCATACAGCAAGGGTTTCCAGCACGAACCCGGCTGACGACCACCCTGAATCGCGCGATTCCATTGACCGTTATTCGCGTCATCATAGAAATCATCGCCGCCCGCAAGCGCCAGAATTTCACCGGTCTTGACATCCAGCAAAACTGCGCCGCCCTGCACATGACCCATCAGCGTCAAAACAAGCTTGTCCGCGCTCACTGACTGAACAATCACATCAACATAATTGCCTTTGCGCAGAATACGCTCCGGCTCGAAATAGGGCAAATCCTGTTTAATCTTGATGTTAGCGCTACGCCCCTCAAGCGTGACGTCAACGCTATCAGCATGAACATCCGTCACTTTTGCCAGACGAATCTGACCACGCTGAATCGCTCCACGCTTGATACGGCTGCTCTTTTGCTGCTCAATAATCCGCTCCACAGAACGCAGGCCCTTGCTCAGTTCTTCTTCGAGAATGCGCTGCAACGACAAATCAACCGTCGAAATCACAGAATAGCCCTTGCTAAACAAATCACTATCCAGACCGGTGTTCTCACGATTCAACATATAGCGGCGAACAGCGTCAACAAAATACGGCTGATAAATACGGGACTTGGGCGCCGGATTCAAAACAATCGGCGTATCCTGCAATCGCTTAAGCTCATCGCCGCCATCGATATACCCAAGCCGAGCCATATTCCCAAGCACCAGATTGCGGCGTGTGCGACAGGCATCGATATTGCGGAAGGGCGACAGACGTGACGGAGACTGGGGCAAACCGGCAAGAGTTGCGCCTTCCGTGACGCTCAAATCTTTGACATCTTTGTTGAAATAGGTATGTGCCGCAGCCTGAATACCATAACTGTTCGCACCAAAGAAGATGTGATTCAGATAGAACTGCAAAATCTGCTCTTTGCTGTATTTGCGCTCAATCTGAATTGCGGTAAAAATCTCTCGAATCTTGCGGCTGAAGGTACGAACTCGCGTTTCGAGAACAAGGTTACGGGCAACCTGCATCGTGATTGTCGAAGCGCCCTGATAACGGCCACCGGTCACGTTCGAAACTAACGCGCGCAAGATGCCCTGTGGATCAACACCAAAATGCTGATAGAAACGTTCATCTTCAATCGACAAAACAGCATTACGCACATGAGCCGGAACATCCTCAATATTTATCAGCTCGCGACGCTCCTTTGAGTAAAACTCAGCAAGCTGCGTTGTCCCGGTACGGTCGAAAATTCGGGTAACCTCAGGAGGATCATAATTCTCGAGTTGTTCCAGAGGAGGCTGACTCTCGATAAAAGCAAAAATAACACCTGCCCCAATACTGCACAGACCGACGACACACATCAATAGAAATATGTACAGCGTTAGCAAACGTCTGTAAAGGGGGAGCATTCCCGCCATTAAAAAAACATCCTCTCTGTTTTACACATATACTCTATCTCTACAAAGTCAAAGCTTCATAAGTCACAAGCCAAGCAACTCTCATATAGAATCTCAACCTCGAATTACATCATCGATTGATAAAGCTCGACATAACTCTTCGCCGAGCTACTCCACGAGAAATCAGCGCTCATGCCATTCTTCATCAGCTTCTTCCACTGTGCGGCATCATTACGATACATATCCAGAGCACGATCAAGCGCCTGTATCATATCCCAACCATCAAAACGTTCAAAACAGAAGCCCGTCGCCGTTCCATCCTCAAGACTCGTCGGCGTCGCGTCAATCACAGAATCCTTCAAGCCACCCGTAGCACGGACAACCGGAACTGTCCCATACTTCATCGCATACATCTGGGTCAGCCCACAAGGCTCAAAACGAGAAGGCATCAAGAACAAATCGCTACCCGCAAGAATACGATGCGAGAGACCTTCATCAAAACGCAGCGCGACAGCAACATTGGAAGGATAACGACGAGCGACATCATCAAGCCAGTGAACGAGATTATTGTCACCCGTTCCCAAAACAACAACCTGAACATCTCGGCTCAGCAACGCATCAAGCTGCGAAAGGAACAAATCAAAACCCTTTTGATAAGTCAGACGGGAAATCAGCCCAATCATCGGAATATTCTCGTCAACCTTCAGTCCCAGTTCCTCCTGCAAAGCCTTCTTGCAAGCTTTCTTGCCATTCATCCCATGCAGAGAATACTTCTTCGCGATAGCCTTATCCACCGAAGGCTTCCACACCGACTCATCAATGCCATTCAGAATCCCGGACAAATCCTCCGAGCGAGCCTGCAAAACACCATCCAGACCACAGCCGAACTCCGACGTCTGAATCTCCATGGCATAAGTCGGGCTTACCGTGCTCACACGGTCCGCGTACATAATGCCACCCTTGAGAAGGTTCAAATCCCCATAAAACTCCAACCCATGAAGATGGAAAACCTCTGGCCCCACCTCGATTTCCGGATTATACCAGCTGTCAAAACGTCCCTGATAGGACAAGTTGTGGATACTCATCAAAACCTTGACATTGTCCAGTAAAGGATTGTCACGATACGAGACATGCGTCTTCAGATAGACAGGCAACAACGCGGTCTGCCAGTCATTGCAATGGATGACATCCGGAATCCACTCCTCCGCCAAGCACCACTCAAGCGCCGTCTTGCACAAATACGCGAAGCGCTGGGGGTTATCCCAGTAATCAATCCCGGACTCACTGTACATGCCCGGGCGCTCAAAAAAGCCACCATACTGGACAAAGTAAACAAACGAATGGGACTTCTGGCTCGTGCCGGGAATGCGGCATTTCTCGATATTACAAATATGCTCATGGCCGCCAAGCACGACCTTGAGACCACTCATAACTCTGTCAAGAGTATATAGCGAACGGTCGATTGCCGGGCAATACTCCGGAATCAGCAAACGGGCATCATGACCAAGACGATTCAGCTCTACACAAAGTGAAGTGCTGACGTCAGCCAAACCACCTGTCTTGGCAAAGGGAACTGCTTCGGACGAGAGAATTAATATGTTCATTGATTTTACCCGGGCCTTCTACTATACTTTAATTACATATAAAACGAATTCGAGGAAACTATCACGTAAGTTATGTAAAACACACAACGATATTGGTGAAATCCAATTTATCTGTTGTATATTATCCCCGAATGTCTTTTTACTATTATATTACTAGGAGCCTGCTTTGAAAGCAATTATTCCAGTCGCTGGAATGGGAACACGGTTACGCCCACATACACACACATGCCCAAAGGTACTGTTCCCTGTCGCAGGAAAACCAATCGTCGCCCATATTCTCGATGAACTCGTGCGCCTCAACTTTGACGAGGTAACCTTCATCATCGGATACAAAGGGGACATGATTCACGACTTCATCAAGAAAAACTATAGTTTTAAGGCAAACTTTGTCGAGCAAGAGAAAATGCTCGGACTGGGGCACGCGATATCTCTCGCAAAGAAGTATCACTATGACGATGACGACGTGTTCATCGTACTCGGAGACACCGTATTTGAAGCTGACATCAAGACATGTTTCGAAAACAACGTTTCGGCGCTCGGTGTGCAGGAAGTCGCAGACCCCAGAAGATTCGGGGTTGTTGTCCTCGACGAAAAGAACCGAATCAAACAGCTCATCGAAAAGCCGGAAGAGCCTGTGTCAAATCTGGCAATCGTCGGGCTTTACTACATCAAGCAACCAAAGCTCCTCTTCGATTGTCTCGACAAAATGATCGAGCAAAACATCCGCACTAAAAGCGAATACCAGCTCACGGACGCCCTGCAGATGATGATTGCGGACGGATACGAGATGACTGTGTTCAAAATCGATGGATGGTATGACTGCGGGAAAAAGGAAACGGTGCTTCAAACAAATATGGAGTTGCTGGAGTTGCTGGACGAAGAGAAAAAGCTCCCGCCGCCTCAGGCATACCCGGACAGCATCATCATTCCGCCGGTCGCGATTCATCCTACCGCCAAAATCACAAACAGCGTCATCGGACCACATGTGACTGTCTCGGAGAACACTGTCATCAACACATCCCTCATCAGAAACAGTGTGATTGGCGAGAACTGCGAACTCAAGTCACTGCTACTCGAGGAATCGCTTGTCGGCGACAACTGCAGAGTTTCAGGAGACATGAGAAGCCTGAATATCGGAGACTCGTCCGAATTATCTTTCACCAAAAAATAACGCAGGAGAAAATCCCATGGTAAAAACTCTCATTCTGGGGACATTAGGTCTCGATGATGTAGAGACACCGTTCGGCAAGGTGAGTGGCGTACAGGGCGGTTCATGCTCATACGCGTCAATGTCGGCATCATATTTCACTAAAGTCGGTATCGTCGGCGTAATCGGAGACGATTATCCACAAGGACACAAGAATGTCCTTGTATCGCATGGAGTCGACATTTCCGGTGTCGAGCAAGTCGACGGAGGAAAAACGTTCTCATGGGGCGGCAAATACGAAGGCGACATGAACAGCGCCCAAACAATCTTTACAGAATTGGGTGTCTTCGAGAACTTCCAGCCAATCGTACCCGAAGCACAAAAGGGTTCACCCTACATACTCCTGTGCAACTTCGACCCCATTCAGCAAAACAACACGCTGAAACAGATGAGCAAGCCAAAAATTTCCATTCTCGACACCATGAATCTCTGGATTAACATCCGAATCGACGCACTGAAACTCGTCCTGCAAAATGTTGATGTCGTTGTGATGAACGAGGGCGAAGCCCGTATGTTCTGCAAAACGGACCATATGCAGGAAGCCGGACAAATGCTCCTTGGCCTTGGGCTAAAGCGCGCAATCATCAAAAAAGGCGAACACGGATGCCTCATGTTCTCGCAGACGGGCGACTACTTTGTAGCCCCGGCTTATCCTCTTCTGAGCATCAAAGACCCCACGGGAGCCGGTGACACATTTGCGGGCGGACTCATCGGGCACCTCGCAAGCGTCGACGCGACAATCGATGCCGACGAGGAATGGAGACGAGCCATCATCTACGGAACGGCCATGGCAAGCTTCACATGCGAAGGGTTCTCACTCTCCACCCTCGCGCCCCTCACACGCGAGCGTATCGACGAACGATACAAACTGATTCGTAAGCTATCTTACATTCCAAACATTGAATAGCAAAACAAAAGAGGCATTCTCCTAACGGGGAATGCCTCTCAAAATAGATGTGCGCTGATATTATTCCGCGGCTGAGCGAATGTTAATATAGCGTGTGCCACGGCTCTGCGAAAACTCAACAACACCGGGGATCTTGGCAAACAAAGTATCATCTTTGCCACGACCAACGTTCTCACCGGGATGGAACTTTGTACCATTCTGACGAACCAAAATGCTTCCGCCGGTCACTGTCTGACCACCAAAAGCCTTGCAGCCGAGACGCTGTGAATTGCTATCACGACCGTTTCTTGAACTACCAACACCTTTTTTATGTGCCATTGTAAATTCCTCTACTAACCTAAAATCTGGTTGATGCGCACTTCAGTATACTGGGTGCGATGACCGCGAGTCTTTTCAAAACCCTTACGGCGCTTAAACTTATAAACGATGATTTTGGCCTCTTTGCCATGACGAACCACTGTCGCCTGAACCTTTGCTCCGTCAACAACCGGAGTACCGATTTTGGTGCCATTTTCGCCGCCAATTTGCAGAACTTCATCAAACTCTACATTTGCCCCTTCTTGGGCATCCATCTTTGGAAGACGCACTATATTACCCGCTTCAACGCGATATTGATAGCCAGAAGTGCGAAGTATTGCATACATTTTTACAGATTCTCCTGCTCTTTTACGTGTGTCAACAAAACATCATTGTTTACACAGCTTTTCTTTTTACCTATGAGGAAAGGCATTATTCAGTCATTTAACGGAAAGAATTACTTTTTCTCTGCCTCAAAAATATTAACGTACAAATCGTTGGAAATATCTTGGTCGGAAGAGTACAAAACAATGATGATATTCCCATAATGGCTGTTATGCACCAAACGATAATTCGGCTCGATTGTGCCCGGATGGCTCTTGACAAGATTCTTCCACATAGTGGCTAAATCCTTTGCGGTCTTGCTATCAGACAAAAGGAATGTATAATAACTCGCCTTTTTATCACCAAGATCATTCACACGAGGCTCGGCATTCATGGCACGAAATTCACGTGTATTGCTGTTAAGTGTGTTAGTGAACGTAGCATCACCTGTGAGTCTGGTAAGCTTTGCGATAATATCATCCTGCGATTCCGAAGCAGACTCAGGGTCATTATAACCACGACCGGCATGCCACGGGAATGCGGCCAGATGGTCGATTTTCTTCCAAGCAAAATCAGGATTAAACTTCCGGTAAACGGAGTCAACAATCAGATTATACACGGGACGCGCAGGCGGAACATCGCCAAGTTTGTGAATCAGACCAAAATAGAACAACACCGTCAGAACGACGCCGACCACAGCTGCACCGACGGCCAGCTTGAAGCCACCACTGCGGAAGAAACTCGTGACTTTCTGGATAATCAGAGTGATGAATTTCTGCGTGTTGACAGACAACTCACTCACCTTAAGCAATTCTTCACGCTTATTCTGTAGACGGCCAATCGTATCCGTCAGCAAAATAAAACTCTCATTCCATTCCAACTGTGCCTTCTTGACTGTGGCAACATCCATGCGGCTCAGAATCTTCATCGTAATCGAAGCTTCGACAATCTTCTGAATCCCCTGACCAACAGCCAGAGTCTCCTGTTCTTCTTCCTTGAGGGCATCGATAAAACTATCCGTTAGCATCGCTATACGGCTCTTTATCTGCAGAAACTTCTCCTCGTTTTCGGCATTCAAGCCTTCACCTTTAATGGCCATGTCATAGAAATCATGAAATGTCTGCCAATACTTCAGCAACTCCTCGCAATCATGATACTGACGCTCAATATCCGAGTCAATCATGGACCCTCAGCTCCTAACTAAACTTAATCTTTTTCTTTTACAGTATACGATTTTATTAGCTGTTTGTTCCACTGATGTTCTCAAGCATCTTAAACAACGGAAGGAACATCGCGATGACAACAGAACCAATTGTGATTCCAAGGAAAACAATCAGCATAGGCTCAATCATCTTCGTCAAACCGGCGACAGCAGCGTCAACTTGGTCTTCATAATATTCCGCGACCTTCTGGAGCATGCTCTCCAATGCACCCGTTCGCTCGCCGACCTCAATCATACGCGTCACCATCGGCGGGAAAATCCCTGACTCCGCCAAAGGACGAGTAATCGTCTCACCACCTTGAATCGCCATACGAGTCTTGATAATCGCGGCTTCGATTGTCACGTTACCGGCACTCTGCGAAGTAATCTCAAGAGCGTTCAAAATATTAACACCCGAATGCATCAGCGTACCCAAAGCACGGGTAAAGCGGGCAACGGCAACCTTCTGGAACAACTGCCCGAACACCGGAAGACGCAAAATATAATAGTCATGAATCCAACGGCCATGCTTGGTATTTTTCCATTTCTTGAAGGTGAAAATTAGGACAAATGGCAACCCCAAAATCACATACCAATAAGCACGACACGCGTAACTCACCCAGACCACAATCTGAGTCAAGAAGGGCAAATCATCGCCCATATCCGAGAAAACCTGTTCGAAAGTCGGGACAAGGGTCGTCATGATAACGTACATAATGATGGTACAAAAAATGAGAACGCCCGCCGGATACATCGAAGCTGACTTCACATCGCGCACAATCTTTGCCGATTTCTCCATGTAAATGGCAACCTGATCCAAAATAACATCCAACTGACCCGAAGCCTCACCGGCCTTAATCATGCTCAAAACAAACTGATTGAAAACCTTTGGATGCCGCACCATCGCCTCATGAAACGAAGAACCGGCTTGAACATCTTTTTCAATGGAACTCATCGCATGATAAATCGTGGCCTTATCTGCCTGTTCTGTCAGAGTATTCAATGCCTCGACCAGTGGCAAACCGGCCTTAATCATCGTCGACAGCTGACGGAAAATGATAACCAAATCATCCGCTTTCGCCGCGCCACCTTTCATGCGGCGCTTCTTGACACGAGGAGCACTATCAGAGCGGGGACCACCGGAACCATGCGCAAAGGTATTACCGCCACCTACATTGGGAGAGTTGGTCCCCTCATTCATCTGCGTAGGAATCAACCCTTGGGTTCGCAATTCACGAACAGCATCTGCCTGTGTGGCCGCGTCGATACTGCCCTGAACACTCTTGCCCGTCTCAGAATTGCGTGCTGTATACTGATAGGTTGGCATTGATATCTCCCACTTGATTATAATGATTCCACTATAGAATTATACAGCCAAACAACTTACAATAGTGAAAAGTTTGTTTTGTGTGAGATTTCCTCTGAATCATGCTAAATAAAACACCCGAGAAGAGTACTATCCAATACATAGCATGTAGCCTATGTGGAACGGAGAAAACAAACAATGGATACTCAGATGTTTTGCTTTCAATGCGAACAAACTGCGGGTTCAAAAGCCTGTACCGGTCAGGCTGGAGTATGTGGCAAAAAGGCTGAAGTCGCGAAGCTTCAAGATAAACTTACCGGAGCGCTGATTACTCTCGCACAATCATGCGAAAAGAACAATCTTCCACAAGAAACAAACGAATTAATTCTGGCTGGACTTTTCACGACTGTCACAAATGTGAACTTCAACGCACAGACCGTCACAGCACTCATCGACAAGATTCATACAGCTACTGAATCTGACTCTAGCAACGATTTCGATTTGGATAAAATCTGGACAGCACCCGAAGATATCAGATCGCTCAAAGCGCTGATTCTCTTGGGACTGCGGGGAATGGCCGCCTACGCGTGGCACGCGAATATCCTCGGATACTCGGACGAGACAATCAACAGCTTTTTCATCAAGGCGCTGGCCGCCCTCGGTAAAGAACTAACCATGAACGAACTATTGCCGCTCGTGCTCGAAGTCGGCGAAGTCAACCTCAAGTGCATGGCACTGCTCGACAAAGCAAACACCGAGACGTATGGAACACCTGTGCCCACAGAAGTATCCCTGACTATCGAGAAAGGGCCATTCATCGTCATCACCGGGCATGACCTCTTCGACCTGAAGACTCTCCTCGAACAAACGGATGGACTTGGCATTAATGTCTACACGCACGGCGAAATGCTCCCCGCGCACAGTTACCCGGAGTTGAAGAAGTATAAGCACCTGAAAGGTAACTTCGGCACGGCATGGCAGAATCAACAAAAGGAGTTCGATGGTCTGCCGGCACCGGTGTTATTCACGACGAACTGTCTAATGCCACCAAGACCCAGTTACACGGACAACCTCTTCACAACAGATGTCGTCTCATACCCCGGAGTCACTCATATCGGCGCAAGTAAGGACTTCTCCCCTGTCATCGAGAAAGCTCGCGAACTCGGCGGATACAGCGAGGACAAGCCCCTGACGGGAATCAACGGCGGAACGAAAGTCATGACGGGATTCGGTCATGGAACCGTCCTGTCCGTCGCCGGTAAAGTCGTCGATGCTGTCAAAATGGGCGCGATTAGTCACTTCTTCCTCGTCGGAGGTTGCGACGGCGCAAAACCCGGACGGAACTATTACACCGAATTCGTGCAGAAAACACCGCCGGATTCTATCGTGCTGACTCTCGCCTGTGGCAAGTATCGGTTCAACGATATTGACCTCGGAACAATCGGCGGACTCCCACGCATCATGGACATGGGACAATGCAACGACGCATACAGTGCCATCAAAGTCGCGACAACACTTGCCGAAGCCTTCTCGTGCACCGTCAACGATTTACCGCTCTCGATGGTTCTATCGTGGTACGAGCAAAAAGCCGTGTGCATTCTTCTGACACTTTTGCATCTCGGGATTAAGAACATCCTTCTCGGGCCATCACTCCCCGCATTCGTGTCACCAAATGTCCTCACCTATCTGGTCGAACACTACAACATCGCGCCAATCACAACTCCCGAAGAAGACCTAAAGAAAATCCTCGGAAGATAACGGTTGTTTCACAAAATAAAAGCGGCGGCTCCTCATACGAAGAGCCGCCGCTCATTGATGTCCGAAACCGGACGTCATCACTACTTGCGATTGAATTCCAAACCCGTCACCGGTATTGCGTCAATCAGAATGGTATCGCCATCATGGTATTCGCCCTTGATCAAACTCATGCTTAGGGGATTCAGAATTTGATTTTGTATCACACGCTTTAATGGACGCGCTCCGAAGGACGGGTCATAGCCCTCCTCCGCAAGCCATTCATGAGCATAAGGCGTCAATTCCAGCTTGATGTGTTTGTCCGCAAGACGCGATTCAACCTGATCCAGTTGAATGTCCACAATCCGACTCAGGTTCTCCTTACTCAAAGGTTTGAACGCGATAATCTCATCAATTCTGTTGATGAACTCGGGGCGGAAATACTTTCGCATTTCCTTACGCAAAACGATATCAATCTGTTCGGGGTCATCCTTGGCGAGATTCTCGACAAGCTCCGAACCAATATTGCCCGTCATAATCAACACGGTATTTCTAAAGTTGACCGTGCGTCCCTGTCCATCCGTCAGACGGCCGTCCTCCAAGATTTGCAACAGGATATTGAAAACGTCGTTGTGCGCTTTCTCAATTTCATCAAACAGAACGACCGAGAACGGATGACGCCGAACCGCTTCTGTCAACTGACCGCCCTGCTCGTAACCAACGTAGCCCGGAGGCGCGCCAATCAAACGCGAAACAGAAACCTTCTCCATATACTCGCTCATGTCGATACGAACAATGTTCTGTTCATCATCAAAGATAAACTCCGCAAGCGCCCGTGCCAACTCTGTCTTACCGACACCCGTCGGACCCAAAAAGATAAACGACCCAATGGGACGATTCGGGTCACCGATACCGGCACGAGAACGACGAATGGCGTTGCTGACGGCCTCGATTGCGGATTCCTGTCCAATTACTCGCCGACCAATCCGCTCCTCCATATGAACAAGCTTTTCCATCTCGCTTTCCACAAGCTTGGAGACCGGGATATGCGTCCAACGACTGACAATCTCAGCAACCTGTTCCTCGGTGACTTCATGAGCGTTCATCGTATCGCCCATCGCGGCATTCGCTTGATCCATCTGCTTCTGAAGAGAAGTCAGCGTACTGTTTTGCAGTTCCGCGACCTTGCCCCAGTCCGCTGCTTGCTTTGCGATTTCAATCTCATGCAACGTCCGTTCAATACTCTTCTTGATTTCGGCCAACTTCTCGCCAAGCTGTTTGTCGGCTTGCCACTGAGCGGACATCGTGTTTTCTTGTTCTGAAAGAGTACTTATCTCCTGTTCGATTCGCGCCAACCGTTCAGTGCTTTCCTTATCCTTTTCTTTCTTCAGAGCAGCCTGCTCAACTCGCAACTGACCTAAACGACGCGACACCTCATCCAGTTCCTCAGGACGAGACGTCAACTCCATCTGCAGTCGCGACGCTGCCTCATCAATCAAGTCAATCGCCTTGTCTGGCAAGAAACGATCTGTTATATAGCGAGCGGACAATTTGGCTGCGGCAACAATTGCGCCATCACGAATCCGCACTTTGTGATACTGTTCGAAACGGTCACGCAAACCACGCAGAATGGAGATGGTGTCCTCAACTGTTGGCTCATCAATAAGCACCGGTTGGAAACGACGTTCAAGTGCCTTATCCTTTTCAATGTATTTCCGATACTCATCAATAGTTGTCGCGCCAATCGCATGCAATTCGCCACGCGCCAGCAACGGCTTGAGCATGTTCGCCGCATCAAGGCTACCTTCCGCGGCACCGGCGCCAACCACTGTATGCAGCTCGTCAATAAACAAAATGACCTTCCCATTGCTATTGACAACCTCATCCAAAACGGCCTTCAGACGTTCCTCAAATTCGCCACGGAACTTAGCCCCGGCAACCAGAGACCCCATATCCAACGCCATCAAGGATTTATCCCGCAACGCCTCCGGAACATCTCCACGCGCGATACGTTGAGCAAGCCCCTCAACAATTGCGGTCTTGCCAACACCGGGATCGCCAATCAACACAGGATTATTCTTCGTCTTCCGGCTCAGAACCTGCATCACACGACGAATCTCATCATCACGACCGATGACCGGATCCATATTGCCCTGACGAACCAGAGCCGTCAGGTTACGCGCATACTTGTTCAATGCATCAAAAGAACTCTCCGGACTGTTACTCGTGATACGGCGCCCCTTGCGCATCTGCTCAATCGCCTGCAACAACTTCTCTTCGCTCACACCAAGCGTCGAGAAAACCTGCTTGAGGTCACCGCGCCGACCAAGCAACGCAAGCATCAAATGCTCGGTGCTCAGATACTCGTCTTGCATCCGCTCCGCAATCTTGCCCGCCGCGTCAAGCGCGACAGCAACATCACGACTCAGTGTCGATTGAGACGCCCCTTGACCGCTAATATGCGGCAACTTGTTTATTAGTGTATTTATCTGTTCTTTAAGTAAGTCGACTTGCACCGCCATCTGCTTCAACAATGCAGGAACGACACCATCTTTTTGTTCAACCAAAACCAATGCAACATGCTCGGGGCGAATCTCAGGATTCCCAAGTTCATTCGCTAACGACTGGGCACTCTGCAAAGCTTCATTCGTTTTAAGGGTGAATTTATCAGGAGTCATCATAATGATAATCCTTCCTTTCTTCATATTTACCAGAATATGAGCAAATCATGTGCCAAGCAACACCACGACCACTGCGACGCAACAACAGTTCCCAAGCGGCCGAGAACATCGCACATAGAAACATCTTGAATAAAAAGCCAAACATCGTGTCATAACGATACATAACAATAAGTTGATGTGTCGTTTTGAAAAACAAGCACAACATCGTTTTTTCTGTATACCATTATTCTTTATCAATGATATTATAAAACATGGATAATACAAAACTTAATTGGGACTTCTTGCAAGCAGCACTCGGCTTGCATCTGATTACAGAGCGACAGCTCATCGAAATGCAAGAACTCTTGAACAAGAATCAAGGGGAATGCGATTTGCCGGAAATCATGGTGGAACGACATTTGATTTCTGTCGAGCAACGAAACTCTATCTTTGATATCTTGGCGCAAGCTGTATCGTTTGCGGGCAGCATGAGAGCATCTTTTCAGCAAGACAAAAAAACCGATAAGCAAGAAGAAGATACGCTTACGTCTCTTTTCGAACCTGTTGAAGTCATTGGCAATAACGACGATCAACAGCAGGCTCATTCGACGAATCTGCCGGGCAACAACGACAGAGACATGAGCTACGCTCACTACACGATTGTCGGCACCATCGGAGTCGGTGGTCTGGGGCGAGTCTTGCGCGGCATGGACAGAAGCTTGCAACGTGAAGTCGCCATCAAGGAAATTGTCGACGACCGACTGACGCATTTGGACAAGAGACTGTTAGCAAGATTCCTGAACGAAGCCCGAATCACCGGACAACTTCAGCATCCCGGCATTGTGCCTGTCTATCAGATTGGCGCGAAAGAAAACGGTGGACTGTTCTATGTCATGAAGTATGTGCGTGGACGGACGTTGGAAGAAGCCATCAAGAAAGCGAATGAGAACAAAGACCCAAACATCGCGCTCAAGGAACGACTCGCCCTTATCGGAGTGCTCATCGATGTCTGCGACGCCATGGGATATGCGCATGACAAAAAAGTCATTCACAGAGATTTGAAACCCGGAAACATCGTCCTCGGCAATCACGGCGAAAATGTCATTCTCGACTGGGGGCTGGCAAAGTATTACGAGAAAGATAACCCAAACGATACGCTACGGCAGCAATCGACCGACCTAAACGAGACGGTTATTGCATCACCACTATCTAGCGAAGCGACCAACCTCACGTTAGATGGCGAAATTCTCGGCACACCATCGTACATGGCACCGGAACAAGTCGAACCTGAATTTGGTTCCGTAGACAAACAAAGCGATGTCTACGCGTTAGGCGTGATTCTGTTTCAGATTCTCACCGGCAAACTCCCATACAAAGCAAATTCAGTCAAATCACTTCTGCGCATGCTGACGTCCAACGACCCATCGCCAAATCCGATGGATGTCCTGCCGGACTGCCCACCTGAGTTGGCAATGATATGCCGCAAAGCAATGTCGAAGAAAAAGGAAGATCGTTTCGTCGACGCGTCGGCAATGGCGACCGAGCTGAAGGCCTATCGAGACGGACGCATGGTGAGCATATACGCGTACTCACGCAAGGAACTGTTCAAACGTTTCGTGCGCCAACACAAGGCATTAATCGCCGGCGGAGCAATCGCGGTTGCAGCCATCGTCATCGGAGGAATCTTCAGCGTACACTTCGGCATCAACGCAGCGATAAGCGCGAAAACAGCACGCGAAGCTGTCGAGATTTTACCTGATCTTGAGGACGAAAGCTTGCATAAAGTCATGGAGTTGTCCGACCAATTTAATAAGTATTTTACCGAGGTCACGGATGACCTGAAAGCGGCTGCAGCAACAATCGAAACGGAAGATGTAATCACTTCGGCAACGGTTAATCCTGTGCTCAAAACGCTCCTTGACAAACGAGAAGTCTTTGAAGGGTTCTACTATCTTCAAACGGATGGTCTAGTGATAGGAGCATGGCCCGAAAAAGTCTTTGGGACCATCGGACAAAATGTTGCGGACCAGGAGCATTTCCAAATCGTTTGTAAAACGATGAAGCCGCACCTCAGCAAACTGTTTAAAGCAATCGAAGGCTACAACGCGGTTATTCTGGACTATCCTGTTATCAAAGACGGCAAACTTGTCGGCATACTCAACGGAATGATACGCCCGGATGTGTTTCTCGCTCAAGCGTTTTCCGAAGGCGGATGGAACAAAAACACGGGAACCTATCGGGCTTTTGTGATTGAAGGCGAAACATACCGATGCCTCTATGACATCTCTGATCCACAACTCCACGGTGAGAACCTTTTGACGACGCCGAAACTTAACAATCAGCATTCCTACAAAGAATACCTGAAAAAGCACATGGCGGAAGACATGGGCATCGGAAAGTATACAATGGAATACATGCTGCAAGAATCGAAAAAGAAGAAAAGTCCAATCATTCACCGACTCACGGCATGGCAAACCTTCAAGTTTAGCGGAACAGAATGGAAAATCTCTGTCGCAACCCTTTTCCAAGAAGGCGTCGGAGTCTTGCGTAACAAGTAAGTTACCGCATCATAATCTATCGCGAACAAAAAAGCTCCGACCCTCAAACGAGTCGGAGCTTTCCATTTATCTTATTGGCGTTATTACGCCTTGAATGTCTCTTTGTTGCTCACAACTTTGTCAATCAAACCGTAAGCCAACGCTTCCGACGCACCCATAAAGAAGTCGCGGTCAGCGTCCTTTTTAATCTTGTCAACGGGTTGTTTGCAATGACTTGCCAGAATATCATTCAGCACTGACTTGATGCGCAGAATCTCCTGTGTCTGAATTTCGATGTCACTGGCCTGCCCCTGTGCCCCGCCAAGAGGCTGATGAATCATGATGCGAGCATTGGGCAACGCATAGCGTTTGCCATCAGCACCCGCAGCAAGCAGAACCGCCGCCATGGACGCAGCCTGTCCAATACAAATCGTACTGACAGCAGGCTTAATAAACTGCATTGTATCGTAAATCGCAAGCCCCGAAGTGACCACGCCACCGGGACTATTAATGTAAATATTGATGTCCTTATCGGGGTCTTCACTCTCGAGAAAAAGCATCTGCGCAATTACTGCGTTCGCGACAGCATCATCAATCGTCGTACCAAGAAAGATGATACGGTCCTTGAGCAAGCGCGAATAAATATCATATGACCGTTCGCCACGATCGCTTTGTTCAACGACATAAGGGATATAAAAGCTCATGTTTCAAATCCTTTCTAAACTAAAAACTACTTTGCGACTGTCGTCGGCGCATCGGACACCGGAGCAAGCTCAACAACGGGAGTCGTTGTAGCAATTTCGTCACCGGAAATGTCCAAAACCGTCGGAACAATCGGATTCTCTTTCAAACTCATGGTCAGAGTTCTTGTGTCAACGATATCCTCTTTATACTGCCCGGACTTAATGGCGGCCTCAAGTTTCGTTTTGGGCTCCGCAAAAGGTCCGGTCGGATACTGTGCAATCATCTCATCAAGCAGTTCCAAACCAGCCGAGGTCTTGCCTTGACGCAGATACGTCAAGAAAAGCAACTGACTGGGGTCGATGACTTCCTCAAGACTCTTCGCTCTCTTCAATTCGCTCTTCAGGATAGCCTCACACCCGGCATAGTTCCCAACATAAGCATAAACCTTGAGCAGTATCTGCAATTGCGCGTTCCGTTTGCGAACATCAAGTTCATCCGGGGCGTTGCTATCATACAAATCTGTCATCTCGCGCAGAGCCGTCATTGTTTCGGCGTCATTCTTTGACTGCGAGGCAAACTCCACGATTTGAGACAACAAAACAAGTTTGCGTTCGCTGTTTGTTGTGGAATCAAACTCACTGCGCAAGAAAGCCTTGCCGCCATCGTAGTTTTCCTCAGCAAGATAAGTTTCCGCAATACGGTCAGCAAGCATATTCTTCACATCTGTCGCCGTTGTTTCGGCAGTGACAGTTTGCAGTAAGTCGCGGGCAACCGACGTTTGTTGGTCTGCCATCAAAACAGAACTCTTCAAAATCAGCAGTCCAGGCTTGAGTCCCGGGTCATCCTTAACGCCTTTATCCAGAACCTCATCAATCAACTTCAGGGCATTGTCGGCATGGCCACGCTGAATCTCAAGGCCAACAATCTGCTGCAACGCCATCTGTCCAAGCTGGTCTTTCTGCGACGAAGCCGCCATCACAGCCTTCAGCTCTGCAATCGCTTCATCAGGTTGCTGTTCCGACGCATATATACTGGAAAGCATAAAGCGGGCGCTCAAGGTTTCGGGGGCATCAGGATACTTCTTGATGATATCCTGACATTCTAACCGCGCACCAAGAGTGTCATTCTGTTGAAGCAAAGTTTGAACCCTCTCCAAACGCTGTTCTGGGGATTTCTGCATACATCCGCTGAATCCAAGGGTAACGATTGCTGCAAAAACAACAGCACTCAGACGATTTATTCGCATATAAATCTACCTTCCAATAATAATATAGTACTTCGATTCCAAGCAAGTGAGGAATCGTAAATTATATTGAACACTTGAAACTAAGCTAAATTTCAGTATTATCTGGAACTATCGCATTTTTAGGGATAACAATGATTCCACTACGAATCCACAAATTCGGTGCTTGCAAGTCCGCGATGTTGTTCGCATTCACCAAACGACAATTCTTCCCGACACGGGCATTCTTGTCAACAATCGCATTCCGAATCACTGTTCCCTCGCCGATACCCAAGGGTGGATAATTCGCGTCATTCTTCTCGACACCATCCGGAACAAGGTAGTCATTGCCCATGATAACCGTATTGCTCAAATGGCATCCATCACGCACCAAAGAGCGCAAACCGAGAATCGTATGGTCGATGGTCGCACCGCTCAGATGTGTTCCATCACTGATAATCGAGTGCGTAATATGGCACTCCCCCGTGATTTCCGGACTCGGCAAATCGCGCATTCTTGTATAAATCGGCGCAATGGAATCGGAAAAACGGAACTCTTTCTCGGTCGCCGGATTCAACAAATGCAGGTTCGCCTGAAACAGCGCCGGGATGGTTCCGATGTCACGCCAGAAGCCGTCGAACAGATACGCCATAAACTTATGATTATTGACGGTAGGCGGAATCAAATCCTTGCTCAAATCGGTCGCGGTCTCGTTCTCATTCAGTAATGTCTGCAAAACATCACGATTGAAAATATACATCCCCATCGACCCGATCCACTTTTCCTTTTTCTCGGGCGGGATGATGGCGGACTCAAGCCCACTCAGTTCCGAATGGGCCGGCTTCTCATGAAAGGACAAAATGCGCTTGTTCTGATCGATTGAGATAATCCCAAGCGAGGGCGCCGACTGTTCATCAACGGCGCAACAACAAATCGTCAAATCCGCATTGGCGAGAACATGTTGACGAAGCATTTTGCGATAATCCATCCGACAAAGTGAATCACCCGGCAGGATGATAAAATGCGTGTAGGGGCGTCCCATCAAATGCTCAAGATTGGAGCGCACCGCATCCGCTGTTCCCTGATGCCAGCGGTCATTTGTCCCCGTCTGCGAAGCCGCCAGAACATGCACGAACCCCGGTGTGAACTGGTCGAAACGATAAGTCTGCGCGATATGCTGATTCAGTGACGCCGAATTGAACTGCGTGATGACGTAGATTTCTTTCAGATGAGAGTTGATGCAATTGCTCAACGCGATATCAATCAGACGGTATTTTCCGGCCAATGGCACAGCCGGTTTACAACGGTCATGAGTCAACGGATACAGGCGTGTCCCACGACCACCACCAAGAATGATTGCCGCCGGCAAAACATTTGAACTGTAGGGTTTCATCGCATTATAAGTTTACAAACATAAAGCCGAAATAATAACTACTATATAGCTTTTTACGACTGACTCTGCAAACAACTGCAAGCAATGACGCCAACGATTTCCGCCGGAGTCGCCCCACGCGACAAATCATTCATCGGATAGCGCAAGCCCTGAAAGATTGGACCATAGCTCCGCGCCCCACCGGCATACTGCATCAACTTGTAACCGATGTTCGCGCTGTTCAAATCCGGAAAGACCAGAATATTAGCCCGCCCATGAAGTGCGCTCTCCGGGGCCTTGACTTCGGCAACCGCCGGAATGAGCGCCGCGTCGACCTGCAATTCGCCATCCACCAACAGCGAGCTTTTCTCTCGGATGAGCGCCACCGCACGGGTGATTTCATCAACACTCGAATGCACGGAACTGCCATGTGTGGAAAAACTGAGTAACGCAACCCGAGGCGAACATCCCGGCACTAACAGTTCCATCGTCGAAGCAGTCGCGATGGCAATATTGGCAAGCTGAGAAGACGTCGGATTCGTAATCACGGCGCAATCCGCCAAGCCAATCACACCATCATTCCCAAGATGGGAAGGAAGACCATCCAAAACAAAGCACGAGGAAATATCCATATCACTCTGACGGGGACCAATAATCAGCCGCGCCACCCGCAACACCGAAGCAGTCGTATTCACCGCACCGGCGACAATGCCGTCAACCACGCCGCGACTGGCAAGTAACGCCGCAAAGTACAAGGGGTTGGAAATCAAACTTGCGGCAATCTGCGGCGGAAGGGCCTTCCCGGTTTCGCGCTGACGCATCTGCGAATAGTCATTTGCCAACGCGTCAAACAAAGGATGATTGGCGATTTCGATGACTTCGATGCCATCAAGACTAATCCGCTGTTCAACGGCAATGCGTTCGATTTGACTCCGACTTCCAAGCACGGAAAGGCGACACAAGCCAAGCTTCGTCGCAAGTTCCGCGGCTCGCAAAACGCGCGGCTCCTCACCCTCGGCAAGCAGAATATGCCGATTTAACGGACGTGCGCGATCAATCCAACTGCCAACCAGTCCACCATCAAAACCGGAAAACATCAGAGATTGGCAATCCTCTCCCTAAGTCGTTTGGCAATGCAGGGCAAAACATACGGAGACAAATCACCACCATGTTTCGCGAGTTCTTTCACCAGAGAAGAACTCAGGAAAATATGCTGCGGCGAGGACGCGAAAAAGATTTGCACAATATCCGGCGCCAGTTGCTCGTTCGCCATAGCCATCTGCAATTCCGTATCAAAATCAGACATAGCACGCAACCCTCTGACGATGACGCCCGCGCCGATGGAACGCGCGAAATCCACAGTCAAACCCGTAAACGATGCCACCTCAATCCCGGGACCCATCTTGGCAGTTGCGTCCCGCAGCATCTCCTCGCGCTCTTCAATCGAAAACAGCGGATGCGGCTTGGTGCTATTGCGAGCGATAGCCATCGTCACCTTCGGGAACACCTTCAAAGCCTTGCTCAACATCTCCAAATGTCCATTCGTTACAACATCAAAACTCCCCGGATAAAGAGCATGGTGCGTGTTTGCTACAATTCGCCCGGTATCATTTGCCGTCATTGTCGGAGTCGCTCCTCATTACAATTCGATTATATCATCATAAAATATATGCAAAATTGTTACTAATACCGTACAAAAAAATATGTTCAAATCATTCACAAAGAGACAATTCAGCCTTCTCGCGCCACTGTTCATTCCGCTTATGTTCCTCGCAAACACAGAGATTGGCGCCGCAACATCACGCGAAGAACTCAGCCTCGGCAAGTTTTACTCGTTTGCGCCAACGCCTGCGGAAAGCTACATGGACGCCCGAGGAAATGAATTCACGGCGGGCACAAAACTAACCGATGAAGACCGCGGCATTGTCTACCCGATGACGGAATGGGTCGCATGGTCATACACGAACGCAACGACAATCACGATTGACTTGGGCCGAAATTACCCCATCGAGGAAGCCACCATCGGCCTACGAAGTCACACGGACTGGGGCATCTATTATCCCCAAGCTGTCAAAGTCGAAACCTCGCCCAATGGCGCGACATGGTCAACCTTTGCCGAGACGGACAATCTCCCACAAGACACCGTCGAGTACTCGACCACCGACCTCCGCGTCACAGGAAATCGCAACGGGAGATTCGTCCGTTTTGTTTTCAGTCTCGATTATCCGGATTTCTTGTTCGTGGACGAAATCCGAGTCTGGGGATTGTACACGGACACCGCGAAACATGTCCCGCCGGCCGGATGCATGCACGGAGCATTCCCCATCAGTACCGACAATCCATACATGAACATCGCGAACTTTGAGACACTGGCTAAGAAAACCATCCGCATGGTTCTGTGGTATGCGGACTGGGAAGTTGACTTTGAAAGTTCGATTGGATACCTGTACGATCTCGTACTGGGCGGAAGACTGCTGGAAGTGGGCTGGTTACCGGAGTTCACAACGGCCGAATCAATCGCGAAAGGCAGCCACGACGCGTTCCTCAAAAAGTGGCTCACGGACTGCGCGAAACGCAACGAGAAAATCTGGCTCAGACCAATGAACGAATTCAACGGCTCGTGGACATTCTATAACTCAACAACCACCAACGGGCGCTATGGCGGAAACCCCAAGGAGTTCCGTAGGGCGTGGAGAAGAATGTACAACATCGCCGAACAAGTCGGCGCGACAGGAGACAACCAGATTTTCGTCTGGTCGCCCAACCTGCCAAGCTATCCTCAGACACAAGAGAACCGCTTTCAGGCATACTATCCCGGACACAACTATGTCGACTGGGTGGGAGCCTCATGCTACAACAACGGCACCACGCCGGTTACCCTGCTCGATGCGTGGTACAACGAGTACGCGACACGCAAACCGCTCATGATTGTGGAAGGCGGCAGCACCGAGGAATACACAGCGACACCCAAACCGCAATGGACGACGGCACTCTACGAGGCCCTTCAAACGAAGTATCCCCAAATCAAGGCGATGATATGGTTCAATCCGCAAGGAGGCGGCGCCGACCAAAGCGATTTACGCATCGATTCATCACAAAAAGCACTCGAAGCCTACCAAAAGGCAATAGCCCCATCATATTTTCTTGACTTCAATGCGAGCATCGATGAATGGAAAAACTTTGATAATTATGAATAGTCAGCCATTCTGACAGTAAAATTTATCGCTTCTATTGGGGGCATAGCTCAGCTGGGAGAGCGGTAGGTTCGCAATCTACAGGCCAGGGGTTCGATCCCCCTTGCCTCCACCATAGTTTAGCAGCGCGACGAAAAATTTTTCTCGCGCTGTTTTTTATTTTTCAGGTGACGACTCTCGACACAAACAGAACGAAAATATTATACTTGACTTCTCCAGAGGCCTAATATATTATAATATATAGAAATAAATCAAAAAGGATGAATTTGAATGAAAAAAGTAGTTTGTAACCGTTGGGGTCTTTTTCTGTTTTTGCTGACTCTGCCGCTGTTTGCGGGCGCCGGTGACAAAATGGACGATTTAGGGCTCACGCCGGAGGGAATGCCCAAACCGGCAGCTGTCGCCAAAGATAAGACCCCGAAGATTCATCTGGCAATATATGACAAAAAAGATGCCGTGTACGACATGAAAGCACTGCCGTTGCCGGAGGGTTTCGCAACGATGAAAATCGCGGACAAGGCGGACACTATCATCAAGCTTTTGTTTAAGTATGACACGGACCTCCTGAGTGGCGCCGTCTATGATGGCGTCGTCAGCAGTGACAAAGAGACCATCGAGGCGCGCTTCACGTTCCCCAAAGGCATGAAAAATGTCACGGGATGGGCTGACAGCGAAGGCATCGGTCTAGGCGGTTCGCTCAGCGATTGCCTCTTCGCGAACCTCGAAGAGCTCCAGAACTTTTCGACCAAATATCGCCGCGAGGGCGAACAGCAATATCAATCCCTTGACGCGTATATGATAACCGACGGCGGCGAACCAAACCAGGGAACAGACATGACTCCCGACGGCCCTGACACAACGACGTCTGAACCGCAAAAAGAAGGCTCGCTAAACTCGCAGAATGGCGCCAGACCAACGGGTGGATTGACCGGCAAAGCCGTCTACCTCAACCCCGGACACGGCTACGTATGGCGTGGAACCAACAACGATAGTTTCGGCATTCAGCGTGGATTCGTTCACAACAACATCGAAGACTTCAGCAACGCCGACCTCATGTGCAACTACCTCATGCCATACATTTGGAATGCGGGCGGCGATGTTTTCTCCGTGCGCGAATCTGATACAAACCCAAACATGGTCATCGTGGACAATGATGACACAGCAAGAACTGACGGCTATGGCTTCTCGAAAACGGGAACATGGAACACCAGTAGTGTATCGGCGTTCAAAAACGGGGTCTCCCCTTATACCAGCGGAACGAACCCGTTCGCGCAAGGAACCGCATTGATGACATCTTGTGTTTCGTCGGCCACACCAAGCGCGACAGCCACATGGGCGGCGCAAATTCCTGCTACCGGGTGGTACAACGTCTACGTCACACAAGTCGCCTACACTAACCGCGCCTCCGCGGCAAAATACAAAGTCTACCACGCCGGAGGCGTCACGGACTGCACACTCGACCACCGCAGATGGCGCAACGCATGGGTGCCCCTCGGAAGATTCTTCTTTGAGAAAAACGCCCCCGCAAACCAAGCCAAAGTCGTCCTCAACAACGCAGGCTTCTCAACGAACACCTATATCACCGCTGACGCTGTGCGTTGGGGTGGTGGCAAGGGCGTCATCAAGCGCGGCAAAGGCACCAGTGGCCAACTGCGCTATCTCGAAGAGGCTCGCTATCACTTGCAGTTCATGGGACTGCCTGATGTGGGAACGGACAGCACAGGAAGCTCAATCGGATACAATGCCAGTTCCGCAGCGGATACCGATTCGCAAGTTGACGAAAAGGACGGATGGACCGCGCGCCCACGCTTTGCCCGCTACATGTACGACAAAGCCAAAATCTACGGAGCGCCTGCACAGGATTCCGTGTTTCTCTCAAGCCACACGAACGCATACAACGGTGAAGCACGCGGATACGGAACATATATTCGTTCCGACGCCCCCACCGACTATCTGACATATGGAGCAAAAGTTCATGACACCGTTTTCGATGACTGCAAAGCCATCTTCAACAAAACGCCCGGACCATGGTACGACCGTGGCAAGCACAAAAGTGGCGAAAACTATGGCGAAGCCAATCACAACACCGCCAATATGCCGACACTGCTCGGTGAATGGTTGTTTCACGACAACGCCAGCGATATGCAACTCTATCACCATCCCCGTTTCAAACAGGCAATGGCACGTGGAATCATGCGTGGCATCATCCAATACTGGAACTACAAAGGGAAGATTAGCCTTGTCTATCCGCCCGAACCTATTACAAATCTTTGTGTCCTGCAAAAGGACGCCTCATCGGTCGTCCTCACATGGGGAAAACCACCGACAGCCATCAACGGCCGCGCCATCGCGAGTGCCGCGACCGGATACAAAATCTGGATGAGCGAACACGGTAGAGCTTTTCCGAATGTAAAAGCCACGCTGTCCTCAACCGCAGCGGTCCCGACATACACCGTGACCGGATTAACCCCCGGCAAAACCTACTACTTCAAGGTCACCGCCACAAATGCCGGCGGCGAGAGCCAAGCGGGCGACACACTTGCTGTCAGAACCGAAAGCAACGTCAACGCCAAGAAAATCCTTATCGTTCAGGGATTCAACAAACTCGACCCATCAACGCGCGTCAATACGTCATACGGCTCGGGCGTCAGTTACCGTCACCTGTTGGATCGCATGAACAGCTACGATTACATTTTCGAGCACATGAAAGGCATCGACGCCTATTGCAAAGCGAAGAACATCCCCATCAAAGTCGATTCATGCAACAAAGACTCCATCAATGGGAAATGGGTGCTTCTTGGCGGCTATGATGCCGTCATCTGGATGTCCGGCATCGAAGCCGAAGTCGCCACTTTCGACTGTTGGGACGACACATCAATCGCTGCCAATTCTCGAACGGCAATCAAAGAATATCTCGCGACCAACGGCAAGGCGTTCTTCATCAGCGGTTCCGAACTTGCATGGGAACTTGACAGCAAAGCCGTCGACGCCTCATTCCTCAACAGCACCCTCAAGGCCGACTATGTCTCCGACAGCTCAAATGTCTACAGCGTCAAACCCGTCGCCGGATCCATATTCGAAGGGCTCGACGACGCGATTCCCTTTGACGATGGCAGCGATGTTGTGCGCCCCGGCTATCAGGTGCAGTGGGCCGACGTCATCAAACCGCTCAACGGCTCAACCGCCGCCTTAGCATACGGCGCCGGACAGGGAACACAACTCGACGCCTTCGAGGACGCAGGATCATGGCAACAACCCGGATACTCATCGCAGTCAAGCGGTCTCGATGCCTCAAGCATGGACATCGACACCTCTGTCGCCTATGAAGGCAACGCCTCGATGAAAATCTCGGTCACGTGGGGTAGCGGCACCACACTGCGCGAGTACAACGCAGGATTGCCAACCTTTACATTTGGCTCGGGTGACACCATCTCCTACATGGTATACGGTGACAATAGCAATACCACATTGTGCTTCATGTTGCGTGACTCCGACGGAGATTTGCTCTATCATAACCCCATACTGCTCAACTTCACAGGCTGGAAAAAGTTTGCATGGAAATACGAAGACCCATTTAGTAAATTCGCGGGAGGCGGCGACGGAGCGATTACCGGCCCAGTCCGCGTTGACTCGTTCTTCGTGCGCAAAGGCTCCTCCGCCACCAGCAACACATTCCGCATCGATGACCTCAGAGTTTCCGGCACCGGCAACTCATCATCCGACGCCGTCGCGGCCATCCAGTGGGGCACACCCACTACATCGCGCCTCGTCTACATTGGCTTCCCATTCGAGACCATCCTCGACGAAACAAAACGCAACAACGTCATGGCGCGCGTCATCGAATTCCTACTGCCCCCATACGACGCAGGTTCTGTAACCGTCAACATCTCCCCCGCTGGAGCCGTCACGGCCGGTGCGCAATGGAGCATCGATGGCGGAACAACATGGAACGCCAGTGGAGCGACGGTTTCCGGCGTGAAAGTCGGAACGCAAACGATAACGTTCAAGACCATCAGCGGATGGGATGCACCCGCCGCTAAGACTGTCACAATCGTCAAAGATTCCACAATAACGCAGTCCGCGACCTATGTGCAGCAACTCGGCAATCTAACCGTAACCATCACACCTCAAGGCGCAATCAACGCCGGAGCACAGTGGAGCATTGATGGTGGTACGACTTGGAATGTGAGCGGCGCGACAAAATCATATCTGCCTATAGGGACGTACACCGTCACTTTCAAGCAGATAACCAACTGGACTACCCCCACATCGAAACAAGTCACCGTGACGAAAGACACAACAGTCACAACGACCGGCGAGTATGTTTCGCTGATTAGGTTCGGATCCATTAAGGTGACTATCACGCCCGAAGCCGCAGCTAATGCGGGCGCGCAATGGACAATCGACGATGGAACGACATGGAATAATAGTGGCGTAACATTGACTGAGATTCCTGTCGGCACATACACAGTTTTCTATTCCACGGTCAACGGTTGGGAACAACCGCCTGCGGAAACTGTGGAAATCACCGAACAGCAAACGTCCAACGTACCAGCCACCTATACTTCTCTGAACGGCACGCTGACCGTCAACATCACACCCGCCGAGGCAGTGACCGCCGGTGCCCAGTGGAGCGTCGACGGCGGCATGACATGGAACGACAGCGGCACAATCATAACTCTTGCGGCGGGAGACTATACGGTTCAATTCAAGGAAATCAGTGGTTGGCTGTCGCCTGTCCCGCAGTCTGTTCAAATTCAGCAGAACCAGCTGACAAGCGCCGAGGGCGTGTATGAGTATTCGGTGACGCAGGATATTATTTTGCAAAACGGCAACTTCAGTGTTGGCACGGCCGGGGCGGTTGCGCCGGGTGTGACGGTGGATATGTCGTGGGATGTATCTGCATCGCAAGCAGTTACAGCGCCGGTGTGGTTCGAGGTGTTTGGCAGCAAGACCGGCGGCTTTGATCAGGTGCGGACTGGCGCAACAATGACTTACTCGTACAAGAAAACGGATGGTTTGAGCGCTAATTCGTCGCAGGTAAAACCGTCGAATCTGGTACTCAACACAGTGACGGATGGCGTGTACACGCTGATTCCGAGCGTCAACCGAGCGACGCTCAAGTCTGGGTCGGAGGTCGCGATTCCCGAAATGAATTACACGAACAACTGGTTGCCGGTTGCCGGTAAACGCTTGTCGGTTCATAATCCGAACCAGCAGGATATCGACTTGTCTTTGTCCGATGTTCAGGTCTTGTATAATCCGATACAACCGACAAAGGTCAGCTTCACGGGTAAAGTTACAAACACAGGCTCGGTCGATATGACCAAGCCGGGCGCGTGGGTCGAGGTGTTCTATGGAACGCTGACGGCCGAGGGTACGCTGATGCCGCAAGGCACCATCGGCGCCGGCCAGAACATCAACACTCTGGCGGCAGGCGAGTCGGCGAACTTCTCGCTGAGCGGAACGGTTACCGCGGGCGTGATGAATCGCGCGTTTGCGGTCGTTGCCGACAGCACAGACATCGTCCCCGAGAAGCAGGAAGTCAACAACTCCTATCTGGTCTACGACCCGTCGGTTCTGCCTCCGGGCAAAGACAACGGCATCGATTTGGCCATCACGAACATGAGCGTCGACGCCTCGCAGCTCGTGCCGAATTCTGTTGCGCCGGGCAGCAAACTCAAATATAGCCTGACAATTCAGAACAAGGGTACGGTCATGCCGTCGGACAAGGTGTATGTTGAGCTTTTCGCCTCGCAAGACGGCTGTGTGAGCAGTGTGCCAGGTGTGACGTTGTGCTTCAGCAAACAGATCGACGCCCCCGCCCTTGGCGCATCGCAGACCTATCAGTTCGAGCAAACCATCAACTCAATCGGCGATGGAATGTACACACTGCTTGCGGTCGTCAACCGTGCGGCCGTGGCCACGAATCCCGGTGACGAAACGCCGCTCGACAACCGCTACGCTTACAACGGTGGTCGCGTATTCCTGAGCACACCTGCTTCGGGTGGCAGCGTCAACCTTGTGTGGAGCGATGGCCCGTACTTCGAACCCGCGCCTGAAGCCGGCAACAGAATACGCGTCCATGGCACCGTCAAAAACGTTGGCGACATCGCCGCTCGCGCCTTCTGGACCGAGGCCTTCGTCGGCACAGTGCAAGAGAAGACCGGAGTGTTCTACAAAGACACCGCCACCGTCTTCGCTGCCGGTCAAAACGGCGGCAGCACACTGGCCCCCGGCGCCGAACGTGAATTCGACGTTACCGGCCGCGTTGACGCGGGCCAAGTCGTCGGCGTCCTCATAGACAGTACCGATGTCGTCGCCGAAACCGACGAGACGGACAACTACGACTATAGCGAACTGTTAGCCCAATAGTTCCCTGAAGTAGCAACTAAGAAACCGCAACAAAATGGCAATAGCCGCAAGTGTAACAGCTTGCGGCTATTGCTGTTGTACGCAGGCTGCGCGGTTGTCTCTGTGGGATGTTTTGTGATGATGGCGAGACGGCGACGACGGGAGATGCCGTTTTGTTGTAAATTTTGCTCGGGGCGTTGTTTATTTATTACCGGTCATGTCGATGATGAAAAATAACAGCCGTTCGTTAGTGGCTGATTTTACAAAGGGCAGCGTGAGCCGACAATTAGTTTTGTTTGCGACGCCGCTGTTTTTATCCAACTTGCTTCAGATTGCCTACAACATGGTTGACATGGTGATTGTCGGGCGCTACTGTGGCAAGGTTGGATTGTCCGGAGTATCGATTGGCGGTGATGTCGCCAATTGTATGGCGTTCATCGCGATGGGCTTTTCCAATGCGGGTCAGGTGATCATCTCGCAATATCTTGGGGCCGGTCAGCGCGACCGTGTGGGGCGTTTCATCGGCACGATGTGCAGTTTTCTCCTTGTGAGCGCCGCGCTCATCAGTGTCCTGTGTCTGGTCTTTGTCCACGACATTCTGCGCTTGATGAGCACGCCCACCGAGTCATGGGACGCGACCTACGCCTATGCCACGACGTGCCTATTCGGGCTGGTATTCATCTACGGCTACAACATGGTCAGCGCCATTTTGCGCGGTTTTGGCGACTCGAAGCATCCGTTCATTTTCGTCAGCATAGCGGCCATCCTCAATGTCCTCTTCGACTTGCTTTTCGTCATCGGCTTCGAGTGGGGCACCTTTGGCGCGGCGCTTGCCACCGTCATTGCTCAGGCGGTCAGCTTCATCAGCGCCGCCATATTCATCTGGCGGCGGCGCAGCGACCTTGGCATCAGTCTCATGTTGCGCGACTTCATCTACATCGACCCGGCCATGCTCAGCACCTTCCTCAAGCTCGGCATTCCGATGGCGATCAAGGGCGCCGCGATTCACTTCTCCAAACTCTTTGTCAACTCGTGGATTAATTCCTATGGCGTCGTCGTGAGCGCCGTGGCCGGCATCGCCAACAAATTCGGCAGCATCAGCAATCTGTTCTCCAGCGCCATCAACACCGCCGCCTCGTCCATGGTCGGCCAGAACATTGGCGCCGAAAAGTTTGAGCGTGTCCCGCGCATCATGATGGCCGCCTTCACCATCGCCACAAGCATCGCGGCATTCATGAGCCTGCTACTGTTGACATGGCCACACGCCATCTTCAACATCTTCACTACCGAGGCCGACGTTCTGGCCGTCTGCATGCAATACCTCCCCATCGCTATCCTTGTCTTCTTTGGCAGCGCTGCCCGCTCCCCCATGAACGCCCTCATCAACGGCAGCGGACACTACATCATCAACTTCGTGGTCGCCATCCTTGACGGCTTCGTCTTCCGCATCGGTTTCGCCCTCCTACTTGGCCTTCACCTACGCATGGGCTACATGGGATTCTGGTACGGCGACACCATCGCCAACTTCACCCCCGTCGTCATCGGCCTCGTCTTCTACATGTCCGGTCGTTGGCGCACGCACCATGTCACCGGCTGAGCGGTGGAACGAATCGGATGACCAATTTCCGCTCGTGGCGGCTTATGATTCGGGGGCAGTGTTGAGGCGAACGTAGATATAATAGTAGTGCCACGTGGAGACCCTTTTCCCTTATCGGATAAGGCCGTTACCCACTCTTTTCGAGCATACGGCACGCGACGGCATTGCCCTCATCTGGATCACCGCGCGCCTACGTAGGAAAAAGGAACACACCGCAAACACATATCGTTAAGCATACAACAACATCTCGCGATACACGTGAAGCAACAATAGCCGCAAGCTGTTACACTTGCGGCTATTGCCATTTAATACAGTATATAGACTGTTATTTCTGAGTCCCCATAGCGACCCTATTCGGTCAGGGCACTGTAGTCGTAGTTGTCGGTCTCGTCGGTTTCGGGGACAAGGTCGGTGCAGTCAATCAGTGCGCCGATAACTTTGCCGGCGGCAACGCTACCTGTCACGGAGATTTCCTGTGTCTCGCCGGGGGCCAGTCCTGCGCAGCGCACGCCACCCGCGATAACCTTATCGCGGAAGTAGTAGCCTGTGGAGTACTGTTGCGTTCCGGTGTAGACCTCGGTCCAGAAGATACCGCTCTTGCTTGTTCCGGTATTCTTGATTGTACCGCTGACTGTCATCTTGTTTCCAACTTGCGTGAACACAGGTCCTTCGCTCCAGACCAAGTTGACGTTCGCGGCAGCATCGACCGGTGTGCTCAGCGAGATGCGTCCATCGGCGCTTGCCATGCGGTTATCCCAAGGCGTGATGTCGCCCGGATTATCGCCGGCGCCTTTGCGGTTTACAACTGCAACCAGTGTATACATCCCGTCGCCGATGGCATTGATGGGTTTCTCGAGCGAGTACACCGCGCTCTGCCCCAGTGCCGGAGGCGTAATCTTCTGGCTCCAAACGGCCGTCGATCCGCCGACGAAGCTGACGCCGCCGTCGCGTGACGCGAAGACCTCAAGCCAAATGTCGCCTTCGGGCATTGCAGTACCCTTATTAAGGACTGTCACATCGTAGCTGAGTTTTTCGCCCGGAGCAACTTGTGCGGGTGCCACCTGTTTTTCGTCGATTGCGAAATCAATGACAGCGAGGTCGATGTTGTTTTCGGCAGGCGCAGGCAGAATGGACGGGTCATAGAAGACGCCGCAATTATTGTTTGTTTCATTCGTTTCGGGGACGATATCCGTGCTGTCAACCATCACGCACACGCCGCGAGTTGCCACACCTGTCGGCACATAACCGGTCAGCGCAAAGTCATAGGTCTCACCGGCGGGTAGATTCTGAACGAGGAAGCCATTGCCCATCGAACCTTGCGGCATCAATGTTGCTTCCGCGGTCATTGTCCCATAGAAGCCCTCAATCCATGCGCCCGAGCGATCCAAATCATCCGGACCATTGTTGCGGATTGTACCCGTCACAAGCACCCGTGTCGGATTGTTCTTGTCAATCTCATAAGCAATCGTCTCGAGCATCTCAAGGTCACACGAAGGCACCTTGGGATTCTTCACATGCAGCCGTTTTCCGGCGATTGGCAACCAGTTATTCACAAAGCTGTACTCATCAACTCGACCGCTAATCGAGCCACGGTTGATGCTCGGAACCAGTGTGTAGACGCCATCCGGGACGGCCTTCAACGTCAGAGGATTCGCCGCCTCGAGTGTCTGATCACCCTTCGCTGCGCCATCCGCAAGATAAGAACTCGTCACAGCCGTACCAAAACGCATCTGATCGAATCCACCGGTCTTGCTTGCGAAAACTTCACACCAGAACGGAACATCGACTTGTGCATTCGCATTGATTTTCCAGTTCAAATCAACAGCCTCGCCCGGTGCGATTGCAGCGTCGACACCAGAGCTAAACTGCGACGAAATGAGTTTCATATCAAGCAGACGAGTATACGAAACAATCATACTGACCGTCTTGCCTTTTTCCACATAAATCGTTTGTTCAGGCGGCACGTTCCAACCATCAATTGCCTTGAAAGTAATGGCATGCGAGCCGACTGTAACATAACGGATGTATGCGCCCGAATCCTGCCACTTGCCGCCATCAATGGCCCACTTGGCACCTTGTTCGATAGCTTCCTTGGGCGCCAACGTCACCTTGACAGCACCGGCCGGAATCTCTTCATAGACGCCGTTGTAAGTGAGCACCGTATCCTTCTCAATCGTGACAACAGCCTCGGCAGGAGCGTTCCATCCCTCAATCGACTTGAAGGTTAACGTGCAAGTACTCGCCGCGGGGAGATTATAGATAATGTCGCCGCTCTTATACTCCTTGCCGCCACAATACCAACGGGCACCCAGAGCACTCACGGCATCCGGTTGCAGAAGCACACGCAATGAACCGAACTGCTTCACATATGTACGAGTCCAAACCTTGGTCTCGCCCGCATAAGCGATCACGCCCTGAGCATCAGGAGTCTTCCACCCGGGAACATCCTTAAAGCTCACCGACACGACCTGCTTGGTCGGAATGGCAACAACCTCGCCACTTTCATACTCGGTCTCATTGATAATCCAGCGGGCACCCGCCTCGCGGGCTTCCTCCGGCTCAAGCATCACCTGAGCATAACCGATTTCGGTCAGCTTACGCAAAACGGGATAACCATCATTCAGAGCATTTGAACGCTCCCAGATGTTTTCGAAATCCCAATCTAAATAATTAGAGGTTGTTCTCATCTCCTCGGTCGTGTAGCCGGTTCCTGCGGCCGAAACACTCGAACCCGAGAACGTCTTATCCCAATAACTATTCTTCGGAACATACGACTTATCCTCGGCAACTGTGCCAACCAAACCGCCAATTGCGGAACCGGTCAGCTGCGTTGCCGCGTAACTCGTCAGGATTTGACCGCAGTTGTTCCCAACCAGACCACCCGTCTGAGCATCGCCCTTGACTTCGCCGCGAGCGAAACAGTTTTCAATCAAGCCATAGTTTGCTCCGGCCAGGCCACCAACCTGCGCGTTGCCACTCACACTGCCATTCACGCTGACACGATTAATTGTGCCACCATTCACGCCAACCAACATACCAACAGCGGTTGTGCTTGTCGAACCATCAACCGACAGATTCTCCAACGCCAAGTCGAAGATTTCGGACTCCGTTCCGGTCACGCCAAACAAACCGGCATACTCCGATTCAGACCCGGCAATCGACAGATTCTTGATTGCTTTGCCGTTACCATCAAAGTAACCGGCAAACTGTTTCTCCGCACTGCCAAGTGGCATAATGCTCGTTGTTGAACTGATGCTTGCATCAAGGTCACGCATCAAGCGATAATACTCATTCATGTTGCCATTACCGATTGCAACCAAATCACTGAGGTAATAAATCTCGTTTATCTTGACAAAGTTGGCTTGGACCGTTTTGTCACTATCCATCAGCACCTTGACTGTTGCCGACTTCTTGTCGCCAATCACAGGGCCTTCCCACCCCTTGAAGAACGTCTGCTCATTATCAGGAACTGCTGTTAATTCGACAAGCGTCCCTGCATCATAAGCGGTCTCCTCGGGGTCAAGCGTAACTGCGCCGTCACCAACGATAACGACATCCAATGTAAACGTCCCTGTCGGTTGCGGCACGACTTTTGCCTGCAAGTACGGATAAGTCAAATTCTCATCAATACCCCAGACTTCTTCAAAATCAAAACCAACAAACGACGCCTGTTGCTTCATTTTTTCTGTTTCAACACCAACGCCACCAGCTGAAACAATAAGTTTCGACGTGTTAACATCCCAGTAACCACTGGTCACGACACCGGCATTGGCTCCGACAAGACCACCCATATTGGAACCGATGATGGTGCTTGTGCAAGGGCCAATACTGTAAACAGATGTAAGACTTGCGCTTGCGCCATTGCTACCCACAAAGCCGCCGATGTAGTCAGCGCCCTTGACCGAGCCGGTCGCATAGCAATTCGTGATTTCAGATGAGGGCATATTCTCGCCCACAAAACCACCGACATAATCCACACCGGCCACAAGACCACTGGCAAACGAAGTCATAATCGAACCACTGTTCGCACCGACCAAACCGCCTGTTTGATCCTCACCGACGATGGAACCTTTTGCGACACAAGAGGAAACCTTACCACTGTTATCACCCATCAAACCACCGACACTAGTACCACCAAAGACATCTTCGACCGCATAGCAACTCGCGACCGAACCTGAGTTCAGACCAATCAGGCCACCGGCATAGGCGCCTTCAGCATCACCCAAAACACTAGTCTCCGAATGGCAGTTCTTCACATCGGCAACATTAACACCAATCAAACCACCAAGATTCGAGTTAGCGAACACCGTACCACTGCTCCAAGCATCTTCAACAGGGCCACCATTGTACCCAATCAAACCGCCCCAATAAGCATTCGGTTGACCATCAAGCGACTCAACAGAACCATCCGCAAGAGCACCTGAAACGGTACCATAGTTCAAGCCAATCAAGCCACCGGCCGACAAAGCACCGGTTGTCTCTTCGCCGCGTGTATCCACTGAACAACGAGCGGAAACTTCGGAAACTCTCGCCTGTGCGCTTGTGCTACCAATCAAACCACCGGTGCAATAACCACCGTGAATTGAGCTGACCACCGACGCCGATGAAACCTTGCCGCCTTCATAGCCTGTCAAGCCACCGACATAACTCTGTTTCATGAAGCCACTGACTTCTGCCAATGACCGGACATTCACCAACAGACCGGCATCCCAACCAACAAGACCGCCAACATAACTGTAGTTGTCCAAAGCGTTTACTTTGCCACCCACCTCGGAATCGGTCAAAACGCCGCTGTTGAATCCAATCAAACCACCGATGCCCGCGAAATAGGAGCCGGTATTATAGTTATAAGAACCCGTCACCTCAAGATCTGTCGCTGTGCAGCTTGTCACCGTGGAATTGTCCGCAACACCCGCAAGAGCGCCAACATAACGCGAGCCGCAAACCTTGAACGAACGAAGGTTATAATTGCTAACCTCCGCGCGACCACTCAACGAAGCAAACAAACCTGCATATTCTTCCTCGGAACGATCAATGTACATATTCGAAACGGTAAATCCTTGACCATCGAGGATACCGGTGAAAGAGGAATTCTTCCCGATAGGAGCAAAGCCTAAACCATCATTCCAGTTTCTTGTCTCACTAGCATCAATATCCGCCATCACGAGATATTTACCATTAAGATCCGCTTCCGGCAAATTCTGCAAATCATCAAGCGTCCAAATCTCGTAAGTCTTCGAGAAAATCGCCGTCACAACCTTATGGTTATCAATCTTAATCGTCGTCTGCGAACTTAACGAATCGCTTACATCACCGCGCCACCCACGGAAGATAGTTCCCTCAGCAGGAAGAGCAATTAGCGTCAGTTCCATGCCAAGCTGATACTTCGCATCCGGAGGACCAATGATCTGCACACTGCAACCGGGAGTCCCCGTTACAAAAGTCTTGAACCAAAGCGGTTCAATCGAGAAATCAAAGTACGGGAAGCTGTTGCCTTCCGAAATGGACCAAACATCCTCAAAATCCCAATTGGCAAAAGTCGCAGCAGACTTCATTTCCTCCGAGGTGACACCAATGCCACCTTCGGAATTATCACGTTGTGTTGTTTCAGTATTCCAATAGCAATCAATCACCTTGCCACCGTTATTCGCGCCAATCAGGCCGCCGGAATAAACGCCACCTTCTGACAAACGACCGGCCGCATAAGCACGTTCAATCGTTCCAGCATCTTGATAGCCAACCAAACCGCCAACATAAGAATCACCCCAAGGGCTACCCATGGCATAGACATCACTCAGGTCACCGGCGTTGCTACCAATCAAGCCACCAACCGTATCATCACCGGTCACCTCGCCAATTGCGAAAGCATACTGAACGCCGCCGAAGTTATCACCAATAAGACCGCCGACGTAATTCTGACCATCAACCTGACCAAACGAACGGCAAATCGCGACCGACGTCCCTGTAGCGTTACTACCAATCAAACCACCAACATAAGAATGACCGAGGACATTACCTGTCACTGTTGTTTCGAGCACATTACCCTCATTGAGGCCGATAAGACCACCGGTGTAATCATAACCACTCACGGCCATATCCGAAGCAATCTGAAGCACTTCACCACCATTGGTGTTATGAGCGACAGCGCCACCATTGGTGTTAAAGCCGTCAATCTCACCGTTCAATGTCGATAAACCGAAGATATAGCTACCGTCATTCAGACCGACACTGCCACCGATAAAGCTATCAAAACCGGACGCGCTTAATTTGGCAGCCTCAATGGCAGATGCATAAATTACGGACTTGCCCAAGTTAGCGCCAACTGTGCCACCGATATTGGTCAGACCGCTTATATCCACGCCGGTTGACGCAAAGTTATCAATATTAGCTTTAGCATCATTCTTACCAATCAAACTACCGACGAACTCTTCGCCTGTGACCGAGCCGGCTGTAACACTGCAATCAACAACCTCAGCGCCCGTAGACGTACCGGCGAGTACACCAACATTGTTCTTGCCCACAATCGTCGGATTATCAAATTTGATTGACTTCACAGTCGCGTTCTTGCCCAAAGCCGCAAACAAGCCCTGATCATTAGCGGCCGCGGCGTCAATCGTCAGTCCCGAGATTGTGTGTCCGTTACCTTCGAAATAACCCGTGAAAGGTTTGGAGGCACTCCCGATAGGACTGAAGTTCTCAATCGTGCTGAGATCCAAATCTTGAGTCAAAACAAAGAAGCCGTTCATCGACGGAGCAACCGTTGTAACCAAGTCATTAACGCTCGTGATTTCCTTGTAGAAGATTGCGCGAACAGTCTGATTACGCGTCATTGCGACAGTCGTCACAAGCTCGTTCGCAACCACGACATCGCCCTCCCAGCGCAAGAACTTCGCGCCATCCTTGGGCTTCGCGGTCAGAGTAACAGATGTTCCTACAGCATACGTCTCTTGGTCTTCTTCAAGCATCGGGTCAACTTCAACGGTACCAAAACCCCCGGGAACCAGCACAAACAAATTGAATGCGGCGCCACCCTCACCCATCATACGCAGAGTAGGATAGCCCTGATTCATACCTGTGCGTGGAAAATCCCAAACCGTAACAAAATCATAACCTTCATAAGTATAAACCTTCTTCATCTGAAGATCGGTCTTCGCAGCGCCACCATCTGACAAAACGAGACCGGACAGATGCAAATCCCAATAAGAGGCAGTAACCGTTTGCGTGTCATCACCAACGCCAACCAGACCACCGGTGTTGGCGCCGCTATTCTTGATGGTGCAAGCCGCATAGGACTTATCAACTTGAGCGCTCTGGGACATCATACCAACCAAACCGCCGGCAGTATCCGTTGCAGTCAATGGAGAAACCGCATAGCAATTATCAATCCTGCCACCAATCGCCGAACCAACCAAACCGCCAACAACAGCACCCGAAATAGTCCCAACGCTATAGCTCTTGCTCAGCGTACCCTTGTTCGTACCGACAATACCACCAACGATACCATCTGTCGCTATGGGCAACGAGGTCGATGTATCCGAAACGATAGCGGTTGTCTCATTCAAACCAATCAAGCCACCCACCGTCGCTTGGTCACCGGCGCCAGTCAGCGTCAGTCCTTCATCTTCACCATCGGCCTCGGCATAGCAATTATAAACCAACCCTTTGTTCACGCCAATCAATGTGCCGGCGGCAACTCCATCTGCGGGGCTCCCGGGAGCAACCGTGACATGCTTCAAACCGACACTCGCGACAGTACCCGACTCGCCAACACACCCAAACAAACCCAGTTGAGGATTGTTGCCGGAAAGTGTCAAATCAACGATACTGTTATGATTTCCAACAAAGGCGCCAAGAAAGGGTTTTTCCTCGTTGCCAATAGGAGGAAAACCATTCTCCCATTCTGCAGTCGGAGAGGTATCGATATCCTGCGTCATCAGGAAGTACTTGCCTTCCGTAGAGATGTCCTCTGTCTCCGTAGTCGTATACTCAGACAACCACACAAGGTGATTGACGGTGCTCATCAAATACGGGCTGGCCTCGGTGCCTGCGCCTGGAGGAATAACAGCAGTCTGAGCCATCGCTCCTGCACTAAGCAACAAGCTGCCCCCAACTGCAACCAGACTGATCAGAATGCGGGAAAATAATCCCTTGCGGCGAGATACTGACAATTCGCCTTCTTCTTGGTGACGCGACTGATAATCGGTCGTTCCTGCGAACAAACTATTCATGCTCGAACTCCACGGGTTTTCAATTTAATTTCTCATGTACTTACTAATACTAATATATGTTATAGCAAATTTCGGGGTGAAAATGCCACCCAAAATGTCGTTTTTAATTTTTTTTCTGCTATTAACACATTTTTTCTTACAACTCTGTCATCCAAAAGCGACTCTTGCCTAAACTTTTCTATCAATTCCACAAAAAGAAAGCGCCTGACTTGAGGTCAAACGCTCTATAAACAAGACCCAAATCAAACACTATTCAATCTTATCCGGCTTCGATGGCGTGGGAGCCTCTTCAGACTTGAGACGATTAAGCTCCTCAAGTAACTCATCCTGTGCCGAATGTCCCGCCCGCGGATTTCGCGGAACGCCAACGCCGGTGTCAGCCAGTTTATTCAACTTCTCACGTGTCTGACGAGCAACGGCCTCACGCACCGCGCGAGCCTCATCCTCAGTCAGTAAGCCCTTGCGCTTCATATCCAGCACATCCTGAACACTCATCCCAAGATTCAAATCAAGGGACGACCGACGTGCCCGACGACGCAAAAGACCCATCAACAAATAAAAGAGAATCAACAAACACAACAGTATAAAAGCAAAAATATAAAAGTTTTGCATTGACTCCATAGGACGATACTCCATAATTCTTTGCACTATTATCTACTATGCACTACACCGAATATTGGTCATGTTATTCCGGCCGATCGACAGTCACACGCACCGTATCCGCACGCCCCTTGTCATCTGTCACCCGAATAAGATAATTCCCAGCCTTCGGAATCCACCACTGTTCATCATCGGGGGAACCATGCGCAATCAGAACATCATTCGCAAACCACCAAACCTCCGTCGCACCCAAAGGATAATTCGCCTTGAGCAGTATCTTTTGCATACTGCCGGCACGCGAATAGTCCTCGATATACTGACCATCCGGCACGGGCGAAATGATTCGAGGATGCTCCGCACGCTGAAACGAGACACAATCCGGGCTATGTTGCGGACGCGTGTCAACACCCTGCACCTTCAAAAATGACTGAACCTGAACAGGCCAGAAAGACACACACTTCCACTCCGTAGCCTTGCCCGCCATACACTTGTCGCAAACCTCAAATCCTGTTGCGGCATCAACCAATATCTTGCGATGCAACGAACACGACCGAGGCAACAATAACGTCTTGCCATCGTCATCAACGATTGCGTCACCTGTATCAAGCGACGAACACAAACCTCTATTGACGGGCAACCCACTCTCCGCGCACAGACTGACACTACGCAAACCAGACGTCGGCTTAAAAGGCCAATTCCCCCCATGATGCGAAGAACGCAATTGCAAAGCCTGAACAATCTCAAGCGCAACCGGAGCCGCCACGGATGCACCCACAAGTGCGCGGCTCGGTTTCGAATCATAGTTCCCTAACCAAACGCCAACCGTATAATATTTCTCTGTAGCGATTGTCCAAGCATCACGATAATCAGAACTCGTCCCCGTTTTCCATGCGACATTTTTCAGCCCACTCAAATTCGGCGCAAACTCATCAGGCTGGCGCAACGACATATCACTCAGCGCACGCAACACAAACCAAGAACTCCCGCTATGCTTCAACCCTGCCAAAGGCAAATACTTTCCTGAATCATCGAACGACCAACTCCGAGGCACAAAACCTGCCTCCGGGACGGGATCCTCACTACAGATGCGCCACGGACGCCACTCACCGCCTCGAGAAAACATCGCATACGCATTGGTCAAATCAAGCAACCGCACACCACAACTCCCAATCACCAACGACAACCCATACCGGTCTGTCTTCCCGTTGATACTCGTCAACCCGACAGAGCGCAAAAAACCTACGATGGGCACAATCCCAATCTTCTGCAAAACCTCAACCGCCGGGATATTCAGCGACCATGCCAGCGCCTTGTCGGCACGCACCAGCCCCTGATAATTCCGATGAAAATTCTCCGGCACATAACCTGCCCAACTCATGGGAACATCGGACAAAACCGTCTGCGGCAAGAGTACCCCCGCATCAAAAGCATATCCATAAATCAACGGTTTCAGCGCAGAACCCGGAGACCGAATCGCGAGCGCGCCATTGACCTGACCATAATTCTTATTGTCATAATCGACCGACCCGACCAACGCAAGAACATTGCCTGTCGAATTCTCAATCACGACAACACTGCCATTCGTCACGCCCCGAGGCAACAACCCACGAACAGCGTCATGCAACTTCGACTCCGCCAAATGCTGAATATCCAAATCCAAGGTCGTGCTCATGCGCGTCACACGGGGATAACGGCTGTGAACCATATCCGTAAAATGCGGCGCCTCGCGAGGCAGCGGACTCTGAGTGATGACCGGAACCGAAGCCTTCGCCGAACGCAACGCCGACTCATCAATCAAGCCATCGCGATACATCAAATCCAAAACATGATTCCGACGAACCAGACTCCCGCTCAAATTCCTGTCCGGACGCAACCGCGACGGAGACTGCGGGAGACCGGCAAGCAGCGCCGATTCAGGCAAATCCAAATCCTTGGCCGAGACGCCAAAATACCGATACGCGGCCGCCTCGATTCCCTGAATATTGCCACCATACGGAGCATTGGACAAGTACAACGACAAAATCTCATCCTTACTCAGTTGCCGCTCCAGTCGCAACGCCCGCCATATTTGACGAAGCTTCCACTTGAGAGTTCTACCGGATTTCTCTTGGTCAAGCATCACAGCTTGCATCGTCAAAGTGCTGGCACCACTCACGATTCTCCCACGCATCAAATTCGTTCGAAAAGCTCGGAGAAAAGCGAGATAATCCACACCGCCATGACTCCGAAATCGCTTATCCTCGACAGCCAAAGTTGCCTGCACAACCCACGGCGAAACATCATTCTCTGCCACCGGAATCCGCCACCGCTCATCGGTCGCAAGATAGGAACGCAACAAACGCCCGTGACGGTCAAACAAACTGCTGGAAGTATTATACCCATAAAGGCTGTCGACATCTATCGGGGGACCATAACGAACGGCGAGCGCAAGCGCAACCCAGAGCACCAGAAACAGAGCAACCAAAACGCCTGAAAAAATGCCGACGCTCTTCAACAAACGATGCTTACACCGACCCGAGCCAATCAAACGAGAATTACCCAAAAAATACAAACCCAATATTTCAATATATCCTTAATACATCAGCTATAAAAAAAAGACTATGAATCAGCAGTTTTGACGGTTCTTTTTGAACCCGATAATTGCAAGAAAGTGATGTCTCCAACCATGTCTCCGTTGCCAAAGCAAATCGCCGAACTCGCAAGGAAAGCGCTCGACCCTGAACTAACCAAAACACCGGCAACCGCATTCATCGAAGCACTGGCTCACAGAGGAACGGGAATCTGTACGCTCGTCCAAAACAACCACGGACTGACCGAAGATGAACTCCGGTCTGCGTTTGCGAAAACCGCCGATCTCCTCTCTGCCATCGAAGACGAACTCGCCAAGACAAAACATAAGGACGCACCTCAAAAATCGAAAGCTTCCACCGCTCTATATAAAGGGTTTTCGCGCAGCGAACTCGAACCGTTCGTCGACACCCAAGCGGCCGGACAAATCGCAAACGCCTTCGCGGCCGTAGACGGAGCCTGCAAAGGAAATCCCGGACCCGCGGGCATTGGCGGCGTTCTCGAGACGACCGACGGCAAACAAATCGCGAGAATCTCTCAAGCCATTGGCAACCAAACAAACAACATTGCCGAATACACGGCGTTCATCACACTGCTTCAAACGGCCGCCTCACTCAACATCAAAAGGCTCCAAGTGCAAAGCGACAGCGAACTGATGGTCAAACAAATCAACGGCATTTACAAAGTCAAAAACGCGAACATTTTCCCGCTCATCAAGCAAGTCAACCAGCTCATGCAGCAATTCGAATCGGTCAAAATCATCCATGTCCCACGTGAGAAAAACGCGCTTGCCGACGCGCTCAGCACATGGTGCTTGGAGAAGAATCCGGACGCCTGACTATGACCTTATCATCATCCGAACCCGGCGAAGATGCCCTCGGATGGCTTCACATCCGACTGACACCAAATCTGACGCGAACACACTTTCATCAGTTGGCGCGCCGATTCGGTTCCCCCGCATATGTCTTCGGAGCGGTCCCGGAACAAATCACGGAACTCAAGGGTTTCGCCCCTGAACTCGCGAGAGCTGTCGTCAACGCCAACACTCTCATGCGTGACGAAGTCAAAAAAGAACTTGAACGAATGGACAGGCTCGGTGTCAAACTTCTCTCCGAGGAAGACGACGACTACCCCGTCAATCTTGCCAACTCGAACTCCCCTCCCCCGCTAATCTATGTCAGAGGGACACTCGACAAAAAGCGCGACCAGTGCGCCCTCGCCGTCATCGGCACGCGCACACCCACACAGTACGGCATCACCATTACGGAGCAACTCGTCAAACCCATCGCCGCCCGAGGTATAACCATCGTCAGTGGTATGGCCATCGGCCTTGACGGAATCGCCCACAAAGCAACCCTCAGCGCAAAAGGGCGAACCATCGCGATTCTCGGAACAGGCCTCGGGCGTTGCTATCCGGCCAGCCACAAAAAACTCGCCGAAACAATCATCGCCGAAAACGGCGCAATCATCAGCGAGTATCCGATGGAGACAACATCCGCCTTTGCCCAAATCACCTTCCCCGAAAGAAATCAAGTCATCGCGGCGATGTCGCTGGGAGTCCTTGTCGTCGAAGCAAAGGAAAATTCCGGAACGATGATTACGGTCAAGGCGGCGCTCGAAGAAAACAGAACCGTATTTGCCGTTCCCGGTGATATCAACAGGGAAAACTCGCAAGGGACAAATGCGCTCATCGCGGCCGGAGCCAAGCTAACACAGCACGCCACGGACATCTTTGACGAGATGGCGGAACCAATCGCGCGACTCCTCAATAATAATACCAAACCGCAACAAACAAAAACTATGGACAATACCATATCCGAAATGGTGCTGGAAACACTGACGCGAGAAGAAAAGATCATCCTCGATATCCTCAGACACGAACCGGCGCACATCGACGTCATCAGGGATCGTGCCGCTCCCCAAGGCATCCCGCCGAGAATCGTCCCCAACATCCTGATGGAACTCGAACTCAAAGAACTCATCAGCATGATGCCCGGAAAAATTTATACAACAAAAATCTGACAAAACAATATTATCCATATTGCAGCACAAAATACGAAGAATGAAGAACACTATGAAAATCAAGAGTACTCTTTTTGCTATGACTATTGTCTTTTCTACAGTTAATGTTATAAGCCTCGAAGCGGCAACCCCAAAAGACTGGAATTTCACCGTCGACACCGCCATCAAAGGCGGACTTCCCTCAATCTCGGGAGAAACAAAGGGCGATGCGAAGGGCCTCGATTATGAAATTGTCAAATGCCTGAAAGACGGCACCACACAACCCCTGACGAAGGCCTCTCTGCCGCCGGCCAAATCAATGAAACTCGAAATGCCGTCCGTCGACAAAGAAACATTCATGAAGGTTTATATCACCGAGCAGGGAACAACCGAACCCATTTTCGAATGGAGCACGTTTGTCGTACCCAACGGAACTGACATCATGAAACACAAGCCTGCCGCGGATTACGCCAAGCCGAAAGACTTCAAGGAATTCTGGGACAAGGCTAAAAAGGAATTGGCGCAAGTCCAAGGCCAACCCGTCATGACAAGAATCCCCGAAAAGGATACCGAAACCGGAATGTTCTGGCGCGTGGATGTTCCATCTGTCGCCGAGACAACGGTCTCCGCATGGTACTATGTGCCCAAGGACGCCTTTGACGCCGACGGCAAAGTCGTCAAGAAATATCCCGCCCTGCAAATCATGCCCGGCTACGGAGCCGAAGAGCCACCCTTCGACAGAACCAAAGAAGGCCTCATCACGCTCTCTGTCAATCCTCGCAACCACGGCCCATCCAGAGACTTCTGGGTATCCCCTGTTGACCACATGTGGTACAACATCGATCAACCCGAAAGCTACTACTATAAACTTGCGTTCATGGACGGACTCAGATTCATTCATTTCCTCTTCGACCAACCCGAAGTCGACGCGAAACGCGTAGCAACTGAAGGCGGAAGCCAAGGCGGATTGTTCGCCATCGCAGTGGCAGCTCTCGAACCACGCATCGCCGCCGTATGCTCAAACGTCACGGCGTTCTCCTCATACGCCGACGGAATGACAATGGCAAGAATCGGCCATCACACAAACTTCGCGAAGGTTTTCCGCGAAGAAAAAGACGCCGCTAAACTGAAAGTTAGGAAGCGCTCGCTGGCAATGACGGACGGAGCGAATCTTGCCACAATGGTCAAATGCCCCACACAGATCAACATGGGCGACATTGACCCCGTATGTCCATACGTCGCCGGAATCGGCGTGCTCAACAGCCTAGCGTCCAAGAACAAAGAGTTCCACATCTACGCCAACACACCTCACGCTGTTCCCAATGAGATGAGAGCGAACAACGCCGCATGGCTCAAAAAGTACATCAAGCTCGGAACTGCCACGCCGGTCAAAAAGACCGATGTAAAAGTAACGGCAAAAAAGGATAAAGCAAAGAGCCAAGCCAAGAAGAATAACGCGAAGGCAAAGACGACTAAGAAAGCCAAGAAAAAGGCAGTACCAACACCTTGCCCCTGTGAGAAATACAGACTCGGCGAAGAATAGAATTCGGTCAATCAAGACGAACGAGGATACTCTGCAAACGCGAGTGTCCTCGTTTTTTTATTCACCCTAACAAAATCAATATGTGCAGATTACCGACTGGATTGTATAGAGTAGAGTATAACATTATCTTTACGAAAGACTCGAAAGTATATGGCAGAACGACACGATAAACATACCGGGGACAGTTCCGGAAGCCTTGCAGCCGCGTCCGAATCATTACGCGACAAGGCTAAGACACTGTTTCAGTATCATATGCGACGCTTAACACTACCCGAATTCGTTATGGCAGCCATATTAATTATTACCGGCGTACTCATGAGAACCGTTCACATAGTATTCCGCGAAATGTTCGGCAACGAATTCAGAACGCTCGACTACCTCGAAGGGAAAATCGGTGCTATCGATGTGTTCAGCGGCGTCATGCCACTCTACTACTGGATAATTGATGCATGGGCGTCATGCGTCGGAACAAGCAGCGACCTTCTACTCAGATTGCCATCCGTCATCTTCGGACTGGCAACACTGCTATGCATCTTCATCTTCGCGCAAAGATTCCTTCGTGGCATTGCGTTCATCTCAGCGCTACTCGTGTTCTGCCTGAACCCAATCCTCATCGCCGCCTCAAACCAAGCAACGCCATTTGCGTTACTCGGACTCATTGCGACACTCTCTTGCTACTTCACCGTCATCGCCCTCAACAAAGGCGGACTTCGGAACTGGATTGGCATGGCAGTCACCGCCGTACTCGGATTCCTCACCCACCCCATCTTCATGTTCCTGACACTCGGGCAGATGATCTTCGTTGCCTTCCGCCCGGCGAGACCCCCACGCGCCATGTGGATTACATCAATCATCACAGGCGCAATCATACTCAGCGCGATGATATTCTTCGCGATTCTCGGACAAGAACACTTCAAGATTATCGAATCAAACATTCCGGCGCTCGACGATGTCACCTATAGTCTCGTCGCCGTCATATGCGGAGACTTCGACAGATACTGGAACACAGAATTCATCAGAGCCTTCCTATACATGGCAGTATTCGCGATGCTCATCATCAGCTTTTACTACTATTGGCAAAGACAAGTCGAAGACAATGCGTTACCCGATGGAGTCATATGGATTGACGACACCGCGGACATTGTCCAAAACTGGAGAAGACTCTCACTGGCGACATTCATGAGACTACACTGGATAACATTCGCCGTGCCCGTATTTGGCATTTTCATCATCGCCTCATGCATCAAAGGCATAGACCTGACACCCGAACAGTTCATCATTTGTCTTCCGCCATTTGCGATTCTCTTCGCATCCGGCGTTGACTACGCGCCCGGGAAATACACAAAATACATTCTGACATGCATCTTCGCCGCAACAATGATAGTCTACGGAATCAACACCGTTGCGGACAACGGATACGGCGTCGAAAAACTCTCTCACAAACTCAACGACCTCAGTTTCGATTCGACAAAAGACAAACTCATCGTTGCCTACTACAGAGACAACATCAAGCCAAGCTTCGACAGATACGGCATCAACAAGGTCCAATTCATTCCGCTCGACAAAAACGCCGAACAGAGAGAAATCAACACGATAGTTGACCAAGCTGTTGGCAACGTCGAAAGAGCATTCGTATTCTACGTTGACGACTTCACCAAAAAGCATGTCGGCGGAGAGACCAGCAACATGTCCTTCGTCAGAGTATGGTTCAACTACCACCAGAACCTATTCCCGACAGCCAAATCATGGAGACTTTCGAGACCCGAAAAAGCAGAACTCGTCGTCTACACACACGAAAACTCAACCGACGAAAACACAACCACCGAACAAACAAAATAACACCAAAAACAAACGAAACCCAAAACAGACGAGGCACCCACCTCGTCTGTTTTTTCACACAACCAGTAGACTAAATATAATTTAATTAAGTAGCCTCAATTTCACCACGCCACTCTCCACTCTTAACTCTCAACCCTATATCAAGCTCTCAACTCTATCTTAGTTGCCCCAGTTGGCTTAGTTGTCCCATTCGCCTCAGTGGTTTTTTCTGCTGTTTGATAAAAATAATGTATGGAGGTACATCGCAATAACATCAAAACTAATTGTATAACTGTAAAGGAGTCTCGAAAAATGATTTCCAATTTCTTGTACGACAAACCTAAATCGCCTCCGCATCCGGTGTCCCCATACAGCTATCTCTGGTCACATCTCACTCAAAGGTGATAATGAAATGAACAAACTTACTTTAACAGAATCTCAGAGATTTTTCTTTGGTGTAGCATATCTCCTCCTATTCGCCTTGATTACATGGGGGGCAGTATTATTGCATATTGATTTAGGTTTTGCCTTACTACCTGTTATTTTATTGACTTGGTGTGCACGCAAGTTATCCCCTCTTCCTCAGGACAAACGTCTGCTCGTAGTATTGTGGATTATCTCCGCAATAATCATCTTGTCCTTGTTATATGTGGTGTTTGCCCCCGAATACCGGTATATCTGGTCAAATCTCACTCAAAGGTGGTAATGAACAATGAATCCGTCGCTAACAACAAAAAATATCGTTTTTGGACAGGGTTTAATTTCCTTTATATGCGTACTTTTGATGGTCGACCTCTGCACGCCATATGGGGTCAAAAGCCTCATCCCCAACAATAACCTTGACTGGATTAGTGCCATATGCTACATGCTTGCTACGATATTCTTTGCGCTATATTTCGGATTATCCCAACGCGAATACATGCCGATTTGGAAAGCAACGATAGTAACATTCATCAACATTTGCGTCTCATTCGCCCTCGGAGCCGTAATCTACAATCTCATCATATAGTTGTCATACTAGGGAAAGGAAGAGCCCACGATGATCCGTTCAAGCTTCGCCAGATTTTTCGTTAACTATGAAAGACCATTATTCACTTGGCTTTGCATACTTTGGGTTTTGTCCCTTATCTTCTTCTTCATCATGAAGGAGCATATGTTTGATATGCCTCGATTCGAAGCGGTGGCAAAGATTGGAGCCACTTGGGAAGAAGTCAAAACAGAGTATGACCTACTTGACGAACGCATCAAGTCCGCTGAGAAAGCAATATTATACAGATGGCCCAATCGTTTCTCATTCGTTTCTTCCCAATATGGTGAACTGTTTGTCAATGACGTTTTGCCCAATCAAAAAACCGAGGAGAAACAGACGACCGCGACTCTCCCCGAATTCTACCCAAACGCGAAACGAACATGTCTCATCAGGAATTCCTTAGCAATAGGATACCTATTGGTTTTCGATGAAAACGACAGAATCATCGTCCGCACTATAGTTCATGATGAAGATTAGTGAAGAGGAGAGAATCGTATTATGACACCAAAATCGTATCTCACTAGAGCAGTTTTTGTCTATATCCTTTGCGCGCTGTTTTTCGCACTCGTCTACTGGAAAGCCACCAATTGGTATCGGCTCAATTGGTTCGACCTATACTTGCTCTGTCCTCTGGTCTATGTCCTTATTGCGTTCTCTGTGAAGTACATAATAAGAAAAATCGCTGCTCGCAAAGAAGTGTTCAAGACCATAAGCAATTATTACGCTAACCGTGAAAAATCCTTGTTCAATTGTTTTTGTCTCTTCTGGGTTTTATTTCTACTGGTCTTTTATAGCACTAAAGAAATCGAGTGCAATTTACCAAGATTCGAAGCTATAACAAATCTTGGAACCACATGGGAAGAGATAAATGAGGAGTACAATCTTTCACAAACTCCCCAAGCATCCGTTTATGACATCACAGTGCGCCAAAAGCCTCAATGGAATGTTTACGTCCCCGAAAACGGAGTGGGCATTATCCAAGACAGCATCCCGAGCCGTTCACCGGAGGAGAAAGAAACAACCGCAACATTCAGCAGTTTTTATCCAAACGCGAAACGAACATGTCTCGTCAAAAGTTCCTTAAGCAAAAAATATCTTTTGATTTTCGACGACAACGACGTACTCATTGCTCGATTAGAGTTGTAAAACAATAAGGAAGAGGAAAAGAACCCATCATGAAACCGGAATCATATATCATCAAGTTACTCTTTACTTACTTCTTTTGCTATATGCTTTTCCAAATCTATCACTTTGGAAGAGCCGAGATCTATCGATTCAGTTGGGTAGACATATACTTGTTTCTACCCCTGATATACGCGGCCATTGCGCTCTCCCTGAAACAAATAACAAAGGGAAACAACACAAATGAATAGGAAATTCCGCCACTCTATCCCATTCGCCCCATCGCCCTATTGGGCCTATTGGCCCAATAATCTAAAATTAAACAGCCTTTACTCCACACTATCTCAACTCTCAACTCTTAACTCTCCACTCTATCTGAAGCTCTCAACTCTTAACTCTATTAGAAAGAAGTACTATCGCATGAATAAGTTTTTATGTTACACCATAATCGCCGCTGTTGGACTGTGTTTATCAGGCTGTGGCGATGCTCCGACAACCAAAACCGATGCCTCCCAAATCCCCACCAATATTCCCGCAGATAAGCTGACGCAAACGGAATTAGTTCGGATGAAGATCGAAGCGGAAGCCAAACCAAACGAGAAGAATTCGTACCTCTCAGATCATGGGCAGGAAATAAGAATCCAAATGTTATACGATGACCGCAATCTTGAGACGACACGTACATTCTTTTCGCTACCCGACAACAAACCGTGTATTTACATTGGCCATGGTTATGCCATGATGACAAAGGAATACGACGAAAACGGAAATGTGGTTTGTTTCCGTTTCTTTGACACCGAAGGCAAACCATGTATGACGGATGGAAAAATGTCTATCATGCGTAGGACGTACAATACCAAAGGAAAAGTCACGGAAGTAACGTACTATGATGTTAACAACAAACCTTGCGAAGACAAAAATGGAATTACCAAACTCGTCCACGTCTATAATGATGACCAAACTTCGCTTGTCGAAACTCAAAAGTTCAATTTGAATGGCAACAGAATCTGACGTATTGAATCGTCAGAATTCCGTTGCGCTCACCGTTTCAGAGCTTAGTAGAGTTCCCAGCCGGAGACCATTGATGGAACATCATTGATTCGCAGATTGTCAATCCATGTGCCTTCGACAGCACTTGGCGAACCACTATGATTCTCGCGGAATCCCACTTGGAAAGCGCCTTTCGTAGGACCTCCGGATGGCAATGCTCCCTGATAGATTCGCGTTCCGTTGACCTCGACGCAAAGCTGTTCGCCCGCCGCGGCATTCGGACAAATGCACATCCTAAACGTTGTCCAAGCGCCGCCCGCCGCACCCGTTTCGGCCAGAGATTTGCTCCCCAGTAGCGTCACCGGCTTGGAGCGCGTATTGTCGTTATGGGCGCAGACAAACTCAAAGACACCGGCATGGTCGGCGCGACCGTTATTCAACCCGACGCCCGCCACGTTCTCAAAGATGAGCCAGTAGCCATCCTCGTAAGCGCCGCTCGCCGTCGTTCCCGAGAAGAACGAATTGCCCTGACGCCCGCAAAGACCCAGTCCGATGGCCTGTGCCGGTTGCGATGCCGACGGAATATAGACCTCGCCAGTCACCGTGTAGCCCTCGTCACTCGCGTCGAGGTCGCTGCCCCCAAAGAAGGCCTGAATCCCGCCGCCGGTCGTGTCGCAGCAACGGTAGACTTTGCCACCGCTTGGCGATGTGCCCACAGCCGTCGGGCTGACGACGCCCAAAGTCTGATAGGTTTGTAGCGCGCAAGCCGGAACGCTCGTAAAGTTCCAAGTCATCGGGAATTGACGCGATACCACATTGGTCGCGCCCGGCGTTGCTTGCATGACAGACAGGTCCGCGCTATTGTTCCAAGTGTTCGCGCCATCCACCGAACGACCACGCGAATACACGCGCCCGTTGCTCCCGGTGCCGCTGCCACTGCCGCCGACCCACGGAGAACCGAATTGCGTCACTTGCGGGTCGCCGTGTCCGCCTAATCCGGCCAGACCATCGTGAGCGTTGTAAACGACCGCGTCGCAGACCGCTCCACTCGCGGTATCGTAAAGCTGAATCGCGCTGGGCGTCCCGTTCTCGATGGCGCCATTTGCCAGCACAGAATCGACGTTCGGAACAGCGCTGCTGCCGACAACATAGTAGCCGTAGCCGCCGCCGTCATTCGCGACCTGTCGCCCACCAAGGGGTACCGTCGCATATGTCGCGCCGTCACTGCCGCCGACAAATCGCAGTTCCATACCGGATGGGAATGTCCCCGCCGCACCATAGATCTCCACAAACTGCGACGCGGATTGCGCGGAGCTGAACTCATTGATGACATAGTCGCAGTGTGGCGGGAGTGTCCGGCTGTAGCGCAACTCATCGAAGTAGATGTAGCCACTTCCGGCCGCGCCGCTTCCCTCGACAAGGAATCCGACGCAAGCAAGGTCATAGGCCCCACCGCCCGCCGTATCGAGGACGCCATCGCCGCTCTTGAACGACTTGAAGTTTGTCACGTAGCCACTGACCGGATCGCGTGTCAGGTCGAACGAAAAGGTGCGCCAACCACTGTCATTCAGCGCGTGTTGCGAACTGATTTCGAGTTCGCCTTTAGCGTCCATTATCACGAACCGCACACTCTGATCCGGGTAGGCCGTCGGCGTATAGACATCGACGGAGACAGTCATGTTTTTGCTGAACAGCGCCTTGGGGGCATTTCTGTCCGCAATCGTATTCTCGGTGTGATGCCCCAGAATCTCATGGCGCAGGAACAACCGGTTGCCGTATGCCATGGTGGCAAAGCTGTAGTACAACTTCAGACAATAGGCGCTGTTGTCCGGCTTGTTCGTGCCGGTGGGACACGCCACGCATTGGATGGATGAACCGTTGCATCCGATGTTGTCGACTCCGGGAACATCCGGGTCACGCCAGCGAGCCTCAAGGTGCTCCCATTTTTCGATGGGGAAAGATTGCGTTCCTTCGGGCGCCAGTGTTTCCTGTGTCGCTTGGCAAATGTGCGGATAGTAACGGTATCTGCTGACCATTTCGCCGGCTTCCATGTCATATGATTTAAAGCTGTTAGCGGGATTGTCGCCCATCCATCGCATTGACCAATACGCCACGCCGCGCAGCCTGTGTCCGGAGGCTTGTGCGCCGACCCAGCTCTGAGCGCCCCGAACTTTGTGGGCAAGCGACTCTTCGTCATCGTAGTTATGAACGTACCATTTGCCGCCGTCCTGATAGGAATACCACACAGCTTCGGCACCTTCGATATATTGTCGAGTTCGTTTCGCGGGCGCGAGAGTTGTGTTCCATTTACCCTGAGTGAACCCCATCGACCCGACATGTTCTTCGATTGTTGTGTTGTATCCGGACTCGGTATTTTGCGTTTGGTATCCATAACTCGGCAACGCCAGAACGAGCTTTTCCGGTGGGCATCCGTTAAGGATATATTTATCGACTCGCGAATCGTATGTACTTTCCGGCGCGACGGGACCGGAGTTTGTTGACCATGAACCGACGAATGGATAACAGCTGTATATCAGGTAATCACAGCTTTTCATCCAACCGGCAACATCAAATGATGTGTAATATGTCGGTGACACATAGAGCGAAAGCTCCTTTTCTCCGAGGGCTGCTTTCATTTCCTTTAGGAATTCGGTGATGCCTGCCGCGGATGCTCTGACCCCCGCAACCGGTTCGAGGTCGAGCGACACTCCGGCGCAATTGTCACCACCGGCAGCGATATGTTCCATGACATTTTTCACGAGAGTTGTTCGCAGAGTCGGGCTGTTCATGACGGTTGTCATGATGGTATCATCGAAGCCCCCGTTTCGCAGACACATGAGAACCTTGACGCCATATCTGTCCGCAGTTCCGCCGGGCTGGAATGCAGCCTTCCGATTGTTCCATGTGGATGGATTGGTGATGACTCCATTCGCGTCGAAGTCCGTAAAGAGATAGGCGAGATGTGTCATTGCCTGCCACGGGTAGGCATCAACAGGCGTGGATGTTTGAACATAGCCAATGGCGACGAATTTGTTTGTATCAATCACGGGCTTCACCGTGCTGCTGATTGCCGCTTTCTCAGGCACCGCCATTGTTTGTGTGGACTCCCAAGAGTTCTCTGTGCCGAACTCAAGGGTTTGTTCCAGATTGCCATCCCCTGCGAGTACGTCTGTTGTTATTGCGTCATTTTGCGGTTGAGCAAGTACGACTGTCGTCGCACAAAATAAAGAGAAAACTATAGGACCGATTTGTGTCATCATCTCTACACCTTTATAGTTGCTTACAGAGGGCAGATAACAAATATTAGTTATTTATTGTGGGCAAAACATTGTACTAAAAGTGTTTTGTTCTTGTGAGATTAGTTTCTTGTTTATGGAAATAATTGGGATAATTCGTTCATAGTAGATATATTGTCAGTTGCTCACTGCGAAAATGCTTATTGTTAGCAAAGGAATAGTTATGCCAATCACAGAATTTTTGGAGAGAAACTCTAAATTATATCCGAATGATGTTGCGCTTGTGGAAGTCAATCCGGCTTATCGTCCTCATCGGACGACGACTTGGTTAGAGTTTAGTCTGATTGAGACGGCTCCCGGCGAGGAGTATCGCCGTGAGATGACTTGGCGTGAGTTTGATTCTCGTGCCAATCGCTTCGCTAATCTTTTGCTGACACGCGGCGTTAAGCGCGGAGACAAGGTCGCGATTCTTTTGATGAATTGCCTTGAATGGCTGCCAATTTATTTTGGTGTGTTGAAGACCGGCGCTCTCGCGGTTCCGATGAATTTCCGTTACACCGCGGACGAAATCAAGTATTGCGTTGATCTCGCGGACGCGTCGGTTCTGGTGTTCGGACCGGAGTTCATTGAGCGTGTCGAGAAAGTCCGTGACCAACTCACAGGAATTCATGATTTCTTTTATGTCGGCAAAAATTGCCCGTCGTTCGCGGATCAATATGAGACGCTGACCACTTATTGTTCTTCCGTTGTTCCGGCGGTCGAGCTTACCGACGAAGACGATGCCGCGATTTATTTTTCTTCCGGAACAACCGGTTTCCCCAAAGCGATTCTGCATTCCCATGCGGCTCTGGTTTCTTCCTGTCGCACGGAGCAAAACCACCATTCGCAAACGCGTCAGGATGTCTTCCTTTGCATTCCGCCGCTTTATCATACGGGTGCCAAGATGCACTGGTTTGGGTCCCTCCTTTCGGCGAGCAAAGCAATTTTGCTTCGCGGCGTTTCGCCCGAATGGGTTCTTCACACGGTCAGCGCGGAAAAGGCAACGGTTGTGTGGTTGCTCGTTCCATGGGCGCAGGATATTCTTGACGCCATCGACAGCGGCGAGGTCAATCTCAAGGATTACCGCCTTTCGCAGTGGCGCCTCATGCATATTGGCGCGCAGCCCGTGCCGCCGTCCCTCATCAAACGTTGGAAGGAACACTTCCCGAAGCATGAGTATGACACGAATTATGGTTTGTCCGAGTCGATTGGGCCGGGCTGTGTCCATCTGGGTGTCGAGAACATCGACAAGGTCGGAGCCATTGGCAAAGCGGGTTATCTCTGGGAGGCCGATGTGGTGACGTCCAAAGGCGAGAGTGTCCCGACGGGAAAAGTCGGCGAGCTGATTGTTCGTGGCCCGGGCGTCATGAAATGCTACTACAAAAATCCGGAAGCGACCAAGGAGATTCTCAAGAAAGGTTGGCTCTATACGGGTGATATGGCCAAGCGCGATGAGGATGGTTTCATCTATCTTGTCGACCGTAAGAAGGACGTGATTATCACAGGCGGCGAGAATATCTATCCTGTTCAGATTGAAGACTTCCTTCGCGCAAATAACAAAATCAAAGATGTCGCTGTTATTGGAATGCCTGATGACCGTTTGGGAGAAATCGCGGCGGCGATTATTGAACTCAAGCCCGGAAAGCATGCGACCGAGGAAGAGATTAATGACTTCTGTCAGGATTTGCCCCGATATAAGCGGCCTCGGAAAGTTATTTTTGCCGAGGTTCCACGCAATCCAACGGGCAAAATCGAGAAACCGAAGTTGCGTAAGAAGTATTGTGGTGAGCGTCTCGTTGAGGCTCAGACAACAAAGTAACGTTTGCCGGCGCGAAACATCAAGGCTTCGCGCCGGTTTTGTTATTTATTTGCCAATTGTTTGCGCCAGAACGCCACAATATCTATTTGTGTCGAGTTTGAGAACATCGTAAACTTTATCCCATTTGACACTGCCTCTGACAACATTCTTGAGTCCGTTTCCGGCGGCATAGAGACACACATTCTCAGCCATGCAAGCCGCGTCTTGACCGCAAAGCATTTTGCGCATTTCCGCGGAGATTTGCGCATGCGCTTTGTACTTATCGAAGTCCGCGATAAACAGAAGGTTGAGCGGCGCGACAAAAGCAAAATCCTGCATCGCGCTGGCATCTCGATGGTCGCCGCGAGCCGCTAACGTGAGCTTGTGCGAATCGGGCTCGTACTTGTAAATGCCATCGGCAAATACGGCATAGACGGTGATAGGATAAAGCGCAAGGGCGGATGGAGCGGTACGCTTGCCGTTGTCGCGATTGACCCCGGCGGCCGCCCATAGTATTTCGGACACTTGCTCGAGAGTGAGCGGTTCCGAGGTGTATTCTCGGTCTGACTGTCTTTTGGACAGTGCCTGCATCAAACCGGCTGTGGAATTCAAATCAGGCTTGAGTAGCGTGATGGTCTCGCCCATGTCGACGGGCTTGCCCTCTTTAGTTGTTATCGAAGCGCTCATGACAGAACCCCCTAACAGGCAAATAATCAATGATAAGAATAGTGTTTTCACAGTTCTATAGTCCTCTTTCTTGTGACCTTGCCAAAACATATCTCAATTCTCTTAAGGTATTCTGTACGAAAATAAATCATGGCAAGAGAAATCTATATCCTTGCAGGAAGAACGATATCCTCTGTCACTGTTGTTTGCGCAAGAGCAGTACTGACAATCCGCAGAATAACAACTACCTGTAGTAGTTTGCCTCATCTCAGTTACCTCCTCTTATGTTGATTTTTACTTTTTCCTACGTAGTCTCGCGACGCCCCAGATGAGGGCGATGGCGCCGATGATGCTTAGGTATGCCCAGTTGGGGATTTGACGCAAACGCTTTGTCCAACTCTCGCCGACGACCGGCGCTGTTGTCGGAATGTTTCTCGGGTTCGCGCCTTCCTGTTGAGCCTTGGCGAATAACTTCGCCTTCGCCTCGCGCTCTGCTTCTTTTTGCGCGGCGATGGCAAAGAGCTGTTTTTCTGTTGGGAAGTTGTGTCCTACGCTTTGATACTCCAGTGGCGGGGTAAAACGGTAATCTGTCACGTAAGTGTCGGATTCTAAGAGTGTCGGGCGCATCTTGTCATCGAAAGGTTTGTCCGTGATGATTTCGGTGTAGTCCCAGACTTCCGAGACTTGGTCGGTGTTTGTGGTTTTGTTGTTCCAGACAGTACTAATCTTGCTCGGTAGCAGTTGGTTGTCTTTGTATTGTATCTGACTGTTATATGTCTGAACATATTGAGGTTGCGTGTTTGCCTTGAATGAAACCGTGATGCTAGTGGCTCTGTTCATGCCATCCGTCTCGACTTCCACCTGACGATGAGGAATCATTAAGCCATTTGCTTCCCACCCCATACGCTCAAGCAGATAATGGTTCGCGCCAAGTTCCCGAATCGAACCTGTCGATATCAGATCCTTGAGCGCAAGGAGTTTTTTCACAGCCTTAATGGCTTCCAAATCAGAGTATTGAGAGTAATCTCGGTCTTTATCTTGTGGAGAAACAGAAGCTGTCGGCAGTTTTGTCGGAGACTTCGGACTGCTTCTATTGATGAAAGTGACAATGTTATCGTGACGTATTGTTTCTTCGGCATAGGGACAAATGTACGTTTCACTCGAAGGAATGAACTTTCTATACACAATTTTCCCATTGATGACGCCGACACTGAATGCTCCAACAAGATCGATGTTGGATGACTTATTATCCTTATAGATAAGTTTGCACTTGCCTTCAACATAAATCCGTTGCATCGACATCGGTGGTAATGGTTCAATCGCCGCATGAAGACAGGGCATCAGCGATAACGCGCAAATGAACCAAAAACTCAGTCTAAAATGTGACATCTTAACATCCTTGTACTTCTGACGTACAAACAAAATAGTAGCATATGCCAATGCCACTCACTTCATCAAAGACATATGAAACTCTTTCAGAAACGATAATAAATCCTTTCTTTGTTTCCAAACAATTACTACCCGGAGAAACTATAGAACAACGTGCCATATTTGCATTTCTTCCAGGAGTATAGTTTGCATCCGGATTATTAAAATGCATACACGCTTCACCGACCGGTGGAATCCAAGCAAGAGAACCATATGACCCACTCGAAATTTGGTCACGCAAATGAGGCGGATGAAACACAGGAAAACTCCCACAATCAGAAATTCCATCACATAATTAGGTTATTATAAGAATAACACTCAGACTGTAAAAAACATAACGATAATACTAATAATAACGTTTTTGTAAACATGCTAATATCCTCTTTACATTAATAAATTGTTGCATTGATTGGGACATCTACGTATTGTAAACTAGTTGTTTCTGTCGTTTGAAAGTTTTCTATTCTCAAAAAACCAAGTATAGTCCCGCTTTTTAGGGATTTTAAGGTTACGACTACTTCAATTTCGTCTTTGCCAGAAGAGACTGAGTAATCCAAACTAACATTTTTCATATCAATTTTATGAACACTCAATTTCAAATCTTGTGGTTTCACTTTTCCTATGCGAAGCGTCCGTTTTTTTGTTTCTCCAACTCGCATAAATCCATAATTAATTGATATTGGTGTTATGTCAAAACAAGAAATCATAGAAATCACTAAATTTTTACATATTATTCGGACTCCTTTCCTTTAAAACACTAATTGTATCGTATGTCAAACCAAGGGGAAGCGTTTTGTTTAATATGATATCCACATTGTATGTTTGAGGAGTAGTAAATGCCCCATGTGCAAACGATAAGGATTCTGTAGAAGATACTAACTCAATACTTTTCGACAAAACCGAATCTGACAACTGTATATGGGCAATTCCTATTTTACTTCCTACAGTTGTCGTGGTAGAAATCTCAAGAGCCTCCGGAACAATATCAATATGACCCAATGGAATGATTTCTCCTAATACATACAAAGTATAAGTGTTTGGGTTGCCATACTCCGAAATATAAAATAGACTGTTTAGAGAGCGAGGGGGGCCTTTTTTTATGCTAATAGAAAAACTTGTTTTTTCTTTAGCTTGCAAGAATGTGGGAAAATCTGTCGATGTTGTACAAGAACAAGAAGAATAGAGAACCGTAAGAGTGGTTGGTTTGTCAGCATTGTTTTCTATTGTGACACAAGTCGAAATTTGGTCTTTATCAGAAAAGCTGATGTTTCCAAATTCAATAACGGATGGGTTAAATATAAGTTCAGCATTCGCTGATGGGCACCACAGTAAAGCGCACAAGAAAAGGAGTCCGCCGCGGAGGACTATGTGTTTGCCGCGAAGCAGGTGATATATTGAGTACAACATAAGACACAACTCCTTGTAAAGTAACTACATATTATTCGTCAGCTATATTCAGAAAATTCATTATTATGTAGAACTTCCAATACAATGCTTCCCTACCTAGTTACTTTTTCCTACGTAGGCGCGCGGCGCCCCAGATGAGGGCGATGGCGCCGATGACGCTCAGGTATGCCCAGTTGGGGATTTGGCGCAAGCGCTTTGTCCAACTCTCGCCGACGACCGGAGCTGTTGGCGGAATGTTTCTCGGGTCCGCGGCTGCTTGTTGAGTTTTCGCGGCGAGCTTGTTCGCTGCCTCGACTTCCGCCTTGTTACGTGCCGCTAAAGCGAACAGGGCATTGTCGTCGAGCAGTTTGTCGCTTGTCGTTTCGTATCGTAGTGGCGGCGAAAAACGATGATCCAAGACGAGCGTATTGGTTTTTAGAAGTTCCGGCTTGATAGACATCTTTGCAACTGCCTCACCATGTGAAAACCGGTCAATTGTCCATTTCTGCACGGGGTCAGAGATAAATTCACAATCGTCTCTCGATGTGAAGCTTTTGGGGACGGTGCTCCCTTCATCGTAACTGAATGTAAATGTACGCTCGATTAACGAGTCTGGATTGCTATCAGAAGTGTATTTGACAGACGTTACCCGATTTACTGTGTCCGTTTCAAACAGAATAACACTCCTGAAAAAATCTTGCCTAACTGATGATAGCGCCATAACAGGAGCGCTTGTTACTTTTACCAGTCGATAACTGTGTTCGCTCAATGGTTTCGCGAACGCTCTTCCATCAGCGACAAAAAACTCTATTTCTTGAGCGATTCGATTCATATCGTTCAGAGGTTGATTAGTAATCGTAATATCTGTCTCGATTTTCTCCGATTGGCTGGTATCATAGACATTCGCGAAATTTTGTCCGAAAGTTCCCTCTTGAAGAACAAGCAGTTTCGCTTCATCACATAAAACTTCACTGGCTTCTATGCGGTAGTTTTCTGATGAATCAGTACGCTTGAAGTAAGCATAAACAACAGTGCCTTTGCGTTTTACCACGGCAAACTTGCCACAGTCCAAAACATTGTTCCTGAGATCTCTGTAATCATATGACGCTCTTACAGCGTAGTCCTCATCCATCGGAAACGCGTTGAATTGCATGGAACTTGGTGGTGCCGCTATTACGCCTAATACCGATAACAAGAATAGCGTAAGAAATAACGCTCTTTGAGTCAAAGATTTCATTTGCAATTATACCCCGCGAACTCGTCACTAGGAACAACATGACTCCTTAAGAAAAGTTACATATTGTTTGTCAACTATATTTTCCTTGCTTAGGCTGTTCCGGTGCTTTTGTTTTCTCAACGTATTCTGTACGAAAAACGAGGTCAGGAAATAATAAATCCATCATGTTTTGCACAAGTCTAAAAGAGGAATGTATCTCTTTTAGGTTTGTTCTCGTAAAAAAGACTTGCCTTTTCTGCTAATATAAGTTATAGTATTAGACAGCTATAAAACATAAATTGAGAATTTTGGAGTTGACTGGAGTCGGTGTCGCCCTCAGATAATGAAACCGTTAGAAACGAAGATGAACAGGCCTTGGACACTTTGACAGATTTTGTCATTGGTCGAGGTTTAGGCACACCCACAGCCGTCATGCTTGAAGCTTTGCGTCCTTTGAATTTCATCGGGAGCCAGTGTATGCACGGTCTGACGCCTTTAGTCAGTATTTTTACCGACAGTATGACCTGGGAACACCTTGCTCGCGCGCTTGAAGAGCGCAGTTCAATTGATAGATTGATTGAGAAAATAGAAAAAAGGGAGAAGGAGCAATCGCAAAGCAAATCCTAAAATCCATTTTGGCAACAGACTGTGGCAGCACAACGACGAAAGCCATTTTGATCGCTTTGACAGACGATGGCTATCGTCTGGTTGCGCGTGGCGAAGCCCCGACTACAGTCGAAGCGCCTTTTGATGATGTTACTGTTGGCGTTCGCAACGCGGTTCGCGAACTCGAAGAGGTGACCGGTCGGCGTCTGTTGGATGATGATCAAAATCTCATTCATCCTCAGCGCTCGGAAACCGAGGGCGTCGATACTTATGTGAGCACATCGAGTGCCGGTGGCGGACTCCAGATGATGGTCATGGGCGTTGTTCGCTCGATGAGCGCGGAGAGCGCCGAACGTGCCGCGCTTGGCGCAGGCGCCATTGTCATGGATACCATCTGTAGCAATGACCGCCGCCAGACTCACGAACAGATTACCCGTATCCGTCAGTTGCGCCCAGACATGATGCTGATGAGTGGTGGCATTGACGGTGGCACGGTGACACATGTCGCCAAACTTGCCGAACTCGTCGCCGCGGCTCGTCCTGTCCCCCGTCTTGGCGTTGGGTTCAGACTACCGGTCGTTTACGCGGGAAACGTCAAAGCGCGTGGCGAAGTTGACAACATTCTGAGTCATCTTGTCAGCATTCATCATGTCGAGAATGTTCGTCCCGTGCTCGAAACCGAGAATCTTGGGCCGGCGCGTGACGCGATTCATGATTTGTTTATGGAGCATGTGATGCAGCAAGCTCCGGGCTATGACAAACTCAAGGTGATGACGCACATCCCCATCATGCCCACTCCCGGGGCTGTTGGCAAGCTGTGCGAGATGGTCGCTCGCAACCGTAATATCAGCGTTCTTGGCGTTGATATTGGTGGCGCGACGACGGATGTTTTCTCCGTTTTCCAAGGATTGTTCAACCGTACCGTGAGCGCGAACCTCGGCATGAGTTACAGTGTTGGCAATGTTTTGACGAGTGCCGGTTTCGACAAAGTTTCTCGCTGGATGAGCATCGAGTTTGAAGACGCCGATTTGCGCAACCGCATTAAGAACAAGATTATTCGTCCCACGACGATTCCTCATTTGCGCGAAGATTTGATGATTGAACAGGCACTTGCGCGCGAGGCTCTGCGCCTCTCGCTCGAGCAGCATGCCCAATTCGCGACATCGCTCAAGGGCGTTCAGCAGAAGCGCTCCATCGCAGACGCGTTCAGCCAGTCGGGTAGCGGCAGCACCCTTGTCAATATGATGGAATTAGATTTGATTATCGGCTCCGGTGGCGTCTTGAGCCATGCGCCGCGCCGGCAACAGTCCGCGCTGATGATGATTGACGCCTTTGAACCTGTCGGTGTCACACAGCTCGCAGTTGACAGCATCTTCATGATGCCGCATCTTGGCGTTCTGAGTGAGATGGAACCCGAGATTGCCGAAGAAGTTTTCTGGCGTGATTGCCTGATTCCACTTGGGGCGGTGATTGCTCCGGTCGGGCGTATACGCCAAGGCAGAACCTGTCTCGAGGCGCATCTTGTCCGCGACGACGGAACCGAAGAATCTATCACTCTCTTGGGTGGCGAGCTGAAATACATCGAGTTGGCACCGGGCAAGAAGGCGACAGTGACATTGCATCCCAAACATGGATTCGATGTCGGCGCCGGCAAGGGCAAACCGCTGACCAAGGATATCACAGGAGGTCGCGTCGGCGTCATCTTCGACGGTCGCGGTCGTCCTATCGCATTTGACAGCAACACAATTAGGCGTCGTGCTCAAATTGACGCATGGGCGCAAGCTATCGGAGCTATGGGCGCTTCGGATCATCCTATCACCTCGGCGGATCAAATCTAATGGCACATGCATATACCCCCGGCTTGCGCGTTAGCGAGCAAGCCATTATTACGAAACAAAGAATGCTCCCGATTTTGGGACAAGTGACCGTGAAACGTGGCGACATCGTTTCGGCCACGCAAGTGGTGGCTGTGACGCATTTGCCCGGAAATGTTCAACTGATTAACATTGCCCATCAGCTTGGCATTGAGCCGTCGGAAGTTCATGGACGTCTGCGGGTGAAGATTGGCGACAACGTTTCCGAAGGTCAAGTGCTGGCAGAGAATGTGGGGCTTTTTGGTCTGATTCGCACTCAGGTGACCTCCAAAAGCTCGGGAACAATCGAGAGTATCTCGGCCGTCACAGGTCAGTTGATTCTGCGCGAACCGCCGAAGCCTCTGGAGGTCAACTCCTATATCACGGGAATTGTGACCAAGGTTTATGACATGGAAGGCGTCGAAATCATGACGGAAGGCGCCCTTATTCAGGGCATCATCGGTGTGGGTGGCGAACGCCATGGACGCATCAAGAATCTTGCACATTCACCCGATGCCGAGCTTAAGCCCGGTGACATCGGCGAAGATTGCGCGGGATGCGTCATCATCGGCGGGCGGCGGGCATCGTTGGAAACCTATCGCCGTGCCGAAGCTGTTGGCGCCTCGGGTCTGGTTGTCGGGAGCTTTAACGACAGCGACCTCGGAGCGATTCTTGGTTATGACCTTGGCATCGCCATCACCGGTGGCGAGAACCACCTCAAGACGACGTTGATTATGACGGAAGGGTTTGGAGACCTCACGATGGCGCAGCGCACTTATGAGCTGCTCGCGTCGCTCGAGGGCAAGGAGGCAAGTATCTCCGGAGCAACACAAATCCGCGCGGGTGTCATTCGGCCGGAAATCATTGTCGCCAACACAGATGACACCGAAATCGACGAGAGCAAGTCTGATTCTACAACAGAAACGGCCATTGGCGCGAAGGTGCGTATTATCCGCCAGCCGTTCTTTGGCGAGATTGCCACGATTGCGGCGTTGCCATCGGAACCTCAGGTTGTCGAGTCCGGCGCTGTGGTTCGTGTAATGGAAGTCACGCTCGCCAATGGAAATAAACACGTTTTGCCTCGCGCTAATGTTGAATTGATTGAGGAGTAAGGACTATGAAAAGAATCATCACACTTCTTCCCGTCCTGGTGCTTTTGCTATTCGCGTCACTATGTTGTTCGCAGGAGAGCCAGACCACCGATTCGCAGTCCCAGACCACATCGAGCGCTGCGGTGGCGGGCATCGTCTCGCAGACCCCGGCGGCTCCGATTTCCGAAGCCAATGAGGACGACACACGCACTATTCCGGCAAATATCAGTTGCCTCAACATGAAGAATCTCCCCGTCTTCATCATGCTTATCATGTTTGGGTGTTTCCTTTTCATCATCCGCACTCGCGCCAAGCACGGCAAACTCCCCGAGTTGCGCCGTCTGGCGGGCATCAACGCCATTGAAGAGGCTATCGGCCGCGCGACAGAGATGGGACGCCCCGTTCTGTTTATTCCGGGCATCAACGATATCGACGACATTCAGACGTTGGCAGGTGTCAATATCCTCAGCCACGTCGCATTTATTGCCGCAGAGTACGACACGCCGATTATCGTCGCAACACGCCGGAGTGTGACTCTGGCCGTTTGTGAAGAGACCGTGAAGCAAGCGTCGCTGGCGGCGGGTAGGCCGGAAGTTTATGTGCCAAACAATATGCGCTATTTGAGCGACGACCAGTTCGCTTTTACCGCCGGTGTGAATGGAATCATGATTCGTGAGAAACCGGCCTCCGCAATTTATCAGGGCTGTTTTTACAGCGAATCTCTTATCCTTGCTGAGACGGGTAACATGACCGGCACGATTCAAGTTGCCGGTACAGCGAATCCGACTCAGTTGCCATTCTTTGTGGCGGCTTGCGACTATACGCTCATCGGCGAGGAGTTTTTCGCCGCGAGTGCTTACTTGAGCAAGGACCTCGACACACTCGCAAGCGTCACCGCTGCCGACTGGCTCAAGGCCGTGCTGCTTCCGATTATCATCCTCGGAACCATCCTCGCGACGATTTCCGCTTTTATGCCGGAAGCCGGTGCGGAGACGACTTTCTCGATGATTGCCGAGAAAACGACTTACCTGCTTGAACTGCTAAAGGAGATTTTTTAAGACTTAATGAAAACAAGATTTCCCATATTTATCACGGCCTTTGTAGGAGTCTTCATGATTTTGAAGTACTTCTTCGTCGGTCAGGGTGCCAACGGGGCCAACAGTTTCAGCATTTACGTGAACGCTATTGCCGATGAGCTTGTGCAATGGTGCGTGATTGTGCTGGGCTTCGCTCTGGTACTTGGCGTTCTGAACGTCGCCCGCATCAACCTCAAGGGCATCATCGAACGCAAGCGGGACTGGGGTTATAAACTTATCCTAATCATCTGTATGGTTTGCATGTTTAGTTTTGGGTTGCACAAATGGAAACTTGATGAGGAGACGAAGGCCGCCAAGCTTGTGACGACCAGTCTTATCTCGCAGAATGCTCCACAAGCCGAAGTCGACAGCGCCCGAATCTACGCTGACAAACTGGAAAAGAAATCGACAACGACACCGTTTGACTTTATGTACTTTTCGATTTACATGTCCTTGTCCGCGACGATTTTCTCCCTGCTGGCGTTTTACGTCGCAAGCGCCGCGTACCGCAGCTTCCGTGCCCGCAACTTCCTGAGCGCTCTGCTGCTGATTAGCGCCATTGTCGTCATGATTGGTCGTGTGCCGGTGGGGGCGCAAATATCAAGCGCCTTCCCGTGGTTGCAAGAGTGGATTATGACCTGGCCTAACACCGCCGGTCAACGCGCCATCCAAATCGGGGCAGCCATTGGTGTTATCGCCTCCGGTCTTAGAATTATCTTCGGCGTCGAACGCCCATATTTGAAAGGGTGAGGTTGAAAAGTAATGATGACTGAACAAACAAATGAAAACAGTTCGACCCTCGCTCGCGTTCTGAACTTCTTGGCGACTCTTGATCGCCGTTGGATTTTCCTGCTGATGGCAGGCATCACGATTATTTTCATGGTAATAAATGCGCGAATCAGCATCCCGATTTCCGCTCCGGCACAGGGCGTTTATAACGCAATCGAAGCGCTACAGCCCGGCGACCGGGTGCATCTGAGCATTGACTACGGCCCCTCAAGTCAGGCCGAGTTGCTGCCGATGCATATTACGATGCTCCGCCAACTTTTCAGGAAAAAGGCCGTTGTGGTTTGCTCGAGCCTTTGGACGGACTCTCCCCCGATGACGGAGAAAGTCTGGGAAATCGTGGCGCCGGAATTTGAGAAAATCGGCGAGAAAAAAGTCTATGGCGTCGACTTCGTGAACCTCGGGTTCAAGGCCGGCGACCGCACTGCAATTGCATCCATTGGGAACTCGTTCAAGAACACGTTCCCCATTGATTATCGAGGGAACAAGACAAGCGAGCTGCCCATCATGCAGGGGTGGGATGACTATTCGGGCATCGCCCTGTTGTGTACGCTTGCCGTTGGTGACCCGGGGCCGGTAGAGTATATCCAACAGGCACAGAGCCGCTATAACATTAAGATGATAACGGGTTGCACCGCGTTGCTTTCGCCGCAACTGTATCCGTTCTTCCAGTCGAACAACCTGCTGGGGTTCCTCGGTGGACTTGCGGGCGCCGCAGAGTATGAGACGCTCAATGGCGAGAGTGGCCAAGGAATCAAAGGGATGAATGTTCAGAGCGCAATCCATATGCTGATTGTTCTGCTTGTGCTGCTGGGCAATATCGCCGCGTTCCTGCTCAAGTTTGTGCCGGACGCGAAACCCGGGGCGCCAAACGACCCCGAGAATTCCAAAAGCGCGGAGAAAGGATAATCAACAATGAACGAGATTTCGATGTTTGATATGGCAATTGTCTGGGTTACAGCATTCTTCACGCTTGCGGCTTTCAGTTTCCTGTATCGCGACAATCCCCTTTACAAGCTCATTGAGCACGCTTATATCGGCGTGTCTGCCGGATACGCGTTTTATCAGGCACTGCGCAGCACAATCTATCCGAACCTGATATTGTATCTCCATGATGGTTTCGCGGGGACACTGGATGGTCAAAACGATATGGTGATTCATTTCGGTTGGCGTTTTGGCGCGGCAATCCTCGGATTGCTGTTACTGACCCGTCTTCTGCCCAGAATCAACTGGATTAGCCGCTGGCCGATGGCACTGATTATTGGCGCCTACGCGGGACTGAATATCGTCGGTCTGACAAAGGCGAATCTCATTGACCAGATTCACGCTTGCTACATTCCATTGTTCAGCCCCGATATGCAATTCTGGCCGATTTTCAAAGAGAGTCAGGCGTACATTCCAACGGCTTTCAACCACATTGTGCTGTTGACCGGCACAGTCGCCGCGATGATTTACTTCTTCTTTAGCATGGGACACAAGGGCGTCATGGGCAAGATTGGTCTCTACGGAATAGGAATCATCATGATTACATTCGGCGCGACTTATGGCAGCATCGTCCTCGCACGCATCAGCCTGCTCATCGGCCGCGTACAGGTTCTGCACGAGACATGCGACGCGCAACATGGGTATCCCCCGTTTGTCTGCGCAATCATTGTCATCGCCATTATCGTGATTTGGAGACTCAAGTTCTTTAAGCCGGACGAGGAAGAAAAGTAACAGCGATTCGCTGTCGCTTGCACGGTGAGACCGTGATGTTTTTTAGACGAGATTGTCTTGTTCATTCTGAGACAATCTCGTTGCCGTTTTGGGCAAACTTGCGGATGACGCAACTGCCGTCAAGTTGAAAAGCGAAGATTTTGCGGTTTGTTTTCGGTCAGCGACTCGCCAAGGATGTCGAAGCCAAGCGACAAAAGGCTCGGGCAGAAACACTGCTGTGTGGCGGCAGTCGCGTCGGGGTTGCCGGAGACGATGAAGCGAATGATTTGCTGCGAACGACCCAAACCGAATGCATGCGGCAACTTCACGTTCGATCCATGGCGACTGGGCGCTGTCGGGGGAACAGATAACGATAAGATAACAAGATGCTTCCGGTTCTTTCGCTAACAGAACATTGAGAGAGCCTAACTCCATGTCCATTTTGTCGACGAAAACCGGCGCAAGCTGACGAGGCGGCTGGGTGCCACAGTGGGCGCGAATGTAGGACGGAACCTTGAAGCGTTCGAGCTTGCGCTCGAAGCCATAAGGTCATCGTTCGTCTTTGTGGCTATAAACTGGTAAAAGCGTAGTATTTATACGAAACGGATGACAACTCTGACGCATCCATTCCATAATATGTCGTTTTCACGGGTAATAAAAGCTGACATAACGCTCTTCATCGTTGTTATTGCTATTATCCAGTATCGCTAATTCATATACAGTGTGTCAGGACTAATGAACGAAAATACCGCCCGAGCACTATGCCCGAGCGGTTTTAGTTTTGTTATCGATGTCTGTGTGATTATTCGATTTCGAAGGTTGAAAGCGTCACAGGAACAGCGGTCGAAGTGCCAACATACCACTCGCTGAAGTGGTCGATGCCGGAAACGCTGACGGTGTTGCCATCAGGTGTTACGGGGTATTCTGTCTTGATGTCGCCTTCGATGCGGAACAGGGTATTCGTGCCGGCGGGCAGAGCAGCGACTGTCCATGTCAATGTCGCTGTGCCACCCACAGCGGTGCTGTTGATGACGAGTTTTTCAGCAGCGAGGTTCTCGGGATTCTTGAAAATAGCCGAAGTATCGGTGCCATCAAGTTTGAGGGCGGTGCGTTGGACGGTGACTTTGCCCGTAGCGGTCACGCCTGTGAAGGCAAGCATTGCCGAACTGCCGTTGGGAAGCGTGAAGGTCTGGGTGCTGTCGCCAACAGGAACTTCCTCGCCATCATAGTCCGTAATATGAACACTATCAACACAAACTGTTGATGAACTTGGAGCAGTCGTCTTGATGATTCTGATGCGGGCACTACCGGGGACTTTCACATCCGCGGAGCAGGCAATCATGCCTGTGGCGGTATCCCAAACGGGAGCGGTAAAGGCTTTGACGTCTACCCATGTCGCGCCCTGATCGGTCGAGTACTGAAGTGTGACTTCACCATTCTTATGAGTGCCATAGGAGGCAAGTTTAAAAGAAACGGTGCCGATGCCCGTTGTCTTGTCGAAGTTCATCGTGACATTGTGGTTCGCATCCCTCATTCGCATTGACTTCGCGCCTTCAAAACGGTCAGAGGCAGAATTCCCGGTATAAGCATCCACACTCCATTCGCCCGTGCTCAGCGTTAATGTTCTTTGAGTATAAGCATTTGGTGTAGTGGGAGCTTGTTCGAAGTCTTCGAAGAAGCCTGTCGGAGGCTCAGTGATAACGAATTCCGCAGAGGCAACGGCACTGTCGGTGAAGTTCGCCTTTGTCGCAATCGCCTTAATCGTCAGGGATTCGCTGACTTCAATCGGTGTTTCGTACAGCGTGGAAGCGGCGGTCGGCTCATCGCCATTCGTCGTGTAGCGAATCTCGGTGTCAGCAGTTTGTGTGGCCAATGTCACTGTCTGAACCGATGTGTAGTTACCGCCGTTTGGCGTGATGGTCGGTGTCTTGGGCTGCAACACGTAGGTCGCCGTAGCCTTATCGCTGTCGGTCAATCCGGTCTTGGTCGCATAGGCCTTGATGGTCGTGTCGGTGGCGCTCACCAAAATAGGCGTAGAATAAACATCACTCTGGTTGGTCGGTTCATCGCCATTCGTCGTATAGTAAATCGTCGCGCCCTCTGTCGATGACAATGCCACGGTCTGGACGACATCATATGTGCCGGCAACCGGATACATGGTCGGGGTGGCAACCTTCGTTACGGGGCCTACTGAACCCATCTTGAAGAGTTGGAAATTCTTTTGAGCAGTTGTGTAACATCTGTACAAAACGCTGCTGCTATTGCGGCAGAGCTTTCTGTCAGTAGTTTTGCAGTTAGTAACGGAAAAAACACCTCCTGAAACGCTCAAGGTCCAACGCTGCGCGTCATCAGTCACGCTAGTAACAACTTGCGCAGTATTAGCCGTACCCGTATACGAAACATATTTCTCGATAACTTCGTTGTAGATGGTGCGCCCACTGCCATTGGTCTCTATTTTCCATACAATGGACTTATCAGGATTCGTAATGGTAGTGTTATCTGTAACAGTAACATTAGTACCTTTAAGGCCCTTGCCATCAGAAGAATCGTTGTTCATTGCATCAGTAACACCATTGCCAACAAGCACGTAGTATCCGTCTGTTACGTCCTCAACAGTTGTCACTTTGGTAAATGTTCCGGTGCCATCATAGGTAGCCATGGCGCTGCAGGCTGTTATGCTCATGGCAATCAGCCCGATAAATGATTTGAAATTCATAATGTTTCTCCTGTAAAATATGCTGTTCCTTGTACACTTACAGGTGCTTTCAAAATTCCTAAATGGCAAGATTATGAAATCATATTATTAGGTAAAAATACAGAACCTCGGGGCAAAAGCGTCAAGTTAATCGATTTTGATTTTCAAGACAGCCATGATGCGGTCGAGTTCATCGAGCGTCGTATAGTGGATTTCGATTTTTCCGCTTCGGTTATCTTTTGGAATCACTTTCACACGACAACTCATTTTTTCCTCTATCAGGTCTTGCAGATGTCGGGCATTGATATCCACTGGTTTTTGTTTTGCGGATGTTTTCGACTTCGCAAGCGATGCGGCATCTTCGGGTTCAGATTGCATGAGAGCAGCCTTTTGCTCTGCTTGGCGGACATTCATCCCCATTTTGATGATAAGATCGTGGAGTTCCTGTTGTCTTTTTCTGTCAGGCAAACTCAGAATGGCTCGGGCGTGTCCACTGCTGAGTCTTCCCTCGGAGATTTCTTTTTGAATCTCGGGCGCAAGCTTCAACAGTCTCAAGGCGTTCGTGACCGTTGCACGTCCTTTGCCGACTCGCGAGGCGACATCCTCTTGCGTGAGCGAGAACTTCTTCATTAGCAATTGATAGGCTCTCGCCTCGTCAATCGGATTCAGGTCTTCGCGCTGAAGATTCTCCACCAGAGCGAATTCGAGAACTTCGAGTTCATTTCCGGCGATTTCCACTGATGGAATCGTTTCGAAACCGGCGAGTTGCGCCGCTCTCCATCTTCGTTCGCCTGCGACAATCATCCATTTGTCGCCGCGACGCGTGACAGCGATGGGTTGAATCATTCCGTGTCGACGCAATGACTGCGACAATTCAGAGAGGGCGGCTTCGGTAAACTCTTTACGTGGCTGGTCCGGATTGGGGATGACCTTGCTGACGGGCAACCGCATGAGTCGTGCGCCATCATATGTTTCATCCGTTCCCAATGGCACCTTTGGCGTCAGTGAGACTTGCACATTCTTCGGATTCTTGTTGGTGGCTGAGGGTAGCAGCGCGCCAAGTCCCTTACCGAGTGCTGTCTTTTTCGGTGGCATTGAGCACCTCCTGAGCAAGCTTGATATAGTTTTGCGCTCCGATTGACCGGAAGTCATACCATATGGCAGGCTGACCGTGGCTTGGCGCTTCGGCCAGTCGCACGGAACGGCTGATGGTCGTCTCGAAAACTTTGCCGGGGAAATGCGTGCGCAACTCTTCGGCGACTTGGCGAGACAGATTCAGTCTTTGGTCGTACATCGTTAGGACGATTCCGAGAATATCGATTTTGGGATTGAGAGATGCCTTCACTCGTTCGATGGTCTGAATCAGCATTGACAATCCTTCGAGGGCGTAGTACTCGCCCTGCACGGGAATAACGAGTTTTTGCGCGGCAACCAGTACGTTGAGGCACAGCATCCCAAGGCTCGGCGGCGCGTCAATGATGATATAGTAGTAGTCACGGGCAACAAGCGCAAGGGCGTCCGCGAGTTTGAACTCACGTCCGGGCTGATGAAGCAATTCGACCTCGGCGCCGTATAAATCCGGATGTGATGGAATGGCGGAAAGGTTGTCCCATTCTGTTGGACGAATCACTTGTGTAATCGGAATATGCTTGATGAGTAAATCGTATGCTGATGGCGTCTCGCGGTCAATCCCCATCGCAGAGGTTCCGTTTCCTTGTGGATCTAAATCCACAAAGAGCGTTCGCTTCCCGGCCGCAGCCAGAGCCGCCGCAAGATTCACAGCAGTCGTTGTTTTGCCAACGCCGCCCTTCTGATTAACACATCCAATACAAATCACTTCAATTGCCCTTTATCTATTTGTATTACATCGCAACACATGAACTATCATGATTCATTGTTTTTTTTACTCAAGATTTATCGCGATTCATGACGAAATCCCGATGATAAAGAATGGTGGCGATAACTATTTCGCGTGGTGAGAGGTCAAGGGTTTCGAGGATATACTTGCCGCCATAATCGCGAACATTGTTGCCGATTATTTCGTAGAGATATTTGCTGTTATACTCGCGAATGAGGTTGTGGTGGATTTCGTACAAGTAGACACCCTTTGCGTTGCGGACATCTTCGTCAGTTATCTCGTAGAGGCATTCGCCTGCATGGTCGCGAATGTCATCTCTGTTGATTTCGTAGACGTATTCTCCGCCATACAAACGGATATTGTTTTCGACGAATTCATAGAGATACTTTCCGTCAGCCAGTCGCACAGTTCCCATTTCGCGCTACTCCTTTTAGTCTACGATTAAATACATTTTGCATGGATGATGAATGCGTTGTTTTGCATCGCCCTATCGGTCATGTCATAAAACGCGCAAATCACAGGCGTGTTGTATACCCTTTTACATTGGTGTATTGTTTTGAAATGTATGTAATTGATATTAACATTTTGAGGTGATTTCCATGACAAAACTCAATATTTCGCTTTTGTCCAAACCGGTCGACAACATCGACAGCCCGGCGCTTGCCGTTTTCTTCAAGGGTTGCGCTGAAGAGGTCAAAGCGGATTTTGTCGCTCCATTCGTAGAGCAACTTGAGATTTTGCTTGCAGATTTGAACAGCAAACAATCCCGCGATTACAAAGTCATGCCCCTTGGTTCGGGAAAAGTTTTTACTCATATCGCGGTTTTCAACATGTCCCCCGACGAAGACGCCAAACCGGACACGCTTGTCATCTATGACCAGTTTCGTACTGTTGGCGCCGACGCGATAAAAATAGCCGAAGACAACAAATGTAAGAGGGTGGTCTTTTTCCTTGGAAAGAGCGAGGCCGCGTGCGTCGCAAGTCTTGTCGCTGAGGGATGTATCCTCGGTTCATATCGGTTTGACAAGTACAAGAAATCCGGCGATGATGCTGATGCTCCGATGGCGCTTGCTGTTGATATCATTATTGATGAATCGGAACTGCAGAGCGCTCGCGAGAGTCTGAATTACACAACGCTAGTCGCGAATGAAACAAACTATGCGCGGAATCTGATTAACGAATCGCCGAGCGAGTTGAACCCCAAAAAGTATATTGAGATTATCCAGGGCGAAGTCGCCAAGCTTGCGAATACCACCTCACAGATTTGGGACAAGGACGCTCTGGCTCGTGAAGGTTATGGTGGTATTTTGGGTGTTGGTCGTGGGGCGCGCAGTGGGCCGTATCTTGCTGTCCTCCGCTATTGTCCGCCGGAAGCCAAATCCAATTCACATGTTCACCTTGCTCTTGTTGGTAAAGGCATCACCTTTGACACGGGCGGCCTGTGCCTAAAGTCGAGCAAGGGGATGAATAATATGAAAGCCGATATGACCGGTTCCGCGGTTGTTCTGGCGGCATTCAAGGCGATTGTCAAACTCAAGATTCCATGTCGCGTTACCGCGCTGATTCCCATCGCGGAGAACGCCATCGGGAACCACTCTTATTTACCGGGTGATGTGTTGACGATGCATAGTGGCAAAACCGTTTTCATCGGCAACACTGATGCAGAAGGTCGGCTGTTGCTTGCGGATGCCCTGTGGCAAGCGAGCAAGGAAGGTGCGACGCACATCATCGATATCGCTACGCTTACGGGAGCGATTGCGGCAGCGCTCGGACCTTATACGGCGGGATTGTTCTCGAACGATGATGATGATTTTGGTTCGCTTGTCTTTGAGGCGGGCGATGAGGTCGGCGAAAATTTGTGGCCGATGCCTCTGATTCGGGAGCAACGTGAGTTCTTGGATCATCATCTTGCGGACCTGAATAATGTTGGCAGCAACAGCGGCGGGGGCGCCATTACGGCGGCTCTGTTCCTGCAGGAGTTTGTCGGCAAGGGCATCAAGTGGGCACATCTGGACATCGCAGGTGTCGACACTGTTGAGGTTCCGCGCTGGCGTTATTACGGTAAGGGAGCCACAGCTTTTGGCGTGAGAACCCTGACTGCAGCGGCTCGGATGCTTATTGATTAATCACATCAGCCATGAGCCTTTTGCTTTTGGTCACGTCATAAACAAATACGCCTCACCTGTCACCGGGACAGATGAGGCGTTTGTTTATTTGCCTAAATTGTGTGGCGCGTTGCGCTACTATTCGAGGCTGAATGTCGACATGCTAACGGGTACGGCTGTGGTATTACCAACATACCAAGTGCTGAAGCCTGTGACGCCGGTAGCAGTCACTGTTTTGGTTGCAGTGTTGACGCTCAGTTTGTTATTGGCAACCGAGAACTCTTCGACTGTGTCGTCGAAAACGCGATAAAGCGCGTTGACATTTTCAACACTGGGCAAGCCGATGGTAAGCGTCCCAACAAATGCTGTGCCAACGTTTTCTCCGGAAATCTTGTAGGCAACTTGCTGCAAGTTCTCTTGATGTTTGAAGAAAGTTGGCGGAGGTGTCTGTGTCTTATCTGTCATCTGGGCAGTAATAGTGGCTCCACTTGCAGCGCCATCCGCTTCGATAGCCAGACCTGTGCCTACGCCTGTTCCGAATACCAGAACTTCATTGTTTCCGGTAAGGGTCACGGTCTTTGCCTCGGTCTCAATGTTCTTGTCTGCTGACGTGCTCTTGTAGACGACATTGCCACTGGGGCTGATGATAGAGGGAGCAACATATTCGAATGTAGGGTCAGCAACATTGCTATTGTTCTCGAAGACACAATCTTCAAAAATAATGCTATTCTCTGTTGCAGCAGCGGCATCATAAAGTAAGCCGAGTGTTTTATACGAACCAGCTTCGGTCATAATCTTTGAGTTAGTAAACGTAGCGGTTAAGCCTTTTGCATAACCGGTCGCGTCTTTTTCAAAGATGACTGTCGCGTATGAGTTTGAGTAACCTTGGTAGCTCTTGTTCACACCCACCAAGGTCGAATCGGAGACATTCAAGACGCCACTGGCGACAGCAATAAGGTAATTCACTGCAGCCCAGCCCTTGACATAGCTGTTCTGTGCAATTGTAACATTTGTACCGTTCTTCTCGATACACATCGCATATGCTCTCGACGCCAGAACGATGGAACTATTCATTTCAAAAGTATCATTGTCGCCTTGCAAAGAGATACCAAATGGATGGCTGGCGTTTTCAGGACAGCTGACATAAGTTGTATTCAATGTAAGTTTGACGTTTGCACCGCGCAATGTAACCGCTTGTGAGCAATAATCAGCAGCTTCATTTGTCGTGATAACAGAATCATTGGAAGTAACTTCGGTTCCGGTGCAATCATTGTTACGATTACCCGCGCCCAAGTACAAAACATCGCCCTTACCGTTCTGCGTAACGGAAACACTATTCAGTGTCAATTTAACATTTTTACCTTCGGTTACGACAACACCACGATCAGCTCCGAAATCAGTACTCGCCTCAGGCGCATACTGTACGGCAAGATTCTCCAAGGTTACGTTGTTGCCTTCTTGAATAAAGAAGCGGCCGGTAATGGTCTTTGTGGAGTTATTGTCACCTGCAAATGTGATGGTGCCCTTGCTCGCAGGAACAACGACAGCGCAGTCCGTTTTTGTTGGTGACGCAGATGGTGTGCCCAGATTCATATCAGTCTGGAAAAACACTTGTGTAACATCGGCTTGTTCCAATGCTTTTGCGGCTGTCTTAAAGGGCAAAGCCGCGGTCCCAGGGTTCTCATCAAGACCAGTGGTATCGTTGACATAATAGTCAGCGGCCATACCACTAGCGGCAAGCGCGAAAACGGTTGCCAATGAGGCAATACTCAATACGTTTTTCATTTTTTCCTTCTCCGTTTTTATAGGATAGTTATCTTTAGAAGATACTAAATTGAAATAGCTAAAAGCATATCAGATATTCTACATAGTTTAGTTGTTAAGCGCTATTTTTTTAGCTCTCCCGCGACAGCTTCGATGAGTGGTTCCATGGTCTCTTTGTCCATCGCAAATTGGATTCCGGCGGCCTCGAAAAGTTCCGGCAATGGCTTGGAACCTCCCATCCCCAACGCACTATAGTAAAGGGCTACGGCGTCTTCGGGATTCTTGCGGAAACGTGACCAAAGTTGCAACGCACCGAGCTCGGCGATACCGTATTCGATATAGTAAAGCGCACATGTGAAGAGGTGGAGTTGCGCTTGCCACGTGTATTCTTTCCACTTGGGGAATGACGGATAGTTGACGCCGGTGCCGAAGCGTTCTTCAAGTTCGAGCCATTGGTCGCAGCGCTGTTTGTGTGTGTGGTTTGGATGCGTGTAAATCCACATCTGGAACGCGTCGATGCGGGCAATCCATGGAAGAATCTCGATGACCTCGGCAAGTCTTTCTCGTCTTGCTCGTGCAGCATTCTCGGGCGAATAGAATGCGTCCATTCGCTCGCTTGCCATCAGTTCCATGCCCATCGATGCGACTTCGCAGAATTCGATTGGAGCGGAGCGGTAGCTGACCAGCGGTTCAGTGCGCGTCGCAAGCGCATGGAAGGCGTGTCCACCCTCGTGGAGCAGGGTGTAAACATCCGTGTTGCGTCCAGCGGCATTCATGAATATGAAAGGCAGCCGAGCTTCTTCGAGTGTGCACTGGTAACCCCCGGGGGCTTTGCCTTTGCGGCTTTCCAAATCGAGCAGATCGTTCTTGACGAGGATATCGAATTCCGGAACGAAGCGTTTGTCGACGGCACCGAAAATCTTGCGGCACCCGGCGATGAGTTCTTCCGAGTTGTTGAACGGCCTGAGTGGCGGGCGTCCTTTGGGGTCGACACGCAAATCCCATGGCGCCAATTCCGCGACGGCGAGGTCTTCTCTTCTACGGCGAAGCATCGCGCGATAGATTGGCATGACGACCTGTTCGACGGCGCTATGGAACTTCAGGCAGTCGTCGGGCGTGTAGTCGAAGCGGTGATATTGCTTGAATCGGAAATCGATGAAACTGTCGTACCCGGCGTTGTAAGCCATCTGATGGCGCAAGCGAATCTGTTCGTCGAAAAGTTCGTCGATTGCGTCGCAATCTTTGAGTCGACGTTCAATCATGGCCTCCCATGCGGCACGACGACGGGTGCGATCCGTCTCTTCGAGCACCTTTGCCAATTGCGGCATGGTGCGTGTTTCGCCATCAAACATAGCCGTCATTTCGCCGGATATCTTCTGGTATTGCTGGCCTGACAATTCGTCACGGACAAACAAATCAATGTTCTCTTCGCGATAGAGTTCGACATCGCAAACATAGTTGCGGTCGAGTACTTTGTATCGCTCCTGTGGCAACTGGAAGCGCGCAGGCGATGCCAAATAGTAGCGAGCAAGTTTAATTTGTTCCGGCTCGATTTTTGGCATAATGTTGGTGACAAAATCGACATAGAGTTTCTCGAGTTCAGGGTCGTCCGTGTGGCATGTCATATTAATTTGCCGCAGTGCCGATTCTTGGTCGAGAGCGGCGAAAAGCTCGCTGACATCCTCGATCCATTGCTCGAGTTGCCCCGCCGTTAAGAGGGGTCTGGCCAAGAGTTGTTCGAAGAGTGGCGCGATTTGTTCCCAGTCGCCGCAGTCGAGTTTTTGGGAAATCCACTTGCGTGGAAACTGTGTTTTCAGTACAGATGGTTTTAGTGTCATTGTTTCTCACTCTCAATTCATCATCATTTATAAAGACCGATGCCACTCGGTGTTTCAATGCGGCATCGGTCTCTTTGTATTATTTACTTGTTGTTACTGCAACGCATCCCAATCCGTAATCTTTGCGGGATTCGTGGTTGCCCCGATGACGACGAAGTAATCGGCGCCACCATAGGCCTTTGCTTTCAGTCCACTGGGGTTCGTGATCGTGACAGTTCTCTCGCCCAGAGCGGCACTTTCGAGCACTTCGATTTCGACATAGAGTGTCTCCGCCGTAGACTCGGAAGAAATTCCTTTGACCAGAATTCCGTTGCCGAAGCTGACGATCGGTTTGACACTTCCGTTGATGTAGAAGTTTTCGCCATAAATCGCGACTTGGAGTGTCTGTCCCTGTTTAGCGTTGGCGGGATAGATTCCGTTTATTTGCGGGTAGTCGAAAGCGTCAGGCGCGCTGACCTTACGTTTAGTCGCATTCCAGTTCGACGGATTCGTCATGTTAATCATCACGCCGTTTATCCATCCACCGGTCGGCTGCTGTCCCGAGATACCGGACTGACCAATGATAAGGTCGAGATCGCCGTCACCGTCCACATCAGCAAGCTTGACCGCTCTGGCATGGTTCGGGAATCCGTTCCATGTCGAGTTCGCCGCGTTGTTGACCATCTGCGATTTGAGGAGTCCAATTTCGCCTGTTGTGGAGCTAGTGTCGTTATCCGTCGCGTCCACGAAGAATGCGCCACGAGGTGTAACCGGTGCGACATTCATCAGCAACTGCACGGGGGCTTTGTTGTTATGACGTTTTTTATTGATACTGTTCACACTTGCGGTTGTCTCCCAATCAAGTGCGAGAACGATATCGGTGTATCCGTCATTGTTCACATCGCCGGCATCCGCGCCGTAAATCTGATAAAGGTTGACGCCGTTGAAGCGTTGGTCGCTCGCATCCGTAAACTCTCCGGTTCCATTGTTCTCCAAGAAATAGAGTTTGTTCAAATCAGGCGAGCCTTCAACTTCATTTGTCGCATGGGCTGTTGTCAGAACCAAATCGAATTTCTCATCAACGATATCGAAGACACCATTCTTGTTCAGATCACGCTCGGTTCCGTCCTTAATGAGGTTTCCGTTAACATCTTCGGTAACCGATTTCGAACGATATACACCGGGAATAATCTTTGTGAAATCGGCGGCGACATTGACCAGAGGCCACTTTTGAGGATCAGTGATTTCCTCGAAAGTTCTTCCGTTCTGACCGGCGACATTCATCAAGAGGCGGCAAGCGTTGTACTGTGTCGCTGAAGAATTGGCGGAGGTGTTAAGTCTATTCGCAAAGACCAAATCGCCAAATCCGTCATTGTTCAGGTCGACAATCGCGGCATCTCGTGTATCGTCAACGACGGGGCTAGTAATCCATTCTTGTGTCTTGTCTACGAAATATCCCCATTTGCCACTGACCTTAGTATTAATAAGGACAACGTTTTGGATACCCATGTTCTTGGCACCGTTTGCCATCACAAGGTCAGGCATTCCATCACCGTTCAAGTCACCAACAGCAACACGGTTCGTGTAGTATCTGTTCGGGTCATCCGCACCAAAATCAGGAATTCTGATGGCGGAATCGTCTTGATACTGGATATTCCCATCGACATCCGTTGTGTGTACCATCAAAACGGGTTTCAGTCCTGAGGAGACAAACAGAATGTCGGGTTTACCGTCGTTATTGAAGTCAAGGAACTTGACGTCTGTCGCGGGCAGCAACAAGTTGCTCAAATATGGGAAGTATGTTGCAATCATCGGATTCATGCCGCTAACAATTGGTCCACCATACGGTGAGGATGCAATATTAAAGACGCGTTGACCGCTGACTTTCGGCTCTCCACTGTTCTTGTATAGAACTTGATTCTCACCGGCTTGTGCTTCAGAACCGCCATTGGCGAAGACCAAATCAAGCAGACCATTACCGTACATGTCGTTCAGGTCGATACCCATTGTCGCGTTAGCCATACCATCACTTTGATCAAAATTCGTTGAGGTGGCACCGTTGTAGAAGCTCAAATAATTATATGTCGAGTCTACGAACATTGGGACATCACTGCGATTGGGCGATGTTGCATTGTATCCGCCGGGGGTGCTGACCCCTTTACCGGCCGCGAGTTGGTTGTTCCGGAAGAGACTCGGTTGTCCGCCGAATGTTCCGGCGAAGACATCAATGTCACCATCAAGGTCGAAGTCACATGGCGCGACCCAACTGTAAGTTTTGTTCTGTTGGTTTAGGAAGACCGAACCGCCACGGGTCGATTCGAAGATGTTCAGGTTTCCGCCGGCGCCGAAGTTATAAGTCGAATCATCGCCCTTTGTTACCATCGAGTTAATCCATACCGTGAGACGTCCCGGAGGCATGTTTGTCACTTCGGGATGGGTCGGATTTGCTGCATCCGCAGAAATCATCATATCGGGCAAACCATCAAGGTTGAAATCAGCGGTGTCGATACTCGTGGCACGACCGCATGCGGGGAAGCTCAGCTTCGTATCGCGCAACTGATTCTGGAAGCCCTTTGAGAAACAATCCGGTGCGATTGCCACTTCCTCACCATCGGGAGTTCTGAGAGTCATCATCCGATAGGAAGCTGGGACATAAACCGTTGTATCTGTATCGTTGGAATTAAAATCACGATGCGGCATCCAAACCAATCCGGTCATGTTTCTGCTAAACTCAGACAGATAGTATTGTAGAGCGTAATTTCTTGAGGTAAAGATATCCGCTTCAGCATCATAGTTCACCTGCATAATCTCGTTGAAACCAGTCAAATCGAAATCGAGGATAACACCACCCGCTGTACGCGAGCTATCCGGCGCTTTCACATCGACTTCCTGACCACCGGTAGGAACTAAATCATTACCCCAACCTTGCGGAATACCGGTACGAAGCACCTGTCGAGGCATACTTGTCTGTTGTTCTTCATCGAAGGTCTCGGGAAGGTAAATCGCTTCTTCTGTTCCATAGTTAGCAACTTGGAAATAACCATCAGCAATGCCGTCGGGAATCTCGTTGATGTCCATATTATAATAGACAACGGTATCGCCATCATAAGTATGGTTTGCTGAGAGCGTATTCCGCTCATTGAACGTCACAAAACCAACAGCGTTGTTGCCAACAAATGTGCCGGCACGCACTTGGTTTGTTTGGCTATAATCTTCTTCGTTCACCGGTGGCAACGTCGAAGGTCTATCCACAAACAGTGGAGGAATACGATCACGGGACGATAGAATTGGAAGAAGTTCGGTTGTGCCATCGTCGTACTCTTTCAACTCAAATGACATTCCAAACTTGGAGTCAGAACCAAGTGTTTCATCGGTGAAGAGCGTTGTACGGGTCATAAGTTCGCCAAAGGGCGAGTTGGCCGGTTCGAGTGTATGGTTAATAAGGATGCGTTCACTGAAATACAAGAAACCTTCAAATGAGGTCGGCGGAGTTGCTGTCGTGTCATAGTAGTGCTGACCTCTTGTGCCTTTGGTATCCATAAACTTTCTGACTTTGTTGCTCACAATAACATCCAAATCGCCATCGCCATCGACATCAACGATATCGCTGTGTGTCGAATAGTCATAACCGGAATACGTTGAAATTTGGTGTCCCGTGTTCAGTATGCCGGGATCCCATGAGTCGGTTGCGTCTTCGAAGTACCCGGGTTTGCCGGATGCGCCAAGATTACGATAGAATCTATTCTGGGCGCCAACACCCACACCGGGCTCGGCGAAATTCGAGACAAACAAATCGTTCCATCCGTCCAAATCGAAGTCTCCGATTTTGACATCCGCTGATGAGTTTAGCAAGAAGGGAAGTCTGTCGTCGGCAGTTCCCGCCATTCCGTCGTCACCAAAGGTCATATCAACAAGTTTGCGTCCAGAGGGTTCAGCTTCGGTTGGGGCTTCGACATTCATGTAAATGCGGTTTGCCAACGAAGCGGGATCTCCGGTTACTTGTGCTCCTGTTGCAATAACGAGGTCAGGATAACCATCACCGTTCAGGTCGCCCCATGCGGCTCCAAAGACGTGCAACTTCCCAAGGGAAAGTCCGTCAAGTCTAAATGAATCGTCGTCCGAGGCATTCTGTGTTGGCGCAAGAGCATCAGGCGCGATATCGGTAAATGTAACCATATCTTGGTCGCATGCGTCGCCAATTCCATCACCATCGGAATCCAGCTGGTCAGGGTTGTATACTGTCGGGCAATTATCAACGCCATTCAGAACTCCATCACCATCTTTATCACCAAGAGGACCGTCATCTTCGCTCTCCTTTTCGGAAACAATTCGTCCGGTGTAAACACCTGTGTTAGTATAAATATCAACTCCGGAAATGGTGCCGTATGGTTCGACATCAACTCTGCGATATGCTTGTGGGTCGTCTCCGCCGGGAGAAGTGCTGCCGGTGATGAAACCATCAACCGTTGTTCCTTCGTTTGCCGTGTAGGTCATGCCTGTCACGTAGGAGATTGATTCACCAACTCCAACGATGACGGGGTTGTACTGCGCGGTATAAACACTATCCGAAATCGTGAATCCTCTGGCAAGGAAATCAAATGTCTTGACGCCGGGGCCACCAATCAAATTGCTGTTTTTCCCGCCGTAGTTGGCAAGGTTAACAACATCAGGGCGTGTGATGCCGAAACGGGCATCTTCGAGAATGGCCACACCGGCATTGCCAAGGTCAAAATAAGGTGACCAGTACAATTTCGAAGGAATACTATCGCCGGTCAGGTCGGTCTCGCGAGTTACCCATTGGGTGTTGTCTGAATAGAACATTCCGCTACCCGTTCCGAGATAGCGATTCCGGAACATGTAACGAAGACCAATTTCGATGGGCTGTGTCGTAACGTTTGTCATCTCAACAGTCACCAACATGATGCTTGGCGTTGTTGGGAAATCGCCATCTGGTTTGTTGACGATTTGCAGTTTTTCGTGCACTTCGATGGCATTTGCCACACGATAAGCACCCTCGGCCTTGTTGTCGAAATCTTCCTCGGTGAACTCGCTTGTCACCTTGATGGAGTTTTCTTTGTCGGTGGGGTTCGCTTTGAAGGATTCGTTTGTGATATCTTGGTATACGCCATCGCGACCAATTCTAAATGTAAGGAAGGAACCTGCAGATGGCGAGAAGGACGGGTTAATCAGCTGGCTTGCACCGGCTTGACGCAAAGCAAACTGTCCACGGCTGTTCCATGTGTATTGAAGCCAATTATCTTCGATAATGCCATCGCCGCTGATGTCGCGATCAGTGTAGGCGGTATAGCCGCTCTTCTTCCAAGGAACTCCGCCGCCATAATACTCAGCGGGGATTTCTTCGGGAAGTGGGCCATAGAGTGATTGCACTTGGTCAACTGTCGCGATAGGAGGCTCTAAGCGAACCACATAGGGATTCGCGGAAAGAATCTCGCAAGGCTCATTCTGCCGCAGAGGCAACGATTCTGTTGTTCCGGGCAAACCGGCAAAGAAGAAATAGGGGTCTCTCACGATGCCCTCGGTCAGCGAGGTTTCGGCAGTCTGGAAGTTTGTACCGCTTAGCACTTGCGCGAAAAGTCTGATGTTGAAAGTCTCAGAGGTCTGATCGTCAACGCCGAGTCTCGTGTCGGGGTCAAGGTCAGGACGTGGGAATTCGCTTGCGTTGTCGAGGAAGCACGGGCGCCCAAGGAAGACGGGCGCGAGTGGAACTTCCGCCACAGGAGAAACAACAATGATACCGCCGCTGGTGTTTTCGTCAGACATGCTTCCATCATACGCGGCTCCATTCAGGACGCGGCCGGAAATGGTTGCGCCACCAAGCGGATCGTTTGGAGCTGAGTACGCCATGCGAGCGGACATGATATCGTCGAAGTGAAGATTACGACGGAACCAAATATCACTGTTTGAGACAGCGGTCGGCGTCATGACGGGGCTTTGAAGTTGGGAATGCGCAAGGCCCATTGCGTGCCCCAGATTGTGCAGGACAGCGGCTTCGACATCAGGATAGCCGATGTAAGCGTTGCGTGTCTCGCTATCAGAAGGAGGCTCGGGAGGAGCGACAACCCAGTTTGTAATTTCGGGGTTGAACACAATGTCGGCATCGATGATTGTACCGGCTTCGTATGAGCCATAGAAGTGATTGTGAAGCAGGTCTTGAATAAGTCCCCAGTCCGTTCCTGAGGTGTTGATGTCTGTGTACGCGGGCTTCATGTTGCGCGCCATCACCACGTAACCGCCATCATTGCCGGAATCATCACCACTACCGGAATCATCGCCACTGCCGGAATCATCACCGGTATCGCCGGTATCACCGGAATCATCTGTATCATCGTCTGTTCCGCCACCACCGGAAACAGCACCACCCTCGGAACCTGTCGTATCGATGAAGGATTCCGGGAGTTGTGACGGGTCGCTCAAGTCGACGTCGCGTGTGAAGTACCAAAGGACTGTCATGCCTTCGAGCGCTCCGCCATATTGTCCGGCAACTGGAGTCGGGAAGAGGTATCCCTGATCTTCCCATGTGATTGTGTTACAGCCGTCAAGTCCGGTTGAGTTGGGGCCAAGCATATGGCTAAGGTCTTTGGGGCCTTTGTCGGAACGAAGGATAGAACCGGCAAAAGTAAATTCGGCGTTGACAGAATTCCAGCTTGCCAATGCGTTGTTGATGGCTTCCTGAACATCGTTAATCAGGATGTCGCGGTCATTGCCGGGAATCGCATCGGGCTCAACGTTCATCCAATTCGCAATCAGATAGAACGGAACAGGTTGGTCTTTTTCGCTCCATTTCAAGCTCGCGGCTTTGAAGTAGTCATCCGCAGCTGTATAGGGAACACTGCCGGCGCGTGGAGAGAGAATTTTGATACTCCCTGCAGCTTGGATATCCAGACCGGTCGTGAGTGTGGCGCAAAAGCCGATAAATGCTCCTAACACAGCGGCACATGTTTTAATTCGCCCAATATGTTTGCTCATGAAATTATCCTTCAGTTCTTGTTTCATCATAGTTAAATCTTTAACGCACATTGTTACTTGTGAGGTGGGTGTTGCTGGTTGTTACTTTTCTGTTTCTTTGACTTGTTTTTCGAATTCGTCCATACCGATGACAGCCGGCAGAACGTCAATCAAGGGCGTTTGCAAGAGGACTGAGCCGTCTTCTCCGGCGGCCTTCTGAGTCGCGCTCATTGCAGACATTCTGTTTTTGATTGTCTCGGCATTGCCGGATTCGACGCGGCCTTCTGAGTAAGCGTCGATAAACTTTTTGAGGATTGCGTCGTTATGCGCATAGCCGTAGTTTTCCATGTTGAAGCGCACGAGCTTCTTTTTGCCATTATCCGCGCTATCCGTGAAGACAGTGTATTTTCCCTGCCATCCGCCTACAACTTTGGGAGACATCGGCAATTTGGAGTCTTTGTTGACATTGGCTTTTGCCTTGGTTCCCGGGGCAACTTCCTTCAGGAACAGTGCAGCTTCTTCGTTAGGATACATCTGGGCTTGCTGCGGAACCATCTGAGCTAGAGCGTAAAGGGGGTGTTTGCCTCCGGGCGTTGACACGGAGAGTTTGGAGCCGGCTTTGCGCATGCCCTTCAGAGATTGAGTGACCTCAAATTCGTAGGTGGTTTCGATATTTTTGCCCACCATCGCAGTGGATTTCTTGATACACTTGCCGACGACGACCGAATCGCTACTTTGCGCCAATTGCTTGATTGTCGCAGGTCCGCTCGTCATTTGGTCTGCCGAAGCGTCGACGGCTGAGAATGTCAGCGCCGCCATGAAACCACAGACGATTGCATTGTTAAACCAACTTATCATTGCCTTGTACCTAACTCTTGTTTGTTTACCGACAGTTATGCCGACATAAAATGCTATGGATATGTATTACATACACAATAATATAATACACTTATTGCTTTGCAGAATACAATAACATTTTTTAAAAAGAGTGCGGAAAATACACTTTTTTGCATAAATAGCCTTCCGAAACTCTGAGCTGCAAGCGAAATAAACGCTTTTTGTTTGAACAGCCACACGTTCTCTCTCGGTTTTTTGACTATAGAAGTGATGCAATTCATGTTGTTTTGGGTGTCATCCGGGGCACTAAAACAACTGTTTTGGGTAGACGTCTTTCTGATCTAAATCTCTTTGCCATCTGTAAATGTTGCCGGACGATATGGTTCCATTCGTGGGGTCATAAAACAGTTTGGAGCTTAATCGGATACTCGCCGGTTCGGAGGGATAACCCCATCGTCCCCCTTCGTAGGCTCGCACGATTCCCATGTATTTGTCCGGGCCGACCGACACAATCATGTAATTGCCTTCTGAGTTATAGGAGGCTTGGTTCTTTTGAACCCGAAGCCAGTTTTGTGTTTGGATTTCATCCCAAAAGTCTATCCAAGCGCAACTGGGATCATAATTGCCACCCATGACCGGCGTGTTAAAGATGTCCACCGGGATTGTCGTGATATAGGCAATGGGGGTGGTCAGGACATGCATATATTTGCCCTTTTCGGACAGTGGAGGGAACGGCCATGCCACAGCGCTGGGAGTTCCGAATCCGTCCATGTCACGGCGTAAGGGGACATTGTTGTTGTCAACGCGATATGCTTCGACGGCGTTCGCGATAACACGTTGGTCTGACTTGACACGGGCGACCTTGGCGCGCACCTGAGCTTCCAAGAAGTTGGGCACGGCGATGGATGACAGAATTGAGATGATAGCTACCACTACCAACAGTTCAATGAGCGTGAATCCGTCTGTTATGTTCGCCGTGGAATGGCGCCTCATCATCCTCTTCCCAAATCCTTACCAGTGTTGCAGTCAAAAGCCGTCGCGTATGACACCAGACACTTTTCTCGTAGTATACTCAAGTATATGTACATTTGTGTTCTTCTCTCAACTATACACGCAGGATTATGTCTTTTATGGAAAAAGAACAATGTCCGTCGTGTCCGCACCTTTTGCGTTGAGCGTGAGATTCTCAGTCGTCGTTTCATCGTCCTCGATACGGATCGAATTGTCCTTGACGAGGCCTGTGGTCTCCGTATTGTTTTCCGGCTCAGGAGTTGCGAGATCTCCCCACAGTCGCAACATATCGGCCGTTACCGGGCTTTCGGTTCGCGGCGGATAAGTCGGCAATTCTCGGCGAATTTCACGGCTTCGCAATGCACGCACAGACAGATATCGGTCGTAGATATCACGTCGGGTGCAGAACGCGAACTCGTTTCCGCTATTCGAAAACTCTTTGTCTTTTGTGTCAAGCCAGATTTCTCGCCAGAGAATGTAGTGAAACAGTTTTCCCCATTCGATTTGACTTTTTGTGAGCGCAATCATCGACGGTGTGTCGAGTCGTGCGGTTGGCAACGCATAGCGCCAAATGCCGCATAACCGTTTGATATCGAGCATGGGTGGCTCCCACCATTCGCGGATTTTGAGCCGACTTGCGACATAGTTCTGCATGATGTTTGTGTTCGTCGATGCCTGATACCAATCGGCGATGACCACCGGACGCGTCGTTGTGTCCAACGTCTCGCCTTCCTCGGCCATCGGATTTCTCGTATCCCTCAGATACCAGTAAAGCGGCCAACTAACTTCGCCTTCCATGAAGTATGGGATGTAGATGCCTAACCCCGTGTCGTGGGCGATTTTGCGGAAGTCTTCAACAGCGATTTCGACATCCGGATGTGTGTGGTTATAAACTAACCGTTCGGCGGGACTATGTGGATGAATGAAGCACACGAAGCAGAGCAGTCTGAACTGCCAAATCAGTGCCGCTGCAACAATAACCCAAAGCGTTCTCGTGCGCCAGAGAGGTTTATGCGTTGTCCTGTAGCGCTCGTAAAAAACTTGAACATCGTATCCGAACAACAGACAAGCCGGAACAACAATGTGCACCGAAAGCCATGGAACTTTTTCGCCTGCGTAACTATAGGCAAAAAGCATCGTAATGAACCAAAAGATGAGAAATGATTCGATGAACCGTTTTCGCAGGAACAAAACAGGAACGAAGTATAGCAGTACTTGCACATAGAACAGAACAAGTTGCAAATGAACGGGCGAAGTGAGATGGAATGTTTTGTCCATCCATCCCCAATGAATGAGTCCCATACTGCCGCAAATCGCGGAAATAATCGCGAGTACAACCTGAGGAATCACGAGCCAAAGCGTATGACGAACGCCGTCTCGGTCGTGAATCATCCAACGCCAACGGCTCCATGCGATAAAAAGCAACAAGGGAAGTTCGTACATGAAAATAATCGGCAGATGGTAGTGAAATGGCCCCTTGATGCGATGGAGCAAATGCTGATCCCACCAGTAATCCCACGTGTTTTTGTAGAGTTGTATCGCGGTTAGGACGACGGGATTTCCTTTGAAGTCCGTTCCTCGCACATTGGTGAACCATGTCGTAAACAGCATCTGATAGAACGCGATACCCAGTAGCAACGCAGTGAGGATGACCAGACGATTCGAGTTAAAATTCCGAACAAAAGCACCCGTAACACCCATCTTCCCGGTGGGGAAACAGGCTTGCGTTTGACCGAAGGCGATGACGACCCAACAGACGAATATCATGATGACCCAGCACAGCATCGGAGCGATAATTCCGGGCAAGATACTCATTGCCCCGGGCCAAAGTCGCCATGCCAATAGCATCAGTAAACCACCAATGATAATGGACATAAGCAATGATGTCAGACAAATCTGTCGAGTTTTTTTTTCGCGAGTCGGCGCGTCTACAATTGCCGGGCAAACGACTTCGCCCGTTGGTGTCTGACGAGGTTGTGTTAGTGGGAGACGGCGGCCTGCCAACCAGTCGGCAACGCTCACAACGACCAAATATCCGACGCAACACGCGAAGAAAAAGATGGAGCTTTCCATCATGCAAAATGCCAGAACAGCCCCAGTTATCCCCCAGAACCAATAGTGTGCGCGGCCTGTTTGCATAGCACGCAGAACGCAGAGCGCACACCAACAAATCACAACGGCGAAGGGAACATCGTTGCGGAGGAATCGCCCGTAGTAACACAGTGTCGGCGAAAACACGACAGCGGCCATAGCTCCGACCATGCCCCAACGTCCCAGATAGTGCCGCCAGTACCAAAGGAGCGGAAGCAGTGCCAATGCACCAAGAACAACAGGAAGACGCATGGTGAATTTGCTGTCTCCGAATAGCAAAAAGAAAAAGGCATTGACATTTTGCAACAACGCGCCGTGCAGTATCGGCTGATAAACATAGCCATTGCCGATGAAAAGTTCATAGGCGTAGTAGGCAAACAAACTCTCGTCGTGATGCAGAGGTTTCTCGGACAGCCACACGAAGCGTGTCGCAATCGCGATGAGCACGAGCATTGCGATGACGGCATACCGGAAGAGTTTGTCGCGACCAAGCGACAAGCCCCCCCTGTTGTCAGTTGTGTTAGCGGGTGTTATCAAAATCTGTACCCCCTCCGGACAGCAATCAGCCAAACAGGAATCTTTTTGCGGCGCGCAATGTTGTTTGCATTCCGACATCCGCGATGGATTCCGCGAGAGGCACTTGTTTCGGACAGGCACGGACACAGTTCTGCGCATTACCACAAGCTGCGACGCCGCCATCCTCGAGCAGCGCGTCCAGTCGCTCGCTTTTCATATAGCTTCCAGTTGGATGCGCGTTGAACAGTCGTACCTGAGCAATGGGTGCGGCGCCGACAAACGCGCTCCGGTCATTGACTTGTGGGCAAACAGACAAGCAGCAACCACAGGTCATGCATTTGGAAATGGCGTACATTTTCTCGCGGATTTTTTCGTTCATCCGCGGTCCACTACCGATGGGATACGTCCCATCGATATGAATCCACGCTTTCACGCGTTTGAGATTGTCAAACATAACTTGTCGGTCGACAACCAAGTCGCGCACGACAGGGAACTTGTGTAATGGTTCGAGAATGATTGGGTCCGGGAGTTGGTCAATAAGCGCAGAACATGCTTGCCGTGGCCGACCACAGATAAACATGCTGCATGCGCCGCAAACTTCTTCGAGGCAGCTGCAATCCCAGACAACCGGGGCAACCGTTTTGCCGTCAGCTGTAACGGGATTCACCTGAATCTCCATGAGCACCGAGATGACGTTCATCCCTGGACGATAGGGAATGCGAAAGTGTTGCCGATATGGTTTAGCTTCCGAGCCATCGCGGCGCAGAATCTCGACATTAATCTCTGTTCTTTGAGAAACTTGCATCCCTGACACCATGGTGTTCTCCATCATAAAAATCCAACGAGAGCTTTATGCGTCTTCCGAGCCCTCGGTGCTTTCACCCATGAGCGACAAGAGCTTTTCGCGCATATCGTTCGGATAGTGGGCGCGTTCGAGGCAGATTTCACCGGTGATGATTCCTTGTTTGTAGAGCATCACAAGATAATCGTCCATGGTGACCATGCCCTGTTTGGCGCTAGTCTGCATTGTCGAAATAATACGGTTCGTTTTTCTTTCACGAATCAGGTTTGCGACAGCGGGTGTGTTATGAAGAATTTCATAAGCAGCGACACGACCACGGCCTGTGGCGCGTGGCAACAGCGTTTGCGCAACAATCGTTCTCAAGGCGACCGAAATAACGGCACGCATCTGTTCCTGTTGGTTCACAGGGAACTGGTCGATGATACGGTTAATTGTTTCTGATGCGCTGATGGTGTGCAATGTTCCGAAGACCAAGTGACCCGTTTCAGCAGCGGTGATAGCCGCCTCAGTTGTTTCAAGGTCGCGCATTTCGCCGACGAGAATCACGTCGGGGTCCATACGCAACGCGCCACGCAAGGCGAAAGCGAAACTCGGTGTATCCACATGGAGTTCACGGTGCGTGACGATAGCCTTTTTGTGCGGGTGAATGTATTCGAGAGGATCTTCAATTGTGATGATATGGACAGCTCTGTTCGCGTTGATGTAGTCCATAAGCGTCGCCAAAGTCGTGGTTTTACCGGAACCTGTAGGCCCAGTGACCAGAACCAAACCACGGTGCGCGTTGAGCACTTCGAGGATGGATTCTTGCGGCAAACCTAATTGCTCGAACGTCAAAATACGCGAAGGAATCAGTCGCATGACGATGGATATATTTCCGCGAGCACGGAAAACGGCGCAACGGAAACGTGCTTGATCACTGTATGAATAGGCGAAGTCAGCGCCGCCTTCTTCCTGAATTTTCTGCTGATAGCGAGGCGGAGTAATCTCTCGCATCAAGCGTTCACTGTCATCAGGAGTAATAATCGTCGGGTCAATAACATCGAGTGTTCCGTGAAGACGCATAACAGCGGGTTTTCCGACAGAAACATGGAGGTCAGAACCATCACGCTCAACAACAAGTTTGAGCATTTCATTCATTTCAAGCATATGAAACTATCCAAAGAGCCTTTCATAAATATAGCAACTTAACTAATAATGTTATACAGTTTCACTGCTGTTAATGCGCAACTTTTATTCTCGTCGTTGTCAACTGCGAATGCAACAAAATACAATGGCGAAGAATATTTCGATTATTATGCCAAAATGACGATAGATATTCGTACAACCGGTCAACAACATTTTTAGGTTTATTATGTCAACGATTCAATGTAAGTGCTGCGGTAAAGACGTTTCATCTGATAGTGCAACTTGTCCATACTGTGGGTCATCCATCAATCACTACGGCAGTCAAAGCGATGTGCCACCTCCCATGCAGGGATCATACAAGTCAGAGAAATCTGAGCCGGCATGGGAAACATCAGATGGTTCG